>Ga0209591_10000001_pt1 | contig 414510 bp, 369 predicted proteins | sample MAT01_FD_187207 | JGI IMG/M metagenome (GOLD analysis project Ga0209591, IMG submission 187207) | Freshwater microbial communities from Lake Fryxell liftoff mats and glacier meltwater in Antarctica - MAT-01 (SPAdes) (version 2) | ecosystem: Environmental > Aquatic > Freshwater > Ice > Liftoff...
AGGGCCGACGGGCGACCTTTGAATGTCGCTCGGTCGGTGACGATCCGCTTGGGTTACAGACCTTCGACGTCGCTCTCGCGTTCGGGTTGGTGCACCATCTGGATGATCCAGAGGTACTGTCCTTGCTCCGTACCACCAAAGGCCTTCTTGCGCCTGACGGAGCGCTGTTTCTACTCGATCCTCTATTTACGGCTGAACAGTCCAGAGCGGCAGGGTTCATAGTTAGCAAGGACCGGGGTCGAAACATCCGGACTGTGGATAGCTACGTTGCACTTTGTGCGCAGAGCTTTCCGTTCGTGCATACGAACATCGACTTGGACCCATTGCGGATCCCATACACGGGCATCGTGATTACCTGCTCCTCAGTCGCTTGACATCATGAACGAATCAATGTACTGACGGGTATCAAATGAGAAGTCGAGTTCGCCTGAGGCGTTCGAGATTTCCTACGAAATAGCTCGACCGGCAAGAACCAGTACTCTGATGCGCAAAGCCTTTATTGGGTTGAGATCGGTAGATTGTTTCGTAAAACAGATCAACCGGGAGCCAGGCATTTCCTGGCCCCGCCCTTCAGGGGCTTCCTACCCCTTCACGGGGACAGTAATTGCGCTCTCAGGTAGGGCGGCTTCTAAAACGTCCCGTGGTTTCTGCTTTCAACGGCTAGGTGCTATTAGTGCATGCCGATCTTCTCCAAAACATGACTTTACCCAATGGCCAGCAATAACCCAAGACTCCCTACCCCAAAGTGGGCCGTGGGATCGTTTGTAGCACTTCAGGTTGGCATCATGTTGTTGGCGATTAGCGGCGAGAGCCTCTGGATCGACGAGCTCTGGAATGTCTACTTCGCATCGCTGGAATCAGTTGGGCAGTTGTTTGAAGCACTCCTTGCCCCCTACGGATCGCAGACTCCCTTGCACTTCATCTATAGTTATGTCTGGGGTCATCTATTTTCGGTAAGCGAATTCGGTTTTAGGCTTTCTAATTTGCCACTGTTCGTGTTGGGCCAGACCTGCCTGTTCTGGGCATTACGGTCCTACCCCAGGCCATTCGGATATGCTTTCTTGACTCTGAGCGCCTTGCATCCGATGGTATGGCAGTACGCAAACGAACTGCGACCCTACATCATGATGTATGCAGGCGCGCAAATGATCCTCGCTTACTTGCTGCATATCAACGCCGCAGCAGCAACTGGCAGTCGTGTCAGTCCGATTGCCCCAGTTATATTTGCTGTTGGCGGCATCCTATTGTTCGGAGCAAGCTTGCTTGGCGCATTCTGGGTAGCCGCTGCACTTATATACATCGTCCACTTCCATCATCGACGGTTGGACTGGCATTATCTGACGCGACGTTCAACGCTGTTGCTGGTCGGTGTGTTTGTCATCATCAACGGCTTGCTGACGATTTATTATCTGAACAGTCTGCTTCAAGGGGGCGGCGGATCGAGAATCGCATCCACCACACCCAAAACACTGGTATTCAACGCCTACGAACTACTTGGCATGTCAGGCATAGGACCGGGCCGACTGGAATTGCGCGAAGTTGGGGTTTCGTCACTAACTCCCTACTGGGGGTGGCTTGCGCTGGGCTTCGTGCTTGTCTTATCGCCGCTGGCCCTGGGGATTCGCGAAGCAAGGAGAATTCTTGGAACTAGATTCCTGATAAGTTTAATTGCGCTTGGTATGATGCCGATTGCGATCGTGGTATTTTCCGGGTTTGCCATGCATTGGCGAGTGCTCGGCCGCCACATGTTTCCTGCCATACCCTTGCTGAATTTATTGCTTGCTCTTGGACTTGCCAAACTGTGCGAGCGGGGTCGTGGCTCAGCCTGGTCCTTACGATCGGTGATAGCAGTGGGTTTTCTGCTGACCTTTGTTTACTCAGCGGTTTCGCTTCGCTTTTCGGAAAGACACAGGAAAGACGACTACATGGCCGCGGCTGCCATAGCCAAGCAAGGGTTGGCGGACGGGAAGCGTGTCTGGTGGGCTGCGTCCGCGCTTGGAGCAAGACACTACGATATTACTGGCGACTTTGACTATATGGGTGAACTCACAAACATACGTGAACCATATGTCTGTATAGATCACGCGGGTGTACAGTCAGTCAGCGAGGCAGCGGGAAATTGCCTGGAGCAGCTCAAATCCCCAGATTTGGTGATCCTGTCTAAGCCGGATACATTCGACTTCAGAGGCTTGATCACTGCGTACCTAAAGGCCGGAAACTTCGTCAAGACGGCTGAACTGCCTGCTTTCACAATCTGGCAGCCTGCAACAGCGAGAAAGCTACCGCTGAGTGAAAGCGGACCCGATCAGTTCCAGCAAGGGACAAGCAGGCACCCGGCCACGGCAGGTAACTGAGGCCCGCGGTGGGCGAACGTCCAGCGACTATTCAGGGTAAAGCTGGCCAGCATTCCGACGCCGTAACCCAACGCATTTGCCGCGAGGTCACCCATGTTGGCGAGCCACTTGGCGGCGTAGATGACCAACAGCGCGACCAGCGTGTTGGCGACGCCGACACCCGGGAACTTCGCGAACTGGGTAATCTGCGCAGCGCGCGTTGTGCCCGACACGGTCTTTCAGCCCTGCGGCGCATCGGGGTTGCGCATGAAAGCAAGGCGTTCCGCAGCCATCAGCTCGGCGATGCCGATGGCGAGTGGGGTGGGCGCCCTGTTCGGGGGGTCTGCCGGCACGATCGATCGGAATTCGACACGCCTGGCGTAGACGCTCGACAGCCTGCTGGCGCTGGTCACGATGCGCGGTGCGCGCCGCGCCATTCGCCTGAACGTGGAAACGATCTCGGCGATCGTGGTCGGGCGTTCGGAGGCGACGATCTTGATGAGCACACGCTCCTGCCGCGTGATCCGCCGAAACGCCTCGACCATGACCGCAGCGGCGTCGTCGGCGGTGATGTAATCGCGAATCGTGTCGAACGGGACGAATATCTGGACCGGCTTATTGCGCAACATGCTGCGGGCCAGGTGGGTCAGCAAACCCTGCTTCTTTCCGGCAGCCTGTCCGGGGCCGTACAAGGTGGAGATTCTGGCGATCAGCGCGGTCGTGTGTTCGTGGGCTTTTGCAAAGCGCTGCACCATCGCCTCCTGTTCGAGCTTTTCGCGGGCGTAGTCCGTGGTCGGGGCCGGCGTCGTGGCTTCGCTGATGATGGCGTCGGAAGATCCGGCATAGATCGCGCCTGCGGTGCTGGCCTGAGTGACGCCCCCGGCTACGGCCATCAGTTGGCTGGACCCCTCCAGGCACTGCAACAGCAGCGACAAGGCCTTTGTTTCCGGCGCCAACGCTTCGGCTGGGCTGCTCATGGTGCCAACGCCGGCGGCCCAGTAGATCTCCCAGCGCTGCGCTGTGCCGACCCGTTCGGCAAAAGCCTGCACCGCAGCCTCGATCTCGGCTGCGAGCTGGCTGGCGTCATGCCATGAAAAACGCGCTGCGGGAACGAACAGCTGGCTGTCGCGGGCCAGCCGACGAGCCAGCGCAGAACCCAGCAGGCCGCGGCTCCCCAAGACCCAGGCGATGGTCATCGAGGCAGGGCCGGACGCGTCGGTTTGGTGCTCACCACATACAGGGGCTTGCCCATGACGATGCCCATCGTCACCGCCAGGTACTCGGCAATAACACCCAGCGCCGCGAGAATGCTGCCCGAGAAGAATGCCACCACGATCAGCAATGAAGCCCAGCCTTGAACGGGTACCTGACCGACGAGTTTGCCGTAGAGCGCGTAGGCGGCAATGCCCAGCGCCAGGACAATGGAAACGAACCCCATGATGGTGATGAATCGCAATGGCCGGGTGCCGGTTGTCAGCACCAGGCTCCAGAAGTGACCGATGAGCTTGAAGTACGAATAGCCGGACGGCCGGCCCATTTCGTTTCGCAGTTCGACCGGGCAGTGCCCGATGCGCCCGGCGATCCAGTACAGGCCGACATCGAGATAGACACCGTTGCCGCAATAGGCCGCCAAGGTTCTGGCGATTTCGCCGTCGACCAGCCGGAAGCTGTTGAAGCGGCCCAGGCTGCCGTTGCCGAGGAGCCCGGCGCTGATCTGCTTGGCCGTTCGGCTGAGCAGGTTCCGCAGCCAGCCATGCGGCGGTGGATTGCGCGGTTCCGCGTAGACCAGTTGCAGCGATGCGTCCAAGGCGCAATCCAGCATGCTGCCGATGTCCGCGGGGTTCTGTTGACCGTCCTCGTCCATCGTCACGACCCAATCGCCGGTGGCGCTGGCCATGCCGGCCATCGTGGCGGCATGCTGACCATAGTTTCGCGACAGCCAGACGGGCTGAACAAATGCTTGCCGCGCGCCCAGCGCCTCGAGCGTCTGATCGGAGCGATCCGATCCGCAGTCATGCACCAGCAGGACTTCGCAGACCACAAAATTGTGGCCACGCGCGGTCGTTTGCGGATGCGTTAGCGGCTCGATCTCAGCCATCAACGCCGGCAGGCTTCGCTCGCCCGCATAGACGGGAACCACGATCGAGACACGAAGCGGGGGATGGTGGGTCATGGGATCAAGTCGAATCTGGGTTCAGTAGGGCCAGTTTTGACCCGAGAGAAGGAATGGGCGTCCTGCCTGTTCGCGCCGATCCAAATCTGAGCCACCGCGCCGACCGAGTATTGAGCCTGGGGTGGAAGCCGACTTTGAGATCGTCGGTTGTGGATAAGTGTAGGGGCTGGTCTGTTGCGTTGACCTCCTCGGATGCTGGTTTGATCGGGTGGGGGAACACGCGCAGGGCGTAGCCCGCCGCGGCTTCCCCCACGCGCGGCCGATCAGATGGCGTCCTGTTCTGGCGCGCTCTTTGCGCCTTTGCGCGCTCCAGCGCATTAACCAGATCCACCGTGGAATAAAAGCGCACTCGCTTGCCGTGCCGGGTGACGCCCGACACGGCGATGGCCGTGGCCCGGTGGGCCTTGCCCGTGCAGCCGAAGCCACCACCACCGCATCCAATCGCGCCGTCGGCACGATGGCCAGGCCCTGCGCCCCCACGCGGTCACCGCCAGGCCGACGCAGCAGATGCGCCGGCGGCTGTCCTCGCCGTCGTAGCCCTCGGCCTTGATCTGCGCATGCAGCGGGTTGGCCGTGCGCCGGTCGTGCCGCGGTCGCCGGGCGTCAGCCTTCAAGGCCTGCTTGATCGTGTCCACGAATGGCGTCAGCTTGCTCGGCTGCTCCAGCCGGCGGTACTTCCGCGGCCCATCGATCCCGCCGTGCAGGCACGTGGCCACCGGGTTGCGCGACAACCCCGTCACGCGTGCAATGGGGTGCGCGGTGTTGGTGGGCTTCCAGCGGGACTTGTACGAGGCGCGCGGTGAGCCGAGCTGACATGCTGCCGAGCCATGGCAGACGTCCGCGGCCTGCGCCCGAGCGTTCAGGGGACTGTCGCAAGCCCGGCGCGCCAAAGCGCCGTCGCGCTGGCGAAGATCGACGGGCCCGAAAGCGTACGGCCGTCGCGGGCCAGCATCACCCAGGCCAGTGTGTCGTGGTGGCTGCCCGGCACCCGGTCGGCCGAGCGCATGCCCACCAGCCAGGCATGCAAGCGCGCGTACAGCTGAGGATGCCGCCGTTGCGTCCAGGCCAGGCCGACGAGGTCGGCAAACGCCTCCTCCCGGCGCGTGGCCTGCATCGCGGCATAGTCGCCGTGCAGGCCACTGTCGAGGCCCTCGGGAATAGCCGGCGCGCTGAACCCGGCGGGCAGCCGCGCCCACGCCCCGTCCAGGTGTCGCCGACAGTGCGCGAGTTCGTGCGCAGCCATCAGTTCGAGCGCCGGGTTGACCAGCTCGGGCTCGAGCCCCTCCAGCGCCCGCGCCGCGGCTGGGTTCTCGCGCAGCGACAGCACCAGCTTGCAGCGGCCATCGACGAAGCCCAGCGCCAGCGGCACGACGTCGGGGTTCGGCTGCGGCTGCACGACCACGTCCAGCGGCAGCTGTTCGGCACGGGCGTGGCTGATCACCGGCCAGGCGCCCCGCAGCCAGCGGGTCTCGGTCTCGGTCACCCCGCTGGCGAGGCAAGCCCCGGCACCGAGCAGCGCAACGCCGGCCGCTGCGGCGCGTCGGCGGGTTGACACAGGGCACCTCATGCGACCACGGCCTCGCGCGTCGCTGGTTGCTGCGCCGCGGCGCCGCACAGCCAGCGCGCCAGCGGCTCGCCGCTCAGCACCTCGTGGTCGAGCAGGCTCGCGGCCAGGCCATCGAGCTGCGCGCGGCGCTCGCCCAGCAGCCGGCGGCAGCGGGCCTGAGCGTCGTCGAGCAGCGCGCGTGCCTCGTTCAGCACGGCGGCCTGCACGTCGGGCCCGAGCAGTTCCTTGGGCACGCCGGCCACACTCAGCAGGCCGAAGCGGTCCGAGAACCCCAGCGAGCCGACCATGTTCACGGCCAGCTCCGAGGCCCGCTTGAGATCGTCGGACGCGCCGCTGGAAACACTGTCCAGCACCATCAGCTCGGCCTCGCGGCCGCCCAGCAGCATGGCCAGGCGGGCGGACAGCTCGGCCTTCTGGTACAGCGGCTCTTCGCTCTCGCGGTGGATGTGGGTGACGCCCAGTGCCTGCCCACGCGGCTCGATGCTGACGCGCTCGACCGCGCCGACCTGCAGCACGTGCGCCACGAGTGCATGCCCGGCCTCGTGGTAGGCCAGGCGCCGGCGCGTGGCCTCGCTGAGCAGGGACTTGACGGGCGACACGTCACCGCCGAGCTGCTGCGTCTCGATGGCGCGCAGCAGGTGCTCGGCGCCGACGCGCTCGGCGCCTTGCTCGGCGGCTGTCGAAGCCGCCTTGTTGACGGTGTTGGCGATGTCCGCCGGCGACATGCCGGCGCTCATGCGCGCCAGCGCCAGGGTGTCCGCGCGACCGTCGTGGTGCAGGCGGCCGAGGTAGAGATCGAACAGGCGCTGGCGGTCGGGCAGCATCGGCAGCGCCAGGCGCACCAGCATGTCGAAGCGCCCCGGCCGGCGCAGCGCCTCGTCGATGTTGTCCTCGTGGTTGGTCGCGCCGACAACGACGACGTTGGTCAGCGGGTCGAAGCCGTCCATCTCGACCAGCACCCGGTTGATGATGCGGTTGAGCTCCGACTCGGCGCCGCCACCGCCCCCACCACCCGCTCGGCCCTGGCTGCGCTGTCCGATGCCGTCGATCTCGTCGATGAACAGCACGCAGGGCGCATGCCGCCGCGCCAGCTTGAACAGTTCCTTCACCTTGGCCACACCCGCGCCGTAGTACATGGCGGTGAAGTACGAGCCGTCGACCGCGATGAAGCTGGCCTCGCACTCGCCGGCCAGCGCCCGCGCCAGCAGCGTCTTGCCCGTGCCAGGCGGGCCCACCAGCAGCACGCCGCGCGGCGGCGTCGCGCCCAGCCGGGCGTACTTCGCCGGTTCGCCGAGGAAGGCGCGCACCCGCGCCAACGCGGCCTTGGCCTCGTCGCTGCCGACGACGTCGGCGAAGCGCGTGGGCGGCTGCACGGTCAGCATCGACGCCCCGCCCAGCCCCATCTGCAGCCGCGTGACGACGAACATCGCGCCGAGCACGATGCCGATGACGAGCAGCGGCGACAACACGGTCTCGGCACCGTCGAGCAGGCGGCGGCTCGCAGGGCGGGGGTCGACGTGCACACTGACGAGCGCGAAGCCCGCCTGGGCGCTGCGCTCACCCAGGCCGTCCAACGGCGTCCCGGCGCAACCCAGCGGCGTGCAACCCGGCACCGTGGTGCTGGCCTTCTCGCCGTTCTTCAGCGTGTACAGCACCAGCCCGGGCGGCGATGCCGCCAGCCCTACCGCCGTCAGCTCGCGCGCTGCCAGGCTGCGACTGAAGTCGGCCAGGCTCTTTTCGTTGTGCAGCCAGGCCTGCGCGTCGGCCTCGAAGGCGCGCACCTCGGGCAGCTGGCGCGCCTGTGCCTCGTCGGCGGCGCGCTGCTGCAGAGCCACTGCGCCCGCGAGCAGCGCGAGCGCGAGTGCAAGGGCCCCGGCCAGGCGCGGATGGGTGCGCAGGGATTGCAGCAGCTTGCGGGTGCGGGTCATGGCAGCGGCGCTGGGCCGGAAGGTCGAAGGAGGCGAGGCAGAGGAAGCAGGCAAAGAAGGCAAAGAAGGCATCGGCCGAGGGCTACTTGCGCCGCAGGCGCAGCAGCATCGCGTCGGTCAGCGCCTGCGCCCGGCCGGCGCCGCCGCTGCCGTCGAGGTCGGCGAAGCGGCGGTGGTGGTCGAAGAACACGTTCTCGGCGGTGGTCTGCAGCGACGGCAGCGCGCGGATGAGGAAGGCGCGCATCGGCAGCTCGCCGAGTTCGCGCCGGATCGTTTCGCGCAGTGCGCGTGCGGCGCGCAGGTAGGCGCCTGCGTCCATCGCGACATGCCGCCCGTCGGTCACCTCGAGGCGCACGATCTGGTTGCTGATGCGGAGCTTGTCGAGGGCCATCACGAGACTTTCGGGGCACGGGCAGAGCCGCGGCCCAGTGTCGAACGGCAGCGCACCGGGCGATCGGCGGAACAGGTGGGCAAATCGACAGGTGCTTCAAGCGCTGCGCACCCGCGACCGGCTTCGCGCTGACAACGCCCAACGCGTCGGCACACCACCGCGCCACGCTCGACGAGACCCTGACGCTTCACGCCAAGCGGCCGGTGGAACGGCAGTCGGTTGCAAGTCCTGGCTCGACCGCCGACGAACCTGTCGCGCAACACGATCAAAAAGTGGTTGAGGGCGCCGCAATGCGCGCACGCTTGCACTTTTCTGGCGCGCGAGCGCTCCGTGCCGCCAGCCCAGCCGTTGCAGGTCCGTACTCGCGATGTGGTGGCCAGGAGATGCCAAGTCGGCGCTTCGCGCTGATTCAGGCATTGGACTTGCGTGCCAACCGACTTCCCACGAAATAGACTTCGGGGGCAAAAAACAAGGTCGCGCAAGTGAAGAACTCGACGGTCGCGGTGGGTCGGAGGAAAAAGCAGGCCTCAACAAAAAGCAGCACTGAGGCCACGCTGGGCCAGGTGGCGCAGGCGGCCGGCGTCTCGCCGAGCACCGTCTCGCGCATCCTCAACGGCACCGCCGTGGTCAGCGCCGAAAAGCGCGAGGCCGTGGACAAGGCGATCGCGGAGTTGGGCTTTGTGCCCAACCCGGTGGCCCGCGGCTTGGCCGGTGGCCGCACGCTGAGCATCGGCGTGGTCACCCAGTCACTGGACAGCCCGTTTTATGGTGGCGCGCTGCGCGGCATCGAAGCCACCTTGGTGCAAGCCGGCTACAGCCCGCTGTTTGTCAGCGGGCATTGGAATGCGGCCCAAGAGGCGCGCTGCATCGAGGTGCTCAGGGCGCGCCGGGTCGACGGCCTCATCGTGCTGACCGGGCGCTTGAGCGACGCAGCGCTGACGGCCTGCGCGCAGCATCAACCCGTGGTCGTGACCGGCCGCAAGCTCAAGGCGCGGGGCTTGTATGCACTGGACTTCGACAATTTTCTCGGCGCGCGCCAGGCCACCCGCCACCTGCTGGGCCTGGGCCACCGCAAGATCGCGTTCATCTCTGGCGAGGCACGCCACCCCGACGCCACCGAGCGCCAGCGCGGCTACCGCGCCGAGTTGAAGGAAGCCGGCGTCGCCTTCAACCCCGCGCTCGTGGTGCCCGGCCAGTTCTTCGAGGACAGCGGCCGCGTGGCGGCCGAGCGGCTGATCGAAAGCCGCGAGCCCTTCACCGCGATCTTTGCTGCCAACGACCAGATGGCGCAGGGTGCCGCGCTGGCGCTGCACCGGCACGGCCTGAAAGTGCCCGCCGATGTGTCGCTGGTGGGTTTCGACGACCAGCCCGGCTCGATGTTTTCGCTGCCGCCACTGAGCACCGTTCACCACCCGATCTACGAGTTGGGGCAGATCGCAGCCGGCGCCATGCTGCAACTGCTGGCCGGCGAAACGCCACGGCAGGAATTGCCCGCGCCGCGTTTCATCGAGCGCGAGTCGACAAGCCGTTCGCGCGGTTGACGCCGGGTGCCGCCGGGCCACCCGGTCCGCACTTACCCCGTGTTGACAGCCTGAAAGTGCATCCCTACAGTCTGAAAGCGCTTTCATACCAAGGTGCACGAATCTGTCATGCACCCACCGCCTGTTCCGCCGTTCGTCCCGCCGTTCGTCCCGCCGCTCGTGTCGCCGCTTGCGCCAATCACCCGCCGCAGAGCCACCCAGGCCCTGGCGGGCCTGGCGCTGGCCCCGGGCCCGGGCTTGGGCGTGCGCGCGGCGAATCCGCCCACGGTGCTGACCGTCGCCGCCTTCCCGGCCGTTGACAAGATCGTCGAAGCCGCCGCGCCGGCCTGGAACAAGCTGCATCCCGGCGTGGCGCTGAAGGTCGTCAGCCGCCAGTTCGCCGACCACCACACGGCGATGACCACGGCGCTGTCGACCAGTTTCTACCTGCCCGACGTGATGGCGCTGGAAGTGGGCTACGTCGGCCGCTTTGCGCAGGGCGGCGGGCTGGAGAACCTGGCCCAGCCGCCGTACGACATCCGCCGCTTCGAGCAGCAGTACGTGCCGTATGCGCTGCGCCAGGCCACCGGCCGCAGCGGCGCCATCGTGGCCGCGCCCACCGACATTGGGCCGGGGACACTGTTGGTGCGCACCGACATCCTGGCCAAGGCAGGCGTCAGCGATGCCGAGATGACGCGGTCGTGGGAAAGCTACGTGGCGGCCGGCGTGAAGATCAAGCAGGTCACCGGCGCCTACCTGCTGGCGCATGCGCGCGACATCAAGGACATCGCCATCCGCACCGGTATCCAGCCCGGAGAGGGGTTGTACTTCGACAAGGACTCGCAGGTGCTGGTCGCCAGCCCGCGCTTCGTGCGTGCCTTCGAACTGGCGCGCCAGGTGCGCAAGAACAAGCTCGACGCCAAGGTATCGGCCTGGAGCAACGAGTGGAGCGAAGCCTTCAAGCGCGGCACGCTGGTCACGCAGCTGTCGGGCGCCTGGCTGGCCGGGCACCTGAGCAACTGGTTGGCGCCGTCTACCAAGGGGAAGTGGCGCGCCTTGCAGTTGCCCGAAGGCTCTTTCGCGGCCTACGGCGGCACCTTTTTCGCCATCGCGCGCGGCGCACCGGTGGCGAACAAGCTGCTGGCCTGGGATCTGATCCAGCTGCTCACGCTCAACCGCGAATTGCAGCTGGCCGCCTTCAAGTCGCAGGACGCTTTCCCGGCCTTGGTCAGCACCTACGACGATCCCTTCTTCGAACAGCCGCTGCCCTTCCTGGGCGGCCAGCCGGCACGCGCGATGTGGCGCGAAGCCACCCGCCACATCCAGGCCGTTGCGGTGCACAAGCAGGACGCGTTCGCGGGCGAGGTGATCGACACCGAACTCGACAAGGTGCTCGACCACGGCAAGGACGTGGCCGTCGCGCTGGCCGATGCCGCGCGCCTGCTGGCCAAGCGCGCCAAACGCTGATGCGGCTGAAGCCCCACGCTCCATGAAGCTGCCTCGCCTGTCACCCGCATGGACGCCCTACGTGCTGCTGAGCCCGTTCGTCGTCCTGTTCCTGGTCTTCGGCATGTTCCCGCTGGCCTTCTCGCTGTACCTGGCCTTCCAGACCTGGGAACCCACCAGCGGCCTCGGCACGATGCAGTTCGTGGGCTTCGAGAACTTCGTCTTCTCGCTGCAGGACGAGTGGTTCTGGAAGAGTCTGAAGAACACCGCCTGGCTGGCTGTGGCCAGCGGCGTGCCGCAGCACCTGGTGGCCATTCCGCTGGCGGTGTTCATCCACACCAGTTTCAAGCGCCTGCGCAACGGCGTGGTCGGGGCGTACTTCCTGCCGTACATCACCAGCACGGTGGCCATTGCCATCATGTTCAGCTCGCTGTTCAGCACCGACTACGGCGTGGTGAACACCATGTTGGCGAAGCTGTTCGGCAATGAGCCCATCGACTGGCTGGGCGCGCCCGAGAACATCAAGCCCGCCATCGCGATGATCGTGTTCTGGCGCTACCTAGGCTTCAACGTCGTGCTGTACCTGGCCGCGCTGCAGACGATCCCGAAGGACCTGTATGAGGCCGCCACGATGGACGGCGCGGGCCGCCTGCAGCAGTTCTTCCACATCACGCTGCCGAGCTTGAAGCCGATGATGTTCTTCGGTGTGACGCTGTCGGTCATCGGCGGGCTGCAACTGTTCGAAGAGCCCTTCATCCTGACCGGCGGGCGCGGCGGCTCGGACCAGTCGGGCATGACGACGGCGATCTATCTTTACCGCATGGCCTTCGACTTCAACGACTTCGGCGCAGCCAGCGCGATGTCGTGGCTGCTGTTCATCGTGGTGGTCGTGCTGACCTTGCTGACCAACCGCGCCTTCAAGCCCAAGGGTGCAGGCGGATGACCACGCGCGTGAACACCGACCGCCTCGCCCCCTGGGCCGCTTACGTCGTCGTCGGCATCGGCTCGCTGGTCATGCTGGCGCCGTTCTACTTCATGTTCGTGTTTGCCACGCAATCACGCACCGAGATCTTCAGCCTGCCGCCGCCGATGTGGTTCGGCGACGACTTCCTGGGCAACCTGAAGATCCTCACCGACCGCATTCCGTTCTGGCGCAACCTGGGCTGGAGCCTCTACGTGGCAGTGCTCAGCACCGCGCTCACTCTGCTGTTCTGCAGCATGGGCGGCTACGCTTTCGCGTGTTTCGAGTTCCGCTTCAAGAATGCGCTGTTCGCGTTCGTGATGGCAACGCTGCTGTTGCCCAGCTTCATGAACATGATCCCCACTTTCATGATCATGGACGTGCTGGGCTGGATCGACCAGCCGCGCGCGCTGTACATCCCCGGCGCGGCCAGCGCCTTCGGCATCTTCCTGATGCGGCAGTTCGTGCAGACCTCGGTACCCAAGGACCTGATCGAAGCCGCGCGCATGGACGGCTGCGGCGAGATAGGCATCTACTGGCGCATCGTGCTGCCGTTGCTGAAGCCCGCGCTCGGCACGCTGGGGCTGATCACCTTCATCGCCAGCTGGAACAACTTCATCGGTCCGCTGATCGTGATGCGCAGCCCCGACATGTACACCCTGCCGCTGGCGCTGCGCAGCCTGCAAAGCCCTGTCGACACCGAATGGGGTGCGCTGATGACGGGCTCGGCCATCGCGACCATTCCGCTCGTCATCCTCTTCGTGCTGTCTTCGCGCCAGCTCATCGCCGGGCTGACTGCCGGTGCCGTGAAGTAGCCGTTCTCCTCAGTACCCATGAAACCCGCCATCCCGCTCGCCATCCCGCCCGACATCCTGGCCGCCTTTCCCCGTGACTTCGTCTGGGGTGTCGCCACCAGCTCCTACCAGATCGAGGGCGCCGCGGCCGAGGACGGCAAAGGTCCGTCCATCTGGGACCGCTTCTGCCGCGTACCCGGCGCGATTGCCGACGCCAGCGACGGCGACGTGGCTTGCGACCACTACCACCGCTGGGCCGAAGACCTCGACATGATCGGCTCGCTGGGCGTCGACGCGTACCGCTTCTCGGTGTCGTGGCCGCGTGTGCAGCCCACCGGCGCGGGCGCCTTCAACGCCAAGGGACTCGACTTCTACGAGCGGCTGGTGGACGGCCTGATGGCGCGCGGCATCAAGCCCTACCTGACGCTCAATCACTGGGACCTGCCGGCCGAGCTTCAGCAGCAGGGCGGTTGGGCCGCACGCGACACGGTCCACCGCTTCGTCGAGTACGCCGGGCGCGTGGCGCAGCGCATGGGCGACCGCGTGTCCACCATCACCACCCACAACGAACCGTGGGTGATTGCCACGCTGGGGCATGAAACCGGCGTCTTCGCACCCGGCATCAAGGACCGCGCCGTGGCCATGCAGGCCTCGCACCACCTGATGCTGAGCCACGGCCTGGCGCTGCAGTCCCTACGCGCGCAGAGCTGCAAGGCGCGCCTGGGCATCGTGCTGAACCTGTCGCCCATCGGGCCGGCTACCGACAACGCCGACGACACGGCAGCCGCCTGGCTGGAAGACGGCCGCCTGGTGCGTTGGTACATGGACCCGTTGTTCAAGGGTGCCTACCCGCAGGACGTGCTGGACTACCTGGGCGTCGACGTTCCACGCGTCGAGTCGGGCGATCTCGCCCACATCGCCACGCCGATGGACTTCCTCGGCATCAACTACTACACCCGCGGCGTGGTCAGCGCCACTGGCGCGTGGGACGTCAACACCAGCGGGAACGCCCTCACCGACATGGGCTGGGAGATCTACCCCAGCGGCCTGACCGAGCTGCTGCTGCGTCTGAACCGCGACTGGAACGTGCCGCCGCTGTTCGTGAAGGAAAACGGCGCCGCCTTCAAGGACACGCTGGAACACGGTCAGATCCACGACGCCGACCGCACCGACTACATCGCCCGCCACATCGCCGCCGTCGGCGAGGCCTTGCACCAGGGCGTGCCGATGGAGGGCTACATGGTCTGGAGCCTGATGGACAACTTCGAGTGGGCCAGCGGCTACGCCAAGCGCTTCGGCATCGTGCACGTGGACTACGCCACCCAACAGCGCACGCTGAAGGACAGCGCGCTGTGGTATCGCGGGTTCCTGCGCCAGCAGCGCGCGCGGCACAGCGTCTCGGACGCGCTCCCCTTGGAGGTTTGAAATGAATCCCCCACGCTCGCGTCGCTCGCTGCCCCTTGAGGCGGCACTCAGTACCTTCGGAACGGCCGGGCGGTACTGATATGGGACAGGTCAGCCTGCGCGGCATCAAGAAGAGCTACGGCGCGGTCGAGGTCATCAAGGGCATCGACCTCGACGTGGAGGACGGCGAGTTCCTGGTCTTTGTCGGCCCCAGCGGCTGCGGCAAAAGCACCGTGCTGCGCATGATCGCTGGGTTGGAAAGCATCACCGAGGGTGAGCTGCAGATCGACGGCCGGCGCGCCAACGACCTGCGGCCCGCGGAGCGCGGCGCTGCCATGGTGTTCCAGAGCTACGCGCTGTACCCACACATGACGGTGGCCGAGAACATGGGCTTCGCCCTCAAGATGGCCGGCGTAGGCAAGACCGACCGCGCCAGCCAGGTGGGCCGCGCGGCCGAGATCCTGCACATCACCGAGCTGCTGCAGCGCTATCCGAAGGAGCTGTCCGGTGGCCAGCGCCAGCGCGTCGCCATCGGCCGCGCCATCGTGCGCAAGCCGAAGGTGTTCCTGTTCGACGAGCCGCTGTCCAACCTGGACGCAGCGCTGCGCGTGAACATGCGCATCGAGTTGTCGCGCCTGCACAAGGAACTGCGCACGACCATGATCTACGTGACGCACGACCAGGTCGAGGCGATGACGATGGGCGACCGCATCGCGGTGTTCCACAAGGGGCATGTCGCACAGATCGGCGCGCCGATGACGCTGTACAACCGGCCGGCCAACGAGTTCGTGGCCGGCTTCATCGGTGCACCGAAGATCAACCTGATCGACCGGCCGGCGAACGGCGCGCCGGCCGCGCACCAGGCGCTGTGGGACACGATCGCCAGCGGCGCGCCAGCCGGCGTGCAGCGTGTCGGCCTGCGGCCCGAGCACCTGCTGGTGACAGCAGCCGGCACCGGCGTGCCTGCGAAGGTGGAACTGGCCGAGCACCTGGGCGACTCATCCATCCTGCACCTGCGCGTGCAGGGCGTCAGCGAGCTGCTCAGCGCCAAAGTCGGAGTCGGTCACAACCTCATCGAAGCCGGCCAGGCGGTCGGCCTCCAGGCTGACTCGACCTGGGCGCTGGGCTTCGGCGCCGACAGCCGCCTGGCGGCCTGAGGCAGGCGCGCCGCCATGGCCAGAAAAGGCCCGTCGAAGCCGGGATGGAAGCTGGTGTGGGCCGACGAATTCGAAGGCACGCAGGTCGACCGCAGCAAGTGGGACTTCGACATCGGCAACGGCTTCTTCGACTACAGGAGCCACAGCTGGATTCCCGGCTGGGGCAACGAGGAGTTGCAGTACTACACCGACGCGCCGGCCAACTTGTCGGTGAAGGACAGCCTGCTGACGATCCGCGCGCTGAAGGAATCGCTGCACGGCTGCGGCTACACCTCGGCGCGGTTGAAGACACGCCAGCGCGATGGCGTGCCGCTGTTCACCACGCTGTACGGCCGAGTTGAATTCCGCGCTCGGGTGCCGTGGGGCAAGGGGTTGTGGCCGGCGCTGTGGATGCTGCCGCAGGACGACCGCTACGGCGGCTGGGCCGCCAGTGGTGAGATCGACCTGATGGAGATCGTCGGCGACAAGCCGCACGAGGTGTTGAGCAGCATTCACTTCGGCTCGGTCTATCCCAAGCGTTCGCTGATCACGCACGTGCACCCGCTGCCCGGCGGCAGCACGGTCAGCGACTGGCACACCTACGCGGTGGAGTGGGAGCCCGGCGAGATCCGCTTCTACGTCGACGACGCTAATACCTGCACGCGCGACCACTGGTGGAGCTGCAGCAAGACGCTGCGCGGCGTGGGTTTGGAGCCGCGCAAGGCCGCCGACCTGCACCCTTGGCCCGCGCCTTTCGACCAGCCGTTCTACCTGCTGATGAACGTGGCGGTGGGCGGTAACTTCCCCGGCGTACCCACGCCTGGCACGCACTTTCCGGCCGAGCTGGTGGTGGACTATGTGCGGGTGTATACCAAGGTGGGCGGTTATGGCGAACCCCACCCACGCGCCAAGGGGGCGTTCCCCTGGCACAAGAAATCCTGAAGGAGCTGCCGGTGACCCGACCCCTGTCCAACCCTGCCGCAGGCCCCGCCGGCGCACCCGCCGTTGTTTACTCGGGCGGCCAGCCCGCCGTCGTGGCCCCCGGCAGCGCGTGGGCGCCGAGCCGTGCCGCCGTCGTGCAGCCTGCGGCCTTGGCAAACAGGGCCTTGGCAGCGGTCGTGCACAGCACGCTGGCGCGCGGTGTTCATGGCCTGTGTTTCAGCCCGTACCTGCAAGGCCAGCAGCCGGGTTCGCAGATCAGCGAATCGCAGATCCGCCAGCGCTTGCAGCTCATCCAGCCGCACACCCGCTGGGTGCGCAGCTTCTCGTGCACCGACGGCCATGAGCAAACGCCACGCATCGCACACGAACTGGGTCTGAAGACGCTGGTCGGTGCGTGGCTGGGCACCGACGCCGCCATCAACGAGCGCGAGATCCAGGGTCTGATTGAACTCGCCCGCGCCGGCCATGCCGACATCGCGGCGGTGGGCAACGAGGTGCTGCTGCGCGAAGACATGGACGAAGACGCGCTGCTGGCCCTCATCCAGCGCGTCAACGACGCGCTGCGTGATGTGTCGCCGGCGGTGCCGGTGGGCTACGTCGACGCGTACTACCTGTTCGAGAAGCACCCCCGCGTCACGGCGGCCTGCGACGTGGTGCTGACAAACTGCTACCCCTTCTGGGAAGGCTGCCCGCGCGAAGGCGCGCTGGCCTACATGCAGAACATGCTGGCGCGTACGCGCGCCGCGGCACCCGGCAAGCGCATCGTCATCAGCGAGACCGGCTGGCCCGACCAGGGCAGTGCCTTCCACGACGCGGTGCCGTCTGCAGAAGGCGCCATGCACTACTTCATCGACACCATGGCCTGGGCCAAACAGGAAGGCATCGAGATCTTCTACTTCGCCGCATTCGACGAAGCCTGGAAGGTCGGCGCCGAGGGCGACGTTGGGGCCTTCTGGGGCCTGTGGGACAAGGACGGCCGGGCCAAGTTCGCTGGATGAGCAACTTGTCGAGACTGCTGCAAATGCCGATGGGCAACGCCATCTGCTACAGCGGCTACCGCCAAGGCCAGAGCCCGGACTTGCGGATCTACCCGTCGCTGGACGAGATCCGCGAAGACCTGCACATCCTGCGGCGCCACTGGCAACTGCTGCGCCTGTACGACTGCAGCCCGCACGCCGAGCGTGTGCTGCAAGTCATCCGCGAAGACCGGCTGCCCTTTCAGGTGATGCTCGGCGCCTACCTGGGCGCCGAGATGAACAACTTCGGCTGCCCCTGGGGCGCCACCTTCAGCGAAGAACAGCTCGAAGCCAGCCGGCTCGAAAACGCGGCCGAACTGTCGCGGCTCATGACGCTGGCCAACCGCTACGACGACACCGTTTTTTCAGTGGCCGTCGGCAACGAGGCCACTGTCGACTGGACCGACCACTTCGTTCCCGTGCCGCAGATGATCGACTACGTGCGCCGCGTCAAGGCTACCGTGCGCCAGCCGGTGACCTTCTGCGAGAACTACGTGCCCTGGCAGCACAAGCTGCGCGAGCTTGTGGCCGAGCTGGACTTCATCTCGCTGCACACCTACCCGGTGTGGGAATACAAGCACATCCACGAGGCGCTGGCCTACACGAAGGACAACATCGCCAGCGTGGCGCGGCTGTATCCGGACAAGCCCATCGTCATCACCGAGGCCGGCTGGTGCACCGCCAGCAACGGGCGCGGCATGAACGCCGAACACGCGGTGCAGGAGCTGCAGGCGGTCTACTACCAGGATCTGATGGACTGGACGCGCGCGAGCAACCTGCTGTGCTTCGTCTTCGAGGCTTTCGATGAACCCTGGAAGGGTTCGCCCGACCCGCTGGAGCCCGAGAAACACTGGGGCCTGTTCACGGTGGACCGGCGGCCGAAGCTCGTGATGCAGACCGTCTACGCGGACCTGCATCCCTAGCCGGCAAAGCGCCGGGGTCGTGGCCGGCATGCCTGCTCGGCCGCGTACGAACTACTTCAACGACAGATCATCGATCAGCACCGTGCCGGCGGGGTTGCCCGCATCGATGGGGCCGATGGCCTGGCTGAACTCGATGAAGGCCGCCGTCGCACCCACCGGCACCGGGCCCAGATTGAAGGTGATCTGGGTCCACGTGTTCGGGTTGATCGAGGCCTGGAAGAACTGGTTCATGCTGTTGGCCTTGATGTTGCCGGTGTCGTCCAGGTAGCGCAGCGCGAACAACACGTTGCCGGTGCCGCCGGCGGCACCCTTGGCCCAGAAGGTCAGGGTCGGGCTGCTGCCCACCACGAGATTGGGCCGCATGCCCTGTTCCTTGCCGTTCTGCAGCATCACCGCCGCGCTGAACGCCACTGAACTGAGCCTGGCGGAAAACGCGCCGCTGCGGGCGTCGCTAGACCGCGTGTAGCCGGAAGCCGCGGCCAGCCAGGCCAGCGCGGGCGTCGTCGAGCCGGCGGTTTCGAAGCCGCCGTTGGCGAAGTATTCGATCGCAGCGGTGGCGACCGCGAAGGTCTCGGCGACGGTGGGCGCCGCAGCGTAAGTCGAGTTGCCGGCCTGGTCGGCGTTGACGGTGCAGCTACCGGTTGCAACCAGCGTCAGCGTGCTGCCGCTGACGGTGCAGACGCCGACGGTGCTGGACGTGAACGTCACCACCAGGCCCGAACTGGCCGTGGCCGACAACGCGACCATCGTGCCCACCGTCTGGCTGCCGGGCGATCCGAAGCTGATGGCCTGCGGCGTCAGCGGCGCGGCGACGATCGAGATCACGCGCGAGACGGTCGGCGCCACGGCATAGGTCGCGTTGCCGGCCTGGTTGGCGTCGATGATGCAAGTCCCCAGAGCAACCAGCGTCATGGTGTTGCCGCTGACCGTGCAGGTGCTCGGCGTGGTCGACGCGAAGCTGACGGCGAGCCCCGAGCTGGCGGTCGCCACCAACGGCGGCGGCGTGGTGCCCAGCGTCTGGTTGCCGGGCGAGGCGAAGCTGATGGTCTGGGGCAGCAGCGCTGCGGCGGCAACCGCGAAGGTTCTTGCGACGGTCACTGCCGCCGCAAAAGTCGCGTTGCCAGCCTGCGTCGCGTTGACGGTGCAGGTGCCGACGGCAATCAGCGTGAGCGCATTGCCACTGACGCTGCAAACACCCGGCGTCGATGAGGCGAAGGACACGACCAGCCCCGAACTGGCGCTGGCCACCAGCGCAGCGGGCGGCATGCCCAGTGTCTGGTTGCCCGGCGAGTTGAAGGTGATGGTCTGGGCGGTCAAGGCCGACACCACGAACGTGCGCGCAACCTGCAGCGCAGCGGCAAAGCTGGCATTGCCCGGTTGGTTGGCGTTGACGGTGCAACTGCCCAGCGCGACCAGCGTCAGCGTGTTGCCGCTTACGCTGCACACGGCCGGGGTGGTCGATGCAAAAGTGACCGGCAGCCCCGATGTGGCCGTGGCCACCAGGGGCAGCGGCGCCGCGCCGAGCGTTTGGTTACCCGGCCCTGCAAAGTTGATCGACTGCGGCGTGCCGGCGACGCTGAACGTGTTCAACACTGTCACCGCCGCCGCGTAGGTGGCATTGCCCCCCTGGCTGGCGGCGAGCGTGCAGCTGCCAGCGGTCAACAACGCCAGCGACGTGCCAGTGACGGTGCACACGCCAGGCGAGGTCGAGGCCAACGAGACCGGCAGACCGGACGTTGCACCGGCCACCAGCGGCGGCGTCGCGCTGCCCAGGGTCTGGTTGCCGGGCGAGTTGAAGCTGATCGACTGCGCGATCAGCAGGGCATCGACGGCGAAGGTTTGCGAGACCGTCGCGGCCGCTGCGAAGATGTTGCTGCCGGCCTGGTTGGCGTTGACCGTACAGGTTCCGATTGCCAGCAGGTTCAGGACCGAGCCGCTGACGATGCAAACCCCGGTTGTCGCTGACGTCAAGGACACCGCCAGGCCCGAAGTGGCCGTCGCCAGCAGCGCTGCCGGCGGGATGCCCAGGCGCTGGTTGCCGGGCGAAATGAAGGTGATCGTCTGCGGTGCCGCTGCCACGCTGAACGAACTCGACAGCGCCGCGGCCGGCGCGAACGTGGCGTCGCCACCCTGGCTGGCGACCACCGTGCACGTCCCCGTGCCGATCAACGTTAGCACCGAGCCGCTGACCGTGCACACACTGGGCGTGGACGACGCGAAGGCCACCGTCAGCCCGGACGTCGAAACCGCGGACAGCGACAGCCGCGCCGCACCCAAGGTCTGGTTGCCGGGTGAGGTGAAGCCGATCGTCTGCGGCAGCGGCTGCGTGGGCGGGCCGTCGCCGCCCCCGCAGGAAACCAGGCCGAGCACGACGGCGCTGCCAAGCGCCCGAAGGAGGATCTTGCGGAGCAGGGTGTTCATCGCGACGTGGCGCAAGGCCTCATTCGGTGACAGCGGGGATTGCGCGACGCGCAAATCACGGCCGACCCAAGCGCGCGAGACCCGGCAGAACAAGTCTGCCGGGTCTGCGGGCTGGGCCGGACCAGACGCGCAGGTCTTGCCTCAGAAAGCCCGGGGCATCGATCTCAAGCCTGGCGGCGGCGGCGCGCGATGGCGCCGACAACGCCCAGGCCGGCCAGCAGGAGCGCGTAGGTGCCGGGTTCCGGAATGGGAGTCACGCCCAGGAACAGGTCGTCGATCCGCACCGTTCCGGGCAGATCGGCTCCGCCAATCGGGCCGATGGCTTGGCTGAATTCAACAAACGCGGCGGTCGCACCTGCAGGCACGGCGAGGCTGCTGAACGTGATCTGGGTCCAGGTGTTGGGGTTGATCGAATTCTGGAAGAACTGGTTGTTGCTGGTACCCAGGATGTTGCCGACGCCATCGAGGTAGCGAAGCGCGAACAGCACATTGCCCGTGCTGCCGGCAAAGCCCTTGGCCCAGAAGCTGAACACCGGCGTTTGGTTGGGCAGCAGGGCCGGCAGACCGCCTTGCTCGATCGAGTTCTGCAGCATCACGGCGGCATTGAATGGCGCCGAAGACAGCTGCGCCGAGAACAAGCCGGTGCGGGCGTCGGCCGACCGGGTGTAGCCCGACGCCGCTGCCAGCCAAGACGCGGCCGGGGTGGTCGTGCCCACGGTTTCGAAGCCGCCATTGGCGAAGCCGTTGACGAATTGCGCTTGTGCGGCGCCAACGCCCAGGGCCAGAACGGCCGCGGACAGAACAGAAATGGACTTGAAGGACATGCTGGGGTCTCCTGTTGATCTCGTCGCCGCTCCTCGGGCTGATGCAGAACGCCTGCATGGGCCGGAGAGGTGACCCGTTCGGCTGGTTGGCCGACCGTTCGCTTTGCGCCGAAGCCCACTGATGCTGACTGCTTCAGAGGTCCGCTGGACAAAGTATGAAAGCGCTTTCACGAAGGTGTGCTAGTGCAAACCCGCATCACCCCCCACGCTCGGGGCATTGAGCTGGTCGATGAAGGTGGCGATCGACCGCGCGGGCAGTGTGGCGACGAAGCTGCCGTCGTCGATGTGCAACGCAAACGGCACGGCCACCTCGCTGCGGTTCATCACCACGACGGCCGCCGAGTTGTCCTCGTTGACGAAGGCCGTGGCCTCCAGGACCTGCCGCGACGCAGCGCAAAGCACGCGGCGTGCGCCGGCCCGGACATATCGAGCAAAGTGGCCAAGATAGAAGTAGGAGCTCTGGTGGTGCAACACGTTGGCTTCGGTGTCCGCCAGGATCGGCGCGCTGCACAGGTTGCCGACATGGTTGGGGCCTCCGTGGGTATCCAGCAGCAGGTTCCAGTCGATCCAGCCCACGGTCCAGCGGTTCAGGTCGTTGATCATCGAACGTGCATAGCGCTCGCCCAGCGCCCACGAGCCGAGATGCGGCCCACCTTCCTGGCAACCCTCGGTGAACAGCAGTTTCTTGTCGGGCCACGCGTCGTGCACCAGTTGCACCTGGTCGAAGTGGTCTTCGCCGTACCAGTGGAAGCCGGTGCCCCAGACGTAGCGCGCGGTTTGCGGGTCGGCGTACACCACGCTGGCACGTTCGACCATCCGGTCGCGGTTGTGGTCCCAGACGACAATCTTGATGTGCGCCAGGCCGGCCTGTGCCAACGCCGGGCCGAGGTGATCGCGAACGAAATCGCGCTCTTCTTCGGCGCTGTAGCGGCACGAGTCCCAGGTCTGCGTGGCTGCCGGTTCGTTTTGCACCGACACCCCCCACACCGGCACGCCCTCGGCCTCGTAGGCCTGGATGAAGCGCACAAAACACTGCGCCCAGGCCTGGCGGTAGGGCGGCAACAGCGTGCCGCCGTGGTTCATCTGGCCGTTGCTCTTCATCCACCCCGGGGGGCTCCACGGCGAGACCAGCAATTTGATCGGGCGCTTGGCGACGCGCAAGGCGGCCTGGATGAAGGGCAGCAGTGCCTGGCGGTCCCGATCGATGGAAAAGCTTGCCAGCTCGACATCGCCCGGCGTCGCCACATGGGCGTAGTTGCCCAGCGCAAAGTCGCAACTGTTCATGTGCACGCGGCACAGCGTGTAGCCGTGGCCGGCTTCAGCGCTGAAGTAGTCGACAAGCACCTCATCGCGCGCCGCGGGCCCGAGCCGCTGCCAGGTCACGGCGGCGGCCTCGGTGAAGGCGCCTCCGAAACCCTCCAGGGTCTGGAAGCGGCGTTCGGTGTTGACGAACAGCAGCGGCAAGTTCGCGTCGCCGCTGCCGGGCAGCAGCGTCGACTGTTCAGCCCAGCGCTCGCCGCCTGCTTGTGAGGTCAGGAACCAACGCACAGCGACAGCCCGGTCGGCTTACTTGGACCAGAACACCCCGTCGATGAAGACCTTGGTGGTGCTGCCCCGGGCGGTGTTGCCGGTCCTGTCGTAGATGTCGGCCACCACCAGCGCATTGGTGACGCGGCGCAGATCGAAGCTGTTGCCCGGCGCGGTGAAGGCGCTGATCGGGATCGATACCTTGCGCCAGGTGCCGTCGTTGATGTAGCCATAACCATCGGCGTTGGTGTTGCTGGCGACCACGAACACGGCGCCGGCCGGCGCGGTGCCGAACCCGAACATCAGCTTGCCGGGGTAGGTGGTCTTGATGCTGAAGTTGAGCCGGCCGCCGGCCTGGAACTGGCTCAGGTCGGCACGGGTGGGGGTGGTCACGGTCAACACCCCCCAGCCATAGTCCTTGCCGACTGCGGTGTTGGGTGCCGGGCCGATCTCCAGGAAGCGCGCGCCCTCCGCAGCCAGCGCCGCGTCGTTGCCCTCACCGGCGAAGGCATTGGGCGGGGTATCGAACCCGAACCACTGCACGGCCGGTGCGATGGCCTCGCCGGCAACGGCGACATCGGCGAAGACCCGGTAGCGAGCGGCCGTGATCACCGGTGTGATGACGGTGGGCGCGAAAGTCGCGTCGGCCAGGGTGTAGCGGCCACTGTCCCACTGGCTTACCGGGTACAGGCTCTGGACCACGTACTTGGCCTGGCGCTGGACGTTGAACAAGCCCCAGTTGTCTTCGTTGTAGCCCTGCACCTGGAACACCTTCCACGGCTCGTCGAAGGCCGAGAAGTAGTAGATGTTGAGAGGGCCGTTGGGGTTCTTGGTCTTGTCACCCCAGGCCACCAGGCGGTCGTAGTACAGCTTCTGGTTGACCGGGTGATGCAGGTAGGTGAGGTTGCCGGTCGGCACGGTCTGCCAGCCGGTCTCGCCGATCACGATCGGCATGTCGGCGTGGCCCTGGCCGTCGAGGTACTTGCGGGCGCAGTCGAAGTTGGTCTTGGCGAAGGCCAGGGCGGCATCCATCATCGCTTCGGCACGGCGCGCTTCGGGCACCGACTGCTGTTCCGAGTCCCAGGGGTCGGGGTAGGACGCGATGTCGGCCTGCAGGATCGGGTAGACGTGAATCGATGCGTAGTCGATCTGGTTGGTGATGAAGGCCGGCAGGCCCTCACCGTTCCTGCCGCGCAGGCCGCAGTAGCCGTCCCAGTACTCGCCGGTGGTGATCGGCTGCGCCACGGCAGCGCGCACCGTGGCGATGTAGGCCGCCATCTGCTGGAGCGTGACGGTTCCGAACGTGACCGTCTCGTTGCCGACGGCCACCGAGACGACGATGTCCTTGAACTCGTTGGCCAGCAGGATGCCGGCCGCGACCTCGGCGTTGTTGAGCGACAGGTTCCTGACCAGGTCGGCGCCGGTGCCAAACGTCGCGTACAGCTTGATGCCCAGCTGCACCTTCATGTTGATCCGGTTGTCCCTGATCGCCTGCAGCGTCAGCCGCACGTACGGCAGCGAACTGTCGAACGTCCGTATCAGCGTGAAGCCGCCTTGCGCCAGCAGCCCCAGGTCTTGCAGGACGTTGTCGCGCGTCACGACCTGGGCGGCGATGTCGGGGTTGGCGCCGCGGAAGGGGGAGTAGGCCACCGCCTTGCGGGTGCCGAAGTCGGCGGGCAGCGCGCGCACGCCGCCCGGCTGTGTGGCGGGCACGCTGCCACCGCCGCCGCAGGCCACCAGCACGCCGGCTGCACCCAGTACCAGGGCCGCCAACCAGGCGGAAGAAGAAACGCGCAACGCGGCACGCACGGCTTGAGCTGTTTTCATGTTGTTTGCCTCAGAACGAGTAGGTCACGCCGGCCGAGAACCCGTTGCTGTAGCGGCTGACCCGCGCATCGCCGCCGCCGACGTTGTTGTCCGGCGCCGATCGCGGCGCCAGCGTACAGCTGCCCGCCGGGCGGTCCTTCTGGATGTTGCAGCCCCAGGTCTGCGGCTGCTGCCCGTAGGCCGAAGCGCTGAAGCCGACGGACGCCACCAACCCGTTGCCGAAGTTGTAGCCGCCACCGATGGTGCCGCGAACCAGCGAGTTGCCCTGCCCGCGTTCGCTCGGGTTGTCGGTGCGGCCCTTGCTCAGGTAGACCACGCCGGTGCTGGCGCTCCAGCGGCCGTTGACGTAGCGCACACCCGCGGTGAAGTCGTTGGTCGTCACCGCATAGCCGGGGCTGCTCACGCCCTTGGCGTCCTGGCCGAAGAAGTCGGCATTGAAGAAGTTGTTGTAGCGGCACTGCCCATCGACGAAGTCGATGCAGACGGCGTAGGCGCCGCTCCAGCGGTTGTGGCGCGCGCCGACCCCGACTTCGACGTTGGAGTTGATGGGGTAGCGCGCCATCACCATCGCCACGCTCTGGCCCGAGCTGCCGATCTTGCTGTCGTATTGCGCGTCGTAGAACACGCCGGTGAACGGCGCGTGGCCCCACGACACGGGCGGGCCGTTGCGGGTGTCCTGGTACATCGCGTCCAGCTTCAGGTCGCCGCGGTAGTAGCGGGCCCAGACTTCCAGGAAGCGCGGCTTGTTCTTCTTGAACGTGGTGTCGCCGCGGTCCCAGGTGGCTTCGAGCACCAGGTCGCCGTCATAGACGTCCAGCGTGCGCGCGGTGTAGCGGATGGCCTTGGTGTTCAGGCCGTAACCGGCGCCCGTCGAGGCCCAGGTATCGCCGCCGCCGAAGTCGCTGGCGAAGGGGTAGTCGGCAAAGCCCCAGGCCCGGGTCGGGAAGGCGCCGATGCGGATGCTGCCGTAGTCCTCATGGCTCAGGGCGATGTTCTTTTCGTACCAGATGCCCGGAATGTCGATCTTGCCGTCGCGCCATCGTTGGCTGATCAGGCCCTGGACCTTGAAGCCCCGGGGCAGGTCGAACTTGACCCCAAGGTACGGCTGCGCGAGTGTGATGTCGCCGTTGCGGGTGCCGAATTCACGCCCGATCACCAACGCGTCGGCCCAGGGGCGCTCACGGTTTTCGCCCGGGAACAGCTGGCAGGCGGAAGAGCCGGCTTCGCCCACGGTGCTCAGGTTGTTGACGGGGCCACCGCCGCAGACCTTGCTGGCGCGGCTGACCTCGGCCTTGACGAAGCCGTTGAGGCTGAACGGACCAAAGTCCACCGCCTCGCTGAGCGTGCAAAGCGACAGCGCGCCCATCGCAATTCCCAAGCGTGCGACGCGCAAGGTGCGGCTGCGTGATCCGCCAGCCGCCGGGCTCGCGTGCCGCGCTTCGGTAGGGGCCTGATGGGATGTGATGTGCATGGTCAAAGGCGTCAGACGTCCAGGATCTCAGCGTTTATGAAACCGCTTTCATGAGCGTAGTGGATAGCGCATCGGCCCGTCAACCTTGGAGACGCCCGTGTTTTCCCCTCGGTCAACGCGGGGGTCACGGGCGTCGGTAGATGCTCTGCGGGTAAACCAACCCTGCTCTGTGAAAGCGCTTTCACTATGATCTTTCGGGTGGCGTTCGGACAGCCGCGAACATCGGCGGCGTTATGCAGCGACAAGAAGGAAACGGACATGAAGTTCATCCCCCGTTGCGGGCTGGTGCTGCTCATCGGCCTGGGTGCGGTGGTGGGTGCTGCGGCGCAACCCGTCGCGCGAGGAGCCGGAACCTATTACCTGTCGCCGAAGGCGGGTGACAAGCCGCCGCCGCGTGCGTTGCTGCGTACCGAAGCCCTGTTGGCACAGGCCGCGCCAACCAACCAGTGGTACTCGGCGCTCATCTTCAGTGCCAAGCCCGAACCGCTGTTCGCGCACCCGTTGACGGTCAAGGCCACAACCGGCGGCTTCGAGATGGCGCTGGCCAGCAAGGAGATCGTGCCGACCGATCGCCGCGACGTCGAGGTGCACTACCCGCACCGCGACCCGATCGTGTTTTCTCCGCTGGCCTTCGAGCCCGAGCCGGCCAAGCTGGCCAGGCTGTCGGACTGGGCGATCGACATCTCGATGGCGCGCGGCGCTGACCAGTTGCTGGCTACGGTGGCCCACGCCAGCCCCTTCGTGTACTTCCGGCTTTCGCGCGGCGACGTGCGCATTCGCCTGCCCGCGGCGGCCGAACGGCTGGACACCGCAGCCGACCCGCGCGTGCTGGGCCTCACCGTCAAGGGCAAGGCCTACGCGGTCTTCGGGCCCACCGGCGTGCGCTGGGAGCAGGTCTCGCCCACTGAATGGATCGGCCGCCTGCCCGCAGGCAGTGGCTACTTCTCTGCCGCGACCCTGCCCGACACCAAGGCCGAGAGCGTGCAGCTGTTCAGCCGCCACGCCTACGCCTTCGTGCAGGACACACGCGCGGCGTGGCGTTACGACCCGGCCACCAGCAAGGTCGAGACGACCTTCAAGGTCGGCACGCAGGTGATGGAAGGTGCCGACAACGGCCCACTCATCGGCCTGTACCCGCACCAGTGGTTCAACAACGCGTCGGTGGCCGGCAAGCTGGGCGCGTCCTACGACAGCATCCGCGGCAAGATCCGGCTGCTGGCGGGCGCCGAGTTCAAGACCGAGCTCACCTATCAAGGCTTCGTGCCGCATTGGCCGGGGCTCAAGGAAGGCCCGCGCCTGTCGGAGTTCAACGATCTGCTGAAGACCGACCTGCGCAAGCGCCGCGAGTTGATCCCGGGCCGCGAGAACAACGACAACTGGCGCACCAGCATCTACTGGCAGGGCAAGGGCCTGTCGCGCACCATGTTGTTGGCAGCGGTGGCCGAACAGCAGGGTGACTTGGAAGGGCGCGACCAACTGCTCAAGCTGGCCAAGGAACGCATGGAGTTCTTCTTCACCGGCCCCGGCAAGAGCTACTTCTTCTACGACAAGGGGCTGGGCACGGTGGTGGCGTATCCCGACGAATTCTTCTCCGTCGAGCAGATGAACGACCACCACTTCCACTACGGCTACTGGATACGCGCCGCCGCCGAGATCGCCCTGCGCGACCCGGCCTGGGCTGCACCCGACAAGTGGGGCGCGATGGTCGAATTTCTGATCGCCGACATTGCCACGACGAAGCGCGGCAGCGCCGAATTTCCCTATCTCCGCAATTTCGACACCTACGAAGGCCACTCTTGGGCCTCAGGCCTGGGCGATGGCGGTTTCGGCAACAACCAGGAGTCGTCTTCGGAGGCGCTCAACGCCTGGGCCGGGCTGATCCTGTGGGGCGAGGTCACCGGCAACCGTGAGCTGCGCGACCTGGGCATCTACCTGTACACGACCGAAGCCAACGCCATCAACCACTACTGGTTCGACATCCATGGCCTGGTGTTCCCGCCCGAGTACAAGGACGTCGAGGTCAGCATGGTCTTCGGGGGCAAGTACGCCCACAACACCTGGTGGACCGACGAGCCGCGCCAGATCAAGGGCATCAATCTGCTGCCGATGGCGCCGTTCTCGACCTACCTGGGGCGCGACCCGGCCTACGTCAAACGCAACGTCGGCACGCTGCCGCAAGACACCAAGACCTACCTCGCCCGCGGCAAGAATTACTCCGAATTCCCGAAAGACGGCTGGCAGGACATCTTCGCCAAATACCTGGCGCTGGCCGACCCTGCGGCAGCGCTCGCGCAGTGGGACCGCTACGGCAGCGTCGAACTCGGCGAGACGAGGGCCCATACGCTGCACTGGATGCTGAGTCTGAACCAGATGGGCATACCCGATTTCAGCGTTACCGCCAACACCGCGCTCTATGCCGTGTTCCGCAAGGCCGACGGCCGCAAGACCTACCTCGCGTTCAACGCGACGAAGGCACCGATCAAGGTGCGCTTCAGTGACGGCAAGGAACTCACCGTGCCGGCCGGCGCGCTCGAGCGGGCGCAGTAGCGGGCGCGGCCGGTCTTTGCCGAAGGGGTTCTACCGGCCCGTGAACCCCCAGCGCGCAGCGCTAGGGGAAACCGATAGCGACCCTGCCATTGCCAAGGCACGGCATCACTCCTATTCTTCTTGAAAGCGCTTTCAGCTTGAGTTTCTCAAGACAAAGCACGCCCCGAGCCGTCGCGAAAGATCTGCCATGAGCCAGCCGATTCCCTCCAAATTTTCCGCCGCAACGCTGGCTGCATTCCTGGTCTTGAGCGGTTGCGGCGGCGGTGACGCCGAGCCGCCATCCAACGTCCCCGTGGCTGCGGTGCCAACCCCGCCACCCGCCCCTGCACCCGTGCCGGCACCGCCCCCGGCGCCCGCGCCCACACCGACACCAACGCCGCCGGCTCCGCCGCCGGTCGGATCGGGCACCTTACTGACCAGCTTCGACGAAACCACGCCGCCGGTCATCGTCGAGTTCGGCGGCGCCGGCTACGCCATCGAGGCCGGCCCGACGGGCGGCAGTGGCAAGGCGCTGCGGATCACGCGGCCCGGCGGTGAAGTGTTTGCCGGCGCGTTCGTGACGCTGCCCGCGATTCCCTTCACCAGCACCCGCAGGACCATCACGGCCCGCGTCTTCGCGCCGACCGCAGGTGTGGTCATGGTGGCGAAGGCCGAGTTCGCCGACAACGCCGGTACCGGCGACACCCTGCCTACAGCCGCTGTCGTTGCGGGCTGGCAGACCCTGACCTGGGTTTTCAACAACGTCGACCCGACGAAGGCGTACACCCGCTTCACGATCCTTCCCGCGCTCGGCACCGTCGGCACCGGCCAGACCTACTTCTTCGACGACATCACGCTCGCCCCCGGGTCCGCCGCAGCGCCGCCGCCGAGCAGCGGCGACATCACGCTGGCCAGCTTCGATGAGACAGTGCCACCCGCGATCGTCGAGTTTGGCGGCGCGGGTTACGCCATCGAAGCCGGCCCCAGCGGCGGCAGCGGCAAGGCACTGCGCATCACCCGCCCTGGTGGCGAGGTCTTCGCCGGCGCCTTCGTGAGCTTGCCGGCAATTCCTTTCGCGGCCACGCGCAGGACGATCACCGCCCGCGTGTTTTCGCCCACGGCGGGCACGCCGATGGTGGCCAAGGCCGAGTTCGCCGACAACGCCGGCACCGGCGACACCGCGCCGACCACGCCGGTGGTGGTGGGCTGGCAGACCCTGACCTGGGTCTTCAACAACATCGACCTGAGCAAGAGCTACACGCGTTTCACGATCCTGCCCAACCTGGGCACGGTCGGCAGCGGGCAGTCGTACTTCTTCGATGACATCAAGCTGCCCGCAGCCGTTGCGGCGGCGCCGCCGGCAGCGCCCATGACCATCGCCACGCTCGACGAGCTGACGGCCTCGGTGACGGGGTTCGAAGGTTGCTGGGACTCCACGCTGGTGAACGACCCGGCCGGCGGCACCAACAAGGTCGGCCGCGTGCTCAAGCCCGGCAGCGGCGTGCCGTTCTACTGCGGCACCACCGTGGTGACGGTGGCCAACGGCGGCCTGCAGACGATTCCGTTCAGCGCCACCCAGACCAAGCTGACGGTGCGGGTCTGGTCACCCGATGTCGGCATCCCGGTGCGGCTGAAGGTCGAGGACATCGCCAACCCGGCCAAGGCGGTCGAGACCGAGGCCATCACCACCGTGGTGGGCTGGCAGACGCTGACCTTCGACTTCGCCAACGCCGCGTCGGGCACGCCGGTGCTCAACCTCACGACGACCTACAACAAGGCGACGATCTTCTTCAACTTCGGCAGCCTCGGCACCGGCAAGACCTACTACTTCGACGACGTCACGTTCCTCACCGGCACCGCCACCAACCTGGTGCTGGTGAACTTCGACGAGAGGAACTTCGACAACACGCAGTCGCAGCCTTCGGTGTTGAACGGCTTCGGCGGCGCCGAGAACTCCACCCTGGTCGGCGTGTCCGACGGCATGCCGCCCGACGGCACGAAGACCGGCAAGTCGGCCAAGGTCGTCAAGAACGCCGGCGAAACCTATGCCGGCACATCGGTGCAGCGCAAGCCCAACGACGCCGTGCCGACGATTCCGTTCGCCACCGGCGCCACGAAGATGTCGGTGCGCGTCTACAGCGCCTATGTCGGCATGCGCGTGCACCTGAAGGTGGAGCAGGCGGGCCGGCCCGACTTCAACAGCGAGGTCGACGCTTTCACGACCGTCGCCAACACCTGGGAGGTGCTGGTGTTCGACTTCGGACCCGCCGGCAAGCACTTCGTCCCCAGCGGCCCGGGTCCGAACGGCTACGTCACCGACCCCAACAGCCCGGCCTACCGCCCGACCTCGCAGCTGGACGTGAGCAAGACCTTCAACAAGGTCAACATCTTCTTCGACTACGGGCTGGGTGAAGCGGGCTACGACGCGATGCCGGGCACCCGCATCTACTACTTCGACGACGTGAAGTTCGTCGGGCCCTGAGCGCCTGATCTGGGAGCCTGAGGCGAGGCCCGCCACTCGCCCTTCAGTGGGCGAGCGCCTTGCGCGCCCGGTGCAGCCGCACGAACAGGTTTTGTTCGGTGATCGACAGCGCGCGGCACACGTCGCCGCTTTCGCGGTCCTGCAACAGGCGCATCTCGACGACCTCGCGCAAGGTGTCGGGCAGTTCTGCGATGCGTGACAGCGTGCGTTGCAGCCGTTGACGCTGTTCGGCCACCTCGTCGGGGCGCGGTTGCGGGCAGGCGAGCTGCATCGCGGCGCTGCCTTCGTCGTCATCGTCGGTACCGGCATCCAGGCTGTCGTAACCTGTGCGTGCGCGCACCAGGTCAACGATCTTGTGCTTCAGGATGCCGACCAGCCAGCTGCGCAATGCGCTGCGGCCGGCAAACAGCGCGCGGCCGCTGGCCACCGCTTCAAACACGTCGTGCACCAGGTCCTCGGCCAATGCGGGGTCGAGCAAGCGGCGGCGCGCGTACTGCACCAGGTAGCTGCGCTCGCCGATCAGCGCCGGCCACGGTACGGCGACGGGCGGCTGCATGACCATGGGTGGGGCGGCAGCGGTGTGCAGGGCAGTGTGCAAGGGAGCGTGCATCGTGGCGGCTTTCGGTGCGGTGAGCGCTTCGACTCGGTGGCTACACTGTCTTCGCCCTGCCTCGCGCGGCCCTCACCGAAGATCACAGCCGCATCACATCGGTGTAAGGCCCGCCGCCCGCGCGCCGACCGTTCGCCATGCCCACACCACCCGCGCAGATCGTCGTAGCCGAAGACCAGGCCGACATCCGCGACCTGATCGTGATGAACCTTCGCCAGGCCGGCCACGAGGTGCTGGCTTTTGCCGATGGCACCGCCGCGCTGGCCAGCCAGGCCGAGCGCCAAAGCGACCTGATGGTGCTGGACTTGATGATGCCGGGCCTCGACGGCCTGGAGGTGACCAAGGCGCTGCGCGCCCGCGGCCGCGCCACGCCGATCCTGATGCTGACCGCGCGCAGTACCGAGCTCGACCGCGTACTCGGCCTGGAGCTCGGCGCCGACGACTATCTGACCAAGCCCTTTTCGATGGCCGAGTTGCTGGCCCGCGTGAAGGCCCTGCTGCGCCGCGCCGCACTGCTGCGCGCGGCCCAGAACGCCGGCCCCGGCAGCAGCACGCCGCTGCGCAACGGCGAGCTCGAGATCCAGCCCGCGCGGCGCGAGGTGCACGTGGCCGGCCGCTTGCTTGACCTGACCGCTCTCGAATTCGACCTGCTGCACCACTTCGCTGCCCATCCCGGGCAGGTCTACTCGCGCTCGCAATTGCTGGATTCGGTGTGGGGCTACACCCACGACGGCTACGAGCACACCGTCACCACCCACATCAACCGCTTGCGCAACAAGGTCGAGACCGACCCGATGGCGCCGCGCTTCATCCTTACCGTGCGCGGCGCGGGCTACAAGATGCGCGATCCACCGCGATGACGGCCCGAGCGCCGGGCCGCCCCAAGCCGGGCCGTGCCCCCTCGGGGGGCCGGCCGTCGTATGCGACGGCCGGGGGGCGCCAATGACGGTTCGCTTCCGATTGGCCCTGACGGTGTTGTTGACCGGGCTGGCGGCCGCGCTCGGGGTGATCGCCACCGTGGTCGTCGCCTTCCAGCGCTTCGAACAGGAAAACAGCTGGCAGCGTGCCGACACCTTTCTCGAACGCGTGGTGATGCAGCACGACGACCTGCTCGAACAGCACGCGCGCCAGCCCGAGAACACCCTCGCCTTCATGCAGAGCCTGCTGCTGTACGAGCCCGGCAGCCAGCTCTACCTGCTCGATGCCGACGGCACCGTGCTCGTCAGCACCGGCCGAGTGATGCTGCCGCGCGGCTTCAAGGTGGCGCTGGCACCGGTGCGTTCGGCCGCTGCGCGCGAGGGGGCCTACGTGATGGGCGACGACCCGGAGACGATGGACGCCGACGCGGTGGTCGCGGCGCGCGAGTTGAAGCGCGCGACGATCCGGCCCGGCAGCGCCGTCGCCGGCTACCTGTACCTGGTGTGCAGCAAACGCGATCGCCAGGGGCAGCAGCTGGCGCTGCTCGGCAGCACGGCGGTGATGCCGGCGGTGTTCGCCGTGACGGCGTTGATCGCGCTGGCAACGGCACTCGCGGCCTGGGTCATCGGCACCATCACGCGGCCGTTGCGTGAACTCAGCGACGAGGTGGCGCAGGCCGCCCGAGACGGCTTCACGGGTACCGCCCCGCTGGCGGTCTCGACCGAGCCCGCCGCGCAGCGCGACGAGTTCGGGCGCCTGGCCGGCGGCTTCCACAGCCTGCTGGCCACCCTGCACCGGCAGTGGGGCGAGCTGAAGCGGCTGGATGCCTTCCGCCGCGAGAGCGTCAGCAACCTCAGCCACGACCTGCGCAGCCCGCTCACGGCCACCGTGGCCTGCCTGGAGACGTTGCAACAGCGCCTGCGCGACGACGACCACTACGGCGGCGAAGACCGGCGGCTGATCGACATCGCGCTGCGCAACACCCACAACGCGGCAGCGCTGGTGCGCTCGCTCGGCGATCTGGCTGTGCTGGACGAGCCGAGCTTCCGTCTGAACCCGATGCGGGTAGACATCGCCGAGGTGCTGGACGACGTGTGCCTGCGTTTTGCCGAACGCGCCACGGCGCGCGGCGTCTCGCTGCGCTTCGACGCCCCCGGCGCCGAGCCACGGGCGGCCGAGGTGGACATCGAACTCTTCGAACGCGCGATCGCCAACCTGCTGGACAACGCGCTCAAGTTCACGCCGACCGGTGGCGCGGTCACGGTCGGCGTGGCGCAGCAGGCGGCTGAACTCGTGGTCTCGGTGCGCGACACTGGTGCCGGCATTGCCGCGGCCGAGTTGCCGCACCTCTTCGACCGCCTGTACCAGGGACCGCGGGCGCGCAGCGGTGTCGCGCCCGCGTCGAGCCAAGAAGGCAAGGGCCTCGGCCTGGCGATCGTCCACCGCATCGCCGAGCTGCACGGCGGCAGCGTGGCCGTGGCCAGCGCGCCGGGCCAGGGGACGACCGTCAGCCTGGTCTTGCCGGCCGCCTGAGCGCGACGCCGCCCGCGGCAGCTTCGGCGGCCGCCTTGGCGCGGATCTTGGCGTTGATGTAGGCACCCTGCGGGACATGCAGCAGGTCGGCCACGCGCCACAGCACGTGCTGTTCGTGCGGCACGAGCGCGCCGTCGGCATAGGCCACCGACCACATCGCCTCGACCACGTGGACCTTCTCTTCGAACGACAGCCGGTCGTTGAGGGCAGAAGTAAACGTGTGCAGATCGGTGGCGTCCATGGCGCTGCGTTCGGCAGCAGCCATCAGCGAGGCCGCGGCATCGTCGGCCAGAGACAGGCGCTGGCGCAGCACGGCCGTGACGGCGCGACGTTCGCTGTCGCTCAAGTCGCCATCGGCACGCATCACTTCCACCAGCAGCACGGCCGTCGACAGGTTCAGACGCTCGGCGCTGGTGGGCGCTGCGCCCGCACCGGTCGCTGGCGCCAGCGCCTGTTCGAACAAGGCCTTCAGCGTACGCAGCATCAATCCGGCTCCTTCAAGTTCACACCCCGGCGCGGCAGCGTGGCGGCCTGCTCGCCGATGTCCCACCACAAGCCCGCCATCAGTTGCAGGGCCTCACGCGCCACCGGCACGAGCAGGTGTTCGTCGGGCGCGTGCTGGTTGCACGCGCCGTAGCTGTGCGGCACCCACACCGTCGGCAGGCCGAGGATGTCGGCGAAGACGTCGTTGGGCAGGCTGCCGCCCAGGTTGGGCAGCAACACCGGCGCGCGGCCGGTGGTCTGTTCGATCGAGCGCATCGTGAAGCCGACCCACGGGTCGGTGGGGTCCAGCCGCGTGGCCGCCATCACCACCGGCTCGCCCACCTCGATGTCACCGAAGCCGTGCGCAGCCAGATGCGCCAACACCGCCGCGTGCAAGTGGCTCACATCGGTGCCGACGACGAAGCGCAGTTGCATCGTCGCTTTCGCACTCGGCGGGATCGCGTTGACCGGGTACTCGGGGTTGCCGGTGCGGTAGGCCAGCACTTCGAGCGAATTCCAGCCGATCACGCGTTCGGCCGGCGTCAGCCCGGGCTCGCCCCAATCGGCATCGACGAGCGGATCGCCCTCAGCGCCACCGAACACCAGCCCGTCGAGCGCCGCGCACACGGCGGCCGGCAGCGGCGGCGGGCGCAGCGCCGGAATGCGGATCACGCCACGGCCGTCGACCAGGCTGGCGATGGCGTTTGCCAATACCGTGCCCGGGTTGCGCAGCAGGCCACCCCAGTTGCCGGAGTGGTGGGCGCCGCCGCGGCAAGTCAGCGACAGATCGAAGTTGGCCACCCCGCGCGAGCCGAGGAACAGGGTCGCCCGGTCGCGCGCAAAGCGCGGGCCGTCGCTGGCGATCAGCACGTCCGCGGCGAGTGCCTCTTTGTGCGCGGTGGCAAATGCGGCCAGGCCCGGTGAGCCGGTTTCTTCGCCGGTTTCCATCAGCCACGTGATGTTGAAACCGAGCCGGCCGCCGCGCGCTGCCAGCACCGCCGCCAGCGCCCCCTGGTTGATGGTGTGCTGGCCTTTGTTGTCGGCGGTGCCGCGGCCGTACAGCCGGTCGCCGTCCTGCTTCAGCGCCCACGGGCCGTCGCCGCGCGTCCAGCTCTTGTCCTGGCCGCGGATGACGTCGCCGTGGCCGTACATCAGCACGGTGGGCAGTGCTTCGCTCTCGTGTCGATGGGCGATCAAGAGCGGGCCGAAACCGCGCTCGGGGTTGTCGAACACGCGGCCTTGGAAGCCGAGCGTGGCCAGCGACGGCAGCATCTCGTCGGCCAGGTAGGCGTGCAGCGCCGGGGCGCTTGCGGCGTCCTGGCTTTCGGTGCGGATCGCGACCCGCCTCTGCAGGTCGCGCACGAAGGCGCCGCTGTCGAAGTGCTGTCGCGCCGCGGCGATGACCTCGTCCCGGCTCATGCCTTCTTCTGCGTCACCAGTTCGAAATGCTCGACCACCGGCGGCGCCGCGAAATACGGCCCGACGATCGCGCGCCATGCGTGAAACAGCGGCCCGGCGCGAAAGGCGACGGTGTGGTCTTCGAGGGTCTCCCACACCACATGCAGCACGTAACGCTCGGGGCTTTCGACGCTGCGGTTGACCTTGGCGCTGCAAAAGCCCTTGGCGGTGGACAGCACACTCGCGATGCCGCGCGTGACGGCCTCTTCGAAAGCAGCATGCTGGCCGGGGGCGATGCGGATTTCGGCAATCTCGAGGATCAAGGCAGTCTCCTTCTTCAGCCCGCGAGAGGCTACACGCCCAGGCGCTGCGCCAGTTCCGTGGGGTCGAGCGCGGCGGCCGGGCCCTGCATCACGATCAGGCCCTTTTCCAGCACCACCGCGTCGTCGCTGTGGGCCAGCACCTGGCGGTAGTTGCGGTCGACCACCAGCGTCGACAAGCCCGTTGCACGCAACCCGGCGATGACGCGCCAGATCTCGGCCACGATCAGCGGCGCCAGGCCCTCGGTGGCTTCGTCCAGGATCAGCAGCTTCGGGTTCGTCATCAGTGCGCGGCCGATCGACAGCATCTGCTGCTCGCCGCCCGAGAGTTGCTGTCCGCCGTGCGACAGCCGTTCGGCCAGCCGCGGGAAGGTCGCCATCACGCGGTCGAAGGTCCACTCCCGTCGGCCGCCAGGCCCGGCGCGGGCCGACATCACGAGGTTCTCGCGCACCGACAGGTTCGGGAAGACGCCGCGGCCCTCGGGCACGTAGCCGATGCCCAGCCGCGCGATGCGTTCAGGCGGGCGTGCGGTGATGTCTTCGCCAAGCCACTTCGCGTGGCCGGAAGTCGGCCGCAGGTAGCCCATCAGTGCGCGGATCAAGGTCGTCTTGCCCATGCCGTTGCGGCCGAGCAGGCCGAGCGCACGGCCGGCGCCCAGCGTCAGGCTCACGCCACGCAGGATGTGGCTGTCGCCGTAGTGGGTGTGCAGGGCCTGGATTTCGAGCATGGCGTGCTTCAAGGGGCGATCAGGCGGCGATCAGGCCTTCGGTCTTCATCCACGCCAGCATGTCGGCCAGCAATGCGTCCAGCGGGGTGTGGCGGTAGCCGAGTTCGCGCCGCGCCTTGCTGTCGTCGGCTTCGATGGTGCGGCTCGTCAGCGTGGCGGCTTCGGGGGTGATGCGGGGTGGCGCGCCACTTATTTGGCTCACCAGGTTCAAGACACGCGCCAACGCCATCATCAGCCAGGCCGGCGTGGCGCGCGCGGGCACCGGCCGCCCCAGGTGCTGGCCGATGCGGCCGACGAAGTCGAGGAACGAAGCCGGCTCGCCAGCCAGGATGAAGCGCTCGCCGAAGCGGCGCTGCTGCCAGGCCCGCACCTGAGCGCGGGCGATCTCGCGCACGTCGGCAAAGGCGCCGCCACCGGGCGGCGTGCCGGGCAGCTTGTGCTGGTCGACCAGCACGATCAGCCGGGCCCAGTTGTACCGGTCGCCGGGGCCGAGGATCTGGGTCGGGTTGAAGACGATCCAGGGCAGCGGCGAGGCCTTCACCAACGCCTCGGATTCGAATTTGGTCCGCTCGTAGTTGATCCAGCTGTCGGCGCCGCGCTGCGGCACGTTCTCGTCGACGCGGCCGCGCACCCGATGCGACCAGGCCGAGATCGACGAGGTGTGCATGAACGCCGCCACGCCGGCGTCGGCCGCGGCGGCCAGCAGGTGCTGCGTGCCGGCTACGTTGGTGGCGCGCTGCACAGCCGCCTCGGCGCGCCAGGTGCTGGTGTCGGCGGCGGCGTGGAAGACGGCTTCGCAGCCCACGAGCGCTGCGCGCAGGCTATCGGCGTCGGCCAGCGAGGCGCGCACGGGCTCGATCCCGGCGCTGTGCATCGGCCCATCGGTCTCGGCGCGGCGCGACAACGCACGCACGGCATGACCCGCGGCGAGCAGTTCACGCGCGAGATGGCCGCCGAGGAAGCCGCTGGCGCCCGTCACGAAGACTTGGCTCATTCGGAAACCTGCGCGCCACGCGCTGCGGTGCGAACCCCTGCGGGCGGCCGGGCGGGGCTCACGCGTGCTCGCCCAGGTAGGCCACCTGGACCTGCGGGTTGGCGCGAATCGCGGCCGGCGCGTCGCTGGCGATGACCTCGCCGTTGACCATCACGGTGATGCGGTCGGCGATGCGGAAGACCGCGTCCATGTCGTGCTCGACGAGCAGGATCGCGTGGCCCGGCTTCAGCGCGGCCAGCAGGGCGAGCATGCGGTCAGTCTCCTCGGCGCCCATGCCGGCCAGTGGTTCGTCGAGCAGCAGCACGCGCGGCTCGGTGGCCAGGCACATCGCGATCTCGAGCTGGCGCTTGCCGCCATGGCTGAGCGAGCCGGCAGGGCGGTCGGCCATCGCGTCCAGCCCGGCCGCGGCCAGGGCCTGCCGGGCGATCGGCCCGCTGATCGAACACGCGGCGGCGCTTTCCCAGAACGCCCACGGCCTCGCATGCGCGGCCTGCGCTGACAGCCGGCAGTTCTCGAACACCGTGAATTCCGTATAGATCGTCGTGCGCTGGTAGCTGCGGCCGACACCGGCGCGCGCGCGGCGCGGCTGCGGCCAGGCGGTGATGTCCTGCCCGTCCAGCACGATGCGGCCGGCGCTGGCCGGCATCTCGCCGCTGAGCATGTTGATCAGCGTCGACTTGCCGGCGCCGTTGGTGCCGATCACCGCATGCACTTCGCCCATCGCAAAGCCGAGCGAGACGTCGCTGACGGCCGTGAGGCCGCCGAAGCGCCGCGTCAGCCCCTCACAGGACAGCAGCGGCGCACTCAAGTCGACACCTTCCTGGCGGCGGGCGTGAGCCGCGCGCGCAGCCCGATCAGGCCCTTGGGCAGCAGCGCGACGAAGCCGATGATCGTGAAGCCGAGCGTGAGCTGCCAATGCTCGGCCAGGAAGTCGCCGACGAAAGCCGGCGTCGCGTACAGCTCCTTCAGCAGCACGAAGGCCGCCGCGCCGATGACCGCGCCGCGCAGATGGCCGATGCCGCCGAGGATGATCATCAACAACACCGCGCCGCTCTCGTGCCAGCTCAGCAGTTCGGGGTTCACGTAGCCGTCCTTCACGCCGAGCAGAAAGCCTGCCAGGCCGGCCAGCGCACCGGCCAGCACGAAGGCCGCGAGCTTGTAGAAGTAGGTCGAAAAGCCTGCCGCACGCATGCGCGGCTCGTTGACCCGGATGCCCGCCAGCGCATGACCGAAGCGGCTGCGCCGCACCAGCGCCAGCACGCCGTAGGTGAAGGCCAGCGCGGCCAGCGCCAGGTAGTACAGGTGCAGCTTGTTGCCGGCATCGAGCGGGCCGATGGTCGGCCGCACGTTGAGGTAGATGCCGTCGGTGCCGCCACCGAGCTGGGTGTCGTGGAACACGAAGTAGGCCATCTGGGCGAAGGCCAGCGTGACCATGATGAAGTACACGCCCTTGGTGCGCAGGCTGAGGGCGCCCATGAACACCGCGTAGGCCGCCGCCGCGCCCACGCTGCTCAACGCCAGCAGCGCCAGGTTGCCGGGGTCGGACTCGGGCGAGGCCAGCACCACGGTGTAGGCGCCGATGCCGAAGAACGCGGCATGCCCCAGGCTGACAAGCCCGGTCATGCCGACCAGCAGTTCGAGGCTGAGTGCGAACACCGCCAGGACCATGATCTTGATGACCAGGTCGCTGGTGTACGGCGTCAGCAGCGCCGGCAGCGCCATCAATACCAGGGCTGCGACCACCGGGGCGGCCGCGCGCGGTACGCCGGCCATCAGTAGCCCCTCTTCATCAGGCCCTCGGGCCGCCAGACCAGGATCACCGCCATCAGCAGGTACACCCCGATGCCCGACAGCTCGGCGAAGAAGACCTTGCCGAAGGTGTCGACGAAACCCACCAGCAGCGAGGCGATCAGCGCCCCGCTGATCGACCCGATGCCGCCGATGACGACGACGACGAAGCAGATGATCAGGATCTGCCCGCCCATGCCCGGGTAGACGCTGCTCATCGGCGCGGCGATCATGCCGGCCAGCGCGGCGAGGGCCACGCCACCGGCAAACACGATGCGATAGAGGCGCGTGATCGGGATGCCCAGGCCCCGCACCATGTCTCGGTTGGACGCACCCGCGCGGATCATCATGCCCAGGCGCGTCTTGTTGACGACGAGGTACAGCGCCACGGCCAGCACGATGCACGCGGCAGACGCGAACAGCCGGTAAACGGGGTACGTCATCAGCTCACCCAGCGGCACCTTGCCCGACAGCCACGCCGGCACCGGCACCCCGTGCACGTCGTTGCCCACCAGCAGCGACCGCAGCTCCTCGAAGACCAGGATCAGCGCGTACGTCATCAGCACCTGCTGCAAGTGTTCGCGCTCGTACAGGAAGCTGAAGAAGGCCCATTCCAGCAGGTAGCCGAACAGCGCCGCCAGCAGCGTGCCGGCCAGCAGCATCAACAGGAAGTTCGGCCCGAACAGCGGCGTCAGCGCGAAGGCCAGATAGGCACCCGCCATGTAGAAGCTTCCATGCGCGAGGTTGATGACGCCCATGATCCCGAAGATCAGCGTCAGCCCACTGGCCACCAGGAACAGCAGCAGTCCGTACTGGACCGCGTTGAGGCACTGGACAAGGAAGGTGGCGAGGTCCATCGGTTGCGGTGACAGGGGCGGCGCAGCTTAGCAGCGGCGCTGGTGCGCGCGCTTCGGCAGAATCACCGCCACTGAAGGAGACCCTTATGCGACTGCCTGCCACCGCGCTGCTGCTGTCCGCTGCCGCGCTGCTTTCCGCCTGCGGCACCACGGTCCGCAACCCCGTCACCGGCCAGAACGAGCGCACCGTGCTGACCGAAGAGGCCGAGGTCGTCGAAGGCTCGAAGGCCCACCCGCAGATCGTGGCCGAGTTCGGCCGCCTGGGTGACGAAGCCCTGCAGAGATACGTCGACGGCATCGGCCAGAAGCTGGCGCGCGAAAGCCACCGCGCGAACCTGAAATGGACCTTCACGGTCCTCGACAGCCCCGACATCAACGCCTTCGCGTTGCCCGGCGGTTACGTCTACATCACGCGCGGGCTGATGGCCTACCTGGACAGCGAGGCCGATCTGGCCGGCGTTCTCGGCCACGAGATCGGCCATGTCACCGCGCGCCATGGCGCGCAGCAGGCCACCCGCCAGCAGCGCGCCGGTGTCGGCGTGCTGGCCGCCACGATCGGCGGCGTGCTGCTCGAAGCGGCGGGCGTCGGTGGCGCGGCGCAGGTCGCCAGCCAGGCGGCGCAATCCGTGGCTGCCGGCCACATCGCCAAGTACGGGCGCGAGGCCGAGACGCAGGCCGACCGCTTGGGAGCCGAGTACCTGGCCAAGTCGCGCTACGACCCGAAGAACATGATCGACGTGATCCAGGTGCTGAAGGACCAGGAGCGTTTCGCCGCCGATGTGGCACGCGCAGCCGGCCGCAACCCGACGGCTGCGCCGAACTGGCTGGCTTCGCACCCCAGCAACGACCAGCGGCTGGCCGACATCCGCGGGTTGGCAACCCAACTGGCAGCGAGCAGCCCGAAGTGGGACGACGACGCCCGCGCCCGCTACCTGCGCGCGATCGACGGTGCCACCTTCGGCGACGGCCGCGAACAAGGGGTGGTCCGTGGCCGCCACTTCTTCCACGAGCCATTGGGTATCGCGATGAGCGCGCCGAGCGGTTGGCGCATCGTCAATTCGGCCGAGCAGCTGCTGGTAGTGAACGCCGCCGGCGACGCCGGCCTGGTGATGAAGCTGGTGCCCGCCGATGCCGGCACCGACCACGCCGAGATCCTGCGCAAGAGCCTCGGCGCGACCGAAGGCCGTACCGAGAGGCTCACCCTGGGCGGCGGCTTGCCGGCGACGCACTTCAGCGGCCAGCGGCGCAATCCGCAGGGCCAGGTCGGCACGCTCGAAGCGACGCTCGTCACCGGCCCGGCGAACCGGGTCTTCCTGCTCGGCTGGGCGGCGCGCGACGCGGCCACGTTGCAGGCCGCGCGGCCCGGCCTGCGTGAGGCCGAGTTGTCGTTCCGCCCCCTGGCCGGCGCCGAGCTGGCCGCCGCGAAGCCGTGGCGTCTGAAGCTGGTGCCGATGCCGGCCGGCGGATTTGCCGAGCTGGCGCGGCAGTCGCCGTTGGCCGATGCGGCCGAGCGCCAGTTGCGTTTGCTTAACGGCGCCTATGGCGACCGCGGGGCTGCCACCGGCAGCGAGCCGAGGCCCGGCCAGCTGGTGAAGGTCGTCGCGCAATAGCGAGCCGTTGAGCGGCCCCGACCCTGGGGCCGCATCCTGCGGCGGCAGCCGCTACATCTTGCAGCCGCGCCCCGGGTCCGCCAGCGCCTTGACGGCCACGCCGGTGACGACGTTGTAGTTGCCGCGCACCTCGCGGATGTAGAAATCCTGGGTCGGGTTGTGCTGCGCGCTCAGCGTGAACTTGCCGCGCGGGCTGTCGATCTGCACCTTGCGCATGGCGGCCGCCAGCGCGTCGCGCTGCTTGACGTCGCCCTTCACCGCCGTCAGCCCGGCCGCCAGCATCTGCGCCGCGTCGTAGCCCTGCAGCGCGTAGACGTCGGGGTTGCTCTTGTAGGTGACGGCGTACTTGTTGCGGAAGGCCACGTTGCGCGGCGTCTCGATGTTGTCGCCGTAATGCAGCGTCGTGATCATGCCCTGCGCGCTGGCGCCCTGTGCCTCCAGCGTGCCGTCGGTCAGGAAGCCCGGGCCCATCAGCGGAGCGGCGCGCTTCAGGCCGGCGGCGTCGTAGTCCTTGACGAACTTGACCGCGCCGCCACCGGCGAAGAAGGCGTAGACCACGTCCGGCTTCTGCGCCGCGATCTCGGTCAACAGGGCCTGGAACTCGACGTTCGGGAACGGCAGGCTCAGGTTCTTGACGATCTGCCCGCCGCCTTTCTCGAAGGCTTCGGTGAAGCCCTTCACGCTTTCGGTACCCGCGGCGTAGTTCCAGGTGATCGTCATCGCCTTTTTGTAGCCCTTCTGCGCTGCCACCAAGCCCGTGCTGTAGCCGGGCTGCCAGTTGGAGAAGCTGCTGCGGAAGATGTTCGGCGCGCATTGCGCGCCGGTGATGGCGTCGGCGCCCGCGTTCGGCACGATCAGCAGCGTGCCGCTCTCCTTGGCCACCCGGGCCATCGCCAGCGCCACGCCGCTGTGCACGGTGCCGACCAGCACGTCGACGTTGTCGCGCTTGATCAGCTTGTTGACGTTGTCGGTGGCCTTGGCGGGGTCGCTCTCGTCGTCGACCTTGAAGTACTGGATCTCGCGCCCGCCGAGCTTGCCGCCTTGCTCCAACACGTACAGCTTGAAACCTTTCTCGATGGTGTCGCCGAGCGCAGCGAAGGTGCCGGTGGCCGGCAGCATCAGGCCGACCTTCAGCGGCGCGGTAGCGCCCTGGGCCTGCGCCAGCAGCGGCACCAGCAAGGTCGACAAGGTCGAGGCAGCAGCAGCGGCTGCCAGCAGGGTGCGGGCCAGCGGCCCCGGGTTCTCTCGCATCGTCATCGGGCTCTCCAGCAGGTTCGGGGGAAGTAACAAGCCGCGCAGCATGCCCGCGCCGGGTTGGCAGGGGCAAGCGGGTTTGCCCAGACCCCAGACCTCGGAACTCAAGTTATCCGCCTTGGCGCCCGAAAACAGCATGGAGGGGCGCCCGACCGCCGTTGTTCGCGGGCGCCCGGTAACACCGAGGTCCATTTCCCATGGCCAGCCTGATCGCCGTCGAGCACGTCCGCATCGGCATGTTCATCCACCTCGAAGGTGGCTGGCTTTCGCATCCCTTTCCGCGCTCCAGCTTCAAGCTGGCGACCGACAAGGAACTGGCCACGCTGCACGGCCTGGGCCTGACGCAAGTGGAGTGGTCGCCGGAAAAGAGCGATGCGCCGGCGGCCGAAGGGCCTGCGGCTGCGCGGGCCACCGTGGCCGGCAGCGGCAGCGGCGCCAACGCCGCCACCGGGGCGGCATCGGCCACCCCCGATGCCGCGGCCGAGCGCCGTCGTGCCGAACTGGCCGCGCAGCGTGAAGCCCTGCGGCGCTGCGAACGCCAGTACGCCGAAGCCGCCAGCGCCTGGCGCTCGGCGCAGGACAAGTTGAGCGTCAGCCCCGAAGAAGCCCGCCGCGCCACCCAGGCCCTGGCCGAAGACATGCTGGGCCGGATGCTGGGCGACCAGGACATCGGCATCCGTCTCGTCAGCGGCGCCGGCGGCGACCGTGCCACCGCGCATGCGCTCAATGTGTCGGTCGTCTCGCTGCTGATCGGCCGCGCGCTCGGCCTGCCTGAAGAAGACATGCTCGACCTTGGGGTCGGCGCGTTGCTGCACGACGTGGGCAAGCACGATCTGGCCGACCGCCTGCGCCACCCCGACGACAGCTTCAGCCCCGCCGAGATGGCCGGTTACCGCGACCACGTCGCCAAGGGCGTGGCGCAGGCGCGGCGGATGGGCCTGTCGCTGGGCGCGGCCAGCGTCATCGCGCAGCATCACGAACATGCTGACGGCAGTGGTTTCCCGCAGAAGCTGACGGTCGACCGGATGACGGCCGCCGCGCGCATCGTGGCCATCGTCAACCGCTACGACAACCTGTGCAACCCGCCGGCGCGCAGCCACTCGCTCACGCCGCACGAAGCGGTGTCGATGCTGTTCGCACAAGGCCGCACGCGCTTCGATCAAGCCATCCTGGGCGCCTTCATCCGCATGATGGGCGTGTACCCGGCGGGCTCGCTGGTGCAGCTCACCGACGACCGCTTCGCCATGGTGGTCGGCGTCAACAGTTCGCGCCCGCTGAAGCCGCGCGTGCTGGTCTTCGAGCCGAAAATTTCGCGCAGCGAAGCGCTGCTGCTGAATCTGGAAGAAGCGCCCGACCTCGGCATCCGGCGCAGCCTGACGGCGACCAAGCTCCCGCTGCCGGCGCTCGAATATCTCGACCCCCGCCCACGCGTCAGCTACTACTTCGAGCCGCTGAGTGCCGCTGAAACCGCCGCTGAAACCGCCGCGTGCGACACCACGTGCGCAGCCGGCCGACGGGCACTGGCGGCGTGACCGAAGGGTTCGCTCGCGCCAGCGCCGCGCCCAATGGCGCCGCGTTGCTCGACGCGCTGCCGCATGCGGCGTGGGTGGTTCGGGTGGCCGATCTGGTGGTGGTGGCGGTCAACAGCGCCGCCGCGACGCTGTTCGGCCGGCCCGAGGCCGACCTGACGGGCGCGTCGGCGCTGGAGCTGGCGGCTTCGCCCGAAGACCTGGCCTGGTGGGACGCCGCCGCGCACGGTGACTTCGCCCCGCTGGCTTCCGACACTGTCGTGGCGCTGCCCGATGGCCGCGCGCTGCACGTCAGCCGCAGCATCCGCCGGATCCGGCTCAGCGGCGAAAGCGGCGAGCATGCACTGGTGCTGCTGGCCGACCGCAGCGCCGAGCAGCGTGCCGAAGACGAGCGCGAGAACCTCGTCGCCGAACTTCAAGCCACGCTGGAGAGCACCGCTGACGGCATCCTCGTCACCGACCTGGCCGGCGGCATCCGTGCCTGCAACCGCCGTTTCGCGCAGCTCTTCGGCCTGCCGCAGGACCTGCTGCAACGCGGCGACGCCGCCGCCGTGCAAGGCTGGCTGGCGCGCAGTGTGGTCGACGGCGACACCTACCAGCGACGCTTGCAGACGCTGGAGGAGTCGGCGCTGCTGCACGCCACCGACCGGCTCGAACTGCGCAGCGGCCAGGTGCTGGAACGGGTGACGCGGCCACTGTACGGCGGCGGTGCGCAGGGCCGCGGCGGCAGCGTGCAGGGCCGGGTCTGGAGCTACCGCGACCTGACCGACCGCATCGCCGCCGACCAGCGTATCGAGGCACTGACCTTCAACGACGCGCTCACCGGCCTGCCCAACCGGCGCCGGTTGGGCGAACGCTTTGCCGAAGCGGCGCGGCTGGCGGCAGACGGCGGGCCCGGCTTCGCGTTGCTGGTGATCGACCTCGACCGCTTCCGCCACGTCAACGACAGCCTCGGCCACGACGTCGGCGACCGCGTGCTGCTCGACGTCGGCCAGCGCATCGTCGGCTGTCTGCGCCAGGACGATCTGCTCGCGCGCATCGGTGGAGACCAGTTCGCGCTGCTCGTCTACCCGGCCGATGGCACCGCCGCCGAGACCACCGCGCGGCGAGTGCTGGCCGCCGTGGCCCAGCCCAACCACAGCGAAGACGCACCCTTCACCCTGACGTGCAGCATCGGCATCGCCCTGTGCCCGGCGCATGGCAGCAGCGCCGAAGACGTGCTGCGCCATGCCGAGAGCGCGATGCGCGCCGTCAAGCACAACGGCCGCGCCAACGTGCGGCTGTACCAGGCGCGCGCCGAAGGGGACCGCCGCTCCCACATGCGGCTCGACCATGCGATGCGGCAAGCGCTGGTCAGCGGCCGTTTCCGGCTGCACTACCAGCCACAGGTCAGCCTGCTCGACGGCAGTCTGGTCGGCGCCGAGGCGCTGCTGCGCTGGCGCGACCCCGAACTGGGTGAGGTCTCGCCCGCGCGCTTCATACCGGTGGCCGAGGACAGCGGCTTCATCATCGCCATCGGCGACTGGGTGCTGTCGCAGGCCGTGCGCCAGGCTGCCCTGTGGCACCAGCGCGGGTGCGGCGTGCCGGTGGCGGTGAACGTCTCGGCCTTGCAGTTTCAGCAGGCGCAGTTCGTCGACCGCGTGGCCAGCGTGCTCGCCGTCAGCGGGCTGCCGCCGCAACTGCTGGAGCTGGAGCTGACCGAATCGATCCTGGTTCACGATGCGCACGACGCACTGACGCGACTGAATGCGCTGGCCGCGCTGGGCTTGCGGCTGTCGATCGACGATTTCGGCACCGGCTATTCGAGCCTGGCGTACCTGAAACGCTTCCCGATCCGAAAACTGAAGATCGACCGCAGCTTTGTCAGCGGCCTGCCGAACGACGAAAGCGACGCCGGCATCGTGCGGGCGATCCTGCAGATGGCGCGCGCGCTCGGCATGTCCGTCATCGCCGAAGGCGTTGAGACCGAGGCGCAGCGCCAGTTCCTGCTGGACGAGGGCTGCGACCAGTTCCAGGGCTTCCTCTACGCCCCCGCGCTGGACAGCAGGAGCTTCGAACAGCGGCTGGACGGAGCGCGCAATGAGCTGGCGCCACCGGCGCAAGCGGTGCGCAAGGTGCCGCGCACGGCGCCGCACATGCGGCTGGTGCGCAGCTGACGACGCGCTGCGCGCCGGCCAAAGAAAACGGGCCCCGCGGGGCCCGTTCGATTGGCAGGAGCAGGCTCCGGGGCCGGCTCAGACCGGGCGGCGGCGCCGGCTGGCGGCCACTCCCATCAGGCCCAGGCCGACCAGGGCCAGCACGCCCGGTTCGGGGATCACCGTGTCCGGCGCGCCGCTGCCCCAGATGGTGCGCGTGACATAGGTGCCGGTGCCGCCAGCGCCCAGCGTGAACAGGTTGCGCAGCGCCAGCGTCACATCGTAGCCGGGGCCGGCGTCGATGAACTGGTCGGCGTCGGCGCCGTCGCCGGTGATGAGGTCATCCAGTGCGGTGCCGGCGATGATGCGGTCGCGCAGGCCGGAGTAGCTGTCGATCTCGTAGCGGCCGGTCACGGGTACGGTTCCGCCTTCACCGGTGATGCCGACGAAGGTCGTGCTGGTCGACGAGCCGGTTGCCGAGTCGGTCTCGAACAGGATTTCGGTGCCGCCGCCCGTCAGCCGCCCGCCGCCGTCCAACAGCGAGCCGTTGAACAGCAGGTCGCCGTCGAGGTAACGTAGCATTTCGAACGACAGCGCCGAGGTGCCGGTGTTTGTCATCACGTAGGTCTGGGTCAGAACGCTGCCGGTCTGCACCGCACCGATGAAGGTGCTGGTCAGGACTTGCGTCAGCGAGAACGACAGCCCGCCGAAGGTGAAGCCACTGACGCCAGACAACGGCGTCCCGGCCACAACCGGGTTGCCAGGCCCGACTCCCGAGCTGCCGATCGAGCCGCTGGTCAGGAAGGTGCGTGCGCCACCGGCAGCTGTGCCGATGCGGATGGCCACACCGGATTCGAACACCGTGCCCGCCGTCGGAGGTACTGCGCCAACCGGGTTGTAGGTGGCATTGGTCGAGTTGGCGCCAACTGACGAGCCGAAGGCGCCGTAGCCATCGACGCCGACAGTCACCTGACCGTCGAGTAAGCCGTTGGTCATCACGAATGGCGCAGCGTGCGCCGAACCGGCTGCCGAGAGCGCCAGAAGCCCGGCCGCAAAGAGCTTGTTCAGTGTGTTCATCTCTCCACCCTCATATTCGGTTGCTGGCGCAGGTGCCAGTTCGTGTCGCAGAGCACGGTCTGTGCCACATTCTGTAACCCCTTGATTCAGTGGGTTGACTGCGCAGCGTGTCTCTGCTCGGGGGAATCTGGCGGGTGCAATTGGAAAGTTTCTCGACAGCCCGCCGCGCGCGGTCTGCGCCCCGCTGCCGCGCGCGGCCATGGGCTCACAATCCGCCGCATGCTGTACAAATTCAAGAGCAAGGCCACTGGCGACGTGATCATGCTGGGCCCGAATGGCGACCAGGTGATGCGCATCGTGGGCCGCGAACCCTCTGCGAAGGGCATCTTCGAGGTCGGGGCGCTGGGCTCGGTGCTGACGGCGCTGGAGGCCGCGGTGGCGGCCGAAGAGGCGGCCGGCGTCAAGGCCGACGAGGGCGTTGAGGGCGGTGGCGAGGCGGCTGCTGCCGCCGCTGCGGTGTCACTGCGTAGTCGAGTCTGGCCGCTGGTGGAGATGCTGCGCCGCGCCCAGCGCGCCGGCGAGCCGGTGGTCTGGGGCGTTTGACGCAACGCCGCGCGCGCCGCACTGCAAAGCATTCGCACGAAGGATCCGACGATGAAGCTGTGGAGCGATAGCTGGACCAATGGCGACCGCATTCCCACCCGCTACGCCGCCGGCAAGGCCAACGGCCTGGGCGGCGCGATGTTCAGCGACAACCTCAACCCGCACCTGGTCTGGAGTGACCTGCCGGCCGGCGCGCAGAGCATGGTGCTGATCTGCCACGACTTCGACGTACCGAGCAAGGGCGACGACGTCAACCAGCCCGACCGTGAAGTCCCGGCTGACCTGCCGCGGGTGGACTTTTTCCATTGGGTGCTGATCGACCTGCCGCCGCAGCCTACCGTGATCGTCGAGGGCGAGTTCAGCCAGGGCTTCACCGCGTGCGGCAAGCCAGGGCCGGCGGCGCCGAACGGTGCCCGCCAGGGCCTCAACGACTACACCGGCTGGTTTGCAGGCAACGCCGAGATGGCCGGCTCCTACTTCGGCTACGACGGCCCGTTCCCGCCCTTCAACGATTCGCTGGTCCACCACTACGTCTTCACGCTGTACGCGGTGGCGCTGCCGCGGCTGCCGCTGGACGGTGTGTTCAACGGCCAGCAGGTGCGCGAGAAGCTGGCCGGCCGCGTGCTGGCCGAGGCCACCTTTTCCGGCACCTACACGCTCAACCAGCGTTTGCTGGACAGCGGAGTTTGAATCCGCAGCACGAATCTGCTGGCCCGACGGCCGGGCCGACGTTGCTGATCGCGCTGCGGCATGGCGAGACGGCATGGAACGTCGAGCGGCGGCTGCAGGGCCACCGCGACATCCCGCTCAACGAGGTCGGCCGCATGCAAGCCGCGCGCCTGACCCAGGCGCTGGCTGACGAAGCGATTGCAGCGGTTTATGCCAGCGACTCACAACGCGCCGCCGAAACAGCCGCGGGCAGCGCCGCTGCACGCGGCCTGCTGGTGCTCACCGAGCCCGGGCTGCGCGAACGCGGCTTCGGTGTGTTCGAAGGCTTCACCCATGCTCAGATCGAAGAACGCTGGCCCGACGACACGCTGCGCTGGCGCCGCCGCGACATCGCCTGGGCGCCGGAGGGCGGCGAAACGCTGCTTGTTTTCCAGGCCCGCTGCGTCGCCACGCTGACGCGCCTGGCCACCGCCCACCCCGGCCAGACCATCGCGGTCTTCGCCCACGGTGGTGTGCTCGACGTGCTGTACCGCGCCGCCACGCACCAGGCGCTGGACGCGCCGCGCAGCTGGGCCTTGGGCAACGCCACCATCAACCGGGTGCTCTTCAACGGCGAGGGTTTTGCGCTCGTGGGGTGGAACGACGACGGGCACCTGACGACCACCCCGTAGCGCCTCTGGCGCTGCTCCTCAAGGGGTGCCGCATCTGGAACGGCAAAGCCGGACCCTTCGCCGCTGCTTCCCGACGCGCCGACCTGCGCGGCACGGTGGTAGCACGCGAGCGAGTTCAGGCGATCGGCGCCGTACCTGCGCCGATGAGTCCTGCCGATTTCGCTTCGCCGCTTCGCCGCGTCGACGCCGTCCACGTCCGAGCGCCTCAGCCCGCCCGCCCGAGTCCGCCATTGCCGCGCCAACCTAAACGCGCGGTGGCCACAAGAACGACAACAACGAAGACCGAACCCGCGACCGCAACGCTGCCGCGATCCGCCCGCGTTCCTTCACGCGAACGCCGCGCGACCGCAGCGCCACTTTGAACGCCAGGTAGAAGCTGACCCCCAGGTTCAGCAAACCGATCACGACGATCCCCGCCACGCACCACCAGAAGGCCGGGGTCAGCAACACCGAGACCCCGAGCACGCTGGCCGCCGCAGCCAGTTGCCCCGTCGACAGCGTCACGTGCCGCACCTCGATCGGCAGCCCGAAGAACGCCAGCAGCGCCGGTACCAGCCCGAGCATCATCCCCAGCGATACGTTGCCGGCCAGGCCCGAGATGTTGCTGCGCCACCAGCGTGCCCATCGCCCCGCACGCGCCGAGCCCAGCGTGGCGACGATGCGCGGGTTCCACGCGATCGCGCTGTCGAGCCGGTGGAAGACGAACCAGTTCTCGGCCCAACCGGCGATCAGCGAACTCAGAAAGAGCAGCACGCCCGTGAAGGCGGCGAAGAGCGCCGTGGGGCCCAGCAGCGTCAGGCTGTGCAGCACATGGTCGGCATCGGCCTTGCTCAACAGCGTGCCGCCGAAGACCGCGGTCGAGCCCCATTGCACCAGCAGCACCACCGGCGTGACGGCGGCCAGGTTGCCGATGATCCCGGCCACCTGCGAGCGCATCAGCTGCGCCACGCGGTCGACGAAGGCGTCGATCTCTTCGTCCGTCGCGGCGCTGCCGGCGGGCAGCGTGGCGGCCATCGCAGCCGCGGTCATCGCCGGTTGTTTGGTGGCCAGCGTCCAGTGCAGCAGCATGATGAGCACGAAGCTCGCCGCGTACATCGCGCCCGACCAGAAGCCGGCCCAGAACGCGGTCATGCCGATCAGCGCGATCGCGAACTTGGCGAACGTGGTGCCGGCCACCACCGCACCGCCGCCGGCCGCGCGCTTGAGCATGTCCCGGTGTTCAGTGCGGTCGCGCGCGATGTAGTGTTTGCCGATCTCGGCGCTGCGTTCGGCCACATGGCGCGCCAGCAACGAGTAGTGGCTTGCAAACAGCGCGCGAAAGCCCTGCGTGGCGGCCTGCACTGCCAGCAGTTCGATCAGCAGGTGGCGGCCTTCGGTGGTGGCGTTTTCCGCGTCGGGCGCCAGCAGGCTGTCGAGCAGGCGTTCGATTCGGTTGACGCGGCCGTTCAACTGATCGAGGTCGTAGACGATGTCGACCGAGACGCCGTGCTGCTCCAGGTGCGACATCACGCTGGCCGCGGCGCGGCGGCCGGTGTCGAGCAGCGCGCGCAGGTACGCGGCATCGCGCAGCGCGGTTTCGTTGTCGCCACCGGCTATGGACGTGTGCAGGGCCGCGGCGGCTGAGCCGATCTGGTGGAACGGGCGATCGGCCAGTTCGGCGGCGTCCATGCGCTGGCGCAGCGCCGGGGTAAAGCCTGCTGCCTGCACGGTGCTGGCCAGGCGCATCAGCGCTTCGAGCAACGCCTGCCGCAACGCGCCCGCGGGCGGGCCGAGCAGGCGCGCCGCCCGCGCTGCGGTGGCGGCGTCCAGCGCTTCAATCCAGGCCGCGTCCTCGGGCTCGAAGAGCATCGGGAACAGCACCGCCAGCTCACCCGTGGCCGGTGTGCCCGGCAGCACGTGGGCCTGCACGCGCGACCACAACTCGCCGGCAAAGGACACGCGCGCGCCGAAGCCGAAGTCGGCCATCAGCGACGCGGCATCGATGTCGCGCCAGAACGCGGCCAGCACGGCCTGCACACGGTCGCGCAGGGCGGCGTGGCGTTCGAGCTGGTTGAGCAGGTGCTTCAGCCGCAGCGCGGGGCGCGGCGTGCGGGTGTCGTCGTCGGGCGCTGCGTCCACAGGCGCGGCCACAGACGCGGCCGCCGCCGCCGGCGCATGGCGCAGCCACTCCATCAGCCGCACCAGCCACAGGTGGCGTTCGGCCAGCGTGGCCTTCGGGTCGGCCGCGTTGACCAGCGCGGTCAGGTCCCAGCCGGCGGCCATCAGGATGGGCGTGTCAGTGCAGTGCGCCGGGGAAGATCAGCGCGAATTCCGCCACGGTGGCGTCGAAAGGGTGGGCCAGTTCGGTCATGCAGAAGAAGGTGCCGTGCATGCTGCCGCTCGGGGTATCGATGCGGGTCCAGCTCGTGTACTCGAAGTGTTCGCCGGGTTTGAGCAGCGGCTGGTGGCCGACGACGGCCAAGCCGCGCACGTCCTCTTGCCGGCCATTGGCGTTGGTGACGACCCAGTGCCGAGCCATCAGTTGGGCCGTGATGTTGCCGGTGTTGGTGATCGTCACCGTATAGGCAAACGCAAATGGGCCGTCGGGCGGGCTGGACTGCTCGGGCAGGTACTGCACCTTCACGGCGCAGCTGAACTCGGGCTTGTTCGGGGTCTCGCGCTTGGTCGACATGCAATTCATTCTAGGCAGCAGACAAAATAGCCCGCATGCCGAGCACCTACCGGATCGCACCCAGCATCCTTTCCGCCGACCTGGCCCGCCTGGGCGACGAGGTGAAGGCGGTCATCGCAGCCGGCGCCGACTGGATCCACTTCGACGTAATGGACAACCACTACGTGCCGAACCTGACGTTCGGGCCGATGGTCTGCCAGGCGCTGCGCAAACACTCGACTGTGCCGATCGACGTGCACCTGATGGTGCAGCCGGTGGACGCGCTGGCGACCGCCTTCGCCCGGGCTGGCGCCGATTTCATCAGTTTCCACCCCGACGCCAGCACCCACGTGGACCGCACGCTGCAACTGATCAAGGCCGAAGGCTGCAAGGCCGGTCTGGTGTTCAACCCGGCGGCGCCGCTGGACGTGCTGGAGTGGACGATCGACCAGCTCGACCTGGTGCTCATCATGAGCGTCAACCCCGGCTTCGGCGGGCAGGGCTTCATCGAAGGCAGCCTGAGGAAGATCGAGCGGGCTCGCAAGCTCATCGAGCAGACCGGACGCGACATCCGGCTCGAAGTGGACGGCGGCATCAAGCCCGACAACATCCGCCACGTCGCCGATGCCGGCGCCGACACCTTCGTGGCCGGCAGCGCGATCTTCGGGCAGGCCGATTACAAGGCGGTGATCGAGCAGATGCGGGAGCGGTTGGCCTGACGGCGCAGGCTACGATTCCCGCAAACCGCTTCTCCGAAAGTGTCTGCCGCATGGGACAGGTGACGTCGCTGCTGGTTGCCATCGGCCAAGGCCAGCAAGGCGCGCTGGGGGAGCTGTACACGCTGCTGTACCCCGAGTTGCACCGGTTGGCGCATTCGCGAATGCGCCGCAGCGGCAACGTCACGCTGCTCGACACCACGGCACTGCTGCACGAGTCGTTTCTGCGCTTCGAGAAATCGGGCGCGGTAGCGCTGGCAGACCGGAACCGCTTCATGGCCTACGCGGCGCATGTGATGCGCTCGGTGGTGGTCGACAGCGTCCGCAGCCGGCAGCGCGAGCGCCATGGCGGCGGCGCCACACATGTGGAGTTCGACGACGCGCTGCATGCGCAGCAGGCCGATCCGCTGGACGACGAGGTCCTGCGCGTGCACGACTCGCTGGGCGAACTGGCACTCATCGACGCGCGGCTGGTGCAGGTGGTGGAGATGCGCTACTTCGCCGGCATGACCGAGCCCGAGATCGCCGCCGTGCTGGGCCTGACCGTGCGCACCGTGGCCCGCGACTGGGAAAAGGCGCGGCTGTTCCTGCACGCGCAGTTGCGCTGACGTGGTGCCGCCGCCGTCGACAGCGCATGCCGCCACGCCGGCCGCCACGCCCTCGGATTGGGCCGAGGTGTTCGAGTTGCTGGACACGGCACTCGAACTCGACACGCCCGCACACGCAGCCTGGCTGGCCGCACTGCCGCCGGCGAAGGCGCGCCTCGAGCCGCTGCTGCGCGAGCTGCTGCGCACGCACGGTGACGTGGGGAGTGCGGGCTTCTTGCAGTCGCCGGTGTCGCACAGCCTGGGCAGCGAAGCCGCGCCCGAAACAGCCGCAGCCATTGCGGCCCGGACGGCGCAGGTCGGGCCCTACCGCTTGCTGCGCGAAATCGGCCAGGGCGGCATGGCGACGGTGTGGCTGGCCGAGCGCGCCGACGGTCTGCTCGACCGCCACGTGGCGCTGAAGCTGCCGCACACCAGCTGGGGCGGGGCCGGGTTTGCCGACCGCATGGCGCGCGAGCGAAACATCCTGGCCGGGTTGACGCACCCGCACATTGCGCGGCTGTACGACGCCGGGCTGGCCGCCGACGGCCGGCCGTACCTGGCGCTGGAGTACATCGACGGCAAGCCGATCCACACCCATGCCGCCGAGCAAGACCTGCCGCCGCGCGCACGCGTCGAACTGCTGCTGCAAGTGGCGCGCGCGGTGGCCTACGCCCATGCCCATCGCGTGGTGCACCGCGACCTGAAGCCGTCGAACATTCTGGTCGATGCGCAGGGGCAGGCCCACTTGCTGGACTTCGGCATTGCGCGGCTGCTGGCGCCGGGGCCTGAAGAAGCTGACGCCGAATCGCCACTGACCCAGGCCGCCGGCCGCGCGCTGACGCCCGACTACGCCTCACCCGAGCAGATCCGCGGCGACACGGTCGGTGTCGCCAGCGACATCTACAGCCTGGGCGTGGTGGCCTACGAGCTGCTGGCCGGCGTTCGCCCCTATCGGCTGCCGGGCGGGCTGGGTGCGGTGGCGTTGGCGTCGGCGATGGCCCGGGTAGAGGTGCCGCGAGCCAGCCAGGTGGCCGAGCCGCGCAGCCGGGCCACGCTGCTCACCGGCGACCTCGATGCGATCCTGGCCCGCGCACTGGCCCAGGACGCGGCCGACCGCTACGCCAGCGTCGACGCTTTCGCGCAGGACCTGCAGCGCCACCTGGACGGCGAGCCAGTGTCTGCACGCCGCCAGTCGCTCGTCTACCGCAGCGAACGTTGGCTGCACCGCCACAAGCTCGAAGCCGCGATTGCAGCCGCGCTGTTGCTGGCGCTGCTGGGCGGCGCCTATGCGCAACTGCTGGTGCTGCTGGCGCTCGGTGTGGGCACCGCCGCGGCGCTGTGGCAGCGTCGGCAGGCGGTGCAGCAGGCCGAGAAGGCGCGTGCGGCGCAGGCGCGGGCCGAGCAGGTGAAGGACTTCATCGCGTCGATCTTCACGCAGGCCGTGCCGCGCAGCGGCGCAGGCGGTGCCGTCACGGCCGCGGACCTGCTTCGCGCCGCGTCCAGCCGCATCGACACCGACCTTCAAGCCCAGCCCGAAGTGGCCGCCGAGCTGAGTGCGTTGATCGGCGCCAGCTTCAACCAGCTCGGCGAGATGCGCGCCGGCCTCGACGGTTTGCCGCAGGCCGTTCAGCGCTGCACCGCCGCTTTCGGCGCCCGGCACGTGCTGACGCTGCAAGCGCGCTGGCGCCTGGTCGAAGCCGCCAATTCACTGGGCGAGTTGGCGGTGTCTGAGCCGCTGCTGCCCGCGCTGGTGGCCGACCTGCGGCAGGCGAACTCCACCCAGGCCACTCAGGCCACCGCGGCGGCCGCGCCGGCCGACCCGGTCTTGCCCGACCTGCTGGCAGAAGCCTTGAGAAGCCACGCCTTCGTGCTGACCAAGCGCGGCCATGCCGACGAGGCGTTGGCGGCGCTGCACGAAGCCCTGCTGGTGGCCGAAGGCCGCCACGGGCCGGCCAGCGAGGAGGCACTGGCTGCGCGCGATTCGCTGTCCAACACGCTGCTGCACTTCGACCGCGGCGCTGAAGCCCTGCGCGCGATCGAGCCCGCCCTGGAGCCCGCACGCCGGCAGTTCGGTGCGCTGCGCCCGCACCCGGTGCTGCTGATGGTGGAACGCAGCCACGCGGGTGCGTTGGGCCGCACCGACCGGCCGCGCGACGCGGCGGCGCTGATGCGCCAGGTGCTGGCCGACCAGCGTGCGCTGGACGTCGAGGAGACGCCGCGCGTGCGGGTGGCGCTCACCATGCTGGTCAATGCGCTGGCCAACGGCGGCCAGCTGCAAGAGGCGCAAACGCTGGCGGCGGAGGCCGCTGCCATGCACGAACGGCTGACCGGGGGCGCCAACCACGAAGGCTTGCAGCTGATGGGCACGCGAGGGCTGATCTGTGCGCTGCGGGGCGAGGCAGACGCCGCCTTGGCACACGTTGCCGCCGCCACGGCGCTGGCGGAGCGCATCGGCGACGGTGCAGCGCAGACCGCCCAGCGCGCCGTGTTGCGCGTGCTGGCGCTGGCCACCGCCAGCCGGGGCCAGACCGCTGTTGAGGCTGCCGAGGCGCTGCTGCCCGGCAACGCGGACCTGCGCCCTGTCGTTCGTGTGCGTCTGCTGCGCTCGCGGGCGATGGCGCTGCGCCAGGCCGGCGCGCTGGCGGCAGCGCAACAGGCTGCGGCCGAGGCTGTCGCCGCGGCGGCTGAAACAGCGGCCGGCCAGGTGCGCGTGGCTTCAGGCGCTGCGCTTTCGAACGGCCGCTGCGGCGGTCTGGAACACGGCCTGGCGCTGATCGAGGCCGCGCGCTGCAGCCTGGCCGTAGGCGACATGGCGCAGGCCGCGGCGCACCGGCAGGCCGCGCTGGCGGTCTGGGCGCAAACGCAGGTCGAAGCACGCGAGTTGCTGGGCCCCTCTGGCGACGCGTTGGCAGCCATCGCGGCCTGACGCTCTGGGCAGCGGGCACCGACCCGCACGCCGCCGCAACAACCCGACACACTTAGGCCGCAGGGGCGATGTCATGTCCCGGCCCGCCCCGGCGTTTCACAGAGCAAGACCGCAGCGCCGGCAGGCCACGCGGGTTGTCAATGAAGCCAGGGGAATCCGTCATGGAATGTCTGAAGCACGTCGCCGCCCGCGGCGCCCGCGCCGCTTGGACCATCGGCGCCCGCGCCGCTGTGTGGGTCATCGCCGTCATCGCAACCGGGGGTTCAGCCCACGCGGCGCAGTACGACATCAGTGGTTCCATTCAGTTCCAGGTTCCCAGCACCGTGGTGCTGGACAGCTACAGCCTGGCCGGGCCCATCAGCATCAGCCGCCAGGTGCTGTACGACAACGTCTCGCCGAACCGGTCGTGGCATGGCCGCGCGGGCTCGGGCGCGGACGAATACGGTCTGCATGCGTCCACCTACGTCGGGGCTACCAACATCGCCAATGGCGACTCGGGCGGGCTGATCTTCAGGGCCGTGGCCAACGTGCTGGTCACGTTCACGGACTTCGTGATCAGCGGCCCGGCCGGTGCGCCGCCGATCCAGACACCGATCAACTTCCACCTGTCCGGCGAGCAGATCCTCGGCTCGTACACGTCGAGCTCGCCGATCTACACCTCCAACGTCGAGTCGACGGTGGCCCTGACCGTGTTCGCGGGCAGCAACGGCGCCGGTGGCGTCAACAACTTCCGCTACAACAACGGCGTCGTCAGCCCACCAACGCAGACCGGTTTGCTGGTGGGCTTCGGCGGCAACGCCAACGTGCAGACGCCGGTGTGGACGCTGCCCGTCAACACGCCGTTCAGCATGACGCTGATCCTGAACACCACGGTCCAGGTCGGGGTGGTCTTCTCGGACGGCTACATCACCAGTGCGCTCAGTGACTTCGGCAACACGCTGAGCTTTGCTACCGACCGGCCGGTGTTCGGCCTGCCGGCGGGCTACACCGCGAATTCAGTGGACGCCGGTGTGGTCAACAACCTCTTCACCACGCCGGTGCCCGAGCCCGGCAGCGCAGCGTTGGCGGCGCTCGGGTTGGCCGTGGTCGGCGGCTGGGCCCGGCGGCGGCGCATCGCCGCTGCGGCGGCGCTGTCGATGCTGCCGCTGCTGGCAACCACGCCGGCGCGCGCGGCCGTGCAGTTCACGCTGACGGATCTGGGCACTCTGGGTGGCGCCACCAGCAGCGGCTTCGCGCTCAACGCATCGGGCCAGGTCGCGGGCTCGGCCTACCTGCCTGGCGGGGTGTCGCATGCCTTTCGCTGGACCAGCGGCGTGATGGAGGACCTGGGCACGCTCGGCGGCAACTACAGCAACGCCTACGGCATCAACGACGCCGGGCAGGTGGCGGGCGACTCCTACCTGGCCGGCAACGTGCAGTTCCGCGCCGTGCTGTGGGCAGCCGACGGCACGCCGCAGAACCTGGGCACGCTGGGCCTCAACGGCTCCAGCGCCAATGCCATCAACAACAGCGCGGCCGTGGTGGGCTATTCCAATCCCGGCGCGGCGCTGCCTAACCATCCATTTCTATGGCGTGAAGGCAACCTGAGCGACCTCGGTGTGTTCGGATCCACGTTTTCGCAAGGCAGCGCCAACGCCATCAACGACGCCGGCCAGATGGTGGGTTTCGTTGGCAGCTTCGGCGCGGTCTGGACGCCGGACGGCACCGGCAACCGCCTGCTGCCCGGGCTGGGCAGCCAGAAGAGCGAGGCGCTGGCGATCAATGCCTCGGGGTTGATCGTCGGCTATGCACTGGCACCGGGCACGGCGAACCGGCGTGTCGTGGTATGGCAGGGCAGCGGCATCCAGGACCTGGGCACGCTGGGCGGCTTGAACGGCACGGCCTATGGCCTCAACGCGAAAGGCGAGATGGTGGGCAGCTCGCAGACCGCGGGCGGCGGGTACCACGGCTTCTGGAAGTTGTCAGGCGGGCTGGTCGATCTCAACACGATGCTCGAGCCCGGCAGTGGCGCCACCGTGACCGACGCGCGGGCCATCAACGTGCACGGGCAGATCGCCGGCAGCGCCAGCATCGGCGGCCAGAACCGCGCGGTGCTGTTGACGCCCACCGGCAGCGTCACCTGGCTGGCCGGCGGCGACGGCAGTTTCGCCAACCCGGCACGCTGGGAGCAGGCCTACCTGCCGAACAGGTTCGTGGATGCCAGCATCGACAGTGCCGGCATCCAGACCATCACCGTCGGCGCGGAAGCCGGCGTGAAAAACCTCAGCCTGGGCAACGTGTCGGGCAGCCCCGGCCGGCCGACGCTTCTGTTGCAGGCTGGCGCCACGCTGGGCGTCAGCGCGCTGTTCACGGTGCAGGCCACTGGCACCCTGGCCGGCGATGGCCGCATCGACGGCAGCCTGCTCAACCTGGGCAGCGTGCTGCCGACCAACGTCACCGTCACCGGCAACTTCAACAACCAGGGGCTGGTCGCGGGCAGCGGCATCCTCAACGCCGCGCTGTCGAATGACGCCACAGGCCAGGTGCGCAGTGGCGCGGGTGACTCGCTGCACGTATTGGGCAGCGGGCATGTCAATGCCGGCACCATCGACATCAGCGGCGGCGGGCAGCAGCACTACGGCGGCGCAGTGGCTAACGCGCCAAGTGGCCGCATTCTGCTCAACCAAGGCACGCTGCGGCTGGACGGCGGGCTGGACAACGCCGGCCAGGTGCAAGTCAGCTACGGCGGCGCCACCGTGCATGGCAACGTCGCCACGTCGGCCGGCGGCAAGGTGATCCTCTCCGGCCAGAGCGACACCACCTTCTTCGACGCGGTGTCGGTGGACGCGGGCGGCGAGTTGCGCGTGTCCAACGGCGCCAGCGCAGTCTTCTTCGGCCTGGTGACGCAGCGCACCGGCTCAATGTTCACGGGCACCGGCACCAAGTTTTACGAAGGCGGCTTGTCGGTGGGTGACTCACCCGGGCTGGGCGTCGACGCAGGCGACGTGAACTTCGGCGTCGCCAACCGCTACAGCGCCGAGCTCGGCGGCACGGCCGCCTGCACCGCCGCTTGCGCCGATGACGCCGGCCTGCGCGACGCCAGCTTCGACAAGTACGTGGTGGCCGGCCATCTGGCCTTCGGCGGCGAGTTGAAGCTGGTGTCGTGGGCCGGCTTCGTCGGCCACGGGGGGCAGAGCTTCGACCTCTTCGACTGGGGCAGCGTGAGCGGCAGCTTCAGCAGCATCGACGCCAGCGGCCTGAACCTGGCGCCCGGGGAAGCACTCGACTTCAGCCAGCTCTACACCACCGGCGTGGTGTCGATCACGGCCGTGCCCGAGCCGCGGGCCTGGGCGCTGCTGCTCTGCGGGCTGGGTGTGGTGGGCGTGCGCGCGCGGCAGCGCCGGGCGGACTAGCCGGCGCGTGCGGCGAATGCGACCCTCAGGCCACGCGGTCGATGCGCCGCGCCAGCACCACCGAGGTGGTGGTTTTCTGCACGCCTTCGATGGCGCCGATCTCGTCCAGCAGGGCGTCCAGCCGCGCCGGCGTGGCTGCGCGCAGCACGGCGATGTAGTCGAACTCGCCGCTGACCGAGCTGAGCTGGCGCAACTCGGGCAGCGCCGAGAGCCGGTCGGTCAGCCGCCGCGCGGCCTTCGGCTCGGCGCTGATGCCGACGATGGCCGTCACGCCGGCCTCGCCTTCGGCCTGGCCCAGGCGCACCGTGTAGCCGACGATCACGCCGTCGCGCTCCAGCCGTTGCAGCCGTGCCAGCACGGTGGTGCGGGCGACGCCGAGCTTGCGCGCCAGTTCGGCCGTGGCGGTGCGCGCATCGGCCTGTAGCAGCGCGATCAGGCGGCGGTCAAGGTCGTCCAGCGTCATCGGCCGGCATTGTGGTCGCGGCGGCTGCCCCGTCGTCAAAGGCATAACGGTCACGACAACCGCATTCGGTTGCATCGGATGCCCGTCATTTGGGACTACATTCGCTCCAACAACAACGAGAAGAACAACAACACGCACAGGGAGGCCACCTCACCCAGCGAGGACTGACCATGAAAGTGCGATCCGTCGTCATCTTCAGCGGCGACACCTACGACGTGCCGCAATGCATCCAGCGCATCGACCACCGGGCCACCCACGGCTGGCAGTTGCGCTACGGCGGCACCAAGCTGTTCAGCGATCACACCAACGACGGCAGCGGCGCCGCCGGCGCGCTGGCCAAGGCCACCCGCGAACTGCTCAAGCGCATCGCCACGCTGCCCGCGCCGACGCGCTTGCAGCGCAGCCCGAGCGTGAACAAGAGCAGCGACCTGCCGGTCGGCATCACCGGCCCCGTGGTGCGCGTGCGCCAGGGTGGCCGGGTGCGGGACTGCAGCCTGGCGGTGCTGATCCCGCGCTTCGGCGATTCGCCGCGCCGGCGCACCGTCTACATCGGAACCGAAAACACCTACACGATCGAGAAGTACAAGGTCGCGCTGGACAAGGCGGTGGCGATGCGGCAGGCCGCCGAAGAGACCTACCGCCGCGCCGAAACGCGCGCGATGCGGGCGGCCGGGCGGCAGTTGAAGGCCAGCCTGAGCGCGGCCTGAGCGCGGCCTGAGGGCCCCTCGGCCGGCCAGAGCTGAACGGAGAGGGTCCGCCGACGCTTCGTCGTGTCGCGGCCGACGAAGCGTCGGCGTCACGCTGTTTTTCGACGAAGGCGGGCTACGCTTCGTCGGCAGGGCTGCCGAGAATTCCAGGTGAATCCACTGTTCCCCGGGAGAACTCCATCATGCGCATCACCCTGCTCGGCGCCGGCCACATCGGCCAGACCATCGCCCGCCTGCTCGGCGACAGCGGCGACTACCAAGTCACTGTCGTCGACCGCAGCGAAGCGGCACTGGCCCACATGGCCGGTCGCAACATCACCACCCGGCACGCCGACACGGCGGATGCGGCCGCGCTGCGCGCGCTGCTGCGCGACCAGGACGCCGTCATCAACGCGTTGCCGTACCACCTGGCGACCCTGGCCGCCACGGCCGCGCGCGAGGCCCGCTGCCACTACTTCGATCTGACCGAAGACGTCGCCGCCACCCGCGCCATCAAGGCGCTGGCCGAAGGCGCACCGACTGCCTTCATGCCGCAGTGCGGGCTGGCGCCGGGCTTCATCGGGATCGTCGCCCACCACCTGGCGGGAAAATTCGATTCGCTGCACGAGGTGAAGATGCGCGTCGGCGCCCTGCCGGCCTTCCCGACCAACGCGCTCAAGTACAACCTGACGTGGAGCGTGGACGGTCTCATCAACGAGTACTGCCACCCCTGCGAGGCCATCCGCGACGGCCAGAACATCGAGGTGCTGGCGCTCGAAGGGCTGGAGCACTTCAGCCTGGACGGCACCGAGTACGAAGCCTTCAACACCAGCGGCGGCCTCGGCACGCTGTGCGAAACACTCGCCGGCCGCGTGCGCACGCTCGACTACAAGAGCGTGCGCTACCCCGGCCACCGCGACCTGATGAAGATGCTGCTCGAAGAGCTGCAACTCAAGGACGACACCGAGACGCTGAAGTCGATCATGAGGAAGAGCATCCCGAGCACGATGCAGGACGTGGTGCTGGTGTTCGTCACCGTGTCGGGCATGAAGGCCGGCTCGCTGGTGCAGGAGGTTTTCGCGCGCAAGATCTTCGCCGACCGGAACGAGGCGATGCCGCTGTCGGCGATCCAGATCACGACCGCGGCGGGTGTCTGCGCCGCGGTCGATCTGTTCCGCGAAGGGGCGCTGCCGCAAAGCGGCTTCGTGCGCCAGGAGCAGGTCGCGCTGCCGGCGTTCCTGGCCAACCGCTTCGGCTCGGCCTACCAGCAGAGCCGGCAGGTGGAAAGCATCGGCTAGAGGCGCAGAGCCTGCGGGCCAGCGCCGGGCCGCCCCAAGCGGCCCGCCGTCCCCGCGGGGGACCGCCCGGTGTCCCCGGCGGGCGAGGGGCCCATCTACGCTGCCGTGAAGTTGCCGTGAAAGCCTAACGGCAACATGTAGGGCAGCACGGCCTGCGCGATGGGTCCGTCTTCGATGCGCGCCGCGTCCAGCACGTTCAGCACCGTGGCCTGGCGACGGGCGTCGAAGGTGGTGCCCAGCACCCACGCGTCGAGCTCGCCCGTCTTGCCCGGCTTGGGCACCAGGATGTGCTCTTCGACGACCAGCATCGCGCCGTAGTCGTAGCGGCGGATGCGACCGGTATCGGTGTTGGTGAGTTGCACGCCGTGCAGCAGCGTAGTGTCACCGCGGCCGGCATGCAGGGGCCACGCGGCGGCGTTCAGCAGCCAGCGCGTGCGCTGGCCAATGAGACGCGGGTCCACGCGCGGGAATTCGACGTCGCCTTTGAAAGCCTGGCTCTTCACCCGGCCGGTCCTCATGTCCATCGCCAGCGCGACGTTGCGCACGCGCCCGAATGCCGCGCCTGGTGTGCCGGACATCAGGCGGCCCTGCATCATCGCCACCGCGCCTTCGTTCAGAAACCACAGGTCGTCGGACGCGACCAGGCTGAGCATCACCTGCCCGTCGGCCGTGTCCCACGCGTTGCCGACGTGGAACACCATCTGCGCCGGTAACTCGAAGACGCGGCGGCGCTTGATGTCGGCCTTCTCCATCACCAGCACGCGCAGCGGTTCACCGGGCGCCATCTCGAAGCGGCGCGGCCCGTTACCGGCCGGGCGGTTGAAGTCCAACTGCACGGGCGGCAGCGGCACGACGATGTGGCGCTCGGTGATGGCCATGTCGTGCACCATGCCGCCGGGGAACGGGCTCTCGCCGATCTGCACGTTCACCAACGCGCCCTGCGCATCGATGTGCCACACCACCAGCGCCTTGCCGGCCGCGCCGATGTTCCACAGGTGGCCCTGCGCATCGATCTTCGGGTGCGCGCTGAAGGGCACCTGCGCCAGGTCGGCACGCCACGTGACCGGGCCTAGAGTGGACAGGTCCTTGGGGTCCATGCCGTAAGCCGAGCCACCTTCCCACATTGCCAGCACGCGGCCGGCGTGTTCGACGGCGTTGGTATTGGCGGTGTTGAAGGAATCGGGGCCGCCGGCCGGCGTGTTGTCGTCGATGCTGGTACCGAAGGCGCCGCGGACGAAGCGGCCCTCGGCCTGTTCGAGTTTGAGCTTGGCGGTGCGCACCAGCCGCCCGCGGTGGCTGATCCGGCCGTCGCCGATGGTGAACTGTTGGACCATGCCGTCGCCGTCGAACCAGTGGTGATAGCGCTCACCACCGCGTTCGAACAGCGCCGGGCCGTTGCGGTAAAAGCGCCCGCGCAGCCCGGCCGGCCAGCGGCCGCGCACGCTGGCGTCGGCCTGCAGGTCGCCGGTTGCGTCGCTGACGCCCTTCATCGCGCGCAGCAAGGGCTGGCGGGCGAAGGCATCGGCGAACTGGTCGGCGCGCGCAGGCTTGGCGAATGCGGGGGCGGCGAGGGTGGACGCCGCGGCGGCGGCGATCGTCGTCAGCAGGTAGCGGCGTTGCATGGTCGGTTCCTCGTGGCGGGGCGTTTCGATCACTGCGACATCCGCACGACCAGCCGCTTGCCGTCGAGCGTGACCTTGGCGGTGTCCCAACTCGGGCCGAAGGCGCCGGGGCTGCCGGACGAGCCCCACGGCTCGCTCGGCATGCCCAGCACGTTGCGGCCCATCTTGCCGTCGCTGTCCAGGTCCTGGAACAGCGTCAGCGCGACGACGGGGCCGACCAGGCCGCACAGCTGCAGCGTGGTCGTCGCCTCACCCGCCGGCACCCGCAGCGAGACCGTCGGACGTTTGCCGAAGGTGTCCGCATCGGCGTAGGCCGCCACCATCAACTGGCCCTGCTGCGGACGCACGTTGTGGACCTCGATGCTGGCGCACGTGGCGGCGGGTTCCGGGGCCGTGGCTTGCGCCTGCGCCTGCGCCGCGGGCGGCAGGGCCGCGCACAGCACCGCAGCGCAGGCGGTGACCAGGGTCGAACGAGGGGCGGTGGCGGTAGTCATCGAAGCGCTTTCGGTCGGGTGGTCGATGGGCAGCAGTTTCTGGCCCGACCGGCCGCGCCGCGAGCGCGCTGCGACGAATCGACAACCGGCGGCGCGAAATGCCGGTGACGCGCCGTGCCCTTCAAGCGAACGCCGCGAAACCGGCTTGGCCGGACTGCTGGCGTTGCCCCCTTGAGGGGGAAGCGCGGCAGGCGCTTCGGGGGTGGACCCTATTCATCGACCTTGCCCCGGCCGGCCTTGATATGGCCGCGGCGGGCCTTGCCGTCGAGGCGGCGGCGCTGCGAGCCGCGCGTTGGCTTGGTCGCCCTGCGTGGCGGTGGTGGCGGCGCCGCGGCTTCGTCGACCAGCGCCTGCAGCCGTGCCAGCGCATCGGCCTGGTTACGCGGCAGGCTGCGGTGCGTCTGTGCCTTGATGACGATCACGCCGCCTTCGCTGAGGCGCTGGTCGGCCAGGCCGAGCAGGCGCGTCTTCACGCCTTCGGGCAGCGACGACGCGGCGATGTCGAAGCGCAGATGCGCTGCGCTTGACACCTTGTTGACGTTCTGCCCGCCCGCGCCTTGCGCGCGGATGGCGGTGAACTCGACCTCGTCCCGGTCGATGACCGGACCACCGCTCATCGCGGTGCCGAGGTCAGGACGACGAGCCGCCCTTGAGCTTGCTCACCACCAACAGTAGGATCACCGCGCCGACCACCGAGGCGATCCAGCCCGCGGGTTCCCCCACGGTGTACCAGCCCAGCGCCTGGCCGATGAAGCCGGCCAGCAGCGAGCCGCCAATGCCGAGCAGCATGGTCAGGATCCAGCCCATCTTCTGCTCGCCCGGCAGCACGAAGCGCGCGATGGCACCGACGATCAAGCCGACGATGATGGTCGTGATCAGGCCCATGTGAATCTCTCCTCGTTGGTTGTTGGGTTCAGTCGACGATGCTCACCGGCACCCGCAGCGCGAGGGCACACATGAGTTCGTAGCCGATCGTAGCGGCGGCCTGCGCCACTTCGTCGATGGCCAGCACGGCGCCGTTCGAAGCCACGCCCCACAGCACCGCCTCGCTGCCGATGCCGGCGCCCGGCACGGGCGACAGGTCCACCGCCAGCATGTCCATCGACACGCGGCCTACCGTCGTGCAGCGAACGCCGTCGATCAGCACCGGCGTGCCGGTCGGGCAGTGCCGCGGGTAGCCGTCGGCATAGCCGCAGGCGACGATGCCGATGCGCAGCGGAGTCGCTGCCGTGAAGCGGCTGCCGTAGCCGACCGTGTCGCCGGCCACCAGCGACTGCGTGCCGATCAGCCGCGAGCGCAGCGTCATCGTCGGCGCCAGGCCCCAGTGCGCGATGTCGTGCTCGGGGTAGTCGGGCGCGCTGCCGTAACTGAGGATGCCGGCGCGCACCCAGTCGTTCTTCAGGCCGTGGCGCAGCGTCGCGGCGCTGTTGCTCAACGAGCGCTCGCCCGGCAGGTCGGCTGTCGCCTCGTCGAACACGCGCATCTGGTGCGCGACGCCGCGCTCGCCATCGGCATCCGAGAAGTGGGTCATCAGCGTGATCTCGTCCACCTGCGGCAAAACGTTCAGGCGCACCCACGCACTGCGGAACGCCGCCGGCGTGAAGCCCAGGCGGTTCATGCCGCTGTTCATCTTCAGGAACACGCGGTGCGGCTCCTTGGTCTTGTGCGCGGCCAGGCCGTCGATCTGCTCGGCGGTGTGAATCACGTGCCACAGACCGAGGCGCGAACAGAGCTCGAGGTCACGCGGCTCGAACACACCTTCGAGCAACAGCACCGGCCCGCGCCAGCCCAACGCGCGGATGCGCTCGGCCTCGGCGAGGTCCAGCAAAGCGAAGCCGTCGGCAGCCCGCAGCCCGTCGAATACCCGTTCGATGCCGTGCCCGTAGGCATTGGCCTTGACGACGGCCCAGACCTTCGCATCCGGTGCTGCGGCGCGTGCGCGGGCCAGGTTGCGAGCCAGCGCACGGGTATGGACAAGGGCGTCGATCGGGCGCGGCATTGAGGCAAATTCTGAGGGGACCCCATGCTATAACCCGCCCGCTTTCGAAGCGGGGGAGACAACTGCCGGACGTGGCGAAAACGCCGGCGGGCAACTGCGGGCCAGGGCACTCACATCAGCCGGCAGGCCACGCGCGACAGGATGAAAAAAGGTTTCTCGACCATCATGTCGGCGCAGTTCTTCAGCTCGCTGGCCGACAACGCTCTCTTCGTCGCCGCGGTCGAGCTGTTGCGAACGGGCGGCGCCCCCGAATGGCAACGTGCGGCGCTGGTGCCGATGTTCGCGTTGTTCTATGTGATCCTGGCGCCGCTGGTCGGTGCCTTGGCCGACGCGCTGCCGAAAGGCCGGGTGATGTTCTTTTCGAACACCATCAAGATCGCCGGCTGTCTGCTGATGCTGTTCGGCGTACATCCGCTGTTGGCGTATGCGGTGGTCGGCCTCGGCGCCGCTGCGTATTCACCGGCCAAGTACGGCATCCTGACCGAGCTGCTGCCGGCCTCGCAGTTGGTCAAGGCCAACGGCTGGATCGAAGGGCTGACCATCGGCTCCATCATCTTCGGCGTTCTGCTCGGCGGCCAGTTGATCGGTCCGAAGATCGCGCCGCTGCTGCTGGGCTTGGACATGCCGCTGTTCGACACCCATGTCGACACCGCGCCCGAGGCCGCCATCAGCATGATGATCGGCGTCTACATCGTCGCGGCGATCTTCAACCTGTACATCCCGCGCACCGATGCGCCGTTGATTCCGATCAACCGCAACATCGCTTTCCTGGTGCGCGACTTCTCGGTTTGCAACTCGCGGCTGTGGGCCGACAAGCTGGGCCAGATCTCGCTGGCCACGACCACGCTGTTCTGGGGCGTGGCCGGCAACCTGCGCTACATCGTGCTGGCGTGGGCGGCGGCGGCGCTGGGCTACAGCACGACGCAATCGACGAGCTTGGTCGGTGTGGTCATCGTCGGTACCGCCGCGGGTGCCGTGGCGGCCAGCATGACGATGCGGCTGGACCGCGCCACGGCGGTTATCCCGATGGGCATCGGGATGGGGCTGCTGGTGATCGGGCTGGTGTTCATCGGCAACGTGTGGGTCGCGGCGCCGTTCCTGATTTTGCTCGGCGCCTTGGGTGGCTTCCTGGTCGTGCCGATGAACGCGCTGCTTCAGCATCGCGGCCACAACCTGATGGGCGCCGGCCGCTCGATTGCGGTGCAGAACTTCAACGAACAAGCCTGCATCCTGGGCCTGGGCGCGTTCTACGCGGGCATGACGAAATTCGGCCTATCGGCCTTCGGCGCCATCACCATCTTCGGCCTGGTGGTAGCCGGCACGATGGAGCTGATCCGGCGTTGGCACGCGCGCAACCTGGTCCGCCACAAGGACGAGGTCGAGCACCTGCTGGTAATCGCGCGCACCGACGGGCACTAGTTGGAGCCCCGAAGCTCGCTTCGTTCGCGGCCCCCAAGGGGGCGTATCAGGCCCTTCGGGCGGCCGAGCAGGCCTGACGTGTGAGGCCGTCCTGGCCCGCATTGGCCCTGCTGGTCAACGCCTTCACGTGGGGCGTCAGTTGGTGGCCATTCCGGCAGCTCGAAGCCGCCGGCCTGCATCCGCTGTGGGCGACCGCGCTGGTCTATGCGGTGGCCGTCGTCGCCATCACGCTGGTGCGGCCGGTAGCCTGGAAACACCTGTTCACGATGCCGGTGCTGTGGGTGCTGGTGCTGGCCAGCGGTACCACCAACGCGACCTTCAACTGGGCGGTGACGATCGGCGACGTGGTCCGCGTGGTGCTGCTGTTCTACCTGATGCCGCTGTGGGCGGTCCTGCTGGCGCGGCTGCTGCTGAAAGAACCGATCACCGGCACGGCGATGCTGCGGGTGGCGCTGGCACTGGTCGGCGCAGCCGTCGTGCTGTGGCCGGCGGGCGGCGCCGGTTTGCCGCTGCCCACCACGTTGGCCGACTGGCTCGGCCTGGTCGGTGGCTTCAGCTTCGCGCTCAACAACGTGATGCTGCGGCGCGAAGCCGCGCGGCCCGAGTCGGCCCGTGCACTGGCGATGTTTCTCGGCGGTGCGCTGGTGGCGCTGGTGCTGGCGGTGTCGTTGTCGGCGCAGGGCACGGTGCCGCTGCCGCCGGCGCCATCGACGGGCTGGGTGGCGGGTGCGCTGGCACTCGCCGCGGCCTTCCTCGTCGGTAACCTGGCGCTGCAATATGGGGCTTCGCGGCTGCCGGCCAACGTGACGGCGGTGGTGATGATCACCGAGGTGTTGTTCGCCAGCGGCTCGGCGGTGCTGCTGGGCGCGGGCAGCTTGACCCCCGCGCTGTGGCTCGGCGGTGCGCTGATCGTCGCGGCCTCGCTGCTGGCCGCGAAGGGCTGAAGCAGCGGCTGCTTTAGCGCTGCGGCATGTCCTTGGCCGAATAGCCCAGGCTGACCGTCGCATCGGCAGGGATCGGCGGCATCGTGGCTTCCCAACGCTGCCAGTCCGCGCGCATCGCGGCCAGCCGGGCGGGGTCGCGCAGCGCGTGGTTGGCGCGCTCGCGTTCGTCGGCTTCGATGTCGAACAGGTACTCGTGGCCGTCGACCTGCAGGTACTTCCAGCGGCCGCTGCGCGCCGCGCGCTGGCCGCGGTGGTTCATGCGCCAGTGCATTGGCCGGGCGAATTCGTCACCGCCTTGGAGCAGCGGCAACAGCGACACGCCGTCCAGCGGGTGGCTGGCCGCGGCGGGCACGCCGGCGGCGTCGAGCACGGTGGCGGTCCAGTCCATCGTCAGGCAGTGCTGCGTGCTGACCCGGCCCGGCGCTGCAAGGCCCCTCGGCCAGCGCGCGACCCACGGCACGCGGATGCCGCCTTCGGTGAGATCCATCTTGCCGCCGACCAGCGGCCAGTTGTCCGAGAAACGCTCGCCGCCGTTGTCGCTGGTGAAGATCACCAGCGTGTCGTCGGCCACGCCGTGTTGAACAAGTGCGGCCATCACGCGGCCGATGCCTTCGTCCATGTGGTGGATCATGCGGCGGTAGGTGTGGACGTCGCCGCCGTGCAGGTGGAACAGGTTGTCGCGCACCTCGGCGCTCTGGGCTGCGTCGTCGCGCGTCTCCCACGGCCAATGTGGCGCGGTGTAGTGCAGGCTCAGGAAGAACGGCGAACTCGAAGGCGCCACGCCGCCGATCCAGTCGACCGCGCGCTGTGTGATCAGGTCGGTCAGGTAGCCGCTGTCGTGCGTTTCCGCTTCGCCTTCGAACAGGTCGTGCGCGCCGTTGGTGCCGCAGTGGCTGAAGTAGTCCACGCCGCCCGACATCGGGCCGTAGAAGACCTCGTAGCCCGAACGCAGCGGGCCGAAGTGCGGCGGGTAGCCGAGGTGCCACTTGCCGATCAGCGCGGTGCGATAGCCGCCAGCGCGCAGGAGCGACGGCAGCGTCGGGTGTTCGGGCGGCAGGCCGAGCGTGGCACTGCCGCGCGAGCGGCTGTTGATCGGCTCTTCGGCCGCGCCGCGCAGCCGGTACGGGTAGCGGCCGGTCATCAGCGCAAAGCGCGTCGGCGAGCAGACCGGCGAGTTGGCATAACCCTGCGTGAAGCGGATGCCTTCAGCGGCCAGCCGGTCGATCACCGGTGAGACCGCGCCGAACGCGGCGGGGCGGCCGCCGTAGCAGCCGAGGTCGGCATAACCGAGGTCGTCGGCGACGATGAAGACGACGTTGGGTGCCTTCATGACGATGCCGGCGCGCTCGGGCCCGAAGTTCAGCGCGCCGCGCAAGCCTTGAAACCCGCGCCGAGCACCGCCGGCGACAGCGCTGCCAGCTTCGGCAGCCACGCCGCTTCGGGCTGTGTGACGCGCAGCCACTGGCGGCCTGCGGGCGCGCTGGTTTCCGGCAGGCGCGACCACGCGTTGGCCGGCACGCCGGCCTGCGACAGCGCGGCCTCGGCCACGGCCAGGTCGGTGTCGACGAACGGGCCGGCCTCCATGCAGGCCGGCTCGGCACCGGCGGCTGAACCGCCGGCGCGCGGGGGCAGCACCGTCACGCGTTCGGGGTTGACCTGCGCGGCCAGCCGGGCCGGCTCGCGTTCGCCTTGCCGCGGCGGGGGCCAGCCCGGTGCGAACCAGCCTCGCGTCCAGCCGAAGAAGGCGAGGTTGGCCAGCAGCAGCACCAGTACCAGCGCTCTCAGCATGCCGTGGATCCCGATGCCGAGGCGGGTGACGAGGTCGGGGCCAAACGCACGCTGACCTCGCCGCTGACGACGCGGTGCAGCTCGCCCGCCGCGTTACGGACGCACAGCGCGCCGTCGCCGTCCACGCCTTCGGCGGTGCCGCCGCCCCCATCGGCCGCCACACCGGCCGCCACACCGCCGGCGATCGTGTGCACCGCGTGGCCGCGGAGCACGTCGCGCCGCGCGTAAGCCGCCGCCACGGCTTCGAAGCCGTGGGCCTGGAAGTCCAGCAGCGCGCGCACCAGCGGCAGCGCGATGCGTGCCAGCACGGCGGGGGCATCGGCATCGACACCGCCATCGATCTCGTCGAGGCTGGCCGTGCCGTCGATGGCCTGCGGCTGCAGGTTCAGCCCGATGCCGGCGACGACGATGCGTTCGTTGCCGCGCACGACCGTCTCGATCAGGATGCCGCCGAGCTTGCGGTTGCGCAGCCACAGGTCGTTCGGCCACTTCAAGCCGATCTTCGGCGACGTGGCAGGCGCCGGGTCCAGCGCATCGGCCACCGCCAGCCCCACGGCCAGCGACAGCCCCGACCAGGACCGCGGCGCCAGCGGCAGCGCGATCGAAAACGTCAACGAAGCCCCGGGCGCCGAGACCCATGCCCGCCCCAGCCGCCCCCGCCCGGCCGTCTGCGCTTCAGCCACCAGCAGGCACGGCGCGTGGTCGGCGCGCGCGCGTTCGACGAGCAGGGTGTTGGTGGAGGCCACCTCGGGCAGCACCTCGACGCTCAGGCCCGGCAACAGCGGTTCCAGCTGCTGCCAAAGCGCTTCGGCGCCCCAATGGATCCCGGCCCCCCCAAGCAGACGCCGGGGACCCGGCTCTGCCGGTCCGCTGGCGGCGCCCCCTTGAGGGGGCAGCGCCGCAGGCGCTCCGGGGGTGGTCACGCTAGCGCCGCTTCGGCGCCAGCATCGTGCGCCGGCAGTCGGCGCTGCCGCAGCGGCACTCGTAGTCCTTCTTCAGCTTCGGCGTGTAGCGCTCGTCGATGACCAGGCCGTAGTCGTAGAACAGCTCTTCGCCGGGCTTGAGGTTGCGCAGCGCCTTGATCCAGACGCGGCCGCTGTCGTCGTCCTCGTCGGCTTCGCAGTTGGGCTCGCAGGCGTGGTTGATCCAGCGCGACGCGTTGCCGCCGACCTTGGCGTCGATGACGATGCTGCCGTCACCCAGCGAGAAGTAGAAGGTGTGGTTCGGGTCCTTCGGGTCGTGCGGGTGGCGGCGCAGCGCCTCGGGCCAGCCGATGCGCTCGCCGCGGTATTCGATCAGCGTCTCGCCGGCCTTGATCTTGCGCAGTGCGAACACGCCCTTGCCGTGAACGCCGCTGGTGCGGACCTGGATGCGACGGGTGTCTTTCGTGGGGGCTTGAACGGTCTTCTTCATTCGGTACATTGAATTCGTACGCCTGCGCGTGCGTGTGTGCGCGCGAGGCGGCGGATTCTATGCAGGACCAAACAGTGACCAAGACGATCATCATTGCCGAGAAGCCCAGCGTGGCGCAGGACATCGTCCGTGCCCTCGGCACACAAGGCGGCAAGTTCGAGAAGCACGCCGACCATTTCGAGAACGACCTCTACGTCGTCACCAGCGCGGTCGGCCACCTGGTGGAGATCAAGGCGCCCGAGGAGTACGACGTCAAGCGCGGCAAGTGGAGCTTCGCCCACCTGCCAGTGGTGCCGCCGCACTTCGACCTGGCGCCGATCGACAAGGCCAAGACGCGGCTGAATGCGGTCGTGAAGCTGGTCAAGCGCAAGGACGTGACCCAGATCATCAACGCCTGCGACGCGGGGCGCGAGGGTGAGTTGATCTTCCGGCTCATCGTGCAGTACGCCGGCATCAACGCCGCCGACACTGACGAGGTGGCGACCAAGCCGAGCAAGAAGGCGGCTGCCCACAAGCCGATTCGCCGCCTGTGGCTGCAGAGCATGACGCCGCAGGCCATCCGCGATGGCTTCGGGCAGCTGAAGAGCGACGAGCAGATGCGCGGGCTGGCCGATGCGGCACGCAGCCGGTCCGAGGCCGACTGGCTCGTCGGCATCAACGGCACCCGCGCGATGACGGCCTTCAACTCGCGCGACGGCGGCTTCTTCCTCACCACCGTGGGCCGGGTGCAGACACCGACGCTGTCGATCGTGGTCGAGCGCGAGGAGAAGATCCGCAAGCACGTGTCGCGGGCGTATTGGGAGGTCAAGGCGACCTTCGACGCCGAAGCCGGCCAGTACGAAGGCAAGTGGTTCGACGCGGGCTTCAAGAAGAACCCGGACGACCTGGAAACACGCGCCGACCGGTTGTGGAACGCCGCCGATGCCGAAGCGATCGCCGCGGCCGTCAAGGGCCAGCCCGCCGCCGTCACCGACGAAGCCAAGCCGAGCAACCAGTCGAGCCCGCTGCTCTACGACCTGACGACCTTGCAGCGCGAAGCCAACGGCCGCTTCGGCTTCAGCGCCAAGACCACGCTGTCGATCGCGCAGGCGCTGTACGAGAAGCACAAGGTGCTGACCTACCCGCGAACCGACAGCCGCGCGCTGCCCGAGGACTACGTCGGCGTGGTCAAGAACACTTTCGAGATGATCGCGAACGAAGACCTGCCCGGCCCGCTGCGCGAACTGGCGCAGCACGCCCGCAAGGGGCTGAACGCCGGCTACGTCAAGCCCGTCAAGCGCGTGTTCGACAACACCAAGGTCTCCGACCACTTCGCGATCATTCCCACGCTGCAAGCGCCGAAGAGCCTGAGCGAGATCGAGGCCAAGCTCTACGACATGGTCGTCAAGCGCTTCATCGCGGTGTTCTACCCGCCGGCCGAATTCATGGTCACCACGCGCATCAGCCGGGTCGAGGCAGCCGGCAAGGTGCTGAACTTCCAGACCAACGGGAAGGTGCTCGTCAACCCGGGCTGGCTGGCGGTCTACGGCAAGGAAGCGCAGGACGAGGATGCCAACCTCGTTGCCGTGAAGCCGGGCGAGCTGGTGAAGACCGAAAGCGTGGATGTGCTCGCGCTGAAAACCAAACCACCCGCGCGCTACACCGAGGCCACGCTGCTGAGCGCGATGGAGGGCGCCGGCAAGCTCATCGAAGACGAAGACCTGCGCGACGCGATGAAGGAAAAGGGCCTCGGTACGCCTGCCACCCGCGCGCAGACCATCGAGGGCCTGATCTTCGAGAAATACATGCTGCGCGACGGCCGCGAACTGGTGCCCACCGCCAAGGCCTTCCAGCTGATGACGCTGCTGCGTGGGCTCGCGATCGAGGACCTGACGCGCGCCGACCTCACGGGCAACTGGGAGTACCAGCTGGCCGAGATGGAGCACGGCCGGCTGAGCCGCGGCGCCTTCATGAGCGAGATCGCCAAGATGGCCGAGCGCATCGTCAAGAAGGCCAAGGAGTACGACCGCGACACGATCCCCGGCGACTACGCGACGCTGGCCACGCCCTGCCCCAACTGCGGCGGCGTGGTGAAGGAGAACTACCGCCGCTTCACCTGCACCGGCGCCGCTGACGCCGAGTCCGCCAGCGAAGGCTGCGGCTTCTCGATCACCAAGATCCCGGCCGGCCGCGCCTTCGAGACGACCGAGGTCGAGGCCTTCATCCGCGACAAGAAGATCGGGCCGCTGGAAGGTTTCCGCTCGAAAGCCGGCTGGCCTTTCACCGCCGAGATGAGGTTGGTCTTCGACGACGAGATCACCAACTGGAAGCTCGAATTCGACTTCGGTGACGACGCCAAGAACGGCGAGGGCGACGGCGCGCCGGTTGATTTCAGCGGCCAGGTGAGCCTGGGCGCCTGCCCCAAGTGCAAGGGCCATGTCTACGAACACGGCAGCAACTGGCTGTGCGAACACAGCGTCGGTGCGCACGTCACCTGCGACTTCAAGAGCGGCAAGATCATCCTGCAGCAGCCCGTGGAGCGCGAGCAGATGCAAAAGCTGCTGGCCACCGGCAAGACCTCGCTGCTGGAGAACTTCGTCTCCAACAAGACGCGGCGCAAGTTCAAGGCTTTCCTGGCCTACGACGCCAAGGAAGGCAAGGTGAGCTTCGAGTTCGAGCCGCGTGCACCGCGCGTGCCGGCGGCGAAGAAGGCGCCTGCCAAGAAAGCCACGGCCTGAGCGAACAAGCGCGGCCCGCGGCCCGGCAGGACTGCGCCGTCTACGAAGCGACAGCGCTGATGGCGCTGTGCGCCTGGCTGGGGCTGCAGCGCGGCGCGCTGCAGCTCGGCCGGTTCAGTTCGGGCGCGGCGGCGCCGCCGACGTCCAGCCTTCGTTGGTGGCCGCCGGGTGGGTGCGGCTGATCATCAGCGCCGCTTGCAGGTAGAGGGCGTTGAGCAGGCGCATCGCGCGACCCTTGTCGAAGCCGGGCCAGTTGGCCAGTTCGCGCAGGTTGGTGGTCTCGCGTTGCAAACGCGTCACGGCGTCGGCGATGGTGCCGGTGAGCATCAAGCCCGTCAGGTCCGAGCCGGGGGCGATGCGGTAGGCGGCGTTGCCGCCGATTTCCGGCAGCAGCGCCTCGCGCGAACCGCGCAGCGCCAGCTCCCACATCAGCGGGCTCAGTGCGCTGTAGTACGCCGCTTGCTCAGGCGTCATCGGCACGGCTGCGCCGCTGTCGCCGGGCGCGCCGATGGGTGCCGGCTGCACGTGCAGCACCTCCATCTCGGCCAGCTGCATCGCCAGCAGCAACGGCAGCGCCAGCGGGCAATGCACCAGCCGTTCCTGCGGGAACACCGTCACCGGGATCACGCGGTCTTCGTGCTTCAAGTGCAGGCGCAGCCGGCGGCCGTGGCGCAGGGCGGCGGCCAGCACCTCCAGCGGTTCCAGCCGTGCGCCGGGGCGGTCGGGGTGGTCGAAGCGCAGCAGGTCTTCCAGCAGCGACGGGTTCAGCGACGACAGCCGGGTGTTCAGCGTCGTGGGGTGTGCCGTAAGTTCGGGGTCTGACTGCTGCGACTCGTCGAGGAAACGGCGGAACGCGCTGACGCGCATCAACTCGGCCGTGTCGACGGGCAGGGTGGACTCGAACATGTCAGCGGCGACCGGCCGCCCGAAGCCGCTGAGCGCCCCCTTGGGGGGCCGCGAGCGTCAGCGAGCTTGGGAGCTTCATCCGGCGCATTGGACGCGGCTCGCTGGCGCGATCTGCTGCACGCGCTGTTTCAAGTGTGACGAGTTGTGTGTGAGCCTGCGACTGGCTGGCGCGGACGCAGCCGCGCCAGCGCCTGCCAGAAGCGCGCGTCCTGGCCGGTCGCGAAATTGACCCGCATCAGCGTCGTCGGCCGGTGGGTGGCGTGGAACAGCGCGCCGGGCGCCGTCAGCCAGCCGGCGTCGAGCAGACGCTGCGCGAGCGCTTCGGTGTCCGCGCCCACGTCGAGCCAGCCGAACAGCCCGGCCGGCGGGGTGACGAAGCGGCAGCCGGCCTCCTGCGCCAGCCGCACGGTGCGGCTGCGCGCGGCGTCCAGGCGTTCGGTCAGCCGTTCGGCGTGGCGGCGCAAGGCGCCCTTGTCCAGAAGGACGGCGATGGCCTGCTCCAGCGGCGACGCGGTGGTCAGGGTGGCCAGCAGCTTGGTGTCGATGAGCTTTTCGGCCAGGGCAGGCGGCGCGGCCAGGTAGCCCACCCGCCATTGCGGCGCCAGGATCTTCGAAAAGCCCGAGATGTAGACGGTGCGCTGCAAGCCGTCGAGTTGCGCCAGCCGGGTGGCATGCAGCGGTGCCAGCCAGGCGTAGGTGTCGTCCTCGACCAGCGTGATGTCGTGCGCCTCGGCCAGCCGCAGCAGGCGGTGCGCCACGTCCGGCGCCAGCGAGCCGCCGGTCGGGTTGTGCAGCACCGACACCGTCACGTACAGCCGCGGCTGGTGGGCGGTTATCAGCGACTGCATCACCGCGAGGTCGGGCCCGTCTTCGCGCCGCGGCACCGGCAGCACGCGCATGCCCAGCAAGGCCAGCCGGGCGAATTCGACGGCCCAGCCGGGTTCATCGACCAGCACCGCATCGCCGGGTTTGAGCAGTGTGCGCGAGACGAGGTCGAGCGCCTGCGTCGCGCCGACGGTGGTGACGATCTGCGCCGGGGCGGCGCGCACGCCGATGTCGGCCAGCCGGCGCGACAGCGCGGCGCGCAGCGTGGGGTCGCCGGCGGGGTCGCCGTAGCGCAGCCAGGCGCGGCCGGCGGCTGCGGAACCGGTGCTTCCGTTGGCGCCGATGACCTTGCGCAGCGCGCCCTGCAGCAGCGCGCCGTCGAGCCACTCTTCGGGCAGCGTGCCCATGCCGGGTGCGGGCAGCTTGCCCTGGGCCTGGAACATGCTGCGGATCAGCGCCGTGGCGTCGATCGGCGCCGCATGGCGTGTCGGTGCAGCGAGGTCGGCCGAGCGCGCGCTGCGCGGCACGGCGCGGGCCTCGGCCGCGGTGGCGCCGCGCACGAAGAAGCCGCGCTGCGGCCGCGCCTGCACCAGGCCCTGCGCCAACAGGCGGTCGTAGGCACCGACGACGGTGCTGGGGCTGATGCCGTGCCGCCGCGCCGCCTCGCGCACCGACGGCAACCGCGCCCCGGGCGCGAGCAGCTTTTGCGCGATGCGGTCGGCGTAACGCTGCGCCAGCTGTTCGACCAGCGTGTCGCCAGCGCTGCCCGCTACCAGCGTGTCGGCGGCAGTCGGTTCGTGCGGCGGCGGAGTCTGTGCGGTCGGCATGGGCAGTACAGCGGGCTGGTCTGTGTGGTTCAGTGTATGGCCACTGTACTGTCGCCAACACCTAGACTGCGGCCATGCCCGCTTCGGAACTTACGGCCTTGCTGCTCTTCGCCACCGCGATGAGCTTTTCGCCCGGCCCCAACACCACGCTGTCGGCGGCGCTGGCCGCCAACCATGGCCTGGCGCATGCGATGCGCTTCGTTTGCGCCGTGCCGGTCGGTTGGGCCCTGCTGTTGGTGGGCTGTGCAGTCGGCCTCGGCGGGCTGATCCAGGCCGTGCCGGTGCTGCAGGGCGTGATCAAGTGGGCGGGCCTCGGCTACATGCTGTTCCTGGCCTGGAAGCTGTGGCGCACCGACAGCCTGTCGCCGAACGGCGCTTCGGCGCGGCTCGATGTCAGCTTCGGCCAGGGCGTGTTGCTGCAGTTCGTCAACGTCAAGGCCTGGCTCAACGCGCTGCTGATCAGCGCAGGCTGGGTCACGACCGCCGACAACACGGTGCAGCGCTTGGCGATCGTGCTGCCGCTGATGATGTTCTACGGCCTGGCCAGCAACTTCAGCTACGCGCTGGCCGGCTCGGCGCTGCGGGGTTGGTTGGCCGTGGGCCGGCGGCTGTCGGTGTTCAACCGCGTGCTCGCGGCGGTGCTGCTGGCCACCGTGGTGTGGATGGCGACGTTGTGAGCCCGCACGGCCGCCCGAAGCGCGAATACCGGCGTGCGAAGCACGAAGGCTCCCGATGAACAAGGACGAGAAGCGCGGCTTCCTGTTCGGCGCTCTGGGTGTCGTGATCTTCGCGATGACGCTGCCGATGACGCGGCTGGCCGTCGGCGACACCAGTGCCCCGCAGCTGCCGCCGGCCTTTGTTACCGCAGGCCGCGCGGCGCTGGCCGGGGTGCTGGCGGTGCTGTACCTCAAGCTGGTGTTGCGGACGCCGGCACCGGACCGGCGCCACTGGCCTGCGCTGGCGGTCTCCGCGCTCGGCACGGTGGTCGGCTTCCCGCTGACGCTGGCCCTGGCGCTGCGCCAGGTCGATGCGATGCACGCGGCGGTCGTCACCGGGCTGATGCCGCTGGCCACGGCGGTGGTCGCCGCGCTGGTGTTGCGGCAGCGCCCGCCGCTGGCGTTCTGGGCTTGCGCCGCGCTGGGCTGCGCGCTCGTCACCGGCTTCGCCGCGTGGCAGGGCAGCGGGCAGCTGAGCCACGCCGACGGCCTGCTGCTGCTGGCCGTCGCGTTCACGGCCATGGGCTACGTGGCCGGCGCACGCGTCTCGGCCGAGCTGCCGGCACAGGCGGTGATCTGCTGGGTGCTGGTCGGCTCGCTGCCGTTCACGCTGCCGGCGGCACTGTGGTTCTGGCCGACGCAGCCGGCGAGCACGGCCGCCTGGGGCGGGTTCCTGTACGTTTCCGTGTTCTCGATGTGGCTTGGCTTCTTTGCCTGGTACCGCGGGTTGGCGCTCGGCGGCGTGGTCCGCGTCAGCCAGGTGCAACTGGTGCAGCCTTTCCTCGCGCTGCTGTTCGCGGTGCCGGTGCTGGGCGAGAAGCTGGAGCCGGTGACGGTGGTGTTTGCGCTGGCGGTGCTGGCCGTGGTGCTGCTGGGGCGGCGCGTGCCGGTCCGCCCACCGGTGGTGAAGGTCGGGGGTAGCGTCCCGCTGGTCAAAGGAAACCCATGAGCTGGAAGATGGCCCGCCGCGCCGAGCGGCTGAACCCGTCGACGATCCGCGAGATCCTGAAGATCACCGAACGGCCGGGGATCATCTCGCTGGCCGGCGGCCTGCCGTCGGCCGACACCTTCCCGATCGAGGCGATGGCCGATGCCACCGCCAAGGTGCTGCGCGAACAGCCGCGCGAGGCTTTGCAGTACGCCTCGAGCGAAGGTTTCGCCCCACTCCGCGAGTGGATCGCTGCCGAGATGGCGACACATGGCGTGCATGCCGATGCCGACCAGGTGCTGATCACCACCGGCTCGCAGCAAGGCCTGGATCTGGTCGGCAAGGTGCTGCTCGACCCCGGCAGCGCGGTGGCGGTCGAGTCGCCCACGTACCTCGGTGCGCTGCAAGCCTTCGCGCCCTACGAGCCGGTGTTTCACCCCGTCGATGGTGACGACGAAGGGCCCACCGCCGAGGGCCTGGCCCCGGCCCGCCACGCGCGTTTCATCTACCTGCTGCCGAACTACCAGAACCCGAGCGGCCGCTGCCTGAGCGCGGCGCGGCGTTTCGAGCTCGTCGACGCCGCGGCCGAACTCGGCCTGCCGATCGTCGAAGACAACCCCTACGGCGACCTCTGGTTCGACGAGCCGCCACCGCCGCCACTGGCGGCCCGCGCCGGTGACGCGGCGGTGTACCTCGGCTCGTTCTCCAAAGTGCTGGCACCCGGCCTGCGCCTGGGCTACGTGATCGCGCCCAAGCTGCTGTACCCCAAGCTGCTGCAAGCCAAACAGGCGGCCGACCTGCACACGCCGGGCTTCAACCAGCGCGTGGTCTACGAGGTCATCAAGAACGGCTTTCTGCGCGACCACGTGCCGACGATCCGCGCCCGCTACAAGGCACAGCGCGATGCGATGCAGGCCGCGCTGCTGGCCCATCTGCCGCCGGGCTGCCATTGGCAGAAGCCGGTCGGCGGCATGTTCTTCTGGCTCGAACTGCCCGCGCAGCTGGACGCCGCTGCGCTGCTGCCCGCGGCCGTGGAAGCCGGCATGGCCTTCGTGCCCGGCGCGCCGTTCTTCAGCGCGGGTGGCCACGCGAACACGCTGCGCCTGAGCTTCGTGACGGTGCCGCCGGCACGCATCGAGCAAGGCGTCGCGATGCTCGGCCGCGTCCTGACGGAGGCCTTGCAATGACACGCCAGCGGCCCTTTGCGCAGGTCGACGTCTTCAGCGACCGCGCCGGCTACGGCAACGGCCTGGCGGTGGTGCTGGACGGCGCGGGCCTGAGCACCGAGCAGATGCAGCGCTTCACCGACTGGACGCAGTTGTCCGAAGCGACCTTCCTGCTGCCGCCGACACAAGCCGATGCCGACTACCGCGTGCGCATCTTCTGCCCCGGCCGCGAGCTGCCTTTCGCCGGCCACCCCACGCTCGGCAGTTGCCATGCCTGGCTGGCGGCGGGTGGCCGGCCGAAGGGCGAGTTCATCGTGCAGGAATGCGGTGTCGGCCTGGTGCCGCTGCGCCGCGATGGCACCCGGCTGGCCTTCGCTGCGCCACCGTTGCGCCGCGGCGGGCCGTTGCCGGCTGCGCGCATCGCCGAGTTGGCGCAAGCTCTGGGCATCGCGCCGGGCGACGTGATGGCCGGCGCGTGGTGCGACAACGGCCCCGGCTGGCAGGGCTTGCTGTTGCGCAGCGCCGACGCGGTGCTGGCGGCGCGGCCTGAAGGCGCAGCGCTGCTGGGGCAGGAGGTGGGCCTCGTCGGCGCGCACGCGGCTGGCGGTGACTTCGCCTTCGAGGTGCGCGCTTTTTTTCCCGGCGCCAACGGTGTCATCGAAGACCCGGTCACCGGCAGCCTGAACGCGGCGCTGGCGCAGTGGCTGATCGGTGCCGGGCTGGCGCCAACGCGCTACGAGGCGCGGCAGGGCACGCGGCTCGGGCGCGACGGGCGGGTGTTCGTCGAACAGGCGGGCGACACGATCTGGATCGGCGGCGATGTGGTGGCCTGCATCTCGGGGCACGTGGTGCTGTGAGTGTTCAGCTCGACCACTTGATCGTCGCCGCGGCCACGCTGGAGCAAGGCGCCGCATGGTGCGAGACCACGCTTGGCGTCATGCCCGGCGCGGGCGGCAAACACCCGCTGATGGGCACGCACAACCGCGTCTTCAGAATAGCCAGCGAGGCCTACCCGCTGCTGTACTTCGAGATCATCGCCATCGACCCCGAAGCGCCTTCACCGCCGCACCCGCGCTGGTTCGGCCTCGACGGTGCCGCTCTGCAATCGAGCCTGCGCGACGAAGGCCCCCGCCTGATCCACGCCGTCGCGCGGTCCACGATGCTCGACATGCACCGTTGGGGCCTGATCACCGTCGGCCAGAAACCCGGTGACCCCGTGGACCTCTCGCGAGCAACGGCCACCGGTCTGCTCGAGTGGCAGATGCTCGTGCGCAAGGACGGCGGCCTCGACAACGCGGGCGCGCTGCCGACGCTGTTGCAATGGAAGAGCCGTCATCCGGCCGAAGCGTTGCCGGACTCCGGCGTCACACTCACGGCCCTGGCGCTGAACGGCATCACCGCCCGCGCCCGCGACGTGCTGCGGCTGCGCGGCGTGTCGGTCTCGCCGACCGGCGGCCCGGCACTGTGTGCGACGCTGTCCACGCCGAAAGGCGAAGTGATCCTGGAGTCCGCACCATGACCGAAGAACTGTTCCGCGAAGACGCCGATCTCGCCGCCTGTGAGGCCATCGTGCTGACGAGCGACCTGAGCGGCATCACGCTGGACCGCACGGTCTTCTACCCGCAGGGCGGCGGGCAGGCGGGTGATGCCGGCACGCTGCGCTGGGATGGCGGCGTGACGCCGATCGCCGATACGCGCAAGCACTACAGCCAGCCCGGCGTGGTCAACCATCTCGCAGCCGAAGGGGCGCCGCTGCCGCCGCCCGGCACACGCGTGGTCGCGGCCATCGACGTCGCGCGCCGCATGGCACACCGCCGCTTCCACACCGCCACCCACCTGCTGTGCGCGCTGGTGCCGCATCCGGTCGACGGTTGTTCGATCACGGCCGGCTATGCGCGGCTGGACTTCCACATGAGCGAGCCACTCGACAAGGAAGCGCTCAATGCCGGCATCGCGCGGCTGGTGGCCGAGGCACACCCGGTCGGTCACTGCTGGATCAGCGAGGCCGAGCTCGATGCCAATCCCCAGCTCGTGCGCAGCATGAGCGTGCAACCCCCGCGTGGCCAGGGCCGCGTGCGGGTGCTGGAGATCGGCGGCGTGGACGTGCAGCCCTGCGGCGGCACGCACGTGTCAAACACGGCCGAGATCGGCGCCGTGGTCGTCACCAAGATCGAGAAGAAGAGCGCGATGACGCGCAGGGTCGTGCTCGGCTTTGCCGGGCCAGCCAAAGGCTGATGGCGCCTTTCTGGGGACTGCTCAGATGCGCGCTTCGGCGCGCGCGAGCAGTCGCCAAGAAGCGCACAGCAGGCTTACTGCTTCTGATAAGCGTCGTGGCAGGCCTTGCAGCTCTGCCCGACCGCACCGACGGCCGCCTTGATCTGGTCGATGTTCCCGCTCTTCGCGGCGACGTTGAGCTTGCTCACGTCTTCAACCATCTTGGCTGCGGCGGCATCGAACTTCGCGCGTTCCTTCCAGATCTCGGCCTTGGCGTTGGTCGCCGGGACCTTGTCTGGACCTGAGCCGTCGACGAAGGCCACGAACGGCAGCTTGTCGGTCACGTCGAGCACGGCTGCGTCCTCGGCCACCACCTTGGCATCGAAGGGGATGCGGCCGCCGGCCATGCCGAAGATGCGGCCGAGGTGGAAGTTCTGCACCGCCATCACGCTCTGGCGGTACTTGACGGCATCTTCCGGTTTGCGGAACTGCGCCGCGGCAGGCAGGGTGGTTGCCAGTGCGGCTGCGGCGGCCAGGGCCGCGACGAAAGGTTGACGTTGCATCGAGAGAAACTCCGGGCTGGTGGTTGAATCGGTCTTTGGTGTCAGCACGATCCGCCGCAGCCGGTCGGCCGCAGCGCCGCGCAGTGTAAGGACCTTCGCGCGTTGCCCGCAGCGCCGCAGCGCCGCGGCGGGCGCGCTATGGTTGAGTGCCGGACGACGCCCGCCCGGTTGCATCCGCAGGGAACGCGCAGTCATGTCCAAGCCCGAAGTCACCCTCGTCCGCACCCGCGTGTGGGACTTGCCGACGCGGCTGTTCCACTGGTCGCTGGTGTTCTGCGTTGGCGGCCTTGTCGCCACCGCGTATGTCGGCTTTGAGATGCTGATCTGGCATGCCCGGTTGGGCCACACGGTGCTGGCGCTGGTCGTGTTCCGCGTCGTCTGGGGCATCGTTGGCGGGCACTGGTCGCGCTTCCGGCAGTTCACGTTCTCGCCGGTGACGTTGCTGCGTTACCTGCGCGGCCAGCCGACCCCGGGTGTGCGGACCGAGGTCGGGCACTCACCGTTGGGTGCGCTGTCGGTCTACGCGCTGTTGGTCGTACTGGCCCTGCAGTTGTCGACCGGGCTGGTGATCGACGACGAGATCGCGTTCCAGGGCCCGCTCAACCGCTACGTCACCGGCAGCTTCGCCAGCTTGGCGACCTCGTGGCACCGCGGCTGGGGGCCGTGGTTCCTGATCCCGCTGGTGGTGCTGCACATCGGCGCGATCCAGTTCTACCTGGTCCGCAAGACAGACCTGCTGACGCCGATGATGGGCGGCGACAAGCTGCTGCCGCCCGGCACACCGGCCAGCCGCGACGGCGCGCGCCAGCGCGTGCTGGCGATGTGGCTGTTCATCGCCTGCGCGTGGATGGCGTGGTCCGTCTACCGGCTGCTGTGATGGCGGTCAGGGCGGAACCCACGGACCCTGCGCCGACGATCGAGCTGGCCAGCGTGCAGAGCCCAGCTCAACTCGACGCGGTGCGGGATCTTTTCCGCGAGTACGCGGGCTCAGTCGGCGTCGACCTGTGCTTCCAGAACTTCGACGCCGAACTGGCGGCCCTGCCGGGCGACTACGCCGAGCCCGGCGGTGCGCTGCTGCTGGCTCTGGTCGATGGCCAGCCCGCGGGCTGCTGCGCGCTGCGGCCGATCGCCGACGTCGACTACGCCAACGCCTGCGAGATGAAGCGCCTGTACGTGCGGCGCGCGTTCCGCGGCTTCGGCCTCGGCCGCCTGATGGCGCAGCAGTTGATGGACCTGGCCATGCGGGCGGGCTACAGCACGCTGCTGCTGGACACGTTGGACGACATGGAGGCCGCGCGCGGGCTGTACGGCTCGATGGGCTTCGAGGAGATCCCACCGTACTACTTCAACCCGTTGCCCGGTGCGCACTACCTGAAAGTCGAGCTGGACGAGCCCGGGACCCGCTGGTAGGCCCGGCAACGGGCCTGCGCCGGCCAGCCGCAGGGCTGCGGCATCATCGGGCTCTCTCCAAAGCGGCCGAACTCCCAAGCGGCCGACAACACATGCCCGATCCAGGCCTTGAACTCCGTGCCGGCGCGCTGCGCCTGGCCTTGCGCCCCGACCTCGGCGGCGCCATCGCCGGGCTGTGGGCGAGCGAATTGGCGGTGCTGCGCAGCACGCCCGCGGCCGAACTGACGGGCGCTCGCAAAGGCGGCAGTTATGCGCTGGCGCCGTATTCCAACCGGTTGGGTTACCGGCGCTTTCGCTGGCTGGGCCAGGACCACACCACGGCGCCGAACTTCGACGAGGGCAACCCGCACTCGCTGCACGGCGTGGCGTGGACGCGGCCGTGGGCGGTGGAGAAGCAGGCCGAGGCCAGTGCCACCCTTCGCTACGAGCACACGCCCGATGCGCATTGGCCTTTCGCCTTCACCGTGCAACAGCGCTTCGTGCTGTCCAACGAGGGCAGCGATTCGCTCGAAATGCACCTGGCCTTTACCAACACCGCCGCGCACCCGCAGCCGGTGGGGCTGGGCTGGCACCCGTACTTTCCCAAGCGCCCGCACAGCCGGCTGCACGTCGAGCTGACCGACCGCTGGGACAGCGACGCCAGCGGCCTGCCGACGCGCCGCGTGCCGCAGCCCGGCATCGACGGCGAGGTGGCGCATATGGCGTTCGACAACTGCTTCGAAGGCTGGCGCGGCGCGGCGCGTATCCGCGACGAGAAGCTGTCGCTGAAGCTGACGTCGTCGCTGCCGTACCTGGTGGTCTACACGCCGGCCACCAGCCCGTACTACTGTGTCGAGCCGGTCAGCCATGTCAGCAACGCGATCCACATGGCCGAGCCTTCGGCGTACGGCCTGCGCACGCTGTCGCCGGGCGCGACCTTCGACGCGTGGATGAAGCTGGAGATCGCGGCGGCGTGAGCGTGCCGCACGAAGGCAGTCCGGTGAGCGCGCAGGCTGCCATCACGGCCATCGACACGCCGCCTTGCGGGCTGGGCGAGTCGCCGTTCTGGCACCCGGACGAAGCGGCGCTGTACTGGGTCGACATTCCGGGCCGCGCGGTGCACCGCTGGTTGCCGGCGGGCAACAAACATCAGATGTGGTTGCTGCCTACCGAGCCCGGTTGCGTTGCACCACTGCCTGGCGGCATGCTGCTGCTGGCCGCGCGCGACGGCCTGTGGCGCTTCGACCCCGCCAGCGGCGAGCGCACGCCGATCGACACCACGCTGCCGTACGACCCGGCCACCGAGCGCTACAACGACGGCAAGGCCGACCCGCAGGGCCGGCTGTGGGTGGGCACTATTTTCGAGCCTCGCACCGCGGCGGCGGCCGCGCTGTACCGCATTGCCAACGGCGAGCGCACCTGCATGGCCGGCAATGCGACCGTCAGCAACGGCCTGGCCTTCAGCCCCGACGGCCGCACGATGTATTGGAGCGACACGGCCGCGCACCGCGTCTTCGCCTTCGACTTCGACGGGAATGCCGGCGCCATCACGCGGCAGCGCGTCTTCGCCGAGTTCGCGCCCAAGGCGGCAGCAGCGGCCCATGGCGATCCGGCCCCCTACGGCGGGCGCCCGGATGGCGCTGCGGTGGATATCGAAGGCGCTTACTGGGTCGCGATGTTCGAGGGCCAGCGCCTGCTGCGCTTGGGATCCGACGGCACGCTCCTGCGCGAGCTGAAGCTGCCGGTGCGCTGCGCGACGATGCCGTGTTTCGGCGGCGCGGATCTGAAGACGATGTTCATCACGACCGCACGCGCCAACCGCCCGGCCGACGAACTGGCCGAGCAACCGCGGGCTGGCCATGTGCTGACGCTGCGCGTCGACGTGCCGGGCCTGCCGGTGAACTTCGCGGCAGCAGGGTGAGCTCCCCGCCCGCCGGGTACGCCGGCCGGCCCCCCGAGGAGGCCGCCGGGCCGCTTGGGAGCGGCCCGGCGCCGGCCCCGCTGAACCGTGCCACGTTGCTGGCGCGGTTGCACGAAGACCGCGAGCACGACATCGCCGTTGTCGGCGGTGGTTCGGTCGGCCTCGGTATCGCGCTGGACGCGGCGGCGCGCGGCTTCAGCGTCGTGCTGATCGAATCGCACGACTTCGCATCCGGCACCTCGTCGCGCGCGACCAAGCTGCTGCACGGCGGCGTGCGCTACCTGGCCCAAGGCGATATCGCCCTGGTCCGCGAGGCGCTGTATGAACGCGGCGCGGTGCTGGCCAACGCGCCGCACCTGGCGCAGCGGCTGGCCTTCGTGATGCCTGGCTACCACTGGTGGGAGCGTGGCTTCTACGGCGCCGGCCTGAAGGCCTACGACGCGCTGGCCGGGCGGCAGGGCCTGGGCGGCACCGAGTGGCTGTCGAGCGCGCGGGTGCGGCAGTTGCTGCCGGGCGTGATGCCGCGCGGCCTGTGGGGCGGCGTGCGCTACTGGGACGGCCAGTTCGACGACGCGCGGCTGGCGCTGGCGCTGGCGCGCACGGCGGCGGCCCGCGGTGCGCTGGTCGTCAACCATGTCGCGGCGACCGGCCTGGTCCACGAAGGTGGCCAGGTGCGCGGCGTGGCGTGGCGCTGCGCGGAGAGCGGCGCACATGGCACGCTGCGCGCGCGCTGCATCGTCAATGCGACCGGCGTGTGGGTCGATGCGCTGCGCGGCATGGACCGGATGGGCCTGCAAGGCGTTGCCGCTGAAGCGCCGCCGCCGATGGTGGCGCCGAGCCAGGGCGTGCACCTGGTCGTCGATCGAGCCTTCCTGCCTGGCAGCCACGCCCTGTTGGTGCCGAAGACCGCCGACGGTCGCGTGCTGTTCGCCGTGCCGTGGCTGGGCAAGACCGTGCTCGGCACGACCGACACGCCGCGCAGCGACATCCCGCGCGAGCCCTTGCCGTTTGCCGAGGAGGTGGCCTTCATCCTCGGCGAATCCGCGCGTTACCTGGCGCGCGCGCCGCAGCGCAGTGACGTGCGCTCGGTGTGGGTCGGCCTGCGCCCGCTGGTGCGCCACGCCAGTGAGGACAGCACCGACACCAAGGCGCTGTCGCGCGAACACACGGTGGCCATCGGCCAGAGCGGCCTTGTCACCGTGACCGGCGGCAAGTGGACGACCTACCGCTCGATGGCCGAAGACGTGCTCGATCGGGCGATGACCCGCGGCCTACTGCCGCGCCGCCCAGGCGGTGTCACGGCGCGGCTGTCGCTGGTTGGGGCGGCGCCCGGCCGGCCGATCAGCGAGCCGCCGGGTGAACACCTCTACGGCAGCGACGCCGCAGCGTTGCGCGCATTGCCGGGTGCGTCGAACTGGCTGTGGCGCGATGCCGAAAGCGGCAGCAGTGCCTTGAGCGAAGCGATGGTGCGCTTCGCCGCGCGCTTCGAGATGGCGCGCACGGTCGAAGACGTGCTCGCGCGGCGCTGTCGGTTGTTGTTCCTGGATGCGGCCGAAGCGGCGCGTCAGGCCGCGCCGGTGGCGGCGATCCTGGCCGAAGAGCTCGGCCACACGGTGGACACGGCCGGGTTCGAGGGGCTGGCCGCGCAGTACCAGCGGTTGCCTTGAGCTGATGGCGCTGCTGCCGCGCGCGGGGCGTCAGACGCGCCCTTCGCGCGTGCGGTCCTTGATGCCTTCCCAGCGCCGTGTGGCGTCGCCGCCCAGTTCCTGAATGGCCTCGAAGGGAATGGCCTTGACCACCAAGCCGGCCTCCGACAGCCGCCCGACTTCCAGCAGCCGCATTGCCCCGGCCAGTTGCTCCTGCCGGCCGCGGGTGCTCTCGCCGCGCGCCACCCGGCCCTCGAACAACTGGTCCAGCGCCACCGGCGGCAAGGCCAGGCGCTCGGGCGGCTTCGGCCCCGAACGGTCGGCGAGCTCGGCCGTGCGCATCGCGGCTTCGAGCTGATAGACCGCGTTGCGGTAAGGCGAACCGGCGCTGCGCCAGACCTTCAGGTAGCCGTAGCTCAGGCCCAGCGCCAGGTGCATCCGGAACGCAAGCTCGTGGTTGCCGCTGCCGATGGCGCCACCCTTTTCGCTGAATAGCTCCTGCTCGTAGCGGTTCATCAGCGGCGACAGCCGGTCCAGCTGGTTCAGCGAGGCGTATTGCCCGACGAGCCCGATGAACGCGTCGGGGTCCGGGCCCTGGTCGCCGAGCTCGATGGCCAGACGCCAGAGCCGTTCGCTGCGCGCTGCCGCCGCGGGTGCCACGTTGCCGTCGGGCGATGCGGCGGCGGCCGTGCCGGCCAGGGCCATGGCCAGGCGGCGCATCGTTCCGCGCGTGTGCTGCGGCAGTTCGCGCAGCGGTCGATCGCGGCCCAGCCAGGCTGAGACTCCCTCGGCCGTGGCGGGGGGATCGACCAGCACCAGCCCCAACTGGCGGACCGCCTGGCCAAGCTGGGCATCGTCGCGCAGCGCGGCCAGCGGCTGCCGCGTCGAAGCGTCGGCTACCGCCAGGCGGCGCAGCCCCGCGTCCTGCTCCAGCGCCGTGGCGGCCAGCATCAGCAGGGCCCATCGCCCAGCTGCCGTGGCTGCGGCGGGGGCGTTGTTCGGCCCGGCCGGCGGCGCTGCCAGCGCACCCAGCGCGGTCTGAAAACTGAACAGCGAGTGCCCCTCTCCCAGCGCCCCGGCCAGGTGGCGGGCCAGCGCGGCGGGGCCTTCCTGCCCATGCAGGCGCGCCAACTCGCGGCGTGCGTATTCGTTGTCCGGTGCGCGTTCGACCGCCCGCGCGGCCCAGCTGCGGGCGCCGGCCATCTCGCCGATGGTTTCGAGGTGACGGGCGTAGTTCAAGGCGAACAGCCCGGCTCGGGTGCCGGGCTGTTCGGCGGCCTGCGCGTACCACCGCCCCGCCGCTGCCGCGTCGCCGGCGGTGGTTTCGAGCAGGGCCAGGTTCGTCATCACCGTGGCGTTGGCGGGGCGCAGTTGCAGAGCCTGGGTGTAAGCGGTGCGCGCCAGGGCCAGCGCCTCCGCGCGCTCGCCGCCCGCCGCTTCGCCGGCGCGCTGCTGTTGCCCGGCGCCGCGAAAGAACAGCGCCAGGAAGTTGGGCTCGGCGGAGCGCCCTGCCGCGGCCTCGTCGCGCTCATGCTGGCCCAGCGCGCGCAGGGCGGCCTCGGGCTGCCGGGCTTCGATGGCCCGGCGTGCGCCTTCGAGCGCGTCAGGGGCATCAGCGGCAACGGCGGCCACGCACCACGCCGCCAGCCACCCGGCCGTCACGCCGCGCTTCATGGCTCGGGCCGCGTCAACGGCCGGGCCAGGTCGTCGGCGCCAAACTCGTCGGGTTTGAACGACTTGATGTAGCAAAGCACCTGCGCGCCCTTCAACCACTGCGGCAGGGCGTTCCAGTGCTGCGCGGCGCTGACCGGCTGCGCGTTGGCCGTCATCTCGATCACCGCGGCCTGCAGCCAGCCGCGCTGAGCGGCGTCACCGCCGCGGCGCTCGGCCACCGACGACAGCATGGCCTGGCCGCTGCCACCGCCGTCGGCCGCCGGCCGGGTGAAGCGGACGAGGAACTCGGACTTCGGGCCCGGCCGCATCTTCTGCCAGTTCAGCGGCAGCACCACGACCCGTTCGTTAACCACCAGCACCGCACCACGCGCCACCGGCAGCAGGCTCAGCAGGCGGTCGAAAGAGTGCTTCCTGAACAGCTCGTGCCGAGTTTCGAGTTGCAGCCGTCCGTCGACGTGCTGAATGAACTTGTCTGGGTTGTGCGCACTGTGGCGCAGGTCGAAGGGCGGGTAGATGGTGATGTCGTCGCCCAGGTCGACGCTGCTCGTGCGGGCCGCGGTCCGCAACTGCCAGACCAGCACCACCGGCCCGGACCCGCCCGCGGCGCCGGGCTTGTCGACGACGGTGGCCACCAGTTGGCCCATTGCGGCATCCGGCAGCACGGCATCGGCGCGGGCGGCAACCCACGCGACGTAGGGGTGGCGCGCCTGCATCACGCCGGCCAGACGGGTGGCGAGCTCGTCCTCGACGCGCGCGCGGCCGATGCCCAGGCTGGCTTGCAGGCTGGGCGCCTGGATGTCCACTGCGGCCAGCATCTGCGGCGTCTGCGCCCAGGCCGGGCTGCCCCCCGTGCCGAGCAGGAACAACAGCGCGAACAGGGCAACGATCGGCCAGCGCATGGGTTTCATGGCATCGGGGGCAGCCAGATGTCCTGGGCTGCCTCGGCGGTGACGACGTAGTCGAACGGAAAGCCCCGCACCACGCTGCCGGGATCGGCGGCCTGGGCGGTGGAGGTGGCGCGCAATACGAAGCGCAGTTTCTGCCCGGTCTTGACTTGCAGTCCATCCCAAGACCGTGGCTCGGCCAGCAGCACCGACACCGTTTCGGCTGCATTGGCCTCCGGCATGCCCTTGGCCCTGAGGCGGTCACCCAACCGGGCGCGCAGCGCTTCAGCCTGGGCCGCCGGTTGGGCCAGCAGTTTGTCCAGGTCGGCCTTGCCGGCGCCCGTGCTCACCGACTGCTTGCGCAGGTCGGCCAGTCGCAACGCGGGCCGGCTGTCGATGGACACCTCCAGCAGATAGGCGGTGCCATGCGCCGTCTCGCCGACCGGGGGCAGTTGGCCGAGCAGGGCGGGCGAAGGCAGCAGGCGCAGCAGCAGGATCTGCCGCGCGGCCATGTCACCGGGCACGCGCACCGTCTTGGCCATGACCTGGCTCAGCGTGCAGTCACGGGGCTCGAAGTCGGCGGGCTCGGTCACGTAGCACCACAGAGCGTGGGCCGGCACCACACCGAACACCGGGCGTCCGGCCACGCGTTGGCCGGCCGAAAGCACGGTCGCCGCCATGAACGAAGCAGGCGCACTGGCCGTCCCGATGCTGACGGTGTAGCGGTCGGCCTTGGCCTCGCCGGGGTCGAACTCCAGGTAGATCGACGACGTGATGGCCCATGCCACCAACAGCGCTAGGCTGGCAGCCACCATCAGCACCGTGAACTCGACGCTGGCCAGCGACTTGCGCGTCTGCGCCCATGCGTCGAAGCCGGTGGCTTTACCGATCACCTCCCAGGCCAGCCGCACGGCGGCCCATAGGGTGACGCTGCCGCCGATCAGCGCTACTTCGGTCACGTAGGGCTGCAGGTGGCGCGTGAACCACCAAGTGCCCAGCAGCGCCACCGCCAGCAGCAGGGCCAGGTTGGCGCGGAAGCGGAGGTTCGACGAGCGTGGCGTGAACATGCGCGCATGGTGCGCGCTGACCGCGGCTTCGATCCCTTCGGTGGAGGCTTCGCGGTTCGGCGGGGGCGGCGGGCTCACGAGCCGGATTCTGGGCGCCACCTGCCGGCCTGGCCATCGCCAAGGCAGCGGAGGCTGCGCGCGCGCGCCGCGGCGCTCAGGCGCCCGAGCTGTACTTCACCGAGCAGCCGTAGGCCCGCGTCGTCGAGGTGCTGACCGGCTTGCCGGTCAGCGATTCGGCCAGCGCCTGCTTGACGTAGTTGGTGGCACCGGGGATGTCGGCCGGGTTGCTGGTGGCCTTGCTGTCGATGGCGCCCGCGTAGACCAGCAGGCCGGCCGGGTTGATGACGTACATGTGCGGAGTGGTGCGTGCGCCGTAGGCCTTGCCGACCTTGCCGTCGGCGTCCATCAGCGTCGCGCTCGGCGCGGCCTTCTGGCTGGCCATCCAGCTGGCGAGCGCGGGCGGCGCCTTGTAGTCGCCGGCGTCGGTGCTGGTCGAATTGATCGTCAGCCAGACCACGCCTTTGGCCCTGGCGTCCTGCTGGGTGGCCTGCATGTTGCCGGCGCCGTAGTGCTTGACCACGAAGGGGCAGCCCGGGTTGGTCCATTCCAGGACCACGTGCTTGCCCTTGAAGTCGGCCAGCGAGACCGACTTCCCGTTGACGTCGGTGGCCGCGAAGGCGGGCGCCAGCTGGCCGACGGTGGCGGCGGCAGCGAAGCTGGCGGTGGCGGCCAGGGCCAGGGCCAGGGCGGTGGTGACGAGGAAACGTTTCAAGGGGATCTCCTGGAAGGACGGTATCGAATTCAGGCGGGTGCGCCGGCGATCGCGGCGCGGACTTCGTCAGGGCTGAGAATTTCGCTCAATACGCGTGGCCCTGCGGCGCCAGGGGCGTAGACCACGTAGACCGGGACGCCGCTGCGGCCGAGCCGCGCGAGCTCGGCGCTGATCGCGGCGTCGCGCCGGGTCCAGTCGGCACGCAGCAGCACGACGCGCTTCGATTCGAAGTCGGCGAGCACCGCTGCATCGGCCAGGGTGGTGCGCTTGTTGAACTGGCAGGTCACGCACCAGGCGGCGGTGAAGTCGATGAACACCGGCCGGCCTTCGGCGCGCGCCTGCGCCACGCGTTCGGGGCTCCACGGCTGCCACTGGTCGCCTTGCGAGGGTACGCTGGCGGTGGCTTCCTGGCGCAGCGCCGGCGCGGCCCAGAACAGCGAGGCGGCCATCAGCAACGCCGCTGCGGCGCCGAACCCGCCGCGCGCCTTCGGGCCGAGCGTGGGCGAGCCGAGCGCCCACGCCGTGAACGCCAGGGCGACGAGCACGGCCAGCAACGCCGCCGCACCGTCGATGCCGGCCTGTTGCCCCAGCACCCACACCAGCCAGACGACGGTGGCGAACATCGGAAACGCCATCACCGTCTTGAAGTGCGCCATCCACACCCCCGGCCGCGGCAGCGCGCGGGCCAGCGCGGGCCAGGCGCTGGCCGCCAGGTACGGCAGCGCCATGCCAAGGCCGAGCGCAGCGAAGATCAGCAGCGCCTGGGCCGTCGGCAGCGTCATCGCCAGCCCGAGCGACGCGCCCATGAACGGCGCGGTACACGGCGAGGCGACCGCCACCGCCAACACGCCGGTGAGGAAGGAATCGGCCAACGGGTGCTTCGCGCGCGCCGCGGCCCAAGTAGACGGCAGCACCGTGCCGAGCTCGAACACGCCGGCCAGGTTCAAGCCGATCAGCGTGAATAGCGCGGCCAGCACCGCGACGACGACGGGCGACTGCAGCTGGAAGCCCCAGCCGAGTTGCTCGCCGCCTGCGCGCAGCGCCAGTAGTACCGCGGCCAGCGCCACGAACGTGAGCACGACGCCGACGGTGTAGGCCAGCCCGCCCGCCAGCAGCTTGCGGCGAGCATCGGGTCGCGAAGCCGCCGACGCGAAGCCCAGCACCTTCAGCGACAGTACCGGGAAAACACAGGGCATCAGGTTCAGCAGCGCGCCGCCCATCAGGGCCAGCAGCAGCGCCGCGGCGAGGCCGAGCGGCGCGGCGCCGGGTGATGCGGGCGTGGTGACCGCCGCGTTGCCGAGCGACGGCAGCGGCGCCGCTGCCACCTGCGCCACCGGCGGCCATGGCGTCGTCACCTTCATATCAAACCAGGCGCCCGCCGTTTCGCCCGCCGTTGTCAGCACCACCGGCATCGTCGCCGGGCCTGCGCTGCGCTGCGCGTCCAGCGGGAGCGTGGTGGTCCACACACCACCCGACCAGCGGCCGTTGTTCGGCGCCGCGTTCTGCACCACGCCCGCGGTCTCGGGGAAGAACTCGATCTTCTTGCCCGACCAAGCGGCGGGCAGGCCGGCAACCTTCACGATCAGCGCGCCATCCCTCACTTCGGCGGTGGCCTCGGCCTTGTCAACGGTACGCGGGGCCGCACTGCGCGTTTTGTCGAACAGCGCCGCATGCATCGCCGTCGATGCCCCGGTCGGCAGTTCGAGCGTGAACTCGCCGCTCTCGGGAATGCAGACTTCCTTGCACACCAGCCACTCGGCTTCGAGCTTGAGTCGAACCGTCGGCGCGTCGAAGTCGGCCGGCACGTTCAGCGCCACCGGCAGCAGCAGCGTGCCTTCGTAGCCGTAGTTCATCAGCGGGCCGATCGGCAGCCGGCTCGGCGTCGGCCACACGACGTCGCCGGCCGTCAGGCCGGCGGGCAGCGTCCACTTCAGGGTGGTCGGCAGACCCGAGTCGCCCGGGTTCTTCCAGTAGGTGTGCCAGTGCGGCTGGTGCTCGATCTTCAGGCCCAGCCAGACCGGCTTGCCGGGCGTGATGCCATCGGGGGCGTGGGCGACCAGTTCGGCGCGCACCTGCGGCGTGGTCACCACAGCGCCCGCGTCGGGTTTGGCGAACGCCTGCGCCTGCGCCGTGCCGGCCGAAGCCAACGCCGCCGCGAACAGCCAGGGAGTGACGGACAACCGTTTCATCGGGCTAATAGCTTACGCGCCTGGCCGGCCAGCGGTGCGGCAGGGGTGGGGAGTCGCCAGTGCAGGTTCATCGACATGAGTCGGATGATCGCAGCCGGCCTTACAGCCTGCTGTGGTGGGGACACACCAGATGACGCGCCGCGCGACGCAGCTTGTGGGCGGCTGCGGGTTTCTTCGTATACTCCCGCGGCTTTGCCGGTTGAGTTGGGGTTCACACGTGGCGACAGATCGCTGGGACGACAACGAGACCGCAAACCCGCCATACCAGGCGCTAACCCGGGAGGAAGCGCAGGCCTTGCGCGCGAAGTCGCCGTCACTGTCACCGTGGCGCGTCATCAAAGTGCAGGCCGTGGTGGGTTTGGTGGCGGCGCTGCTTGCAGTGCTGTTCACCGGCAAGCAGGAAATCGCCTGGTCGGTGCTGTATGGCGCCGCTGCGGTGGTGGTGCCCGGCGCGTTGATGGCGCGGGGCATGACCAGCCGCCTCTCCAGCGTGTCGCCCGGCGCCAGCGTCGTCAGCTTCATGTTGTGGGAGATGACGAAGATCGGGGTTTCGATCGCCATGCTCGTGCTGGCGCCGAAACTCGTGCAGCCGCTGAGCTGGCCGGCATTGCTGGTGGGCTTGGTGCTGTGCATGAAGGTGTACGGGCTGGCGCTGTTGTGGCGGCCGGCGGTGAAGAACAAGTGAACGAGTAAACCAAGGCTGGCCCCTCGCATGGCATCCACAGCAGGACAAGAACTCACCGCGGGCGAGTACATCCGCCACCACCTCGGGCATTTGCAGACGGGCAAGCAGAGCGGCATCGCCGACTTCAGCGTCCTCAATCTCGACTCCGCGTTTTGGGCGGTCGCGATGGGTGTCATCGGCTGCTGGCTGTTGTGGCTGGGCGCGCGCAAGGCCACCTCGGGCGTGCCGGGCCGCTTCCAGGCGGCGGTGGAAATCCTGGTCGAGATGGTCGACGCGCAGGCCAAAGGCATCGTGCACAACGCCGAGAGCCGCAAGTTCGTCGCGCCTCTGGCGCTGACGGTGTTCGTCTGGATCTTCCTGATGAACGCGATGGACCTGCTGCCCGTCGACCTGCTGCCCACCATCTGGCACCACGTAGCCCCGGCCATCGGGGCCAAGGACTACATGCGCGTCGTGCCGACCGCTGACCTGTCGGTGACGATGGGGCTGGCCCTGGCCGTGCTGCTGATCTGCCTGTACTACAACGTCAAGATCAAGGGCGCCGGGGGCTGGTTCCACGAGCTGATCAGCGCACCTTTCGGTTCGGCGTGGTACCTGGCGCCGTTCAACCTGCTGATGCAGATCATCGAGTTCCTGGCCAAGACGGTCAGCCACGGCATGCGGCTGTTCGGCAACATGTATGCCGGTGAATTGATCTTCTTCCTGATCGCCCTGATGGGCGGTGCTTTCACGCTGTCGCTCACCGGGGTGCTGCTGGGTCTCGGTCACGTGATCGCGGGCACCGCGTGGGCCATCTTCCACATCCTGATCATCACGCTGCAAGCTTTCGTCTTCATGATGTTGACGCTGGTCTACATCGGGCAGGCGCACGACTCGCACTGAGCCGTTTCGCTGTTTTCATTTTCGCTTTTCCCCTTTCTCTTACTGACTCTCACTGGAGCAAAAAAATGGAAGTCATCAGCTTTGTTGCGCTCGCCGTCGGCCTGATCATCGGTCTGGGTGCTATGGGCGCCTGTATCGGCATCGGCATCATGGGCAGCAAGTACCTTGAAAGCGCAGCGCGCCAGCCTGAGCTGATGGGTGAGTTGCAGACCAAGATGTTCCTGCTGGCCGGCCTGATCGACGCAGCCTTCATCATCGGCACGGGTATCGCGCTGTGGTTCGCCACCGTCAATCCGTTCCTCGCGCAGATCGCCAACCTGCCGAAATAAGACCACCCCGGAGCGGCTTCGCCGCTGCCCCTCAAGGGGCGACGCCGACGGCCCGGCAGAGCCGGTTCTGTGGCGTCTGCTGGGTGAGCGCACCACATCACGCGAGGCACTAACGTGAGCATCAACGCGACACTGTTCTTCCAGATGGTCGTGTTCCTGATCCTGGTCGGGTTCACGATGAAATTCGTCTGGCCACCGATTGCCAAGGCCCTGGACGAACGCGCCAGCAAGATCGCCGAAGGGCTGTCGGCTGCCGACCGCGCCAAGGCCGATCTGGCTGCCGCCAACCAGCGCGTCGAGGCGCAGCTGACGGCTGCCCGCACCGACGCCGCCAAGCGCCTGGCCGATGCCGAGCGGCTGGCGCAGCAGATGATCGAAGAGGCCAAGGGTCGTGCGTCCGACGAGGGCGCCAAGATCATCGCGGCGGCCAAGGCTGAAGCCGAGCAGGAGTCGGTGAAGGCCCGCGAGAGCCTGCGCGAGCAGGTCGCCGGGCTGGCCGTGAAGGGCGCCGAGCAGATCCTCAAGCGCGAGGTCAACGCCGGCGTCCACGCGGAACTGCTCGGCCGCCTGAAGGCGGAACTCTGAGATGGCTGAGCTCGCGACCATCGCGCGGCCGTATGCCGAAGCGCTGTTCAAGGCCGCCGGCAGCGGCGCCGAGCCGTTGCGTGGCCCCTTGTCCAGCTTGGCCGCGCTGGCGGCCGACGAAGGCTTGCGCCGCTTCGCCGACAACCCGAAGGTCGCTTCGGTGCAGGTCTTCGACCTGATCGCCGGCATCGCGCTGCAGAAGGGCCTGTCGCTGGACAGCAAGGTCGCGAACCTGCTGCGCACGGTGCTCGACAACGGCCGGCTGGCCGCAATGCCCGAGATCGCGGCGCAGTTCGGCGCGCTGGTCAATGGCCAGAGCGGTGTGTCCGACGCGACCATCCAGAGCGCCTACCCGATGAGCCTGGTGCAGATCGCCGAGACCGTCGAGGCGCTGGAAAAGCGCTTCGGCCGCAAGCTCAACCCGACCGTGGCCGTGGTGCCCGAATTGATCGGCGGGGTGCGCGTGATCGTCGGCGATGAGGTGCTGGATACCTCGGTCAAAGCCCGGCTCGAACAAATGCGTGTTGCGCTGACCGCGTGACGCTGAAGGAGTAATCCATGAACCTGAATCCCGCAGAAATCTCCGAGCTGATCAAGAGCCGCATCGAAGGCCTGGCGGTCAGCGCCGACATCAAGAACCAGGGCACCGTCGTGTCCGTCACCGATGGCATCGTGCGCGTGCACGGCCTGTCGGACGTGATGGCCGGCGAAATGCTCGAGTTCCCGCCCACCCCGAGCGGCCAACCGACCTTCGGGCTGGCGCTGAACCTCGAGCGCGACAGCGTCGGCTCGGTGATCCTGGGCGAGTACGAGCACATCTCCGAAGGCGACACCGTCAAGTGCACCGGCAACATCCTGTCGGTGCCGGTGGGGCCGGAGCTGATCGGCCGCGTCGTCAACGCGCTCGGCCAACCGATCGACGGCAAGGGCCCGATCAACGCCAAGCTGACCGACGTGATCGAGAAGGTCGCCCCGGGCGTGATCGCGCGCAAGAGCGTCGACCAGCCGGTGCAGACCGGCCTGAAGTCGATCGACTCGATGGTGCCGATCGGCCGCGGCCAGCGCGAACTGATCATCGGCGACCGCCAGACCGGCAAGACCGCGGTGGCGATCGACACGATCATCAACCAGAAGGGTCAGAACATGACCTGCGTCTACGTCGCGATCGGGCAGAAGGCCAGCTCGATCAAGAACGTGGTGCGTTCGCTCGAAGCCAACGGTGCGATGGACTACACCATCGTCGTGGCGGCTTCGGCTGCCGAATCGGCGGCGATGCAATACGTTTCGGCCTACTCCGGCTGCACGATGGGCGAGTACTTCCGCGACCGCGGGCAGGACGCGCTGATCATTTACGACGACCTGTCCAAGCAGGCCGTGGCGTACCGCCAAGTCTCGCTGCTGCTGCGCCGCCCGCCGGGCCGCGAGGCCTACCCGGGCGACGTGTTCTACCTTCACAGCCGCTTGCTCGAACGCGCGGCGCGCGTGAATGCCGACTATGTCGAGAAGTTCACCAAGGGCGAGGTCAAGGGCAGGACCGGGTCGCTGACGGCGCTGCCGATCATCGAGACCCAGGCCGGCGACGTCTCGGCTTTCGTGCCGACCAACGTGATCTCGATCACCGACGGCCAGATCTTCCTGGAGACCTCGCTGTTCAACGCCGGCGTTCGGCCCGCCATCAACGCCGGTATCTCGGTGTCGCGCGTCGGTGGCGCCGCGCAGACCAAGCTGATCAAGAGCTTGTCGGGCGGCATCCGTACTGACCTGGCGCAGTACCGCGAACTGGCGGCGTTTGCACAATTCGCCAGCGACCTCGACGCCGCCACGCGCAAGCAGCTCGACCGCGGTGCGCGCGTGACCGAACTGCTCAAACAGGCGCAGTACAGCCCGCTGCCGATCAGCCTGATGGCCGCCACGTTGTACGCCGTCAACAAGGGCTTCGTCGACGACATCGACGTCAAGAAAGTGTTGGCTTTCGAGCACGGTTTGCACCAGCACCTGAAGTCCAGCCACGCTGCTTTGCTCGCCAAGCTGGAGAACGACAAGGCGATGGACAAGGGCGCCGAAGAAGAGATGGCCGGCGCGATTGCGGCCTTCAAGAAGTCGTTCGCCTAGAAATGTCTGCCCCCACGCTCACTGCGTTCGCTGCCCCCCGAGGGGGCTCCGGCCGCGTTGGGGCGGCCCGGCGGCGTCCGGGCCCTCCCGTCTGACAGGAGTTCTGCATGGCAGTCGGTAAGGAAATTCGCGGCAAGATCAAATCGGTGGAGAACACCAAGAAGATCACCAAGGCCATGGAAATGGTCGCCGCCAGCAAGATGCGCAAGGCGCAGGAGCGCATGCGCGCGGCACGGCCCTACGCCGACAAGATCCGCAACATCACCGCGCACCTGTCCGAAGGCAATCCGGAATACAAGTCGCCGTACATGCGCAGCGGCGGCACGACGAAAGCTGTGGGCTTCATCGTCGTCACCACCGACAAGGGCCTGTGCGGCGGCCTGAACACCAACGTGCTGCGTGCGGTGACGATCAAGATGCGCGAGGTGCAGTCCGCTGGCGGCAGCATCCAGGCGGTGGCCATTGGCAACAAGGGCAATGGCTTCCTCAACCGCATCGGCGCCAACGTGATCAGCCATGCGGTGCAGCTCGGTGATGCGCCGCAGCTCGACAAGCTGATCGGCCCGGTCAAGGTGATGCTCGACGCCTTCGTCGAAGGCAAGCTGGACACGGTCTACCTCTGCTACACCAGCTTCATCAACACGATGAAACAGGAGCCGACGGTCGAGCAGTTGCTGCCGCTGTCCGCTGCGCGGCTGGCGCAGAGCGCAGCCGAGAAGTCGCAATACGGCTGGGACTACATCTACGAGCCCGACGCGCCGACCGTCATTGACGACCTGCTCACGCGCTACATCGAGGCGCTGGTCTATCAGGCAGTGGCCGAGAACATGGCCAGCGAGCAAAGCGCGCGCATGGTTGCCATGAAAGCCGCCACCGACAACGCCGGCACGCTGATCGGCGAGTTGAAGCTCGTCTACAACAAGGCGCGTCAGGCCTCGATCACCAAGGAACTGAGCGAGATCGTCGGCGGCGCCGCAGCCATCAACGGTTGACCCCTCGCCCTGGCCTGCACCCCATTCGAATTGAAGGAAATACCGAAATGTCGCAAGGAAAAATCGTCCAGTGCATCGGCGCCGTGGTTGACGTCGAGTTCCCGCGCAATGCCATGCCGCGTGTCTACGACGCGCTGAAGATGGAAGGCTCGGGCCTGACCCTGGAAGTGCAACAGCAGCTCGGCGACGGCATCGTGCGCACCATCGCGCTGGGCTCGTCGGACGGCCTGCGCCGCGGCGTGATGGTCACCAACACCGGCAACCCGATCACGGTGCCGGTGGGCAAGGCCACGCTTGGCCGCATCATGGACGTGCTGGGCGCGCCGATCGACGAACGCGGCCCGGTCGATCAGACGCTGACCGCATCGATCCACCGCAAGGCCCCGGCCTACGACGAGCTGAGCCCGTCGCAAGAGCTGCTGGAAACTGGCATCAAGGTCATCGACCTGATCTGCCCGTTCGCCAAGGGCGGCAAGGTCGGCCTGTTCGGCGGCGCCGGTGTCGGCAAGACCGTGAACATGATGGAGCTCATCAACAACATCGCCAAGGCGCACAGCGGCTTGTCGGTGTTTGCCGGCGTCGGCGAGCGCACGCGCGAGGGCAACGACTTCTATCACGAGATGGCCGATTCGGGCGTCGTGAACCTGGAGAACCTGGGCGAGAGCAAAGTGGCCATGGTCTACGGCCAGATGAACGAGCCCCCGGGCAACCGCCTGCGCGTGGCGCTGACAGGCCTGACGATCGCCGAGAGCTTCCGCGACGAAGGCCGCGACGTGCTGTTCTTCGTCGACAACATCTACCGCTACACGCTAGCCGGCACGGAAGTCTCGGCGCTGCTGGGCCGCATGCCTTCAGCCGTGGGCTACCAGCCGACACTGGCCGAAGAGATGGGCCGTCTGCAAGAACGCATCACGTCGACCAAGGTCGGCTCGATCACCTCGATCCAGGCCGTCTACGTGCCCGCCGACGACTACACCGACCCGTCGCCCGCCACCACCTTCGCGCACCTGGATTCGACGGTGGCGCTGTCGCGTGACATCGCCTCGCAGGGCATCTACCCCGCGGTCGACCCGCTGGACAGCACCAGCCGCCAGATGGACCCGAACGTGGTCGGCGAAGAGCACTACACCACGACCCGTGCCGTGCAGCAAACGCTGCAGCGCTACAAGGAACTGCGCGACATCATCGCGATCCTGGGCATGGACGAACTCAGCCCCGACGACAAGCTGACGGTGAGCCGCGCGCGCAAGATCGGGCGCTTCCTGAGCCAGCCGTTCCACGTGGCCGAAGTCTTCACCGGCAGCCCCGGCAAGTACGTGCCGCTGAAGGAGACGATCCGCGGCTTCAAGATGATCGTCAACGGCGAGTGCGACGCGTTGCCCGAGCAGGCCTTCTATATGGTCGGCACCATCGACGAGGCCTTCGAGAAGGCCAAGAAGACCAACTAAGGCGCCGCAATGGCAACGACTCTGCACGTGGACGTGGTCAGCGCTGAAGAGAGCATCTTCAACGGCGAGGCCAAGTTCGTCGCCCTGCCGGGCGAGAACGGCGAGCTTGGCATCCTGCCGCGCCACACGCCGCTGATCACGCGCATCAAGCCGGGCGCGGTGCGTATCGTGCGGGCCGACAACGGCGAAGAAGAGTTCGTCTTCGTCGCTGGCGGCATTCTCGAAGTGCAGCCCGGCGTGGTGACGGTGTTGGCTGACACGGCGATCCGCGGCCACGATCTCGACGAGGCCAAGGCGAGTGAAGCCAAGAAGATGGCCGAGCAGGCGATGAAGAACGCCAAGACCGACATCGACCTGGCGGCCGCGCAAGGCGAATTCGCGGCGATGGCCGCACAGCTGGCGGCGATCCAGAAACTGCGCAGAAAGTAGTTCGCTGTGCCGGAACGGCACAACGCCGCCAAGGCCGATACCGCACATGCGGGTCGGCCCTGTCTGTTTTCAGTAAGCGCCAGCCGCTAGGCTCGCCGGCATGGAAGTCAAACTCGACAAGCGCTACCCGGTTGCCGTCAGCGTCGAACGGGCCTGGGCCGTGCTCTCCGATGTGCGCGCCACGGCAGCCTGCATGCCCGGCGCGGCCATCACCGAACAAATTGACGAGACGCACTTCAAGGGCGCCGTCAAAAGCAAGGTCGGCCCGGCGGTGATGCAGTTCGCGGGTGACATCGAGGTGCTGGGCCTGGACGCCGCGACGCGCTCGCTGAAGATGCTCGGCAAGGGTGCGGACAAGGCGGGTTCATCGGCGCAGATGACGCTCGACGCGCATGTCGAGATGGGTGAGAACGCCACGGCCAGCGTGCTGGTGGGGCAGGCCACCATCGTTGTCTCGGGCAAGCTGGCGCAGTTCGGCAGCCGGCTGCTGGTGCCGGTGTCCGATGCGCTGCTGGCGCAGTTCGCCGACAACTTCCGCACGGCTGCGGCAGCCGTACCGGTCGCCGATGCGCCGCTGTTGGCCGCGGCCGACGACAGCCGCCTGGACACCGTGCACCGAATGGTGCAAGGCGCCGAGCAGCCGGCTCCGTCGTTGGCCAGCACGCGCGCGGCGCCGCCCGCCGCGCCGGTCAAGGAACTGAACGCCCTGGCGCTGATGTGGACCGTGTTCAAGGGCTGGCTGGCCGGCCTGTTCGGCAAGCGTTGAACGGAAGGGGCGCGCGATGGGCAAGAAGAATGACAAGGGCGGGGCCACGAAGGCCGGCAAAGCCGCCAAGGCCGACAAGATCGACCGAATCGGCAAGGCCGAGTACCTGGAAAAGCTCGCGCCGCTGCAGCTGGAACTGAACGAACTCGCGCGTTGGCTGCAACACACCGGCCGCCGCCTGCTGGTCGTGATCGAAGGTCGAGACACCGCGGGCAAGGGCGGCGTGATCTCGGCGATCAGCGAGACCCTGAACCCGCGCCAGTGCCGGGTTGTTGCGTTGCCCAAGCCGACCGAGCGTGAGCGCACGGAGTGGTACTTCCAGCGCTGGGTGCCGCACCTGCCGGCGGCCAGCGAGATCGTGCTGCTTGACCGCAGTTGGTACAACCGCGCCGGGGTCGAACGCGTGATGGGCTTCTGCACCGCCGACGAGACGGCCGCGTTCCTGCAGCAGGCGCCCGCTTTCGAGAGGCTGCTGGTCGACGACGGTGTGCTGCTGTTCAAGTACTGGCTCACCGTCGACCAGGCGCAGCAGGAAGAACGCTTCGCCGAACGCCTGGCCGAGCCGCTCAAACGCTGGAAGCTCTCGGCGATCGACCTCCAGGCGCGCGAGAAGTACGCCGACTACGGCCGCGCTCGCGCCGCCATGCTGAAAGCCACCCACCACAAGCACACACCGTGGACGCTGGTCGATTTCAACGACCAGCGCCGCGGCCGGCTGACGCTGATCCGCCATCTGCTCGATGCACTGCCAGACGTTTCGGTCCCAGAGACGTCGATAGACTTCCCGCCGCTCGGCCACGCGCCGTCGAAAGAGCGTTTCGACGGGCCTCTGAAGCCGATCAAGCCCTTCGCCTGATCGCCTCGTCGCGAGCCGCGGTACGGTCAACCAGGAGCCGCCATGAACAGCATGGACGTCGAAGTCATCCGCACCGCGATGGACTGGATGAACCGCGGCCACCGCGTCGTGCTCGGCACGGTGGTACGCACCTGGGGCAGCAGCCCGCGCCCGCCGGGCAGCCTGATGATCATTCGCGACGACGGGCAGGTAGCCGGCTCGCTGTCGGGTGGTTGCATCGAAGACGACCTGATCGCCCGCGTGGCGCGCGGCGAACTCGCGCTGCGCATGCCGCAGGTCACGACCTACGGCGCCAGTGCCCAAGAGGCGCAGCGTTTCGGCCTGCCCTGCGGCGGCACGGTGCAGATCGTGCTGGAGCCGTTGTCGGCGGCGTCGCTGCTGCGCGAGCTGCTCGCCGCCATCGAGTCGCACCGCGTCGTGCAGCGGCGGCTGGTGCTGGCCACCGGCACCGTCACGTTGGCGCCTTCGCGCGAAGGTGATGCGCTGGTGTTCGATGGGGCGACGCTGACGACGGTGCACGGCCCGCGGCTGCGGCTCCTGATCATCGGGGCCGGGCAGTTGAGCCGCTATCTGGCGACGATGGCGGTGATGCTGGACTACCGCGTGACGGTCTGCGATCCCCGCGTCGAATACCACGAGGGGTGGGCAAGACCTGTCAGCCCACCGGCGACGGGTGCATCGCCAACCCCCGTGGTGGGGGGCGAGCCGTCTTGGGACGGCCCCGCGACGGGCCTGGAAGGCGTCACGCTGTCGCGGGTGATGCCCGACGACCTCGTCATCGCGATGAACCTCGACGCGAACAGCGCCGTCGTTGCGGTGACGCACGACCCCAAGCTCGACGACCTGGCGCTGATGGAGGCGCTGAAGACGCCCGCCTTCTACGTCGGCGCGCTTGGCTCGCGTCGCAACAACGACACCCGGCGCACGCGCCTGCGCGAATTCGATGTCAGCGCCGCCGAAGTCGCGCGCCTGCGCGGCCCGGTCGGGTTGAACCTCGGCGGGCCGACGCCGCCGGAAATCGCGTTGTCGATCGTGGCCGAGATGACGGCGGTCCGCCGCGGCACACCGCTGGGCGGCGCGCTGGCCGACTGGAGCGGCTCCGAGACGGCCTGCCTCACGACCCCTTCGCCCTGACTGAAGGCACCGCGTCGCCCCTCACCGCCATGTCCGACCTGCCGGCACTCGAACCCCTGGACGACGACGACACCCGGACGATCTTCGTCACCACCCAGCGCACCGTGCAGGCGGCACCGATCGAGTGGGTGCACTACGTGTTGGTCGCCGAAGGCCCCGAACGCGGCCTGCGCGTGCCATTGGGTGCCAACCCGGTGCACATCGGCCGGCGCGCGCCCTGCGAGCTGGTTCTGGCCGACGCCGAGGTCTCCGCCCGCCATTGCGAGCTGCGCCTGGCCGAAGGTGAGCTCGACGCCATCGTCAACGACCTGGGCTCGACCAACGGCAGCTATGTCGACGGCCGCCGCGTCACCGGCAGCCTGCGTTGGCCGCCGGGTGCATCGCTGCAGATCGGCCGCCACGTGCTCAAGCACGAGTACCGCCCGCTGCGCGAGGTCCAGCGGTCCGCCGAGCTCGACCGCGACGTGCGCCAGGCCAGCCGCTACCTGCAGTCTCTGCTGCCGCCGCCGCTGATCACCGGCCCGGTGCGCTCCGACTGGGTCTTCGTGCCCTCGGCGCAGGTGGGCGGCGACGCCTTCAGCTACGGCTGGCTCGACGATCACCGGTTCGCCATCGCCTTCTTCGACGTCTGCGGCCACGGCATCGCCGCGGCTGTGCACAGCGTGGCGGTGCTGTCGGCGCTGCGCCAGCGCACGTTGCCCGGGGTGGACTTTGCCGACCCGGCGCAGGTGCTGGCCGGGCTGAACGACGCCTTCCCGATGGACGCGCACGCCGGCATGTACTTCACCGCCTGGGGCGGCGTCTACGACCGTACCACGCGGCAGCTCAGTTATGCCTCGGCCGGGCACCACCCGGCGTTCCTGGTCGAAGCCGGGCGCCGCTCGGTGCGCGCACTGGCCACGCGCAACCCGATGATCGGGGCGATGCGGCCGGAGCGCTTCGCCACCGCCCGTGTCGACGTCCCAGCCGGCAGCAGCCTGCATGTCTTCAGCGACGGCGTGTTCGAGGTGCGCGACACCGACGGCCGCCAGCTGGGGCTGGACGACTTCACACCGGCCTTGCTCGAGCCGGCGCTGCCCGGCGTCACCGAACCGCAACGCCTTTTCGACAAAGTCCGCCGCGCCTGCGGCGGCGCCGAGTTCGACGACGATGTGTCGCTGTTGACGCTGACGTTCCTGGCCTGAGAGCAACCGAAAAGGACAACCGCACGATGGACCTCCGGATCAATTCACAAGCCGACCCCTCGGTGCAACTGGTCGTCCTGCAAGGCCGACTCGACACCGCCGGTGTCGACGCGGTCGAGACCCGCTTCGCCGCCGCCACCGCCGGCGCGGGGCGCGACGTGCTGGTCGACGTCGCGGGGGTCGAGATCCTCACCTCGATGGGCATCCGCATGCTGCTGTCCACGGCCCGCGCGATGTCCGGGCGGCACAAGCGGCTGGTGCTGTTCGGCGCGCGCGACCTGGTTCGCGACGTGCTGGACATCGCTGCCATCGACTCGCTGGTGCCGCACGCCGCCGACGAGGCACAGGCGCGGGCGCTGCTGCAAGGCTGAGCGGCGATGCGGGCCGGTACCGACACCGAGACCGCCTACGATCACGCACGCGTGCCCGTCTGGGAGATCGAGACGCAGGCGCATCGCGGCGCCCTGGAGGCGGTGCAGGCTGCGCTCGAAACCTTTCTCGAAGGCCAGGCCGTGGCCAGGCCGCTGCGCCTGCGCGCGTCGCTGCTCGTCGAAGAGGCCTTCATGAACGCGGTGATGCACGCCGTGGCCGGCTCTGCCGACCCATTGCTGCGGCTGCGCGCCCTGCTGCCGCCGGGTGAGCTGGTGCTGCAACTCGACGACCGCGGGCAACCGTTCGAGCCCGAGGGCGCTGCCGCGCGCGGCGCAGCCGCCGACCCCGCCGAGGGCCCGCTCGGCGGGCGCGGCCTGTTGCTGATGCAGCGCCTGGCACAGCATGTAGCGCGTGAGCGCTTGGGTGAGGTCAACCGGCTGACGCTGCGCCTGCTGCGCGAGTGAGGCCGATGCAGCGCGTGCCCGATCAGCGCAGGGCAGCGCGGTCGGGCAGTTCGTTCGGGTTCGACTGCCCGGGCGCCAGTGAGAAGTGCTGCGCCAGCATCGCATCGACGGCATCCACCGCACTCGCCATGCCGTCTTCGAAGTGGCCGGCGCGAAAGGCTTCGCGCATCGCCCCCAGCAGGCCGTCCCAGTGCGCCTGTGGCACCAACCGGGCCATGCCGCGGTCGGCCACGATCTCGATGGCATGTTCGGCCAGAAGCAGGTAGATCAGCACGCCGTTGTTGTGCTCGGTGTCCCAGACCCGCAGCTTGCCGAACATCGTCACAGCGCGTTGGCGCGGTGTCGCGTCGCGCCAGAGGTACGACAGCGGCAGCCCGGCTTCGACGCAGAGGCGGATCTCACCGCTGTGGTGGGTTTCGCTGGCCGCGACGCGGGCTTCCAGTCGCGCCAGCGCGGTGGCGTCGAGCGCGCGTGCGGTGTCGGTTTCGTCGAACCAGCGGTGGCGTGCGATGCGCCGCAGCCATGCCCACAGCGAGACCGATGTCGGTGTGCCCATCACCAGTCTCCTGACGCGCCACCGCCGCCGAAGTCGCCACCCCCGCCGGACGAGAAGCCACCGCCCCCGCCGCCGAAGCCACCCCCGCCACTCCCGCCGCCAAAGCCACCGCCCCAGCCGCCAATGTGCGGCAAGCCGCCGCCGCTGCGCCCCGCACGGCGACTCGCCGCGCCGATGCCGAACAGCCCCACCAGCAGCAGCGCGACGAGCCCTGCACCGCCGGCCACCAGCAGGCTGGCCGTCAGCCACCAGCCGACGCCCCCGGCCGCCCCGGCGGTGAGCATCGAGCCGAACTTGCGGCCGAAGATGCCGGTGAGCACCGCGCCCGCAATCGGCACGCCGATGAAGAAGAACATCGCCAGCTCGTCGAGCTGCAAGCCCTGGCGGGCGCCGTCGCGCGCGCCAACGTCCGGCGCCGGCAGCCCTTCACCCTTGATGCGCGCTTGCAGTTGGTCGACCGCTGCGTTGAGCCCGCCGGCGTAGTCGTCGACCTTGAAGGCGGGGCGGATGGCGCGCTCGATGATCTGCCGCGCCGCCAGGTCGGGGATCGCGCCTTCGAGTGCCTTGGCGACCTCGATGCGCACGCGCCGCTCGTCCTTGGCGACAACGACGAGCACGCCGTCACCCACGTCGCGCCGGCCGATCTTCCACGCGTCCGCCACGCGCTGCGCGAACGAGGCGATGTCCTCCGGCGACGTCGCACGCACCAGCAGCAGCACGATCTGCGGCCCGGCCTGCGCTTCGAACGTGGCGAGCTTGTTGTCGAGCGCGGCGCGCTGCGGCTCGCTGAGCGTGGCGGTCTGGTCGATCACGCGTGCCGACAGCGGCGGCACGGGCAGGACGTCCTGCGCCCACCCCGGTGCGTGCAGGCACGCGGCGAGCAGCAGCGCGATAAAGCCGCGCAGGTTGAAAGCGCGCAAACGGCCTACTTGGAGGCGGCGGGTGCTGGTGCCGCTGGCTTGTCGAAGCTCACCGACGGCGGTGCCGTGATCGCGGCTTCGTTGGCCACCGCCAGGCTCGGCTTGACGCCGTAGCCGAACACCATCGCGGTGAGGTTGGTCGGCACGCTGCGTACCTTCACGTTGTATTCCTGAACCGTCTTGATGTAGCGGTTGCGCGCCACGGTGATGCGGTTCTCGGTGCCTTCGAGCTGCACGCGCAGGTCCTGGAAGCCCTGGTTGGCCTTCAGGTTCGGGTAGTTCTCGCTGACCACCAGCAGGCGGCTGAGCGCACCGCTGAGTTCACCCTGCGCGGCCTGGAACTTGGCAAACGCCTCGGGGTTGTTGACCAGCTCGGGCGTGGCCTGGATCGACGTCGCCTTGGCCCGCGCCTCGACCACTTTGGTCAGCGTTTCCTGCTCGAAGTTGGCCTCGCCCTTGACGGTGGCGACGATGTTCGGGATCAGGTCGGCGCGGCGCTGGTACTGGTTGAGGACCTCGCTCCAGCCGGACTTGACGTCTTCATCCAGGCGCTGGAAGTCGTTGTAGCCGCAGCCGCTGAGCGCGAGCGCGGCGAGCAGGGCTGCAAAAGGGGCGGTCCAGCGTGAACGGTTCATGAATGGTTCCTCCGAGGGGTTCTGTCGCGTCGCGCGGCATGGTACCCGCGGCACTACATGCGGCAGCCCGATCAAAATTCAACGATGGATCATCTCGGGCACGCGTTTCGCGGCGCGGTGCAGGCGCCGCCTGATGCTGCTTCGGCCGCCTCAGCCCCTTCGGCAAGGCAGCGCGCCATCGTCATCGGCGGTGGCGGCACGCTCGGGTCGGCCGTGCTGGCCGAGGCGCTGGTGGCGGGCCGCTTCGCCGCCGTCTGGGCGCTGGCCGCGGGGCCGTGGCCGAGCACGCTTCGCGGGCTGAAGCCGCTGACGGCCGCCGCGCTGGCGCAGCCTGGCGCATGGCAGGCGGACCTCGGCTTCATCGTCTTCGAGCGGGGCCGCCACGCCAATGGCCGCGACCAGGCTTTCGTGCTGCCCGAGCCGGCTGAACTGCTGGCCTTTGCCCGCTGCCTGCACGCCGGCGGCGTCACGCGCCTCGTCGTCGTGCTGCCGCACGCACCGGCGCTGTTGCCGCACGCATTGAAGGCGGGGCTGGCGACGCTGGACGAAACGGCGGTGGCCGCGCTCGGCTTCGAGCACCTGGTCTTCGTGCGTGCGGCGCAGGGGCTGGTCGCCCCGCGCGCGTCGGGCTGGCTGCAACGCGTGGCCGACCTGTGGCTGGCGCAGCTGCGCTGGATGATTCCGGAGCGCGAACAGCCCCTGCGCGCCGCGGTGCTGGCCGCCCGTGTGGTGGCGCTGGCGCGGGCCTTGCCGACGCTGCCGCACGGCACGCGCGTGCTGTCGCCTGAACTGCTGTGGTCAGCGGCGCAGGCCTCGTCCTCCCAGGAAAACGCCGATGCCGACGCGCGCCTGGCGGCCTGGTGGCGCGGGGTGCCCCCCGTATGATCGTTCGCATGCCTTCGCCGATCGCCGATTCGCCGCCCCACCTCGACAACGACTCTTTCCTGCGCGCGTGCCTGCGCCAGAGCACGCCGCACACGCCCATCTGGCTGATGCGCCAGGCCGGCCGCTACCTGCCCGAGTACAAGGCCACGCGCGAGAAGGCCGGCAACAGCTTCATGGCACTGGCGACCTCGCCGGACCACGCCACCGACGTCACGCTTCAACCGCTGGAGCGCTTTCCGCTCGACGCAGCCATCCTGTTCAGCGACATCCTCACCGTGCCCGACGCGATGGGCCTGGGCTTGAGCTTCGGCGCCGGCGAAGGCCCGCGTTTCGCGCACCCGCTGCGCGACGAGGCCGCGGTCGCCGCGCTGCAAGTGCCCGATCTGGAAAAGCTCAGCTACGTCTTCAACGCCGTCAGCTCGATCCGCCGTGCGCTGAAAGGCCGTGTGCCGCTGATCGGCTTCAGCGGCAGCCCGTGGACGCTGGCCTGCTACATGGTCGAAGGCGCCGGCAGCGACGACTACCGGCTGGTGAAGACCATGCTCTACAGCCGGCCCGACCTGATGCACCGCATCCTGGCCGTCAACGCCGTTGCCGTGACCGCCTACCTGAACGCGCAGATCGACGCCGGCGCGCAGGCCGTGATGGTCTTCGACAGCTGGGGCGGCGTGCTCGCCGACGGCGCGTTCCAGAAGTTCAGCCTCGATTACACGCGCCAGGTCGTCGCCGGGTTGAAGCGCGAGGCCGAGGGCCGGCGCGTGCCGGTGATCGTCTTTACCAAGGGCGGTGGGCCGTGGCTGGAGCAGATCGCGTCGATCGGCGCCGACGTGGTCGGGCTGGACTGGACCGTGAACCTCGGCGCGGCGCGCCAGCAGGTCGGCGCTCGCGTCGCTTTGCAAGGCAACCTGGACCCGAACGCGCTGTTCGCGCCACCCGAAGCGGTGGTGCGCGAAGCCGTTGCCGTGCTGGACAGCTTCGGCCGCCCGCAGCGTGCCGACGGCGGCTGGGACGGCCACATCTTCAACCTCGGCCACGGCATCAGCCAGTACACGCCGCCCGAGCGTGTGGCGGCGCTGGTCGAAGCCGTTCACGCGCATTCGCGACGGCTTCGGCAGCCGGCCTGAGGGGTCGTCCGGGCACCAGCCAGCGGTCGCTGCAGCGCTGACACGGTGTGTGGCCGTAAGTGAGCGCTCAGGGGTCCGATCGGCCCGACAAGGATGGAAGCGAAAAGCGCTTGGGGGCTTGACTTATCCCCACGTTCGGTGCTGCGGCGCAGCGAAGCGTAGCGGCTTTGCAGGACACCCCCGGGATAGCCCGAATCCGCCGCTAAGTGGTTGATTCTTAAAGAGTCACGAAACTGCCACGAAATTGGGCAGCGCAGGCGGTGGCTCGCAGAATCAAGCACTTGGCGACGCTGAGCGCAGGTTTCCCACAAAGTTATCCACAGAATGGGTGCACAGTTGGAAAAGTCGTTATGGGTCAGGCACTTGGGCCTGCTTTCTCAGGTTCTGCCTGCGCTGCGTGTAGTCCGCCACATAACGACGGCCCGATGACCGATGGTCGCGCTGTGCACCGGCTGGCGGTGGCCGTAGAGACACCGCGGCACTCGGCCGTCAGCGGCCCGTTGGACTACGCGAGTGAGCAGCGGCTCCCGCCGGGCACCTTGGTGCGCGTGCCGCTGGGTCGGCGCGAGGTGCCGGGGCTCGTCTGGCAGCGGGCCGAAGCTGGCACCTTCGACACCCCCGCCGACCGCATCAAGCCCATCATCACCGCGCTGACGGCCATGCCGCCGCTCGACGCCCGTTGGCGCGCGCTGGCCGCGTTCGCCGCGGCGTACTACCAGCGCGGCATCGGCGAGCTGGCGCTGTCGGTGCTGCCGCCGGAGCTGCGCAAGCTGAACGACATCCAGCTGGCGCGGCGGCTGAAGCGGCTGGCGCCACCGCCTCCGGCTGCCGACACGGCGACGCCGGACCGCCCCACGCTGAGCATCGATCAGGCCGCGGCCCGCGACGCCATCGCGCATCACCAGCAAGCCGCCCGGAACGGCGCGCGGCCCAAGCCGATGCTGCTGCACGGCGTCACCGGCAGCGGCAAGACCGAGGTCTACTTGCGCGCCGCCGAATCCGCGCTGCAAGCCGGCGGCCAGGCGCTGGTGCTGGTGCCGGAGATCAACCTGACACCCCAGCTCGAAGCGCGTTTCGCGGCGCGCTTTCCGGGCCGCGTGCTGGTTAGCCAGCACAGCGCGCTGACACCGGCGCAGCGGCTGCGCCACTGGCTGCTGGCGCACACCGGCCAGGCCGATCTGGTGCTGGGCACGCGGCTGGCCGTGTTCGCGTCGATGCCGCGGCTGGCGCTGGTGGTGGTCGACGAAGAGCACGACCCGTCGTTCAAGCAGCAGGAAGGCGCGCGTTACTCGGCGCGCGATCTGGCGATCTGGCGCGCGCACGATGCCGGCGTGCCGGTGCTGCTGGGCTCGGCCACGCCGTCGCTTGAAGCGTGGCAGCGGGTCCAGGAAGGGCGCTGGTTGCGCCTGCCGCTGGCCACGCGCATCGGCGGCGGCGCGATGCCGAAGGTGCGCGTGTTCGACATGGGCCGCCTGCCGCGAGTGCCCGAAGGGCAGGAGCGCGTGCTTGCGCCGCCGCTGCTGCACGCCATCACCGAACGCATCGAACGCGGCGAACAGAGCCTGCTGCTGCTCAACCGCCGCGGCTTCGCCCCGGTGCTGCATTGCGGCGCCTGTGGCTGGAAGAGCGGCTGCCCGCACTGCAGCGCCTGGCGCGTGTTTCACAAGCACGACCGCACGCTGCGCTGCCACCACTGCGGCTTCACCGAACGGGTGCCGCGGGGCTGCCCGGACTGCGGCAACCTGGACATCAGCCCGATCGGCCGCGGCACCGAGAAGCTGGCCGAGCAGCTGGCCGAACTGTTGCCCACGGCGCGCATCGGCCGCATCGACGCCGACAGCTCGCGTGGCGTCGGGGTGCTCGAACAGCAGCTTGCGGCCGTGCACGCGGGCGACGTCGACGTGCTGGTCGGCACGCAGATGGTGGCCAAGGGGCACGACTTCCGCCACATCACGCTGGTGGCCGCCGTCAACCCCGATGGCGCGCTGTTCAGCAGTGACTTCCGCGCACCCGAGCGTTTGTTTGCGCTGCTGATGCAAGCCGGCGGCCGGGCCGGGCGTGATGCGGCGCAGGCCGACAAGAGCGAGATGTGGATCCAGACCTGGCACCCGCAGCACCCGCTGTACGCCGCGCTGGCGGCACACGATTACGAGGCTTTTGCTGCCGCGCAGTTGCGCGACCGCCGCAATGCGGGGCTGCCGCCGTTCGCGTCGCTGGCGCTGCTGCGCGCCGAAGCGCGCACACGCGATGCGGCGCTGGCGTTCCTCAACGATGCGCGCACCGGTGCGCTGGGGTTCGAAGGCGTCACGGTCTACGCGCCGGTGCCGCCCCATGTGGCGAAGGTGGCCGACGTCGAGCGTTTGCAGATGCTGCTGGAGTCGCCATCGCGCAGCACCTTGCAACGCATGCTGGCCGACTGGCTGCCCACGTTGCACGCGCTGCGACAGACGCACAAGGGCTTGATGCGTTGGGCCGTGGACGTTGACCCGTTGGTGATCTAGGCCCCAGGCGCCGGGCCCTGTGCGCGCCCGTCTGCGCTCGGACGCGGCCGCCGGATCTTGCGGCGGCGCAGCCCCAGCCAAGGCCGCAACCAGCGCACCCGCCGCGCCAACACCCACGCCAACGCGCCGGCCAGCAGTACCAACATCACCAGTAACGCGGCTTCCAGCGGCTGCGGCCAGCCGAGAGGCGCCAGGTAGTGCCCGGCCACCACGATCACCGTCTGGTGCACGATGTACAGCGGAAACACGGCCTCGGTCAGCTTGCGCAGCAATGGCCCGTCACGGCCATGCAGGTGGACCCGTGCAAAGCCCAGCACCGCGACCAGCGGCGCCCACTGGCGCAGCGCGCCCAGTGCCAGCCACAGCGGCTTGGCCCACTCCGGCAAGGCCTGGAAGCCGCCCAGATCGGCCAGCAGCCAGCGCATGCCGACCAGCGCCGCCAGCGCGATCGCCAGCGCCGGCCAGCGCAGCCGCGCCGCCGCGGCCCAGGCGCCGTGGCGGTCACCGGGTGCGCCGAACCAGCACGCGCCGATCAGGAACATCGTCAGGTAAAGGCTGTGGTTGAACCAGTCCCAGACCCAGTTTTGGGTGGAGGGAAACTGCAGCACCAGCACCACCCGCAACACCGCAACCGCCAGCAGCGGCATCCACAGCAGGCGGGCGCCGACGCCCACGCGCAAGGCCGGGCAACGGTCGAGCCAACCGAAGCGGCGCGCCAGCAGCCACAGCACCGTGTACGTCCACAGGTAGGGCAGGAACCAAAGGTGGTTCCAGGTCGGCAGCACCAGGCACTTGCCCGCGGGCTGGCAGAAGCCGCCGTAGCCGGTGAAGTACAGACGCAGGAATTCGAAGTAGTTGCCGAGGTAGCCGTGCTGCTCGACGACTTGCAGCCAGGCTTGCGGCGGCACCAGCACCAGCATGCCGAAGAGCAGCGGCAACAACAGCCGGGCGCTGCGTGAACGAAGCTGTTCCGAGGCCGTGCCGCGACGCGTGAAGTACGCCGTGGCCGCACCCGAGACCAGGAACAGCAGCGCCAAGCGCCACGGCGCCGACAAGGCCATCCAGCTTTCGAGCGCCGGCACCGGGCGCGGCGACTTCACGTGCCACTCCCACGGCACGTAGAACATGCCGACGTGGTACAGAACCAGCAGCCCGAACGCTGCCACGCGCAGGCCGTCGAGCTCGCTCAGGCGGTGGTCGTCGGGCTTGGGTCGGGGCTTCGGTTTGGCGTGGGCGCTGGGTTCGGGTTGGGTTTCGGCTGAAGGCATCAGGCCTCAAGTGTCAGGCGGACAGCGCGCGCTGCAACTGCAGGGCCTCGGCGATGTGCGCCACCGCGATCCGCTCGGCCCCCGCCAAGTCTGCAATCGTGCGGGCTACCTTCAGACAGCGGTGCAAGCGGCGGCCCGACCAGCCCAGCCGTTCGGCGGCCGTGCGCAGGAACTTCGCCGTCGCTTCGTCGGTGGCGCACAGGCGGTCGATCTGCCCCGCGTCCAGGTGGCCGTTCGGCTTGCCCTGGCGTTGCTGCTGGCGTTCGCGCGCGGCGGCGACGCGCAATGCAACTGCCTCGCTCGACTCGCCATCGGCTGCTGCCATCAGCGCGGTGGGTGACGCGGCCTGCACGTCGACTTGCAGGTCGATACGGTCTAGCAGCGGCCCCGACAACCGGCCCTGGTAACGCGCCACGGCGTCCGGCGTGCAGCGGCAAGCCCGCATGCTGCCGGCGGGCGCGCCGAGCCAGCCACAAGGACACGGGTTCATCGCCGCGACGAGCTGGAAGCGGGCGGGAAACGCCGCCTGCCGCGCTGCGCGCGAAATCGTGATCCGCCCCGTCTCCAGCGGCTCGCGCAGCGCCTCGAGCGCGGCGCGTGGGAACTCCGGTGTTTCGTCGAGAAACAACACCCCGCCGTGCGCCAGCGAGATCTCGCCCGGCCGCGGCGGCGAGCCACCACCCACCAGCGCCACCGCGCTGGCCGTGTGGTGCGGCGCTCGCATCGGTGGCTGCCCCGGCGCGCGAGCCGTTGCGCTGGTCGTGCCCAGGCCCGCCAACGCCGCAGCCGCCAACGCATCGTCTTCGGCCAACGGCGGCAACAGGCCGGGCAGGCGCATCGCCAGCATCGACTTGCCGGTGCCCGGCGGGCCGACGAGCAGCAGCGAATGCGAGCCGGCTGCCGCGATCTCCAGCGCACGTTTGGCCGCGGCCTGCCCCTTCACGTCGCGCAGGTCGGGTACCACCGCGGCGTCGCAAGCCGCCAGCGGCTCAGCCCGCGGCAGTGGCACCGCGGCATCGCCCGGCAACAGGGAAGCAACCACCTCGGCCAGCGTATGCGCGCCGCGCACGTCCAGCCCACGCGCCTGCGCCGCGGCACGCGCGCTGGCAAACGGCAGCACGAGAATTCGACTGTGGCCCGACGCCAGCGCGGCAGCGCGCGCAGCCAGGGCCAGTGCCAACGCGCCGCGCACCGGGCGCAGTTCGCCGGCCAGGCTCAGTTCACCGGCAAACTCGCAGGCAGAGAGCTTGGCCGCGTCGAGCAGCCCGGCCGCAGCCAACACGCCCAACGCAATCGGCAGATCGTAGCGCCCACTCTCTTTGGGCAGATCGGCCGGCGCCAGGCTGACGGTGATGCGCTTGTTGTGCGGGAAGGCGAACCCGCTCTGCTGCAACGCCGCGCGCACCCGCTCGCGGGCCTCTTTGACTTCGGTGTCCGCCAGCCCGACCAGCGCGAAGCTCGGCAGGCCATTGGCCAATTGCACCTCGACCTGCACCGGCGGGGCAGACAAACCGTCCAGCGCGCGGCTGGCTACACAGGCCAGGGACATCGACGAGGCTCCTCGGGAAGCGGGTTCAAGGCGGGTTCAGGACAAGCGCCGCACGGCAGGACGCATCGCATTCTGCGCAGCCGGAAATCGGACCCAATGCACCAACAAGGGGGCGTTCTTCTGGGTTGCACCCAAATGGTGCGGTGATTGCAGCAGCCCGCGAGGGCCTGCGTCTCCAAGGGGCCGCGCCTTCGCCGCCGCGGTGGCACAGAAGCTGCAAACCCCCCACTGAAATTCACTCCTAACCCCGTTCAGGGTGTGCTGATCATGAATCGATCGATCCTTGCATTGGCTGCCGCTGTGGCCGCGACGTCCTGGCCGACGGTGGCGCTGGCAGACCTGGCGTTCAACGTCGGCGCTGTCAGCGATTACCGCTACCGCGGCATCTCGCAGACGCGCCTCAAGCCGGCTATCCAGGGCGGCGCCGATTTCACCTCCGGCGGTCTGTACATCGGCGTGTGGGCCAGCACCATCAAGTGGATCGAGGATTTCGGCGGTGACGCCAAGGTCGAGGTCGACATCTACGCCGGCTACAAGCGTGAGCTGTCCCCGGGCCTGTCGTACGACTTCGGCGTGCTGCGCTACGAGTACCCCAGCAACAAGCTGCGGCCCAGCGCCAACACCACCGAGCTCTACGGCGCCTTCACCTTCGGCCCGGCGACGCTGAAGTACTCGCACGCCATCACCGACACCTTCGGCAACCTGAACAGCAAGAACAGTGCGTACATCGACCTGAGCGCTGGCTTCGACGTCGGCGGCGGCGTGATGCTGACGCCCCACCTCGGCTACCAGAAGATCGGCGGCCCGTTCAACGAGGTCGGCAGCTACGCCGACTACTCGATCACCGTCTCCAAGGACTTCAGCGGCCTCGTGCTGAGCGCGGCTCTGGTCGGCACCGACGCCGAAAAGGGCTTCTATTCGTCACCCGTCAACGGCAAGGAGCTCGGCAAGGGCGGCATCGCCGTCGGCGCGAAATTCAGCTTTTGAGTTCTCAACTTCTGACCACGAAAGATCAAACCATGAAGATGGTGACCGCGATCGTCAAGCCGTTCAAGCTTGATGAAGTGCGTGAGGCCCTGAGCGGCATCGGCGTCCAGGGCATCACGGTGACTGAAGTCAAGGGCTTCGGCCGCCAGAAGGGCCACACCGAGCTGTACCGCGGTGCGGAGTACGTGGTCGACTTCCTGCCCAAGGTGAAGATCGAAGCCGCCATCGACGACGCACTCGTCGAGCGCGTGATCGAGGCCATCGAGGCCGCCGCCCGGACCGGCAAGATCGGCGACGGCAAGATCTTCGTCACCACGCTGGAGCAGGTGGTACGGATCCGCACCGGCGAGACCGGCAAAGACGCGCTGTAGGGCGACGGACCCCCACGTCCCACCTCACACCCGACATCAACGAGCGACCATGAAAAAACTACTCTCGATACTGGCCGTGGGCTTCGCGGCCTGGGCCTTCAGCGCGGGGGCCCTGGCGCAAGCGCCGCCGGCTTCAGCGTCCGACATGACGGCGTCGGCGCCCGCTGCCACCGCTGCCCCTGCCGCGCCGATGGCGGCCGAGGCAGCGTCCGCTCCGGCTTCGGCCCCGGCTGCCGCCGCACCCGTGCCCAACAAGGGCGACACCGCGTTCATGACCATTGCCACCGTGCTCGTCATCCTGATGACGATCCCCGGCCTGGCGCTCTTCTACGGCGGCCTGGTGCGCAGCAAGAACATGCTGTCGGTGCTGATGCAGGTGTTCGTGGTCTTTGCGCTGATCTCGGTGCTGTGGGTCGTCTACGGCTACAGCCTGGCCTTCACCGCAAGCAACCCGTACTTCGGCACGCTGGACAAGCTGTTCCTGAAGGGCGTGACGCCGGACTCGATCGCCGCCACCTTCAGCAAGGGTGTCTACATCCCGGAGCTGACCTTCATCGCGTTCCAGGGCACCTTCGCGGCCATCACCACCGCACTGATCGTCGGCGCGTTTGCCGAGCGCATCAAGTTCTCGGCCGTGCTGCTGTTCGCGGTGATCTGGTTCACCTTCTCGTACATCCCGATCGCCCACATGGTGTGGTACTGGGACGGCCCGGACGCCATCACCGACGCCGCCTCGCTCGACAAGGTGACGGCCGCGGCCGGTGCGTTGTGGGCCAAGGGCGCGCTGGACTTCGCCGGCGGCACGGTCGTGCACATCAACGCCGCGGTGGCCGGCCTGGTGGGTGCGTACATGATCGGCAAGCGGGTCGGCTACGGCAAGGAGCCGATGGCCCCGCACAGCCTGCCGCTGACGATGATCGGCGCCTCGCTGCTGTGGGTGGGCTGGTTCGGCTTCAACGCCGGAAGCAATCTGGAAGCCAACGGTGTTGCAGCACTCGCCTTCATCAACACGATCGTGGCCACGGCTGCGGCCACGCTGAGCTGGTGCGCTGCCGAGTCGCTGCTGAAGGGCAAGGCATCGATGCTGGGTGCGGCTTCGGGCGCGGTCGCCGGGCTGGTGGCGATCACGCCGGCTTGCGGCTTCGTCGGGGTGGGTGGTGCGCTGGTCATCGGCCTGCTGGCAGGTGTGGTCTGCCTGTGGGGCGTGACGGGGCTGAAGAAGCTGCTCGGTGCCGATGATTCGCTGGACGTGTTCGGCGTGCACGGTGTCGGCGGCATCGTGGGTGCGCTGCTGACGGGCGTGTTTGCCAGCCCGTCGCTGGGCGGCCTGGGCGCCTGCGACTACGTGGCCAACAAGTGCGGCGTGTTTCCGGGCATCGGCGCGCAGGTCTGGATCCAGTTCCAGGGCGTGCTGTACACGGTGGTGGTCTCCGGCGTGGTGGCCTTCATCGCCTTCAGCATCGTGAAGATGACGATCGGCCTGCGCGTCGGCGAAGACGAAGAGCGCGAAGGGCTGGACATCAGCTCGCACGGCGAGACGGCTTACAACAAATGAGCGTACGGCGCGTCAGGCGCCGGACGTTCGAGGGGCCCCGTCGGGGCCCCTTTTCATTCAGCGCCGTGCCTGCCGCTACCTAGAATCACCGGCATGGTTCCCCATCTCATCACCTCCCTCACCGGCCCCATCAACGAACTCGAACAGCGCGTGCTCGAGTCCATGCCGGCGATCGAACGCTGGTTCCGCCTCGAATGGATGGAGCACACGCCGCCGTTCTATTCGTCGGTGGACTTGCGCAATGCCGGTTTCAAGCTGGCGCCGGTCGATACCAACCTGTTCCCGGCCGGCTTCAACAACCTGACGCCGGCGATGCTGCCGCTGGCGGTGCAGGCGGCGATGGCGGCGATCGAGAAGATCTGCCCCGAGGCGAAGAACTTCGTCGTCGTGCCCGAGGACAACCGCGACCCGTTCTACCTGATGCACCTGGAGCGGCTGGTGCAGGTCTTCGCGATGGCCGGCGTGAACGTGCGGCTGGGTTCGATGGCCCCGACGCTGAAGGCACCCGTGGAAGTTGCACTGCCCGACGGCGGCAGCCTGACGATCGAGCCGCTGATCCGCACCAAGCGCCGGCTCGGGCTGAAGGACTTCGACCCCTGCACGATCCTGCTCAACCACGAGTTGGCCGCCGGCCCGCCGCCGATGGTGCGCGGCCTGCACGAGCAGTACCTGCTGCCACCCCTGCACGCCGGCGCCTCGGTGCGCAGCAAGAGCCGCCATTTCGCGAGCTACGAGGAGGTGGCCAAGAAGTTCGCCAAGCTGCTCGGCATGGACCCGTGGTTGATCACCCCGATGTACGTCCAGGTCGGCGAGCTGGCCCTGGCCACGCCCGAGGGCCTGAACACGCTGCAAGGGCATGTCGAAGCCATGCTTACGAAGGTGCGGCGCAAGTACAAGGAATACGGCATCAACGAGCGGCCGTTTGCCGTGGTCAAGGCCGACCGCGGGCGCGGCGGTTTGGGCGTGGTCAGCGTGCGCGACGCGCGCGATCTGGCAGCGCTGATGGCCAAGGCCGACCCCGACCTGCTGGCGGCCAGTCATTTCATCGTGCAGGAAGGCGTGCCGACCTACGAGCGCATGAACACGGCGGTGGCCGAGCCCGTGGTCTGCATGATCGACCGTTACGTCGTCGGCGGTTACTACCGGGTACACGCCGAACGCGGCATCGACGAGAGCCTGGTCGCACCCGGCTCCAGCTATGTGCCGCTGGCCTTTGCCGAAAGCCACCAGCTGCCGCGCCCCGGCGCCAAGCCCGGTGCCAGCGCCCCCAACCGCTTCTACATGTACGGCGTGATCGGCCGGCTGGCGATGCTGGCCGCGGCCTACGAACTTGAGGCGACCGACCCGGACGCCGAGAGCTACGACTGAGCCGGCCCGCCTAGTGCGCCCCACACCCGCCAAGGAAGGCCTGGGCCCCCAGGCCGCGCTGACGCTGGCCGCCATCGGCGTCGTCTACGGCGACATCGGCACCAGCCCGCTCTACGCGCTGAAAGAGGTCTTCGCGCACGACCGCGTGCCGCTCACGCCGGACAACATCCTTGGCATCCTGAGCCTGGTGTTCTGGACCCTGACGGTGGTGGTGTCGCTGAAGTACGTGGTGCTGATCCTGCGCGCCGACAACAACGGCGAGGGCGGCCTGATCGCGATGCTGGCGCTGGCCACCCACGCGGTGCGCGAGAAGCCGCGGCTGCGCAAGCAGCTGATGCTGCTGGGTATCTTCGGCACGGCCATCTTCTTCGGCGACGGCGTGATCACGCCGGCCATCAGCGTGCTGTCGGCCGTCGAAGGGCTGGAGGTCGCCGCACCGGGGCTCCACCAATACATCGTGCCGGTGACGCTGGTGGTGCTGACGGCGCTGTTCGCTTCGCAGCGCTTCGGTACACGCGCGGTCGGGCGCGCGTTCGGGCCGATCACCCTGGTCTGGTTTGCCACGTTGGCCGTTTTGGGCGTGGGGCATATCACGCGCAACCCGGACGTGCTGGTGGCGCTGTCGCCGCTGTACGCGCTGGGCTTTCTGGTGGCGCAACCGATGCTGTCTTTCGTGGCGCTGGGCTCGGTGGTGCTGTGCGTGACAGGTGCCGAGGCGCTGTACGCCGACCTCGGCCACTTCGGCAAGCGGCCGATCCGCATCGCCTGGTTCACGGTGGCGATGCCGGCGCTCGTGCTCAACTACTTCGGCCAGGGCGCGCTGTTGCTGGCCGAGCCCACCGCCGTGAAGAACCCGTTTTACGAGATGGCCCCCGCGTGGGCGCTGTTCCCGCTGATCGTGCTGGCCACGCTGGCCACCGTGATCGCGTCGCAGGCGTTGATCACGGCGGCGTTCTCCGTCACCAAGCAGGCGATCCAGATGGGCTACCTGCCGCGCCTGCGCATCGTGCACACCAGCGTGCGCGAGGCCGGGCAGATCTACGTGCCCTTCGTCAACTGGTCGCTCTACGCCGCCGTCATCTTCGCGGTGGTGGTGTTCGGCAGCAGCAGCAAGCTCGCCTCGGCCTACGGCATCGCGGTCACGATCGACATGACGATCACGACCGTGATGACCTTCTTCGTCATCCGCTACGCGTGGGGGCTGCCTCTGGCCATCTGCCTGGCGGCGACCGGGTTCTTCTTCGCGGTGGACGTGATGTTCCTGGCTGCCAACATCGTCAAGGTGTTCGAGGGCGGCTGGTTCCCGCTGGTCATCGGCGGCGGCATGTGCCTGCTGATGGTGACGTGGAAACGCGGGCGAAGCCTGATGGCGGCACGGCTGCGCGACGACTCGATCGAGCTGCCGCTGTTCCTGCAGTCGGTCTTCCTCAGCCCGCCCTTGCGCGTACCCGGCACCGCGGTGTTCCTCAACAGCGAAAAGGGCTCAACGCCGTTTGCGCTGCTGCACAACCTGAAGCACAACAAGGTGCTGCACGAACAGAACCTGTTCGTCACCGTGACGAACCACGAGGTGCCGTGGATCGGCTTCAACCGCCGCTGCGAGGTCGAAAGCCTGGGCCACGACTGCTGGCAGGTGACGCTGCACTTCGGCTTCAAGAACGACCCCGACGTGCCCGAGGCGCTGCGGCTGCTCGAAGGCCGCGGGGTCGAGCTCGACGATATGGAGACCAGCTACTTCCTCAGCCGCGACACCGTGGTGCCCACCTTCGGCGGCGGGATGGCAATGTGGCGCGAGAAGCTCTTCGCCAGCATGCACCGCAACGCGGCGGGAGCGGCGGACTTCCTCAACCTACCGACAAACCGGCTGGTCGAGCTGGGTACGAAGGTCGAGATCTAGGCCCCACGCTCCTGGCCGGATCCGCAAGCGGGCTGGCCCGAATCCCTTCAGGCAGCCAGCAGCTTGCTGAACAGCGGGTCGTGCCGGCTGCGCGGCCGGTATTTGCCCAGCCGCCTGGCGATCTCGGCGATGTGCTCCGGCGTGGTGCCGCAGCAGCCGCCGGCGATGTTGAGGAAGCCGCTCTTGGCGAATTCCTCGAGCAGCGAGCCGGTGACTTGTGGCGTCTCGTCGAAGCCGGTCTCGCTCATCGGGTTCGGCAGGCCGGCGTTGGGGTAGCAGCTGATGTAGGTGTCTGCGGCCACCTTCGACAGCTCTTCGATGTAAGGCCGCATGACTGCGGCGCCGAGCGCGCAATTCAGGCCCACGGCCAGCGGCCTGGCGTGGCGCACGCTGTGCCAGAACGCGGCGACCGTCTGGCCCGACAGGATCCGCCCCGAGGCGTCGGTGACCGTGCCACTGATGACCACCGGCAGCCGCTCGCCCGTGTCTTCCATCAATTCGTCGAGCGCAAAGATGGCGGCTTTGGCGTTCAGCGTGTCGAAGATGGTCTCGACCAGGAACAGGTCGCAGCCGCCTTCGAGCAAGCCTTCGGCCTGTTCGCGATAGGCCGCGCGCAGTTGGTCGAAGCTGGTGTTGCGCGCACCGGGGTCGTTGACGTCCGGGCTGATGCTGGCGGTACGCGGCGTGGGGCCGAGTGCGCCGGCCACGAAGCGCGGTTGGTCGGGCGTTGAATACGCATCGGCCGCCTGCCGGGCCAGCCGTGCCGCGGCCACGTTCATTTCACGCGCGATGTGCGCCAGACCGTAATCGTCTTGGGCAATCGAGGTCGCGCCAAAGGTGTTGGTCTCGATCAGGTCTGCACCGGCGGCCAGGTACTGGCCGTGGATCTCGAGGATGACGTCGGGCCGCGTCAGTACCAGCAGATCGTTGTTGCCCTTCAGGTCCTTCGCATGATCGACAAAGCGCTCGGCACGGAAGTCCGCCTCGCCGAGTTTGTAGCGCTGAATCATGGTGCCCATCGCGCCGTCGATGATGGCGATACGGCGGGCCAGCAGCGCCGGCAGTTCGGCACCGCGCGTGAAGGGGCGTGGGGTGTAGCTCATGGCACGATAAATCGGGTTGGGCAGGCGCTTTACAGGCTGCGGATTCGGGTGCGCCGCCGGCGCTTTTTTGCGCCGGGGGCGTTGGGCGGGTAGGCCGAGAAGGCCGAAACGTTGTCGTCGACGATAGCCCCGCCCGGCCCGTGCCGCTTGCGGCGGCCAGACGCCAGGTCGAGCGCAGCAATCACCAGCAGCAGCGGCACCACCGAGCCGAACACCAGCGCCAGCATTGGCCCGGGCAGCTGGTTCTGGAACACCGAGCCCATCTGGGCGCCCAGGCGCGAGCCGGCTATCAGCAGTTCTTGCGCGCCAACCATCGCACCCACCAGGACGCCAGCCGCCGCCAGCCGCCAGCGCAGCCGAGCGCGGCTGAACGACGCACCTTCCGAGAAGGCCAGGAACAGCGCGATTACCGCGCCCACGACCGCCGCGCCGGCGGCCATGGCCACCGCGTCGGGGCGCCAGATGATGCCGGGCCTGAAGCCGGCCGAGGCCAGCCAGCCGGCCTGCACGCCCATCGTCAGCGCACCCAGCAGCACGCCACCGATCAGCGTGCTGGGCCAACTGACCCACAAACCGAGCAGCAGGCTCACGAGCACGCCGCCGACGAGGGCGCCGCAGACCAGACCGATGCCGGCCCAGGTGCTGAAGCCGAGTGCAAAACCCATCGTGTTGCCCGTCAGCGCCACCACCATGCCGGCGCACAACACACTGCCGACGGCCAAGCCAGCGAGCAACAGGTTGAACCAGTTGTCACGCAGGCCGGGCTCGCGTCGCGCGTCGCGCAGCGCAGCCAGCATGACGTGCACGCCGAGCCAGTAAACCAGGGCGCCCAGCGCCCACAACAACAAGGAGTTCTCTGCGCTGGACGATGACATCGGTGTCGCGTTACTTGGGCAGCGGTGGGCCCGACCGGCCCCGCAAGGACCTCATCATCGCACCCCGCCCGCGGCCATACGTCACATCAGGTGACGCAAGACACAAACTGAGCCCGCCGAATCAGACCTATTGATGAAAGCCGGCGCTCCGCTCGTTAGAGCGGTGTAGTCCCGGTGGCCTCGAACAGCGACGCGCGGAAGTTGGCAGCGCCACCCGTTGCCGCGCCCGGTCGGTCGTCCTCGGCAGCCCAAAGTGCCACCGCCCGGGCCGACATCGGCCGCGCGAACAGGAAGCCCTGCAACTCGTCGCAGCCCATCGCCACCAGCAGATCGCGCTGTTCGGCGGTCTCAACGCCCTCGGCCACGACCCGCAGCTCGAGTGTGTGCGCCATCTGCACGATGGTTTGGGCGATGCTGCGCGCTTCGCTGCTCGTCGCAAGGTCGGTGACGAATGCGCGATCGATTTTCAACTCCGCCGCCGGCAGCTTGCGCAGCGCCGCCAGGCTTGAATGGCCAGTGCCGAAGTCGTCGATCGAGACATGCAGCCCGGCGCGCCTCAGGCGCTCAAAGGCCTTGCGCGTATGGGCCGTGTCTTCCATGGCGACCGACTCGGTGATCTCGCAGGTCACACGCTCGGGCCGGATGCCGTGGCGGCGCATGCTGGCCTTGATCTGCTCGACGGTGTCGTCGTGCCGCATCTGTTGCCCGCTGATGTTGATGGCCACGCGCATGCGCAGGCCTTTCAGGCGCCACTCGGCCGCCTGGCGGCAGGCTTCTTCGATGACCCACAGGCCGATCTCGCGCATCAGGCCGTAGCGCTCGGCCACCGGCACGAAGACGGCCGGCCCGACCAGCCCGCGTGTCGGGTGCTGCCAGCGCAACAGCGCCTCGGCGGCAGTGACTTGCAGGCTCAGGGCATCGACTTTCGGCTGGTAGACCAGATGCAACTGCCCGCGCTGCACGGCGTGGCGCAGGTCCTGCGCCAGTTCGGCCTGGTCGCGCAGGTCCACCGCCATCGAGGGATGGAACATCGCGAAACAGCCGCCGCCGCCAAGCTTGACGGCCCGCATGGCCAGCCCGGCATGCGACACCAGCTTGGGCCGCGAGGCGTGCTGCGGGTAGGCCGCCACGCCGATCGAGACGTTGAGGCTCAGCTCCAGCCCCTCGACGCGCAGCACGCGGCTCGCGGTGGCCAGCACCGCCTCGGCCGCGGCGGTGGCGCGGCCGGTGTCGCCGGGCACCATTAGCACGAATTCGTCGCCGCCGACGCGGGACACCAGCGGTGTTTCAAGCGGGCCACCCGACGCCAGCGTGTCCTGGATGCAGGCCGCAAAGCGCTGCGCCAGTTCAACCAGCACCGCGTCGCCGATGCGCAGGCCGTAGCCCTCGTTGATCGGGCGGAAGTTGTCGACGCCCACGTACAGCAGGCTGGCGGTGGCGCCCGCGGCGTCGCAGGCCAGGAGCGCGGCGTCGAGTGCTTCGTCGAACTCGGCGCGCGAGACCAAGCCGGTCAACGAGTCGCGGGCTGGCGACGGCGCAGCGCGGGGCGGCGCTTGGCCGACGGCGCGCCGAACGGCCGCAGCCGCGATGTCGAAGAAGGCTCCCATATCGGGCTTATCGGACCGCCGCGGGCGGTCTTGAGCGGCCCGCGCCCTGCGGCCGTGCGCGCCGTCAGTTCGTGAAGCCGATCCCGCGCCGCTGCCGCACCTCGGGCTTGACGCGGTGTTCGCCTTCGAGCTGGCTGAGGAACTCATCGGGCTCGAAAGACGTGGCCAGCACCTCGATCTGGCGCTTGACGGCCGCAAAGTCGCCCGGCACCAGCAGGTCGAGGCTCGACAACCGCTGCCGCTGTTCGGCCGTCAGCGCTGCCGCTTCACCGCCCAGCACCTCGGCCACGAACATCCGCACGCGCTGTTCGGGCTTCAACGCCTGGAAGCGGATCTTGAAGGTGAAGCGGCGCAGGGCGGCCTCGTCGAGTTCGTCGAACAGGTTGGTGGTGCAGATGAACACGCCGGCAAAACGCTCCATGCCCTGGAGCATCTCGTTGACCTCGGTGATCTCGTAGTTGCGCTCGGCCAGCTTGCGGCTGCGCAGGAAGCTGTCGGCCTCGTCGAGCAGCAGCACCGCGCTTTCGCTGGTGGCTTCCTCGAACATGCGGGCCATGTTCTGCTCGGTCTCGCCGACGTACTTGCTGGCGATGTCGCTGGTCTGGCGGATCATCAGCGGCCGCTCCAGCGCCTTGGCGATGTGCTCGGCCAGCGCCGTCTTGCCGGTGCCGGGCAGGCCATGGAAACAAAGGGTGCCGTGGCCGCGGCGGGACAGCGCTTCGACGATGCGCGGCACCTCGAAGCGGCACTCCACGTTCAGCAGCGACAGGTCGTAGTTCGTCACCACGCGTCGCGCGCCGCGTTCCCCGGGCTTGCTGCCCAGCGCCTTGTCGGCGTTGGCGAGCTGGCGCGTGATCAGGCCTTCGTAGGCGGCGGTGTCGACGGGCCCGGCCCCCGCCGGTTGCGCCAGCCGCGCAAAGCGCACGGCGGTGCGGATCTGCGCCGGCGTCAGCCCGCGCCGCTCGGCGAGCTGCTTCGCAAAGCCTTCGCCCACCGGCGCGCCATGCAGCGCACGCGCCACGATCGTCTGCCGCGCGCCGGGCGGCGGGCTCTTCAGCTGCAGGTGGTACTGGAAGCGGCGGCGGAACGCCGGGTCAATCTGCTCGATGCGGTTGGTGACCCACAACACCGGCACCGGGTTGGTCTCCAGGATCTGGTTGACCCAGGCCTTGCCGCTGACGCTGGCCGAAGGCGCCAAGGCGTCGTTGTCCAGTCGCGCGATCAGCTGCGCGGCTTCGTTGCTGATCGGCGGAAACACGTCCTCGACCTCGTCGAACAACAGCGCCACGCCCGGGCTGGCCTTCAGGAACACCTGGCTGATCTGCAAGCTGCGGTAGCGGTCGCGGCCCGACAGGCTGTTGCCGTCGCGGTCGGCGTATTCGACTTCGTACAGGCTCAGCCCGGCGGCGGTGGCGCAGACCTTGGCCAGCTCGGTCTTGCCGGTGCCGGGCGGGCCGTACAGCAGCACGTTGACGCCGGGCTCCTTGTTCGTGGTGGCGTTCTTCAGCAGTGCGGTCAGCACCTTCACATCCTCGTCGACGAAGGCGAAATCCTCGGTGGTCAAGTCGCTCTTCGGCGCCGGGCGGGTGAAGACCGCCATCAGTTCGCCCGGCGCGCGGTACTCGCGCATCAGCACCGCGGGCAGCTGTTCGCTGACTTTCATCAGGTCGGCCAGGTCGGTGATGTTCTGCTCGGAAATTAGGTTCTCGATCATGCCGATGCGTTCCAGCCGCGAGCCGGCACGCAGCGCTTCGGCGACGTCGCTGGCCTCCACACCAGCCACCGCGGCCAAGGCGGCATACGCCTCTTGCGCATTGCTGACCTTGAACTCAACCAGCAAGCCGCGAAGGTCACGCTGGTAGCGCGCGAGGGTGCCGTACAGCAGCAGCGCGCGTTCGGCCGGGTTGAGTTGCAGCAGCCCGGCGAGTGCGTCGATGTTCTTCTGCACCAGCGTGTCGGCTTTCTTCAGCCGCTGCGCGACGTACTCGTGGGTTGTGCCGAGGACGGTGAGCAAATCCTTCGGCGCGTCCTTGATGTATTCGTCGATGTAGAAGAAGAGGGTGCCATCTTCGTACGGGCCGCGCCAGCCGCCGTGGCGGTCGATGAAGGCACGGTCGGTCAGCAGCTCGTGGCCTTTCCACTGCGGCATCTGGGCCTGGCCCTTGCAGCGCTGGCGCAGGAAGCTGCGCACGCGGCCGAGCACGGGTGCCGGCCACACCAGGTGGCGGCCGACCAGGGCCAGCAGGCTGTTCCAGTCGCGCCGCAGATTGAAACGGCCGGTCTGGTGCAGGGTGAGCGTCAGCACGAAGTGCGTGCACAGCAGATCGAGCATCGGCGCCTCGGCCAGACCCGGTGAAAGTGCGCTGCGGCTGTCTGTGCCGTGGACCGTGGAACGTGCCATCGGTGCTGCCCGCGAGCGGGCTGGTTGAAGGGGGAGGCGGGATGATCTTGTCGCAGTGCGCGGCCCTGCACAAGGGGAGGGCCATGAAGGCCGCGGCACAACGCGTCGCGTCGCGTGGCGGTTGTCAGCGATCGGTCAGGCGTGTGAAGGTGGTGGCTTCGCCGCCCCGGCGGAACAGCAGCCGCACGCGCGCCGGCAGGTGGTGCGACGCCGGGTCGAGCCAGACATCGACCTCGGTGTCGTAAGGGTGTTGCGCAGCGCGCTGAAAGTGGCGCAGGCCGGTGGCGTCGTCGGCGGCCGTTGGCAACGCGGTGAAGGTCCAGACCCGGCTGTCGCCGCGCGCGCCCGTCACCGACAACGTGACTTCCTGCAGCGCCGGGTTGGCTTGCAGCACGGCCGCGAGCTGCAGCCACCAGCTCAGCCGGTCCTGCGCGCCGGGCGTGAGTTCGGTGCGGTGGCCCGGGCCGCTGAAGGTGATCTCGCCGGCCTGACGCTCGAAGTTGGCGGCACGCGTTTCGCGGCGGCCGCGGGTTTCAACGAAGCGTTCGGGGGCCAGGCCGGCGGGGTCGAAGGCGCCGCGGCTGACCGAGCCCAGCACCGGCCGGCCGTCGACTTCAGCTTGCAGGCGCAGGGTGTAGCGGTTGTCTTCGACCGACCAGTCGAGCGTGGCCGCGCCTTGCTGGCTGCCGCGTTCGACGCTGAAGTGCAGGCGGGTTGAAGGCGATGGGGCGGTCGGGTAGGTGGGTAGGTGCTGCGTGGTCGGCGGCAGGGCAGCCGCCTCGACGCTGCCTTGCAAGGGCGGGCCCTCGGCGGTGAGCGGCGGGCTTGCCAGCGGTTGGGCCTTTGACCTGGGCAACGGCGGTGCCGGTATCGACACGGGCGCAGGCTCCGCTGCTGCTGCTGCCGGGGCTGGCGCTGGAAGCACGATCTGCCGCGTGCGCATTGGCGCGGCTGCGGGCGCTCGCTGCGCCGTGGGCAGCAACCACGGGTCGAGCAGCACCCCATGGGCGACGGCCACGGCCACGACCAGCAACGCCAAGGCCCCACGGCGCGGCGGCGGCCAGGCAAAGGCGCTCGACAAGCTCACCCGACAATGCTGCCCGTGGCCCAGCCACGACTCGATCCCCCTGAAGCAGTCCCCCATGAAACTCGCCACCCTGAAGGACGGCTCGCGCGACGGCCAGTTGATCGTCGTCGCGCGCGACCTCGCCACCGCGCACCTCGCGCAAGCCACCTGCGGCACGATGCAGTCGGCGCTCGACGACTGGGGTTTTCTCAGCCCGCAGCTCGAAGACCTGTACGCCAGGCTCAACGACGGCAAGGCGCGCCACGCCTTCGCCTTCGAGCCGCGCCAGTGCATGGCACCGCTGCCACGCGCCTACCAGTGGGCCGATGGGTCGGCGTATCTGAACCACGTCGAGCTGGTGCGCAAAGCGCGCGGCGCCGAGGTGCCGCAGAGCTTTTACGAAGACCCCTTGATGTACCAGGGCGGCAGCGACGACTTCCTCGGCGCGACCGACGACGCGCCTTTCGGCAGCGCCGACTGGGGCATCGACTTCGAAGCCGAGGTCGCCGTCATCACCGGTGACGTCGCCATGGGCACCAGCGCCGAAGCCGCGCTGGACGGTGTGCGCCTGGTGCTGCTGGCCAACGACTGGAGCCTTCGCAACCTGGTCCCGGCCGAGCTGGCCAAGGGTTTCGGGTTCCTGCAAAGCAAGCCCGCCACCGCCTTCAGCCCGGTGGCAGCCACGCCCGACGAGTTGGGTCGCGGCTGGCGCGGCGGCCGCGTCCACCTGCCGCTGCAAAGCCACTGGAACGGCGCGCTTGTCGGCCGCCACGATGCCGGGCCGGAGATGACGTTCCACTTCGGCCAGTTGATTGCGCATGTGGCGAAGACGCGTCGCCTGCGCGCCGGCAGCATCGTCGGCAGCGGCACGGTGAGCAACGCCGACCGCGCCAGCGGTTTCGGCTGCATCGCCGAGAAGCGCGCGGTCGAGACCATCGACAGCGGCGCGCCGGTGACCGCCTTTATGCAACACGGCGACACCATCCGCATCGAGATGTTGGGTGCCGACGGACACAGCGTGTTCGGGGCGATCGACCAGCGGGTGGTTGTGACCACCCCCCGAGCGGCTTCGCCGCTGCCCCCTCAAGGGGGCCGCTTCAGCGGACCGGCAGAGCCGGATCCGCGGCCCGTGCTGGGTACGCGCGCGGGACCCGGCCGGCATGAGTGATCTTCCCGGCTGGGTCAAGCACACGACCGTCTGGCTGGTGCTGGGCCTGGGGCTGACGCTCGGCATCCAGGCTTGGCAATCGCGCGCCAAGGCCTCGCGTTTTGTCGCCCAGGCCGGCACGGTCAGTATCGAGCGCGACGGCGACGGCCATTACCGCTGGCCGGGCCGCGTGGCGGATCGCGAGATCGATTTCCTCGTCGATACCGGCGCCACGGCGTCGGCGATCCCGTTGGCGCTGGCGCAGCAGCTCGGGCTCAAGGTGGTGGGCACGGTGCAAAGCCAGACGGCCGGCGGCCTGGTCACAGGCAGCGTGGTCATCGCCGATCTCGAACTCCAAGGCGGTGTGCGCGTCGAGCGCATGCGGCTGACGGCCCTGCCGGGCCTGGGTACACCGCTGCTGGGCATGGACGTGCTCGGCCGGCTGCGCTGGCAGCAGGACGCGGGGCGTCTGCGCGTCGACACGGGCGGGGCGACGCAGTGAGCGTCAAAGCGCGGGGATGCGGCGTTGGCGCGCTGACGCGCGCCTGGGCCGTTGCCGCGCTGGCGCTTGCGTGGGCGGTTGCTGCGCTCGCGTTGCTGGTGGGGTTCACCGTGCCGGCCCAGGCCCGAAGCGCAGCCGCCTGCCCACCGCTGCCCACCGTCGACAGCAGCCCGCCGCGCGACCGCGGGTTGTTGTGGAAGCTCACCCGCGACGGCCGCAGCTCGTACCTCTTCGGCACCTTGCACATCGGTCGCCCGGGTTGGGAGCGCTTCGGCCCGGCGACCAGCGCCGCGCTGCGCACGACCGACGTGCTGGCGCTCGAAGTCGATCCCACCGACCCCGCGACGATGGCGGCGTTGGCCACACCCGCGGGCTCGCCGAGCCCGGTCGCGCTGCCGGAACAGCTGCTCAAGAAGCTGGCCGAAGCCCACGAGCGCGCTTGCCTGCCACCCGGTGCGCTGGCCGCGCTCCACCCGCTGCTGCAAGTCACCGTGCTGTCGCTCGGCGAAGCGCGCTGGCTCGGGCTGGACGCCGGCTACGGCCAGGAAGTGCTGCTTGCCAACCACACCCGCGCAGCCGGCCGGCCGGTGCGCGCGCTGGAGACCGTGGCGCAGCAGCGGGCCGCGTTGATGCCCGCCGACCCCGCCGACAACAGCGCCACGTTGATCGCGCAGACGCTCGACCAGATCAACGACGGCGCGGCACGCCGCGTGCTGGCGCGGATGGTCGACGCCTGGTCCGCCGGCGACCTGGCCGCGCTCGAGCGCTACGGCGACTGGTGCGAATGCGCGCCCAGCGGCGAGGAGAAAGCCTTGATGGAGCGCCTGAACGACGGCCGCAACCCGGCGCTGGCCGATGGCATCACGGCGCTGCACGGCCAGGGCCAGCGGGTCTTCGCGGCGGTCGGTGCGCTGCACATGACGGGCGCACAAGCGCTCCCCCGCCTGCTGGCCGAACGCGGTTTCCAGGTCGAACGGGTGGCGTTTTCTCGCTGAGTTGCGGCGCCACTGGCGGCGTAGCATGGCTGCGCGGCAAGCAGGAGACATAACCATGATGGGCACTGGCGATTTGGCGAAGATGGTCCCGGGCTTCGAGTTCCTGCAAAGCCTGATGAAGGGCGGCAGTGCCGCCCTTCCGAACATTGGCCAGTGGATCGCGCCGACGCTGGACCCGGCCGAACTGGAAAAACGCATCAACGACCTGCGTACCGTGCAGTTCTGGCTGGACCAGAACGCCCGCCTGATCGGCACCACGATCCAGGCGCTGGAAGTGCAGCGCATGACGCTGTCGACGTTGCAGACCATGAACCTGCCGATGGCCGATCTGCGCAACGCGCTCAAGATCCCACCGCGGCCGGAGCCCACCGCCGAAGCACCGGCCCCCGACGCCGCGCTGCAGAAAGCGCGCAGCGCCGCCCCCCGGCGCGCTTCGTCGCCCGCGGGCGCACCGGCGGCACCGGCGGTCGACCCGGTTCAGTGGTGGGGTGCGTTGACACAACAGTTCACCGAGATCGCGTCCAAGGCCATGAAGGACGGTGCGGGTGCCGCGGCGGCTGTCGCGGCCCCCGTCGCTGCTGCCACGGCGGCGGCCAAGAGCGCCGCGCGCCCGGCGCGCAAGCGCAAGCCCTGAACGCTCGGCGCGCCGGCCTCGGTTCCTGAGACGACCCATGCCTGCCTTCCTCGTCGGCCACGCCACGCACCCCGACTGGCGCTGCGCGTTGTCGTTGGCGATTGCGCCTGTGGACGCGCAGCTGGCGCAGCACAGCCGCAGTGGCGCCGGGCCGCTGTCGCTGGGCTTCATCTACTTCACCGACCACTTCGCGCCGTTTGCCGGGAGCCTGCTGGCTGCTTTGCGGGAGCATTGGCCCGGCGTGTCGTGGGTCGGCAGCGTGGCGGTCGGGGTGGCGGCCAGCGGCGTCGAATACCTCGACGAACCCGCGCTGGTGCTGATGCTGGCGGCGCTGCCGGCGGGGCGTTTCGAGGTCTTCAGCGGTGCGCGCAAGCAGAAGCACATCGAGCCTTTCACGGCGCTGGTGCATGCCGACCCGGCGACGCCGGATCTGGCTGAACTGATCGCCGAGATGAGCGACCGCACGAGTTCGGGCTACCTGTTCGGCGGGCTGTCCAGTTCACGCACGCGCAGCGTGCATGTGGCCGACGGCATCTGGCAGGGCGGCCTGTCGGGCGTGGCTTTCTCGCGTGACGTGGCGCTGGTGTCCCGCGTCACGCAGGGCTGCCAGCCGGTCGGGCCGGCGCGGCGCATCACCGCCTGCGACCGCAACGTGGTGCTCGAGCTCGACCAGCAACCGGCCCTGCCGTGCCTGCTGGCCGATCTGGGCCTGGCCAGCCTGGAGAACGCCCGCGACGTGCTGCCACGCCTGCGCGGCACGATGGTCGGGCTGACCGACAGCCACGACGACGCGCTGTCGCGCACCGGCCAGTTCGGGGTGGATACCCGCGTGCGGCACCTCGTGGGCCTGGACCCGGCGCGCGCGGCCTTTGCGGTGGGTGATGTGGTGCAGCCCGGCATGCTGCTGGCCTTCTGCCTGCGCGACATGGCGGCGGCGCGGCGCGACCTGGTGCGGGTGTGCAGCGAGATCCGCGAAGAGCTCAGCCCCGACAACGCTGCGGCCACCTCTTCGGCGGCGCTGCTGCCTGGCTCGCGGCCGTCGGACCCGGCGACGCTGCCACCGCGCTCGACCGCCGGGCGGCGCATCGACGGCGCGCTGTACGTCAGCTGCGCCGGCCGCGGCGGGCCGCACTTCGGCGGGCCATCGGCCGAGTTGAAGATCGTGCAGCACGCGCTGGGCGACGTGCCGTTGATCGGTTTCTTTGCCGGCGGCGAGATCGCCCGCCATCACCTCTACGGCTACACCGGTGTGTTGACGGTGTTCACCGGCGCCGCCTGATTGCCTGCACGGCGGTTCATGCCGGGTTGACCACTGCGCCTCCAAAGGGCCTGCAGGCGCGTCGTAAAGTCCCCGGCAACCGAGCCCCACCCACTGTATGACTGCCGCTGCCCCGACTGAAGTTGCTGCCCTGAGTGCCACTGAACGCGCCGCGCGGCAGCACCAGGTGGTGGCCGCGCTGGCGCCGCTGCTGCCGGCGCACGCGCTGCTGTGGCACGCCGAGGACACCGTGCCCTACGAATGCGACGGCCTGACCGCCTACCGCCAGCAGCCGCTGGTGGTGGCGTTGCCGGAAACCGAAGCGCAGGTTGCTGCACTGCTGATGGCCTGCCACGGGCTGGCGGTGCCGGTGGTGACGCGCGGTGCCGGCACCGGCTTGTCGGGCGGTGCCCTGCCGCATGCCGCGGGCGTGACGCTGTCGATGGCCAAGTTCAACCGCATCGTCCAGATCGACCGCGCCGCGCGCACCGCCACCGTGCAGTGCGGCGTGCGCAACCTGGCCATCAGCGAAGCCGCTGCGCCGCTGGGGCTGTACTACGCGCCCGACCCGTCGAGCCAGATCGCCTGCACCATCGGCGGCAACGTCGCCGAGAACTCCGGCGGCGTGCATTGCCTGAAGTACGGGCTGACGCTGCACAACGTGCTGCGCGTGCGGGGCTTCACAGTCGAGGGTGAGGCGGTCGAGTTCGGTTCAAACGCGCTCGACGCGCCGGGGCTGGACCTGCTGGCGGTCGTCGTCGGCAGCGAAGGCATGCTGGCGGTGACGACCGAAGTGACGGTGAAGCTGGTGCCGAAACCGCAACTCGCACGCTGCGTGATGGCCAGCTTCGACGACGTACGCAAGGCCGGTGACGCGGTGGCGCAGATCATCGCCGCCGGCATCATTCCGGCCGGGCTGGAGATGATGGACAAGCCGATGACGGCCGCCGTCGAAGACTTCGTGCACGCCGGCTACGACCTGAACGCCGCGGCCATCCTGCTGTGCGAGAGCGACGGTACGCCGGAAGAAGTGGCCGAGGAGATCGACCGCATGCTGACGGTGCTGTCCGGCGCCGGCGCCACGCGGCTGGAAGTCAGCAAGGACGAGGCCCAGCGTCTGAAGTTCTGGAGTGGGCGCAAGAACGCATTCCCCGCCAGCGGGCGCATCAGCCCCGACTACATGTGCATGGACTCGACCATCCCGCGCAAGCGGCTGGCCGACATCCTGCTGGCCATCGGCGAGATGGAAATCAAGTACGGCCTGAAGTGCTGCAACGTCTTCCATGCCGGTGACGGCAACCTCCACCCGCTGATCCTGTTCGACGCCAATGACCCCGACCAGCTGCACCGCTGCGAACTCTTCGGCGCCGACATCCTGGAGACCAGCGTCGCGATGGGCGGCACGGTGACGGGCGAACACGGCGTCGGCGTCGAGAAGCTGTCGAGCATGTGCGTGCAGTTCAGCCCGGGCGAACGCGAACAGATGCTGGCCTTGAAGGCAGCCTTCGATGGCCACGGCACGCTCAACCCGGGCAAGGTGATCCCGACGCTGCAACGCTGTGCCGAGTACGGCCGCATGCACGTGAAGAAGGGCCTGCTGCCGTTCCCCGAACTGGAGCGGTTCTGACGATGGCGGGGGCGAACGACGACAGCCCGGCGCTGCAGCGGCTGATCGAGCAGGTGCGTGAGGCTGCTGCCAGCCAGACCGCACTCGACATCAGCGGCGGGCTGACCAAGGCCTTCTACGGCGGCCCGCGCGTGGGTCAGCCGCTCGACGTGACGCCGCTGTGCGGCATCAGCAGCTACGAGCCGAGCGAGCTGGTGGTGACGGTGCGTGCCGGCACCCCGCTGGCCGAACTCGAAGCCGCGCTGCATGAACAAGGGCAGTGCCTGCCCTTCGAGCCGCCGCGTTTCGGGTATCGAGATGGCCCGGCGCCCGCGGGCGCCGGGGTGGGCGGCACGGTCGGCGGCATGGTCGCAGCGGGCCTTGCCGGCCCGGCGCGCGCAGCGGTCGGCGGCTTGCGCGACTACGTGCTCGGGGCGACGCTGCTCAACGGCCGCGCCGAAGTGCTGAGCTTCGGCGGGCAGGTGATCAAGAACGTCGCCGGCTACGACGTCTCCCGGTTGCTGGCGGGCTCGATGGGCATCCTCGGCGTGATCTGCGAGGTCTCGCTGAAGGTGCTGCCACGGCTGCCCGCGACGCTGACGCTGCGCATGGAAATGGACGAGGCGTCGGCGCTGAAGAAGCTGAACGAGTGGGCCGGCCAACCGCTGCCGCTGAATGCCAGCGCGTGGTGGGAAGGCATGCTGGTGCTGCGCTTGTCGGGTGCCGCGGCCGCGGTGAACGCCGCGCACGCGCGGCTCGGCGGCGAAGTCATCGAAGCCCCCATGGCTGCGGCGTTCTGGCAAGGCCTGCGCGACCACAGCGACGAATATTTCGCCGGCGCCGCCAAGGCGGTGGAAGCCGGCGCCAGCCTGTGGCGCCTGTCGGTGCCGCAGATCGCGCCGCCGCTGCACCTGTCGGGCGAGCAGCTCACCGAATGGGGCGGTGGCCAGCGCTGGTTGTGCACGGCCGTCGCCGGCGGCACCTTGCGCGACGCGGCTGCGGCGCTCGGCGGCCACGCCATCCGCTTCCGCGGGCCGGGGCCGCGCGACGGCGCCTTCGCGCCGCTGAAGGCGCCGCTGGACCGCATCCACCGCGACCTGAAGGCCGCGTTCGACCCGGCCGGCATCTTCAACCGCGGCCGCCTGGTGGCCGGGCTGTGACGGGCGGGCGGCAGACCTGATGCAAACGAATCTCGCCCCCGAATTCAAAGGCACCCGCCAAGGCGAAGAGGCCGAAGCCATCCTGCGCAAGTGCGTGCACTGCGGCTTCTGCACCGCGACCTGCCCGACCTACCAGCTGCTGGGTGACGAGCTCGACGGCCCACGCGGCCGCATCTACCTGATCAAGCAGGTGCTCGAAGGTGCGCCGGTCACGCGCAAGACGCAACTGCATCTGGACCGCTGCCTGACCTGCCGCAACTGTGAAAGCACCTGCCCGAGCGGCGTGGAGTACGGCAACCTGGTCGAGATCGGCCGCCAGATCGTCGACGAGCGGGTCGAACGACCGTTGGCGGAAAAGCTGCAACGCACGGCATTGAAGCAAGGGCTGACCTCGCCGCTGTTCGGCCCGGCGATGAAGCTGGGGCAGGCTTTCCGCCCGCTGCTGCCGGCCACCCTGAAAAACAAGGTGCCGGCCAAGGCCGGCGCGCGTGCGCACCAGTGGCCGCAGCGCACCCACCCGCGCAAGGTGCTGATGCTGCTGGGCTGCGTGCAGCCGGCGATGATGCCGGGCATCAACAGCGCCACCGCGCGAGTTCTCGACGCTGCCGGCATCCAGACCCTGGTGGCCGACGACGCTGGCTGCTGCGGCGCGATCCGCACCCACCTGAGCGACGTCGAAGGCGGCCTGGCGGACATGCGCCGCAATATCGACGCCTGGTGGCCGTTGGTGCAGGGCCTGACCACCGAGGGCAAGGTCGAAGCGATCGTGATGAACGCCAGCGGCTGCGGCGTCACCGTCAAGGCGTACGGCCACGCGTTGGCGCATGACCCGGCGTATGCCGACAAGGCCCGACGCGTGAGCGAGCTGACGCGCGACTTGAGTGAATTGCTGCCGGCGATGGTGCCGGCGCTGAAGGCGCGTCTTGCCCTCCCCCGCCCGGCGGGGGAGCGGGGAGGGGGCGCAGCATCCACACCCGCCCGGCGGGTGCTGCGCATCGCGTACCACCCGCCGTGCACCTTGCAGCATGGCCAGCAACTGCGCGGCCATGTCGAAGCGGGCATGAGCGAACTCGGCTTCGAGGTCAGCGTGGCCGGCAGCGAAAGCCATCTCTGCTGCGGCTCGGCCGGCACCTACAGCGTGTTGCAGCCGAAGCTGGCCTACGCGCTGCGCGACCGCAAGCTCGCAAACCTGCAACCGCTGGAGCCGCAGGCCATCGTCAGCGCCAACATCGGCTGCATCCAGCATCTGCAAAGCGGCACCACCACGCCGGTGCGGCACTGGGTGGAAGTGCTGGACGAGGCGCTGGCGTGAGCCTTTTCGCAGTGCCGCGCGCGGTGCCACGCATGGTGAACTACGCGCTGCTGCTGATCACGGCATGTGCCCTGGCCGCTTGCGCCGCGACGCCGCCTGGCGACGACGCGCTAGCGCGCCGTGTCGATGGACTGATCGCCGCGGCCGCCGATGCACCCGCGTTCAGCGGGGCCGTGGTGCTGGCGCGGCAGGGCCGCGTGGTCTACGCGCGCGGCTTCGGCATGGCCAACCACGAGGCTGGCGTCGCCTTCACGCCCGATACGCCGACCGACGGCGCCTCGCTGGCCAAGACCTTCACCGCGGCCGGTGTGCTGTGGCTGGCGAACGACGGCCGCGTCGACCTCGACGCACCGGTGACGCGTTACGTGCCGGCCTACCCGCATGCCGCGACGACAGTGCGCCAGCTGCTCGCGCACAGCAACGGCTTGCCCGACTACGCCTTCTTCGATCCGCACTTCGCGCCCGACGCGCTGCGCACCACGGCCAGGCTGCTGCGCGTGCTGGCCAAGGAGCTGCCGGCGCCTTCGTTCGCGCCGGGTTCGCGCTTCGAGTATTCGAACGTCGGCTACGACGCAGCCGCGGCGGTGATCGAAGCCATGACGGGGCAGGACTACCCGCGCTTCGTGGCCGAGCGCTTCTTCACGCCGCTGGGCATGCGCGCCAGCTTCGCGCGGCCCGGGCGGCTGGCCGACTGGCGCGGCGTGCGCACCATGGGCTACCGCTGGCGCGATGGCGCCTGGCAGTTGCACGATGTGTTCGACAACGAGGCGTTCTATGGCGCGTCGAACCTCTACTTCTCGGCCAACGACCTGAGCCGCTGGGCCAGCGCGCAGGCCGCCGGCAGCGCGGTGCCGCCCGCTGTGGCCGCCGCGGGCCGCCAGCACCCGTTGATTGCCGGCCGGCCTTCATCGATTACCCTGGCCAGCTGGTACTGCGACGACGACGGCCAGCGTTGCCATTACACCGGCAGCTACAACGCCTTCCACAGCCTGGTTTACTTCGACCGCGCGTCGGGCGATTCGGCGGTGATGGTCAGCAACGGCACGTTGCCGGCGGAACGAACGATCAACTTGCAGCGTGAGCTGGTCGCTGCGCTGGCCGGTGCGCCGGCGCAGCCTGACCCGGCCACCGGGTTCATCCGCTTCGACGACAAGACACGGCCCACTGTTGCGGGGACGTACCGCGGCGAAGGGCTGGGCACGCTGCGCCTGAGGGCGCAGCCGACCGCTGATGCACCCGGGCGCCTCAGCGCGCAGATCGACAACGGCCCGGCCTTCGCCGTTTTTCCGGTCAGCCGCGACTGGTTCTACATGCCCGGGACTGACTACTGGCTGGCCTTCAGCGGCACCACCGGTGCGGAGACACTGCACCTGCGCAGCATGTACCGCGCAGGCACCGCGCGACGCATCATGCCGCCTTGAGCTGCCGGGCCAACGACGGGAGCGCGCTGCGCCCCAGCGCCGCGAACAGGTCCTTCGGGTCGTGCAGGTTCGGGATCAGCCCGACCGGCTGGCCCAGACCCAGCTCACCGGCCATCTGGCCGACCAGCCGCAGGGCCGCGTAGTCCTCGAGCGCGAAGCCGACCGAGTCGAACAGCGTCACTTCCGCTGCGTTGCGGCGGCCAGCGGCGTGGCCCGTCAGCACGCGCCACAACTCGGTGACGGCGAAGTCGGCCGGCATCTGCTGCAAGTCGCCTTCGATGCGCGTTTGCGGCTCGTATTCGACGAAGACGTTAGCGCCGCGCAGCACGTCGGCGTGCAGTTCGGTCTTGCCGGGGCAGTCGCCGCCGACGCCGTTGATGTGCATGCCGGGCTCGATGTGTTCGGCCGACAGCACCACCGCGTTGCGTTTGTCGGCGGTGACGGTGGTGACGATGTCGGCGCCACGCACCGCTTCGGCCACGCTGTGGCACGCCACCACTACCAACCCGTGGATGCCACTCAGGTGGCGCGTCAGCTTGGTGGTGGCGGCAGGGTCGGTGTCGAACGCGCGGATCTCGGTGATGCCCAGCAGGTGGTGGAACGCCAGCGCCTGGAACTCGCTCTGCGCGCCGTTGCCGATGAGCGCCATCGTGCGCGAGCCCGGACGCGCCAGCGCGCGGGCGGCCATCACGGACGTCGCGGCGGTGCGCATGGCGGTGGTCAGCGTCAGTTCGCTCAGCAGCGTCGGCGCGCCGGTGGCCACATCGGCCAGCACGCCAAACGCCATCACCGTGGGCAGGCCTTCACCGGTGTTCTTGGGGTGGCCGTTGACGTATTTGAAGCTGTAGTGCGTGGCGTCGGCGATCGGCATCAACTCGATCACGCCTTCGGCCGAGTGGCTGGCAACGCGGGCCGACTTGTCAAACTCGCCCCAGCGGCGGAAGTCGGCGGTGATGGCGGCTTCCATCCGGCGCAGCACCTCGGGCAAACCGTAGGCGGCAACGATGCGGGCGATGTCTTGGGTGGTGATCAGCGTGGTCATGGCCGGCATTCTTCCCAGGGGCTGCGCCAAGCAGAAGCGGCAGAAATGCTACGAAATAGTCAGTCTTCTGCCATTTCGGCAGATCTTGCTGGCAAAATGCTGGAAATGGACACCTTGGACCAGCAACTCATCGCGCTGCTGCGCACCGATGCGCGTGCCGCCGTGGCGACGCTGGCGCACAAGCTCAAGGTGTCGCGTGGCACCGTCAGCAACCGCATCGCCAAGCTCGAAGACGAAGGCCTGATCACCGGCTACACGGTGCGGCTGCGGCCCGATGCCATGCCCGACCTGATCAGCGCGTGGATGAGCATCACCGTCGAAGGCAACCAGACGCGGGCCGTCATCGGCACCCTGCTCGGCGAGCCCGGCGTGGCCGCACTGCACGACACCAACGGCCGCTGGGACCTGCTCGCCGAACTGCGCGCCGCCAACCTCGGCGAGCTGGCCGAGGTGCTCGAACGCGTGCGGCTGATCAAAGGCATCGCCGGCACCGAGACCAGCATCCACTTGCAGACCTACAAGAGCGGCTGACCCCGCCGCCGCCACGATGCGCATCGTCGAGCGCCTGAGACATTGGGCGCGCCGCGTCAAGCGCGACGGCCTGACGCTGTGGTTCGCGCTGCGCCACCCGCGTACGCCGTGGCTGGCGAAAGCGCTGGGCTGGATGGCGGTGGCCTATGCGCTGAGCCCGATCGACCTGATACCGGACTTCATTCCGGTGCTCGGCATGCTCGACGAGTTGCTGCTGCTGCCGGTGCTGATCGGCCTTGCGATCCGGCTGCTGCCGGCCGACGTGCTGGCCGAGTGCCGCAGCCAGGCCGATCGCCGGCTGGCCGAAGGCACCGCGATGCCGCGCAGCCGCGCCGGCGCGGTGGTCGTCGTGCTGGCGTGGGTGGCCGTGCTGGCCGCGCTGGGGTGGTGGTGGTTTGGCTGAAGCGGGTCGATGCGCGCCCCTATCATCCGCCGCCCCATGACCACCGCCCCCACCAGTCTCAACAACGCCCAGCTCGAAGCCGTGCACCACCTCGACGGCCCCTGCCTGGTGCTGGCCGGCGCGGGATCGGGCAAGACGCGCGTCATCGTGCACAAGGTCGCGCGGCTGCTGGGCGAAGGCCTGGGGCCCAGGCAGATCGCCGCCATCACCTTCACCAACAAGGCGGCGGCCGAGATGCGCGAGCGCGCCAAGGCACTCGTCGGCCCACGCGCGGCGCGTGATCTGGCGGTCAGCACCTTTCATTCGTTAGGCGTACGGCTGCTGCGCAGCGACGGCACGCGCATCGGGCTGAAGGAGAACTTCAGCGTCCTCGACAGCGACGACGTGCTGGGTGTTCTGCGCGATGCGGGTGGCCAGAGCGACAACGCGCAGGCCAAGCGCTGGCAGTGGGCGATCAGCCTATGGAAGAACCAGGGCCTGGATGCCGACGGCGCCGATGCCGTGGCGGTCGACGACGACGAACGCATCGCCGCGCGGGTGATGCGCCACTACCAGGAGCGGCTGGCGGCTTACCAGGCGGTGGACTTCGACGACCTGATCGGGCTGCCGCTGAAACTGCTGCAACGCGACGAAGAAACGCGGGCCAAGTGGCAGGCGCAGTTCCAGCACGTGCTGGTCGACGAGTACCAGGACACCAACGCCGTGCAGTACGAATTGCTCAAGGTGCTGGTCGGCGAGCGCGCCCGCTTCACCGCGGTGGGCGACGACGACCAGAGCATCTACGGCTGGCGCGGCGCCACCGTCGACAACCTGAAGCGCCTGCCGCAGGACTTTCCGCAACTGAAGGTCATCGCGCTGGAGCAGAACTACCGTTCCACCGGCCACATCCTGCGCGCAGCGAATGCCGTGATCGCCGCCAACCCAAAGCTGTTCGAGAAGAAGCTGTGGAGCGACTTCGGCGACGGCGAGCCGGTGCGCGTGCTGCAGTGCGACGGCGAGGAGCACGAGGCCGAGCGCGCCGTGGCACGCATTCAAGCGCTGCGCAGGGACGCCGGCATGAAGCTCTCGGACTTCGCCGTGCTTTACCGCGCCAACCACCAGGCACGCGTGTTCGAGCAGAAACTGCGCGCCGCGCAGCTACCTTACAAAGTGAGTGGTGGCCAGAGCTTCTTCGACCGCGCCGAGATCAAGGACCTGTGCGCCTGGCTGCGCCTGCTCGTCAACGAAGACGACGACCCGGCCTTCCTTCGTGCAGTGACGACACCCAAGCGCGGTATCGGCCACCAGACGCTGGGCAGCCTTGGCGAGTTTGCGGCGAAGTGGAAGACCAGCCTGTTCGAGGCACTGTTCGCACCCGGCCTTTCCAGCGTGCTCAAGGGCAAGGCGCTGGAAGCGGTGCACGAATTCGGCCGCGAAGTGAACGCGCTGCAAGACCGCGCGAAACACACCACAGGCAGCGAAGACGCCAAGGCGCTGCTGCTCGGCTGGCTGAAGGACATCGGCTACGAGCAGCACCTGTACGACAGCGCCGACGGCGAGAAGCTCGCCGCCGCGCGATGGACCAACGTGATGGATTTCGTCGACTGGATCGCCAAGCGTTGCGGCGGCGAGATCGTGCAGGACGGCGGCACGTTCGAGACCGAACGGCAGTCGGTCTTGCAGGTCGCGCAGACCATCAGCGTCATCATCAGCCTGGCCGAACGCGGCGACGAGCAGGACGTGGTCACGCTGTCCACCCTGCACGCCGCCAAGGGCCTGGAGTGGCCGCACGTGATGCTCGCCGGCGTGAACGAAGGCCTGATCCCGTTCAAGTCTGCCAACGAGGAGATGACGGGCGAGCGGCTGCAAGAGGAACGCCGGCTGATGTACGTCGGCATCACCCGCGCGCGCAGCACGCTGCTGGTGAGCACGCTGACGCGGCGCAAGAAGGGCCGTGACACGGTGGCCGGTATGCCCAGCCGCTTCATCGCTGAAATGAAGCTCGAAGAGGCCAAGCCCTTCGAAGACCCGCGCGACAAGCTCAAGCGGCTGCGCGAAGCGCTGGCCGCGAAGGTGCAGGCGCAGGCGCAGGCCCAGGCGGCCGACCCGGCTTGAGCGCCGGTCGGTGCCGCCCAGCGGCGCGGGCAAGCAACGGCCGGCACTCTGTCAGCCGCCGACGCGTTTGACGGTGTAGCCCTCGGCTTGCAGCAGCACGATGGCGCGGTCACGGTGCTCGCCCTGGAGTTCGATCACGCCGTCCTTCGTCGTGCCACCGGTGCCGCAGCCGGTACGCAGCTTCTTGCCGAGCGCGGCCAGCGCCTCGCCGGCCAGCGGCACACCGCGCACCAGCGTCACGACCTTGCCGCCGCGGCCGCCGGTTTCGCGGCCGACGCGCACGATGCCGTCGCCGGCCGGCAGCACCGCCTGCTTGCAGACGCAGTCGGCCAGCGTGCGCCGGCAGGCGGGGCAGGTGCGGCCGTGGTCGGTGGAGTAGACGAGCGCCATGTCGGCGCGACTCTACCTACGACGGCAGGAAGTCCACCGGCCAGGTCACGACCATCACCTCCACATCCTTGGCGCCGAAGTCGAACTGGCGGATGCGTGCCAGCAGCTTGGCTTCCAGCTCCGCGGCCTTCAGTTCGCTGCTGATGATGCGCAGGCCATCGACCTGGCCGGCTGGTGAGATCTTCAGCTCCAGCACCACCTTGCCCTGCAACGCCGGCTCGTCGCGCAGCGCGCGGTTATAGAGCGCATAGATCGCGCCCTTGTTGCGCTCGAAGACCAGCTTGATGTCTTCCAGCGAACGGCTGGCCTTGCCCCCACCACCCTTGGAGACGTTGCCGCCGGCACCTTTGCCGCCCAGGCCCGCGGTCGCGCCGGTGCCCTCAGCCCCATTCCCGCCAGGGCCGCTGCGTGAACCACCACCGCCCGCGCCACCACCACCGCCGCCGCCGGCCACGCCTTCCACCATCGTCGTCGAGCGGCCCGCCAAGCCACCGCCGCCCGTGTCGCGGCTGTAGGCGGCGGTGTTGATGCCGCCGCTGCCCTTGGTCGCATTGCTGGTGATCAGCGCGCGCACCGGCAGACCGGCTTCGCTGCCCATGCCGACGCCGGGCCCGTTGCTGCTGCCGACGCCCGCGCCGGGCTTGATGTCCTGGCGCAGTTGCACCGCCATCGGCGCGCCCGTCATCGTCGCGATCTCGTCCTTCATCGCCAGCAGGCCGACGCCGCTGGCTCGTCTGCGCGCCGCGGCCAGGTCTTCGCCCGGTGGCTTGCCGGCGATGGGGTTGCGCGCTTCGGGCACCGGGGCCTTGTCGAGCACCGGCTTCGGCACCTTGGGTGCGGGCTTGGGCGCTGCGGCTTGTTCAGGCGCTTCGGGCACCGGCTTCTGCGGCGATCCGTCGGCCAGCTTCGGCGGCGGTGCGGCCGGCGCGGGCAGTGGAGCTGCGGGCTTCTCGATCAACAGACGCGCCATCGGCGCCGGCAGCGGCGCCATCTGCGTGCGCTCCGGCGGCTTCACGGTCAGCCACGGCACGATCAGCCCGAGCAGCAGCGCCACCAGCAGCACTTGGCCGGCGATGCGCTTGAAGCGGCGCTCGTCCTCAGCACTGGCCGACCACGGCAGCGCGCCGCTCTTGAACGAGATGCGGCCCGGCATGGCAAGAGTCATCGCGGCGCTCATCGTGAAACCTCCGCGCTGCGCGCTGCGGTGCGAGCGCCTTCGGGCGGCCGTGCGGCGCTCATCGTGAAACCTCCGCGCTGCGCGCTGCGGTGCGAGCGCCTTCGGGCGGCCGTGCGGCGCTCATACATCGAACTTCCGTCGCACCGCGAACGACACGTCGCTGAACTCGGCGCGCGCGCAGGTCGCCATCAGCTTGCGCAGCAGGCTGTAGGGGATGTCCTTGTCGGCCATGATCGTGATCGCGCGGCCCTTGGCATCGATGGCGGCCTGCGTCGTCGCCTTCACGGCCCGCCGCCCGGCCTGCAACGTCAGTTCGGCTTGCAGCGGCGCGATCAGGTCGTCGCCGCTGGCCTGCACCTGCGCCACCGACGCCACGCGGCGGCCTTCGACCAGGATGTCGTCACCGGCCACCACCAGCACCACGGTTTCCTTCGGCGCGGTCTCGGACGTGCTCACCGGCAGCTTCACCGCCTTCGTGCTCGTCAGCACCTCCACGCCGCTGGCGCTGGACAGCAGGAAGAAGATCAGGATCGTGAACACGTCGATCAGCGAGACGAGGTTCATGTCGACCATCGTGCCGCCGCGCGACTTGCGCTCGGTGCGACGTTCTCTCGGGGTCATCGTCATGGTGTGTTCCCCTTCACCGCGACCTTGACCGCACCGTTGCTCGACACTGCCGTCAGCGCCGCCTTGCGCAGCGGCGCCCCAACCGGTGCATCACCCACCGAAATCACCGGGAAAAGCTCGGCCCGCACGAGCTGTGTGCCTTGGGCCGTGACCGTGCCGCGCATCGCATCCATCGCCTGGATCAGCGTGTCGTAGGCCACCTCGGGCTCGGCCAGCAGCGTGGCTTCGCGCTTGTCCGGGAAACGCTGCTTGACCTGCACCATCAGGCTGCCGAGCACGACCATGGCCTTCGCCTCGGCCTCGGGCGTGGTGCCGCGTTCGATGCGTTGCAGCAGGCCGCCGATGCGGTCACCGACCTCGACCGCGTCCTTGCGCACGACGATCTGGAGTTGCAGGTCGTCGGTCTTCAACTGCTCCACCGCGGCCTGCTGCGCTGGCAGGTTGATGTCCATCACCGCCAGCCGCGAGAACACGGCCGTGGACAGCAGGAAAGGCACCAGCACCACGATCAGGTTGATGAACGCGGTGATCTCCAGATGCGCAGGCTGCTTGCGCAGCCGCCTTCGCTTCATCTCAACCCCGCTGGTTCGATGCGCCCGCCGGCTGCTCGTGGGCCAGGCGTTGCACCAGGTTGAGGAACGTGATCTTGGCCGCTTCCAGGCTGTCCACGATCTCGCTCGCGCGCGCTTGCAGGAAGGCGTGGATCAGCAGGAACGGGATCGCCACCATCAGCGCGAAGGCGGTGTTGTTCATTGCCACCGAGATCGACGCACTCAGCAGCTCCGCCTTCTCGGCGGGGTTCACCTGCGCCACCGCCGTGAAGCCCTTGATCAGCCCGATGATCGTGCCCAGCAGGCCGACCAGCGTGATGGTGTTCGCAAAGGTCGCGATGTAGTGCGTGCGCTTCTCCAGCCGCGGCACGATCTCCATCATCCCTTCTTCCATCGCTGCGTCGATGTCTTCGCGCCGCGCCCTGCTGGCCATGCGCGCCATGCCGTTGTCGATGATCTTGGCGATCGCCGCGCCGCTCTTGCTGGTGATCTGCCCGGCGTCCTTGAAGCGGCCGGCTTGCAACAGCGGCAGCACTTGCTCCCAGACGCTGCGGTTCTCGCTGCGCGCGCGGCCCAGGAAGATGGCCCGCTCGATGGCAATGGCCAGGCCGACCGCCATCATCAGCAGGCTCGGGTAGAGGAAAGGGCCGCAGTCCTGGAAGAACTTGATGACGGTGTCGAGGTTGCTCATGGCTTGGGCTCCGGGGCGGGGGTGGTTTTCGGGGTCAGTTGTGCGTCGTAGGCGATGTGCCGTCGGAACACATCGCGGTCGATCGGTGCCAGTGCTTCGTCGAGCACGCTGGCGACCGGCCTGCCACTCAACGTGCCGGGTAGCGGTTTTTTCCACGGCACGATGTACAGCACCTTGGGCAGTTCGCGGTTGCCGACGATCGGCGTGCGGTCGATGTCGGCGCGGTCCTGGGCCCACGCGGCGGCGGGCGGCAGCGCGACGATCAGCGCGGCGATCAGCAGTGATCCATGCAGCTTCATTCACCCTCCTTGCGCGCCGACACCGCCACGGCGGCCATGGCCGGCTTGCGGGTCTTCAACTCGGCGACCCATTTGTTGATCTGGGTTGCATCGGCCGGTGTCAGTTCGATGCAGCGTTGGTAGTGCGTCAGCGCGACGGCGGCCTTGCCGAGGTACAGGTCGTTCAGGATGGCCAGGTTCATGTGTGCGTTGGCATGCTGCGGGTCCAGCACCAACGCTTGTTCGTAGGCTTCCTGCGCCTGGTCGAAGCGGCCTGCTTCACGCTGCACGATGCCCAGTTGGTTGAGGACGCGCGAGAGCTCCAACCCGCGCGCGCCGGTGGCGAGTGCGGCTTCCAGCGCGGCGACGGTCGCGCCCTCTGCCCGGCCCCGCTCGGCCTTGCCGTAGCGCACCGGCTTGAAGCGCGCCAGCTCGGCAAAACTCTTCGCCACCCATTCGTTCCACAGGCCTTGCTGCGTGCGCCGCGCATTGGTTTCGTGCAGTTCGATGGCCTTCTCTTCAAACGGGAAGGCCTGCTCCTCGAGCAGCACGTTGTACTGCTCGAGCTCGACTTTCTTCAGCTTCTTCGGGCGTTCGGACTGAAGCATCGCGGCGCCGAAGTCGGCGTAGAGCGCGGCGCTCTTGAAGGTGGCGGCTGTGGTCACTTCGGCCAAGCCGTCCTGTGCGGCGGTGGCGTAGGCGGAGAGCACTTCTTCGAGGCGCGTCTTCTTCAGCTTCAGGTTTCTGGCCAGCGGCTCGACCAGTGCCACGCTGCGGTAGGCGGCGGCTGCCGGCTCGGCCAGCGTCAGCGCGGCCAAGCTAGAGAGCGTGCGGGTGCGGTCGGTGCGCTCGGCGGCGCCGGCCACTTCGGCTTGGCGCAACTGCTGCAACCACGCGGCGGAGCGCGTGGCGTCGCCTTGTTGTTGCGTCAGCTTCGACAAACGCCAGCGCGCTTCGACAGCCGGCGCCAGCGGTTGCGGGTGGCGCGCGACGTAGCGCTCCCATGCGGCGATGGCGACGGCGCGGGGCGATGCGGGCACCACCGCGGGCGGCACGACGGCAGGGGCGACTGCGCCGCGGCTGCCGCGGCTCGTGGTCCTCGCCGCGGGCTTGGCGACAGCGGGCGCAGCAGCAGCCACCACCGGTGTGCCTTCGGCCGCCTTCTCGTGCAACTCGGCTGCCTGCCACCAGGCGCTGCGCGAGATGGCCGCGTCGTTGCTGGCCGCGGCCACCCGCTCGAATTCATTCGCCGCCGCCGTCCAGCGGCCTTGTTCGAAGTACGCCACCGCCAGCTTGCCGGCAACCTCACCTTGCAGCGCATGGCCGGGGTGCTGGCGGCGGAAGTCCTCCAGCGACTTCGACGCGGCGGCCCAGTCCTTCAAGCCGAAGGCCACCGCCGCGCTGTCGTACAGCGCCGTCGCACGCACCGCTGCCGTGGCGCCCAGCCCGGCGACGCTGGCGACGCGCGAGAAGTGGCCGACCGCCGCCTGTGGATTGCCGCCAGCGCGTGCCTGCTCACCTTGCTGGTAGATCGATGCCGCCAGCCGCTCGACGGCTTCCGCCTTGCGCGCGGGCGCCGGGTTCAGTGCCAGCAGTTCGGCGTAGGCCTTCTCGGCATCGGCGAAGGCGCCGGATTCGAAGGCGGTGTTCGCGATCACGGTCCACGCCGTGCGGCGGGCGCCTTCGGCCGGCGGCGGGTTCAACGCCAGCGCCTGCCGGGCCACCGCGGCTGCGCCGGGCAGATCGCGCGCGGCGTAGAGCTTGTCGGCGGCATTCACCAACACGGCAGCGGCGCGCGGGTCGGTCGGGAAGCTGCGCGCGAAACGCAGGCCCGGCGCGGCGTCGGTGCGCTGCGGCGTCTCAGTCGCGGCCAGCAGCGCGGCGTAGCCCGCGTCGGCGCTCTTCGCATGCACCGCGTAGTCGTAGGCCACCCGCGTGTACTCGGTGGCGGCCTGCGCGAACTGCTTGTCCTCGAACAGCAGTTCGGCCAACAGGAAGTGGTTCTGCGGCGTGGCGGCGTCGAGCGGGAACGAGTCCAGCCACATCCGGTACCAGCGGATCGCTTCCTGCACGTTGGCCGTGTAGTCAGACGAGGACTGGGCCGGCGTGCCCTTGGCCTTCTGCGCCGCGGCGTGGTGGTGGCGGGCCAGTTCGGTAAGGTGGCCTTTCACCAGCGGCTGCGCGCGCAACCAGCCGGCGGCATTGGCGCGGCGGAAGTCGCTGGCCACGCCATAGCGAACCACGAAGTCCTTCTTCGATTCGAGCGCCAGCGTCTCGAAGCCGTTGACGGCGTAGATCTCGATCACCTTGCTCAACAGGACCGGCGACAGCGCGTGCAGCGGTTGCCGTTTGACGAACAGCGCGTAAGTGTCGGCCGCGTCCTTGATGCGTTCCTGCTTCAGATACAGCCCGCCGAGCTGCTGGTAGACGCGGAACTCGTAGCCCTCGCGCACCTTGGCATTGGCGTCGATCGACGCCGCGATCGACGCCGCGCCCTGTAACTGGCTGAAGCTGATGCTGACGACGCGGAAGGTGTCTTCGACCAGCTCGCGGTCAGCGCGCGTCAGCGCGGCGATCTCGTCGAGCGCAACCTCTTCGCGCGCCGCCGCACCGAGCTTGCCCAATTGCAAGTCCAGCACCGCGAAGAAGGGCTTGAGGCCGTCTTCGAGCTTGTTCTGCTTGAACTGCGACCACCCCTGCATGTACAGCGCGCGGGGGCGGAAGTTCGACGCCGTGGTCGAGCCCGACTCGCCTTTCAGCACGGTGGCGAAGGCGGTTTCCGCCAGCGCGTACTGCTTCAGGCTGAACAACATCTCGCCGCGGCGGAAATGCGCTTCGTCGGCGTACAGCGTGCCAGGGTGGTCGGCGACGAGGCGGTCGAGCGTCTTCAGCGAGAGCTCGAGCTCACCCGCCTGTTCGTGCGCACGCGCCAGTTGGTACAGCACCCGGTCGTTGCCCTTGTCGCGCGGGTAGGACCTGAGGAATTCCGTGTAGCGCGCGACCGCGGCCCTGTAGTCGGGCATGGACGCGGCTGCCGAATCGGAAGCCGCGGCGTTGGCCGCACGGTTGTCGGCCAGGTCCATTTCCAGATCGCCCAGGCGGCGCATCGCTTCCGCGCGCTGCGGTGCGCCGGGCGCGACTTCGAGGAAACGGCGGTACGCCGCCATCGTGCGCTCTTCGCTCGTCGTCACGCCCGGGTCGGCGGCGACCGAGACTTCGCGCTTCGACAGGCTGGCCAGTGTCGGCTCGTCGTCGCCCTTGAATTTCTTGGGCGCGCCGCAAGCCGACAGCAGCACGGCCGCGGCGATGACGGTGAGTGCGCTGTGTGCGCTGTGTGCGGTGTCGGGTTTCATCGCGGCTGGCCTGTCCCACCCGCATCGGCACCCCGCGCTGGGCGCGTGCGCTGCGCGATCTGCGCGCGGTCGAGCAACTGCGCGATCGCGAGCTGGGCCTGCGTCTCGTAGCTGTCCAGGCGCTCTTGCTGGCGCTGCAGCTCGGCCACCGCGATGTCCTGCAAAGCGGCTTGCTGCTCGCTGCCGAGCGCCACCACACGCGGCTGCAGGGCAGCCAGCCGTTGCGACAGCATTGCGATGCGGGCGGCGAAAGCGTCGAAGCGCTTCGGCTCTTCCTGCTGCGCGCGTTCGAGCGCGGCGTCACGCCCGGTGGCTTCGGCGAGTGCCGCGTCGGTGGCGCGCTGCGCCTTCTTCGCGTCCCAAAGCCGGGCGGTGTGCGCCTGCGCCAGCCGCCACGTCAAGGCACCGCTGATGCGGCGCAGGCGCTCGGCGGCCTGGGCCAGGTCTTCGGCGGGTGCCGACTCCGGTACGGCCTGCGCCTTGGCGATCGTCTCGTGCGCCAATGCCATGGTGGCCAGCGCCTTGCGCTCGGCAGCCGGTGCCAGCGCTTCGGTATCGGTGTTTGCCTCGACGCGCGCCAGCTCCGCCGCGATCGCATCGCACCGCGCCGCCAGCGCCGCCAGGCCCGAACCTTCGGGCCTGGCGCGCACTTTCGGCAGCCGCTCGGTGAACGCCGCGCGGCGCTGGTCGAGCATGTCGTTGAAGACCGACAGGCTCGATAACCAATCGCGCAGGTTGCCGTCAACGAAGCGCAGGTCGCGCAGGTTCTTAAAGGCTTCCTGGAACTCGTGGCCCGACAGCAGCGGCGCCAGGTGCCGCGCGTGCGGCATCTGCGGCAGCTGGCCGACGCTGGCGAACCAGCCCATGCCCTGGCCCTTCTGCAACGGGTTCAATTCGAACAGGCCCTCGACCAGCCAGCCGTCGCGCACCGCCTTGATCGTCTCGGCCAGCCGCTTGCGTTCACTGCCGTAGAACGACGACGCTTCTTCGTAGCGTGCCAGCGCCTGGCCCTCGGCGCCGATCTCGGCCAGCGCGTACGGCACAGCGATGCGGGCTTCCAGCACCGCGGCGTCGCCGGGGTCACGCTGCGCCAGTTCGTCCCACGGCACCAGTGCGCGCCGAGGTTCCTTCAATTCGGCCGATGCCCAGCCGAAGCCAAGCAGCGCCTTGTTCGAGAACGCGCCGTCCATGCGCACGCGTTGCAAGGCGCCGCGTGCGGCGAGTGGGTCACTGGCTTGCAGCGCTGCGAAGCCGAGAGCGACGTTGGCCCGGTCGCGCAGTGCACGTTCTTCTTCGGTGGCCATCGATGCGCTGCCGATCTGTTCGAGCATCGCCGTGCCACGCGCGACCTCACCGCTGCGCACCAGCGCCACGCCGAGGTTGAAGCGTGCGTAGCCCTGGCCGACCGTGCTGGCCTTCGGATCCTTATGCAAGGCGTCGAGCACCACCGCGGCAGCCGCGAAATCGCCACGCGCCATCGCCAGTTGCGCTTGCAGCAGAAGGCGGTCTTCCTGCAACGCCGCGGGCAACACGCCCGCCACCTTGGCCAGCGCGTCCTCGCTCTCGGCCAGCCAGCCGCGCTGGTAGCGGATCTTGGCCAGGAAGAACCACGCGCGGTCGCGCACGCTGGCGGCCGTCGTTGTTTCGATCAGCCGCGCGAAGACCTCGCCGGCCTCAACGTGCAGGCCCCACGACAGCAGCAGCCCGCCGCGCAGCACCTCGGCTTCGTCGTCGTGCGGGGCGATGCGGGTGAACTGCTGCGAGACCATCAGGCCGGTCAACGAACCGAACCAGTTCTCCTGGAAGAAGTGGAACAGCGCGTCGCCGTAGTGCGGCGCTTTCACGGGCGCGGGCAGCGGGTCCGCAGCCGGCGCGGCAACGGTCTGCGCATCAGCGTTGCGGTTGTAGACGAAGGCCAGCACAGCCGCCGCGATCGCAATCGCGAGCAGGCGCTTGGCGAGGGAGGGTTCTGGCGGCTTCATGGCGGGTCCGAGCGCCGGGCCGCCCCAAGCCGGCCCGCCACCCCCACCGGGGGCCGGCCGATGTACCCATCGGACGGGGGGCTCACTTTCACCACACCTTCACTTCGAATTCGGGCTGCAACTTCTGCTGCGAATCGCGGATGCGCAGCTCGATGTACTTCGGCTCGCTGCCCTTCTCGAACTTGAGCGTGGTGCCGCGTTTGTAGTCGCGCCGCGCGGTGGCGCCTTCGCCGCCCAGCCTCGGGCCCTGGCCGGTGAAGAAGGCGTCGATCGAGTGTTCGCCCGCCTTCAGGTTGCCGAGGTAGACCCGCTGCACGCCGCCACGGTGCAACGCCTGCACTTCAAGCGGGCTGTACAGGTGCTGCGCGATGAGCTTGTCGTCGAGCTTGATCTGCACCGACTCCAGGTTGAACAGCTTGCCCACGTCCATCGAAACGAACAGCGCGACCTGCGTGTTGGCGGGGAACAGCAGCTCTTCCTCCAGCACCAGCAGGTCGCGGTTCAGGCGCATCACCTCGGCCTTGAGGTCTTGCACGCGGATGTCCAGCGGCGCGGCAGCGGTCTGCGCGCCGGCTGCTGCGCATGCGGCCAGTGCCCACAGCGCCATCACGTTTCGAATCCATCGGTTCATGCGACCGTCCTCCAACTCAGTAAGCGATCGACACCAGCACTTGCAGCACGGTGGCGTCGTAGCGGTACGGCGCACCGGTGCGCACGTCGGTGAAGTCCTTGAAGCGGAAACGCTTCAACTCGTAGACGCCGGCCACCTTCATCTCGTAGCCCGTGGGCAGCAGGCCGCGCACTTCGTAGCTGGCTTTCGCGCTGAACGAGGTCGTCGTGAAGGTGCTGAGCTGGCGGTTGCGCGAGACATAGGTCGTTTCCGCTTGCGCGTTGTCGAAGAAGAACAGCGCCTTGTCCTGCGAATGGCCGCGCACGCTGGCATCGACGATCCAGCGTTCGCCGAAGCGCTTGGCGCCGCCGATTTCCCAGGTGCTGGACTTGATGGCCCAGGTGTCCCAGTAGTAGCGGTACTCGGCGCGAAGCGAGCTGCCCGACCACAGCGCGCCGGTCTCGTGGATGGTGCGCAGCTTGATCGCGCGGCCGGTGCGCGTACGCGGGTTGCGCTCGGGCACCGCAGCACCGAACACGCGCGCGGCGCGGTACGGGCTGCCGAGGTAGCCGTCGTCGGCAACGATCTCGAAGTTGGCGCTGGCCAGCCAGCGCGGGCTCAATATCTGCGTGACGCCGACGCGGTACTGCCAATGGGTGGCCTTGTCGAAGAAGCCTGGTGTGTTGCGTTGGCCCACCTTGTCGGCCGCGCGGCTGAAGCCGAGTGCCACCGTCGTCATGCCGCCGAAGACCTCTTGCGACACATCGACGCTGGCCGTCTGCGCCACGTAGTCCGGCTCCTTGCTGTGGTTGAAGCCCAGGCTGACGATGTTGTCGCGGACCAGGAACTCGGCGCCCAGGTCGTAGGCGTTGCGCGTTTCCTTGAAGGGGCTGGCCGTCGTGACGACGTCGATCGACGCGTTGCTGACCGCATCGACATAAACACCGGCCGACAGCGAGACGCGGCTGGCCAGGCTCTTGCGCACCAGCACCGCCGGGCCGGTGGCCTTGACGCCACCGCCGTCGTAGCTGTGGAACATCAGCTCGCTGCGGTCTTCGGGCAGCGTGGCGGCTATCGCGCCGGTCGTGGCGGCAGGCGCTGCCAATGCCACGGCGGCAAGCCCGCGCCAGCGCCTGCGCAGCCAAATCAACACGCGCGGCAGCCGCATCAGGCGGGGCAGGCGAGGCCGTGGTCGCAGGCTAGTTGCAGCCACAGCCGCCCCCCTGCACGCCGGTGGCGCCGCGCGCGCCTTCGCGGATCGAGTGGATGTGCTCGCGGTGCTTGTCGGGCAGCGAGAACCGCGACCACTGCATCACCGGGTCGGCGAGCTTCTCGCGTTCGTAAGGCTTGACCCAGGGCTCGGTGGCGCAGCCGGCCAAGGCCACCAGCGACAACGCAGTCAACGACAAGAGCAGTCGGCGCATGATGCTGGTCACTCCTTCACCAGCGCGCGAATCTGCTGCTCGTAGGTGGCTTCGACGCCTTCGCGGTAACCGCGGTGCAGGAAGCGCACCTTGCCATCACGATCCACCAGCACGGTGGCCGGCATGCTGCCCATGTCCCAGCGCTTGCTGACCGCCTTGTCGGCATCAAACAGCACCGGAAAACGCACGCCCCATTTCTGCGCGGCGGCGGTGGCGGTGTCGATGTTGTCGTCGATGTTCACGCCCAGCATCACGAATCCTGCTGCCTTGTACTTGTCGTACAGCTTGTTCAAGTGCGGCATCTCCTGCCGGCACGGGCCGCACCAGCTGGCCCAGAAGTTCACGAGAACCACCTGGCCGCGCTGTTCGCTCAGGCGCAGATTGCGGCCTTCGTTGCTCTTCAGCGTGAAGTCGGGTGCCAGCGTTGCGGGCGTGACGGCGGATTGCGCGTTGGCCGAGAGCAGCATGGTCAGCGCCAAGGCAAATCGCAGGGGGCGGTGTACGCGGTTGTTCATGTTCTTCGTGCCCTGCCTCAGAACAGCACCGTGATGCCGGCCGTGACTTCCAGGTTCTGCGTGCTTTGCCGCTTGCCCAGGATGTCGAGCGTGAACACGTGGTCGCGCACATCGGCTTGCAGCGCGAGCCAGTCGTTCCAGTACAGGCGATAGCCGAACCCGAAGTGATAGGTCTGGCGGCGCTGGTCGTTGAAATCGGTGCTGCCGACGCCGCCGAGGATGTAGCCCTGGCTGGCCTTGGCAGTGCCGCGGCCGAAGAACACTTCGCCGGGCAGCAGGTTGTAGCCGGCGCTGATGTTGTAGTAGCTCAGCGTCTCCTTGCGGTTGACGAAGACGCCACCCGGCAGCACCTGCCGAAAGGCTTCGTCGCTGACCTTGCTGCGGCCGAACGCGCCCTGCACGAAAAAGTCTTCGGTGATGTGGTAGCCGAGCCGGATGCCGCTGACGGCCGAGGCACCGAAGTTCTGCGTTGCGTAAGTCCCCGCGAACACGCCGATCTCGAAATCGTTCGACGCGAACTTCGGCTGGCGGATCGGCTTGCGTTCGACTTGCGGAACGATCACCGGCTCGCCGGACGTGCCCGCCGCCGGCTGCTGCTGCGTTGTCTGGCCGAAAACCGCGGTCGCTGTCAGGGCTGACAGCGCGGTGAAAACAAGGCTTCGAATGTTCATGCCGATGTTGTTAGGTGAACTCAGAAAAAGAACGCAATGCCTAGCGTGGCCGCGCGGTATTCAAGCGAACGGGTGTCGCCGACAAAAGCCGTGTACAGCGTCCAGTCGGCCCGCACGACGAAGCGTTCGGCCAGGTACCAGCGAACGCCCAGCCCCGCATGCGCCAGCCGCGCGTCGGTGAAGGTGGCGCCGACCAGCGTGCTGTTGGGAAAGTTCTTGAACTGCCCGATACCCACGCTCAGGTACGGTGAAAAGCGCCGGTCGGCCCAGGGTTCGGCCGTCAATGCGATGTGCCAGAAGTCGGTGCCCGAGAAAGCGCCCTGCACCTGGCCGAGCGTCAATTCGACGCCCAAGGGCTCGGCCAGTTTGGCGCCCAGCCAGAGCTTGAGCATCGGGTCGCTGCGAAAGCGGCCCCACGCCGCGCCCATTTCGACCTTGCGGCTCAGGTAGTCGTCGAGCACGGTGTCGCGAAAGCTCTTCGTGCCACCCGCCTCGGTGAGCGTGGTTTCGAGTTGCTGGCGCTGCACCCAGCCGACTTGTCCGGTCGCGGCGCGAACCTTGTACCAATCGGTGCGGCGCAATTCGATCGTGATCCATTGGTGCCGTTCGGCGACGAAGAACACCGGGTAGCCGCGCCCCGGCCCGGTGCGCAGTTCGATGAACGGCGCAGTGACCTTCAGGCTTTCTGGCGCGGGCAGGCCCTGGGCCGCCTGTGCCGGCAGCGCCAGCGCGAATAGAGCCCAAAGCGCGCAAGCGATCAACCTCATGGGCGGCTACTGCGCATTGCACACACCGGTGTCGGGGTCGGCCGGCGTGAACAGCGCGGCCGCGGCGGGGCTGAACTCGTCCCGCCCTTGCGGCATCGGCCGGCTGATCCAGTAGCGGATGAGCCTGGCCTCCGCGGTGTCCACGCTTTCGAAGATCAAGCCACCACCGTGCAACACGCCGCGCACCAGCGGCTTGTTGAGCAAACGGCTCGAGTCCGGCGCGCCGATCACAGTCTCGCCCATCGACGAATAGAAGTTGCGGTACATCTCGGTCGCGCGCAGGGCTTCGGGCGTCTGGGCCAGGCTCTGCAGCGTCGCGCCCGCGGTCAGCCGCAGGGCGCCCCCGGTACCCGTGGCGTTGTCGTGGCAGCCCCCGGCGGCGCAGGTGTTGATCGACGCCACACCGTTGATGACGACACGCAACGGCGCATTCAACAACGGGTGGATGCAACGCTGGAAGTACGCGAATGAAAGCTTCTGCCCGGTGGCCTGAGGCGGCGGGTTGACGACGTCGGGCGGGTTGTCCAGGGTGCCGCCGCCACACCCGACAAGTTGGGCGGCAAGGCCCGCGGCGGCAACCCGGGCGGTGAGCGCAGTGCGCAAGCCGACGGTCATGGGTTGCTGCACCCCGCCGTGATCCAGTTGGCTATCGCCGTGTACGCCGCGCCGCCCATCGGCAGCAGGGCCGTCGTCTGCGTGGTCGCGCCTTCGGGGTGCGGCACGGTCGATGGCTTCTTCAGCAAAACGTTCGACGCGGCGTTGCAGGCGTTCGAGATCAGCGTCAGCGTCACGTTGAAGTCGCCCTCGGGGCTACCGGTCAGGATGAGCCGGTTGCCGCGCATGCCGTTGCCTGGTGCGTGGCAGATCGCGCACTGCGCGGTGAGGATCGGCTGCACCTGCTGGGCGAAGGTGGCCTGGCTCAGGCCCGACACGCTGCGCACACCACCGCCCGGGGCGAACGGGTCGTTGTAGTACTGGCCGCCGAGGTCCATCCATTCGGCGAGCAGGCGCTTCTCGGCCTTGTTGAGCAGCGTCCCGTGATCAGGCGCCGTCGCCGGGGGGTTGGGGTGCGCGCTGCGTGCGGCGCCGCCGGCCAACAGCGTCTGGCCGGACAGGATCTCCATCAGCCGGCTCTTGCGCGCCTGCCCGGCGCTGTTGGCCGCGCCGGACGAGGTTTCGACCAGCGGCGCCACACGCACCAGTTCCGGCACACCGTCGCGTTGCCTCGTCACCGGCACGCCGTTGGCGTCGAGCTGCGGGTCACCGATCAGCAGTTCTTCATAGCTCACCAGCCGGCCGGTGCCGGCAATCGTGCCGCGCAGATCGAGCTTGGCGCTGTCGGCATGGCAGGCCACGCAGGTCATCGCGCCGTTCACGCCGCGGGCGCGTGTCCACAGCGGCTGGATGTGGTCGGGGTAGTTGACGACGCCGCTGACCGGCGCGGCGGTCAACAAGTCATCGGCCGCGTTGACGTTGCCCGTGTAGCGCAGCGAGATGCTCTCGCGTGCCACCACGCCGGGCTTGCTGGTGTCGGCCCACAGTTCGGTGAAGGCCGGGTCGGTGACGAGCGCCAGCGCCGACGCATCCAGCCGCGTGCGCAACGACGCCAGCGTCTCGCCGCTCTGGTGCTGGCTGGCGAGTGCTTGCTTGATGCCGGCCGGGAAGGTGTTGACGATCGAGCCCGCGTTCAACGCCGCGCCGCGCCGCGGGCTGTGGCAGCCGTCGCAGGTGCGGCGTTCGCCCGGCCGCACCTGGATCCAGTTGGTGTGGGTCTGGAACGCGCGGCCTTCGCTGTCGACGACCGACAGCGCCAGCGGCACGTCGGCCGGAATCTGCAACTTGAACGAGCCGTCGGGTTCGATCGGCGCGTAGCCGAGGATCTGCTGCTGTTCGAACTCGGTCTCGCCGATGGCGTTTCGCAAACCGCTGCTGCCCGAAGGCGGCGCGACGGCGCGCGTGGCGCGGATGAAGCGCGCCGGTGCGCAGCGGTAGGCCGCATCAGCCGGGTCCTTCATGCGCTTGAGGTCGGCAACACGGCTGCGCGTGTCCAGCGTGTCGATGGGGGTGGTCTGCGGGATGGCGGTGGTGCAGCCGGCGGCCAGGTCGGCGCTCGTCAGCATCTGCGCGGCCATGCGGTTCAGGCCGTCGGTGTCGTAGACGCTGCGCACCTCGATCAGCGCCAGGTTCTGTGCCGCCAGCGCCGCGTCCACCGTGGTCGGCAGTGCGGCGCTCGGCTCGGGCCGTGCCAGCAACGCCACCGGGTCGGTGTACATGAAGCCGCCGGGCGGCGCGGCGACGATGCCCCAGGTCTGCACCGCCGGGTCGAACATGTAAATGGCGTAGGTGGCAGGCGCGTTGTCCTGTACCGCGTCGGCCGCGCGCACAGCCATCGTGCGGGTGTTGTCGGACAGGCGCGTGCGCTCCTCGGCCGTTAGGTTGGCGCAGGCGGTGACCACGCCGCTGCGCGTCACCTCGCACGGCCGCCAGGCCAGCAGCACGCGCTGGGTGTTGTCCCACAGCGGGTAGGGCGTGGTGATGCGGCCGAACTCGCTCAGGCCCCGGCCTTCGCTCAACGCCCGCGCGGTGCCCTCGGCCTGGCCCCCGGTGGCCGGCACCTGGGTGCTGGCCGGGGTGTTGAATTCGCTGTAGTTGGCGGCGTTGATGAACTGCAGCGACCCGCCTTCCTGGGTGCCGCTCAACGACATCAGCGACGACGCCAGGAAGCCCTTGTACGGCCCGTTCGGATCCATCTCGCGCGGGTGCAGGTAGCTGTTGCCGGGGCTGTGCGCGCCGTAGTTGACGAACAGGTTGGTGCCGTCGGGCCGGGCGGTGAAGATCGCGAAGCGGTTGCGGTCGCCGACGTGTTCCCAGCGGCTGAACATCAGGTCGCCGTTGGCCTTGAGCACCGGGTTGCGCTCGTGGCTCTGGTTGAAGCTGATCTGCGTGATCGCGTTGCCCAACGCGTCCATCGAATGCAGGTTCAGCACCTGCTCGCGTTCGTACTCGTCCAGCGCCTTGTACGCGCGGCCCAGCGCCTGGTTCAGGCTGCTCTTGGCCTGCCGGTTGCTGGCGAAGACGAAGCCCTGGTTGGCAGGCAGGTAGACCGGGTCGACATCGTCGTGCTGCGTGCTCGCCGTCAGGCGGCGGAAGCTGCCGCCAGCCAGGCCGGTGGTGCTGGTGGTGGTGTCGTATTCCCAGATGTTCCAGCGGCCGGTGCACGCGGCCACCGGTGTGGCGCTGCCGGCTAACGGGATGGTGGCTGTATTCGATGCGGGGCAACGCAGCGCGAAGACGATTCGCTTGCCGTCGTAGCTGACTTCGGGGTCGCTGGCGTCGCCTACGCCTTGGGTGAAGCGTGCGGTCAGGTTGTGCTCGGTCGCGCTGGGGCTGGATTTCTCGCGCAGCATCAGGTCGCCGCCGGCGGCGAACGGCGTGCCGTCGGTCGGGTTCATCGAGATCGCGGTCGCGCGCTTGACGTAGGCCAGCGGCACGTCGCCGGCCACGGTGACGGTGTCTTCGCTCTTGGTGCTCTCGCCACTGCAAGCCGTCAGCAGGGCTGCCGTGGCCAGGGTGGTGAAGGAGAGGGTGCGTCTGCTGTTCATCTCGTTCCTCCTCGAAAGCCGGCCCGCGCCTCAGGCGGCGGCCAGGGGTTGCGGCTGTATCAATCCCGCCGATGTCATTCCCGCAGAGAAATGCAAGGCACCCTCGGCGTCGATCACCACCGCGTCCACGCCCGGCAGCGACTCGACCAGCTCAAAGCCTTTGGCCACACCGAGCACGAACACGCTCTTGCTCAGCGCCTCGGCGGTCAGGCCGTCTTCGGCCAGCACCGTCACGCTGCGCACATGCGAAGGCGACACGCCGCTGAAGGGGTCGATCAGGTGGTGGCAGCGTTCGCCGGTGGTGCCGTCGATGAAAAAGCGTTCGTAGTCGCCGGAGGTCGACACAGCGCAGTCTTCCAGTGGCAGGACCGCGGCCACGCCGGAAGGTGTGCGCGGGTCACGGATCGCCACGCTCCACGGCCGGCCGCGGCGGTTGCCGATGACGCGGCTGTCGCCGCCGGCGCTGACGTATGCGTGTTCGATGCCGCGGCGGGCCAGCAGCCGCGCGGCGCCGTCCACCGCATGGCCCTTGGCAAAACCGCCGAGGTCGATGCACATGCCCGGCCGCGCGAAGCGCAGCGTGCGTGCGCGCTCATCCAGCTCCAGGTATTGCCAGCCGACGGCAGCGCGCGCGGCCTCCAGCGTTGCGGCATCGGGGCGCACGCCGGCGCGGTAGTCGTACAGACGGCCGACGCCCGCGTAGCTGATGTCGAAAGCGCCGTCGCTCAACACCGAGAACGCCAGTGCATGCCGCAACAGCCCGAACATCTCTTCCGACAGCGGCACCGCGCGCGCACCCGCCTCGCGGTTGATGCGCGACAGCTCGCTGGCCGGCTTGTGCGGGCTCATCAAGCGGTCGATGCGGTGCATCTCGTCCATCACCGACGCGGCCGCCGCGGCGCCCTGGCGCGCATCGGCACACCACAGCTCGACACCGATGGCGGTGCCCATGATGGCTTCTTCACGCTTGAGCCAACCGCCCGGTGCCGGGCGTGCGGCGAGCAGGAAGTCGAGGCGGCGTTGGTGGGGGGCGGTGGCAGTCAGCAACATGGGACGCGACGCTATCGACGCGTGGCCCGAGCGACAGTCACGGCGAGTTCGCCTTTGCGAGCAGATGCTTCAAACGTGAGGCGTGTGCTTGTCCAGCGCCGTGCGCGCAGCGTGACGGAATGCACGAACCGCCGCCGCGATCCAGCGCCAACCAACGCGCCGCCAGAATCAGCGAATGCTCGACGACATCAAGAGAACACTCTGGGCCACCGCCGACAAGCTGCGCGCCAACATGGACGCGGCCGAGTACAAGCACCTCGTGCTCGGCCTGATCTTCGTCAAGTACATCTCCGACACATTCCAGGCCAGGCGCAGCGAACTCGAGGCGCGTTTTGCCGACCCGGCCGACGACTACTTTCTGGAAGGCAGCACGCCCGCGCTGTGCGCCGAAGAGCTGGAGGACCGCGACTACTACCGCGAGGCCAACGTCTTCTGGGTGCCCGAGGCGGCGCGTTGGGAAGCGCTGCGCGCAGCCGCCAAGCAGCCCGACATCGGCAAGCGCATCGACGACGCGCTGGCGCTGGTGGAGGCCGAGAACCCCAAGCTCAAGGGCATCCTCGATAAACGTTTCGCGAGGGCGCAGTTGCCCGACGGCAAGCTCGGCGAGCTGGTGGACCTGGTTTCAACCATCGGCTTCGGCGCGTCTGCCCGCGAGGCGCGCGACGTGCTGGGGCAGGTCTACGAATACTTCCTGGGCATGTTCGCCAGCGCCGAGGGCAAGCGCGGCGGCCAGTTCTACACGCCGCGCAGCATCGTCAAGACGCTGGTGGCGGTGCTGGCGCCGCACCACGGTAAGGTCTACGACCCGTGCTGCGGCAGCGGCGGCATGTTCGTGCAGAGCGAGGAGTTCATCCTGTCGCACGGCGGCAGGCTCGGCGACGTGGCCATCTTCGGCCAGGAGGCGAACCCGACCACATGGCGCCTGGCGGCGATGAATCTGGCCATCCGCGGCATCGATTTCAACCTGGGCCGCGAGCCGGCCGACACCTTCACCAGGAACCAGTTCCCCGACCTGCGCGCCGACTTCATCCTGGCCAACCCGCCGTTCAACATCAGCGACTGGTGGCACGCCAGCCTGAGCGGCGATGCGCGCTGGCATTACGGCGACCCGCCGCAAGGCAACGCCAACTACGCCTGGCTGCAGCACATGCTGCACCACCTGAAGCCGGGCGGCCGCGCCGGCATCGTGCTGGCCAACGGCAGCATGAGCAGCAGCCAGAACAACGAAGGCCAGATCCGCGCGGCGATGGTCGATGCCGACGTGGTCGAAGTGATGATCGCGCTGCCCGGACAGTTGTTCTTCAACACCCAGATCCCGGCCTGCCTGTGGTTCTTGGCCAAGGACAAACGCGTCCGCCACGGCGAGGTGCTGTTCATCGACGCGCGCAAACTGGCGGTGATGATCAGCCGGGTGCAGTGCGAGTTGGCGGATGCGGTGATCGACCGCATCGCCGGCACGGTGGCGGCGTGGCGCGGTGAGGCAGCGGAGCCTGGTGCCGGCGAATACGCCGACGTGGCCGGCTACTGCCGCAGCGTGAAGCTGGCCGAGATCGCCGAGCACGGCCATGTGCTGACACCGGGGCGTTATGTCGGCGCCGAGGCGGTCGAGGACAACGACGCCGACTTCGCCACCAAGATGCAGGCGCTGACCGAGAAGCTGGGCGAGCAGATGGCCAAGGGGGCGGAGCTGGACGCTGTGATTCGCGCCAAGCTTGGAGGTTTGGGGTATGAGTTCTGACCAAGCGAACTTCGCCGGACTGGTCACGACTATCGCGCGAACCCACGCGCTGTTTGCCGCCCAAGCCAGCAAGGCGATCAATGTCAGCCTGACGTTGCGCAACTGGTTGATCGGCCACCACATCGCGGAATACGAATTCCAGGGCGCAGATCGTGCGGACTATGGCGGGCAGCTGCTGGAGCGGCTGGCGCACCAGCTGGGTGAAGCGGGCTTGCGGCGCATCGATGCGCGCGAGCTGCGGCGTTTTCGGCAGTTCTACGGCGCTTATCCACAGATTCGGGAGGCGGTGACTCCCGTTTTGGCGGCGTTGCCGACGGCGCAGCGGGTCGGCCTGACCGAGATTCGGGAGTCAGTGACTCCCGAATCTGATCCGATGACGCCGGCCGACGCCAGTGCACCGCCGGCTCTGGACCCTCGGCTGTTGCTGGAACGGCTGTCGTTCACCCACTTTGCCGAACTGTTGCAGATCGACGCGCCGCTCAAGCGCCTGTTTTATGAAGTCGAAACCCTGCGCGGCAACTGGTCGGTGCGTGAACTCAAACGCCAGATCGCCACGCAGTACTTCGAGCGCAGCGGCCTGTCCACCGACAAGGATGCGCTGGCACTTCTGACACACCAGCAGGCTGAGCCGCAAAGCCCGCAGCACGTCATCCGCGACCCCTATGTGTTCGAGTTCCTCGGTCTGCGCCCGCAGGAGGTGATGACCGAACGCAAGCTGGAAGACGCCTTGCTCGACCGCCTGCAGCAGTTCCTGATCGAGCTGGGCCACGGCTTCTGCTTCGAGGCGCGGCAAAAGCGCGTGCTCATCGGCGGCGAACACGGCTTCATCGACCTGGTCTTCTACCACCGCGTGCTGAAGTGCCATGTGCTGGTGGAGTTGAAGAACGACGCCTTCCGCCACCAGCACCTGGGCCAGCTCAACGCGTATGTGGGCTACTACCAGCAGCACGAAATGACCCAGGGCGACCAGCCGCCGGTCGGCATCTTGCTGTGCACGCAGAAGAACCACGAGATGGTGCAGTACGCGCTGGCCGGCATGACGAACAAGCTGTTCGTGTCGCGGTATCAGTTGCAGTTGCCGGCGGCGAGTGAGATGGAGGAGTTCTTGCGGCGGGCGTTGGGGGAGTTGGGCGCAGATTCGGAAGCGGCTGGCCCATGAATCTCGGGTGGGTGACCAGCACTCTCGGCGGATTTGTTCGCCTCCAGCGCGGCCACGACCTGACTGCGTCGGAGCAATTGAAGGGGTGCGTACCGGTCATGGGTTCGGCAGGACCAAATGGCATGCACGTTGAAGCTCGCGCTCAAGGCCCAGGTGTCGTGGTCGGGCGGAGCGGCGCGTCAATTGGCCGTGTTCACTACTCGGAAATCGACTACTGGCCGCACAACACTTGCCTCTACGTCACTGACTTTCTCGGAAACAACCCGAGGTTTGCCTACTACTTATTGCAGACCCTGAATCTGGCTCTGTACAACTCAGGCAGCGCACAGCCATCGCTGAACCGAAACCTCATCTACTCGATTCCGCTTCGGGTGCCCCCGCGAGATGAGCAGGATCAGATCGCAGCCATGCTTCGGGCCCTCGACGACCGCATCGCCCTCCTGCGCGAAACCAACGCCACTCTCGAAGCCATCGCGCAGGCGCTGTTCAAGTCGTGGTTCGTCGATTTCGATCCCGTTCGCGCCAAGCAGCAAGGCCTCGCGCCGGCCGGCATGGACGAAGCCACGGCGGCCTGGTTTCCGGATTCATTCGAGGCGTCTGGCCGCGGCTTGATTCCGAAGGCTTGGACGGAGGCATCGATCTACGACATCGCCCATGTGATCTACGGCGCCCCATTCGCATCCAGCAAGTTCAACACCAAAGGCATTGGGAGGCCGCTTATTCGCATCCGCGACTTACGCGACGAGGCCCCGGGCGTTTACAGCGCCGAAGTTCACCCGAAGGGTTACCTCGTAAAGCCCGGCGACATCGTGGTCGGCATGGACGGTGAGTTTCGCGCTTACCTTTGGGGTGGAGAACAAGCGTGGTTGAACCAGCGTGTCTGTGTCTTCGCCCCCAACGTGGATGTGCCGGCGGCCTTTCTTCGCCACACCATCGAGCCACAGCTGGCACATATTGAGGCTACTGAGACCGCGACGACCGTAATTCACCTGTGTAAGGGTGACATTGATCGATTCGTCTCACTGGTGCCGCCGGAAGCTGTTTTGTCGGCGTATGCCGAAGCCACCGGTCCGCACTACGCCCGGATTGTTGTTAATAAGCAGACATGCAGAACCCTAGCCACCCTCCGCGACACCCTGCTCCCTCGCCTGATCTCCGGCCAGCTGCGCCTGCCCGAAGCCGAAGCCTCGGTGGCCCAAGCCTGACCCTGTGCAAGTATTCTTTCAAAGCCTTGGCGCAAATTAAAGAATCCTTTAATATCGCGCCCAGCCGTTCAAGAGTGCTTTCACACGATGCGCAGCACCGGTACCTACGCCACCTCCACCACATTGGGTGAATCGGTTCGGGCCTTCGTGCCGCACCGTCTGCCGCCGGCCGGCCCGGCGCTGGCGCCAGAGGCGTTTGATGCGCGCAATCGCAGTGCCGAACTGGCCCTGGCCCGTTTGTCCGGCGTGTCGGGCTTGGTGCCTTCGGTCGACTGGCTGCTCTACAGCGCCATCCGCAAGGAGGCCTTGCTGACCTCGCAGATCGAAGGAGCCCAGGCCACGTTGATGGACTTGTTCGACCAGGAAGCGGGCCTGGCCGTCAGCAACACCGACGACGTGGCCGAGGTCACCAACTACCTGCGCGCCTTTCGGCTGGTGCGCGACAACCTGCGCTCGCCAAGCGGCCTGCCGATCAGCGTGCGTTTGCTGTGCGACGCCCACCGGCTGCTGTTGGACGGCGCGCGCGGTGCGGGCAAGCAGCCCGGTGAGTTGCGCCGCTCGCAAAACTGGATCGGGGGCACGCGCCCCGGCAATGCGGTGTTCGTGCCGCCACCGCCCGGGCGGGTGCCCGCTTTGCTGGCCGAGATGGAGCGTTTTGTCCACAAGAAGCCGGCCAGGCTGGCGCAGTCCCTGCCACCGCTGGTGCGGGTGGCGCTGGTGCACGTGCAGTTCGAGACGATCCATCCCTTTCTGGACGGCAACGGCCGCATCGGCCGCTTGCTGATCGCGGCATTGATGGAGGACTGGGGCTTGTTGCCCGAGCCCTTGATGTACCTCAGCGGCTACCTGAAGCAGCACCAGGCCGAGTACTACCGAAGCTTGTCGGCGGTGCGCACGCAGGGTGACTGGGAGGGCTGGGTGGCGTTCTTTCTGGAAGGCGTGGAGACGGCAGCCACCGACGCCGAGCGCGGCATCGTTGCCATTGCCAGCCTGGTGGCGGCCGACCGCCGCCGCCTGCTCGCCACGCCCAAGGCGGGTGCTGCGAGCCTGCGCCTGTTCGAGCTGCTGCCGATGATGCCGCGCTTCACGATCGCGCAGGTGCGTCAGGCGCTGAGTACCAGCGTCCCCACCGCCACGGCCGCCGTCAAGCTGCTGGAGGATCTGGGCATCGCGCGCGAGCTGACCGGGCAGAAGAAGAACCGCAGTTTCAGCTACCAGGCCTACATCGATGTGCTGAGCGCGTGACCATGACATGACCGAAGATCAGCTCGAAAAGGAAACCCTGGCCTGGCTGGGCGAGGTCGGCTACACGCGCTGCTACGGCCCTGACATGGCCCCCGATGGCACCGCGCCGGAACGCGCCAGTTACCGCGACGTGGTGCTGGTGCAGCGCCTGCGCCAGGCCATCCGCAACCTCAACCCCAACGTGCCGCAGGCGGCGCGCGAAGACGCCATGCGCCAGGTGCTGGACCTCGGCACGCCGGTGCTGCTGGCCGCCAACCGCCAGTTCCACCGCCTGCTGGCGGCTGGCGTGCCGGTGCAGGTCCAGCGCGACGGCGAGACGCGCGGCGACTTCGTCAAGCTCGTCGATTGGGCCAGGCCGGGGCGCAACGAATGGCTGGCCGTCAACCAGTTCAGCATCACCGGGCCGCAGCACACGCGCCGGCCCGACATCGTGCTGTTCGTCAACGGCTTGCCGCTGGTGCTGATCGAGCTGAAGAACCCGGCCGACATGAACGCCGATGTGTGGAAGGCGTTCCAGCAGATCCAGACCTACAAGGCGCAGATCGCGGATGCCTTCCTTTACAACGAACTGTTGGTGATCTCGGACGGCACCGACGCGCTGTTGGGCTCGCTGTCCGCCGATGCCGAGCGCTTCATGGCCTGGCGCACGATCGACGGCGTGGTGCTGGACCCGCTGGGGCCGTTCAACGAGTTGCAGACGCTGGTGCGTGGCGTGCTGGCACCGAAATACCTGCTGGACTACCTGCGCTTCTTCGTGTTGTTCGAAGACGAACTGGGTAATGGCGGCAACAGCGGCGGCAACGGCGGCCTGGTCAAGAAGATCGCCGGCTACCACCAGTTCCACGCCGTGCGCGCGGCCATTGCGCAGGTGGTGGCTGCGTCACGCGAGGACAGTGCGCCCGGCTTGCGCGGCAAGGGCGGCGTGGTCTGGCACACGCAGGGCAGCGGCAAGAGCATCACGATGACGTGCTTCGCGGCGCGCGTGATGCAAGAGCCGCTGATGCAGAACCCGACCATCGTCGTCATCACCGACCGCAACGACCTCGACGGCCAGTTGTTCGGCGTGTTCTCGCTGGCGCAGGACCTGTTGCGCGAACAGCCGGTGCAGGCCACCACCCGACAGGCGCTGCGGGCACAGCTTGGCAACCGGCCCAGCGGCGGCATCGTGTTCGCGACGATCCAGAAGTTCATGCCGGGCGAGGACGAAGACGCGTTCCCGCTGCTGTCCGACCGCCGCAACATCGTCGTCATCGCCGACGAGGCGCACCGCACGCAGTACGGCTTCGAGGCCAAGCTCAAGCGCTTCAAGCCGCTGCGCAGCAGCACCGCCCCCAGCACCGGCACGGGTGAGGCGCCGGCACACCGGGCCGAATTCGCACCGGCTGAAGAGCCCTCCACCGGGCGTGAGAGCGACCAGGTCTCGCGCTACCAGGTGGGCTACGCCCAACACCTGCGCGACGCACTGCCGAACGCCACCTTCGTGGCCTTCACCGGCACGCCGGTGTCCGGCGCAGACCGCGACACGCGCGCCGTGTTCGGCGACTACATCAGCGTCTACGACATGCAGCAGGCCAAGGAAGATGGCGCCACCGTGGCCATCTACTACGAGAGCCGCCTGGCCAAGCTGGGGTTGAAGGCCGACGAACTGGCCACCATCGACGACGAGGTCGACGAGCTCGCCGAAGACGAAGAAGAAAGCCAGCAGGTCAAGCTGAAGAGTCGCTGGGCGGCGCTGGAGAAAGTGGTGGGTGCCGAGCCGCGCATCCACAGCGTCGCAGCCGACCTGGTGGCGCACTTCGAAGAACGTTGCAGGGCCCAGGCCGGCAAGGCGATGGTGGTGGCGATGAGCCGCGAAATCTGCGTCCATCTGTACGACGAGATCACCCGGCTGCGGCCCGCCTGGCACAGCGCCGACCCCGAGCAGGGCGCCATCAAGATCGTGATGACGGGCTCGGCCAGCGACAAGGCGCTGCTGCGGCCGCACATCCACAGCGCGCAGGTGAAGAAGCGGCTGGAGCAGCGCTTCAAGAACCCAGCTGATCCACTGCAACTGGTGATCGTGCGCGACATGTGGCTGACAGGCTTCGACGCACCGTGCGTGCACACGCTGTACGTCGACAAGCCGATGAAGGGCCACAACCTGATGCAGGCCATCGCCCGCGTGAACCGCGTCTTCAAGGACAAGCAGGGCGGGCTGGTGGTGGATTACATCGGCATCGCCAACGAGTTGAAATCGGCGTTGAAGGAATACACCGCCAGCCAGGGCCGCGGCCGGCCGACGGTGGACGCACACGAGGCCTACAGCGTGCTGGCCGAAAAGCTCGATGCGCTGCGCGGCCTGCTGCACGGCTTCGACTACAGCGGCTTTCTGACTGGCGGGCACAAGACGCTGGCCGGCGCTGCCAACTTCGTGCTGGGCCTGTCGTCGGCGCAGGGGCGCGATGGCAAGAAGCGCTTCTGCGATCTGGCGCTGGCTCTGAGCCAGGCCTTCACGCTGTGCTGCACGCTCGACGAAGCCAAGGCGGTGCGCGAAGAGGTGGCCTTCCTGCAAGGCGTGAAGGTGCTGCTGACCAAGCGCGAGACCAGCGCCGCGAAGAAGACCAACGAAGAGCGCGAGCTGGCCATCCGCCAGATCATCGGCGCGGCCGTGGTGTCGGAATCCGTGGTCGACATCTTCGACGCGGTGGGGCTGGACAAGCCCGACATCGGCATCCTCGACGACGCCTTCCTGGCCGAGGTGCGTAACCTGCCCGAACGCAACCTGGCGGTCGAGCTGCTGGAGCGTTTGCTCGAAGGCGAGATCAAGTCCCGCTTCGCCAGCAACGTGGTGCAGAACAAGCGCTTCTCGGACATGCTGGCCGACGTGGTGCAGCGCTACCAGAACCGCTCCATCGAAGCCGCTCAGGTGATGGAAGAGCTGGTCCAGATGGCAAAGAAGTTCCGCGATGCGGCGGCCCGCGGCGAGCAGCTCGGCCTGAGCGAAGACGAGGTGCGCTTCTACGACGCATTGGCCGACAACGAATCGGCGGTGCGCGAACTCAGCGACGAGACGCTGAAGCGAATAGCCCACGAACTGGCCGAGAACCTGCGCAAGAACCTGAGCGTGGATTGGTCGGCGCGCGAAAGCGTGCAGGCCAGGCTGCGGCTGATGGTCAGGCGCATCCTGCGCAAGTACAAGTACCCGCCCGACCGGCAGGATGCCGCCGTGGAACTGGTGCTGCGGCAGGCCAAGGCGCTGGCCGAGGCCTGGGCCTGAACTGCATCGGCCGTGCCCGAAGGTGCTGTTCCTGGGCGAGCACTGCGCCGCCAGAATTCGGCCGCCCCATGGAACTGGTTCACGTCGCACCCGCCCGCCACCCACCGCCGCCTCTGCCGAGTTCAGGCCTGGTGGTGCTGCACGCCGCGGCGTTGGAGATGGCGCCACGGCGCATGCTGGACACGCTGCGCCGGCTCGGGCCCGTTCGGGTGGTGCTGGTCGGGCCCGAGTTCGGCAGCCTGGCCCACCGGCTGGCATTGGTTGTCGGCTTCGACGAGGTCTGGCCGGCCGGGCTGCCGGCGGCCACGTTCCAGGCCCTGCTGGCCCGGGCCTGGGCAGCGCCGCTGGATGCGCCCGGCCCGCCCACGGACCCCCGGCCCCGGCACGCCGATGCGCCGGTGTCGGCCCCGCCGCTGTCCGCGCCGCCCGCGCCGCCATCACGGTTGCAGGTCAGCGTCGACGTCGCCGGTGGCACCTGCACCGTTTTCGACCGCGTCATCGTGATGCCAGGCACGCGCCTGCGCCTGCTCGACGCCCTGGTTGCTGCGTATCCAGCAGCAGCCCGGCGTTCGGCGTTGGCCGGCACGGCCGCGGTGCCTGGGCGCCGCATCGACATGACCATCTGCCGCCTGCGCATGGCGCTGCAAGCCTCCGGCATCGACACGCTGGTCGTCGAGTCGGTGCGCGGGGTCGGCTACCGGCTCGCGGTCCGGGCCGGCGCCCCCTGCCGCGCGGGCTGACCGGCTGACCCCTCTGACGCCGCTGACGCCGCTAACCCGGCGCCAGCGTGACGACGACCGAACCCTTCTTGCGCCCGCTGTCGGCGTACCGGTGCGCCTGGGCGATCTGCTCGAAGGGGTAGCAGCGGTCGATGACTGGCCTGAACACACCGGCTTCGGCCAGCGCGGCCAGCGCATCCAGGTCCTCGGCGCGCTCGGCTGACGGCCCGGCGATGATGCGGTGGCGGCCGGCCAAAGCCAGCCACGCCATCGGCAACATGTCCGGCAGCGCGGCCAGCACCAGCAGCAGCCGCCCGCCTTCGGCCAGCGAGCCCTTGCTGCGCGAGTACGGCGCGGTGCCGGCCGTATCGACGATCAGGTCGTAGGTCAGCCCGTTGCGCGTGAAGTCCTCGGTCGTGTAGTCGATGACGTGGCGGGCCCCCAGCGACTCGACCAGCGCCCGGTTGGCGCCGCCGCAGACCCCGGTCACCCCGGCGCCGGCATGCGCCGCCAGTTGCACCGCTGCCGTCCCGACCGCGCCGGAGGCCCCGTTGACCAGCACGCGCTCGCCGGGCTCGAGCTTGCCGCGGCGCAGGAAATCCCGTGCCGTGGTGCCGCCGAAAGGCAGGGCGGCCGCTTCGGCGCTGCCATGAGCCCGAAGCCGCGTGGCATCGCCATCCGGCGAATCCGGCTGTCGGCCGAGCTCACCGTCGTCGCATCGATGCGGACCAGCAGGTCGCGGTGGCCGGGTACGGGCCGCGGCAGCGTTCGCAGGCGCACCCGCTCCGGCGGCCCGTAGACCTCGCAAACCGCCGCCTGCATCAGAAGCGCGCCCTCACCCCGACGTGGAAGCGGCGGCCGATCGCGTCGTAGGTGCCGGCATCGGTCTCGGCGCCGGTGGTGCTGTCGCGCACGCCGCTGGGGATCAGCGGGGCCTTCGTATCGAAGGCGTTGTCGATGCCCAGGTACAGCTGCATCGTCCTATGGACCTGGTAGCTGAACTGCATGTCGACATAGGCCTTGGCCGGGACCGTCACCGAACCCGCCGGCACCCGCCCCGCCGGCGCAAAGTTGCTGGCCAGGAACTGGTCGTCGACGGCGGACTTGCCGATGTAGGTCGTCGTGGTGCGCACGCCGAAGGGGCCGGTGTCGTAGCCGAGATTGAGCGTGAAGCGATCCTTCGCCGCGCCGATCTCGCCGGCGAACGGATCCCGCTGCGCACCCGGCAGCGGGATGCGGAAGCCCTCCATCAGGCGCGTGTAGGCCAGCCGCGTCGACAGCTGGCCCGGGCCCAGTGGCAGCGTGACGGCGGCGGTCATGTCGACGCCCTCGACACCCTCGCCGCCGCTGTTCGACTGTTCGCTGTCGATGAACGAGAGCGAGCCGGCGCTGTTCGGCCCGGTGGCGTTGGCACGCCGGGTGATGAAGCGGCAGAACGAGGCGTCGCCGCTGTAGCACTGGTTGAGGATGAACTGGCGCGGCGTGGCCAGGATGCCGTCGGCGATGTCGACCTTGAAGTAGTCAAGCGTGACGGTCAGGTTGCGCAGCAGCGCCATGCCGCCGGCGTTGAACACCAGGCCAATGGTGGTCGAGCGGCCGGTTTCTTCCTTGAGCCCCGGGTTGCCGCGGTTGAAGCCGCTGATGCCCTGCTGGTCGGACTGGGTCGAGCTGAAGCTGCCGTTGGCGGCGATGTTGGCGTTGACGCCGGCCGCTGCCCGGCAACGCGTGGCGGTGGTGCCGGTGCTGGTGGCGGTGGTGCCGACGCAGGGGTCGGTCAGGCCGGTCGGGAAGTCCTGGCTGGGGGGCGAGAACAACTCGCTGATGTTGGGCGCGCGCGTCGACAGCGTGCGCGACATGCGGACCTTCAGCGTCGATGTCGGGCTCCACTCCAGGCCGGCGTTCCAGCTCGTCACGTTGCCCACCGTGCTGTAGTCGCTGGCGCGCGCAGCCAGCGTTGCGCTCAGGCTCTTCACGAAAGGCAGGTTCTTGAGGATCGGGATCCGCGTCTCGACGAAGCCTTCGCTGACGTCGTAGCCGCCGCGCGTCGGCGGGATGGCGTTGCCGGCGTTCAGGCCGGCCTGCTGCAGCGCGTCGAACTCGGTGCGGGCGAACTCCTTGCGGTACTCCAGGCCGGCGGCGAAGCCAAGCGGGCCGGCCGGCAGATCGAACGCCTCGCCGGAGACGTTCACCCCGGCCGTGCGTTGGGTGGTCGAGGTGGTCAGCGAGCCCGGCGCGGCGATGTAGTTCAGCGCCGCCGCGCTGACCGCGCCGCGGCCGAACAGGTTGATCGGCACGCAACCCTGCGCCCGCGCGTCGGCGTCGACGCAGATCGGCTCGCTCCGGTTGCCGTCGCCGTCGACGTCGTTGACGTCGGGCACCGCCTGCAGCGCGTTGCGGAAGTTCAGCACGTTGACCTGGCCGCTGCTGGTCTGCGCTTCCTTGGTCGAGCCGTAGCCGACGAACAGGTCGTAGCTGATGCGCCGCGTCAGTTCGCCCTTCAGGCCGGTGACGAAGCGGAAGGTGTCGCGGTCGGCCTGGTTGCCGCGGTTGCCCACCTCGGCCATCCGGCGCGTGAAGAAGTAGTCGGGGATGCCGTCGCCGTCGGTGTCGCTGATGTCGTTCCAGATGTGATCGGGCACGAACGGGTTGCGCACCAGCCGGCCATTGACCAGTGTGCCGGCGGGCACCTGGCCGCCGCGTGCGGGCAGGATGTCGTCGCTGGCCAGCGGGAACGGCTCGAGCTCGGTCCGTGTCTTGGTCAGCGCGTAGCTGCCTTCGAAGAACACGGTGTGCGCATCCGTCAGCGCGTGTTCGGCCTTGGTGGCCAGCAACGCGCGCTGGGTCGGGATGGCGATGGTGCGGAACTCGCTGCGGTTGAAGCCGGTGGCCTCGGCGCCGCCGGTGCCGTTGGTGTTGGCCGCCACCACCTGACCGGCGCGGTTGGTGGTGAAGGTGTTGTTGTCGGTGAAGAAGGTGCCCTGCGGCGCAAAGCCGGAGAAGAACGGCCGCCGCACGTTGAACAGGTCTTCAGGCCGGCGCGTTGCCGCCGGGCCTTGGGTGCCGAGCGAGACCTGGTCGATCGCCGACACCGCCCGGTCGCGCGAAAACACCGCGCCCAGGTCGCTGAGCGCCAGATGCCCCATCACCGAGGTGCGCCCGTTGTTGCCGCTGCTTCCGAAGGTGATCGAGGCCTTGCGCTTCCTGTCGTCGCCTTCCTGGCTCTGGCCGGTTTCGAGCTCGGCGCTGACGCCTTCGAATTGGCGCTTGAGGATGATGTTGACCACACCGGCCACGGCGTCCGAGCCGTACAGCGACGACGCGCCGCCGGTCATGATTTCGACGCGTTCGATGAAGCCGGTGGGGATGGTGTTCAGGTCCACCGCCTGGTCACCCGGCACGCCCGACACCGTGCGCCGGCCGTTGATCAGCACCAGCGTGCGCGCGGTGCCCAGGTTGCGCAGGTCGACGGTGGCCGTGCCGGCACTGGCGGTGGAGAAGTTCGAGTTGGTGCGGCTGTACAGCGGCGTGCCCGTGGTCGGGTTCTTCAGCAGCAGCTCCTGGATCGTGGTGGCGCCCGAGCGCGCGATGTCCTCGGCGGTGATGACTTGCAGCGGCGACGGCGCTTCCGCACTGAACGAGCGAATGCGCGAGCCGGTGATCTCGACCCGTTCGGCGGTGACGGGGCTGGGCGCTGGCGTCTGCGCCGTCGCGGCGCACGGCAGGGCCAGGATCGCGAGCACGATCTTGTTGTGGAGGGACTTCATCGTTGCGGTGTCTCGAAGGTGTGTGGAGGAGCCGGATCGATGATCGGGACCCCCCCTCGGCCACCGCCATAGCACCTTCGGGCAATGCGCCGGAAGCGCTGGCCGCACGGCCCTGCGCCACCCCTCGTGGCCGCGGCCCCACGCCCGCACCTGCCCTGAAGGGCAGGTGTGCCCGCCGCGCGACACACCGTTCGTCGCATCGGCCCACGGCGGTGCGCGTACGTCGCTACATTGCCGCCATGAAGTTGCTGCTGGTCGACGACCACCCCTTGTTCGCTGTCGGCTTTGCGCATGCGCTGAGGCAGGCCGACCCTGCATTGCTCGTGCTGACGGCGCCGGCGCTGGGCGATGCGCTGGCCATTGCCGCGGCCGAGCCCGACCTGGACATCGTGCTCGTCGACTACCGGCTCGGCGCGTGCAGCGGCATCGACGGCCTGCGCCAGATGGGCGCGCGTTTTCCGCTGCTGGCGCGCATGCTGATCTCGGGCGAGGAGACGCACGCGCTGGTGGCCGGCGCGCGCGCAGCCGGAGCCAGCGGGTTCATCGGCAAGTCGATGCCGCTGGAGGCGATGCTCGCGGCGCTGCACACGGTGGCCGGCGGCGGCGTGGCCTTTGCGCTGCCGGCCGAGTTGCCGCGTTCGCCGATGAGCCCGGCGCCGGCCGCATCCAACGTCATGCACGCCGCCTCACCCACGCAGCGGCAGCGCGAGGTGCTGTCGCTGGTGGCCAGCGGGCAGCCGAACAAGCGCATCGCCTCCGAACTCGGTATCGCCGAGCGCACCGTCAAGCTGCATGTGACGGCGCTGCTGGACACCCTGGGAGCGCGCAACCGCACCCACCTGGTGGCGGTGGCGCGGCAGGCCGGGTTGCTGTAGGTGCTGCGCTCGGTTGTCGCCCAGACGCGCCGGATGTGGCGCGAGACGACGCCCGAGCAGGTCGACCTGCTGTTCCGCGGCATCACCGTCTCGGTGGTGGTCGGTGTCATCGAAGCCTGCGTGATCGCGGTGCTGTTCGTTGGCCTGGTGCCGACGGCCGCGATCCTCGGCTGGCTGGCCGCCTTTCTGGCGGTGCGGCTGGCGCGCCTGGCACTGGCCGGCTGGTACCGCCGCCACCGGGCCCGCTACAGCACCGGCTACTGGATGCGCTGGATCATGGCCACCGCCGCGTTGCAGTCGCTGGTCTGGGGTGCGGGCGCCATCGTGCTGCAGGCGCCCGAGCACCTGCCGCAGGAGATGGTGCTGCACGTGGTGTTGATGGGCATTGCGTTGAGCAACGTCTCGCACCTGGCGCAGCTGTTCCCGCTGCTGGCCGTCTACACACTGGGCACGATGGTGCCGCTGGTGCTGCGCGACCTGTGGATCGGCGAGCTGCATCTGCTGCTGGCGGCGTTTTCGGCGCTGATCACGATCTACGTGCTGGCCAGCGGCTACAAGCAGGCCGGCGTGCATGCCGAGTCGAACGCGCAGCGGCGCCGCAACGCCGAGCTCATCGAAGCCCTGCGCGAGCAGAACGCGATCAGCGCCGAAGCCCGCGCGCAGGCCGAGCAGGCCCATGCCGCCAAGGTGCGCTTCTTCGCCGCCGCCAGCCACGATCTGCGCCAGCCGCTGCACGCACTGGGCCTGTACGCGCAGGCGATGCGCGCGCAAGGCACGCCGGCCGAGGTGCGCGGGCTGTCGGCGCACATCGCCGACTGCGTCGACGGCATGGCGCACATCGTCGACGAGCTGCTCGAACTCTCGCGGCTGGACGCCGGCAGCATCGAGCCGCGACCCGAGCGCGTGCCGTTGGCGCGCCTGCTGCACGAGGTGGCGGCGATGCACGAACCGTCGGCACGGGCCAAGGGGCTGGCGCTGCACGTGGCGCTGGGCGACGCGGCCGAGGCGGTCGTGTTCACCGATGCCCAGCAGGCGCGGCGCGTGCTGACCAACCTGCTGTCCAACGCGCTGCGCTACACGCCGCGTGGTGAGGTTCGCATCGAAGTCGAGGTCGAGGCCGAGGGCCCGGGCACCGACGCAGCGGTGCGCGTGAGCGTGGCGGACACCGGCATCGGCGTCCCGGCCGAGCAGTTGCCGCGCATCTTCGAAGAGTTCTACCAGGTCGGCAACGAAGGGCGCGACCGCCGCCACGGGCACGGCCTGGGCCTGGCGATCGTCAAGCGGCTGAGCGACCTGCTGGGCCTGGACGTGCGGGCTACCTCGGCGCCGGGCCAGGGCAGCCGCTTCAGCATCCGGCTGCCGCTGGCCGCGGGCCCGATGGCCGGGCTGGCCGGGCTGGCCGCCGGTGCAGGCGACCCGGGCGCACCCGCGGAGTCGGTCGATGCGGCGCCGGACGTCGATCCGCTGCAGGGCCGCTGCGTCATGCTGGTCGAAGACGACGCCGCGTCGCGCAATGCGATGGCGCTGACCTTGCGCCTGTGGGGTTGCGATGTCCGCGCCGCCACCGGCACCGTGACCGCCTGCGCCGCGCTGGGCGCAGGTTGGCGCCCCGCCGCGGTGATTGCCGACCTGCGGCTGGCCGGCAACGACGACGGTTGCCGCGCCGCCCGCAGTCTGCGCGGCCGCCTCGGCCCAGACCTGCCGGCGCTGTTGATGACTGGCGACGCCGACGGCGAGGCCGCCGCCCGGGCCCGCGCCGCGGGCTTCGTGGTCCTGCGCAAGCCGGTCAAGCCGGCCCAGCTGCGCGCCTACCTGAACGAGGTGTTTGCGGTTTCCGGCTTGCGGGCTACATCCCCTTGAACAGACCGGTGTAGCTGCGGCTGACCTCGAGCTTCTCGCTGTGGCCCTTGACGCTGACGATCTGGCGGCCGCGAAAGTCGCGCGTGACCCCGCCGATGCACTTCACGGCGATCAGCGTGCTGCGGTGGATCTGCCAGAACAGCTGCGGGTCGAGCTCATCGACCAACTCTTTGATCGGCTTGCGAATCAGCGCTTCGACCTGCGCCGTCTGCACCCGCGTGTACTTCTCGTCGCTGACGAAGAACAGCACGTCTTCGACCGGAATCATCTGGATCGTCTGGCCGACGGTGGCCTGGATCCAGTGCAGGTACTTCTGCGCTGAGCCCGGATTCATCCGCGCCGAAAGCTGGTGCAGCAGCTGCTGCAACGGCGCGCTCGGCGGCGCATCGTTGTCGGCCGCCGAGCCTGCTGCGGCGTTCTTCGCCGCCAGGCGCTTCTTCACGCGCTCCACCGTCAGCGACAGGCGGTCGCGCTCGGCCGGCTTGAGCACGTAGTCGACCACGCCTTGTTCGAAAGCCTCGACCGCGTACTGGTCGTAGGCGGTGATGAAGACGATCTCGGGCAGCGGAAACTCGTCTTCGCCGTCGGCAGGTTCAAGCTGCGCGATCTGCCTGGCGGCGTCGACCCCGGTCAGCCCGGGCATGCGGATGTCGAGGAAGACGATGTCGGGGCGGTGCTGCTCGACGAGCTGCACCGCCTCCAGGCCGTTCTTCGCTTCGGCCACGAGTTCCAGCTCGGGCCAGACCTCGAGCAGGCGGGCGCGCAACTGTTCGCGCATGAGGCGCTCGTCGTCAGCCAGGACGGCTCGGGGCTTGGCGGCGGGGGTCGTGTTCATGGCGCCATCCTAAGGACTACGCCAGCCACCAAACCAGCAGAGCCACCGGCAACCACAACGGCGACAGCAGCAGCGCCACCAGGATCAAGACCAGCATCAACGGCAGCGCGATCACCAGCGCCAACGCGCCCAGCACGCCCACCAGCACGAAGGGCACCACCAGGGCCAGTACGCTGCCCACGAACAGCAGCACGATCGCCGTGATGCCCACCGCCAGCACCGCGCCGAACAAGCCGCCGACGCCGCCCGACACCATGTCGTCGTCGATGCTCATGTGCCAGCCGTCGAGACCCGGCCCGTGCAGGCCGATCAGGTTCACGGCCAGCGCCACGGCGCCGATCACTGCCAGCAGCCCGGCCGCCAGCACCAGCCACGGCCACAAACGGCGCCGCCTGCGCGGCGCTGGCGCCGGCGCTGGGGCTGTGATCGTGTCCTGCGCACCGAACGCGCGGATATCGTCATTGCCGATCGACGAGGCAGCGGAACTCATCATGCATTCACTCCTTCAACCATCTTGTACGGCACCGTCACCGTCACCACGGTGCCGCTGGGCTGGTTCTCGGCCACGGTGAGCGAGGCGCGCGCGCCGTACAGCAGCTGCAAGCGTTCGCGGATGTTGGCCAGGCCCACACCGGTGCCGGCGGTGGCGGCGCGGCCGAAGCCCAGGCCGGTGTCGGCGACCGTCACTTGCAGCTTGCCGTGCACGATCTCGGCGGCCACGCGCAGCCTGCCGCCTTCGGGCTTGGGCTCCAGGCCGTGCTTGATGGCGTTCTCCACCAAGGTCTGAATCATCATCGGCGGGAACTCCGCCGACAGCAGCCCGTCCGGCACTGCCAGTTCAGTGATCAGGCGCTCTTCCATGCGCACCTTGAGGATCTCGAGGTACGGCCTGATCACCGCCAGCTCGCGCCCCAGCTCGCGTGGCCCGGCCGGCGCGCCACCGGCCCCCGCCTCGCGCATCGTCGGCATGCTGGCGCGCAGCAGCGCGATCAGGTTCTTCTGCATCTGGCTGGCACGCGCCGGGTCGGTTTCGATCAGATGGTCGATCGAGGCCAGCGTGTTGAACAGGAAGTGCGGCTCCACCTGCGCCTGCATCGCCGCCATGCGTGCCTCGACCACCTGGCGCCTGAGCGATTCGGATTCAGCCGTCTCGGTGGCCTGCGCAGCTTTCACCTCGGCCTGGATGCGGCCCTTGTAGGTGTACTTCAGCACCGCCGAGGCCAGCACCCAGATCACGGTGAACTGCATCAGCAGGTCGCCGATGCCGAAGCGGGTGGTGCGGGTCGTCGAGCGCACGTTCTCGCGTGTCAGCTCCTCGATCGCCTGTTCGGCATCGCGGCGGGCTTGCCGTGCGTCGTCGGCGGCGACCCGGGCTTCTTCGCGTGCTTCGCGGACGGAGGCTTCGATCTCCTCGCGCGCGGCATTGATGGCTTCGCGGATGACCTGGGCCGTCGCCCCCGACGGCACCACGATGCGGATGCCCCTGGCGGCCGAAGCAGCCGCATCCGCGGCGCGGATCGCTTCGTCGGCCGCGCCCTGGGCGGCCGATGCCGCCTCGGCCGCCTGTTCGGCCGTGCTGCCAAGCGGCCGGACAGGCGTGACGCGCACGCCGTCCTTGCCGATATCGATCTGCACGCCTTCGTCGCCGGTCTTGCCGTCCTTGGGTATTTCGATGCGCACCGAAGGCGCCTTCGGTGCGGCAGGTGCTTTCGGGGCTTGCGGGGCTTTAGGCGCTTCGGGCGCCCGGGCGGCGCGCGGCAACACAACGCGCGGCACGTCCGAATCGATGCGCTCGGTCATCGTCCAGGTGAACGGCGGCTTGTCGTGCAGGATGCCGACCACGATCAACAGCACCAGCGCCAGCACGATGAAGCGGCGCCAGCTGATCGACACCAGCCACGTCGCGTAGGTGTGGAAGGCGCGCACCGAGAACGCCGACAGCCGCTGCCACCGGCTGCGCCACAGCGCGGCGTCGGTGGCTGGTTTCGGGTTCGACGAGGCTTCCATGGCAGGGGAATGTACGCATCACCGCAACACCCGCCCACGGCCACACGACGCAGGGCGCCGGCGGCGCGACAGGCTGCACCGGTTGCCGACGGCCCGTCGCGGGGTGTCTCGTCTCAGCGGCGAGCAGAACTACCGGCTGACGAACTTCCAGCGCGGTGAGCCCGATGCGGTGCTGTTCCGGGTGCCGGCGGACTACACCCGGCCGGCCACGTCCAGTTCACGCACCGACCGCACCTCGACGCGGCCGGCACAGCTGCTTCATCGCGGCCTCACAGCGTGGCGGCCAATTCGGCCAGCTGGTCGGTGGCGATCCCCCAGCCGACGCGGAAACCCATCTGCTCGTGCTGCTGGCGGTCGGCCTCGTTCCAGTGCAGCGCGCGGGCCGTGTACAGCGTGCCGCCCTGGCCGGCGTCGTCGAAGGTCAGCACCAGTGTCATGAAGGGCTTGGCCGCAGGCACCCAGGCACGCACGTAGGCATCGGTGGCAACGATCTTCCGGTTCGGCACCACCTCGAGGTAGACGCCGGGTTGTGGCATCTCCTGGCCCTCGGGCAGCCGGTGACGAGCCGCCGCAGCCGGTCGTCCGCGATCTCGTCGCGCTGCTACGCGACACCGACGCCACGGCTGCGGCGGCTGCGCCCATGCCGGCAAGACTACCGAGATTTTTTCGCCGCGGGCCCGCTGCGTGGGCGCGGCGGCGATGGCCCGGTCGAGTCGCGCACCACCAGCGCCACTTCGATCTCCGAGTCGCGCGGCGCTTCGATGCCCCGCAGCGCACTGATCACGCGGTCCGCCGCCTTGCGCCACATCTCTTCGGCCGGCACGCGCACCGTGGTCAGCCCGGGCTGCACGTGCGCGGCGAGTTCCAGGTCGTCGAAGCCGACGATCGACAGCTGCGCCGGCACCGCCAGCCCGAGCTTCTGCGCTTCGAGCAATGCGCCGAAGGCCAGCACGTCGTTGCCGCAGACGATGGCGGTGGGCGCAGGCCGTGCCCGCATCAACGTGCCCAACCCTTCGCGTGCCGCCGCCAGCGCGTACTTGCGCTCGACCAGCCGCTGCGCCGGCAAGTCCAGCCCCGCCGCGTGCAGCGCCTGCCGCACGCCAGCCACGCGCGCGGCGGCGCGGTCGTTGTCGGCCGTGATGCCGGCCAGCATCGCGATCTGCCGGTGCCCCAGGTCGAGCAGGTAGCGGATGACCTGCGTCATCGCACGCGCGTTATCGAAGCCGACCGCCACGCACTCGGGCGGCGCCGGCCAGCTCATCACGTGCACGGTGGGCACGGCGCGTTGACGCAGGCGCTGCAGCAGGCTTTCCTGTTGCGAACAGCCGCACAGCACCAGCGCGTCGACGCCACAGCTCAGCAGGTTCAGGGCCTGGCTGGCTTCGGTCTCGGGGTTGTAGTCGGTGGTGGCCAGCAGCAGTTGCAGGTTGGCTTCAGCCAGGCGCCGTTGCAACGCGTCGATGGCCTTGGCGAAGATGGCGTTGTCGACGGTCGGAAAGATGGCGCCGACGGTGCCGCTGCGGCGCAGCTTCATCGCCCGCGCGCCGGCGTTCGGCACATAGCCCAGGCGCTGGATGGCGGCCTCGACCTTCTGGCGCAGCTTCTCGCGCACGGCCTCGGGCTGGTTCAGCACGCGCGAGACGGTCGCCGTGGAGACGCCGGCCGCGTGGGCGACCTCTTCGATTCGGGGCAGCGGGGAATCGGACACCGGCACGGCGCTGAATGTACGCGTTTGCAGTCTGTTCAGACCGCCAGGCCGGCGGCATCTTCTAAGGGAAATCACGTGACAGATCGGGTCGAAGCCGCCTTGACGCGGCTGCTTCGCTGCCAAAAAATGAAAGCGATTACAAATCGCCCTGCCCACCATGTCCGCCCCTTCCGCCAGCGCCGCCCTCCCGGCGCCCATGCCACCCCGCAGCGCCGACAGCCGGCCGCTGTGGGTGCGGCTGGGCGTGGTGCTTGGGGTGCTGGCGATCGTCATCGCCGTCTGGTACCTGCTGACGACCGTGACCGGCTTCATCTCGCCGGCCCGCTTCGCCACGCCCGCCGAAGTCTTCGGCGCGCTGCGCCAGATCGCGATCGAGGGCTACAGCAACGCCCGCCTGCACGAACACGTGCTGCGCAGCGTCCTGTTGGTGACGATGGGCTTCGTCGTCGCCTCATCGGCAGGCGTCGCGCTCGGCCTGGCGATGGGCGCCAGCCGCAGTGTCGAAGCCTTCGCCAACCCGATCTTCCTGCTGTTGCGGCCGATCCCGCCGCTGGCGTGGATTCCGCTGGCCATCGTCTGGCTCGGCCTGGGCGACGCGGCCAAGATCATGGTGATCTTCGTCTCGGCGTTCGTGCCGTCGGTCATCAACAGCTACAGCGGCGTGCGCCAGATCGAGCGGCCGATCTTCGAAGCCAGCGCCATGCTCGACGTCAAAGGCTGGCGCTACTGGCGCGAGGTGCTGATCCCGGGCGCGTTGCCGAGCATCTTCACCGGGCTGCGCCTGTCGCTGCAGGCATCTTGGACCACGCTGGTGGCAGCCGAACTGGTGGGCGCCGTGGCCGGGCTGGGGCAGATCCTCAACCAGGCCTCGCAGGACATCTACCCGGCGATGATCCTCGTCGGCATGGCCAGCGTGGCACTTGCCGGCTGGACGATGACGCAGGGCTTGGGCTGGATCGAGCGCCGCGTGATGCCGTGGCGGGTGCAACCGTGATCCCCGCCCGGCCGCCCGAAGGGGCTCGCACTGCAGTGCGCAGCACGGAGGCTTCCTCATGATCCAGCCGCCGCTGTCGCCAGCGCGGTTCTGGGCCTTGACGGCCGCGGGCGCTCTCAGCTTCGCAACGCTGTGGACGGTGGCTGCGCTGTCCGGCATCACCTCGCGCGAATTCCTGCCCGCGCCGTGGGACGTGATCGCCCGTTTCGCGCAGTTGGTGGCCGAGCCCTTCGCCGGCTACCGGCTGCACGAACACCTGCTGTCGAGCCTGCAACGTTTTGCGATGGGCTTCGTGCTGGCGGTGGTGGTCGGCATCCCGCTCGGGCTGTTGATGGCGTGGTTCAAGTGGGTCGACCGCTTCGTCACGCCGTGCTTCGAGGCGGTGCGCTTCGTCGCGCCGATTGCCTGGGTGCCGTTTGCCGCGCTGTGGTTCGGCACCGGCATCGGCGGGCCGGTGCTGATCATCTTCATGGGCGCGTTCCCGCCGGTGCTGATCAACACCTACCGCGGCGCCAAGTTCGTCGACCGCAAGTACATCGAAGCCTCGCAGATGCTGGGCGCCAGCCACTGGACCACGATGACCGAGGTGCTGCTGCCGGCCGCCATGCCGTCGATCGTCGCCGGGCTGCGCATCTCGGCGGGCCTCGGCTGGCAATCGCTGGTCGGCGCGGAGTTGATCGTGGCTTCCAGCGGGGTCGGCTACCTGATGGTCAAGGGCCAGGCCGCGGTGTCCACCGCCACCGTGATGAGCGGCATGGTGGCGATCGGGGTGGTCGGCCTGTTGATCGACGTGGCACTGCGCCGCGCGCAAGGCTGGATCGAAGCACGGCGCGGTCTTTGACGACCCTTTCGAAAGAGCAAGCAGTGGCCAACATCGTGTTCCAGGACGTGCAGCGTGTCTTCCACCAGGGCGGGCGCGAGTTCGTTGCGCTGCAGGACATCAACCTGCAGGTGCAGGACCGCGAATTCGTCGCCATCGTCGGCCCTTCGGGTTGTGGCAAGACCACCTGCATGCGCATGGCCGCGGGGCTGGAGCACCCGACCGGCGGCTCGGTCAGCGTCGACCGCGAGGTGGTGAGCGGGCCCGGCCCCGACCGCGCGGTGGTGTTCCAGCAGTTCGCGCTGTTTCCGTGGAAGACGGTGTGGGACAACATCGAATTCGGCCTGCGCTCGCTGGGCGTCGACTCGGCTGAACGCAAGCGGCGCGTCGAGCAATACATCGCGCTGATGGGCCTGGGCGGTTACGAGCAAGCCTACCCGCACCAGCTCTCGGGTGGCATGCAGCAGCGCGTGGCCATCGCCCGCGCTTACGTGCTCGACCCCAAGGTGCTGCTGATGGACGAGCCCTTCGGTGCGCTGGACGCGCAGACGCGCGTGGTGATGCAGGAAGAGCTGGTGCGCCTGGCGCGCAAGAACCCGCGCACGGTGCTGTTCATCACCCACGCCGTCGACGAGGCGGTGTACCTGGCCGACCGCATCGTCGTGATGACCCGGCGGCCTGGCACGGTGCGCGAAATCATCGACGTGAAATCGATCCGCGAGCGCGAGAACTGGGACCAGCACAAGCGCATCGAGGACGTGATGGACCTGCCCTCTTTCGTGCACCTGCGCACCCATGTCTGGAAGCTGCTGCGCGACCAGCTCGGCAGCGATGTGCACTGACTGACTGCATTCCTGGGCTGCATCCGCCGGCCCTGCAACTTTTCCCCCCGACGACAACGAACTGGAGACTTCATGAACCGCACCCTTCTCACCGGCCTTGCCGCCGCTGCCATCGCCGCCCTCAGTGGCACGGCACACGGACAGGCTCCGGCGCTGACCGAGATCAAGGTCAGCTACCAGCCCGCGCTGTACTGGGCACTGCCGTTCCACGTCGCCACCGAAAAGGGCTGGTGGGCCGAGGTCGGCCTGAAGCCGGTGTTCAGCACCTTCCCTGCCGGCGTGCCGCAGATCGCGGCGTCAGCCTCGAAGTCGTGGGACGTGGGCGGCACGGGCTCGGTACCCGCGGTGCTGGGGCATGTGCGTTTCGGCATCAAGACCATCGGCCTGACCAATGACGAGTCGGCCGGCAACGCACTGCTGGCGCGCAAGGACGTGGCCGACAAGTTCGCCAAGGACCCGGCCTCGATCAAGGGCCAGACGATCGTGCTCACGTCCAACTCCACCGGCGACTACGCGGTGCAGTCGTGCCTGAAGAAGTGGGGCATTGCAAAGAGCGACGTCACCATCAAGAACATGGGCCAGGCCGAGATCATCTCGGCCATGTCGTCGAACAACGCCGACCTCGGTGGCCTGTGGGCGCCGAACATCTACACCCTGGAAGAGAAGGCCGGCGCCAAGGTGTTGTGCTCGGGCAAGGAAGGCGGCGCAGTGGTGCCGGGTGCGTTGATCGCACGCGGCGAATACGCCGAGCAGAACCCCGAGAACGTCGCCAAGTTCCTGGCCGTCTACCTGCGCGCCTGGAGCTGGGCCAACGCCAACAAGGCCGAAGCGGTGGCGATGATGAAGAAGTTCTACGAACTGGGCGGCGTGTCGATCAGCGAAGCCTCGATGAAGAAGGAATTCGACACTCGGCCGACCTTCAACCTGGCGGGCCAGCTGGCGCGCATGGACCGTGCGCGTGGCAACTCCGACGTCGACGCGTGGTTCGCCGAGATCGCGGCTTTCATGCGCGGCAGCGGCGCCTTGCAGACCACGCCGGCATCGGCCGAGTACATCACCGACGCCTACATGAAGCGGGTGCAAGCCGACCCCAAGCTGCGCGAGTTTGCCAACCGCGCGAACTGAGTACGGACTCCCATTCCCCGAGACCGGCATGACCACCACCTACCTGAAGAAGGCCGCCAAGACACCCGAGACCGAGACCGCCACGGCGCAGAAGGTGGTCGCCGACATGCTGGCCGAGATCGCGGCACACGGTGAGGCGGCCGTGCGGGCCTACGCCAAAACGCTCGATGGCTGGGACGGCGAAATCGTGATCAGCCGGGACGAGATCGCCCGCCGCACCGCGGAAGTGCCCGCACAGGTGCGGCAGGACATCGATTTCGCGATCCGCCAGGTGCGCGATTTCGCGCTGGCGCAGCGGCGCTCGTTGTCGGAATTCGAACTTGAGTTGCACCCGGGTGTGCACGCCGGCCAGCGCGTGCTGCCGGTCAACGTGGCCGGCTGTTACGCGCCGGCCGGGCGCTACGCGCACATCGCGTCGGCGTACATGGGCGTGACGACGGCCAAGGCGGCGGGCGTGAAGACCGTGGTCGCCTGTTCGGGCCCGTTTCGCGGCGGGCCGATGCACCCGTACCTGCTGTACGCCTTCGACGCCGCCGGCGCCGACATCATCATGACGCTGGGCGGCGTGCAGGCGATCGCCACCATGGCCGAGGGCTTGTTCAGCGGCCAGCCGGCTGACGTGATCGTCGGCCCGGGCAACAAGTTCGTCGCCGAGGCCAAGCGCACGCTGTTCGGCAAGGTCGGCATCGATGTCTTCGCCGGGCCGTCGGAAGTGGCGGTGATTGCCGACGACAGTGCCGACCCCGCCATCGTGGCGAGTGACCTGGTCGGCCAGGCCGAGCATGGCCACGAGTCGCCGGCCTGGTTGTTCACGACCTCGCGCGCGCTGGCTGAAGACGTGATGCGGCGCATGCCCGCGTTGATCGACGCCTTGCCGCCGACGGCGCGCGATGCCGCCGGCGCGGCGTGGCGCGACTACGGCGAAGTCGTCCTCTGCGACACCCGCGAGGAGATCGCCGAGATCTCCGACCGCTACGCCAGCGAACACCTGGAGGTGCACGCCCGCGACCTCGACTGGTGGCTGGCCACGCTGACCTGCTACGGCTCGCTATTTCTCGGCGAAGAGACCACGGTGGCTTACGGCGACAAGGCCAGCGGCCCCAACCACGTGCTGCCGACCAAGGGCGCCGCGCGCTATTCGGGGGGTTTGTCGGTGCACAAGTTCATGAAGACGCTGACCTGGCAGCGCATGAACCGCGAAGCAGCGCGCGACATCGGCGAAATCACCGCACGCATCTCGCGGCTCGAAGGCATGGAAGCGCACGCGCGCACCGCCGACGACCGCTTGGCGAAGTACTTTCCGGACACCCGCTTCGAGCGCGGCGAGCCGGTGCAGGTATGAGCGTTGCGCGGCTGTTCGACCTGTCGGGCCGCCGCGCGCTGGTGACGGGCGGCAATTCGGGTATCGGCCTGGCGCTGGCGCGCGGGCTCGGCCTGGCCGGCGCACGGGTGATGCTGGTGGCGCGGCGCGCGGCCGAGCTCGATGCCGCGACGACGGGGCTGCGGGCGGACGGCATCGAGGCTGAAAGCCTCACCGCCGATCTCGCCGACCTCGCAGCCGCACCAACGACGGCGGCCGCAGCGCAGGCACGCTTCGGCGGTATCGACATCCTGGTCAACGCCGCCGGCATCAACCTGCGCGAGCCCTTCGCCGACGTGACGCCCGCTTCGTGGCAACAGCAGCTCGCGCTGCACCTCGGCGCGCCGTTCTTCCTGACGCAGGCCCTGGCGCCGGGCATGAAGGCGCGCGGCTGGGGCCGCATCGTCAACATCGCCTCGCTGCAAAGCCAGCGCGCGTTTGCAAACAGCGCACCGTATGGCGCCGCCAAGGGCGGCGTGGTGCAACTCACCCGCGCCATCGCGCAGGCCTGGTCGACGCACGGCATCACCTGCAACGCCATCGGCCCGGGCTTCTTCCCCACCGCGCTGACGGCAGCCGTATTCGCCAATGCCGAAGCCGCCGCACGGCACGCCGCGCAGACCTGCATTGGCCGCAACGGCGCGCTCGAAGACCTGTACGGCACGGTGGTGTTCCTGGCCAGCGACGCCAGCGCCTACGTGACCGGACAGACGCTGATGGTCGACGGCGGCTACACCGCACGATGAACCCGATAAACCCGACACGCGCTTTCGACGCCTTCTGGATGCCGTTCACGCCGAACCGGCAGTTCAAGGGTTCGCCCAGGCTGGTGGCCAGCGCCGATGGGATCAGCTACCGCACGCCCGAGGGGCGCGAAGTGCTCGATGGCACCTCGGGTCTGTGGTGCGTGGGTGCCGGGCACCGCCACCCGCGCATTACGGCGGCGATGAAAACGCAGCTCGACACCCTGGACTTCGCATCGAGCTTCCAAGTCGGGCATGCCGGCGCTTTCGTGCTCGCCGAACGCATCGCCGCGCTGGCGCCGCCAGGGCTGGACCGGGTGTTCCTGACCAACAGCGGGTCAGAGGCCATCGATACGGCGATGAAGATTGCCCTGGCCTACGCCCAAGCCAACGGCGAAGGCCAGCGCACGCTGTTCGTCGGGCGCGAGCGCGGGTTCCATGGCGTCGGTTTCGGCGGCATCTCGGTCGGCGGCATGCTCAACAACCGGCGCGCCTTCGGCACCAGCCTGCTGCGCTGCGACCACCTGCGCAGCACCTTCGATCCGGCCACACAGGCCTTCGTGCGCGGCCAGCCCCCCCACGGCGCGGAGATGGCTGACGAGCTCGAAGCGCGCATCGTTTCGCTGCACGACGCGTCGAACATCGCCGCCGTGGTGGTCGAGCCGGTGGCCGGTTCGACGGGTGTGTTGGTGCCACCGCTCGGTTACCTGCAACGCCTGCGCGCGATCTGCGACAAACACCGCCTGCTGCTGATCTTCGACGAAGTCATCACCGGCTTCGGCCGGCTCGGCACGATGTTCGCGGCGCAGGCCTTCGGCGTGGTGCCCGACATGATCGTCTTCGCCAAGACCATCACCAACGGCGCCGCGCCGCTGGGCGGCGTGATCGTCCGCCGCGACATCCACGACGCGCTGATGCAGGGCCCGCCGCACCTGTCGGAGCTGATGCACGGCTACACCTGCTCGGGGCATCCGCTGGCCTGCGCGGCGGCGTTGGCGATGCTGGACGTGATCGACATCGAGCAGCTGCCGCAACGCGCCGCCGAACTGGCGCCGCACTTCGAGCGGGCTGTGCACGCGCTGGCCGACGCGCCAGGCGTGGTCAGCATCCGCAACATCGGCCTGGCCGCCGGCATCGAACTGGCGCCGCGCGCGGGCGCGCCGGGCCGGCGTGGGGCCGAGGTTCAGGCCGCCGCTTTCGAGCGCGGGCTGCTGACGCGGGCGCCGGGTGATTCACTGGTGTTGGCACCGCCCTTCATCTGCACGCCGCACGACATCGACCGCATGGTGAGTGCCTTGCGGGCCGCCATCGTGGACACGTTCACGGACACGTTCACCGACACCTTCGAGCCTACAGCCGCATGAAAGCCGTCGTCTACACCAACCCGAACCAGATGCAGCTGCAAGACCGCGCCGAGCCCACGCTGGAAGACGGCGAAGTGGTGCTGCGCATCGACGCCGCCGGGATCTGCGGCTCGGACATGCACGCCTACCACGGCCACGACCCGCGTCGCAAACCCGGCCTCGTGCTGGGCCATGAGTTCGCGGCCACGGTGCTGCAGTCGGCCAGTGCATCGTGGCGGCCGGGCCAGCGCGTCACCGGCAACCCGCTCATCACCTGCGGCCACTGCGAGTGGTGCCTTCAAGGCCGCGACAACCTGTGCGCCCACCGCACCATGGTCGGCATGACCCGACCCGGTGCGTTCGCCGAGCGCATGAGCATCCCGGCGCGCTGCCTGATCGAACTGCCCGCGTCGCTGGACGCCGTCTCGGCCGCACTCACCGAACCCGCTGCCACTGCGCTGCACGCCATCAACCTGTCGATGCGCGCATTGGTCCGCCCGCTGCAAGAGTGCCGCGTGCTGGTACTCGGCGGCGGCGCCATCGGCATGCTGGCTGCGCTGCTGCTGCGCCACTACGGTGTCGCCGAATTGCGCGTGGCGGAGGTCAACCCGCTGCGCCGGGCGTCGGTCGAACAGCACGTGCGTTGCGCGGCCTTCGACCCGCGCCAGGAGTCAGCCGGCCAAGGCTCGTTGGACAGCGCCTTCGACTACGTCATCGACGCCGTCGGCAGCGCCACCACACGCACCAGCGCGCTGGCAGCCATCAAGCCCGGCGGCGTGGTCATGCACATCGGCTTGCAGGACTGGGCCAGCGAGATCGACATGCGCAAACTGACGCTGGCCGAGATCACGCTGCTGGGCACCTACACCTACAGCCAGGCTGATCTGCATGCGACCGTGGCTGGCTTGGCGCGGGGCGCGTTTGGCAGCCTGGAGTGGGTTCAAGTGCGGCCTCTTGCCGAGGCGCCTGAGGCTTTCGCGGATTTGCATGCAGGCAGGACGGCTGCGGCCAAGGTGGTGTTGCAGCCGGGCTGAGTTCTTCGCTTGTTGGGGTTCGCGCAGCAAAGGCGGGCTCGGGCGGACGGGCTGGCGCGCTCGGGCGTGGACGGCCTTCGCTTCGCTACGGCTGCCCTGCGGTGCTCGGGTTCTTGGCCGCACGCCATAACTCGCTGCTCTCGCTGCGCTCGTTTCGCTCGGACAAATGGCGTGAGTCAGTTCTTGATGCGCGCTGCGCGCGCCGGCCAAGAACCCTGCGCTCCTCGGCGTCCACACTCGCGCTCCAGCCCGCCTGCCGCGACGCGCGGACTGCCCGGCCGCGATGCCGCAGGCCGACGATCCCCGCGACTTCAGGCTGCAGCGCGTACCGCAGAGCCCGGAGAGACCTTCGACAACGCCGCCTCCAAGTTGGCCACCGACCGCTCCACATGGTGCAGCTTGTCCAACCCGAACAACCCGAGCCGGAAGGTCTTGAAGTCCGCCGGCTCGTCGCACTGCAATGGCACCCCGGCAGCAGACTGAACGCCCTCGGCGATGAACGACTTGCCGGTATGCAGGCCCGCATCGTCGGTGTAGCTCACGACCACCCCCGGCGCCGCAAACCCGTCCGCGGCGACTGAACGGAAGCCGTGTCGCGCGAGCAGCGAACGCACCCGCGTGCCCAGTTCCCACTGCTCGGCGCGCACCTTCTCGAAGCCGTACGCGCGTGTCTCCAGCATCACGTCGCGCGTGGCGGCCAGGGCGTCGGTCGGCAGCGTGGCGTGGTACGCGTGGCCGCCACCTTCGTAGGTTTCCATGATCTGCAACCATTTCTTCAGGTCGGCCGCAAAACTGGTGCTGGTGGTCGCGTCGATGGCCAAGCGCGCACGCTCGGACAGCATCACGAAAGCGCAGCAGGGCGAGCCGCTCCAGCCTTTCTGCGGCGCGCTGACGATCACGTCCACGCCGGTGGCCTGCATGTCGACCCATAACGCACCACTGGCGATGCAATCCAGCACGAACAGGCCACCGGCCTCGTGCGTGGCATCGGCCACCGCGCGCAGGTAGTCGTCGGGCAACAGCATGCCGGCAGACGTTTCCACGTGCGGCGCGAACACCACGTCGGGCTTCTGCGCGCGAATCGTGGCGACCACCTCGCCGATCGGCGCCGGCGCCCACGGCTGCTGGCGGCCGGCGGCCGTGGTGCGCGCCTTCAGCACGGTGTGCTGCGCAGGGATCGCGCCCATCTCCATGATCTGCGTCCAGCGGTAGCTGAACCAGCCGTTGCGCAGCACCAGCGTCTTCTTGCCGCTGGCGAACTGGCGCGCCACCGCTTCCATGCCGAAGGTGCCGCTGCCCGGCACGACCACCGCGGAACGCGCGTGATAGACCTCTTTGAGCACACCGGAGATGTCGCGCATGACGCCCTGGAAGCGCTGCGACATGTGGTTGAGCGCGCGGTCGGTGTAGACCACCGAATACTCGAGCAGGCCGTCGGGATCGACGTGGTTCAGCAAGCCAGGCATGGCGCGTCCTCTTGGGTAGCAGGGGGCGCAATGGTAGTGCGGCGTTCAATCCAGCGTGATGAAGGCCTCGCCGCCCACAACCTTCACTGGGCAAACGCGGATCAGCGCGGCAGCCGGCGCCCTCTCTCAGTGGGGTGCGCCGAGGCTTTCTGCCAGCGCCGCCGTGCGTTGCGGCCTGATGCGCAAGGCCCACACCACGCCGGCCACCAGCAGCGCAGCGCCGGCCAGCGTGGCCCAGGCGGGCGCCTGGCCGCGCAGCACCAGCGCATAGGCCAACGCGGCCAAGGTCTCGAACACGATCAACTGCCCGGCCAATGCCGGTGGCAGGCGCTGGCTGGCTTCGTTCCAGCACAACGTGCCCAGCCACGATGCGAACAGACCGATGGCGAACATCAAGCCGACGAAGGGCCACGGCGTGGGGCCGAGCGGCATCGTGAATTGACTGCCGGTGACGGAGGACCAGAGCCAGAAAGCGGCATAGCCCAGCAGTGCCAGCGGCAGCGTCGCGATGCCCTGCGCGGTGGCCCAGGTGCTGGGCGAACGGTCGCCGTGCGCGCGCAGCCAGTCGGCGTTGCGGATCGGGTACCAAGTCCAGCAGACCACGGCGCCGACGGCCAGCAGCGCGCCGAGTGCGTAACGGCCGGTGTCGAGCGCCACGCTGCCGTCGCCCCGCAGGTATTCCAACTCGGCCTGATTGACGAAGGCAATGCCGGCACCGATCAAGCCCAGCGCCGGCAGCAGCCGCAACCACGGCAGCCGGCCGTCGCGAGCATGCAGTTCGGCGCCGCCGCGCAGGTTGGCGGTGACGGCTATCACGATCGGCAGCGTGCCGATGATCATCGTCGGTAGTGGCCCGCCCGCGCGCTGGATGGCCGCGGCAAGGAACAGGTAGTAGAGGACGTTGCCGATCAGCGCCAACTTGGTGGCCTCGATCCAATCGGCGCGGCTCAACTCAGCGATGCGGCGGCGGTCGATGAAAGCCAGCGGCAGCGCAATCAAGCCGAACGCGAGATAGCGGCCGAAAGCCAGCAGCGCCGCCGGGTACTGCGGCAGCAGCAGCGGCGCGACGAACACCAGCCCCCACATCAAGCCGGCGGCCAGCGCATAGAGGGTTCCGGAAATGAGCGCGGCGCGGTGCGGCATGGGGGCGCGAGTATCCCCCGTAGCAACGCCGCGGGCGATGCGCAGAATGCGCTGCATGAACACCGTCCTCCGCCCCTTCGCCGCGTGCTGTGTGGCTTTGCTGCTGGCATCGACGGCCGCCCGTGCTGCCGACCCGGACCCGGTCGAAACGAAGAAGCTGCACGCCCTCTTCGAGCAGCAATGGGAAGACAGCGCGCGCCGTTTCCCCGAGTTCGCCACGCTGCGCGGCGACAACCGTTTCGGCGACAAGCTGAGCGACGTCAGCCCCGAAGCCACGGCCGAACGCGAACGCGTGGCCGACGCCTTCTTGGCTCAGGCGCGCGCCATGGCCCGCGACAAGTTGTCAGCGACCGACCGGGTTTCGCTCGACATGTTCATCGACGGCAACCAACGACAGGCTGCGCTGCGCCCTTACCGCGCCTACGGCTACATGTCGCTGCGCACGCTGGGCGGCCCGCAGAACCAGTTCGGCGACCTGCTGCAACTGATGCCGACGAATACCCCGGCGCAGTACGAACAGATGCTTGCGCGCATGGCGGCGTTCGGGCTGCGCATGGACCAGGAGATCGCCAACCTGCAGCGCGCAGCGGCCGGCGGCTGGGTGCCGGCCCGCGACGTGTTGCAGGCGGCGCTGCGGCAGATCGACGGCCAGATCAATTTGTCGCCCGAGGCCACGCCATTCCTGCGGCCGTTCCAGAAACTGTCGACCGACACGCGCTGGCCGACGGCCGACCGCGAAGCCCTGCAGCAGCGAAGCCGCGAGTCACTCGACCGCCACGTGCTGCCCGCGATGCGCCGGCTGCGCGCGCTCATCACCGACGAGCTGGTGCCCAAGGCGCCGCCAGAAGGCTCGATGGCGCGTCACCCCGACGGGCCGAAGATCTACGAGATTCTGGTCCGCCAGCAGACCACCACCGACTTGCCGGCGGCCGAGATCCACGCCATTGGCCAGCGCGAACTGGCGCGGCTGCGCGGCGAAATGGAAGCGGTGATGAAACAGGTGAAGTTCGAGGGCGACTTCGCGGCTTTTCAGCAGAACCTGAACACCGACCCGCGCTTCTTCCACACCAGCCCCGAAGCGCTGCTGGCCGGCTACCGCGAAATCGCCAAACGGTTGGACGCCGAATTGCCGAAGCTGTTTGCCGAACTGCCGCGCGCGCCTTACGGCATCGTCGCCATGCCCGCGCACATGGGCAACCGCGCCGAGTACTACAACGGCCCGGCGCTGGACGGCAGCCGCGCCGGCTTCTTCTTTGCCAGCATCGGCAACCCCCGCACGCGGCCCATCTGGGGCATGGAAACCTTGACGGTGCACGAGACGGTGCCCGGCCACCACTTGCAGATCGCACGGGCCACCGAATTGCGTGGGCTGCCGAACTTCCGCCGCAGCGGTTTCGGCTACACCGCATTCAGCGAAGGCTGGGCGCTGTACTCGGAAACGCTGGGCGCCGAACTCGGCCTGTACACCGACCCCTACAGCCGCTTCGGCCACCTGCAAGCGCAGGCCTTCCGCGCCGCGCGGCTGGTGGTGGACACCGGCATGCATTCGATGGGCTGGAGCCGCCAGCGCTGCATCGACTTCATGGTCGAGCGCACCGGCCAGCAGCGCGAATTCATCACCAGCGAGATCGACCGCTACGCCTCGCAGCCCGGGCAGGCACTGGCCTACATGATCGGCAAGCTGAAGTTCGATGAACTGCGTGACCGCGCGAAGGCGAAGCTGGGTGCGCGCTTCGACATCCGCCAGTTCCACAACGCCGTGCTCGACCAGGGCGCGGTGCCGTTGTCCACGCTGGACCGGCTGGTCGACGAGTGGATCGCCCAGCGGTCGTTGGGCTGAGCAAACCGAGCCGAAACCATGCCGAACCCGAAGGAACACCTGCTCGCGCTCGACCAGGGCACCAGCAGTTCGCGCGCCATCGTCTTCCACGCCAGTGGGCGCATCGTTTCGCTGGCGCAGCGCGAATTCCGGCAGAACTTTCCGCAACCCGGTTTTGTCGAGCACGACGCCGAGGAGATCTGGTCGACCCAGTTCGCGGTGGCGCAGGAAGCGTTGGCCAAGGCGGGTTTGACGGCCAGCGACATCGCCGCCATCGGCATCACCAATCAACGCGAAACCACCGTGCTGTGGAACCGGCGTACCGGCACGCCGCTGCACAACGCCATCGTCTGGCAGGACCGGCGCACCGAGCCGCTGTGCGCCGAACTGCGCGCGCGGCCGGGCTTTGCGCAAACCGTGCGCGAGCGCACCGGGCTGGTTGTCGACCCGTACTTCAGCGGCACCAAACTGCGCTGGCTGCTCGACCATGTGAGCGGTGCGCGCGAAGCCGCCGAACGCGGCGAACTGGCTTTCGGCACCATCGACAGCTGGCTGCTGTGGAAGTTGACGGGCGGCGGGGTGCACGCCACCGACGTGAGCAACGCCTCACGCACGATGCTGTTCGACGTCCGCCGCAACGTGTGGAGCGACCAGCTGCTGGAAGCGCTGGCCATTCCGCGCAGCCTGCTGCCGCGGGTGTTGCCCTCGAGCGCGGCTTACGGCCAGACGGCGTTGTTCGGCGCTGCGATTCCGATCGCAGGCATTGCCGGTGACCAGCAAGCCGCGCTGTTCGGCCAGGCTTGTTTCACGCCCGGCATGGCCAAGAACACCTATGGCACAGGCTGCTTCATGTTGATGAACAGCGGCAGCGAATTCCGCGTCTCGCCAGCCGGGCTCATTACCACCGCGGCGGCACAGACCGATGCCACGCCGCAATACGCGATCGAAGGCAGCGTGTTCATTGGCGGCGCGGTCGTGCAGTGGCTGCGCGACGGCCTGCAAGCCATCCGCGCCAGCACCGAGGTGCAAGCGCTGGCCGAAAGCGTGCCCGACTCCGGCGGTGTGATGTTCGTGCCGGCATTCACCGGCCTCGGCGCGCCGTACTGGAACGCCGACGCACGCGGCGCGATCGTCGGCCTGTCGCGTGGCAGCACGGTGGCGCATATTGCGCGTGCAGCGTTGGAAAGCATTGCGTTCCAAAGCGCCGCGCTGCTGTCGGCGATGGCCACCGACGGCCACGTTCCGAGCGAACTGCGCGTCGACGGCGGCGCCAGCGTCAACGATTTGTTGATGCAGTTCCAGGCCGATCTGCTCGGCATTCCGGTGGTGCGGCCGGCCGTCACCGAGACCACCGCGCTCGGCGCGGCGTATCTCGCCGGCCTGGCGGTGGGTGTTTACGGCGGGCTCGATGAATTGGCGCGCCAGTGGCGGGCCGAGAGGCGCTTCGAGCCAACGCTGCCTCGCGAACGCGCGCAACAGCAGATGGCGCTGTGGGCGCGTGCAGTGCGCCAGGCCACTGCGGCGTGATGGTGCATCAGGCCATTCCGGCCTGACAGTGCCTCAGGCCGTCGCGGCCTGACAGTGCCTCAGGCCGTTGCGGCCTGACAGCGCCTCAGGCCGTTGCGGCCTGGGGCACCGCCGCGTTCACGTCACTTGACGAGGAAGTCCGACAGCTGCTTGCCGCCAGCCAGCGCGTCGCGCAGCCATTGCGGGCGCTTGCCGCGGCCACCCCAGGTGCCGCCGCTGTCATTGCGGAATTTCACGACCGCGGGCGCCTTGGCGACCTTGGCCGCACCGCGCCGACGGCGGCGCTTGATGGGCGTGGCGGCGTCGCCGGCGGCAGCTGCGGCCTTCGGGGCGGTGGCGGCCGGGCGTGTGCCTGCGGCGAGGCCCAAGTCGGCCGCGGTCAGGCCATAGGCACTGATCGCTGCACGAATCTTGGCAATGACGTCGCCAGCTTCTTTCTTGCGCGCCCTATCGGCTTCGGCCTGAAGTGCTGCGATCTGCTTGACGATTTGCGAGTAGGTCTTGGTCATCGGGGTTTCCATGGACTGGGCTGACGCAACATCCCCCCCGAAGCAGGTACGTGGCCCGCTCCTTCGTGTTGCCGCACGGTTGACGAATAGAGTTCGAAACAAGCCGCGGTGTTCTGAATTGCTTTACCTAACCCGCGACGGCGCGAACCATAACACAGTATTAGCAAACTCGAACCCGTTCGGCCAACTCGGAATTAGCAGCCGCTATTCGGGCTCCATTTGATTTCGGTTGCGCTGCCGGCCCGGGCCCTGCACCTGAAGCCACCATTTCGAGAATGAGGCACAACGTTCACCCGGGTCGGCAAACAGAGCGGGTGGGTCGGCCACGTCGAAGTCGTGCGGGCACGGAAGGCCCGCCAACTCGACCTGCCGCGCGAGCACGAAAGACCAGCGTCTGCCGCTCCACGGCCAGCGGCTGTGAAAGGCTGGGTCGAACACCGTGATCGCTTTGCGCCCCGCCGGCACCGGCCCCAGCGCCCACGGGTGTACGAGCCAGGCGTCTTTGGGCCACGTGCGGGGTGGCTTTGCCGATTTCGGTGGGGCCGAGAACAACGGCGGCTCGGCCACCGCATCGCCACCCGCGGTGGCCACGGGCTCGGGGCTGCGCGCCAGGCGGTCGAGCGCCGCGTAGTCGGTATCGATGACGCTGCCCTTGCAAAACCACGCCGGCGGCGCATAACTCGCCACGTTATCAGCGTTGAACAGATAAGGCTTGTGGCTGCCGGTGCCGGCCACCCATTGCCAGCTGAGGTGGTTGCTGGCGAGATCGCCGTCGAGCAGGTGGCCATAAAGCCAATCGGCACCGGCGCGCCAAGACACCTTGCGCAGGTGCACCACGTAGGAAGCCAGCCACATCCGGGCGTGGTTGTGCAGCCAGCCGGTGGCATAGAGCTGGCGCACGGCTTGATCGATCACGGGCAGACCGGTGGCGCCGGTGCGAATGTCGGTCGGCAATTCCGGCGCGTAGGCCGAGTCCGGCAACACGCCTTCGTGCAGTGAGTCGAAGATGCGTTCAGCCTCGAAGCGCCGCACATGGCGAAAGTATTCGCGCCAACCGAGTTCGTAGACCAGCTTCTGCTGGCCCCCGAGCGGCTGGCGGCTGCGCACCGCCGCCACCACGTCGGGCAGGCTGAAGAAACCGTGCGTGATGTACGGCGACAGCCGCGTGACGGCGCCGTCGAGGTGGTTGCGCGTGCGGGCGTAGGCCGTGGGGTCGACGGCATCGAGCCGCGCCCAGGCGGCCTGCATCGTGGGTTCGAAGACGGTGTGCCCGGTTTGTTCAGTCATGGTCCAAGCCGATCTCGCCGCGCCGGATGGCCGTTGCACGTTCGCTGATTGCCTGCCGTTCACAGGCGTCGATGCGCGTCAGGTTCTTCACTTGCAAAGCCATGCGCGGGTTTGACGCCAGCAACTTTGTGTGCCGGGCCAGGAAATCCCAGTACAGGGTGGTGAATGGGCAGGCCTTGTCGCCGGTGCGCAAGGCCGGGTCGAAGCGGCAGCCGCGGCAATGGTCGCTCATGCGGTCGATGTACTTGCCGGTGGCCGCGTACGGCTTGCTGGCCATCACACCGCCGTCGGCGTATTGGCTCATGCCCAGGGTGTTCGGCAATTCGACCCACTCCACCGCATCGACGTACACGCTCAGGTACCAGCCATGCACCTGCTTCGGCTGCACGCCATGCAGCAAGGCGTACAGCCCGGTGACCATCAGGCGCTGGATGTGATGGGCGTAGCCGTGTTCGAGCGTCTGCGTGATCGCGTCGGCCAGGCAGCGCATCGGCGTGCGGCCGGTCCAGTACCAGGCGGGCAGGTCTTCCTGCGCGTCGAGCGCATTGAGTTCCAGGTACGCCGGCATCTTCAGCCGGTAGACACCGCGCACGTATTCGCGCCAGCCGAGCACCTGGCGGACGAAGCCTTCGGCTGCCGGCAATGGGATGCGGCCTTCGCGAAACGCGCCCTCGGCCGCAGCAACCACCTCGCGTGGATTCAACAGTTTCAGGTTCATCGACGAGGCGATGTGGGCGTGGTACAGCCACGGCTGGCCGCCCCACATCGCGTCTTGCCGATGGCCGAAGTGCTCGAGCCGCTCGTCGATGAAACGGTGCAAGGTCGCCAAGGCCTGTTTGCGGGTAACGGGCCAGCCGAAGCGCTCGGCCTGGCCGGGGTGGCTGCCGAAGCGTTGCCGCACCAGTGCCATCACGTCGCGCGTGATCGCATCAGGCTCGACGCGTAACGGCTCGGGCACGAAACCCGGGCCTTTCACACCGAAGCTCCCGCGGTTGTCGGCATCGAAGTTCCATTGGCCGCCAACGGGCTCGTCGCCGTCCATCAGCACGCGGTGGCGGCGCCGCATCTCGCGGTAGAAGTACTCCATGCGCAATTGCTTGCGGCCGTGGGCGTGGGCGGCGAATTCCGCCGTGCTGCACAGGAAGTGACGGTCGGGGCGGCTCTCCACGGGCACCGCTTTTACCGCAGCCATCAACGACTCCCTCACCCGCCAATCGCCCGGCTCTGTCATCAGCACGCGCTCGGGCTTCAGCGCCCGCACGCTCGCCGCCAGATGCTGCGCCAGCGTTGTGGCCGGCCCTTCGGCGGCCAGTTCGGTGTAATCGAGCGGCAGACCCTCTTCACGCAAGGCCGCGGCGAAATGCCGCATTGCCGACAGGAACAGCACGCTGCGTTGCTGGCTGCTCCAGACATGCGTGCTTTCTTCGCTGGCCTCGGCCATCCAGACGCGGTCGAGGGCCGCGTCAAAGCCGTCGAAGACGCTGCTGTCGCGATTCAACTGGTCGCCGAGCACGACGAGCAGGTGGCGCACCCGCTCACTCACGCTGGACCTTGGACCGTGCGCGGCAGGCGTCGGAGCAGAACTTCACCTCAGACCAGTTCTTCGCCCAGGCCCTGCGCCAGCTCATCGGCCGGGCGCACACCGTGCACGGTTTATGGGGCAGGTGGGCTTTGTTGCCTTTGAACGAAGGGGCTGGTGGCGCCATGTGCTCCGAGCATAGCTACCAGGCCAGCGGGTGGGTGCGGTAGCAGCGCGCGAATTCGCGGTACAGCGCCGGGTGGGCATGCGCCAGTCCGGCCGGGCGTTCGAAGAACAGCTCGCTCACCACCGCAAAGAATTCGGCGGGCTCACTGGCGCCGTAGGCGTCGATCAAGCCTTCTTCACCGCACGCCAGGCGTGCGCGCAACGCCTCGAATTCATGCGACATCACGGCCGTCCAGCGCTGCCTTGCCGCACGCCCGGGCAGGAACGGCGCGCCGTTGGCGGGGCCGTTCTCCGTGTCGAGCTGGTGCGCGAATTCGTGGATCACGACGTTGTGGCCGTCGGCCGGGTTGGCAGCGCCTTCGAGCACGTCTTCCCACGACAGGATGACCTGCCCGTGTTGCCACGATTCACCGGCCAGCGCGCGCCGCGCGTCCTGCGTGATGCCGTGGCCGTCGGTCACCGCGCGCTGCACGACGAAGGCACCCGGGTACAGCAGCACCTGGCTCAGCTTGCGAAAGCTGCCGCGGCGGTTGATGAGCAGCAGGGCCGCCTGCGCCGCCACCAGCACGCGCATCTCATCGGTGACGCGCAGGCCGGCGCAGCCGATGAAGGGCACCTCGGCCAGCAGCACCTGGGCCTGCTTCTTGACCTGCAATTGCAGATCGGCCGGCAGGCGCTGGAAGTACGGCATGCGCTCGCGCAGCACCCGCCGCCAGGTCGACGGGAAAGGCCGCGAGCGGATGCGCCCGCGGCGCAAGGCGCTGGCCAGTGGCTCGGCCCACAGCCAGGCCGATGCAGCCAGCAGCAGCGCTGCCAGAAGGGTGACGATGAGGGCCGTGCTCATGAAGCCCATCTGGGCAGCGCCCGGCGGGTTTTCAACCCCCGCAGGCCAAGGCCCGCATTACAACGAGCCGGTGGCGCGAAGTCTTTCCATCCGCAGCGCGAGTTGCTGGCCCATGTCGAGCAGCTTGGCGCGGGCGGCACGCACGGCGTCGGTCTCGGCACTGCCCGGCTCGGGCAGCGTCGCGCGCAGGGCCTCGATGTCGCGCATCAACTGCACCTCGGGCGGCACGAAGCCGCTGTCCTTGAGCATCTTGAACGGCATGCGCAATTCGGCCGGCGTCTCGTCGTAACCGTCGCCCAGGTTGAGCGGCTTGCCGTAACTCGGCGCGCTCTTCAGCTCACCGGTTTTCTCCGACTCGGCCAAAGAACGGCCGATGTGGTCGTCGAGCAGCTTCAGCCGCTGCTCCTTCTTCTCTTCTGCTGCGCTCATGCCCTGACCTCCGTGGGTTCCGACAGGGCTTCGATCCAGTGCCGCGTCAATGGTGTCAGCGGTTTGGCCATCGTACGTTCATTCAGCACCGCGCGGCCGACCGCGCGGCGGCTGCCGCGCGACGCGGCGGCCAGCAGCGTCTGGTCGATCAGGTCGCGCTGCGCGTGGCTGCCGCCGACGCTGCGCGAAAACGCCCGGGCCGCGAACAGCGTGTCGGCCGCGGCGTCCATCTGCCCGCGTTCGAAGGCCACCAGCGCGCGCATCAACGGCAGGCCGACTTCGCGCGCCACGGCGTGGTTGCTGCGCCGCGCGTCGCTAGCCGCCAGCGCGCGTTCGGCGCAGCGGGCCAGCCAGCCTTCGGCCTGCGGGACCTCGCCCGCACCCAGCAGCGCCAGCACCACATGCAGGTCGTTGAAAGCGTAGTGGCCGGCGTCGGCATCGGCCAGCGTCCACGCTTCGACCAATGCCCGGCAAGGCGCGACCACGTCAACGCCCAGCAGCCGCAGACGCCACAACAGCGACGCCGCGTCCAGCCGTTGCAGCGTGATCTGCAACGCATCGCCAGACAGGTGGTTGTCGATCAGGCGCAACACGCCGGTGGTGTCCATCGCTTCCAGCCTGAACAGGCCCTTGTGCCACCACAGGTGGGTCGCGAAGCCGTTGCCTTCGGCCCAGAACGCCCGGTGCTGGCGCAGCCAGGCCGAGCCTTCTTCGAAGCGGCCCTGCATTTCCATCACATGCGCCACGGCATGAACCGCCCAAGGCACACGCGGGTCGATGGCGAGTGCCCGCCGGCCAGCCTCTTCGGCCTGGGGGTAGAGGTTGTTCTCCTCCAGCCCGAAGGCATAGAGCGCCAGCACGCAGGGGAACAGCGGGTCGGCTTCGTCCCAGTCGGGCAGCGCACGCGCCGGGCGTTGGCGCAAGGCGACGCTGTCGCCGCGGTAGAAGTCCCACAGTTGCGACCATTGCAACGCGAGTGCGTCGCGCGGGTGCTCGAGCAACACCGCGTCCCAGGTTCGGCAGGCGGCGAGCCAACGACCTTCAGCGATCTGTTGCAACGCTTCGACGTGGGCCTTTTCCCGCGGCGGTGCGTGTGCGACAAGCGCGCGGGCTTGCGACAAATGCGCAACCGCTTCGTCGCGCCATGCGGGTTCGGTCAGGCTGAACAAAAAGCCGGCCTTCATCGCATGCGGCAACGCCCAACCCGGGTCTGCCTGAATCGCCGTATCGAGATCCGCCAGCGGCGTGTCATAGAACGACATCGTGCGCCAGAGCGCCTTCTCCGCGGCGTCGCGGGCCGAAGACGAACCACTGCCGCAAGGGTTGCCGCGCGCGTCGAACTGGGCCATGAGAACGCGAATGTAGCGCTCACTGGTCTTGCCCCTCGTCCGGCGGCTACGCCAGGCGGTCCCCCGGAGGACGGCGGGCTCGCTTGCGACGGCCCGGCGCTCAGGCCTGCTTTCGCCTGCTCGTCAGACCTGCGGCACGCTGTTCGCGGGCGGCGGCACGACCAGCCGGTTGTCGACGCGCACGACGCCTTCAGGCGCCGCAGCCAACACCTGCGCACGTTCGCGCGCACGCTCGTCGGGCGCCGGGCCTGTCAACTCGACCACGCCCTCGCGGGTCGTGACGTCGATCTTCAGGGCACTCAAGGCCGGGTCGGCAGCCAGAGCCGTGCGGATCTTGGCGCTGATGGCGGCATCGTCCACCGCTTCAGCCACGCGGTTGGCGGCGCGCACCGTATCAGCGGTGGCACTCCCGACCGCGGTGCCGACGGCGCCGGTGGCGTTCTGAACGCTGGTCTGCACGGAGTCGCGCGCATTGGCCACCGTGTCGTCGATGCGTGTGCCCAGGCTGCGCTCGTCATACAGGCTGGACACCGCAACCGCGGTGATCGCAGCACCCAGCAGCGCGGCGGCGATGAACCCTGGCAACCGGCTGCGCTTGGGCGCGAAGCGCTCGGTGCGTGCTGACCATTCGGACGGCGCAGCAGCCAATTCGGCGCTGCCTTGCGAGGGGACAGGCCGGCTGCGGCTGGGGACCGTCGGCGTGGTGTCGGTGTGCGCGTCCATGAAGAACCTCCTGCTCAAGGCCGTTGTCGATGGGTGCCATCGTCGCCAGCCAATCCCGGCTTGGTTGCAGGACACCTTGCGCCGACGCTGTCGGACGCCGCCCCGTGCCGGTGACGAGGCGTCACCCGGGCCGGCGTTGTCCGACGTCTTCGCGGCTTCCCCGCCGGCTGCACCACTGCCTGCGGCGCAGCACGCTGGGTTTCTTTCTTCGCTCCATTCGAAAGGCTCTGGTCATGAAGCACAAAGTACGCATTCGATCCGCTCATTCACACGCACAGCCCGGACTGCGTTCGGCCGCGCTGGCTGTACTCGCCAGCGGGGCCTTGCTGCTGACGGCGTGCAGCTCTATGAGCGAACGTGAACAAGGCACCGCCAAGGGCGCCGGTGTCGGCGCGGTCGCAGGCGCCGTGATCGGCGGGGCCACCGGTGGCAACGCCGGCCGTGGCGCGGTGATCGGTGGCGCCGTGGGCGCGATCGCCGGCAGCCTTTGGACCAAGCGGCTGGAAGACAAGCGCCGCGCGGTCGCCGATGCGGCGGCGCAATCCGGCACCGGCGTGGCGGTGGACCGCACGCCGGACAACCAGCTGAAGGTCAACGTGCCGGCGGATGCGTCGTTCGACGTCGGCCGCGCCGACCTGAAGCCCGGCCTGCGCCCGGTGCTCGACGAGCTCGGCCGCGGTCTGGACAAGGACGTGCGCGTCACCGTCGTCGGCCACACCGACAGCACCGGCAGCGATGCCGTCAACGACCCGCTGTCGCGTGACCGCGCCGAAGCCGTGCGTGACTACCTGAGCGTGCGCGGCGTGCCGCGTGACCGCATCACCGTCATCGGCCGCGGTTCGCGCGAGCCGGTGGCCGGCAACGACAGCGACAGCAGCCGCTCGCAGAACCGGCGCGTCGAAATCTTCCTCAGCGACGCGGCGGCGTAGTGACTCGCCAAGCTGCTCCGTCGCGCTGGGGCAGCGATAGAGGGGCGATAGAGGGGCGCTAGACGGGCGCTAGACGGGCGCTAGACGGGCGGTAGGGGCGCGGCACGCAACGGGCCGCGCAGCCGCTCCCAGGCGGACGCCAGCCGCAGCACCGCCAGGTCCGCGTGGCGCCGGCCGGTGATCTGCAAGCCGACCGGCAGGCCACCCGACGTGAATCCGCACGGCACGCTGATCGATGGCTGCTCGCTCATGTTGAACGCCACCGTGAAGGCGATGTGTTCGAACGGCCGGGTCGGGTCGTCGATCGGGCTGGCCGCATCGGCCGCAAACGCCGCCACCGGGCTGACAGGCGACAGCACGAAGTCGTAAGGCGCACAGGCCGAGACCGCCGCATCGCGCAACGCGCCGATCTGACTGAAGCCGATGAAGACATCGGCGCCGCCGAGCGTGGCGGCCGCTTCGGCCCATCGGCGGACGTACGGCAGCACCGCATCGCGGCGCGCTGCGGGCAGCGTGCACAACTCGGCCCACAAACGCATGCGCCAGAAGCGGTCCAGGCCTTCGATCATCGAACGCGTGGCAAAGGGCGCCAGCGGCTCGACGATGGCGCCCGCCGCTTCGAAGGCGCGCGCAGCGGCAGCAATCGCGTGCCGGGTCTCGGGCTCGACCGGCAGGCCCCAGCCGACGTCGAGCCACAAGCCGAGCTTCAGGCCCCGCAGGTCGAGGTCGAGCGAAAGCCAGTCGATGGCTTCAATGGGCAGGCTCGTCGCATCGCGCACATCGGGCTGGCTCAGCACCTGCATCGCGATCGCGGCATCCGCCACGCACCGCGTCATCGGCCCGGCCACGCGGCCGATGTACGGCGGGTGGATCGGCACCCGGCCCGCACTCGGTTTCAAACCGACCACGCCGCACCAGCCCGCCGGCAGGCGGATGGAGCCACCGATGTCGGTGCCGATGTGCAGCGGCGCATAACCGGCAGCCGCTGCGGCAGCGGCACCCGCGCTGCTGCCGCCTGGGTTCTTCGACAAGTCCCACGGGTTGCGCGTCAGCGCGTGGAAGCTCGACAGGCCCGACGACAGCATGCCGTAGTCGGGCATCGTGGTCTTGGCCAGCAACACCGCGCCGGCTTCGCGCAGGCGCGCGGCGGGCGGTGCGTCGGCGCTGGCCGGCGTCAGCTCGGTCGCCGCGCTGCCCAGCGGCATCGGGGTACCGCGGGTGGCGATGTTTTCCTTGATCGTGACCGGCACGCCATCCAGCGCCGAGAGCGGCTGGCCGGCCAACCAACGCGCTTCGGATTCGCGAGCTTGGACCAGCGCGGCATTGGCATCGGCCGCGTACAGCGCATGCAGGTGCGGCTCCCAGCGGGCGATGTGGGCTTGCAGCGCGTTCAGCACCTCGACGGGTGAGAGTTCACCGCTGCCGTACGCGGCGCGCAGTTCGGCCGCGCCGAGCCGGTGAATCTCGCTCATCGCGGTTGCCGTTCAGGCCTTGCCCAGAAACCGCTGCAGCTGGGTCGCCGCGCGCGCCTGCACCTTCTTGCGCAGGAACGGCGTCCAGCCCAGCAGCAACCCGGGCAGGCCCAGCGCCTGCCGGGCCCAGGCGTAGAAGTCAAACCGGTCGACGTGTTCGACGATCAGGCCGCGCTGGTCAAAGGTGAAGTTGGCGTCGATGCGGTTGAGCACCTTGCGGCCGGTGGCCGAGAACAGGTAATGCGCGTCCCAATGCGCACTGCCCGTCTTGCCGTCGCTCTGGACCTGGCTGTGTTCGAGCTTCCAGTGCGCCATGCCCTTGGCTTTGGTCGCCTCGCACAACATGCGCCACATGCCGCCGATCTGCGCCGGGCCGGCAAGCGAGAAGGCTTCATCGCGGAAGGTCGCGCCCGGTGCATAACAGGCCTGCATCGCGGGGTGGTCGAGCTGGGCGAACGCCGTATAGAACCGTTCGATCGTTTGCGTGCTCAGTGGAGTACCTTCGTGCTGCGCACGCCGCGATTCGCCCTCGGGAAGGCCCGGCGGGCTCATGCCGCAGGCGCCCAGCTGACGGCCGCCAGATCATTCGCGAACACCGGGCTGCTGTTCCACAACCCACGCAGCCCCTTGCGGAACACCGCCACCTGCGCCGGGTTCCAGATGAACACGTTGACCGCGTCGTCGGCAATCTGGCGCTGGATGTCGCGCCACAAACGCGCTTTCTCTTTCGGGTCGCTGGTCGCGGCCAGCGTCGCCACCAGTCCGCGAAACTTGGCGCTGTCGTAGCCGTAGTAGTAGCCGGGGTCGGCGTACGCGGTGGCGTAGTCCAGCGGCTCGACGTGGTTGATGACGGTCAGGTCGAAGTTGCCCTTGAAAGGCCCGGCCAGCCACTGCGCCCACTCGACGTTCTCGATCTTCGCCACCACCCCCACCTTGGCCAGTTGGGCCGCAATGATCTCGCCGCCCTTGCGCGCGTACTGCGGCGGCGGCAGCGTCAGGGTCACGTTCAGCGGCGTGCTGACGCCCGCTTCGCGCAGCAAGGCGCGGGCCTTGTCGGGGTCGTGGGGTGTCTGCTGGGTGAGATCCAGATAGCCCAGGTCGGTCGGCACGAAGTGGCTGCCGATCGGCTTGCCCAGGCCTTCCTGCGCGCCGTCGATGAACGCCTTGCGGTCGATCGCGTGGGCCAGCGCACGGCGCACGCGCACGTCGTTGAACGGCGCCTTGCGGTTGTTGATGGCCAGGATGCCCTTGCCGGCGGTCGAACCGATTTCGACCGTGAAGCGCTTGTCGCCCTGGAACTGCTTCAGCGCCTGCAAGGCGCCGAAGCGCGACATGCCGTCGATGTCGCCGGCCAGCAGCGCCGCCACCTGTGCAGCCGGGTCGTTGATGAAGCGGAAGGTCGCGCGCCGCAGCTTGATCTTTGCGGCGTCGCGGTGGGTGGCACTGCGCACCAGCGTGATCGCCGAGCCCTTGGCCCAGTTGTCGACCGTGAACGGCCCGGTGCCGACCGGCTTGGTTGCGGCACTGGCGATGCTGTTCGGGTGCAGCATCACGGCGGTGTTCTCGCCCAGGCGGAAAGGCAGCGCGGCGTCGGCGTTGTTCAACACCAAGATCACCGTGTGCGGATCGAACACGCTGACGCTGCTGATGTTCTCGAACACCGCCTTCTTCGCCTTGTTGGTGCTGGTCGGCGCCTTGGCCCGTTCGAAGCTGAACTTGACCGTGCTCGCGTCGAATGCCGCGCCGTCTGAGAACGTCACGCCCTTCTTCAGGCGGAAGGTGTAGGTCTTGCCGTCGGGCGTGTGGCCCCAGTTGTCGGCCAGCAGCGGCAGCACGGCGCCGTCCATCGTGATCCGCGTCAGGCCTTCGAGCACGTTGAGGTGTACTACTTCGCCTATTGCCGCGGCAGACGCCGCGGTCGGGTCGAGCGAAGTGGGCTCGAGCACCATCCCGAGCACCACGCTGTCCCTGCGCGATGGCGCCTGGGCGGCCAGCGGCAGGCCAGCGGCCAGCAGGGGCAGGCCGGCGAGCAGCGTGTTCGCGCGGCGGCGGTCGATGGGGGCCATGTTCTTCTCCTCGGTGTCGAAAGCGGCGCGATTGTGGCGCTGCGCCGCGCCGCTCAAGCCACGCTACCGACAAAGTCGGCCGGCACTACACAGGTCTGCCGGGTACGGCTGCCAACAGCCGCTTCGTGTACGCGTGCTGCGGCTCGCTGAACACGCGCGCCGTCGGCCCGCGTTCGACGACGCGGCCGGATTGCAGCACCAGCACCTCGTCGCAGACCCACTCCACCACCGCCAGGTCGTGGCTGATGAACAGGTAGGTCAGGCCGAGCGTGGCCTGCAGGTCGGCCATCAGGTTCAGCACCTGCGCCTGCACCGACACGTCGAGCGCGCTCACCGGCTCGTCGGCGACGATAAGCTTGGGTCGCGTGATCAGAGCCCGCGCGATGGCGATGCGTTGGCGCTGGCCGCCGCTGAATTCGTGCGGGTACTTGTCGAGGTCGGCTTCGCGCAGGCCGACGGCCGACAGCGCCTCGACCGCGCGCGCGCGGCGCTCATCCACTCGCACGTGGCGCTCGGCCGCGCGCGGTGCGTCGGCCAGCAGCGCCAGCGGGTCGCACACCGTCTGCTCGACGGTGCGGCGCGGGTCGAGCGAGCCATACGGGTCCTGGAACACCATCTGCAAGTCGCCGCGCGCGCGGCGCAACGCCGCCGCGGGCAGGCGCACCAGCTCGCGGCCTTCGAACCGCACTTGGCCGCTGCTGGGTGTCTCCAGCGCCATCACCAGCCGCGCCAGCGTGCTCTTGCCAGAACCCGATTCGCCGACCACGCCAAGGCTGCGGCCCTGGTGCAGCGTGAAGCTGACGTCGTCGAGTGCCTGCACCTCGGGCGCCGCTGATAGCAAGGTACGCCGCGGCAGCCGATAGCGCTTGCCGAGGTCTTGCGCTTGCAGCAATGGCGGTGCGGCCGGATTCATGCCGCGATCCGCAGGCAGCGCGCCTCGTGTGCCGGCCCCACTTGCACCGCAGCGGGCGGTGCGACGTGGCAGGCGTCGATGACGCGGTCGCAGCGATCGGCGAAGGGGCAGCCTTTCAGCCGCTGCTGCAAGTCGAACAGGTCGGGTACACGGCCGGGGATGGTCACCAGCCGAGCCCCTGCATCGCGCACGGCGCCGCGCCCACCCAGCCGCGGGCGGGCCGCGAACAGGCCCTGCGTGTACGGGTGCGCCAGCCGCGCGAAGACCTGCGGGGTCGGGCCCTGCTCGACCACCGTGCCGCCGTACATCACGGCCAGGCGCTGCACACGGTCGGCCATCACGCCGAGGTCGTGGCTGATGAGCAGCAGGCCCATGCCGCTGATCTGCACCAGGTCAGCGATGAGGTCGAGCACCTCGCGCTGGATCGTCGCGTCCAGCGCAGTGGTCGGCTCGTCGGCAATCAGCAGGTCGGGTGAATTGGCCAGCGCGATGGCAATGACGACGCGTTGCCGCTGGCCGCCGGAGAGCTGGTGCGGATAGGCCTCCAGCCGCGCGCGCGCCTGCGGCATCTGCACGCGCTCGAGCAGGCGCCAGGCTTCCTCGTGAGCCGCGGCGCGCGACAGTTCGCGGTGCTGGTGCATGGCTTCGACGATCTGCGCGCCGACCGTCTGCAACGGGTTGAGCGCACTCATCGGCTCCTGAAAGACCATGCCGATGCGCCGGCCGCGCAGTCGGCACATCGCTTCGTCATCCAGCGCAGTCAGTTCCTGGCCTGCGAAACCGATCGAACCGCTGACCCGCGCGCCTTCAGGCAGCAGGCCCATCAGCGACAGCGCCGTCAGGCTCTTGCCGCTGCCGGATTCACCGATCAGCCCAAGCGTCTGGCCGCGGTCGAGCGCGAACGACACGCCGCGCAAAGCCTCGACCGGGCCGCGTGCGGTGGGCAGGGTGACCCGGAGGTTCGCGACTTCGAGCAGCGGCACCACGCGACGATAGCCGCAGGCCGCGGCCTGCTACCGGTCTATCCCCTTCCCCAGCGGCCGCCGTGCCAGCGCCAGCCGGGGCCGTAGCGATTCCAGCGACCCGGAACCCACCCGTAACCCCGCGAAGGCGGCAACGCCCAACGCCCGCCGATCCAGATATGGCGGCCGAGGTTCCAGCCCCAAAAACCACCGATCCACACGTAGGCCGGGCCGGGGGCATAGGGCACGACTTCGACCTGCTGCGGCGGCGGTGCGACGTTGACCACCGGGCCGTCGTCGTCGTCGCCATCCGGGCCGCGGCCGGCATAGACGCCCTCGTCGCGGCTGGCGTAGCGGCCACGGCCGCGGCCGTAGGGCACGACCACGCAGCCGGACAGGCCCGCCACGGCCAGTGCGGTGGCCGAGACGACGAACGCGCGGCGGGAGTTCGAGGAAGGGGAAGCAGCCATCACGGACCCTCGGTGAAGACACTGAGCCCGCACAACGCGCTTCCCCGCGGCGGCGCCGACCGCCGCGGGCCGCGCCGCCCAAGCTTTACTTGGTGAAGCTGTGTTGCTGCGCCAGCGGCGCCGTGCGCCAGCACCACACGCCTACCCCGATCATCCAAAGCGACAAGCCACTGACCGCGACGGCCACCGGCATCACCGCCGGTCCGCCGAACACCGGCAGCGCCAGCGCCGCCAGCGCCATGGCCAGCAACACGCCGGCACCCGCCAATCCACGCGGCAGCCCACCGTAGCGCCACGCGCCGGTGCACAACAGCCCGAGCGCGATGGCCATGAACAGGCTCACGCCCAGCACCTCGCCGATGCCGCCGCCATACTTGGTGATCGCGTCGAAGACCAGCTCGATCTGCGAACGTCGCTCAGGGTCAGCCGTGGCGTGTGCCGCGGCCAAAAGCGGCATCACCGTCAACCAGCGCAGGATGCCGATGGCACGGGCCAACGCCGACAGCGCGGCGAAGACGACGACGGTGGCGGCCAGAGGCCGCTGCAACCCGCCGCGGCCGCTGAACACACGGGCCGCCAGCCCGATCAGCACCGGGGCGATCAGCAGCGAATAGAGCAGATAGAGCCCGTAGCCCGCCGTGACCGCACCGGCGTGGGCGTGGATAGCCGCCAATTGCTCGGCGGCCGGGTTGCCCAGCGAAGCCGGCCAGCCAATGGCCGCGCCGAGCACGGCCACCGGGGCGAAGGCCAGCAGGGCGTCGGCGATCAGCAGTGCGCCGAGCGCGCGCGAGCCGGTGGTGGCCGTGGTGCGTTTCCTGGCGCTGGTGATCGCGGGCGCGGCAGCGGTACCGCTGGTGTTCATGCACGTTCTCCAACAGGGTGGGTGTTCGGGGCCGAGGCGGGGTGGCCGAGCGAGGCGACGGTGGCGCGCAGCGCATCGCGCAGCGGCGTGCGCGGCAACGGGCCGGCCAGTGCCGAGAGGGCCCGGCCGTCCAGCCCATGCGGCACGCGGAACAGGTAGCTCATGCGCGCCAGCTCGCGCAGCATCGGCACCACCAGGCCTGCGATACGGATCGGCAGCCAGCTCATCCGGCTGCGCGTGATGCGCTTGGCGGGTGCGACGAGGCCGAGGTCCCGCGCGGCGAGCTCCAGGCCGTCGAGCAGCTGTTCGCCTGTCAGCGTGTGGCCTTCGAAATGCAGCCGCGCGTGTGCTGGCAGATCGCCGCGTTCGGCGAGGGCCACGAAAGCGCGGGCCAGGTCGGGCAGGTAGGCCCAGCCGTGTGGCACGTCGGCCGGCCCGGGGTAGCTGAGCTTGCAGCCGGACACCAGCTTCTTGGCAATCATCAGGTCGATCCAGGTTCCTTCGGTGGCGCCGAAGAAGTCACCCGCGCGGATGACGATGCTCTTCAGGCCGGTACGCACCGCGCGCTCGGCGAGTTCGGCTTCGAGCTGGCGGCGCAGGCGGCCCTTTTCGGTTGTCGGCCTTTCGGGCGTGTCTTCGCGCAAAAGGTCGGGCATGCCTTCGCCGAACGCGTACACGTTGCCCGGCAGCATGAAGGTCGCGCCCAGCTTTTCCGCCACGGCCATACCGTCGCGAGCCAGCGGCAGCATCTGGGTGTCCCAATCGGTGTACGGCGGGTGGACGGCGTAGACGACGACGCTGGCGCCGGCTGCGGCCTCGGCCAGCCGGCGGGTGTCCTGCAGAGGGAGGTCGATGCGACTCCAGTCGCTGTCGCCGTCGCCGCCATTGCGATCACTGCGGCGCGCCTGCGCCAGCACGCGCCAGCCGGCGGCGCGGAAGGCCGCTGCGGTTGCGGCACCGAGCCGGCCGCGGGCGCCGAGCACGAGCACGGTGCGGGTGCGCGTGTGGGTGGGCGTGGGGGTAGGGGTCTGACTCATTGCGCGTTTCCTGCGCAGCCGCGGAAGGGGCTGCGATGGACCTCACTGTCCGCCTTGAAGGCCCTGCCGACAATTCACGAGTTTGGCAATCGAGCTATACATTTATGCATGCCTCGATCACCCGCAGCCCGTTCTGCCGCGAGCCCACCCGAACGTTTCGATTGGGCGCTGGTGAAGAGTTTTCTCGCGGTGCTGGATGCCGGCAGCCTGATGGGCGCTGCGCGATCGCTGAGTGCGCAGCAGCCCACGCTCAGCCGCCATGTCGCCGAACTCGAAGCCCAGCTCGGCACGCCGCTGTTCGAACGCACCGGCCGCGGGGTGGTGCCCACCGCTGCGGCACTGGCCATCGCCGAAGCCGCGCGACAGATGCAGGCGGGCGCCGAAACGTTGCAGCGCACGCTGGCCGGCCGGCGCGACGCGACCACCGGCAAAGTGCGGATCACCACCAGTGCCGTGGCCGCGTCGTACCTGTTGCCGCCGGTGCTGGCGCGTTTGCAGGCGGCCGAACCAGGCATCGAGATCGAACTCGTCGCGTCGAACCAGCTCACGAACCTGCTGCGGCGCGAGGCCGACATCGCCGTGCGCATGGTGCGGCCGGCGCAAGGCTCGCTGGTGGCGAAGAAGCTGGGCGAGCTGCCGATCGTGGCTGCTGCGCACAGCGCGTACCTGCAGTCAGCGCCGCCGCTGCGCACCCCGCTCGATCTGCTGCAACACCGGCTGATCGGCTACGACCGCGACGACACCATCGAACGCGGCTTCGCGCGTTTGGGCTACGAGATTCCGCGCGAACGCTTCGTGCTGCGCACCGACGACCAACTGGCCTACGGCCGCTTGATCGCGGCCGGGGCTGGCGTGGGCTTCGTCGCGCACTACAACCTGCGCCACTGGCCGGGGGTGCAACGGGTGCTGCCGATGCTGGACATCCCGAAGCTGCCGTGCTGGCTGGCGGTGCACCGCGAGATCCGCGGCAGCCGCATCGTGCGCCGGGTCTACGACTTCCTGGCCGAGGAGATTCCGCCGGAGCTGGTGGCTTCGGACTGAGCCTTCGCGTTCAGCAGGTCCATGTACGCACCGGCGATGCGCGCGGCATCCGCCAGGCCCAGCGCCCGCATCAGGCCTTCGGCCGTGGCGCGGCCCTCTTCATCGCTCTGGCTGTCGCCCAGCACCACTTCGAGTTCCATGAAGTCGCCCAGCCCTTCGACACGGTCGAGGTGGATGCGGGTGGCGCCGACCCGCAGCAACCAGCGACGTTTCCTGACGCGGCCGACGAGGCCGTTGGCGCGCTGCAGCGCTTCGTGCAGCGCGGCGGCGTCGGGGACCGCGACGCGCACATAGTCGCTGGCCTTGGCATCGGTGCTGTCGCCTCTGCTGTAGTGGATGAGTTCGGCCGTGCCGTCGGCAAAGCGGCGCAGCTTCAAGCGGCCATGCGGCACGGCGTAGAAGCTGTCGTCCTGGTCGATGAGAACCGGTTCGCGGCCGCCCGCCAGGGCGCGGGCCTGAGGCAGCAGCGCTTCGATGCCGTCAGCCAGGCGCGCCTTGATCTCGATGTTGCGCGGCATGGCGGTGGGTGCCTTCAGCGCTGCCGCGCCAGCTTGGGATCGAGCAGATCGCGCAGCCCGTCGCCCAGCAGGTTCAAGCCGAGCACGCTGGCCACGATCGCCAGCCCCGGGTATACCGCCAGCATCGGCGCCTGGAACATCAAGGTCTGCGCTTCGCTGAGCATGCGGCCCCAGCTCGGTTGGGGCGGCTGCGTGCCCAGGCCCAGATAGGACAACGCGGCTTCCGCCAGGATGGCCGTCGCGAACGAGATCGTGGCCTGCACGATCAGCGGGCTGGCGATGTTCGGCAGGATGTGGTCGAGCGTGATGCGCAGCGGCCCTTTGCCGCAGGCGCGTGCCGCCATGACGTAATCACGCGCCCACACTGACAGGGCCGCGCCCCGCGTGATGCGCGCGAACACCGGGATGTTGAAGATGCCGATGGCAACGATGCTCATCAGAAGGCCGGGGCCGTAGATCGCCGTCAGCATGATGGCCGACAGCAGTGCCGGGAACGCGAAGGTGAAGTCGCTGGCGCGCATCACCGCTTCATCGACCCAGCCCTTCTTCGCGGCCGCCAGGCTGCCCAGCGCCACCCCGATGACGAGGCCGATGCCGACGGCGACCACGCCGACGACGATGCTGTTCTGCGAGCCGACCAGCAGTTGGCTGACGATGTCGCGGCCGAGGCTGTCGGTGCCCAGCCAGTGCGCGGCGCTCGGGCCCTGCAGCTTGTCCGGGATCGAGATGTCGGCCGGCGGGTACGGCGTCCACACCAGCGACAGCAGCGCAAACGCCACCAGCAGCAGCGTCAGCGCGCCGCCGATGACGAAGCTCTTGTGCCCGCGGGCGCGGGCCGCGAAGGTGTTGCCTTCGGTACGGGCAACCGCCATCTCAGTGCCGCCCGGCCGTTCCGAAGGCCCTGAGCGCCCCCTTGGGGGGCCGCGAACGCAGTGAGCTTGGGGGCGCCATCTCAGGCTCCCGCCACCCGTAGCCGCGGGTCGACCACGGCATACAGCACGTCGACGACGAAGTTGACGACGACCACCATCGCCGCCAGCAGCATCACCACGTCGCGCACTACCAGAAGGTCGCGGTTGGCGACGGCCTGAAACACCAGCCGGCCGACACCCGGCAGCACGAACACGTTCTCGACCACGATGGTGCCGGTGACGAGGTTGGCGAACTGCAAGCCGGCCACCGTCAGCACCGGGATCAGCGCATTGCGAAGCACGTGACGCCACAGCGCTTGCGTGCGCGTCAGGCCCTTGGCGCGCGCCGTTCGCACGAAGTCTTCGCGCAGCACCTCGAGCACCGCCGAGCGCGTGACGCGGGTGAGGATGGCGGCCTGCACGACCGCGAGCGACAGCGCCGGCAGGATCAGCGCCGCAAACCCTGCCCACAGCCCGCCACCGTCGTCTTCGCTCCAGCCCGGAAAGCCGCCCGCGCTGACCCATTGCAGCTGCACCGCAAACAGCAGGATGAGCAGGATCGCGAACCAGAAGTTCGGGATCGCAATGCCGATCTGGCTGGCAACCATCACACCGACATCGCCGATGCGGTTGTGGCGCGAAGCGGCGTACAGGCCCAGCGTGAGCGCGCTGAACACCGTCAGCACCATCGCCATCAGCGCCAGGGGCAGCGTGACCTGCAGGCGCTCGCCGATGAGTTCGGCGGTCGGTGTGTCGTAGCTGATGCTGTTGGCGGTCTGGCCCACGAGCAGCCCGCCGACCCAGTCGGCATAGCGTTGCAACGGGGGGCGGTCGAGGCCGAGCTTGGCTTGCAGCGCGGCCAGCGATTCGGGCGTGGCCGTATCGCCGAGGATCACTTCGGCGGCGTTGCCCGGCAGTAGCTCGAGCACCGCAAACACCAACGCCGACGCCACGGCCAGCGTGAGGGCGAGCGTGGCCAGGCGCTTGAGCAGGAACAACAGCATGGAAAACTATGATGCCCGAGGTCTGCGGCCCCAACCCGCACAGCCCCCTCTACGGAAAGGTTCGGCGATGCAGCCCATCGGTTTCGACACCACGCAGGTCTTGATCGGCGGGCGCTGGGTGGCCTGCGCGAACGGGCAGACCCTGCCGCTGTTCAACCCGTCCGACGGCAGCGCTCTGGCCCGCGTCGCGCGCGGTGGTGCAGCCGATATCGACGCTGCGGTGGCCGCGGCGCAGGCGGCGCTCGATGGCGCCTGGGGCCGCACGACCGCTGCCGAACGGGGCCGGCTGCTGATGCGCATGAGCCAAGGTGTCGCCAGCGCCGCTGAAGAACTGGCGCGGCTCGAAGCCCTCGACGTCGGCAAGCCTTTGCGCCAGGGCCGCTCCGATGCGCTGGCGCTGGCGCGCTACCTCGAGTTCTACGGTGGCGCCGCCGACAAGGTGCACGGTCAGACGATCCCGTTTGCCGCCGGCTGCACCGCCTTCACGCTGCGCGAACCGCATGGCGTGACGGCACACATCGTGCCGTGGAACTACCCGATGCAGATCATCGGCCGCAGCGTGGGCGCCGCGCTGGCGATGGGCAACGCCTGCGTGCTGAAGCCAGCCGAGGAAGCGTGCCTCAGCGCACTGGCCTTCGCCCGCATCGCGCAGCAAGCCGGGCTGCCGGATGGCGCCCTCAACGTCGTGCCCGGCCTCGGCGAAGAAGCCGGCGCGGCACTCGCCGCGCATGCCGGCGTGCAGCACATCTCGTTCACCGGCTCGGTCGCGGTCGGCCAGGCGATCCAGGCCGCGGCGGCGAGGAACGTGGTGCCTGTGACGCTGGAACTCGGCGGCAAAAGTCCGCAGATCGTGTTCGACGACGCCGACCTGGATGCGGCGCTGCCGTCGCTGGTCAATGCCGGCATCCAGAACGCGGGGCAGACCTGTTCGGCGGCGTCGCGGGTGCTGGTTCAACGCGGCGTGTATGACGCGGTGGCCGCTCGCATGGCAGCGCGCTACGAGGCGCTGCGCGTCGGGCCGGCGATGGACGACCTGGACGTCGGGCCGCTGATCTCGGCGCAACAACGGAGCGCGGTGCGCACGGTGCTGGACCGCGCTGCCGGCGACCCGGCGGTGCAGGTGCTGGCCCGCGCACCGTTGCCCGCCACGTTGCCGACCGGCGGCTTCTACGTCGCCCCCACGCTGCTGGCTGGCGCGCCACCGACGCACCGCCTGGCGCAAGACGAGATCTTCGGCCCGGTGCAACTGCTGCTGCCCTTCGACGACGAAGCCGATGCGGTGCGCATTGCCAACGGCACCGCTTACGGCCTGGTGGCAGGCGTGTGGACACGCGACGGCGCCCGCCAGATGCGCCTGGCGCACGCGCTGAAGTGCGGCCAGGTCTTCATCAACAACTACGGCGCCGGGGGTGGCGTCGAATTGCCTTTCGGCGGCGTCAAGCATTCCGGCCACGGGCGCGAGAAGGGGTTCGAAGCGCTGCACGGCTTCTCGGTGGTGAAGACGGTGGCCGTGCAGCACGGCTGAAGGAGACACAGATGACGACAACCACAGGCCGCCTGGCCGGCAAGGTCGCGGTGGTGACCGGCGGCGGCTCGGGCTTCGGCGCCGGCATCGTGAGGAAGTTCGTCGCCGAAGGCGCACAGGTCGTCGTCGCCGACTTGAACCTCGCAGCCGCACTCGATGTCGCCGCCGCGGCAGGCCCGGCAGCGCGTGCGCTGCGCGCGGACGTCAGCCGCACCGCCGATGTGCGGACGATGCTGGAGGCGGCCGAGCTGCACTTCGGTGGCATCGACATCCTGGTCAACAACGCCGGCGTCGGCCACCTGCCCCAGCCGCTGGAAGGGCTGCCCGAAGATCAGTTCGACTTGCTGGTGTCGGTCAACATGAAGGCGCTGTACCTGGCGATGCGAGAAGTGGTGCCGCGCTTCAAGGCCCGCACACCAGGCCGCGATGGGATCCGCGGCGTGGTGCTCAACATGGCCAGCACCGCCGGCGTCAGCCCGCGGCCGCGGCTGGCTTGGTACAACGCCAGCAAAGGCTTCGTGATCACGGCGACGCGGGCCTGCGCGGTCGAGTTGGCGCCGCACGGCATTCGGGTCGTGGCGCTGAACCCGGTGGCTGGCGAGACGCCGATGCTGAAGACCTTCATGGGTGAAGACACGCCCGAGATGCGCGCGAAGTTCCTCTCGACCATTCCGATCGGCCGCTTCTCGCGGCCGGACGATCTGGGCAACGCGGCGGCGTGGCTGTGCAGCGACGAGGCGAGCATGGTGACCGGCGTCTGCATGGAGGTGGATGGGGGGCGGTGCATTTGAGGATGCTGGGCACCGCCCGCCTGCCGCGACGCGCCACGTCGCGCGCAGGAAAGCCGGGCCGAGCCAAGCCCCTGCTCAGCCCGCTGCCACCTCAACCACCGTCAGACGAAGAACCCGAGATTGCGCGCCGAAGCGTTGAAGTTCATCACGTTCGGGAAGATCCCGCCGAGCTGCCCCGGCGACAAGCCGAACCATGTGCCCAGCGTGTACCCCAGCTGCTCAACCGACGTCTTCGGCAACAGCGAGCCATTGCTGAGCTGGTCCGCGCTGCCGTCGAAGTTGTTGTTGTTGGCGTTCTTCACCGACAGCGTCGGGAAGGCGCCGTACAGATCGCCACCCTTGACCGCACCGCCCATCACAAACTGGTGGCTGCCCCAGCCGTGGTCGGTGCCGTCGCCATTGCTGGTGAAGGTGCGGCCGAAATCGGTGGCCGTGAAAGTGGTGACGTTGCTGCGCGCATTCAGCGCGCCCAGCGTGGCGTCGAAGTACGACATGGCGTGCGAGACGCGCGCCATCAGGTCGGCATGGCCGCGGTTCTGCTGGTCGTGGGTGTCGAAGCCGCCGACGCTGACGAAGAACACCTGCCGTTTCGCGCCTGTGGCGCCGCGCATGCCGGCATCGACCAGCCGTGCCACCACTTGCAGCTGCTGGGCCAGCGAGTTCGAGGCGGTCGCCTGCGTCAGCGGGTTGAAGTAGCGCAGCAGCGGGTCGTTGCTGGCGTTGTAGTTGCCACTGCTGGGCGGTGTGCCCCATGGCCCCTGGCTGGCCGGCAGCAGCGCGGTGCGCAGCGTGACCTCGGCGTCGATGCTGCGCTTGGCCACCGAGGCCACGTCGAAGTCCATCGGGTGCGTGTTGCGTACCGTGGTCGCCAACTTGTGCAGTGCGGTGCCGACGGCGGTGGAGCCGTAGACCTGCCCGCTGCTGTTGACGCCGAGCGCGACCGCGCCGCCACTGCTGACCTGGTACTGGCGCACCGTCTGCCCGGCCAACCAGACCGAGTTGCCACTGGCCGAGATGGCGGTGAACACCGGCGTGGTGTTGTTCGATGCCAGCAGGTCGCCGATGCGGCCGCCCCAGCCCATGGTGGTGCCCTCGGGGCCCAAGGCCTGCCAGGTATTCTGCTGGTCGTTGTGCGAGAACAAGCGCGCGGGTTTCGGGTGCACGCTCTGGCCGTACTGCGCCTTGGTGGTCGGCATGATCAGCGGGCCGATGTTCGGCAGCACCGCCAAGCGCTTGTCGGTGTTGAACATCGTGCGCAGGCTGCCCATCAGCGGGTGCAGCGCGAAGCTGCGGCCCTGCGCATTCAGCGGCGTGATCGGCAGTACACCGCCCAGCCGCGCCGGCGAGCCGACAACCGCCGTCGCGTCGGGCGCGATGCCTGCAGCCAGCAGCGAGATCGGGTCGGGCTGCTGGTTGCGCGTGGTGGTGTAGGCCGTCCACGACGCGGTGTCGGTCGGCAGGACCATGTTGAAGGCATCGTTGCCGCCGAAGAGGAACAGGCAGACGATGGCCTTGTAGTCGCCGGCCGACTGCGCCGCCGCAGTGCCCAGCGCGGCCAGGTTCAGTGCGATCGGTGCGCCGGCACTGCCGGCCAGCGCGGTGAAGGCGCCAGCCTGCTGGATGAAGTGGCGGCGCGAGGCGTTCTTGAGGATGTGCATGGTGTTCCTTCGTCGCTTCAGGCGCGGTTCACTTCTGGACCAGGAAGTCGGGCGAAGCCAGCGTCAGCAGCAGCGCGGCGTTGAGCCGGTTGCGCTTGGCGGTGGCGATGGCCGTGGTGCCGGTGGCGGGGATCGTGATCGCCGAGACGGCGGCGGAGATCTCTTGCTGGAGCGCGGGGGTCATCTGCCCGTACAGCAGCTTGTCGGCGATGCGTTCGGCCAGCAGGGGTGGCTTGGTCGTCAACTCCAGCTCCGGCGCCCAGTTGCGTTGCAGGTCGCGGCGGTTGAAGACCACGCCATTCACGGTGCCGTTGAAGGAGCCGACCCCGCTGGCGATGTTGTCGCGCATGTAGTTCGTCCAGCCCGATGCACTCGTCTCGTTGAGCAGTTGCATCTCGGGTGAGACCAGCCCCGCCGCCGCCGACTGCGAGCCCGGTGACACGTAACCCGGCCGGTAGAAGTTAAACACCGACGGCGAACGCAGCGCCGTCTGGCCCAGCGAGCTGGAGCTGCTGTCGGTGTTGCCCACCTTCCAGGCCCCGGTGTCCGTGGTGTGCTGGAAGGCGCGCAGATAGGCCGCCAGGCGCAGCACCGGCTCGCGCAGCTTGCCGGCGCTGTTGTTCATGACGCGTGACTCGGGGTGAGTCACGATCGTGCGAATCACCGCCTTCATGTCGCCGCGCACACCCTGGCCGTTGTTGTTGAAGGCGTTCGACACGGCGGCCACGTAGGCCGGGCTGGGGTTGCTAGTCACCAGCCGCTGGATCAACTGCTTGCCGATGAACGGGCCCACGTTGGGGTGGTTGAACAGCGTGTTCAGCGCGGTGTTCAGGCTGGCCGCCGGGTTGGCGGTGCTCTGAACCGGAATGGTCGTGCCGAGAAAGGTCTTGACTTCGGTGCTGTGGAAGGCTGGGTAGCCGACCATCGGCTTGAACTGGCGGTCAGGGTCGCTCAAGGGCGTGGTGCCGCCCGTGGTGCCGCCGAAGAAGCAGTTGCTGTTGGTCGGCGCGCCGGGGCAGGCCCACGAGAAGCCGGTGAAGACGCGGGCCAGCCCGGTCACGTCGGCCGGGCCGTAGGTTTCGACCGTCTGACCGTTCACCAACTGCGGTGTGCCGTCGTTATTGAGCCGGATCAAACCGATCGAGAGCAGCTGCATCACCTCGCGCGAGTAGTTCTCGTCGGGCACCCGGCCGGTCGAGGCGTTGGCCTTCTGATTGGCCAAGTGCGAGAGATAGCGCCCCATCTGCGGGTGCAGCGACACCGCTTCGAGCAACGTGCGGTAGTTGCCGAAGGCATGCGCACCGAGCATGTCGAGCCAGGCCGCCACGGCGCGCGGCTGATCGCCGACGTTGCTGTCGACGAGCGAGATCACGAAGATCTGCGACAGCGCGTACGCCACCCGCTGGCGCAACTGGTCAGGGCCGTTCAGCGCCTGTTTCCAGAACGTTTCGAAGACCTCGTTCTGGTAAGCGCCGCTAGCCGGGTCGACGGCCTTCAGGGCCGCGTCCGCCGCTTCCCAATACGCGCGGTGCGAGGTGGCGGGGGCGGTGAACTGGCGGTCGATCCAGCCGTTGTAGCCGTAGGCCTTGAGGGCTTCTTCGTCGGCGGCAGAAGCGCCGAAGGTCGCGTTGCTCATGAAGCGGAACGCTTCAAGACGGCTGGCCGGGCGGTCGGAAGGCCCGAGAACACCCGGGGCAACCGTGGGCGCCTGCGCGATCGAGATGCTCTTGGCTGCGGCCAGGATCCTGGCCACGCCACTGCTCTCGTCGCTGCCGGCTTGCTGCGCACTGGCGGTGCCTTCGCTGGTGCTGGCGCTGTCGTTGCCACCACCGCACGCGGCCAGCAACAGCGCCGACAACGCGGCGGCCGGCAGGGCGCGTCGGCCTCGGCGGGGGCGCGCGTTCGGTGGCGCAACGGCTTGGGTCGTATTCATGGACATCGTCCCTTTCGGCAATCGAACCGCAAGTGGCTGCGGAACCAGAGCATCTTGTCCGAACCGACATGGCATCGCGTTGAAAAGCGTTGCCACCAAGGCCCCAAGTTACGGGCCTTTACCGCCACCCCCACAGCCGCGGGGGCAGCGTGAGATTCGCACGCCCGGGTTTACCCGGAAGATCACCCCAGCGACGGCGCCAGGTGCCGGCGGGCGTCGCCCAGCGGCAGCGTCTGGCGCGCTGCCCAGTCGGCCAATTGGTCCTCGCCGATGCGGCCGACGTTGAAGTACTGCGCGTCGCGCTGCGCCATGTAGAAGCCGCTGACGCTGGCCGCCGGCGTCATCGCCAGGCTCTCGGTCAGGCCCATGCCGATCTCTTCGGTCTTCAGCACGCGGAACATCTCGCGCTTGACGCTGTGGTCCGGGCAGGCCGGGTAGCCGGGGGCGGGGCGGATGCCGGTGTACTTCTCGGCGATGAGTTCTTCGCTCGATAACTTCTCGTCGGCGGCATAACCCCAGAGTTCGGTGCGCACGCGCTGGTGCAGCCGCTCGGCGAAAGCTTCGGCCAGGCGGTCGGCCAGAGCCTTCAACATGATGGCGCTGTAGTCGTCGTGGTCGGCAATGAAGTGCGCTTCCTTCTTCTCGACGCCCAGGCCGGCCGTGACGGCAAACAGGCCGATATGGTCGGGCGGCCCGGCGGAGCCATCCATATTTCTGGCCGGCGCGATGAAGTCGGCCAGGCTTCGGTTGGGCCGCGCCACGCCGTTGATCACTGGCCGTTCGCTTTGCAGGCGCAAGGGGTGCCAGCGCAGAGCGACATCCTGGCGCGTGGCGTCGGTGTAGATCTCGATCGTGTCGTCATCCACCGTGGCCGCCGGCAGCAGCGCGATCACGCCGCTGGCTTGCAACCAGCGGCCTTCGATGACGCGCTGCAACAGGCGTTTGCCGTCGCTGAACACCCGCACCGCCTCGGCGCCGACGACCTCGTCGCGCAGGATCTCGGGGAAACGGCCGGCCAGGTCCCAGGTCTGGAAGAACGGGCCCCAGTCGATGCACGCGGCCAGTTCGGCCAGGTCGTAGTTGCGGAAGAGACGCCGGCCGATGAAGCGTGGCGGCGGCGGTGTGGTGCCGGGCTGGGCCCAATCGATCTTCGTCTTGTTGGCGCGGGCCTGCGCCAGCGTGACCAGCGGCGTCTGCTTCTTGCCCGCGTGCAGCACGCGCACGCGCTCGTAGTCGTCGCGCAGATCGCTGATGTACTGGGTGGCGCGTTCGTCGGACAGCAGCTCCGAGCACACGCTGACGCTGCGCGAAGCGTCCGGCACGTAGACCACGGGGCCGTCGTAATGCGGCGCGATCTTCACCGCGGTGTGGACCCGGCTGGTCGTGGCGCCACCGATCAACAGCGGCGTGCCGCGTGTGCGGAAGTAGTCGTCGCGCTGCATCTCGGCGGCGACGAACTGCATCTCTTCCAGGCTCGGCGTGATCAACCCGCTCAGGCCGATGATGTCGGCGCCTTCGAGCTTAGCCTTGGCCAGGATGTCGCGGCACGAGACCATCACGCCCATGTTCACGACCTCGAAGTTGTTGCACTGGAGCACGACGGTGACGATGTTCTTGCCGATGTCGTGCACGTCGCCCTTGACGGTGGCGATGACGATCTTGCCCTTGGCCTTGACGTCGGCGCCACCGGCCACCAGGGCCAGTTTTTCGGCCTCGATGTAGGGCAGCAGGTGGGCCACGGCCTGCTTCATCACGCGGGCCGACTTCACCACCTGCGGCAGGAACATCCTGCCCGCGCCGAACAGGTCGCCGACGATGTTCATGCCGGCCATCAGCGGGCCTTCGATCACGTGCAGCGGCCGGCCGCCGCCGGCGCTGATCGCCACCCACGCTTCTTCGGTGTCCACCGTGATGAACTCGTTGATGCCGTTGACCAGCGCGTGGCTCAGGCGCGCGTTCACGTCGCCCGCGCGCCAGGCCAGCCGGGCGCTGTCGTCCTTGGCGGCGCTCTTGGCGCTGTCTGCGATCTCGACCAGGCGGTCGCCAGCGTCCGCTCTGCGGTTGAGGACCACGTCCTCGACGCGTTCGCGCAAGCCCGGCTCCAGCTCGTCGTACACGCCCATCATCCCGGCGTTGACGATGCCCATGTCCATGCCCGCCTGGATCGCGTGGTACAGAAACACGGTGTGGATCGCCTCGCGCACCGGGTCGTTGCCGCGGAAGCTGAAGCTCACGTTGGAGACGCCGCCCGAGACCTTCGCCCCTGGCAGGTTCGCCTTGATCCAGCGCGTGGCTTCGATGAAATCGACCGCGTAGTTGTCGTGTTCCTCGATGCCGGTGGCGATGGCAAAGATGTTCGGGTCGAAGATGATGTCCTCGGCCGGAAAGCCGATCTCGTCGACCAGGATGCGGTAGGCCCGCGCGCAGATCTCGGTCTTGCGCTGGTAGGTGTCGGCCTGGCCCTTTTCGTCGAAGGCCATCACGACGGTGGCCGCGCCATAGCGCCGCACCAGCATCGCCTGGCGCTTGAATTCGGCCTCGCCTTCCTTCAGCGAAATGCTGTTGACGATGCCCTTGCCCTGGATGCACTTGAGGCCGGTTTCGATCACGCTCCACTTCGACGAGTCGATCATGATCGGCACGCGCGCGATCTCCGGCTCGCCGGCGATGAGCTTGAGGAAGCGCTCCATCGCCGCGGCGCTGTCGAGCATCGCCTCGTCCATGTTGATGTCGATCACCTGGGCGCCGTTCTCGACCTGCTGGCGCGCGACGCTCAAGGCGTCTTCGAGCCGGCCTTCGAGAATCATCTTGGCGAAGGCGCGGCTGCCGGTGACGTTGGTGCGCTCGCCGATGTTGACGAACAGGCTGCCGGGCAGCAGCGTCGCGGGCTCGAGGCCCGAAAGACGCATCGGCGGTGGGGTGGAGGTCGCGTTCATGGCTCAGTCCCGGGTGTGGGCTGAGCGTCGTTGGGCATGCGGCCGTGCCGCCGCGCTCCGAGCCTGGCAGGGGGCCGTGGCCCTCGCTGTTGCAACGCTCCTCGGAACGGCCTGAATCTTATCGGCTGTGCGAGGTCAGCCGCGCCAGCGCACCCGCCGCACGAACCCCCGGCGCCGTGCGTTGGGTCACGGCCGTGGTCGATGCGCTCACCGGCGCAGGGGGGCCGGCGGCGGCTGCGTCGGCCACCTCCGCATTCCCGCGCCGCATCGCCACGCCCACCGCCAGGATGTCGATGATCAGCAGGTGCAGGATCCGGCTGACCATCGGCACGTGGGTCTCGACGTCCTCGGCGTGGTCGACGATCAGCGCCACATCCGCCTTGCGCGCCAGCGGCGAATGGCTGGCGGTAATGGCCAGGACGGCGGCGCCGCGTTCGCGTGCGGTTTCGGCCACGGCCAGCAGGTCGTCGATGCGCCCGCTGCTGCTGACGATGACGACCACGTCGCCTGGCCGCAGCACCGCTGCCGACAGGGCTTGCAAGCGGCCGTCGGTGACGGACGTGGAGGGCACGCCGAAGCGCAGGAATTTGAACTGCGCGTCGTCGGCCACCACGCCGTAGTGGCCGACCGCGTAGAACTCGATGCGCTGCGCCGCGGCCATCACCTCGATGGCGCGGGCGAGTTGCTCGCGGTTGAGCTGTTCGCGCACTTGCAGGATCGCGCTGGCGGTATTGCCCAGCACCTTCACGCCGAGTTCGAGCGTGCTGTCTTCGCCGGTGACCAGTGTGTGCGTGACCGGCACCGTGCCCGAGAGGCCGGAGGCCAGGCGCAGCTTGAAGTCGGACAGCCCCTCGCAGCCCAGCGAACGGCAGAAGCGGATCACCGTCGGCTGGCTGACCGACGAGGCGCGCGCGATCTCTGCGATCGGGTCGTTGAGGGCCGAACGGGGGTGCGCCAGCACATGCTCGGCAACGCGCTTTTCGGCCGGCGACAGGCCGTCGCGCGAACGCCGGATCTGGCTGAGGATGGAACTGGCGCTGCCTTCACCGAGCTCGCCGAGGCCGGCGAAACCGCTCTTGGCTGTCTGGGTGCGCAATTGCGTCGCCAGGATCGCCGAGGCACCCATGAAGGTCGCCTGCTCGGCCGTGACGACGAAGGTCGGGATGCCGCGCAGGTATTCGCTGAAGCGGCCCTTGTCCTCGAAGCGGGCGCGGAAGCGCGAGCTGTCGAAGGTCGCGCCCAGCCGCGGCACGATGCCGCCGCCGACGTAGATGCCGCCGAGGGCGCCGAAGGTCACCGCCAGATTGGCCGCCGCGGTGCCGAGTACGGCGCAGAACACGTCGAGCACCTGCACGCACAGCGCGTCGCTGGCGTCGAGCGCGCGGCGGGTGATGTCGGGTGCGGCGAGGCCGAGGGTCGGCAAGCCGGCGCGTTCGCGCAATGCCGCGTCGATCAATTCGATGCCCGGGCCCGACAGCAAGCGCTCGAACGAGACGTGCGGAAAGCGTTCGAGCGCATAGCGCAGGATGGCGATCTCGCGCTCGTCGCGCGGGGCAAAGCTGGTGTGGCCGCCTTCGGTGCCCAGCGCCACATGGCCGTCGCCGGCCGGGATCAACCCGCTGACGCCCAGGCCCGAGCCGGCGCCGATGACGCCGATCACGCTGTGCAGCCGCGCCGTGCCGCCACCGACCTGCCGGCGCTGCGCCGGCGTCAGCCGCGGCAGCGCCATGGCCAGCGCAGTGAAGTCGTTGACGACGACCAGCGTCTGCAGATCGAGCCGCTGGCGCATCTGCTCGATGCTGAACTGCCAGTGGTAGTTGGTCATGCGCACCTCGTCGCTTTCGACGGGGTTGGCGATGGCGATCGCCGCGTGCTCCAGCACCGGCATGGCGTCTGGCGGCAGACCGCGCAGGTAGGCGCTCACGGCGGCGTGGAAGTCAGGGTGGTCGGCGCAGCGCAGCGACGCCGCGTGCTCGAAGCGGCCGGGCGCGGTCTCGACCGCGAAGCGGGCGTAGGTACCGCCGATATCGGCCAGCAGACGCGGGGTCTCGAAAGGAACAGCTTGGATCATGACGAAAGCACAGGATGCCAGCGTGGATGTAGCTTGACTACAGGGAAATCATGCGTCGCATGGAGGCGGATGGCGCCGCAACGCGGCCCGGGTATTCGCGCTATTGTTGGCGCCATGTAGTTTTGCTACCGTGTGCGCCTTTGCACAGTCCTGCGGCAACGTCCCTTTCGGTGTGAAGTGAGTCCTTTCGTTCCAGCCAGTGCCAGCAGCGCGACTTCCGCTGCCGCCTCAGCCCCGCTTGCGCGCCCCTGGTTGCTGGCCGACATCGGCGGCACCAACGCCCGCTTCGGCTGGTTGGCTGAAGGGGCCGCGGCCCCCGGCCACGTCCAGACGCTGGCCTGCGCCGACCACGCCGGGCCCGCTGCGGCGGCTGCTGTCTATCTGGACGGCCTGGCCCGAACGCTCGGTGCCGACTACCGCCCACCCCGCGCTTCCGCGCTGGCGGTGGCCACCGCGGTCGCCGGCGACCGCGTGAGCTTCACCAACAGCGGCTGGTCGTTCTCGCGCACCGCTACGCGCGATGCGCTGCGGCTGGACGAGCTGCTGGTGCTCAATGACTTCGAAGCGCTGGCGTTGTCGTTGCCGCACCTCTCGGTCGCGCAACGGCGCGTGTTCGGGCCGGTGACGCTCGAATCGGCGCCGCACGCCGCGCTGGCGGTCATCGGCCCCGGTACCGGTATGGGCGTGGCCGGCCTGCTGCCGCACGGCGGCCGGTGGCTGGCCGTGCCCGGCGAAGGCGGCCACGCCAGCCTGGCCGCTGGCGACGACTTCGACGCTGCACTGCTGGCGGCCGTGCGCACCCGCTTCGTCCATGTTTCGGCCGAGCGGCTGCTCTCGGGCATCGGCCTGCCGGCGCTGCATGAAGGCGTGGCGGCGGTCCTCGGCGTTGCGGTAGGGCCGTTGGCCGCCCACGAGATCGTCGAGCGCGGGCTGGCCGGCGCCGATGCGGTCTGCAGCCGCACGCTCGACAGCTTCTGTGCGCTGCTCGGTGGTTTTGCCGGCAACGTCGCGCTGACGCTGGGCGCGCGGGGCGGGGTCTATATCGGCGGCGGCATCGTGCCGCGGCTTGGCGAGCGCTTCTACGCGTCGGCGTTTCGCCAACGCTTCGAGGCCAAGGGCCGCTTTGCGGCGTACCTCGCGGCGGTGCCGACGGTGGTGATCACGGACACCTTGGCCGCGCTGACGGGCACTGCCGTCGCGCTCGAGCAGCACCGTGGCTGAAAGCCCCGCCGAATCCGCGGCGGCCGTGCCCGCGTATCGGGTGCCGATGAAGCTTCGATCCATCGCCGCGGCGGCTTGCGTACTTGGTCTGGCCGGCGCCGCAGCCGCCCACGACACCTGGTTCGACCCACGCGCCGACGGCCTGTACCTAGGCACCGGCGACCACTTCCCGAAGCAGGAGTTCACGCTCGAAGCGGTGGCGTTGTCGCGCCACGCCTGCCGCGGCGCCGATGGCCGCGACACCCCGCTGCGCCCGCTGCTGCAGAGCGACACCGCCTTGAAGCTGGCGGCGGCGCCGCCTGGTGCACAGGGCTGCTGGGTGCAGCTGTTGCCGTTCGAGGTGCAGATACCGCCGGCCGTGGTGCCGATTTACTTCAACGACATCCAGGCCGATGCGCCGGTGCGCCAGGCGTGGGCCGAACAGCAAGCGCGCGGGCAGCCGTGGGTCGAGCGCTACGTGAAGCATGCGCGCATCCACCTGCAAGGCATGCCGGCCGCGGTGCCCGAGATGGACCTCGACGCCCTGATCGAGCCCGGCGAAATCAGCACCCAGCCCTTCACCATGCGCGCCGGTGACGAACTCAGCTTCCGCGTCTGGCGCGAAGGCCGCCCGCTGGCCGGCATGCCGGTCCAGTTCCGCAGCGAGCTCACACCTGTCGGCCTTTGGCGGCGCACCGATGCCGACGGCCGCATCCGCATCCGGCTGCCCTTGGCCGGACGCTGGATGCTGCGCGGCACCGATCTGCAGCTCGCCGACCGCGAAGGCAGCCTGTGGCGCAGCCGCTTCCTGACCCTGACTTTCGAGCTCGCACCGCGTGCCGCGGCGGGGCCTACAGCCCCAGCAGCTTCACGCTGAAGGCGCGCTCGACGAACCAGATCGCGGCCAGCAGCGCGATCACCAGCGAGCCGCCGATCAGCAGCCCCTTGCGGTACAGCGCCGTGTGGCGCAACGCAAACGCCAGCGGCAGGAACACCGCCACGATCGCCAGCTGCCCCAGCTCGACACCGACGTTGAAGCCGAACAGCGCCAGTACCAGCGCGTCGGCCGGCAGGCCGAGGTCGCCGAGCACGCTGGCAAAGCCGAAACCGTGGATCAGCCCGAAGCCGAAGGCCACCGCCCAGCGCCGGCCGGTGACCACCGGCCAGACGTTGTTCAGCGCGGCCACCACCACCGACGCGGCGATGACGGACTCCACCGCCCGCGACGGCAGTTCGACGATGCCCAGCGTGGCCAGCGACAGCGTGATCGAGTGCGCCACCGTGAAGGCGGTGACCACACGCAGCACCTCCCACGCCGCCGGCGCGAAGCGTTCGACCGGTGCCCAGCGCGGGGGCCGGCCGGCCAACAGCAGCACCGCAGGCAACAGCAGCGAAACCAGGAACAGGATGTGGTCCAGGCCGATCCAGATGTGCCAGACCCCCTCGCGCCCGTAGTCCACCCATTGCTGCCAGCGGTTGGGCTTGGCGGCGTCGAAGCTCTGCACGGCGGCATGCGGGCCCAGCACGGCGGCGCGCGTGATGCCGGGTTGCAGCGTCAGTGACAGCAGCCCGCGGTGTTGCGGGTCGAGATCGGCGAAGAGGCGGTACTCGATATCGAGCTTCTGCGCGGTCGGGGCGGCCGGGCAGGTCACGGTCAGCGGCAGCACCGTGTAGGCACCGTCGGTGTGGCTGTCGATCTGTTGCGCACCGGCTTCGACGCGGCAGGCCGCGCCGTCGGCGCGCATCGCCAGCCTCGTCAACGCGTAGGTGGCGATCTCGGCGTGCCGGCTGCGCACCTCGCCCCAAGTGATGCTGCCGTCGCCGTCGGCATCCAGCGCGAGCGCGACGTCGAGGTCGCGCAATGCAATGTCCCAGCGGCCTTCGAGGCGGCCTGGCTCTGTGGCAGCCGCGAGGACGAGGTAGCTGTCCGACGGCTTGTGCGCGAGTGCCGTGCCGCTGGCGTAAAACAAGCACGCGGCCAGCAACGCCGTGAGCCCCCGCCCCAGCCGGCTCATGGCAAGGCCTCCACCCGGGCGGCAAGATCCGCGAGCACACTGCTTTCGATGGCGGATTCGCTGCGCCACTTCAGCGCCGGCGCCGCGGCGGCGCGATCACGCTGAATGAGGGCCGCTTCCAGCAGCAGCCGCGCGTCGGCGGGCTCCCGCTGGGCGCTGAAGTTCTGCACTGCCAGCGCCAAGGCGCGGGCCTTGGCCGCGGTGTCGTCGGGCCGCAGGCCCAGCAGCCAGCGCGCTTCTTCCTTGGCATGGGTGGTGTCGCCGCGCTGCGCGGCGGCGGCAAAACGCGCCGCCAGTTCGGCCGACAGCTTCTCGCGCGCCGCGTCCCCCAGCGCCTGCGCGGCCAGGGCCTGGCGCAGCAGCAGCACATCGGCGCGGCCGCGGTCCTTCAGCAGCGTGGTCACCTCGGCGGCACGGCCGCGGTCGAGCAGGAAGTCGGCATACGCCGCGAGCAGGTAGATGTCGTCACGGCCGACCACGCGCGACTGCGCCAAGCCGTCGGTGAAGGCGCCTTCGGCGGCCGCAAAGGCGCCGAGTCGTTCCTCGGTTTCCGCCAGTCTGGTAAGCGCCCACACCCGTTCCTCAGCAGTGGCTGCTTGGTCTTCAGCCATTGCCGCACGAAGCGCCGCTGCAGCCGCTGCAGCGCGGCCCGTCGCTGCATCAACCTGCGCCGTGCAGGCCGCGGCGGTCAGCCGCGTGGTGTGCGGCGCCAGTTGCGCGCAGCTTTGCCGGGCCGCGGCGTAGTCGGCCCGAACCATATGCACGGCGGCCTGCCAGGCGCGCGCCTGCACGTCGGTGGGGTCGGCCGCGAGCACGGCGCCCAGATCGGCCAGCGCAGGCTCGAAGCGGTGTTCGTATTGCGCCAGCACCGCGCGCAGCACCCGCACGCGCGCGGGCGGCGCGGGCTCGCCCCACCACGGGGCCAGCGCGGCCTGGGCCTGCCCGGCATGGCGCGGGTCGCCATCGGCCAGCGCAGCTTCGAAGTGCAGCCAGGCCAGGCGGCTGGCACTGTCAAGGTCTTGCGGCTGGCGGGCTAGCGCCTGGCGCAACGCCAGGCGCTCGCGTGCCGCCGGGTCCAGCTTGCGCGAGGCGACACGTTCGAGCACCTGGTTGTCGGCGGCTGGCGTGAATGGCGTAGCGGTCGCCGCCAGCCCGGCGCAGGCCAGGCTCACGGCCAGACCCAGCGCACGCACACGGCGCAAAGAGGGCGAGAGGAGAACAAGAGTGCCGTGGGCGGCGAAGTCGGGGCAGGACATGCAGCCGATGCTACGCAGGCGCTTTGGTCGCAGATGTGGCGGGCGGAGCAAACCCGCGCTCGCGCTGTCAACCGAATGACCCGCCAGCCGTTGTGGCGACTGTCAGTTCGAGTCTTGGGCCCACCTGAGGTGGTGATTCGGGGCCGGCTGGCCGCCGTTGCACACGGCGCCGGGCGCCTTGCCCGAAATCCCACCCCCTGGAGAAAAAATCATGAGCAAGACCCTCGCATCGCTGATCCTCGCTGCCTTCGCCACCGTTTCGGTCGGCGCCCAAGCTGCCGCCCACGCTGCCGCTGCCCCGGCAAAGGCTGCCGCCAGCGCCCCGATGAAGGCCGCCAGTGGCGCCAAGGCCGAAATGAAGAAGGACAAGGCCGAGCCGAAGAAGGCCGACGCCAAGAAGGAAGAGCCGAAGAAGTAATTCGGCTGGGCCGGCCGCGCGAGCGGCGGCGCCTGTCGTCACGCGAAGGGTGGACTGGTTCCACCCTTCGTGCTTTTCGGGCCCTGTGGGGGCCCGAAGTCGTTTCTGGAGCGCCGCGGCCCGCCTTTGCCCGTGACTTTTCGGCGCTGTAGTTTCACTACATGTTGCCCGGCGCTTTGGCGGCCGGCGCAAGGCGGCAGGGCGCCGACGCCGGGCTGCCCAGGTGGCCGAGCCTTACAAGGTGCAGCAGGGTCGTCTGGGGCAGCACCGTAAGCGGCGCTACGCCCGCACCGATCTAGGGTTTACGTCGGTGACTCAATCATCTAGTTTTGATACAAATCGCTGGTTTACCGCGGACTTTCGCGGTTAGCTGTTCCCGAGCGCCGCCCGCCAGCCAAGAGCGAGGTGCGCATCGGAAGTCATCGATCCCGACCCTGCGTCTGTAGGAGACACCCATGAAGAATTCAAGCCAGCCGCGCACGCTGCTCAAGGCATCGCCCGTGGCCGCTGCGGTCGCGCTGTTGTGCCTGGGCGGCAGCCCGGCGTACGCACAGCAGACCGGCACCTCGGCCAGCGGCAACGAGACGGTGACCATCACCGGCATCCGGCGCGGCATCGAAAGCGCCATCAACGTCAAGAAGAACAGCGACTCGATCGTCGAGTCGATCTCGGCCGAAGACATCGGCAAGCTGCCGGACAGCAGCATCGCCGAGTCGATCGCCCGGCTGCCGGGTGTCTCGGCGCAGCGCGTCGGCGGCCGGGCTACCGAAATCAACATCCGCGGCCTGTCGGGCGACTTCACCAACACGTTGCTGAATGGCCGCGAGCAGGTCTCGACCAGCAACAACCGCAGCGTCGAGTTCGACCAGTACCCCTCGGAGTTGATCTCCGGTGTCGACATCTACAAGACGCCGTCGTCGTCGCTGGTCGGGCAAGGGTTGGCGGGCACGGTGGACCTGAAGACGATCCGGCCGCTGTCGCAAGCCGGCCGTGCGTTCTCGATCAACGTGCGCGGCGAGCGCAACGGCGAGGGCACCCCGTTCAAGGGCGACGGCAACCGCGTCACCGCCACTTATGTCGACCAGTTCGCCAATCGCACCGTCGGCGTGGTGCTGGGCGTGGCCCGGCTGACGCAGACGACCACCAAGTCGCGCACCGAGACTTATAGCGAAAGCGACACGACCAGCTTCCCCAACGTCAACGGCGGCGCCAACTTCACCTTCAACAACGGCTTCAAGTACTTCGTCGACGACAACGAAGAGACTCGCACCGGCGCGATGGGGGCGATCGAATTCAAGCCGAACAAAGACTTCAGCACGATGCTCGACTTCTTCTACTCGAAGTTCGAGAAGGAGTTCGTCAAGCGCGGCATCGAATTGCAGGTCAACGACAGCTGGAAGGCCGGCAACGCAGACCTGTCCTACCAGGCGCCGACGCTCACCAACGCGGTGGTGCAGAACGGCCGCCTGATCAGCGGCGTGTGGGGCAACGTGAACCCACTGTCGCGCACGCTCTGGGAGCCGCGCAACGACGAACTGAAGTCCTTTGGCTGGAACACCAAGTGGAAGTTCGCGCCTGACCTGGCGGTGGTGGCCGACCTCAGCAGCTCATCGGCCAAGAGCAAGGAGCGCATCACTGAAATGGAGGCGGGCGTCTTCGACACGGTCAATAACCGGCCGCTGCCCGGCACCGTGACGGTGGGCAACTACAACCAGGTCACCGCGTTCCAGTACAACCACGGCAACCCGGCCATCGTGCGCCTGACAGACCCCGAAAGCTGGGGCCAGAACGGCTACGACAAGACCATCACCACCGACGACAGGCTGAAGGCTGCCCGGCTGCAGCTGGAGCAGGACCTGGAAGGCGTGTTCGCGCGCGTCACCAGCGGCGTCAACTTCAACCAGCGCGACAAGATCAAGGGTGCCAGCGAGGCCTTCCTGCGCCTGACCGCGCGCACCAACAACAACCCCGGTACACCGCTGCCCGCCGGCGCCGGCACGCTCGGCCTGCCGGGCTCGCCGAGCGGCACGGTCAGCTTCGATCCGGGCTCGGCGTTGGGCGCCTACCGGTTCGACGCCAATGTGAACGCCGACATCCTGAACAAGGGCTGGACGGTCAACGAGAAGGTCAACACCTTCTTCCTGCGCGGCGACATCGACCACCAGCTGTTCGGCATGACGCTGCGCGGCAACGTCGGCTTCCAGTACATGTTCACCGACCAGCGCTCGACCGCGCCGCAGGTGGACACCAGCGCGCGGCAGTTCACGCTGCGCACCGACGGCACCTCGTACACCGATTTCCTGCCCTCGCTGAACCTGGTGCTGGAACTCGGCGGCGACCAGTTCGTCCGCTTCGGCGCCGGGCGCCAGTTGGCCAAGCCGCGCATGGACCAACTGCGCGCCTTCCGCAAGTCCGAGGTCAATTCGTCGGGCAAGTGGGAAGGCAGCGGCGGCAACCCGCAACTGGACCCGTTCCGCGCCAATGCGCTGGACGTATCGTACGAAAAGTATTTCGGCGGCAACAAGGGCTATGTCTCGGTGGCCGGTTTTTACAAGGACCTGAAGAGCTACATCGTCGAAGTCAAGAACCCGTTTTACGACTTCACCGGCTTGCCCAACCTGTCGGGCCGGCCGCCGACCCAGGGCAACATCGGCGACTTCACCCAGCCCTTCAATGGCCAGGGCGGCACGGTCAAGGGCATCGAGCTGGCGGCTTCACTGCCGCTGGGCCTGCTGTTCAAGCCGCTAGACGGCTTCGGCGTGCAGGCGAGCTACTCGAACACCTCCAGCGCGATCAAGCCTTTCGGCGACGGCGACGTACGGCCGCTGCCGGGCCTGTCGCGCACGGTGACGCAGCTGACGGGCTACTTCGAGAAGTACGGCTTTTCGGCGCGCGTGGCCAGCCGCCAGCGTTCGTCGTTCATCGCCGAGATCGAAGGCTTCGGCGCCGACCGCGAATTCAAGTATGCCCGCCCCGAAACGCTGACCGATATCCAGATCGGCTACGAGATCCAGAGCGGTTTTGCCAAGGGCCTGAACTTCCTGCTCCAGATCAACAACGCCAGCAACGAGCCGTACCGCGAGTACAACAACACCTCGGGCCTGGACACCAAGCTCGACGAGTACGGCCGCACGATGCTGTTCGGCGTCAGCTACAAGTTCTGATCTTCGGTTGTTGCAAGGCCCTCGCCCGCCCGGCGAGGGCTTTGTTGTTTTGGCCGAAAATGACGCCCGCATGAAGGGGTGAAAGCCATGAATCCTTCGCCACATATCAAACACATCGTGATTGCCGGCGGCGGCACCGCCGGCTGGATGGCTGCCGCGGCGTTGGCCAAGCTGCTGGGTGGCGGTTCGACACCGGGCGGCCGTGCGGGGCCGGCCGCGTGGCGCATCACCCTGATCGAGTCCGAGGAGATCGGCATCGTCGGCGTCGGCGAAGCGACCATTCCGCTGATCAATATCTACAACCTGGCGCTGGATCTTGACGAGAACCAGTTCATGCGCGAAACGGCGGCGACCTTCAAGCTCGGCATCGAGTTCGTCAATTGGGGCCGCATCGGCGAGAGTTACATCCACGGCTTCGGGCCATTGGGTCCGGACATCGGCCTGGCCAAGTTCCACCATTACTGGCTGAAGATGCGCGCAGCGGGCAGGGCGGCGCCGCTGGACGAGTATTCGGTCAACATCGTTGCCGCGCGCGAAAACAAGTTTCAGCGTGCGCGGCGCGATCTGCCGAATTCACCATTGGCCGAGATTGCGCATGCCTACCATTTTGACGCCGGCCTCTATGCCGCATTCCTGCGCCGTTACGCCGAGGCGCGCGGCGTGGTGCGCATCGAAGGCAAGATCAGCGGCGCGACGACGCGCGCCAGCGATGGTTTCGTCGACGCCGTGGTGATGGACGGTGGCCGCCGCATCGAAGGCGACCTGTTCGTGGATTGCAGCGGCTTCCGCGGTTTGCTGATCGAGCAGGCACTGGCTACCGGCTACGACGACTGGAGCCGCTGGCTGCCGGCCGACCGTGCCTGGGCCGTGCCGTGTGAGTCGGTGCAGCCGCTGCTGCCCTACACCCGCTCCACCGCGCACACCGCAGGCTGGCAATGGCGGATTCCATTGCAGCACCGCATCGGCAACGGCCACGTGTTTTCGAGCCCGTTCATCGCCGAACAGGCCGCCGCCGATTTGTTGATGGCGAATCTGCCGGGAAAGGCGCTGGCCGCGCCCCGGATGCTGAAGTTCGTGACCGGCAAGCGCAAGAAACTGTGGAACCGGAATGTGGTCGCGGTCGGGCTTTCGAGCGGTTTCATGGAGCCGCTGGAATCCACCAGCATCCACCTCATTCAGAACACGATCGCGCGGCTGACCACCTTCTTCCCGTTCGAGCGCTTCGACGATGCCGACATCAACGAATTCAACCGCCAGAGCGATTTCGAGTTCGAGAGCATCCGTGACTTCCTGATCCTGCATTACAAGGCCACGCAGCGCGACGATTCCGAGTTCTGGAATTACTGCCGCACCATGCCCATTCCCGATTCGTTGCAGCGCAAGATCGACCTCTTTTCTGCCAATGGCCGGGTGTTCCGCGATAACGCCGAGCTGTTCAGCGAGATCAGCTGGGTCGAGGTCTTTCTGGGGCAGAACATCGTGCCGCGCGGTTACCACCCGCTGGTCGATACGCTGGCTGAAAGCCGGATCGACGAGTTCCTGGGCAACGTGCGAAGGACGATTCGCCTCTGCGTGGACAGCATGCCTGGCCACGCCGCTTATGTCGCCGAACAGTGTCCGAGCGCGGTGCCCGCCGTCCTCCTTGCGCCGCTGGCCGCGATGGCGAGCTGAGCACCGCCACCCCGCGATGTTCAACCCGCGCCCGCGCATCGAGGCGCTGCGCATCGACGCCACGCGCACGGCCTGGGTCATCGATGATGTGCTGACTGATCCGCGCGGCTGGGTCGAGATCGCCGGCGAACACGCCGCGAGTTTCGACGCCGCGCCTTTCAACGCCTACCCGGGCCTGGAATGGCGCATGGGACCCGAAGTCGATGCGCCGTTGGCAGAGTTCTTCATGCAGCACCTGCGCAGTCGCCTCGGCCACCGGCGCACGGTTTCGATGTACAGCCGGCTGTCGCTGGCCACCCTGCAAGCGCATCAACTGCGGCCGTTGCAGCGCATCTGCCACCGCGACCGTCTTGGCGCTGAAGCCGGGCAGGGTGTGGCAGCATGCGTGCTGTACCTCTTCGACAACCCGGCGCTCGGCGGCACCAGCTTCTACGCGCCGCGCCGGCCGATCGAACAGATCGACGCCGACATCCGGCGCTGGAACACGCTGAGCGACGACGCCTTTGCGCAAGAGACCGGTGCCCTGTCGGCCTACCTGACGATCAGCACCGCCCATTTCGAACTGCTGGCCACCGTGCCCGCCGCCTTCAACCGTGCCGTGTTCTACGACGGCGGGCAGTTCCATTCGAGCCACATCACGCAGCCCGAATTGCTGAGCGCCGACCCGCAGCGTGGGCGGTTGACCTTGAACGGGTTCTTTCTCTGCCGTCTTCAGGCACGCTGAGCCGGGACTGCCGCGAGCCGCCGCCGAGAAGCGCGCGCATGCGGCACCCAACCCAGTTTCAGCCAGCGCCGCCACATCAGCAGCCCGCGCAGCCACTCATCCGCGGCGTAAGCCAGCCAAACCCCCGGCAGGCCCCAGCCGAGAAAGCTGCCGAAGAACCAGCTTCCGCCGGCCAAGACGACGAGCATCGACAGCGCACCGGCCACGACCGGGTAACGCGCATCGCCTGCCGCGCGCAGCGCGTTGATGACGACGAGGTTGAAGGTGCGCCCGGGCTCCAGCAGCACCGTCAGCCACAGCAGCAGCACCGCTTCGCGGACGATGGCCGCGTTGGTGGTGAACAGGCCGCGCAGCACCCACGGCCCGGCCAGCGCAACGACGGCAGTGCCCACCACGCTGACTGCCAGCCCCCAGCCGAGCGCGCGCCGCACCAACGCGAAGGCGGCGTGCAGCCGGCCGGCCCCGATCAGGTGGCCGACCAGCACTTCCACGGTCAAGCCCGTGGCGATGCCCGCCAGCAGCGCGAACATCGTCACTTGCTGCGTGTAGGCATGCGTGGCCAGCGCCGCTGCGCCCATCGTGCCGACGACCGCGATGCTGACCATGAAGGCCAGCCGGTAGGCCACGGCCTCGGCCGCGCCGGGCACGCCGATGCGCGCCACCGCGGCCAGTTCGGCGCGCCTCAATCGCCACGCGTCGGACCAGCTGGGCGACAGGCCCAGGCGTTCGCGCCACAGCCACAGGTGCAGCTGGATCGCGAGCACGCGGGCCAGCACCAGCGCCAGCGCGTAGCCCGGCAGGCCGAGTGCGGGCAACCACGGCAGAGACGACCAGCCACTCATCAGCGGCACCATCAGCACCAGGTGCAGGGCCTGCATCGCCACCATCACCGCCAGCGTTTCGCGGGCCCGCAGGTGGGCACGCAGCACGGCGGTCATCGACGCGTTCCAGGCATCCAGCAGCATCGCCGGGGCCAGCGAAACCAGCAGCGGCGCGGCCAATGGCAACACGCCCGCGGGCGCGTTCATCAGTTTCAGCAACGGCACCGCGGCCAGCGCGGCGGTGACAGCCACCACCAGGCCGATCCATGTGCTGGCGCCAAGCACCGCGCGCGCCACAGCGTCGGCCTGCGCCCGCCGCCCCGCGCCGAGTGCCTGCGTGACGGCCACGCCGACCCCGGCGCCGACGATGCGGAAGACGATGAACAGCGCGCCGAACACGTGGTGCGCCAGCGCGAAAGCCGCGCCGTGCGCGTCGCTGATGCGCGCCGCCAGAGCGGTACCCGCCACCCCGACGGCAATACCCAGCAGCAACTCGATCAGGAGCGGCCAGGTCAGTGCCAGCAGGCGGCGAGGGGGATCGGGGGCGGCCATGGGCAATGGGTGATGCAGTCGAGCACGCACGAGGCGTGCCGCGCTGTGGGCGTGGCGGGCGGGCTCAGGCCCTCAGCGCGATAGCAGCACGGTGCCCCACAGCGGCGGCACCGTGAACGACACCTCCGACGTTGCGGCGCTGATGCGTGCGCCAGTCAGGGCTTCGTGAAGCACACCGCCGGGCACCGCTACGGGCAGGCGGATGCGTACGGTACGCGGCGCGTCGCCATTGTTGGTGGCGGTGATGGCGAGTTGCCCACCGAGCCGCCGCACGAGCACGATCACCTGGTCGTCGATGAAGACCGGCGCGTCGATGCTGCCGCGCCGCAGCACCGGGTGTCCGTTGCGCAGAGCGATCAGTTGTTTGAAGGTGGTCAGCATCGCCGTGTCGGGCTTGCCGCCCAGGTCGGCCCAGGGGTAAGTGCGGCGGTTGTCGGGGTCGTCGCCGCCGGTCACGCCGACTTCGTCGCCGTAGTAGACGGTCGGCGCGCCGGGGAAGGTCATCTGGAACAGCACGGCGAGCTTGAGCCGCTGCTTGGCACGTTCGATGAGGGCCGCGTCACCCGTGTCGCCGTGCCAGCCCAGCACGTGCAGCGAACGCGCCTGGTCGTGCGTGGACAGCAGGTTCATCTGCGCGAAGAAGGCTTGCGGCGGATAGGCTTCACGCATCAGTTCGATGTTCTTGTACAACTCGCGCGCCTTGCCGCCCCCGGCGTACTCGAGCACCGCGTTGCGAAAGATGTAATTCATGGTCGAGTCGAACATGTCGCCCAGGAAGTACTTGCTCGAATCGAACCAGGTTTCGGCGACCGTCAATGCATCCGGCTTGGCGGCTTTCACGGCGGCGCGCCATTCGCGCCAGAAGTCGTCGGGCACCCAGGGCGCGACGTCCATGCGCCAACCGGCGGCGCCGCGGCCGAGCCACCGTCTGGTCACCGAGTCCTTCGCGCCGTATGCGAACTCGCGGTAACCGCGGCTGGCCTTGTTCAATTCGGGCAGGTCGGTCACGCCGACCCAGCCTTTGTATTGTTTGTTGGGGTCGCGCTGGGTGGTGTCGAAGCTGTACCAATCGAAGTACGGGCTATCCGGGTTAGGTTTGCCGCTGGCGAATGCACCCTGGTTGCCGAATTGCCCAAAACGATCGAAATAAAGCGAATCGCTGCCGGTGTGGTTGAGGCTGGTGTCGAGAATGACGCGGATGCCGCGTTTGGCGGCCTCGCGCGTCAGCCGGGTGAAGTCGTCGTTGCTGCCAAAGGCGGGATCGATGCGCTTGTAGTCGGCGGTGTCGTACTTGTGGTTGCTGCCCGCCTTGAACACCGGCGTCATGTAGATCGTGTTGGCGCCGAGCGCCTTGATGTAATCCAGCTTCTGAATCAGACCGGCCAGGTCGCCGCCAAAGAAATCGTTGTTGTACGTGGCGTCGCTGCCGTCGCCCGTGCCGGGTTTGAAGGGGCGTTGATTCCAGTCGGCGTGCAACTCGACGGTGCCATTGGCGTAACGATCACGGCCGGGTTTGGGGTCGTTGGTCTGGTTGCCATTGCGAAAGCGATCGGGAAACACGTAGTAGTAGACGATGTCTGGCGCCCAGTCGGGCACCTTGAAATCGGCGCCGTAGATGGTCTGCCGAAAGCGGCGGATCGTTCGTAACGCAGCAGGCGCGTCGGCCACGGCCGCCGTCCCGCCTGAGCCCTTTTCGCGCGTCCAGAACACGGCGTCGGCGTTGTTTTGCAGCGCAAACGATAGGCCGCCGATCCGCGCCTCGAACCAGTAACCATAGATGCCGATTGCGCCGAAGCGGTGTTGGGCCGTCCAGCGTTCACGGCCGTTCGCGGCGGCGCGGCGGGTCATCGGCAGCCGTGCGAGTTCGGTGTATTCAAGCACCTCCTGGTTGCCTTCCAGGCGACGGTTTTCGACGACCATCGTCAGCGTGTCGACGCCGGGCAAGGCGCGCACTTCGAAGTCGATCACCGTGCCGGGCATTGCAGCGCCGAAAGGGCGCTTGTGGGTGGCGTCGCGCGAATCGAAGCGCAGACTCAGCGCGACCGGGTCCGACACCGCTTTCGCGCTCGGGTCGGCAAAGGTCTTCGGCCCGACGCTCAGGCGTGGCTTGCCCGCATCGATAGAAATTCTGACGGTGTGCTCGCCATCAAAGGAAAACGCGTAGTTCGCGCCGCTCTCGCTGAACGTGGTGGCGTCCTTCCATGCCGCGTCGGCGACCTTGAACTCGTGTCGACCAGTGGCTTTCAGGTTCAGGTAATACGCGTCGCACGAATACTGGAACGCGAAATCGTCAAGCGCAGCCCAGTTGTTCAGCGTCCCACGCAGGAACAGCACCGCCGCGCCCAGCGGCGCCTCGGCCGGGCAGCTCTCGATTTGCAAGGTCGGCCCCGGGCCCGTTACGTCAATCGTGAATCGCGTCGTGCCACCGAACCGGCGCTTGATTTCCGGCCCCTTGCGCTCCAGCGTGGCCGCACCCGGCGACGCGCCGAAATCGGCGTCGGCGCTCCAGCCTTCATCGCCCACCTTGAAGGTGTGTTCACCGTCGATGCGCGTGACCAGTTCCCAGCGGTTGCAGGCCCAGGTGAATTTTTGCGCCTCGCTGGCGTTCCAGCTGTTGAAGGTGCCGCGCAAATACAGCGTGCGGCCAGCCAGAGGGTCCTGCGTGCACGCAGCGGCCGGCTGCGCGACGGCCATCGCCGGCACGCACAGCGCTGCAAGCGCTGCAGCCGTGCGCATGCAGTGCGTCACTGCACGCGCTGGTACGCGACGCGCCCGTTGCGGCAAGTCTGGTTCATCGTGATCATCCCTTCACCCCGCCGGCTGTCAGGCCCGAGACGATCCAGCGCTGCGCCAACAAGAACACCAGCGTGATCGGCAGGCCGCTCAACACGGCGGCAGCCGCAAAGTCACCCCACAGATAGCGCTGTTCGTACAGATAGAACTTGCTGCCGACGGCCAGCGTGAGGTTCGGCTCTTCGCGCAGCAAAATGCTGGCAACCGGGTATTCGATGATGTGGCCGATGAAGGCCAATACGAACACCACCATCAGGATCGGCACCGCCATCGGTAGCAGCACATACCGGAATGCCTGCCAATGCGTAGCGCCGTCGACTTTCGCGTTCTCTTCGATCTCGACGGGAATGGTTTCGAAGTAGCCCTTGATGGTCCAGATGTGCATCGCCACGCCACCCAGGTAAGCCACGATCAGCCCGGCGTGCGTTTCGATGCCGAGCCACGGCACCTGGCTGCCGAGGCCTTCGAAGATGGCGAAGATCGCAACCAGCGCCACCGCCACCGGGAACATCTGCAACAGCAGCATGCTGTTCAGAATGGCCTGCTTGTTGGCAAACTTCATTCGCGCAAAAGCGTAGGCGGCGGTGGTCGAGATGATCACGATCAGTACCGCGGCAATGGTGGCGATCTTGACGCTGTTCCACAGCCACAACAGCACCGGAAACGGCGGCTGAACGACGGTGCCGTCGGGTTGCGCGTAGGGGATTCCGAGGGCGAGTTGCCAATGCTCGAAGCTGATCGTCGTCGGGATCAGACTGCCGGTGGCGAAGTTGCCCGGGCGGAGAGAAATGCTGATGACCGCCAGCAGCGGGAACAGCGTGAAGGCGATCAGCACCCACAGCGCGGCGTGCGCGGCAGTGATGCGCCAACGTTGGGATTTCCCGGTGACGATGGGCATGGGACTCCCCCGTTAGTGCCGCGTAATGCGCAATTGCACCAGCGCCATCACCGCGACCATCATGAAGATCAGCGTCGAGATCGCCGCTGCAAGGCCGAAGTTCTGGCCGCTGTCAGTGAACGCGATCCGGTAGGTGTAAGACACCAGGATGTCGGTGGTGCCGGCCGGAAGTTTGGTGTTCAGGAAGTCCGGCCGCCCATCCGTCAACAACGCAATCAGCACGAAGTTGTTGAAGTTGAACGCAAACGCGCTGATGAGTAAAGGCGTCAGGGGCTTGGCGATCAACGGCGCCGTGATCTTGAAGAAGTTGGTCAGCGGCTTGGCGCCGGCAATGGCGCTGGCTTCGTACAAGTCGGCCGGAATCGACTTGATCAGCCCGCTGCACAGAATCATGATGTACGGATAACCGAGCCAGGTGTTGACAATGAGGATCATCGCCTTCGCCAGCAGCGGGTCGGCGAACCACGCTGGGCGAATGCCGAACAGCGCGTCAAGAATGCCGTTGATTTCGCCGAAGTTCTGGTTGAACAGCCCCTTCCAGACCAGGATGCTGATGAAGCCCGGCACCGCGTACGGCAGAAACAACAGCGTGCGGTAAAGCGTGCGGTACTTCAGCGCTTGCCACTCCAGCAGCACCGCCAACGACATGCCGAGCGCGGTCGAGAACAGCACCGTCAACCCCGCGAACAACACGGTCCAGATGAAGATGCTGATGAATGGGCCGCGAAAGTCGGCGTCCAGCAGCATGCGGGCGTAATTCGCGAAACCGATGCCGACGGTAAAGCCGGGTTGAATCCGCTCACCGGCCGCGTTCTCGAAGAAACCGGTTTCTCGATTCGGTTTGTAGGTGGCGCCGCTGGCGGACTGCTTCAAGGCGCCGTCGGGCAGCGCCTGCCACAGCGGCTGGATCGGCGCGAACTCGCGCAGACCGGCGTAACCGACGACGCTGCCATCGGGCAGTTTCAACTGCAGCGCCGCGAGGCTGTCGCGCCAGCGAATCACCTCGCGCAGCGAAAGCTGCGGCCCCACTGCCGCGACGGCGTCGGGCGACGCCGGCTCGACAACCAACGGCGCGCCACCCACCGGCAGCGCCAGCGGCGGCGACAGCAGCCTGCCGCCACCTGCCGAATCGGGCGACCGCAGTTGCAGTCGTACCCCATTGCCTTGGGCGTGCAGCGTGAAGGGCAGAGTGCGCTCTTCGTCGATCGCCGTCTGTTCCAGCAGATACGCGCGCGCCCGTTCGAAACCGAGCAGGTTGCTCGACGAATAATTCGTGAAACCGATCTGTACCGTGTAGACGAGCGGAAAGGCCACGAACAACAGCATGCCCGCGATGCCGGGGAACAGGTACTTCCAAGCCACCGAAGCGGCCGTGGCGTAAATGCTGATGGCCGCCGCGCCGAAGATCAGCACGCCGATCGCCACCATCGGCTGCCCGGCGCTGTACAGGCTGAACACGAACCACAGCAACGCCAGCGCCGCCAGTGCGCCAATGCCCAGACCCAGCATCGATCGCGCGCCAGAGCGCGGGGCGCGGGGCACGCGCATGGCGGCCGCGGCGCTCATTGGCTCAGCATCCGCGCCGCCGCGCCATCCAACGCGTCTTTCGGGCTCTGGCGGCCATTGGTGACGGCTTCGAGCGCAGCATCCACGGCGGGAAAGAACCGGCCCATTTCGGGGATGTTGGGAATCGGCACGCCGACCCGTGCATTGGCCATCGTCGCGACGATGCGCGGGTCAGCGCTCAATTCCTGGTAATAGGCCTTGTTGGCGGGCGTGCCCAGCGGCACGTCGGCTGAAATGATCTTCAGGTTCTCGACCTGGAGCAGATGGCCTTCGATGAATTCGCGCGCCACGTCCTTGAGCTTGCTGGGCGCCGTGATCATGCAGCCCAGGACGCCGACAAAGGGCTTGCTCGGTTTGCCGCCGATACTGGGAATGGCTGCCACGCCGAAATCGATGCCGACCTTGCGCACGTTGTCCCAGGCCCAGGGGCCGTTGATCATCATCGCCACCTGGCCACGCGCGAACGCGCCTTCCATTTCGCTGTACTTCACGCCACGCGGCATGTGGCCAGCGCTCACCAGCTTTTCGATCATCTGCAAGCCCACCAATGCGCCGGGCTGGTTCACGCCCACGTCCTTGGGGTTCAATTCGCCGGCCGGTGTGCGGCCGAAGATGTAGCCGCCGGGGCCTGCCATCAGGCCCCAACTGAAGAAGGCTTGGTTGTAGGCCCACAGGATCGCGCGCTTGCCTTGCGCAGCCAGTTTCTGGTCGAGTTCGAGCAGGGCTTCGAAACTCTCTGGCGGCGTTGGCACGAGCGCCTTGTTGTAGATCAACCCGATGGCTTCGATGGCCAAAGGCCAGCCCCAGACTTCGCCGCGGTACGTGAACGCGCCCCAGGCCGATTCGTCGATTTCTTGACGCACCTTGCGGCTGGGCCGCGCCGGTGAGAGCAAACCGCTCTTGGCCCATTCGCCGACACGGTCGTGGGCCCAGCACATGATGTCCGGGCCTTTGCCGGCTGCGGCAGCGGCCTGGAACTTGTCGGGTGCGCCCTCGGGGTGTTGCACCACCACCTGCACGCCGGAAAGCTTTTCGAACGCATTGCCGACCTTCTGCAGCCCGTTGTAGCCCTTGTCGCCATTGATCCAGACCAGCAGCCGCAATGGCGCCGAGCTTTGCGCCTGCGCCATGGCCGGTTGGCCCATCAGCAGCAGCGCGGCAACGAACCCGGCAGCCTGCCGGGCTTCAGGCCGCATGGCGATGTTCCTGCGCCGCCAGCCGCTCGAACGCGCGGCCTTCGGCGTCGAACAGATAGGCTTTTTCCGCCGGCACGCCGAGCGCGAGTGCATCACCGTTGCGCAAACGCAAGGTGGCGTCGACGGCGCAGGTGATCACGTCGGCTGCGCCCGCATTGCTGCAATACGCGTACGTCATGCTGCCCAGCGACTCGACGAAAGTCACGGTCGTCGCCAATGCGTTGCCGGCCACACCAGCGCGCAAATGTTCGGGCCGAACGCCAAGCTTGACCTTGTCGCCGGCCTTTGCCTGCGATGCATTCACTTCGCAGCGAATGAGTTCGCCGCCACCACAACGCACGACCGCGTGCGACGTGCTGGCTTCGGCCACCACCGCATCGAGCACGTTCATGCCCGGGCTGCCGATGAAACCCGCCACGAACAGGTTGCACGGGTGTTCATACAGCGCCAGCGGCGAACCCACCTGTTCGATGCGGCCGGCTTGCAGCACGACGATGCGGTCGGCCAGCGTCATCGCCTCGACCTGGTCGTGGGTGACGTAGACCATGGTGGTCTTGAACTCTTCGTGCAGCTTGGCGAATTCGTAGCGCATCTTCACGCGCAAGGCGGTGTCGAGATTGCTCAGCGGTTCGTCGAACAGAAAGACCTCGGGCTTGCGCACGATCGCGCGGCCGATGGCCACGCGTTGGCGTTGGCCGCCCGACAAGTCTTTCGGCTTGCGGTCGAGCAGGTGTTCGATATGCAGGATCTTGGCCGCCTGCGTCACGCTGCGTTCGATTTCCGCCTTCGGCACTTTGGCCAACTTCAGGCCGAAGGCCATGTTGTCGAACAGGTTCATGTGCGGGTACAGCGCGTAACTCTGGAACACCATCGCGATCCCGCGTTCGGCCGGCGGCACGTCGTTGACGACCTGGTCGCCGATCGTGAGCGTGCCTTCGGTGATGTCTTCCAAACCCGCGATCGTGCGCAGCAGCGTGCTCTTGCCGCAGCCGCTGGGCCCGACGAAGACCATGAACTCGCCGTCACGGATGTGCAGGTCGATCCCCTTGAGGATCTTCACCTCGCCGTAGGCCTTGCCGACCCCGGACAGCTTGACTTCGGCCAACGTGTGTCTCCTGCGCTTCTGTTGCCAATATACAGAGCCCGGGCGTGCCAAACAATCGTGGACTAACCCGGCCTGAAAGGCATTTAGACAATCAAATCATGTACTTAGACGTTGATGCGGGATTCCCCGATGTAGGATTACTACATGCTCGACGATGCTTCGGGTGTGGATTCGCCTCCTTTTGAAGCCCGGCTCGACGAAGGCTGGCCCGAGCCCATCGGCGCGTCGGTGCGCGACGGCGGGGTCAACTTCGCCGTCTGGAGCGACCACGCCACGCGCATCGAGCTGTGCCTGTTCGGCGCCGACGGCGTGGGAGAGCAACAAAGGCTGCCGCTGCACGGCCCCTTCGACGGGGTGTTCCATGGCTTTCTGCCCGGCGCGATGCAGGGGCTGGTTTACGGCCTGCGCGCGTTCGGGCCTTACGAGCCGCGGCAGGGCCACCGCTTCAACCCGCGCAAGCTGCTGCTCGACCCGACAGCGCGCGAGATCGTTGGCTGTTTCGAGTGGCGGCCCGAACACCACGGCTACGTGTTGGGCGAAGGTGCGGACACCTTCGACGAGCGTGACAACGCGCCATTCGCGCTGAAGGCCCGCGTGGCACCGCTGCACCCGCCGCTGCGCCATGCGGCCCCCCAGCTGCACGCCAGCGAGCGTGTGCTGTACGAGGTGCACGTCAAGGGCTTCAGCCGCCTGTGCCCGCTGATTCCGGACGCGCTCCGTGGCACCTATGCCGGGCTGGCGCATCCGGCGGCCATCGCGCATTTCAAGCGTCTGGGCGTCACCACGCTGTCGCTGCTGCCGGTGCACTTCGCGCTGGACGAGCCGATGCTGCCGGCCGGGCTGGTCAACTACTGGGGCTACAACACGCTCGGCTTCTTCGCGGCCAGCCCGCGGCTGTCGTGCAGCCCCAACGACCCGACGGCCGTGAACGACGAGTTCCGCCGCATGGTCGACGCCTTGCACGCCGAAGGCCTGGAGGTCGTGCTCGACGTGGTCTTCAACCACACGCCCGAAGGCAACCACTTCGGGCCGACGATCAGCTTCCGCGGCCTGGACCAGAAGAGCTGGTACCGGGTCGACGCAGACGGCCAGCTCGACAACTTCAGCGCCTGCGGCAACACGGTGCGTGCCGACCACCCGCGGGTGACGCAGTTCGTGCTGGATGCCTTGCGCCATTGGGTCGGCGTTATGGGCGTCGATGGTTTCCGTTTCGACCTGGCGCCGGTGCTCGGCCGCGGCGGCGCCGACGGGGCGTACTCGCGAGGGGCCGCGTTCTTCACCGCGCTGGCGCAGGACCCGGTGTTGGCGCACGCGGTGCTGATCGCCGAGCCGTGGGACGCCGGGCCGCAAGGCTGGCGTGTCGGCGACTTCCCCGGGCGGTGGATCGAGTGGAACGACCACTTCCGCGACCCGGTGCGCGCGTTCTGGCTCGGGCGGGGCGGTCAGGCCGACGATCGGGCGGCGTTCGTCGCAGCGCTGTCCGGTTCGCCGGCGATCTACCGCCAGCGGCAGCGGCGGCCGACGGCCAGCGTCAACTTCGTCGCCGTGCACGACGGCTTCACGCTGGCCGACGTGGTGTCGTACAGCGGCAAGCACAGCCAGGCCAATCGCGAGAACAACTGCGAGGCCAACCGCGACGGCCGCGACGACGAACTGTGCGGCAACTTCGGCGCCGAAGGGCCGACCGACGACCCCGCCATCAACGACACCCGACAGCGCGTGCAACGCGCGATGCTGGCCACCTTGCTGCTGGCGCGCGGCACGCCGATGCTGTGTGCCGGCAGCGAGTTCGGCAACACCCAAGGCGGCAACAACAACGCCTGGAACCAGGACAACCAGACCGGCTGGCTGTCCTGGCCGGCGCCGGGCAGCAGAGCCGAGAGCGGAGGCGAAGCGCTGATCGACTTCGTCGCCGAATGCACCCGCGTGCGGCGCAGCCATGCCGCGTTGCGCCGGGCCGAATGGACGCCAACACGGCCGCCGGCGGCGCAGCCGGAGTGGACGACCCACGAACCCGGCGACCCGGGCATCACGGTGCTCGAACTCTTCGCGTGGCTCGCCGAGGCCGTGCCGTACCGGCTGCTCGTCGTCTGCAACCCGAGCCCCGAGATCCGCAAGGCCCGGCTGCCGGCGGGTTGCTTCGAATGCGTGTTGTGCAGCAGTGGCGGCCAGGCCGAAAGCCGCTGGCAGGAATCGGCCGAGATCCCGGCCCACACGCTGCTGCTGCTGGCGTCCACCGGCCCCGCGCCGTGAACCTCGACACCCGCTGCGCCGGCACGGTGCTGCACATCACCAGCCTGCCCGGCCCGCACGGCAGTGGCGATCTCGGCGCCGATGCCCACCGCTTCGCTGATTGGCTGGCCAGCGCCGGCCTGACGCTGTGGCAGACGCTGCCGCTGACGCCCATCGGCCCCGGCGATTCGCCGTACCAGAGCCCGTCGGCCTTCGCCGGCAACCCGTTGCTGATCGCGCTCGGACCGCTGGCCGAACACGGCTGGCTCGACGCGGCCGCGCTCGCCGCCGCACTCGCCGATACCGGCTTCGACAGCGCAGACGACAACGCCTGCGTCGACTTCTGCCGCGTCATCCCCTGGCGGCAAGAGCGCCTGCGCGAAGCAGCTGCCGGCTTCGAAGCGCGTGCCACGCCCACCGAGCGTGCCGCCTTCGCCGCGTGGTGCGCGGGCCAGGCCTTTTGGCTGCCCGACTACGCGCTGTTCATGGCCATCAAGGGCGGCCAAGGTCAACGCGCGTGGTGGGACTGGCCCGAGCCCCTGCGCCACCGCGACGGTGCCGCGCTGGCCGAAGCGCGCACGGCGCTGGCCGGCGAGATCGCGGCCCACGCCTTCGCGCAGTGGGTCTTCGAGACCCAGCTCGCCGGGCTGAAAGCGCACGCCAACGCCCGCGGCGTGCGGCTGATGGGCGACATGCCGATCTTCATCGCCCACGACAGTGCCGACGTCTGGTCGCGGCCGGACCTGGTCCGCCTGGGTGACGACGACCAGCCGAGCGTGGTGGCCGGTGTGCCGCCCGACGGCTACACGCCCGACGGCCAGCGCTGGGGCAGCCCGCTGTACCGATGGGAGGTTCACGCCGCGGAGAACTTCGCTTGGTGGACGGCGCGCGTCAAGCGCCTGCTGGCGCAGGCCGACGTGTTCCGCATCGACCACTTCCGCGGCTTTGCGGCGTGCTGGGAGATCCCGGCGTCGTGCCCGACGGCGCGCGAAGGGCACTGGGTCGAAGCGCCCGGGCACGCGCTGTTCGCGGCGATCGAGCACAGCCTGGGCAGGCTGCCGATCGTGGCCGAAGACCTGGGCCTCATCACGCCCGACGTCGTGGCGCTGCGCGAACGTTTCGGCTTCCCCGGCATGCGCATCGTCTACGAGGGTTTCATCGGCGCCGACGCGGCCCACCCGTTCCTGCCGCACCACTTCGAGCGAGCCGGCCTGGCCTACACCAGCACCCACGACAGCGACACCGTGCGCGGCTGGTGGAACGCTGCCGATGCAACCCAGCGCACCTTCGCCGCCGACTACCTGGGGTTCCACGCCGACGCCGACAGCGACAGCGACAGCGACAGCGACACCGACACCGACACCGACAGTGACGGCGGTGCCGGTGCCGGTGCCGGGCAGATCGCCCACGCGGTGCTGCGGGCCACCTTCACCTCGGTCGCCAACCTGGCGCTGGCGCCGATGCAGGACTTGCTCGGCCTGGGCAGCGCGCACCGCATGAACCGCCCCGGCACCGCCGAGGGCAACTGGGGCTGGCGCTTCACGTGGCCGCTGCTCGGACCGGCGCTCGCGCCGCGGCTGTCACGGCTGGCTGCGGTCAGCGGGCGGCGGTAGCGGCGGCTGGGGCGGCGCGTCAAATCCCACCGTCCCCAGCGGAAGCAGGTCGGCCTGCGGCGCCAGTTCGGTGAAGGACAACACGTCGAGCCACGGAAACTCGATCCGCACGGCGTCCCTCAATCGGCGCCGCACTTGCGTGGTCGTCAGCAGCACCGGCATGGCCGTGGTGGCGGGCAGCTTGTCGAGCAGCACCTTCAGCGCCTGCCGCAGCCGCTGGGACTGCTCTTCGTTCAAGACCGCGAGCAAGGCGCGCTCGACATCGCTGTGCACCAGCACCACGTACATCTGGGTCCCGGCGGGCGCGTAGCGCTGCGTGAACGCAGCCTCGAAGCCCTGGCGCGCGGCCGCCAGCAGCCGTGCGCCGTGTGGCGTCTCGCCGGCGGCCTCCAGCGGCGCCACGATCACACCGCCGTCGGCATGGGTGAACGCCACCCGGTCGATGCCGCCGCCGGCCAGCGCCACGCCGCGGTGCGCCAGCAGCGACTGCACGACGCGTGAGAAGTCGCGGATCGACACCCCCTCTTCGACCAGCCCGCGGCACACCGCCGCCAACGCGTGCAGCCCGATCCCGCTGGCCGGCTGCAACAGCGCCGACTGCAGCGCCGGCTCGAGCCGCGCCAGGCCTTGCAGCCCGAAGGCCACGCTGTCGATGCTGACCAGCGATGCGGCTTGCCAGCGCGCTTCGGCGGCCAGCGCCATCAGGCGGTAGAACAGCGGCCCGCCGTGGACCAGGCCGAGTTCGTCGCAGCGCTGGCGCAGCGCGGGGGACGCCGGCAGCAAGGTGTGGATCTCGCCCGACCACGGCTGGCGGAACGGCCGCGCCGACGCCATCCAGTCCGCCAGTTTGTCCTGCAACTTGGCCATCGGCGCGTAGACCATCCACTCGTCGGCCAGCGGCCCGAACAGCGGCGGCAAACGCACCCCGGCCACGCGCACGCGGAACTGCCCGCTGGCCAGCGCGGGGTCGATGCGCACGCGCGGCGTCGGCACGGTCAAGCCGAGCTGGCTGAACAGCGTCTGGGCAATCACCCCGCAGGCTTCGACCTCGGAGGTCTCGGCTTCGCCGAGCTCGGCCCGGTCGGCCAGCAGCAGGTCAACCCGCGGCGGCGGTAGCGGCAGGGCGTCGAGTGCATCGTCGCCGCGCCCCGGGTCGTACGCCGGCGGCGCCCAGCGCGCGCGCTGGGCGAGCAGGTTGACAACGAGCCAGCGGCACGCGGTTTCGGCCTTCACCAGTTCGGCTGGCAGCGGGTGGGATGCACCGGCGCTCGGCTCGAAAGGCACGGTCTGCTCGAAGGTCACGCGGATGCGCAAGCGCAGCGGCTGGCCGTCGAGCTGCAGCGCCATCGCCGCGCCGTCGTGCACGGTGGCAAGCAGCGGCGCCACGCCGAGGTCGGCGCACAACTCGTCCAGCCGCAGCTGCAACAGCCGCGACGCCGACGATGCTGCGGCCGATCCGCTGTGCATGGCGTGCCCCGGGGGCACGCTGACATCGAGACGGCGGGCGGCTGTGCTCATTGGAGTACCTGCGCGCGCCGCACTGCGGTGGGAGCACCTTCGGGCGGCCGGGCGGTGCTCATTGGAGTACCTGCGTGCTTCGCACTGCGGTGAGAGCACCTTCGGGCGGCCGGGCGGTGCTCATTGGAGTACCTGCGTGCTTCGCACTGCGGTGAGAGCACCTTCGGGCGGCCGGGCGGTGCTCATCGTGTGCCGGTGTTCGCGCCAACGAGAGTCACGTCGTCGATTTCGCCCTTCAACTCGAACTGCTGCGGCAGCTTCAGTTCACCGCGCAGCAACACCAGCGTCGGTTGGTTCGACAAGCGCTGTGCAGCCGTCACGCCCGCCAGCAGCAGCGGCTCGTCGATGACGATGCCGAGCAACCCGGTGGCTGGCGCCCGGGCCTGAATCGCGGCGAGCAGATTGCGCGCGTCGTCGGGCCACAGCGCCAGGCAGCGGCTGTCGCCTGTGCCGTCGATGAAGTCGAGCAGTCGGCTTTGCAGCGGCTGCGGCAGGGCCCACAGTGCCGCCTCGGCGGCGCTCGTGGCCAGCCGCTGGCGCACGCGCTCGATGGCGCGGGCGCGAACCACCAGGCGGTCGAAGTCGGGCGCGGCCTCGTCCAGCACCAGCCGGGCCATCGCGGGCATGTCCAGCGGCAGGCGCTGCACGAGCAGTGCCTGCGCCAGCGCCAGCAAACGCGGCGGGGCGCCGGCTGACGCGGCCACCTTGGCGGCCAGTTCGACGTCGACCGCGGCCAGCAGGCGCTGGATGTCCTGAACACCCACCAGTGCCGGCAGCCGCGCTTCCAGCTCGTGCTGCACTTGCGCCATCAATTGCGCCAGCGGCGGCTGGTCGGCATCGAAGTCGACCTGGCCTTGCACCGCCGGCACCTCGCGCAGCAGCATGCCCCAACTGGCGGGTGCGGCACCGGCGCCGGCAACCCGGAAGTTCAGCGGCGGCATGTCGATGCCCAGGCGCCGCTGCCAGTCGGCGCGCTGGGTCTGGATCGCGGTTTCGATTTCCGGCGTGAGCTGTTGGTCGGCCGTGGCGACCAGCGCCACCAGTCGCGCGCCGAGCAACACCGTCACGGCCGGCAGGCTGATGTCGCGCGGCGGTGTGCTGTCGAAGAAGCGCCGCCGCAGGCCGTCGGCGCTGCGCGGCGGTTGGCCGTTGATGAGCACCCCGGGCAATGCCCCGGCGCCCAGGCCGCAGGCGGCCCACTGGTGCCGTGCCAGCGTGTACCAGCGCCCGAAGTCGACACGGGCGGCGGCAAAGCGGTCGGGTTCTTCGATCAACCCGTTCGAGGCGATCTCGGCGCAGCGGCTCCACCAGCGGGCACCTCGCGTCGCGTCGTTGGTGCGCCCTGCCGCTACCAGCGCCAGGCGCAGCCGGCGCAGCGGCGGCGGGTTGCCGTCGGTCTGGAGATAGTCGTGGGCCGTGTCGTACCAGTTCGCCCAGGCCGCGCGAACGGCCGGCTGGCGCGGCCCGGCGAGCCGGCGTGCGGCCAGCAACAGCGCGCGCCAGTAGGGGCGCGCTCGCAGCGGAGCGGCTTCGACCGGCGGTATCTTGCCGCGGTCGCGTTCGGCAAGATGCCGCTCGTCGAGGTGTTCGGCCGAAAGCTCCAGCAACAGCCGCACCAGCGCATCGCGTGCCGGTGCGGTGGCCAGCGGGCCGTTGGCGCCGGCCGTCAGGGCCAGCAGCGCGGCGGGGGACTTGTCGACGGGCACTTCGCCGGTTCGCACGACCTTCGCGTGCAGGCGCATCAGCCAGCCCAGCGCGTTGCTGTGCACCGGGTCGGCGGCGATCCAGCGCCATACGCTCGCCAGCCGGTCCTGGCGAGCCTGCGACAGCGTGCGGCGGTCAGCCGGGTGCAGCGCATCTTCAACGGGTTCGAGCAGCTCGCACTGCAAGTTGACCCAGCCCCAGCTCTCGCCCGACATGCGTCGGCGCAGCGCGGCGCAGGCACGCACGATCTCGCCAGACACCTGCAGCAGCGGGTCGCTCAGGTATGCCAACGCGCGCAGCGCCGACAGCAGCAGCTCCTGCTCGGCCGGCGAAAGCTGCTCGACGTCGACCGCGGGGTCGGCCAGCCAGCGGCTGAACGGCCGCGGCCGCTCAGCACTGGGCAGCGCCCCGGCGGCGGCGATCTGCCGGCCGAGCTTGAAGCGACGCAGCAGGTCGTGGATCGCGGCGCCGACCTCGGCGTCCCAGGCCACGGTCAGGCGGCCCTGTTCGACCTTGGCGTCGTGCAGTGCGCGCTCGGCGCGGTCGATCCGCTCGCGCGCGCTTTCGCGTCGGCGGGTCTCCTTGGTCAGGTCCTTGCCCGCGGGGGCTTGGTGTGGCAGCGCGCGCAGCGCGGGCTGGCGCGTGTCGGGCCGCTCTGGCGGCGTTTCGAGCTCCTTGCGGGCGGCGTCGATCTCGGCCTGCTTCGCCTTCATGACCTGCTCGAGCGCGCCGCGGGCTTCCTCGTAAACCCGGTGACGCGCCGTCAGCCGGTTGATGCGCGGGCGCTGCCAGTCGGGCGCCAGGGCCTGCGCAGCGTCCAGGTCTTCCAGCCGCGCCACCAGCCCGGCCCATTCGGCATGGCGGGCGCGGTTGACGCGGGCCACTGCGCAGTGGCCCCAACCCCGCACGGCCTGGTCCAGCAGCCGGCCGGCGCGCGCCAGCTCGCGCGGCGCGTTGAGCCGGACGTGGAACTGGATAGCGGCGTTGCCGGCGTCGTTGAAGACAAAGCAGCGCAGCCGCGCCAGGGCGGGCTGCATCGCCTGTACCCGCGGGTCGGCACTCTGGCGCAGCCGCCGCAGCCGGCCCACCACGCCCTGCCGGTACGCGCCAAAGCGGCGCAGCATGTTCTGGCCGATGAACTCGAAATCGCCGGCGGCGGCACCGCGGTCCGAGCGCACGTCGGCCGTGGCCAGATCGGGCGCGCTGTCGACGGCGATCTCGAAACAGGCCAGCGCACGCTGCAACTGCCGCGCGTCGGCATCCTGGGTGGCGGGCAGAACGGGCGCCGGCAGCTCGACCATGACGCGCGCCAACCCGTAGTTCAGCTCGCCGACGAAGGTCTCACGCACCACCTCGCGCAGCGCCAGTCCTTCTTCGAAACGGCGCCGCGCCGGCTCCAGCGCACCCAGCAGCCAGTGCAGGTAACCCAGCGACGCCAGCGCGGCCACGTTGCCCGGGTTGATGGCCATCACGCGCTCGTATTCGGCGATCGCCGTCCGCGCACCGTCGGCCGTGAGCTGGTCGAGCGCGCGCATGCGCATCTCCAGCGCCACGGCAAGCTGAAACTGGCCGATGTGGAAATCGGGCGCGATGTCCATCAGCCGGCGCAGACGGTCGATGCGGCCTTCCATGTCGGGGCGCAGGTCGGCTTCGACCCACAGGTACTCGCGGTGGCGCAACGCGGTGTCCGGGCCGATCGCCAGCGCCTCGTCGAGCCGCGCGCGGGCGCGGGTGGGCTCGTCGGCATGGGTCTGGGCCAGCGCCAGCGCGACCAGGCTGTCGAACAGCGCGCGCGTCAGCCGATCCTGGCGCTGCTGGCGGCCCTGGCGCCAGGCCTCCAGCCGCGGCAGCCGCGCCGCCACCAGCCGCTGGGCGGCCGAGGACTCGTTGCGCCGCGCGCCGCGGCGCTGGATCGGCCGCAGCGTCTCGACCAGCCGAAGCAGCGGCGCGCGCACCGCGTAGCTGGGCCGCGCCGGCCGCCCTGCCAGGTTGGCGGTGATGCTGCGCGTGACGGCGCAGCGCGCCATGCCGGCGAGGATCGCCGCATGCAGTTCGAAGACCCGCAGGTACCAAGCCAGTGGCAGCTGCAGGGCGCAGGCCCAGCGCGCCAGCGCCAGCGCCCAGGTGCGGTTGAGCTCCTGCAAGGCCTTCTGGTACTGGAGCTCGGCGCGTTCGTTGGCGTCGATGGTGTTGGACTGCGCGAAGTCGTCGGCCTCGTTCAGCCGCGCCACCGCCCGGCGGAAGGTGGTCGGGAACTGCGCCACCTTGTCTTCGAGATCGGCGTCGATGCGCTGGTAGATCGCGAAGGCCACGCTGGCGTAGACGTGTTCGCAGAACTGGTGGTACTGCTCGGCGGTGAAGGCGAGGTCGCCGCCGCTGGCAGGCGTGCCGGCCAACGGGAACCGCACCGGGAACGACAAGGCTTCGGGCGCCGAGGCATCGCCGATGCGCACGCGGGGCATCGCGAACAGCTCCCACGCGCCGTCGACGCCTTCACGCAATGCGACGTCGCCGCTGATGGCGATGTGCGACGGCCCTTCGGCCGCCGGGTTGGCGCCGGCGGCCGGCGCGGGACGCAGCAGCGACAGCCGTTTGATGCGTTTGCCGATGCGTTCGGTCAGGTCCAGCGGCAGTAGCACCAGCCGGTCCCTGGCCTGCAGGCTGGCGCGTTCGCTCGACAGCGAATTGAACGCGGCGACCGAGAACGAATAGCGGAACGGCTCGCGCGACAGCGTCAGCAGCAGCGAGGTGAAGCGCACGCCGATGAACACCAGCGCCGCTGCCACCAGCAGGGCCAGGCCGAGGGCAGCCGGCTGCTGCTGCAGAACCAGCGCCCAACCATCGGGCAAAACACCGACCACCAGCTTGCCCAGGCCGGCGAGCTCCTTGCTCTGAAAGTGGACCAGCACCTGGTAGGCCACGCCCAGCGCGGCGAGCCAGAAGGACCAGCGGTTGCCGCTGCGCTTGCGGGTGCGCAACTCGCGTTCGATGCCTTCGAGCGCCGCCATGTCCTTGGCCCCGGGCAGCCAGTCGAGCAGCGTGGGGGTGGGCTTCTTGATTTCCTCCGCCATGGCGTGACTGTCGCGGTCTGGCGTGCGCGCGGCAACCCCTAGGCGGGCGAGCGTGTGCCGCGTGCGGCAGGGCGGGTGACCGGAGCGGGCACGATGCGGTGCACCGTCACCGATAAGGGCGCCGCCAACCACGGCGCCGCCCCGTCGGCGCTGGCACGGCTGCGCAAGGCGTGGCGCGGCCACAGCGGTTTGAGCCGGGCGCCGGGCGGCAGGTTCGGCAGTTCGACGGGGGCGGCCGAGGTGCCGTAGTTCAGAACCACCAGCGTGTGCTCGCTGCCGAGCTTGCGCTGCCACGACGCCACAAGGCCTTGCGCGAACGGGGCTTCGTAGCTGCCGCGGGCGATCGATGGGTGCTGGTTGCGCACGCCGATCATGGCTTTGTAGAAGCTGCGGATCGAGTTGGCGTCGAGGCGCTGCGCGGCGACGTTGTGGGTGCCGAGATTGGGTGCCAGGGGCCGGAACGGTGTGCCGCTGCTGAAGCCGCCCCCGCGGGTATCCGCGGTCCAGCTGCGCGGGCCGCGCAGCGGCAGATCGCCTCCCAGCGCGGGTACGCCGGCCTGGCCGATCTCTTCGCCGTAGTAGACGAAAGGGGTGCCTGGTTGAAGCAGATAAGCCGCCGCCGCGAGCTTGTAGCGCGCCTCGCGGTCGGGGTAGCCGTCGAGCTGGTCCCACAGGCGCCGGCCGGCAAAGATGTCGTGGTTGGACAGGAAAGTGGCCATCGTCGGCGACGCGGTCTTCCAGTAGTCCGCCACCTTGGCCACCGACTCGGCATCGCCCTTTGCCGCCTTGATGTGGTGGTGCACGAAGCCGAAAGCAAACGCACCGCCGCAGACGGCCGGGTCGCCATAGGCCTGCGGTTCGGCGGTGGCTTCGCAGACCACGTAGCGGTGGCGGTAGGCCTTGATCAGGTCCTGCAAGCGCTTCGTCAGCACGCGGCTTTCGGGCTGGTCGTTCCAGTTCTTCGCGTCGCGTTCGACCATGTGCGGCACGGCGTCGAGGCGGTAGCCGTCGAGGCCGCGTTCGAGCCAGAAGCGCAAGGAGTCTTCGTGGTACTTCAGCACCGCCGGGTTCGTCAGGTCGAAGTCCGGCATGTGCGGGCCGAAGGTGCCGAAGTAGAAATTGCGCGCGCCGGGGGGTGGTGCGGGCAGGTCCTTCGGCTCGCCCTTGAATTCCCACGGCTTGGCTTCCGCCGCGTACCAGGGGTTCTTGCCCCAGATGTCCCAGCCTTGCGGCATCGTCTGGCGCCAGATGTACCAGCCGCGGTATGGGTTGCGTTCGCCCTTCAGCGCTTCGGTGAAAGCCGGGTGCTCGCGAGCGCTGTGGTTGATGACGTAGTCCATCACCACGCCGATGCCGCGGCGGTGGGCCTGCTTGATCAACTCGTCGAAGTCGGCCAGCGTGCCGTATTCGGGTGCGACGCCGCGGAAGTCGGTCGTCGCGTAGCCGTGGTCGCCGTCGGCGTTGGTCTGGATCGGCATCAGCCAGATGCCGCGGATGCCCAGATCCTTCAGGTCATCCAGCGTCGACGTCAGGCCGCGAAGGTCGCCGATGCCGTCGCCATCGCTGTCTTTCCAGGCGCGAACGAAGATTTCCATGAAGGCGCCGCGGTGCCAGTGTTCGGGCAGGGGGCTGCCGGTGCGCTGCGGCGGCACGGGTGTGGTGTCGACCGTGGCCGCAAGCAGCGGCGCGGCGGCAACGGCCAGCAGCAGGGCAAGGAGGCATCGCATAGCAACGACTGTAGGCCGCGGCTAGGATTGGCCGGGCCATCGATAACGAGGAGACAGCATGCCGTTGAAGACCGCGATCGCTCTGTGCGCCGCATTGTTAGGCACCACCTTCGCGGCGCTCGCGGGACCGCCTACCGCGGCCGACTGCAACGGCGACTTCGCGCAAGCGCTGTCGCCGGCCAGCGGCACGGTGGACGCGCGCGCCGTGTGGCTGGACCGCCGCCACATCCGCTGGCCCGGGGCCGAGGTCGATCCCGCCGGCACCTTCAGGCTGTTCCATGCTGCGTCGGGCGGCATCGTCGCCGTGGCAGGGCAGCGTGCGCGCGGAGCGGACACATCGGCGGCGCTGATGGTTCATGCGGCGGCGCTGCCTGCCGCGACCACCAAACGCTTCAAATGGGTGGCAGCCGGCCCGGTGCTGCGCGTGGCCGACGCCGACCTCGCGCGTCTGCCCGAGTGGCACCGCGGCGAGCTGGTGCTGGTGCAGGAAGACGCCCAAGGCCGCGTCGTGCAGGCCACGGCGGTGCAGGTCGCCGGCGCCCTGGACGACCTCTACGCGGCAGCCGAAACCAGCGCGCCGCTTGGCGCCACCGTGGGTCGCGGCGTCACCCATTTCAGGCTCTGGGCACCCACGGCGCGCCAGGTGGCGCTGTGCCTGTTCGAAAGCGCGACGGCGCCCGCGCCACAACTGCTGCCGCTGACGCGCGACGCGCGCACCGGTGTCTGGTCGGCAGATGCCGGCCGTGACCTGAGCGGCCACGTCTACGCCTACCTCGTCGACGTCTACGTGCGTGGCACCGGCTTCGTGCGCAACCGTGTCACCGACCCGTATGCGCTGAGCCTGAACGCCGACTCGCAACGCACCTGGATCGGCAGCCTCGACCGCGCCGAAGTCAAGCCGCGGTTCTGGGACCGCACCCGAAGGCCCGAGCGTACCGAGACTGTTGGCCGCGCCAAGCGCAGCAAGCTGGCCAACACCGACCTCGTGGTCTACGAGCTGCACGTACGCGACTTCTCCATCGGCGACAAGACCGTACCGGCCACGCAGCGCGGCAAGTACCTCGCATTCACGCACACGGCCGGCGACGGCATGAAGCACCTGCGCACGCTTGCCGCAGCCGGCGTCACCGATGTGCACCTGCTGCCGGTGTTCGACATCGCCAGCGTGCCCGAACGCAACTGCGCCACGCCCGATGCCGCGGTGCTGTCCGCCGCTGCGCCCGACAGCCCGGCGCAACAGGCCGCCGTGATGCGCGAAGCTGCGGGTGACTGCTTCAACTGGGGCTACGACCCCTGGCACTTCACCGCCCCCGAAGGCAGCTACGCCAGCGACGCGATGGAGCCGACGGCGCGCATCGTCGAGTTCCGCGCGATGGTGCAGGCGCTGCACCGCGCGGGGCTGCGCGTGGGCATGGACATGGTCTACAACCACACCACCGCCTCCGGCCAGAAAGCGCAGAGCGTGCTCGACCGCATCGTGCCCGGCTACTACCAGCGGCTGGATGCGAAGGGCGCGGTCGAACGCAGCACCTGTTGCGACAACACCGCCACCGAGAACACGATGATGGCGCGGCTGATGATCGACTCGGCGGTGGTCTGGGCACGCGACCACCACATCGACAGCTTCCGCTTCGACCTGATGGGCCACCAGCCGCGCGCCGCGATGGAGCGCTTGCAGGCGGCGGTGAACAAGGCCGCCGGCCGCCACATCCACCTGATCGGCGAGGGCTGGAACTTCGGCGAGGTGGCCAACGGCGCGCGCTTCGTGCAGGCCGCGCAGGGTGCGCTCAACGGCAGCGGCATCGGCAGCTTCAGCGACCGCGGGCGCGATGCGGTGCGTGGCGGCGGTTGTTGCGACAGCGGGGCGGCCGTGGTGCAGCGCCAGGGCTGGAGCAACGGCCTGGCCTACGACCGCAACGCCGCGGCCACCGCAGCCGGTTTCGGCAGCGACGACGAACTGCGGGCCTCGACCGACCTCGTTCGCATCGGCATGGCCGGCACCCTGCGCGACTTCGCGTTCACCACCCGCAGCGGCCAGCGCCAGCGCGCGCACCAGGTCGACTACGCCGGCCAGCCGGCGGGTTTTGCCGCGGCGCCGGGTGAGGTCGTCAACTACGTCGAGAACCACGACAACCCCACGCTGTTCGACCTGAACGTGCTGAAGCTGCCGGCCGGTACGTCGCGCGAGGACCGCGCCCGCGCGCAGGTGGTGGCGATGGCCACCACCGCCTTCAGCCAGGGCGTGGCGTACTTCCACGCCGGCGTCGAGCTGCTGCGCAGCAAGAACGGGGACCGCAGCAGCTACGACAGCGGCGACTGGTTCAACCGCATCGACTGGACGCTGGCCGACAACCACTTCGGCACCGGCCTGCCGCCCGAACGCGAAAACGCCGCGGTGTGGCCCTTCATGACGCCATTGCTGGCCGACGCAGCGCGCATCAAGCCGGGGTCGCAGCAGATCCGCTTCACGCGCGACGCGTTCATCGATCTTCTGCAGATCCGCGCCAGCACGCCGCTGTTTCGCCTGGCCACCGCCGCCGAGGTGCAGAAGCGGCTGAGCTTCCCGACATCCACCACCGGGCCGGGTGCGGATGCAGCGCTGGTCGTCGGGTTGCTCGACGGCAGCGGGCGGCGCGACGCGGTGTTCGCCGAAGTGATGTACGCGCTGAACCCGAAGCCGCAGGCGGTGACGGTGTCGGTGGCCGAACGCAGCGGCAAGGCCTTCGAGCTGCATCCCGTGCACCGGGCCGCAGCAGCCGCCGGTAACGGTGACTTGCGTGCCGCGAAAGAAGCCCGTTGGGACGCCACGACCGGTTTGTTGACGGTGCCGGCGCGCACCGCGGTCGTGTTCGTGCGGCGCTGAACGGGCGAAGGCGGTGGACCATGTCGATGCCCTGGTCGTCGGTGCCGGCGTCGTCGGTCTGGCCATCGCGCGGGCGCTGGCGCTGGCCGAGATGGAGGTGGTGATAGCCGAGACCGGCACGCTCATCGGCAGCGGTATCAGCTCGCGCAACAGCGAGGTCATTCACGCCGGCATCTACTACGAACCGGGCAGTCTGAAGGCGCGCTGGTGCGTGCGCGGCCGGCAGATGCTGGTTGCCTATTGCGCCGAACGCGGCGTGCCTCATTCGCTCTGCGGCAAGCTGGTGGTCGCGAGCCGGACGGCGGATGTGCCGAAGCTCGAAGCCCTCGCCGCGCGTGCGCTGGCTAACGGCACTAATGAGGTGCAACTGATCAGCGCCGCGGAGGCCGCAGCGCACGAGCCGGCACTGGCTTGCGCCGCAGCGCTGTTGTCGTCGGCCAGCGGCATCGTCGACAGCCACGCGCTGATGACGTCGTTGCTGGGTGATGCCGAAACCGCCGGCGCGATGCTGGCGCTGGCCAGTCCGTTGCAAGGTGCTCGGCGCGACGGCGCGATGTGGGTCTGCGAGACCGGCAGCGACGAGCGTTTCGAGCTGGCGGCGCGCTGGATCATCAACGCCGCGGGCCTCGATGCGCAGGCGGTCGCGGCGTCGATCGATGGCTTGCCGCCGTCGCGCATCCCGCCGCGCTTCCTGGCCAAGGGGCACTACTTCTCGTTGGCCGCGAACGGCGGACGCGCGCCGTTTCGCCACCTGATTTACCCAATGCCAACAGGCGGCGGCCTCGGCGTGCACCTGACGCTGGACCTCGGTGGACAGGCCCGCTTCGGCCCCGACGTCGAATGGCTGCCCGAGCCCGCACCCGGTGCCGCGCTCGACTACGCGGTGGACAGCCGTCGCATGGCAGCCTTTGAAAACGAAATCCGCAGCTACTGGCCCGGCCTGCCGGCCGCTGCGCTGCAACCGGCCTACACCGGCATCCGCCCCAAGCTCTCGGGCCCGGGCGCGCCGGCAGCGGACTTCCACATCAGCGGCCCGGCCGAACACGGCCTGCCGGGGCTGGTCAACCTGTTCGGCATCGAGTCACCCGGCCTCACGGCTTCGATGGCGATCGGCGAACACGTGGTGGGGCTCGTGCAGCGCGGCTGAAAGCTCAGCGCTTCTCAGTGCTTCTCAATGCTGATTGCCGCGGTGCGCGCCGGCCTTCAGCTTGTAGACCGTGCCGCAGTAGGGGCAGCGCCCGCTGCCTTCGGTCTGCACGTCGATGAACACCTTCGGGTGGGTGCTCCACAGCGGCATGCGCGGGTTCGGGCAGAAGGTGGCGCCGTGGTCGGTCAGGTCGCCGGCGTCGAGTTCGACGATCGCGCTCGGGCGAGCCGTGGTGGGTGCGGTGCTCATGCGTCGCGAGCCGCTCAGACTGCCGTCAACCACTCGGCGTACTTCGGATTGCGGCCGTGCACGATGTCGAAGAACGCGGTCTGGATCTTCTCGGTGATCGGCCCGCGTCTGCCTGCATATTCACCCGCGCCGAGCTCGATGCGGTCCAGCTCGCGGATCGGCGTGACTTCCGCCGCCGTGCCGGTGAAGAAGGCCTCGTCGCAGATATAGACCTCGTCGCGCGTGATGCGCTTTTCCACCACCTTCAAACCCAGGTCGTTGCAGATGTGAAAGACGGTATTGCGGGTGATGCCGTTGAGCGCGCCCGCTGACATGTCCGGCGTGTAGACCACGCCGCCCTTGATGACGAACAGGTTCTCGCCCGCGCCTTCGCTGACGAAGCCGGATGCATCGAGCAGCATCGCTTCGTCGTAGCCATCGTCGGTAGCCTCCATGTTGGCCAGGATCGAGTTGGTGTAGTTGCTGACTGCCTTGGCCTGCGTCATCGTGATGTTGACGTGGTGCCGCGTGTAGCTGCTGATCTTGACGCGGATGCCGCGCTTCAGGCCTTCCTCACCCAGGTAGGCGCCCCAAGGCCACGCCGCCACCATCAGGTGGATGGTGTTGCCCTTGGGGCTGACGCCGAGCTTCTTGTCGCCGATCCACGTCAGCGGGCGCAGGTAGCCGCTTTCAAGCTTGTTGGCGCTGACGACAGCGCGCTGCGCCTCCATCACCTCGGCGTGGGTGAAGGGGATCTTCATGCGCAGGATCTTGGCGCTGTTGAACAGGCGCTCGGTGTGTTCCTGCAAACGGAAGATGGCGGTGCCGGCCGCCGTCTTGTATGCCCGCACGCCTTCGAAGGCGCCGCAGCCGTAGTGCAGCGTGTGGCTCAGCACGTGGATCTTGGCGTCGCGCCACTCGACCATCTGGCCGTCCATCCAGATCTTGCCGTCGCGGTCGGACATGGAAGGCGTGGGCGACATGGGAGGCTCCTGCGGGGCTGAAAGGAAGAGGCCGGGATTCTAGGTTTGTGCGGCGTGGGCATCGGGATCGGGATCGGGCTCGTCGCGCCGCTTCAGCCGCCAGCTGCTGAGGCGGCCGTGTGCAAGTGCGACCTCGACGCTGTCGCCGCCCGGGTCCATCCACGCAAAGGTCTCGGGGTGATCGCTGAGCTTGGTGCCCAGGCTCCGGGTCAGCGGCAGGATCTCGATCAGCCGCATCCCTTTGGCCAGCTTGGCGTTCAGCATCACGGCGTTGTCGATCAGCCCAACCGGTCGGTTGCTGGCCTGGCGCATCGCGCGCATCACGCGGCTGAACTGCAACAGCAGCCAGAAGACCACCACCGTCAGCCCCAGCAGCACGCCGGGCCAGCCGTAGCTGAAGTAACCCACGGCGAGCGCCAGCGCGGCCAGCCCCCAGGCGACGAGCGAATTCATGGACACACCTTGCGCGCGAGAATCGAAACGATGGATGGTTTGGTTACCTGGGTCATCAACCTGGACCGCGCGCCGGAGCGGCTGGCGCGGATCCGCTCGCAACTCGATGCGCTGGCGCTGCCGTGGCAGCGGCTGGCTGCCGTGGATGCGCGGGCCCTCACGCCCGAACAGCGCGCCGCGTTGGATGAGCCCGGATACCGCCGCAAGCATGGCATGAGCCCGGTGGGCGGTGAACTGGGGTGTTACCTCTCGCACGTCGAGGTGATGCGGCGCTTCGTGGCGATGGACGCCCGGCAGGCGCGCTTTGCGCTCGTGCTGGAAGACGATGTGCTGTTGAAGCCGACGCTGCTGGCGGTGCTGGCAGGGCTGATCGCGAAGGCCGGCCGCTGGGACATGGTCAAGCTGTCGGCGGTGCACTCGGGCACACCGGTGCCGGTTGTGGAAGTCGCGCCCGGCCACAACCTGTGCGTGATGCTCAGCCGCTGCACCGGGTCGAGCGCGTACCTGATCAACCGCCACGCCGCCGAGGTGTACCTGCAAGGCCTGCTGCCGATGAGCCTGCCCTACGATCATGTCTTCGACCAGGGCTGGCGCTTCGGGCTGAAGGTGCGGCTGGTCACGCCCACGCCGTGCGGGCACGACGAGCAGATCGCCTCGAGCATCGTCGCGCCGCCGGGCGTGCAGCGCAAGTTTCACTGGACCAAGCGCCTGCCGGCGTATGCATACCGGCTCGGCAACGAATGGGCCCGGCTGCGTTACGGCGTGCGCGAAGCCTGGCGCGCGCGCTTCAGGCGGCCCGGCAGCGAGAGGGCGGTTTTCTAGGGGGGAGCGTGACAGCCCGGCTTGCCGAGGCGGCCGTGTGCACCCAGTCTTGGGCCGCGGGGCATCGCACCCCGCGCAACCCGAGGAGACACCATGGCCGCACACGGCAACATCTACCGCTCTGGCGACAACCCGCCGACTTCCAAGTTCTACGACCAGGGCAAATTCGGCCGCTTGTTCGGCAACCTGCCAGCGTTCTCGCTGGACACGCCGTCGATGCGTGCCCAGCTCAAGAAGCTGGGTGCGCGCAACGGCCCGATGGATGCGCTGGACGACCTCACCGCGCACCCGCGTGACCTGATCGTCAACCCCGCCTTGTCGGTCAGCAACGCCGACAACCTCGACATGACCGCGGGCATGACCTTCCTCGGCCAGTTTCTCGACCATGACATGACGCTGGACATCACCTCCAGCCTGGAGCAACAGGTCGACCCCGAGATGATCCAGAACTTCCGCGTGCCGACCTTCGGGCTGGACAGTGTCTATGGCCAGGGGCCGGGCGGTTCACCGCACCTGTACGACCAAAGCGTGGACGACGGCCGCACGACGATGCTGGTGGAGGTGAACACCGGCTCGGCCGCCTTCACGCGAGGTGGCGCCGACAAGTTCGACCTGCCGCGCAACAGCCAGGGCACGCCGCTGATCGGCGACCCGCGCAACGACGAAAACATCGTACTTTCGCAGTTGCAGCTGGCGTTCCTTCGCTTTCACAACGCCTGCGTGACGCACGTGAAGACCGAATCCGGCCTGACCCACCCCGCCGAGGTGTTTGCCGAGGCGCAGCGCCTGGTGCGCTGGCACTACCAATGGATCATCCTGCACGAGTTCCTGCCCAAGACGGTGGGCCAGCCGATGGTGACCGACATCCTCACCAAGGGCCGCAAGTTCTACAAGTGGCGCAACGCACCGTACATCCCGGTCGAGTACTCGGTGGCGGCTTACCGCTTCGGCCATTCTCAGGTGCGGCCGAGCTACCGCGTGAACTTCGGGCCGGACGACGCGAACCAGTCCTTCGCGCTGCTCTTCAACGACGGCATGGCCGTCAGCCCCATCGCCGACGACATGCGGGGCGGCACGCGCGCACCCCGGCGCTTCATCGACTGGCAGACCTTCTTCGATTTCGGCGACGGCCGCGTGCGCAACAACAAGCGCATCGACATCAAGCTGTCGACGGTGTTGTTCGACCTGCCGGGCATGCCCGGCAGTGAGCCGCAGTCACTGGCCGCGCGCAACCTGCTGCGCCACCTGACCTTCAAGGTGCCTTCGGGCCAGCGCGTGGCCGGGGCGATGGGTGTGCCGCCACTGCCACCGGGCGACCTGGAGTTGCTGCGCCCCTTCGGTCTGCACGAGCGCACGCCGCTGTGGTTCTACTGCCTGCACGAAGCCGACAAGCTGGCCGGCGGCAAGATGCTCGGCCCTGTCGGTGGCCGCATCGTGGCCGAGGTGATGGTCGGCATGCTGCAAGGCGACCCGTCGTCCTACTTGAACCAGGAGCCCGACTGGTCACCCGATCTGGCCGTCAACGGGCGCTTCTCGATGGTCGAGCTGCTGCGCTTCGCGAAAGTGGTGACGGCGCTTTAGGGCGCCGGGCTTAGGCCGCGGGCGCGCGGTGGATGTCCTCGCGCACCGCGGCCGGCAGCCGCTTCAGCAGGAAGCGGATCGCCAGCGGCAGCAGCACCACGTCGTCGATCACGCCGAAGAACGGGATCACGTCGGGAATCAGGTCGATCGGCGAGACGAGGTACAGCACGATCAGTGCCACGCCGGCCTTCAGCCAGCCGGGCGCCAGCGGGTGGCGCACCGCGCGCCACAACAGGCGTGCGTCACCGCGCACGATCGTCCACAGCATTGCCAGACGTTTCCACATGACCGGGTCCCTCCTTCAACAGGCCCGCACAACGTAGGGCCGGTGGGCGCGGTGCACAAGGGCTGCGTGTGAAGCCCTTTGAAATTCAGGTCAAGCCGCGCACGACCTCGATGGCTTCTTCGATACGTTCGACGGCGTGCACGGTCAGGCCTTCGGGCGCCTTCTTCGGTGCATTGGCCTTCGGCACCAAGGCGATGCTGAAGCCGAGCTTGGCCGCCTCTTTCAAACGCTCCTGCCCACGCGGCGCGGGCCGCACCTCGCCGGCCAACCCCACTTCGCCGAAGGCGATGAAGCCGCGAGGCAGCGGCCGGCCACGCAGGCTGCTTTGAATGGCCAGCAGCACCGCCAGATCGGCTGCGGGCTCGCCGATGCGCACACCGCCAACCGCATTCACGAACACGTCCTGGTCCATGCAGGCGACGCCGGCGTGGCGGTGCAGTACCGCCAGCAGCATCGCCAGGCGGTCGCGGTCCAGGCCGACGGACAGCCGGCGCGGGCTGGGCCCGCCGCTATCGACCAGGGCCTGAATCTCGACCAGCAACGGCCGCGTGCCTTCGAGCGTGACCATCACGCACGAACCCGGTACGGGCTCGCCATGGGTCGACAGGAAGATCGCGCTCGGGTTGCTGACGCCCTTCAAGCCGCGTTCCGTCATCGCGAACACGCCGATCTCGTTGACGGCGCCGAAACGGTTCTTGATGGCGCGCACCAGCCGGAAGCTGCTGTGCGTGTCGCCCTCGAAGTACAGCACGGTGTCGACGATGTGCTCCAGCACGCGCGGCCCGGCCAGTGCGCCTTCCTTCGTCACGTGGCCGACGAGCACGATCGCCACCCCGCTGGTCTTGGCGAAGCGTGTCAGCTGCGCCGCGCACTCACGCACCTGTGCCACCGAGCCGGGGGCTGAGCTGAGTTCTTCGGAATACAGCGTCTGGATCGAATCGACGACGCAGAACGCCGGCTTCTCGGCTTGAAGCGTTGCCAGGATGCGTTCGAGCTGAATCTCTGCCAGCACGCGCACCGCTCGGCCGCTGAGGCCGAGGCGGCGCGAGCGCAGCGCGACCTGCGCGCCACTCTCTTCGCCCGTCACGTAGAGCACCTTCATGTGCGCCGAGATCGAATCCAGCGCCTGCAACAACAGCGTGCTCTTGCCGATGCCGGGGTCGCCGCCGATCAGCACCACGCCACCGGCGACGATGCCGCCACCAAGCACGCGGTCGAGCTCGTCCTGCCCGGTGGGCGTGCGCTCCACGTCGGTGGCGTCGATCTCCGACAGCGTGGCCACCGTTTGCGGCGCCACCAGCGCGGCGTTGCGGGCGGCGAAGCGGTTCTTGGACGCACCGCCGCTGGGCTCGGCGATCGATTCATCGAGCGTGTTCCAGGCGCTGCACTGCGGGCACTGGCCCAGCCACTTCGGCGCCGTGCCGCCGCACTCGCGGCAGGTGTAGATCGTTTTGGCCATCGCTGGATTGTCGGGCGACACTTCAAGGAAACGTGGCGCCGCCACTTTCATTGACCCCCTCGGGGGGCAGCGTGGGCGCAGCCCAGGCCTCGGGGCATCATCCGGCATGGCACTCAAGCACTCGAACACGATCGCGGCCGACAAGCTGTGGAAGATGGCGCGCGTAGGCAGCGTCGCGCTGTCTCCCGATGCGACACAGGTGGTCTGCACCGTCACCACGTACTCGATGGAAGACGACCGCGGCAGCACGCAGCTGTGGCAGCTGCCCTGCGACGGCAAAGGCGACGACAGCGAGCCGCGTCAGTTGACCACGGTGGGCGAAAAGTGCGGCCCGCCCGCGTTCTCGCCCGGCGGCTCGCAGATCGCCTTCGTCGCCAAGCGTGAAGTCGCTGGCAAGAAGGACGACACGCCGCAGCTCTACCTGCTGCCGGCCGATGGCGGCGAAGCGCGGCGAGTCAGCCATTTCGCACCCGGCATCGAGTCGTTCAAATGGCTGGCCGATGGCAAGCGCATCGTGTTCGCCGCGTGGACCTGGCCCGACGCAAAGGGCGCTGCGGCACAGGCAGCAGCCCACAAGGACGACAAGGAGCGCAAGGACACGGCCTATGTCACCGACCAGGCCTACTACCGGTTCTGGGACCACCATCTCCCGCAGGGCCGCCGTCTGCAGCTCTGGCTGCTGGATACGACGAACGGCCGCGTGCGCGGCCTCTTCGAAGGCAAGCCCTTCGAGCTGCCGCGCGAATCCGGCGACGAGGCGTACGCCACCAGCCCCGACGGCCGCCACATCGCTTTCACTTTCGACCCGGCACCCGAGCAGAAGCTGGGCAACCGCTGCGCGATGGCCGAGATCGACCTGCGCAGCGGGCGCATCGCCTTGCGCGCCGACCACATCGACTGGGATTTCGGCGCACCGGCCTACGCACCCGACGGCCGGACGCTGGCGGTGCTGGCGGCGCATGTCGGCGCGTTTCACACGGCGCTGGCGCAGCCGGCGCTGGTGCCGGCCAGCGGCGCCTGGCGCCTGCTGGCACCGGGATGGGACCACTCGGTGGATGCGCCGCTGCGCTGGTCGGCCGATGGCCGCACGATTCGCTTCGCTGCCGAAGACCGCGGCCGTTGCCATCTGTGGGAATTGCCGCTGCAAGGTGCGGCCGAGCCGAAAGCGATCTTTCGCGGCGGCTGGGTCCAGGGCTTCGATGCCGCGGGCGATGCGGTGGCCATCGCGGCCGACAGCGCCACGCACCCGGCGCGTGTGCACCTGCTGCGCGAAGGCGCCAGACCGAAGCGGCTTGAGCGGTTCAACGACGCGCTGCTCAAGCGCCTGAAGCTCGGTGAGGTGCGCGAAGAGACCATCGCTGGCGCCGGCGGCGAGCCGGTGCAGATGTGGCTGACCTATCCGCCCGGCTTCGACCCGAAGCGCAAGCACGCGGTTGTCCACCTCATCCACGGCGGCCCCTTCGCTGCGGCGGGCGATACCTTTTCGTGGCGCTGGAACACACACGTCTTCGCGGCCCACCACGGTAAACACGGCGCCGTGATCGCGCAGGTCAACTTCCACGGCTCCAGCGGTTTCGGCTGGGCCTTTCGCCACAGCCTGATCGGCCGACAGGGTGAGCTCGAACTGCAAGATATCGAAGCCGCCACCGACTGGCTGGCAGCGAAACGCTGGGCGGATGCGCGCCGTTTCTTCGTCACCGGCGGCAGCTACGGCGGCTTCATGGTCGCGTGGATCAACGGCCATGTGCCCGAGGGCCGCTACCGCGCGACGATCTGCCACGCCGGTGTGTACGACCGGGTGGCCACCTTCAGCGCCGATTCGTACCCGGTGCGGCCGAAGGACCTGGCCGCCAACTGGTGGGACGACATGCCGCGTGTGCTGGCGCAAAGCCCGCATGCTTTTGCCGGTGCCATGCGCACGCCGACGCTGGTGATCCACGGCGCGAAGGACTTTCGCGTGCCGGACCACAACGGGCTGGCCTACTACAACACGTTGAAAGCGCTCGGCGTGCCGGCGCGGCTGCTCTGGTTCCCGGACGAGAACCACTGGGTGCTGAAGCCGCGCAATTCGCGCCAGTGGTATGGCGAGTTCAGCGGCTGGCTGAACGCGAACGACCTTCGCTGATTGCCGGCTACTGCCGGAGTGAACAAACCCGAGCGCCGGCTATTGCCGGCGCGTGCGCAGCCCACCGCTCTCGCTTCCGAGCAGCGCCTGCTTCAGCCCGTCGTCGGCCGGGTTCGGCCCCAGCCAGATGCGGATCAACGCCTTGAAGAATTCGGGCTCGACGATCGGCTCGCCCGCCGCCTTGCCGTTGATGACGATGGTGGTGCCGCTGCCCGGCACGAAGTCGACCGAGAAGCTGTCGCCCTTGAGCAGCTTCTTGCGCGCCGAGAAGATGTCGGCCAGCTTCAGCGTGCCGGGGATCGACTTGCTGAACTCATCTTTGGCCGCGTTGTCCTGCATGCCGCGCGTGAACAGGCGGCCGAGTTCGTTGGCGTCGATCTCGCGCAGCATCGTCACCGCCAGCCGCTTCGGGCCTGGCGCAGCGAGCACGGCGTCGGGCGTGTCGGCCTTGGCGCCGAGGTAAAGGCCGGCGGTGTAAACCTGAATCACGAAGCGGTAGCGGATGCCGGCGCCGTTGAGCACCAGGTTGCTGCCGGCCAGCGACACCGCCACCGGGTAGCGCACGCCGGCGATTTCGACGCCGCCGGGTTGCGCCACGGCGGGGTTGCCTGAAACGGCCGCCAGGCACAGCGCGGCGAAGGTGCCGCGCACAAAGTTGATTCGGTTCATGGTCCAGGCCGGTGGAGCGAAGCTCGCCACTGTGCCACGTCGCCCCGACTTGGTCTGGTCGCAGTTTGCCGCTGCTAGACTCTTCCTCCTATGTCCATGGTCGTGCAAACCCGCACCGCTGTTCGAGGCCGTTTCGACCGGGGAGCCTGGCCCTGGCGACGCTGGTTCCAGCCCCGTTGACCGCGGCCGGCTTCATCGAGCCGGCCCTCGCCCATAGCGCGTGACCCCCACCGCCCGCCTCAGCGCGCGGCCGGCGGGCGACAGGACACCACCGACATGATCACCGAACTCGAATTCAAGAGCCTGGCCGCCCAGGGCTTCAACCGCATCCCGCTCATCGCCGAGGCCTTTGCCGATCTCGAAACACCGCTCTCGCTGTACCTGAAGCTGGCCGGCGGCGCCCGCCACAGTTTCCTGCTTGAGAGCGTGGTCGGCGGCGAACGGTTCGGGCGCTACTCGTTCATCGGCTTGCCAGCGCGCACGCTGCTGCGTGTTAGCCGCTTCCACACCGAAGTCGTCACCGACGGCGCGGTGGTGGAAAGCGACGACGGCAACCCGCTCGACTTCATCGCGCGTTACCAGAAGCGGTTCAAGGTCGCCCTACGCCCGGGGCTGCCGCGTTTCTGCGGCGGGCTGGCGGGTTACTTCGGCTACGACGCGGTGCGCTACATCGAACCGAAGCTGGCCGACACCTGGAAGAGCGGCGGCATCGACGTGCCGGACATCCTGCTGCTGCAGACCGAGGAACTGGCCGTCATCGACAACCTGTCGGGCCGCCTGTACCTGATCGTCTATGCCGACCCGGGGCAGAGCGAGTCGTACTTCCGGGCCAAACGCCGGTTGTCTGAACTGACCGACAAGCTGCGCTTCTCCGTCACCGCACCACCCGTCAAACGAGGGCCCTCGCATGCCGTGGAGCGCGAGTTCGACAAGGCCGCCTACCTGTCGGCCGTGGGCAAGAGCAAGGACTACATCGCCGCCGGCGACATGATGCAGGTCCAGATCGGCCAGCGGCTGAAGAAGCGCTTCACCGAAAGCCCGCTGTCGCTGTACCGCGCGCTGCGCTCGCTCAACCCGAGCCCGTACATGTACTTCTACGATCTGGGCGATTTCCAGATCGTCGGCGCGTCACCCGAGATCCTGGTCCGCCAGGAGCACACGCTCGAAGGCGACAAGATCACCATCCGCCCACTGGCCGGCACCCGGCCGCGCGGCGCAACGCCCGACCAGGACAAGGCGCTCGAAGCCGAGTTGAAGAGCGACCCGAAGGAGCGCGCCGAGCACCTGATGCTGATCGACCTGGCCCGCAACGACATCGGCCGGATCGCCAAGACCGGCAGTGTGAAGGTGACCGAGGCTTTCGTCGTCGAGCGCTATTCGCACGTGATGCACCTGGTCAGCAACGTTGAAGGGCTGTTGCTGGACGGCATGACCAGCCTGGATGTGCTGCGGGCCACCTTCCCGGCCGGCACGCTGACCGGGGCGCCCAAGATCCGCGCGATGCAGATCATCGACGAACTGGAACCGGTCAAGCGCGGCATCTACGGCGGCGCCTGCGGTTACCTGAGCTTTGCCGGCGACATGGACGTGGCCATCGCCATCCGCACCGGCATCGTCAAGGACAACACGCTGTACGTGCAGGCGGCAGCCGGTGTCGTCGCCGACTCGGTGCCCGAGCTCGAATGGCAGGAGACTGAGGCCAAGGCACGGGCCTTGATCCGCGCGGCTGAACTCGTCGAAGAGGGGTTCTGATCATGCTGCTGATGATCGACAACTACGACAGTTTCACCTTCAACCTGATGCAGTACTTCGCCGAGCTGGGTGAAGACGTGCGGGTGTTCCGCAACGACCAGATCACGGTCGAGGGCATCGCCGAGTTGAAGCCGCAACGGCTGGTGCTGTCGCCTGGACCTTGTTCACCTGCGGAGGCAGGCGTGTGCGTTGAGGCGATCCGTGCTTTCGCCGGCAAGCTGCCCTTGTTGGGTGTTTGCCTTGGGCACCAGGCCATTGGCGCGGCTCTCGGTGGGCACATCGTCCGGGCAAGGGTACAGATGCACGGCAAGGCCAGCACCGTCTGGACCGACGGGCGTGGCGTGTACCGCGGCTTGCCGGAACGCTTCAAGGTCATCCGCTACCACTCGCTGGCGATCGAGGAGGCCACGTTGCCGGGCGAACTGGAGATCACCTCGCGCAGCGAAGACGGCGAGATCATGGGCGTGCGGCACCGCGAACTGGCCGCCACGGGGACGCCGCTGGAAGGCGTGCAGTTCCACCCTGAATCGATCCTTAGTGAACATGGACATGCGATGTTGAAGAACTTCCTGGAGGCCAGCGCGTGAAGCCCGTTGACTTGCGCAGCGACACGGTCACCCAGCCGACCGAAGCCATGCGCGCGGCGATGGCCGCTGCCGTTGTCGGCGACGACGTGTTCGGCGACGACCCGACCGTGAACGCGCTGCAGGAACGCATCGCCTGGATGCTCGGTTTCGAAGCCGCGCTGTTCACACCTACCGGCACGCAGAGCAACCTGTGTGCGCTGATGAGCCACTGCCAGCGCGGCGACGAATACCTCGTCGGCCAGATGGCGCACACCTACCGCTGGGAAGGTGGCGGCGCTGCGGTGTTGGGCAGCATCCAGCCGCAGCCGCTGCCGAACCAGGCGGATGGCTCGATCACGCTGGCCGACATCGAAGCCAACATCAAGCCCGACGACGCGCACTTTGCGAAGACACGATTGCTGACGCTGGAGAACACCTGGGGTGGGCAGATCCTGCCGCTGGCCTATATCGAAGCGGCCACGTCGTTAGCTCGAAGCAAGGGCCTGGCGACGCACCTGGATGGCGCACGACTGTTCAACGCCGCAGTAGGCTCCGGTGAGCCGGCGCGCGAGATCGCACGCCACTTCGACAGCGTCTCGGTCTGCTTCAGCAAGGGCCTGGGCGCGCCCGTGGGCTCGGCCTTGTGCGGCGGCCGCGAGTTCATCGGCCGTGCCCACCGCATCCGCAAGATGCTCGGCGGCGGCATGCGCCAAGCCGGCGTGCTGGCGGCCGCAGCGCTGCATGCGCTGGACCACCACGTCGAGCGCCTGGCCGACGACCACGCCAACGCGCGTCGCCTGGCCGAAGGGTTGCAAGACCTGCCAGGCGTGAGCGCGGCAACGCCGCAAACCAATATCGTGTTCGTCGACCTGGCCCTCGAGAGGGCCGACGGCGTGGTGTCCCGGCTGAAGGCGGTGGGCGTGCGCTGCACGGGGCTGTACCGGCTGCGCTTCGTCACCCACCTCGACGTCAGCCGCGACGACATCGATCGCGCGGTGGCCGTGCTGCGCGCGCAGCTTTGAATCAGGAGCCGACCATGCCGAACACGACGCCCACTCCGTCGCCGATGGGCAACACCGAAGCGCTGGCGCGCATGATCGACCACCGCGAGATCTTCCACGACGAGATGCTGGCGCTGATGCGTCGGATCATGAGTGGCGAGATGTCGCCGGTGATGATCGCGGCCTTCGCGATGGGCCTGCGCGTCAAGAAGGAGACGATCGGCGAGATCGCCGCCGCGGCGCAGGTGATGCGCGAGTTCGCGACGCCGGTCGCGGTGGCCGACCGCACCCACCTCGTCGATATCGTGGGCACCGGCGGCGACGGCTCGCATACCTTCAACATCAGCACGGCGTCGATGTTCGTGGCAGCCGCGGCCGGCGCGCGTGTTGCCAAGCACGGTGGGCGCAGTGTGTCGTCGACATCCGGCTCGGCCGACGTGATGGAGGCGCTGGGTGCGCGCATCGACCTGTCGCCCGAGCAGGTGGGCACCTGTCTTGCCGAGACCGGTATCGGGTTCATGTTCGCGCCGAACCACCACGCGGCGATGAAGCACGCTGCGCCCGTGCGCAAGGAACTCGGCGTGCGCACGATTTTCAACATCCTTGGGCCGCTGACCAACCCTGCCGGCGCACCGAATCAATTGCTCGGCGTGTTCCACCCCGACCTGGTCGGCATCCAGGTGCGCGTGTTGCAGCGCCTGGGCAGCGAACACGTGATGGTCGTCTACGGCATGAACGGTATGGACGAGATCTCGCTGTCGGGCGAGACGCTGGTCGGCGAGCTATTGAACGGCAAGGTGCGTGAGTACGCCGTACATCCCAGCGATTTCGGCCTTCCGGTTTATGACTCGCGGGTGCTGAAGGTAGCCAACAAGGACGAGTCGGTGGCCTGCATCCGCCGGGCCCTGGCCAACGAAGAAGGGCCGGTGCGCGATGTGGTGTTGCTGAATGCAGGCGCCGCGTTGTATTGCGCAGGCGTCTCGGCGTCGGTGGCCGATGGCGTGAAGCGGGCCCGCGAGGCGGTGGCTGCCGGCCGCGCGCAGGCCAAGCTGGAGCAGTTCGTCGTGTTCACGCAGAAGCTGAAGGCGGCCTGAGGCGGCGATGTCAGACATCCTGGACAAGATCGTCGAGGTCAAGCGCGACGAGATCGCCGCCGGCCGCAAGGCGCGCAGCTTGAGCAGCTGGCGCGAAGAAGCCGAGTCCCGGCGTGATGCGGGCGACCTGCGGGACTTCGTGGCCGCGCTGCGCCGCAAGGTTGCGGCCGGCACGCCGGCCGTGATCGCCGAGGTGAAGAAGGCCAGCCCGAGCAAGGGTGTGCTGCGTGAACACTTCGTGCCGGAGGCCATCGCCGAGAGCTACGCCGAACACGGCGCGGCCTGCCTGAGCGTGCTGACCGACCAACGGTTCTTTCAAGGCTCGAACGCCTTCCTTCAACAGGCCCGCGCGGCCTGCCCGTTGCCGGTGCTGCGCAAAGACTTCATGGTCGACGAGTTCCAGGTCTTCGAGGCGCGGGCGATCGGCGCCGACTGCATCCTGTTGATCGTGGCCTGCCTGGACGACGCGTTGATGGCTGACCTGGAAGCTTGCGCGGTTGCGCTCGGCATGGCGGTGCTGGTGGAGGTGCACGACGGCGCCGAGCTCGATCGCGCGCTGCATTTGAAGACACCGCTGGTGGGCATCAACAACCGCAATCTGAAGACCTTCGAGGTGACGCTGGACACCACGACCGGCCTGCTGCCGCGGGTGCCGGTCGACCGGCTGTTGGTTACCGAGTCCGGCGTGCTCGTGCGTGCCGACGTGGACCGGCTGCGTGACGCGGGCATCCATTCGTTCCTGGTCGGCGAGGCCTTCATGCGCGCCGCTGACCCCGGGCGCGCGCTGGCCGAGCTGTTCGGTTGAGCCCACCGAACCGGCTGTCGCGGCCGCTGGCCGAGCAGGTTCGCGAGATCCACACCGACTGGCGGCCGCTGGTCGAAGCCTTTGCCGCGACCGCCGCCGGCCGGGCGCTGTTCGCGGCGTTGGATGCGCGGGTTCAGAGCGGCGCACCGATCTTCCCCGGCCGCGTATTCCGCGCGTTGGAGACGACCGCGCTGGCCGAGACCCGCGTCGTGATCCTGGGTCAGGACCCGTATCACGGCGCCGGTCAGGCCGAGGGCCTTGCGTTCTCGGTCGCGGTCGGGCAACGGTTGCCGCCGTCCTTGCGCAACATCTTCGAAGAGTGCCGGCGTGACCTGGGCCTGGCGATGCCCTCCTCGGGCTCGCTGCTGACTTGGGCCGAGCGCGGTGTGCTGCTGCTGAACACCACGCTGACCGTCGAAGAAGGCCGACCCGGCAGCCACTCGGCGTTGGGTTGGCAAACGCTCACTGCGTCGATCGTCAAGGCCGCGTGCCAGCACGCCGCGCCCAAGATCTTCCTGTTTTGGGGTGCTCACGCCCAGGCGGTGGGTGCGGCAACGGGTATCGCCGAGCCGCACCGGGTGCTGGTGGCCAATCACCCTTCGCCGCTGTCGGCGCGGCGCCCACCGCTGCCTTTCATCGGATGCGGCCACTTTTCCGAAGCGAGCCGGCTGCTCCAGGCGGTTGGCGCAGGCCCACAGGACTGGACCCTGGTGGGCTGAGCGCGCTCGTGGTGGCCCGGACGAGCGTGCTACAGTCGCGGGCTCTGCGGGGAGGGGTGCCCGAGTGGCTAAAGGGGGCAGACTGTAAATCTGTTGGCTTACGCCTACGCTGGTTCGAATCCAGCCTCCTCCACCAAAGAACCTCTCCTTCCAGGTCCTCAAGTGGGCTGACTCGGGGTCCAAGGCGGGAGTAGTTCAATGGCAGAACCTTAGCCTTCCAAGCTAATGACACGGGTTCGATTCCCGTCTCCCGCTCCAAGGAAGGCTTGCAGGTGTGATTCGTCAGCAGCGTCGTTACGGGCTTGCCGGCTGGCAAGCCAGCAAGCCCGTACCGATGCCCATGTGGCTCAGTGGTAGAGCACCCCCTTGGTAAGGGGGAGGTCGCGCGTTCGATCCGCGCCATGGGCACCAAGCGGATTCTTCGTTCCGTCTTTTCGTAGATCCATTTTCCCGCAGGAGATTTTTCGATGGCCAAGGGCAAGTTCGAGCGGACCAAGCCGCACGTCAACGTTGGGACCATTGGTCACGTCGACCACGGCAAGACCACGCTGACGGCGGCGATCACGACGGTGCTGTCGGCCAAGTTCGGCGGCGAGGCCAAGGCGTACGACCAGATCGACGCGGCGCCGGAAGAAAAGGCGCGCGGCATCACCATCAACACCGCGCACGTCGAGTACGAGACCGCGAAGCGTCACTACGCGCACGTCGACTGCCCTGGGCACGCCGACTACGTGAAGAACATGATCACCGGTGCGGCCCAGATGGACGGCGCCATCCTGGTGTGCAGTGCCGCTGACGGCCCGATGCCCCAGACCCGCGAGCACATCCTGCTGGCCCGTCAGGTCGGCGTGAAGTACATCATCGTCTTTCTGAACAAGTGCGACATGGTCGACGACGCCGAGCTGCTCGAGCTCGTCGAGATGGAAGTCCGTGAGCTTCTGGACAAGTACGACTTCCCCGGGGACGCCACCCCCATCATCCACGGCAGCGCCAAGCTGGCGTTGGAGGGTGACAAGGGTGAGCTGGGCGAACAAGCCATCATGAAGCTGGCTGACGCCCTGGACACCTACATCCCGCAGCCCGAGCGGGCCATCGATGGTGCGTTCCTGATGCCCGTCGAAGACGTGTTCAGCATCTCCGGCCGCGGCACCGTGGTGACGGGCCGTGTCGAGCGTGGCGTGGTCAAGGTTGGCGAAGAAATCGAGATCGTCGGCATCAAGGCCACGCAGAAGACCATCTGCACTGGCGTCGAAATGTTCCGCAAGCTGCTCGACCAGGGCCAAGCGGGCGACAACGTCGGCATCCTGCTGCGCGGCACCAAGCGTGAAGACGTCGAGCGCGGCCAAGTCCTGTGCAAGCCCGGCAGCATCAAGCCGCACACCCACTTTACGGCCGAGATCTACGTCCTGAGCAAGGAAGAAGGCGGCCGCCACACCCCGTTCTTCAACAACTACCGCCCGCAGTTCTACTTCCGCACGACCGACGTGACCGGTGCGGTGGAGCTGCCGAAGGACAAGGAGATGGTGATGCCGGGCGACAACGTCAGCATCACGGTCAAGCTGATCAACCCGATCGCGATGGAAGAGGGCCTGCGCTTCGCCATCCGCGAAGGCGGCCGGACCGTCGGCTCCGGCGTCGTGGCCAAGATCATCGAATAAGGTTTTCCGCAGGGGCATAGCTCAACTGGCAGAGCGTCGGTCTCCAAAACCGAAGGTCGGGGGTTCGATCCCCTCTGCCCCTGCCACCCGGCCTGAACGTGATCAGGCCGGGATGTTCCAAGGCTCGATGTCGAAGGCCCGCGGAGTGCGCTCAGAGTGCACGGCGGGCCAAGTTCGTTGAATGAATTACATGGCCACCCAACCGCAGCAAGTCGAAACCGTCTCTACTGGCGCTGACAAAGCCAAGCTGGCTTTCAGCGTGGCGCTGCTGGTGGGCGGGATCGTCGCTTTCTATTACCTCGGCAAGCAGGATCTCTGGGTCCGCATTGCCGCGCTTCTGGCCCTGATGGCTGCTGCGGTCGGCATGTTCTTCATGTCGGAGTCGGGCAGACAGCTCATCGCGTTCAGCAAGGACTCGGTGCGCGAGGTCAAGAAGGTTGTCTGGCCGACGCGCAAGGAAGCCACGCAAATGACGGGCTACGTCTTTGCTTTCGTTTTCGTGATGGCGCTGTTCCTGTGGCTGACCGACAAGACGCTCGAGTGGGCGCTGTACGACCTGATCCTGGGCTGGCGCCGCTGAAGGCGGCATCGAAGACGGCACACCAATGACTGAATCCACCGAGACCACCCCGGCCGACGCGACCCCCGTGGTTGCCGAATCGCTGGCCCCCTTGACCAGCATGCGCTGGTACGTGGTGCACGCCTATTCAGGCATGGAGAAAGCCGTCGAACGAAACCTGCGCGAGCGTATCGACCGCGCCGGCATGCAGGACAAGTTCGGCCGCATCCTCGTGCCGACGGAAGAAGTGGTCGAATTGAAGAACGGCAAGAAGTCGGTGACCGAACGCCGCTTCTACCCGGGCTACGTGCTGGTCGAGATGGACATGGCTGACGACACCTGGCACCTCGTGAAGCACACCAGCAAGGTCACCGGCTTTGTCGGTGGCGCGCGCAACCGCCCGGCGCCGATCTCGCCGGCCGAGGTAGCCAAGATCGTCAACCAGATGCAAGAGGGCATCGACAAGCCCAAGCCCAAGGTCGAGTGGACCGTGGGCGAGCTGGTGCGGGTGAAGGACGGCCCGTTCACCGACTTCAACGGCGCCATCGAGGACGTGAACTACGAAAAGAGCAAGGTCAAGGTCTCGGTCACGATCTTCGGCCGTGCCACCGGTGTGGAGCTGGACTTCGCACAGGTCGAGAAGATCTAGGTTTTTCAACGCAACGAGGAGCTGAGCGAGGGCTTTTCTTCGCAACGCGTTTGAACTCGAACAGGAGCCATTCATGGCAAAGAAGATCGTCGGCTTCATCAAGCTGCAAGTCCCGGCGGGCAAGGCGAACCCATCGCCCCCGATCGGCCCGGCACTCGGCCAGCGCGGGCTGAACATCATGGAGTTCTGCAAGGCGTTTAACGCCCAGACCCAGAGCTACGAGCCCGGGCTGAAGCTGCCGGTGGTGATCACGGCCTTCGCCGACAAGTCGTTCACCTTCGTGCTCAAGTCGCCGCCGGCGACGGTCTTGTTGAAGAAGGCCGCCAAGCTCGACAAGGGCTCTGGCAAGCCGCACGTCGACAAGGTCGGCAAGGTCACGCGCGAGCAACTCGAAGAGATCGCCAAGACCAAGATGAAGGACCTGACTGCCGCCGATATGGACGCCGCAGTGCGCACCATCGCCGGCTCGGCCCGCTCGATGGGCATCACCGTCGAAGGAGTAGTCTGAACATGACCACGCTCACCAAGAAGGCCAAGACCCTGCAGGGCAAGGTCGACAGCAACAAGCTCTACCCGTGGAGCGACGCGCTGTCGATCGTCAAGGATTGCGCCACCGCCAAGTTCGATGAATCGATCGACGTGTCGGTGCAGCTCGGCATCGATGCCAAGAAGTCTGATCAAGTCGTGCGCGGCGCCGTCGTGATGCCTTCGGGCACCGGCAAGACCAAACGCGTAGCCGTGTTTGCCCAAGGCGCGAAGGCCGAAGAAGCCAAGGCTGCCGGTGCTGACCTCGTCGGCATGGAGGACCTGGCCGCCGAGATCAAAGCCGGCAAGATGGATTTCGACGTCGTGATTGCTTCGCCGGACACCATGCGCATCGTCGGTACGCTCGGCCAGATTCTGGGCCCGCGCGGCCTTATGCCGAACCCGAAGGTCGGCACCGTGACGCCCGACGTGGCCACCGCGGTGAAGAACGCCAAGGCGGGCCAGGTGCAGTTCCGCGTCGACAAGGCCGGGATCATCCACGGCACCATCGGCCGCCGTTCGTTCGACGCCGACAAGCTGACGGCGAACGTGAAGGCGTTGCTGGAGGCGTTGAACAAGTCCAAGCCAGCCAGCAGCAAGGGCATCTACCTGCGCAAGCTGTCGGTGTCTTCGACGATGGGTGTGGGAGTGCGGGTCGATACCGCCTCGCTCGCCACACAGGCGTTGAACTGAGTTTTCGTAAAGAGTTTGGTGGGCTGCGTCTTGAAGCTAACAACGAGGCGCAGGTCATCGAAGACCGTTGGCGGGGGGACGTGAGTTCCCGCTTAATCGGCTCGAAAGAGTTGGCCAACGCAGATGGCGGTCCCGCTGCGAAAGGTGTCTCCGAATGGGGTTCCTGAAACAGATGGCTGCTGATTCCAGCTGTGCTGGAGGGTTCATTGGACCCGAGAGCACGTTTTGTGTGAGGAGCAGACCTTGAGTCTCAACAAGAGCGAGAAGGCAGCCGTGATCGCGGACGTGTCGGCGCAAGCCGCACGTTCGCAGAGCCTGGCGCTGGCCGAGTACCGTGGCCTCACTGTGGAACACCTGAACAAGCTGCGCGTCGATGCGCGTGCGAAAGGCGTTTATCTTCACGTGCTGAAGAACACGCTGGCTCGCCGCGCCGTCAACGGCACGCCGTTTGAGGTGGCCGCAGGAGCCATGATCGGCCCGCTGATCTACGGCTTTTCTGAAGATGCGGTGGCCGCGGCCAAGGTCCTGTCGGACTTTGCCAAGGGAAACGACAAACTGATCGTCAAAGGCGGCGCTTACGCCGGCAAGGTATTGGACGCTGACGGGGTCAAGGCCCTGGCTTCCATTCCGAGCCGCGAGGTGCTGATTGCGCAGATCGCCGGCTTGTTGAAGAGCCCGATCCAGCGCATGGCCGGTGTGTTGGCTGCGTTGGCCGAGAAGCGGGGGGCTGCGGCGGCTCCTGCTGAAGCGGTCGTCGAAGCAGTTACCGCCGAAGCCCCGGCAGCCGCCTGAAGCGGCAGCGACACCGATTCACTGAACCCATTCATTTGAGAGATATCCAAATGTCATTCGACAAAGACGCTTTCCTGTCCGCGATGGACAGCATGACGGTGATGGAACTGAACGAACTCGTCAAGTCCATCGAAGAGAAGTTCGGCGTGTCCGCGGCGGCGATGGCCGCTCCGGCGGCCGGCGGTGGTGGCGCTGCAGCCGCGGTGGTCGAAGAGAAGACCGAATTCAACGTGATGCTGCTCGAAGCCGGCGCCAACAAGGTGTCCGTCATCAAGGCCGTGCGTGAACTGACGGGCTTGGGCCTGAAGGAAGCCAAGGACCTGGTCGACGGCGCGCCGAAGGCCGTCAAGGAAGCCATTCCGAAGGCCGATGCTGAAGCCGCGCTGAAGAAGCTGCTCGACGCTGGCGCCAAGGCCGAAGTGAAGTAAGTCGGAGAAGAGGGTCGGCTTTGCCGGCCCTCTTCGGATGTGTGTGAACACCTCTCAGCGCCGGGTTCGGCGCTGACAAGTGTTCTCTGATCCGACTGCAGAGAACGGGTTTGGTCGGGCCCCGGTGCAATGCCGGGGTTGTCCGCCAGCGGCAGGTAGTGGCCTGTCACCAGACCTCGAACGCAAGGTTCGAGACAGCGAGGGCCTCCCGAGCTGGCTCGCTCCCCTTGGGGGGCGAGTCCGCGTAGCGGACTCTGGGGGCCCAAGTTAGCCAGTCGCCGAAGAGCACCCGCCATGGCCCGGGGGGTGTTCGACAAACGGAGAGTTCAATGGCGCAGCAAGCAACCCCTTACACCTACACCGAACGCAAGCGTATTCGCAAGAGTTTCGGCAAACGTGAGAGCGTTCTCAACGTCCCGTACCTGCTGACGATGCAGCGGGAGAGTTACGTCGCGTTCCTGCAAAAGGAAATCGCGCCAAGCAAGCGCAAGCCCGAAGGGCTGCAAGCGGCGTTCATCTCCGCCTTCCCGATCACGTCGCACAACGGCTTCGTGGAGATGAAGTTCATCGAATACAACATCGCCAAGCCGCCGTTCGACGTGCGCGAGTGCCAGCAACGCGGTCTGACCTACGCCGCCGCCGTGCGCGCGAAGCTGCAGATGATCATCTATGACCGCGAATCGCACCCCGCGAAAGCCGTCAAGGAGATCAAGGAACAAGAGGTCTACATGGGTGAAGTGCCGCTCATGACCGACTACGGCTCCTTCATCGTGAATGGCACCGAGCGCGTGATCGTGTCGCAGTTGCACCGTTCGCCGGGCGTGTTCTTCGAACACGACAAGGGCAAGACCCACAGCTCGGGCAAGCTGCTGTTCAGCGCCCGGATCATTCCGTACCGCGGCTCGTGGCTCGACTTCGAATTCGATCCGAAGGACATTCTGTACTTCCGCGTCGACCGCCGCCGCAAGATGCCGGTGACGATCCTGCTGAAGGCCATCGGCCTAAACCCGGAAGCGATCCTCGCCAACTTCTTCGTCAACGACAACTTCCGCCTGATGGACACGGGTGCGCAGATGGAGTTCGTCGCCGAACGCCTGAAAGGTGAAGTGGCGCGATTCGACCTGACCGACAAGGGCGGCAACGTCATCGTCGAGAAAGACAAGCGCATCACCGCGCGACATGTGCGCACGCTCGAGCAGACCGGCACCGGCTTCGTCAGCGTGCCTGAAGACTTCCTGATCGGCCGCATGTTGGCTCGCAACATGGTCGATGCCGACACCGGCGAGATCGTGGCCAAGGCCAACGAGGAAGTGACCGAGGCGCTGATGAAGAAGCTGCGCACGGCCGGCATCAAGGACATGCAATGCCTGTACACGAACGAGCTGAATCAAGGCGCGTTCATCAGCCAGACGCTGGCGTCTGACGAGACGGCCGACGAGTTGGCTGCGCGCGTGGCCATCTACCGCATGATGCGCCCCGGCGAGCCGCCGACCGAAGACGCTGTGCAGGCGCTGTTTAATCGCCTTTTCTACAGCGCCGACACCTACGACCTGAGCCGCGTCGGACGCATGAAGTTCAACGCCCGCGTCGGCCGCGACACGCCCGAAGGCGCGATGACGTTGTCCAACGAGGACATCCTCGACGTGGTGAAGATCCTCGTCGATCTGCGCAACGGCAACGGCGACGTCGACGACATCGACCACCTGGGCAACCGGCGTGTGCGTTGTGTCGGTGAGTTGGCCGAGAACCAGTACCGCAGTGGTTTGGCGCGTATCGAAAAGGCCGTCAAGGAACGCCTGGGGCAGGCCGAGGCCGAACCGCTGATGCCGCACGATCTGATCAACAGCAAGCCGATCAGCGCTGCGTTGAAGGAGTTCTTCGGCGCGAGCCAGCTCAGCCAGTTCATGGACCAGACCAACCCGCTGAGCGAGATCACGCACAAGCGGCGCGTCTCGGCCCTCGGCCCGGGCGGCCTGACGCGTGAGCGCGCCGGCTTCGAGGTGCGCGACGTGCACCCGACGCACTATGGCCGTGTCTGTCCGATCGAAACGCCTGAAGGCCCGAACATCGGCCTGATCAACTCACTGGCGCTGTTCGCGCAGCTCAACGAGTACGGCTTTCTGGAAACGCCGTATCGCCGCGTAATCGACAGCAAGGTCACGATGCAGATCGACTATCTGTCGGCCATCGAAGAAGGCAAGTACGTCATCGCACAGGCGAACGCCTCGCTGGGCGCCGACGGTCGCTTGACCGACGAGCTGGTCAGCGCACGCGAGAACGGCGAGTCGGTGTTGCTGTCGCCCGAGCGCGTGCAATACATGGACGTGGCGCCGACGCAGATCGTTTCGGTGGCGGCATCGCTCGTGCCGTTCCTCGAGCACGACGACGCGAACCGCGCATTGATGGGCGCCAACATGCAGCGCCAGGCGGTGCCGGTCCTGCGCCCGGAGAAAGCATTCGTCGGCACGGGTGTGGAGCGTGTGGCGGCGATCGACAGCGGCACGGTCGTGACCGCGCGCCGCGGCGGCATCGTGGACTACGTCGACACCAACCGCATCGTGATCCGCGTCAACGACGCGGAGACGGTGTCCGGTGAGGTCGGTGTCGACATCTACAACCTCATCAAGTACCAGCGCAGCAACCAGAACACCAACATTCACCAGCGCCCGATCGTCAAGCGCGGCGACCATGTTGCGGCGCTGGATGTGGTGGCCGACGGCGCTTCGACCGACCTGGGTGAACTGGCGCTGGGCCAGAACATGCTGGTCGCGTTCATGCCCTGGAATGGCTACAACTTCGAGGATTCGATCCTCATCAGCGAGCGCGTGGTGTCCGAAGACCGCTACACCTCGATCCACATCGAGGAACTGGTGGTGATGGCCCGCGACACCAAGCTGGGCTCTGAAGAAATCACCCGCGACATCCCCAACCTGAGCGAACAGCAACTGGCCCGCCTGGACGAGAGCGGCATCGTCTACATCGGTGCCGAAGTGAACCCGGGCGACGTGCTGGTCGGCAAGGTCACGCCGAAGGGCGAAACCACGCTGACACCGGAAGAGAAGCTGCTGCGCGCGATCTTCGGCGAGAAGGCGTCCGACGTGAAGGACACCTCGCTGCGTGTCGACCAGGGCACCAACGGCACCGTGATCGACGTGCAGGTCTTCACCCGTGAAGGCATCCAGCGCGACAAGCGGGCTCAGCAGATCATCGACGACGAGCTGAAGCGCTTCCGGCTGGACCTGAACGACCAGTTGCGCATCGTCGAGGCCGACGCCTTCGACCGGATCGAGAAGATCCTGGTGGGCAAGCCGGCCAACGGCGGCCCGAACAAGATCGCCAAGGGCACCGTGATCACGAAGGACTACTTGGCCGAGATCGACAAGTTCCACTGGTTCGACATCCGCCCGGCGGACGACGACGTGGCGAACCAGCTCGAGAGCATCAAGAACGCCAACGACCAGACGCGCCACAGCTTCGATCTCGCGTTCGAAGAAAAGCGCAAGAAGCTGACCCAGGGCGACGAACTGCCGGCGGGCGTGCTGAAGATGGTGAAGGTTTACTTGGCCGTCAAGCGCCGCTTGCAGCCGGGCGACAAGATGGCCGGCCGCCACGGCAACAAGGGCGTGGTGTCGAAGATCGTGGCTGTGGAAGACATGCCCTACATGTCCGACGGCACGCCGTGCGACATCGTGCTGAATCCGCTGGGCGTGCCTTCGCGCATGAACGTGGGCCAGGTGCTTGAAGTGCATCTGGGCTGGGCCGGCAAGGGCATCGGCCTGCGCATCGGCGAGATGCTGCAAGCCGAGGCCAAGGTCGCCGAGTTGCGCAAGTTCCTGGATGAGCTCTACAACAAGAGCGGCGGCAAGACCGAATCGCTGGACAAGCTGAGCGACGCCGACGTGCGCGAGATGGCCGAGAACCTGAGCCACGGCGTGCCGTTTGCGACCCCGGTGTTCGACGGCGCGGCCGAGAGCGAAATCCGCGCGATGCTGCACCTGGCGTATCCGGAAGAGATCGCCCAACGCAAGGGTCTGAACGCCACGCGCACGCAGGCCAAGCTGCACGACGGCCGCACCGGCGAGGCGTTCGAGCGCGACGTCACGGTCGGCTACATGCACGTGCTGAAGCTGCACCACCTGGTCGACGACAAGATGCACGCGCGCTCGACTGGCCCGTACAGCCTGGTCACGCAGCAGCCGCTGGGCGGCAAGGCGCAGTTCGGCGGCCAGCGCTTCGGCGAGATGGAAGTCTGGGCGCTGGAAGCCTACGGCGCGGCCTACATCCTGCAGGAAATGCTCACCGTCAAGTCCGACGACGTGAACGGCCGCACCAAGGTGTACGAGTCGATCGTCAAGGGCGAACACGCCATCGAAGCCGGCATGCCGGAATCCTTCAATGTCCTGGTCAAGGAGATCCGTTCCTTGGGCATCGACATTGAGCTGGAAAAGAACTAAGGAGAAGATGCATGAAGGGACTACTCGACCTTTTCAAGCAATTCACGCCTGATGAGCATTTCGATGCCATCAAGATCGGACTCGCCAGCCCGGAGAAGATCCGCAGTTGGTCGTTCGGTGAGGTGAAGAAGCCCGAGACCATCAACTACCGGACCTTCAAGCCGGAACGCGACGGCCTGTTCTGCGCCAAGATCTTTGGCCCGATCAAGGACTACGAATGCCTGTGCGGCAAATACAAGCGCCTGAAGCACCGTGGCGTGATCTGCGAGAAGTGCGGCGTCGAGGTCACGCAGACCAAGGTGCGGCGGGACCGCATGGGTCACATCGACCTGGCTGCGCCCTGCGCGCACATCTGGTTCCTGAAGAGCCTGCCGTCGCGCCTGGGCCTGGTGCTGGACATGACGCTGCGCGACATCGAGCGCGTGCTGTATTTCGAAGCCTACGTGGTCGTCGACCCAGGCATGACACCGCTGGTTCGCAAGTCGATCATGACCGAGGACGACTGGGAAGCGAAGCACACCGAGCACGGTGACGAGTTCACCGCGCTGATGGGTGCCGAGGGCATCAAGCGCCTGCTCGAGGAAATGGACATCGAAGCGGAGATCGACAAGATCCGCAACGACATGACCGGCTCCGAGCTGAAGATCAAGAAGAACAACAAGCGCCTGAAGGTGCTCGAGGCCTTCAAGAAGAGCGGCATCAAGCCCAATTGGATGGTAATGGAGGTGCTGCCGGTGCTGCCGCCGGACCTGCGCCCGCTGGTTCCGCTGGACGGCGGCCGCTTCGCCACATCCGACTTGAACGACCTCTACCGCCGCGTCATCAACCGCAACAACCGCCTGGCGCGGTTGCTGGAGCTGAAGGCGCCGGAGATCATCGTGCGCAACGAAAAGCGCATGCTGCAAGAGGCGGTTGATTCGCTGCTGGACAACGGCCGCCGCGGCAAGGCGATGACGGGTGCCAACAAGCGCGCGCTGAAGTCGCTGGCCGACATGATCAAGGGCAAGGGCGGCCGTTTCCGCCAGAACCTGTTGGGCAAGCGCGTCGACTACTCGGGCCGTTCGGTCATCGTGGTCGGCCCGACGCTCAAGCTGCACCAGTGCGGCCTGCCTAAGCTGATGGCCATCGAACTGTTCAAGCCGTTCATCTTCAGCCGGCTCGAGGCGATGGGCATCGCGACCACCATCAAGGCGGCGAAGAAGGAAGTCGAGAGCGGCACGCCGGTGGTCTGGGACATCCTTGAAGAAGTCATCAAGGAACACCCGGTGCTGCTGAACCGCGCGCCGACGCTGCACCGCCTGGGCATTCAGGCTTTCGAGCCGGTGTTGATCGAGGGCAAGGCGATCCAGCTTCATCCGCTGGTCTGTTCGGCCTTCAACGCCGACTTCGACGGCGACCAGATGGCGGTGCACATCCCGCTGTCGATCGAAGCGCAGATGGAAGCCCGCACGCTGATGCTGGCCTCCAACAACGTGCTGTTCCCGGCCAACGGCGAGCCGTCGATCGTGCCGTCGCAAGACGTGGTGCTCGGCCTGTACTACGCCACCCGCGAGCGCATCAACGGCAAGGGCGAAGGCATGGTCTTCACCGACCTGCTGGAGCTGCAGCGCGCGTTGGACAACGGTGCGGTGGAAGTCACGGCCAAGATCGCCGTGCGCCTGACCGAATGGGTGAAGAAGGACAAGGACAGCGCCGAGTTCGAGGCCGTCACCACGCTGGTCGACACGACCGTGGGCCGCGCGCTGTTGAGCGAGATCCTGCCCAAGGGCCTGCCGTTCGCCAACATCAACAAGGCGCTGAAGAAGAAGGAAATCTCGCGCCTGATCAACGTCAGCTTCCGCAAGTGCGGCCTGAAGGAAACGGTCGTGTTCGCCGACAAGCTGCTGCAAAGCGGCTTCCGGCTGGCCACCCGTGCCGGCATCTCGATCTCGATCGACGACATGCTGGTGCCGAAGGAAAAGCCAGGCCTGATCGAGCGCGCCGAGAAGGAAGTCAAGGAGATCGAGCAGCAGTACGTCTCGGGGCTCGTGACCGCCGGCGAGCGCTACAACAAGGTCGTCGACATCTGGGGCAAGACCGGTGACGAGGTCGGCAAGGTCATGATGGCCCAGCTGTCCAAGCAAAAGGTGCAGGACCGCCACGGCAAGCAGGTCGACCAGGAGTCGTTCAACTCGATCTACATGATGGCCGACTCGGGTGCGCGCGGTTCCGCCGCGCAGATCCGCCAGTTGGCCGGCATGCGCGGCCTGATGGCCAAGCCGGACGGCTCGATCATCGAGACGCCGATCACGGCCAACTTCCGCGAAGGCCTTAACGTTCTCCAGTACTTCATCTCGACGCACGGCGCCCGCAAGGGCCTGGCGGACACGGCTTTGAAGACGGCCAACTCGGGTTACCTGACGCGCCGGCTTGTGGACGTGACCCAGGACTTGGTTGTCACGCAAGACGACTGCGGCACCCAGAACGGCATGAACATGCGCGCGCTGGTCGAAGGCGGCGAAGTCATCGAGAGCCTGCGCGACCGAATCCTCGGCCGTGTGACGGCCATCGAGGTGATGCACCCCGAGACGCAGGAAATGCTGCTCGGCGCGGGCACCATGCTCGACGAGGACGCGCTCGACATTCTGGAGGCCGCAGGCGCCGACGAGGTCAAGGTGCGCACGGCATTGACCTGCAGCACGCGTTTCGGCATCTGCGCCAAGTGCTATGGCCGCGACCTGGGCCGCGGTGGCCTGGTCAACGTCGGCGAAGCGATCGGCGTGATCGCCGCGCAGTCGATCGGCGAGCCGGGCACGCAGCTGACGATGCGCACCTTCCACATCGGTGGTGCGGCGTCGCGTGCGGCGGTGGCTTCGAGCGTCGACGCCAAGAGCGAAGGCATCATCGGCTTCAACGCGACTATGCGCTACGTCACCAACGCCAAGCCGGGCAAGGACGGCGGCAAGGGTGAACTGGTGGTGATCAGCCGTTCTGGCGAAATCATCATCAGCGACCAGCACGGCCGCGAGCGCGAGCGCCACAAGCTGCCGTACGGCGCGATCCTCAACATCAAGCCCGACCAGCACGTCAAGGCCGGCTCGGTGTTGGCGAACTGGGACCCGCTGACGCGACCCATCATCACCGAGTTCGCGGGTCGTGCGCGCTTCGAGAACGTCGAAGAAGGCGTCACGGTGGCCAAGCAGGTCGACGAGGTCACCGGCCTTTCGACGTTGGTCGTGATTGACCCGAAGCGGCGCGGTGCCGCCAAGGTCGTGCGGCCGCAGGTCAAGCTGTTGGACGGGGCGGGCAACGAGGTGAAGATCCCCGGCACCGACCACTCGGTGACGATCGGCTTCCCGGTCGGTGCGCTGATCCAGATCCGCGACGGCCAGGACCTTGGCCCCGGCGAAGTGCTGGCACGCATCCCGATGGAAGGACAGAAGACACGCGACATCACGGGCGGCCTGCCGCGCGTGGCCGAGCTGTTCGAAGCCCGTTCGCCGAAGGACGTGGGCCTGTTGGCCGAGATCACCGGCACCATCAGCTTCGGCAAGGAGACCAAGGGCAAGAACCGCCTGCAGATCACCGACCCCGAAGGTCATGTGCACGAGGAACTGATCGCCAAGGAAAAGAACATCCTGGTCCACGAAGGCCAGGTCGTGAACCGCGGTGAACTGGTGGTCGACGGCAGCGCCGACCCGCAGGACATCCTGCGCCTTTTGGGCATCGAAGAGCTGGCGCGCTACATCGTCGACGAAGTGCAGGACGTCTATCGCCTGCAGGGCGTGAAGATCAACGACAAACACATCGAGGTGATCGTTCGCCAGATGCTGCGCCGCGTGCAGATCACCAACACCGGCGACAGCAAATACATCAACGGCGAGCAGGTGGAGCGGTCTGAGTTGCTGGACACCAACGACGCACTGCGTGCGGCGGGCAAGATCCCCGCCACCCACGCCGATGTGCTGCTGGGCATCACCAAGGCCAGCTTGTCGACCGACAGCTTCATCTCGGCAGCATCGTTCCAGGAGACCACCCGGGTGCTGACCGAAGCCGCGATCATGGGCAAGCGCGACGAGCTGCGTGGCCTGAAGGAAAACGTCATCGTCGGCCGCCTGATTCCAGCGGGTACCGGCATGGCCTTCCACGACGCACGCAAGGTCAAGGAAGCCATGGACGAGACCGAGCGCCGTGCCATCACCATGCAGGAGGCCGAGGAACTGGCCGCCGTGCAACTGGCGCAGGTGGATGCGGCGTCCGCAGGCAGCGAGACCGCCGAGTAGTCGAAGGCCATTCTTGACGGTGCAAAAGGGGCGGCTCCGGTCGCCCCTTTTTTCGTTCAGGGCAGCCGGATCGACAGGCCCAACGGGCGGGCGCGGCGTGCGAGCTTCAGCAGTGCCCGGTCGTGGGTGAAGAGCGCCGTTGCCTGCGTACCGAGCGCCAAGTCGAGGAAGACCTGATCGTCGGGGTCAGTGCAGCGCAGCGGCACCGGGCCGGTGCCTGTGGGGTCAGGCGCCCGTCGAGCCAGGAGATCGAAGACAGCGAGCGCCCGCTCACTGTCCGGCGCCCAGCGCGCGAGGCTGGCGTGGCCGAGCATGTGCGTGAGCTCGGTGCGCATTAACGGGCAGCCGATCCAGGTGACTTCACCCCGCTCGATTTGTTGCGCCAGAACAGCCACGCCGGCGTCGCGAAACACCAGCCAGTCCAGGACGACGTTCGTATCGAGAACCACGAGTGGCTTGTCGGACATGGCGCGGCCGAATATACTCGCGGGCTTTTCTGCGCTCGGCCACGGCTTGGGCGCGTTTCCTCCAGCGCGGTCCTTCACAGCAGGCCGCCGCGCTCAACCCGCCCGGACTCAAGTCTTCATGCCCACCATCAACCAGCTCGTTCGCCATGGCCGCCAGGCCGAAGTCGTGAAGAGCAAGTCGCCGGCGATGCAGAACTCGCCGCAGCGCCGCGGTGTCTGCACTCGCGTGTACACCACCACCCCGAAGAAGCCGAACTCGGCGCTGCGCAAGGTGGCCAAGGTTCGCCTGACCAACGGCTTCGAGGTCATCAGCTACATCGGCGGCGAAGGCCACAACCTGCAAGAGCACAGTGTGGTGCTGGTGCGCGGTGGCCGCGTGAAGGACCTGCCGGGCGTGCGCTATCACATCGTGCGCGGCTCGCTCGACCTGCAAGGTGTCAAGGACCGCAAGCAGTCCCGTTCGAAGTACGGCGCAAAGCGCCCGAAGAAAGCGTAACGCTTCGCCAACAGGAAGGACGGCCTGAGGGCCGTCCAATCGTTCGATGGAAAGCCCCGGCTGCCATCGAGTAAGTGAAGGGCCCTGATGGCCCTTCGAGGCAGGCGGCTCAAGCCGCGGCCAACTGAAACCCCAGAAGGAAGACACCCATGCCACGTCGTCGCGAAGTACCCAAACGCGAGATCCTCCCGGACCCGAAGTTCGGATCCATCGACCTGTCCAAGTTCATGAACGTAATCATGGAATCGGGCAAGAAGGCCGTTGCCGAACGCATCATCTACGGTGCGCTGGAGCAAGTCGAGCAGAAGGCGGGCAAGGACCCGCTCGAGATCTTCATGGTCGCCTTGAACAACATCAAGCCGATGGTCGAAGTGAAGAGCCGCCGCGTCGGTGGCGCGAACTACCAGGTGCCGGTTGAAGTGCGCCCGGTGCGCCGGCAGGCGCTGGCGATGCGCTGGCTGAAGGAAAGCGCGCGCAAGCGCGGTGAGAAGTCGATGGCCGCACGCCTGGCCAATGAGTTGCTTGAAGCCAGCGAAGGCCGCGGCGGCGCGATGAAGAAGCGCGACGAAGTGCACCGAATGGCCGAAGCCAACAAGGCTTTCTCGCACTTCCGCTTCTAAGCACCACCCTTTTTCTCAGGTTCCCGCTTCGGCCGCCATTACGGGTAGCTACCTACCCGTCGGCGGCCCCTGCATTTGGAGATAGACCATGGCCCGCAAGACCCCCATCGAGCGCTACCGCAACATCGGTATCAGCGCGCACATCGATGCCGGCAAGACCACCACCACCGAACGCATCCTGTTCTACACAGGTGTGAATCACAAGATCGGTGAAGTGCACGATGGTGCGGCCACGATGGACTGGATGGAGCAGGAACAGGAGCGTGGCATCACGATCACCTCGGCTGCGACCACCTGCTTCTGGAAGGGCATGGACCTGAGCCATCCCGAGCACCGCATCAACATCATCGACACCCCGGGCCACGTCGACTTCACGATCGAAGTCGAGCGCTCGATGCGCGTGCTCGACGGCGCCTGTATGGTCTATTGCGCTGTGGGTGGCGTGCAGCCGCAGTCGGAAACCGTCTGGCGCCAGGCCAACAAGTACAAGGTGCCGCGTCTGGCGTTCGTCAACAAGATGGACCGCACGGGCGCGAACTTCTTCAAGGTCTACGAGCAGATGAAGGTGCGACTGAAGGCCAACCCGGTGCCCATCGTCATCCCCATTGGCGCCGAAGAGAACTTCACGGGCGTGATCGACCTCATCGTGATGAAGTCGATCATTTGGGACGAGGCTTCACAAGGCATGAAGTTCGAGTACCAGGAAATCCCGGCTGACCTGTTGCCCGAAGCGCAGAAGTGGCGGGAGAACATGGTCGAAGCGGCAGCGGAAGCCAGCGAAGAGCTGATGAACAAGTACCTGGAATCGGGCGAGTTGACCGAGGCCGAGATTCAGCTCGGCATTCGCACCCGCACCATCGCGGCCGAGATCCAGCCGATGTTCTGCGGCACGGCGTTTAAGAACAAGGGCGTGCAACGGATGCTCGACGGCGTCATCGACTTCATGCCGTCGCCGGCGGACATCCCGCCGGTGCCGGGCACCGACGACGACGACAAGCCGGTCGTGCGCCATCGCACCGACGAAGAGAAGTTTGCCGCGCTGGCCTTCAAGCTGATGACCGACCCGTATGTCGGCCAGCTGACGTTTGTGCGCGTCTACTCCGGCGTGCTGAAGTCCGGCGACTCGGTCTACAACCCGATTCGCGGCAAGAAAGAGCGCATCGGCCGCATCTTGCAGATGCACGCCAACCAGCGTGAAGAGATCAAGGAAATCCTGGCTGGCGACATTGCCGCCTGCGTGGGCCTGAAGGACGTGACCACAGGCGAAACCCTGTGCGATCCCTCGGCGATCATCACGCTGGAAAAGATGATCTTCCCGGAACCGGTTATCTCGCAGGCCGTCGAGCCCAAGACCAAGGCCGACCAGGAAAAGATGGGTATCGCCTTGGGCCGCTTGGCCCAGGAAGACCCGTCGTTCCGCGTCAAGACCGACGAAGAAAGTGGCCAGACCATCATTTCCGGCATGGGCGAACTCCACCTAGAAATCATCGTCGACCGCATGAAGCGCGAATTCGGCGTGGAAGCCAACGTCGGCAAGCCGCAGGTGGCTTACCGCGAGACCATTCGCAAGATGGTCACCGATATCGAAGGCAAGTTCGTGCGCCAATCCGGCGGCAAGGGCCAGTACGGTCACGTCGTGCTGAAGATCGAGCCGCAAGAGCCGGGCAAGGGCTTCGAATTCGTCGACGCCATCAAAGGCGGCGTGGTGCCGAAGGAGTTCATCCCGGCCGTGCGCAAAGGCATCGAAGACACGCTGCCGAACGGTGTGCTGGCCGGCTATCCGGTGGTGGACGTGAAGGTGTCGCTCACCTTCGGTTCGTACCACGAGGTGGACTCGAACGAAAACGCGTTCAAGATGGCTGCGTCGATGGGCTTCAAGGACGGCTGCCGCAAGGCTTCGCCGGTCATTCTCGAGCCGATGATGGCTGTCGAGGTCGAGACGCCCGAGGACTACGCCGGTGGCGTGATGGGCGACTTGTCTTCACGTCGCGGCATGGTGCAGGGCATGGACGACATGCCGGGCGGTGGCAAGGTCATCAAGGCCGAAGTGCCGTTGAGCGAAATGTTCGGCTACAGCACCACGCTGCGTTCGATGAGCCAGGGCCGTGCGACGTACACGATGGAGTTCAAGCACTACAGCGAAGCTCCGAAGAACGTCGCCGACGCGATCATCACCGCGCGCGGAAAGTAATACAGAACCGGTCTTCGCCAAGGCCCCCGCCTGCTGCCAGTGGCAGGCGGACAAGGGCTTCGGTGGAAACCTAAAACCCACTCACTGGCAACGCTCTTTATTGGAGATTGAGACATGGCAAAAGGCAAGTTCGAGCGGACCAAGCCGCACGTCAACGTTGGGACCATTGGTCACGTCGACCACGGCAAGACCACGCTGACGGCGGCGATCACGACGGTGCTGTCGGCCAAGTTCGGCGGCGAGGCCAAGGCGTACGACCAGATCGACGCGGCGCCGGAAGAAAAGGCGCGCGGCATCACCATCAACACCGCGCACGTCGAGTACGAGACCGCGAAGCGTCACTACGCGCACGTCGACTGCCCTGGGCACGCCGACTACGTGAAGAACATGATCACCGGTGCGGCCCAGATGGACGGCGCCATCCTGGTGTGCAGTGCCGCTGACGGCCCGATGCCCCAGACCCGCGAGCACATCCTGCTGGCCCGTCAGGTCGGCGTGAAGTACATCATCGTCTTTCTGAACAAGTGCGACATGGTCGACGACGCCGAGCTGCTCGAGCTCGTCGAGATGGAAGTCCGTGAGCTTCTGGACAAGTACGACTTCCCCGGGGACGCCACCCCCATCATCCACGGCAGCGCCAAGCTGGCGTTGGAGGGTGACAAGGGTGAGCTGGGCGAACAAGCCATCATGAAGCTGGCTGACGCCCTGGACACCTACATCCCGCAGCCCGAGCGGGCCATCGATGGTGCGTTCCTGATGCCCGTCGAAGACGTGTTCAGCATCTCCGGCCGCGGCACCGTGGTGACGGGCCGTGTCGAGCGTGGCGTGGTCAAGGTTGGCGAAGAAATCGAGATCGTCGGCATCAAGGCCACGCAGAAGACCATCTGCACTGGCGTCGAAATGTTCCGCAAGCTGCTCGACCAGGGCCAAGCGGGCGACAACGTCGGCATCCTGCTGCGCGGCACCAAGCGTGAAGACGTCGAGCGCGGCCAAGTCCTGTGCAAGCCCGGCAGCATCAAGCCGCACACCCACTTTACGGCCGAGATCTACGTCCTGAGCAAGGAAGAAGGCGGCCGCCACACCCCGTTCTTCAACAACTACCGCCCGCAGTTCTACTTCCGCACGACCGACGTGACCGGTGCGGTGGAGCTGCCGAAGGACAAGGAGATGGTGATGCCGGGCGACAACGTCAGCATCACGGTCAAGCTGATCAACCCGATCGCGATGGAAGAGGGCCTGCGCTTCGCCATCCGCGAAGGCGGCCGGACCGTCGGCTCCGGCGTCGTGGCCAAGATCATCGAATAGGGATCAACGCCATGAGCACCAAGCAAAAGATCCGCATCCGCCTGAAGGCCTTCGACTACAAGTTGATCGATCAGTCGGCATTGGAAATCGTCGAGACGGCCAAGCGTACAGGCGCCATCGTCAAGGGCCCGGTGCCCTTGCCGACACGCATGCAGCGCTTCGACATCCTGCGCTCGCCTCACGTCAACAAGACCAGCCGCGACCAGTTCGAGATCCGGACGCACCAGCGCCTGATGGACATCGTCGACCCGACCGACAAGACCGTGGACGCGCTGATGAAGCTCGACTTGCCGGCGGGTGTGGACGTCGAGATCAAGCTGCAGTAGACGCAAGAACCGAGGCTGCGGCTATACTCTGCGGCTTCGCCAAAAACGAGCTTTCGGGCTCGCTGTTGAGCAACCACCCCGGCCAATCGATGTCGGGATCGTGAACAAGGCGTGGGCCGCGTCCCAAGCTGGAGAAAACCATGAGCATGAGCGAAAAGCTTGGCTTGCTGGGCCGCAAGGTGGGCATGATGCGCATCTTCACGGACGATGGCGACGCCATCCCCGTGACGGTGCTGGACGTGTCCAACAACCGCGTCACGCAGGTCAAGACGGCGGCCACCGACGGCTACGACGCCCTGCAGGTCACGTTTGGTTCGCGCAAGGCGAGCCGCGTCAACAAGCCCGAAGCCGGGCACCTGGCCAAGGCCGGTGTCGAGGCGGGCGAGATCCTCCGGGAATTCCGCGTCACTGCCGATGTCGTCGGTGCCCACAAGACCGGCGCCATCATTCCGGTGACGATGTTCGCCGCAGGCCAAAAGGTGGACGTGCAGGGCACGTCGATCGGCAAGGGCTTCGCTGGCACTATCAAACGACACAACTTCAAGTCGCAGCGCGCGTCGCACGGTAACAGCCGCAGCCATAACGTACCCGGCTCTATCTCGATGGCGCAGGACCCGGGCCGTGTGTTCCCGGGCAAGAAGATGACCGGCCACATGGGCGACGAAACCGTCACCACGCAGAACCTCGACGTCATCCGCGTCGACGAAACGCGTTCGCTGCTGCTGGTTCGCGGCGCGGTGCCGGGTAGCAAGAACGGCCACGTGGTCGTGCGCCCCGCCATCAAGACGCGGCCGGTCCGGGTTGTCGTCGCACCGGTTGCGGCTGCAGCGGCAGCCAAGAAGGGTGGCAAGTGATGCAACTCGAGCTCCTGAACGACCAAGGCCAGGCCACTTCCAAGGTGGACGCCCCCGACACCGTCTTCGCCCGCGACTACAACGAAGCCCTCGTGCACCAAGTGGTGGTGGCCTTCCAGGCCAACGCCCGTCAAGGCACCCGTGCGCAGCTCGACCGCGGTGAAGTCAAGCATTCGACCAAGAAGCCGTTCCGTCAGAAGGGCACCGGCCGTGCCCGCGCCGGCATGACCTCCAGCCCGCTGTGGCGTGGCGGTGGCCGCATCTTCCCAAACCGGCCCGACGAGAACTTCTCGCAAAAGGTCAACAAGAAGATGTACCGCGCCGGCATGGCGTCGATCCTGTCGCAGTTGGCCCGCGATGGCCGCTTGGCAGTGGTCGATTCGATCAGCATCGACGCGCCGAAGACCAAGCTGCTGGCTGCCAAGCTCAAGGCGATGGGTCTGGGCACCGACACCAAGAATTCGGTGCTCGTCATTTCCGACCAGATCGATGACAACGTCGCGCTGGCCTCACGCAACCTGGCCAACGTGCTGGTCGTCGAGCCGCGTTACGCTGATCCCCTGTCGCTCGTCTTCTACAAGAAGGTGCTGGTGACCAAGGGTGCGATCGAGCAGCTCAAGGAGATGTTCGCATGAGCCGGATGAATCCGACCCCCGCCGAACGCAAGTTCGACGAAGGCCGCTTGTCGAAAGTGCTGGTCGCGCCGATTATTTCGGAGAAGGCCACGCTGATCGGCGAGAAACGCAACCAGGTCACCTTCAAGGTCCTGCGCGACGCCACCAAGCCCGAGATCAAGGCCGCTGTCGAGTTGATGTTCAAGGTCGAGGTTGCCTCGGTCTCCACGCTCAATCAGAAGGGTAAGACCAAGCGCTTCGGGCGCTCGATCGGCCGCCGCGACCACGTCAAGAAGGCGTACGTCGCCCTGAAGGCCGGCCAGGAGCTCAACTTCTCCGGGGAGGCCACCTAAATGGCTGTCGTCAAAGTCAAACCGACCTCGCCCGGCCGCCGTGCCGTGGTAAAGGTGGTGCACAAGCACCTGCACAAGGGCAAGCCGGAAGCATCGTTGCTCGAGCCGCAGATGCAGAACGCCGGCCGCAACAACAACGGCCACATCACGATGCGGCACAAGGGTGGCGGCCACAAGCACCACTACCGTGTTGTCGACTTCATCCGCAACAAGGACGGCATTCCGGCAAAGGTCGAACGCATCGAGTACGACCCGAACCGCACCGCCCACATTGCGCTGCTGTGTTACGCCGATGGCGAACGCCGCTACGTCATCGCCCCGCGCGGTGTCGAGGCCGGCGCCACGCTGCTGAGCGGTGCCGAAGCGCCGATCAAGGCCGGCAACACGCTGCCCATCCGCAACATCCCGGTCGGCTCGACGGTCCATTGCGTCGAGATGCTGCCTGGCAAGGGCGCGCAGATCGCACGCTCGGCCGGCTCGTCGGTGACGTTGATGGCGCGTGAAGGTACCTACGCGCAGGTCCGCCTGCGGTCGGGTGAAGTGCGCAAGATCCACATCGACTGCCGTGCGACCATCGGCGAAGTCAGCAACGAAGAGCACAGCCTGCGCCAGTACGGCAAGGCCGGCGCGATCCGCTGGAAGGGCATCCGCCCGACCGTGCGCGGCGTGGCGATGAACCCGGTCGACCACCCGCACGGCGGCGGCGAAGGCCGTACCGGCGAGGGCCAGCCGCAGGTGTCGCCGTGGAACACGCTCACCAAGGGCTACCGCACCCGCAGCAACAAGCGCACGCAGACGATGATCGTCTCGCGCCGCAAGAAGTAAGGGACGGGGGACAACATGACACGTTCGCTCAAGAAGGGTCCCTTCGTGGACCACCACCTGATGGCCAAGGTCGAGAAGGCCTCTGCCATCAAGGACAAGAAGCCGATCAAGACCTGGTCGCGCCGCAGCACGATCCTGCCCGAGTTCATCGGCCTGACCGTGGCCGTGCACAACGGCAAGCAGCACATCCCCGTCTACGTGACTGACCAGATGGTCGGTCACAAGCTCGGCGAGTTCGCCCTCACCCGCTTGTTCAAGGGTCACCCCGCGGACAAGAAGGCCAAGAAGTAAGGGGCCCGCAGCATGGCAACTCCTATCGAAACCAAGGCCAGCGTGCGCGGTGTGCGGCTGTCGGCCGACAAGGGCCGGCTGGTCGCGGACATGATCCGTGGCAAGACCGTCGCCCAGGCCGTCAACATCCTGAGCTTCACCCAGAAGAAGGCGGCCGGCATCGTCAAGAAGGTTGTCGATTCGGCCGTGGCGAATGCCGAGCACAACGACGGCGCCGACATCGACGAGCTGAAGATCAAGTCGATCTACGTCGAACAAGGCCCGGTGCTCAAGCGCTTTGCCGCCCGCGCCAAGGGGCGTGGTGCGCGCATCGTCAAGGGCACTTGCCACATCTTCGTCACTGTCGGCAACTGATGGTCGGGAACTGAGGAAAACACATGGGACAGAAGATCCACCCGACCGGGTTCCGCCTATCCGTCACGCGGGCCTGGCAGAGCCGCTGGTTTGCCAACCACCGCAACTTCGCTGGCATGCTGGCCGAAGACCTGAAGGTGCGCGAATACCTCAAGACCAAGCTGAAGAATGCAGCCGTCTCGCGCATCCTGATCGAGCGCCCGGCCAAGAACGCACGCATTACCATTTACTCGGCTCGGCCAGGCGTGGTGATCGGCAAAAAGGGCGAGGACATCGAGAACCTGAAGGCCGAACTGGGCCGCCAACTCGGCGTGCCGGTGGCGGTGAACATCGAAGAGGTGCGCAAGCCCGAAGTCGATGCGCAGCTGATCGCCGACAGCATCACCCAGCAGCTCGAAAAGCGCATCATGTTCCGCCGTGCCATGAAGCGCGCGATGCAGAACGCGATGCGCCTGGGCGCGCTCGGCATCAAGATCATGTCGTCGGGCCGCCTGAACGGCATCGAGATCGCGCGCTGCGAGTGGTATCGCGAAGGCCGCGTGCCGCTCCATACGCTCAAGGCTGATATCGACTACGGCTTCAGCGAAGCCAAGACGACCTACGGCGTGATCGGCGTGAAGGTCTGGGTCTACCGCGGCGACCGGCTGGCCAACGGCGAAGCGCCGACGCTCGGCAAGGGCGACGGCGGCGGCAGCGAGGAAGACCGGCGCAATCGCCGGGGTCCGCGCCCCGATGGCCGCCCCGGCGCGCCGGGGGGCCGTGGGCGCCCGGGTGGCGACCGTGGCGCACCGCGTGGCGATGCGCCTCCGGCCGCCGCTGCGCCGGCAGGTGCCACCGCCGGCGACGGCACTGCAAGCCCTGGCCCGAAGGGCCCGGCCATCAAGCGCGTGCGCAAGGCCGCAGCGCCGGCAACGGGTACGCCCGGTGCCGACAACAAAGGAGAGTGACGATGCTGCAACCTGCACGTCGCAAGTACCGCAAGGAACAGAAGGGCCGCAATACCGGCATCGCCACGCGTGGCGCTAATGTTTCCTTCGGCGAATTCGGCCTCAAGGCCACCGAACGCGGCCGAATCACTGCTCGCCAGATCGAAGCCGCCCGCCGCGCCATCAGCCGCCACATCAAGCGTGGTGGCCGGATCTTCATCCGCATCTTCCCGGACAAGCCGATTTCGCAGAAGCCGGCCGAAGTGCGCATGGGTAACGGCAAAGGCAACCCCGAGTACTACGTGGCCGAGATCCAGCCCGGCAAGGTGCTGTACGAGCTGAACGGTGTGCCCGAGACGCTGGCGCGCGAGGCCTTCCTGCTGGCCAGCGCCAAGTTGCCGCTGCGTTGCACCTTCGTCGCGCGCCAGGTCGGCATGTAAGGAGCAGATGAGATGAGCAAGACATCAGACCTGCGCACCAAGGACGTGGCCGCGCTGGAGAAGGAAGTCTCCGACCTGTTGAGGGCCCACTTCGGCCTGCGCATGCAGAAGGCGACCCAACAGTTGACCAACAACTCGCAACTCGGCAACACGCGCCGCGACATCGCACGCGCCAAGACGATCATTGCGGAAAAGAAGAGGGCCGCGAAATGAGCGACGCCTTGAACACTGCCACCAGCGCCGCCACCAATACCGATGCGCCGGCCGCCAAGCCAAAGAACACCCGCACCTTCGTTGGGCGCGTGGTCAGCGACAAGCGGTCGAAGACCGTGACCGTGCTGGTTGAGCGCCGCAACGCGCACGAGCTCTACGGCAAGATCGTGGCCCACAGCCGCAAGTACCACGCTCACGATGAAAGGGGCGAGTACAAGATGGGCGACGTGGTCGAGATCGCCGAAGGGCGGCCGATCAGTAAGACGAAGTCGTGGGTCGTCACCAAGTTGCTTGAAAAAGCCAAGCTGGTCTGAAGGAGCACACGCGGTGATCAAGGTCGGTGACAAGCTGCCCGCAGGCAGCGTTCAGGAATTCGTCGAAATCGAGGGCAACGGCTGCTCGCTGGGACCCAACAGCTTCGATGTCGAGAAAGCCACTGCGGGCAAGAAGATCGCTGTCTTCGCGCTGCCCGGCGCCTTCACGCCAACCTGCTCCGCCAAGCATGTGCCCGGGTATGTTGAGCATGCCGCTGCCTTCAAGGCTGCGGGTGTCGACGAGATCTGGTGCCTGTCGGTCAACGACGCCTTCGTGATGGGCGCCTGGGGCCGCGATCAGAAGACGGCTGGCAAGGTGCGCATGATGGCCGACGGCAGCGCCACTTTGACCCAGGCACTCGGTTTGGTGTTGGACCTCAACGCCCGCGGCATGGGCACGCGCTCGCAGCGCTACTCGATGCTCGTCGACAACGGCGTCGTCAAGGCGCTGAACATCGAGGCGCCGGGCAAGTTCGAGGTCAGCGATGCTGCTACTCTTTTGGGACAAGCCAAGAGCGCTTGACGCAATGCAATACGAGCCCGCATAATCGCGGGCTTCGCACGACCGGCGTTCGTCGGAAGCGCGAACTCCCACCCCCTACACGGGACCAGGACTGACCGGCAAAGCCGGGCCAAGCTGGTACGAGACAAATGATCCAAATGCAAACGCGGCTCGACGTGGCCGATAACACGGGCGCGAAGTCTGTCATGTGCATCAAGGTGCTCGGCGGCTCGAAGCGTCGTTACGCCGGCATCGGTGACGTCATCAAGGTGTCGATCAAGGAAGCTGCGCCGCGTGGCCGCGTCAAGAAGGGCGAGATCTATTCGGCCGTTGTCGTGCGCACCGCAAAGGGTGTGCGCCGCCAGGACGGCTCGCTGATCAAGTTCGACGGCAATGCCGCCGTGCTGCTGAACGCCAAGCTCGAGCCGATCGGCACCCGCATCTTCGGGCCGGTGACACGCGAGTTGCGCACCGAGCGTTTCATGAAGATCGTCTCCCTCGCTCCTGAGGTTCTCTGACCATGAACAAACTCCGCAAGGGCGACCAGGTCATCGTGATCACGGGTCGCGACAAGGGCAAGCGCGGCACGATCACCAGCCGTGTCGACGATGTGCGCATCCTCGTCGACGGCGTGAATATCGTGAAGAAGCACGCCAAGCCGAATCCTATGAAGGGCACCACCGGCGGCGTGATCGACAAGACGATGCCGCTGCAGCAGTCCAACGTTGCCATCTTCAACCCGGCCACCGGGAAGGCTGATCGCGTCGGCATCAAGCTGCTGAGCAAGGACGAGCAGGCTGCGCGCAAGACCAAGGACAACGGCGTTCGCGTCTACAAGTCCAGCGGCGAAGAGATCAAGGCGTAGAGACATGGCCACCAAGAAACAAGCCGCCGACAGCGCAGCGCCGAAGGCTGCAAAAGCTGAAAAGGCCGAGAAACCCACCAAAGGCGCCAAGTCAGCCGCCGTGCCAGCAGGTCCGGTCGAGGCCGCCACCGGCCCCGCTCGTCTGCAAGGCATATACCGCCAGAAGATCGTCCCCGACCTGATGGCCAAGTTCGGCTTCACGTCGGTGATGCAGGTGCCACGCCTGGAAAAGATCACCCTGAACATGGGTGTCAGCGAAGCGGTGTCGGACAAGAAGGTCATGGACAGCGCCGTTGCCGACCTGACCAAGATATCCGGCCAGAAGCCGGTGGTCACCAAGAGCCGCAAGGCGATTGCCGCGTTCAAGATCCGCGAGAACGTGCCCATTGGTTGCATGGTCACGCTGCGTGGCGTGCGCATGTACGAGTTCCTGGACCGATTCGTCACCGTGGCACTGCCCCGTGTGCGCGACTTCCGCGGCATCAGCGGGCGCAGTTTCGACGGCCGCGGCAACTACAACATCGGCGTCAAGGAACAGATCATCTTCCCCGAGATCGAGTACGACAAGATCGACGCGATCCGCGGTTTGAACATCAGCATCACGACCAGCGCGAAGAATGACGACGAGTGCAAGGCCCTCCTTGCCGCGTTCAAGTTCCCGTTCAAGAACTAAGGCGAGAAGCAGCAGCACCATGGCCAAAACGTCCCTGAAGCAGCGCGAAGAAAAGCGCGAAAAGCTGGTCGCCAAGTACGCGAAAAAGTACGCCGAACTGAAGGCTGTTATCGGCGACCAGAAGCGTTCGGAAGAAGAGCGTTATGGCGCGCGTCTGGAGCTGCAGAAGCTGCCGCGCAACGCCTACCCGACGCGCCTTCGTAACCGCTGCGAGCTGACCGGCCGCCCGCGCGGCACGTTCCGCATGTTCGGCCTGGGCCGCAACAAGATCCGCGAGCTCGCCTTCAAGGGCGACATCCCGGGCCTCGTCAAGGCCAGCTGGTAAGCGGCCCGGGCGCAGCAGGAGAACACATTCATGAGCATGAGTGACCCCATCGCCGACATGCTGACGCGGATTCGTAACGCGCAGATGGTCGACAAGGCAGCCGTGACGATGCCGTCCAGCAAGATCAAGGTGGCGATTGCCCAGGTCTTGAAGGACGAGGGTTATATCGACGGCTTCGCCATCAAGAGCAACGAAGGCAAGAGCCAGCTCGAGATCGCGTTGAAGTACTACGCGGGCCGGCCGGTGATCGAGCGCATCGAGCGCGTCAGCCGCCCCGGTCTGCGTGTCTACAAGGGCCGCGACGCGATCCCGCAGGTCATGAACGGCCTCGGTGTGGCCATCGTGACGACGCCGAAAGGCGTTATGACCGACCGCAAGGCTCGCCAGACCGGTGTTGGTGGCGAAGTGCTTTGTTTCGTCGCCTGAAGAAGGGAACGACGACATGTCCCGCGTAGGAAAGATGCCCGTTGCCCTGCCCAAGGGTGTGGACGTAGCGATCACGACCGAGCAGATCACCGTCAAGGGCGCCAATGGCAGCCTGACGCGGCCGATGCACGGCTTGGTCACCATCAAGAACGAAGACGGCAAGCTCAGTTTCGGGCCTGCCAACGACAGCACCGAAGCCGACGCGATGAGCGGCACGATGCGTGCACTGGTCGCCAACATGGTCGGCGGCGTGAGCAAGGGCTTCGAGAAGAAGCTGTCGCTCGTCGGCGTGGGTTTCCGCGCTGCCGCAGTCGGCCAGAAGCTGACGTTGCAGATCGGCTTCTCGCACCCCGTGGTGAAGGACATGCCCGAAGGCGTGAAGGTCGCCACGCCGACGCAGACAGAGATCGTCATCAGCGGCGCTGACCGCCAGGCAGTCGGCCAGCTTGCAGCCGAAGTGCGCGCCTTCCGCCCGCCGGAGCCCTACAAGGGCAAGGGCATCCGGTATGTCGGCGAGCGTGTGGTGCTCAAGGAAACGAAGAAGAAGTAAGGAGCATCACGATCATGTTGACCAAGAAAGAACAACGCCTGCGCCGTTCGCGTCAGACGCGTGCACGCATCGCATCGCATGTCGTTGCCCGCCTGACGGTGTTCCGCTCCAACCTGCACATCTTCGCCAACGTCATCAGCGACGACGGTGCGCGTGTGCTGGCCAGTGCCTCGACGGCCGAGAAGGAAGTGCGCGAACAGATCGGTGCGGCCGGCAAGGGCGGCAATGCCACCGCCGCCGCGATCATCGGCAAGCGCATCGCCGAAAGGGCCAAGGCTGCCGGCATCGAGAAGGTCGCATTCGACCGCTCGGGCTTCGCATACCACGGCCGGGTCAAGGCGCTGGCCGAAGCCGCGCGCGAAGCCGGCCTGCAGTTCTGACGCCGGCACGATCGAATAGGACAAACTGAATGGCTAAGTTCACTCCCCGCGCCCAGACCGAAGCAAACGACGACGGCCTGAAGGAAAAGATGATCGCGGTTAACCGCGTCACCAAGGTCGTCAAGGGCGGCCGCACGCTCAGCTTTGCAGCGCTGACCGTCGTCGGCGACGGCGACGGTCGCATCGGCATGGGCAAAGGCAAGGCCAAGGAAGTGCCGGTCGCCGTGCAGAAGGCGATGGACGCCGCACGCCGCAACATGACCAAGGTGAGCCTGAAGAACGGTTCGATCCATCACCGCGTGGCCGGTGCCCACGGCGCTGCCAAGGTGTTGATGGCGCCGGCCAAGTCGGGTGACGGCATCATTGCCGGCGGACCGATGCGCGCCGTGTTCGAAGTGATGGGTGTGACCGACATCGTGGCCAAGAGCCTTGGGTCGAGCAACCCGTACAACATGGTTCGCGCCACACTCGACGCGCTCAAGCGCTCGACCACGCCGGCCGACGTCGCCGCCAAGCGCGGCAAGTCGGTCGAAGACCTCTTCAATTGAAGCCGGGTCTTTAGGAGTCAAACATGTCCGACAAGAAGACGCTCACCGTCAAGCTCGTCAAGAGCGTGGCCAGTACCCGCGAAGACCACCGCGCCACCGTGCGCGGGCTCGGCCTGCGCAAGCTCAACAGCCAGCGCACCCTGGAAGACACGCCCGCGGTGCGCGGCATGATCAACAAGGTTGCCTACCTCGTGCAGGTGCTGACATGAGCCCCCATGCTCGTATCCGCTCGCTGTCTCTCAAGGGAGCGCAGCCCGTCCTTGAGGCGGCTCTGCGGAAGGACTGATATGGAACTGAACAAGATCAGCCCCGCCGAGGGCAGCAAGAAGGCCCGTCGCCGCGTTGGCCGTGGCATTGGTTCGGGCCTGGGCAAGACCGCAGGTCGTGGCCACAAGGGCCAGAAGAGCCGTGCCGGGGGTTACCACAAGGTCGGCTTCGAAGGCGGGCAGATGCCGCTGCAGCGTCGCCTTCCGAAGCGCGGCTTCAAGTCGGCCAATCTCAAGTACAACGACGAGGTTACGTTGACCGATCTGGAACGCCTGGGCGCTGACGAGGTCGATCTGCTGTCGCTGAAGGCGGCCGGCGTGGTGCGCGAAATGATCCGCAACGTCAAGGTCATCAAACGCGGCGAACTGACCCGCAAGATCGTTCTCAAGGGCATCGGCGCGACCGCTGGCGCCAAGGCCGCGATCGAAGCCGCCGGTGGCAGCGTCGAAGCAGCACCGGCCGTGGCGGCCTGAAAAGAGAGAGCTAGCAGCACGTGGCTACCACTGCGAATCAACTGGCCAAGAGCGGGAAGTTCGGCGACCTGCGTCGCCGCATCATCTTCCTGTTGTTGGCGCTGGTGGTTTACCGCATTGGCGGTCACATTCCCGTGCCGGGTATCGATCCGACCGCTTTTGCCCAATTCTTCAAGGACCAGAGCGGGGGTATCCTGGGCATGCTGAGCATGTTCAGCGGTGGTGCGCTGTCGCGCTTCAGCATTTTCGCGCTAGGCATCATGCCCTACATCAGCGCGTCGATCATCATGCAGTTGATGACCTACGTGGTGCCGTCTCTGGAAGCCATCAAGAAAGAAGGCGAGGCGGGCAAGCGCAAGATCACGCAGTACACGCGGTATGGCACGCTGTTTCTGGCGATCTTCCAGAGCTTGGGCATTGCATTGGCGCTCGAAGGTTCGCAGGGGTTGGTACTGGAACCGGGATTCGGTTTCCGCATGACGACTGTTGTCAGCCTGGTCGCTGGCACGATGTTCCTGATGTGGCTGGGTGAGCAGATCACCGAGCGGGGCCTCGGGAACGGCATTTCGATCCTGATATTCGCCGGCATCGTGGCCGGCCTGCCCAGTGCGATCGGCGGACTGTTCGAACTGGTGCGCACTGGCGCGATGAGCATCGTTGCCTGCCTGTTCATTCTGCTGGTGGTCGTTGGCGTGACTTTCGCGGTGGTGTTCGTCGAACGCGGGCAGCGCAAGATTCTGGTCAATTACGCCAAGCGCCAAGTCGGTAACAAGGTCTATGGCGGCCAGAGTTCTCACCTGCCGTTGAAGCTGAACATGTCCGGCGTCATTCCGCCGATCTTCGCCAGTTCGATCATCCTGCTACCCGCAACGATCGTCGGATGGTTCGCCACGGGCGAAGGCCTGCGGTGGCTGAAGGATCTTTCTGGTGCGCTGTCGCCCGGTCAGCCGGTGTATGTGCTGCTGTATGCGGCGATGATCGTGTTCTTCTGTTTCTTTTATACCGCACTCGTCTTCAACAGCCGCGAGACGGCTGACAACCTGAAGAAGAGCGGCGCGTTCATTCCGGGTATCCGGCCGGGTGAGCAGACCGCCAAGCACATCGATCGTATTCTGGGCCGCTTGACGCTGGCCGGTGCGGTCTACATCACCGCCGTGTGCCTGTTGCCCGAGTTTCTGGTGCTCAAGTACAACGTGCCGTTCTATTTCGGCGGTACATCCTTGTTGATCATCGTCGTCGTGACGATGGACTTTTGGGCTCAGGTTCAGAGTTACGTGATGAGCCAGCAGTATGAGTCGTTGTTGAAAAAGGCCAATTTCAAGCCGTCCTGAGCTAGACCGTAATGTCCAAGGACGACGTTATTCAGATGCAGGGGGAGATTCTGGAGAACCTCCCCAACGCCACGTTCCAGGTGAAGCTCGAAAACGGACATGTAGTACTGGGCCACATCTCCGGCAAGATGCGCATGCATTACATCCGTATCTTGCCGGGTGACAAGGTCACTGTTGAATTGACCCCTTATGACCTGACGCGGGGACGCATTGTGTTCCGCGCCAAGTGAGAGAAGAGAGTTAGGAGAAGAGCATGAAAGTCGCCGCTTCCGTCAAGAAAATGTGTCGCAATTGCAAGGTGATCCGCCGCAAGGGCGTGGTCCGCGTGATCTGCACCGACCCGCGCCACAAGCAGCGCCAGGGCTAAATAGAGGTTTATAGACATGGCACGCATCGCTGGCATCAACATTCCGCCGCACAAGCACGCGGAAATCGGCCTGACCTCGATCTACGGCATCGGCCGCCCGACCGCGCAGAAAATCTGCGAACAGGTTGGCATCCCGTATTCGAAGAAGATCAAGGATCTCACCGACGTCGATCTGGAGAAGATCCGCGACGAGATCGGCCGCATGACGATCGAAGGCGACCTGCGCCGTGAACTGTCGATCAGCATCAAGCGCCTGATGGATCTGGGCTGCTACCGTGGCTTCCGCCACCGCCGTGGCCTGCCGGTGCGCGGCCAGCGCACGCGCACCAATGCCCGCACCCGCAAGGGCCCGCGCAAGGGCGCCGCTGCGCTGAAGAAGTAAGCCTTCAGTCACAACATCAGCGGCTGAACGCGACCCGTTTCGAAAGAGCAATTCATGGCCAAAGCACCCGTCAATACCGCGGCACGCCGCGTGAGCAAGAAGATCCGCAAGAACGTTGCGGATGGCGTTGCGCACGTCCACGCCTCGTTCAACAACACGATCATCACGATCACCGACCGCCAGGGCGGTGCGCTCGCCTGGGCGTCCAGCGGCGGCCAGGGCTTCAAGGGCTCGCGCAAGAGCACGCCTTTTGCGGCTCAGGTAGCAGCCGAAACGGCAGGTCGCGCGGCTCAAGAACAGGGCATCAAGAATTTGGATGTCCGTATCAAGGGCCCGGGCCCGGGCCGCGAATCGAGCGTGCGTGCGCTGGCCTCGTTGGGCATCCGCATCAACTCGATCAGCGACGTGACGCCGATCCCGCACAACGGTTGCCGTCCGCAGAAGCGCCGCAGGATTTAGGTACCCCCGAAGCGCCGGCGGCGCTGCCCCCAAGGGGGCGCCGTTGGCGGCCCGGAAGACCCCGTTCCGCGACGGCCGCTTGGGGCCTAGTTGGCGATTCGACGTATTTCCAAGCGGTTTTTTGAACCCAAGCCCACCGTCTGCGCAGGCATTGCCAGCCAGACTCGCGCGGGCCGATTCGTGAAAACGATTCGGCTGCCGCGTCAGATTCACAAGGACATGACAAGTGGCACGCTATCTCGGCCCCAAGGCCAAACTCTCCCGCCGTGAAGGCACCGACCTGTTCCTGAAGAGCGCGCGCCGCCCGATCGGGGACAAGTCCAAGTTCGACAGCAAGCCCGGCCAGCATGGCCGCACAAGCGGCAGCCGCACCAGCGATTTCGGCCTTCAACTGCGCGAAAAGCAGAAGGTCAAGCGCATGTACGGTGTGCTCGAGCGCCAGTTCCGGCGCTATTTCGCAGAGGCCGAGCGCCGCAAGGGCAACACCGGTTCGAACTTGTTGGGGCTGCTGGAATCGCGGTTGGACAACGTGGTCTACCGCATGGGCTTCGGCAGTACGCGCGCCGAGGCGCGCCAGCTTGTGTCGCACAAGGCGATCACGGTCAACGGCCACGTCGTCAACATCCCGTCGTACTCGGTCAAGGCCGGTGACACGCTGGCGATGCGCGAGAAGGCCAAGACCCAGTTGCGTGTCACCGACGCGCTCAAGCTCGCCCAAGGCATTGGCTTGGCCGATTGGGTACAGGTAGACGCCACCAAGATGGAAGGCGTCTTCAAGAAGATGCCCGACCGCGACCAGTTCGGCGCTGAGATCAAGGAAGCGCTGATCGTCGAGCTTTACTCAAGATAGGTCGAAGGAGCGGGCAGTTCGGCCCACGGCCGAAGCCCTCCTTTTTCTTGTGCCTCTTCCGCCGGGCCGGGGCACTCTGATAGCGAACAGCCCGGCATGGTCCCGCAGCCTTATCGGTGTAACGAGCCGAGGGTATTGACAGGAAACCACATAAAGCATGCAAACCACACTTCTGAAGCCCAAGGCCATCCAGGTCGAGTCGCTTGGCGGCCACAAGGCGAAAGCCACCCTCGAGCCGTTCGAGCGTGGTTACGGCCACACCCTCGGCAACGCGCTGCGCCGCGTATTGCTGTCGTCGATGGTGGGGTACGCACCGACCGAGGTCACGATCGCCGGCGTGCTGCACGAGTACTCGGCGATCGACGGCGTTCAGGAAGACGTCGTCCACATCATGCTCAACCTGAAGGGCGTGGTGTTCCGGCTGCACAACCGTGATGAGGTCACGCTGGTGCTACGCAAGGAAGGCGAAGGCCCGGTCACGGCGGCCGATATCCAGACCCCGCACGATGTCGAAATCATCAACCCCGAGCACGTCATTGCGCACCTGGCGCAGGGCGGCAAGCTCGACATGCAGATCAAGGTCGAGAAGGGTCGCGGCTACGTGCCCGGCACGCTGCGTCGCTATGGCGACGAGCCGACGAAGTCGATCGGCCGGATCGTGCTCGATGCCAGCTTTTCGCCAGTGCGCCGCGTGTCATACGCGGTCGAGAACGCGCGCGTCGAACAGCGCACCGACCTCGACAAGCTGGTGATGGAGATCGAAACCAACGGCGCCATCCCGCCCGAGGAAGCGATTCGTCAGAGCGCGCGCATCCTGGTCGAACAACTGGCGTTCTTCGCACAGATCGACGTCAACCCGAACGACATCCTGATGCCGGCCCCGGCACGGCCGACGCCGTTCGACCCGATCCTGCTGCGCCCGGTCGACGAGCTCGAGCTCACGGTGCGTTCGGCGAATTGCCTGAAGGCCGAGAACATCTACTACATCGGCGACCTGATCCAGCGTACCGAGACCGAGTTGCTGAAGACGCCGAACCTGGGCCGCAAGAGCCTGAACGAGATCAAGGAAGTGCTGGCTTCACGCGGGCTCACGCTCGGCGCGCGGCTGGAGAACTGGCCCCCGCAGGGCCTCGACAAACGATAAGTCGCACTACGGTCGCAAGACCGCGACGATCGGTGCAACCCGCAGTACCTGATACGGCTGCGGGCAAAACGAAGACTGAAAGGAAAGCACCATGCGCCACCGCAACGGCCCCCGCAAACTGAACCGCACCACCTCGCACCGCCTGGCGATGCTGAGGAACATGTGCAACTCGCTTATCAAGCACGAAGCGATTAAGACGACGCTGCCGAAGGCCAAAGAGCTGCGCAGTGTTGTCGAGCCGCTGATCACGCTGGGCAAGGAGCCCACGCTCGCCAACCGCCGCTTGGCCTTCAACCGCACGCGCGACCGCGATGTGGTCGCCAAGCTGTTCGGTGAACTGGGACCCCGCTACAAGGCCCGTCCGGGTGGCTACACGCGCATTCTGAAGATGGGCTTCCGCGTCGGCGACAACGCACCGATGGCCTTCGTCGAGTTGGTCGATCGCCCCGAAGTGGCTCCCGAGGCCAGCACGACCGAAGCCGCCGAGTAAGGCGACCCGAGCGCACCGCCGCCTGCGAGCGGCGCGCTGCGCTCGATTACCTTCGTCACGCCGGCCCGTCGTGGGGCCGAACTATTCTCGTGTCGCTATGCAACCTTGGCACGAGAACAGCGGCACCCGCTCGCCCGCCGATCAGCATTCGACCGAAGCCCGCCGCGCGCTGATGCGTGCGGCCAGTTGCGGCTTCGTGCTCATCGCGTTGGCCGGCTGCTCCAGCGCCCCGAAAGTCACCTCCGTCAGCGGCAACGTCGTTGCGGCGACGGACCTCAATCCCAGCGTCAGCCAGCGGCCCTCGCCATTGTTGTTGCGCATCTACGAACTCAGGTCCGCTGCGGCCTTCAACCAGGCCGACTTCATGGCGCTCTACCAGGGCGATGCGGCCGCGCTCGGCGCTGAGTTGGTGGCACGCGAGGAGTTGACGGTGCAGCCCGGCGAGAGCCGCCCGCTGAACAAGCCGCTGAACGCCGACACACGCTTCGTCGGCGTCTTTGCCGCCTACCGCAACCTCGAGAAGGCGCGCTGGCGCGCGGTGCTGCCGGTGCAACCAGGCCAGGCGCAGAAGCTGACGATCCGCGCCGACGCGTTGGCGGTGTCGATCCAGGCCGTGCCGTAGCGCACGCGCGCCGCTGCGCACCCGCCTCCCATCCTAAGCATGGCTCACCGCGTCATCTGGTCGCAGGGCATGTTCCTGCAGCCGCACCACTTCCAGCAGGAAGGGCGGTTCTTCGAAAGCCTGCTCGATGCGCGCGTGCGCGCTGCACAGCCGTTTGCCTGGGGTTATGCCGAACTGGTGCTTGACGAATCGCAGCTCGCACTCGGCCGCCTGGCCGTGCTGCGCGCCAACGGGCTGCTCGCCGACGGAACGCCGTTTTCGATACCCGACCACGACGCCGCACCCGCGCCGTTGGCGGTCGAGGCCGACGTGCAGAACGAAGTCATCTACCTGGCCGCGCCGCGTGCCCGGGCCGGCGTCACCGAGGTCGATTTCGGCGACGGCCACGGTGACGATCTGGCGCGCTATGCCGCCACCAACCGCGAGCTGCGCGACCATACCAACGCCGGCGACGACCCCGAACCCGTGCAGACCGGCGCGCTGCGTTTGCGCCTGATCCGACAGCGTGAGCTGACCGATGCCTGGGCCGTGGCCGGCGTCGCCCGCGTGCTCGAGCGCCGTGCCGACGGCCAGATCGTTCTCGACCGCGGCTACATCGCGCCGCAGACGCGCATCGATGCCACGGCGCAGCTCTCGGCCACCGCGTCGCTGTTGCACGGCCTGGTGCAGCAGCGGGCGCGTTTGTTGGCCTCGCAGATGGGGCAGCTCGGCAACCAGGTTTCCGAGGTCGCCGACTTCCTGATGTTGTTGGTGCTCAACCGCGCCGAGCCGGTGTTGCGCCAGTTCGCCGCGGCGCCCAGCGTGCACCCGTGGCCGTTCCACCTGGCATGCCTGCAACTGGCGGGTGAACTCGCCACCTTCAACGCAGGCGAACGCACGCCGCCCGAGTACCCCGCATACCAGCACGACGACCTGCAACGGGTGTTCGCGCCGCTGGTGCAGAGCATGCGCGAACTGCTGTCGTCGGTGATCGAACGCCACGCTGTGCAGATCGAACTGGTCGACCGCAACAACGGCGTGCGCACTGCGGTGGTGGCTGACGCCGAACTGATGCGCAGCGCCGGCTTCGTGCTGGCGGTGCGCGCTCAGCTGCCCGCCGAACAGTTGCGCGCGCGTTTTCCGGCGCAGAGCAAGCTGGGGCCCGTCGAGCGCATCCGCGACCTCGTCAACCTGCAACTGCCAGGCATCGGGCTGCGCAGCCTGCCCGTGGCGCCGCGGCAGTTGCCATTCCACACCGGCAGCCACTACTTCGAGCTCGAACGCCAGGGTGACCTGTGGCGGCAGATCGAGAAGGCGGGCAGTCTGGTGCTGCACGTCGGCGGCGACTTCCCCGGCCTGGAGCTCGAACTCTGGGCGATCCGCCAGGCTGGCCAGGCCGGCCAGGTGGGTTGACGCAGGCCCGTGCAGCCGCCAAGAGCTATGGCTTCCGACCCGCCACCGCTGAACGACCCTTTCGCTGCACTCGACGGCCAGCGCACGTTCATCAAACCCAACCCGGGCGGTTGGCCCGGCGCACGCGGGCCGAACAGCTCCACGATCACGCAGGCCGTGCCCGAGGCAGGCGCCGAGCCGGTCGCCGCGCCGCATGGCCTGAACCCGCTGGTGGCAGCAGCCAACCCGCTCCTGATGCTGGCCACCAAGCTGCGCCACACGCGGCAGGTGGCCGATGTCCCCGCGCTGCGCGCATCGCTCGTTCAGGGCGTGCGTGACTTCGCCACTGCCGCGCAGACCCAAGGCATCGCGCCCGAGCGCGTGATGGCTGCGCGCTATGTGCTGTGCACGCTGCTCGACGAAGCCGCAGCCGACACGCCATGGGGTGGCGCGGGCGCGTGGGCTCGGCACAGCCTGCTGGCCGAGTTCCACAACGAAAGCTTCGGCGGCGAGAAGGTCTTTCAGCTGATGGCCCGTCTGGCCGAGAAGCCGGATGCCAACCGCGACCTGCTCGAGCTGATCTACGCCGCGGTGGCACTCGGCTTCGAGGGCCGCTACCGCGTGGTCGACGGCGGCAAGGCGCAACTCGACGCCGTGCGCGCGCGGCTGGCGCAGATCGTCCGCCAGCAGCAGGGCGCCTACCCACCTGCGCTGGCGCAGCGCTGGGCCGGCACGCCGGTGGCCACCCGCAAGGCGCTCGGCTGGTTGCCGCTGGCGGTGGCGGCTGCGGCGGCACTGCTGCTGCTGGGTGCGCTGTACGCAGCGTTTGCGTACAGCTTGAGCGATCGTGCCAACCCTGTCTTCGAGGCCATCCAGCGCCTGCGCCTGCCGCCGCCCGTGGCCGCCGTGGCCCAACCTGCGCCGGCGCCGCGCCTTGCGCAGTTCCTTCAGTCCGACATCAAGGCCGGGTTGGTCGCGGTGCGTGACGAGGTCGATCGCAGCGTCGTCATCATCCGCGGCGACGGCCTCTTCGCGTCGGGCAGCGCGACCCTGGCCACCGAACGCGAGGCGCTGATGCAGCGCATCGGCGAAGCCCTGGTCCGGGTGCCGGGCCCGGTGCTGGTCACCGGCCATACCGACAACGTCGCCAGCCGTTCGTTGGGCTTTCCGTCGAACTGGCACCTGAGCGACAAGCGCGCGGCCACCGTCAAGCAGTTGATCCAGCAGTCGGGCGTGCCGGCCGATCGCGTGCGCGCCGAAGGCCGCGCCGACGGTGAACCGGTGGCACCCAACGACACGCCGGCCAACCGGTCGTTGAACCGGCGCGTCGAGATCACGCTGATGGCGAACCGGCCCGAGGCCACCCAGGCCCGGCCCGCCGTGCCCGCAGCACCTGGCGCAGCGGTGGCCCTGCCCACAGCACCCGCTGCGTCGCGATAGCCGGGCCCCGCCGTGATCAAGAAACTCTTCGGCCTCGTCTTCAACCTGTGGGTGCTGCTGGCGCTGCTGGTGGCGATGTTGCTGCTCGTCGTCTGGTGGGTCGGGCCGGCGGTGTCGATCGGCGACTCGCGCCCGCTGGACAGCGACACCGAACGCTGGGTCGTCACCGCCGTCGTGCTGCTGGGGGTGGCCGCCGGCGTCGGCTGGCGGGTCTGGCGCGCGCGGCGCGGCAACCGCAAGGTGGTCGAACAGCTCGTCGCCGCACCGGCGGGCCCGGCCGCCTCATCCGAAAGCGCCGACATGAAGGCCGTTCGCGAGCGCTTCGAGACGGCGCTCGTCACGCTGCGCAAGGCCCGCTTCGGCGTTGGTGCCGGCGACTCCACCACGCGCAAGCCGGGGCTGCTGACGCGTTGGACGCAGGCGCTCACCGGCCGTTTTCTGTACGAGCTGCCCTGGTACACGATCATCGGCGCGCCAGGCTCTGGCAAGACCACCGCGTTGCGCAATGCGGGCCTGCGTTTCCCGCTCGCCGACCGCATGGGTGAACAAGCGGTGCGGGGCGTCGGCGGCACGCGCAACTGCGACTGGTGGTTCACCGACCAGGCGGTGCTGATCGACACCGCCGGCCGCTTCACCACGCAGGACAGTGACGCCAGCAACGACAAGGCGACCTGGGCTGCCTTCCTTCAACTGCTGAAGAAGAGCCGTCCGCGCCAGCCGCTCAATGGCGTGCTGGTGACCGTGTCGGTGGCCGACATGATTGCGCGCAGCCCCGGCGACCGCGCCACCCACGCGCAGGCTGTCCGCGCGCGGGTGCAGGAGCTGCACGAGCAGCTCGGCCTGCGCTTTCCGATCTACCTGCTCGTCACCAAGTGTGATCTGCTCGCGGGTTTTGCCGAGACCTTCGCCGCGCTCGACAAGGAACAGCGCGCCACCCCGTGGGGCTTCACGGTGCCGGTCGGCGGCCCGTCGGCGCAGCAGGCGCTGTCGACCGAGTTCGACGCGTTGCTGTCGCGCCTGGACCAGGGCGTGGTCGATGCACTGCAAGCCGAACCAGACCCCCAGCGCCGTGCCCGCATCTATGGTTTCCCGAACCAGTTCGCGCACCTGCGCGACAGCCTGAACGATTTCGTCCAGCAGGTCTTTTCGCCCTCGCCCTTCGAGGCCGACCCCATGCTGCGCGGCGTGTATTTCGTCAGCGGTACGCAGGAAGGCTCGCCGATCGACCGCGTGCTGGGGGCTGTGTCGCGCCGCTACAAGCTCGAACAGGCGATGCTGCCGGCGCAGCAGAACAGCGGGCGCAGCTTCTTCCTCTCACGCCTGCTGACCGAAGTGGTGTTCGCAGAACAAGGCCTGGCCGGCACGCAGCGCGGTGTCGAGCGCCGCCGCGGCGCGCTCGCCATCGCGGGTTATGCGGTCCTCGGGCTGCTGGTCGTCGGCCTCGGCGCCGCATGGGGCCTCAGCTGGAGCAACAACAAGGCCTACATCGACGCGGTTGCGGCGCGCGTGGAGCTGGTGCGCAAGGGCGTCAATGAAACCCCCAACCGGGCCAGCGCCGACCTGCGCCCGGTGTTGCCCGCGCTCGAAGCCACGCGCGGCCTCGCGGCGGCCGGGGCCAGCAACGACAAGGCCACCGGTGCGGCCGACGGCAAGGTGCCGCTGTCGCTGGGCTTCGGCCTGTACCAGGGGCGCAAGCTCGACAGCGCAGCGCGCACGGCCTACGAACGCATGCTGGTCGATGCGGTCATGCCGCGGCTGGCGTTGCGCGTCGAAGAGCAGTTGCGTGCCGGTGACCAGCCCGAGTCGCAGTACGAGGCGCTCAAGATCTACCTGATGATGTACGAGCCGGAGCGCTTCGAACGCGATGCCTTGAAGGCGCACGTCGAGAACGACTGGGACGCCCGGCTGGGCCGCGAGCTGACATCCGAGCAGCGCGAGTCGATGTCGGCCCACCTCGACGCCCTGCTGGCTCAGGGCGCCACCGTCTCGCCGATCCCGCTGGACAAGGCGCTGGTCGATGCCACCCGAACGCGCTTGTCGGCCGTGCCTTTGCAGCAGCGCGTCTACAACCGGCTGCGTCAGCGCGGGCTGGGTGCTGACTTCCCCGAGTTCACCATCGCCAAGGCCGGTGGCGGCAACGCGGCCCTCGTCTTCGTGCGCGCCAGCGGCGCGCCTTTGACCAAGGGGGTGCCGGGCCTGTTCAGCTACAAGGGCTACCACGACGGTTTCCAGTCGGTCGTCAGTGCGGCGACGCAGCAGCTGTCCGACGAACAAGGTTGGGTGCTCGGCATACCGGCCAGCGAGGCCAAGGGCACGCAAGTGCTGACGGCGTCGCAGAAGCTGACCGACGACGTGCGCCGCCTGTACCTGATCGAGTACCGCGACACCTGGAAGGAGTTCATCAAGGACATCCGCTTGCAGCCGATGACCAGCATCTCGCAGTCGCTGGAGAAGGCGCGTTTTCTCGCTGCGCCCGACACGCCGCTGGTGCCGCTGCTAAAGGCGATGTCGCGCGAGACCACGCTGCTTGCCGGCAAGGGCGTGGTCGAGTCGGCCGAGCAGGGCGCGCGCCGTGCTGCCGAAGCGCTGCAGAGCCGGGTGCTCGGCGCCCTCGGCACCAGGACGGCCACCAGCGGCGCGCCGGCCGAGCGCATCGAGAGCATCGTCGACACCGAGTTCGCATCGCTGCGTCGGCTGGTCACCGCGCCCGAAGGTGGCAAGGCGCCGGTCGACGGCGTGATCGCGCGCCTGGGCGAGTTGCAGGTGCTGCTGACGGCGGTGGACAGCGCGCTCAAGGGTGGTGCCGCGCCGCCGCCTTCACCACTGCCCAACCAGATCAAGGCCGAGGCCGCGAACACGCCGGAGCCGGTGCGCTCGATCCTCGAAAGCCTGGGGACCACCAGCTCGCGCGTGGCGTTGATGCAGCTGCGCGAAAGCCTGTCGCGCGAGGTGCGCGCGGTGGTCGGTGAGTTCTGCAACCAGGCCATTGCCGGGCGCTACCCCTTCAGCAAATCGGCCACGCTGGACGTGACGCAGGCCGACTTCGCCGCGCTGTTCGGCCCCGGCGGGCGCTTCGAACAGATGATGGCGAAGCTCTCGCCGTACGTCGACCAGAGCACGCGGCCGAGCTGGACCTTCCGTGCGGTCGACGGCACACCACTGGGCACCGACGTCGGCTCGCTGCCGCAGTTCCAGCGCGCGCAGATCATCCGCGAGACCTTCTTCGGCGCGGGCGGCAACACGCCGAGCACACGCGTCGAGATCCGGCCGGTCGAGATGGACGCAGCCATCAGGTCCTTCTCGCTCGACGTCGATGGCCAGGTCGTGCGCTACGCCCACGGCCCGCAGATTCCGGCGCCGGTGCAATGGCCGGGGCCTCGGGGGACCAACGTCGTGCGGCTGCTGCTCGAACCGTCTTCGATCAACGGCATGTCGGCCGAAGGCGCGTGGGCGCTGTTCCGCATCTTCGACCGCGTCAGCTTCGTGGCTGGCGGCGAGCGCGAGAAGTACCGCGCCGTATTCGACCTCGACGGCCGCAAGGCCGCCTTCGACATCACCGCCAGCAGTGTCCGCAACCCGTTCCGGCTGGACGCGTTGACCGGTTTCTCCTGCCCGCAGGGGTTGTGATGGCCATTTGCCTGCGGGCCCGTCGCCGGGCCGCTCCCAAGCGGGCCCGCATCCCCTTGGGGGATCGACCGACGTACCCGTCGGGCGAGGGGCGGACATGACTGCCCCAGGGTGGTTCGGCAAGATGGCCACACAGGGCGATTTTGCGAATCGCCGCCTGCCGCCCGCCTGGGTGCAGGCTTGCGACCAGTGGCTCTCCGCGGCTGTCGCCACCAGCCAGCAACAACTCGGGTCAGCGTGGCTGGAGCGTTACTTGAGTGCGCCCGTGTGGCGCTTTGCGTGGGGCCCGGGTGTGTCGGGAGACGGCCTTTGGTGGTTCGGCGTGCTGATGCCGAGCTGCGACAACGTCGGCCGCTACTTCCCGCTGGTGATCGCGCACTCGCGGCCGGCGCCGCCAACCGACCGGGTCGGCCTGGACCACCTCGACGGCTGGTGGTTGCACCTGGCCGGCGCGGCCTTCGGCACGCTGGTCGAAGGTGCGACGCTCGAAGCCTTCGAGGCCGAATTGCACGACGCGCCGCCGTGGCCTAGCCGTGGGCCGTTGCATCCGATCGCACCGCCGACCGCGGCCGGCCCCTGGCGGCAGCCATTGCAGAACGGTGCAGTCTTGAGCGATCTCGTGCAATCGGTGGCTGCCGGCACCTTGATGCTGCCGCTGGTGAACGGCAGTTTCTGGTGGCCGATCACGCCCGATGGCCAAGCGGGTTCTTTCACGCTGCTGCCCGGCCTGCCGCAGCCGGATGCGTTCGCCGCGATGCTGACGGGCCGCTGGTAGCGCGGCGCAGCGCTGCGCGTCAGCCTTGCCCCATGCGCAGCCGGCGCGCCGACTCTTCGGCCCGCGCGTCGTCGATCACGTCGAGCACGGCCCCCACGTTCACCGGCCCGCTGGCCTGCGTGAAGCGGCCCGTCAACGGTGAGTCGATGTGCAGTACCCCACGGCGGTACAGGTCCCAGATCTCGGCGCCGAATTCAGTCTTCAACAGCGCGGGTGCAAAGCGGCCGAAGAAGTCGCGCAGGTTGCCCACGTCGCGAAGGAGCATGCGTTGGGCGTGGTTGTTGCCGGCCGCGTCCACGGCCTGCGGCAGATCGATGATCACCGGGCCGGGCGCACCGTCGGTCACGCCGAGCAGGATGTTGAACTCCGACAGGTCGCCGTGCACGATGCCCGCGCCCAGCATGCGCACCACTTCCTTGATCAGCGTGGCGTGGTGCGCGCGCGCCTCGTCGGCCGTGAAGAACACGTCGTTCAGCCGCGGCGCGGCCTGGCCTTCGAGGTCCGTCACCAGCTCCATCAGCAGTACCCCTTCGAAGAAGTTGTGCGGCTTCGGCACCCGCACACCGGCGGCGGCCAGCCGGTACAGCGCATCGACCTCGGCGCTCTGCCACGCGGCCTCGGTCGCCTGGCGCCCGAACTTCGTGCCCTTGGCCATGGCGCGGGCCTGGCGGCTGTTCTTGACCTTGCGGTTCTCGGTGTAGTCCACCGCCTGACGAAAGCTGCGCTCGGTGGCGTCCTTGTAGATCTTGGCGCAGCGCGTCTCGCCGCCGCTGCGCACGACGTAAACGGTGGCCTCCTTGCCGCTCATCAACTGGCGCACGACCTCGTCGATCAGGCCCTCGTCGATCAGTATTTGCAGCCGGGCTGGGGCTTTCATCGGGTGTCTTTCATGGCGCCGATTCTCGACGCCACGGTGCCCTACTCGCGCAGCCCGTGTTTCAGCGCCTCGCCGATGCGCCCGGCTTCGCGCTCGCGCAGCCGGTGCCGCGACAAAATGACCGCGCTGGTGCGCGCAGCAGGGTCTTCCCCTGCTGCGCCGCGCAGGCGCAACTGGTCGGCCATCAGCTGTCGCGCAACGGTGGCATCGCTGGCCCAGCCCGCTGCGTTGGGCAGCAGCCACTGGTCGCCGGCGAACACGTTGTTCCCTGCCAACTTCGACAACGCGGCCCAGTGCTCGACGACGAAGGCGTAAGCCATCGGACCCATCCCCGGGGCCTGGGCCACGTTGTAGGGAATCCAGGCACTGATGTCCGGCGGCAGCCTGCCGGAGAGGGCCTCGTCGAGCAGCCGGCGCACCAGCGCGGGGTCGGGAACGTGGGCCAGCGCCCCCAGCAACAGCGAACGTTCGCGCGGCGAGTCGGCCTGCAGCAGGGCTGTCAGCAAGGCCTCGAACTCCAGCACGCCGCCTTGCGCGGCGGCGGCGCCCAGCACCGGGCGGCGCAGTGCTGGCGGCACGCGTGCCGTGTCGTTGGCCAGCGCGGCCGCAAAGCGCTCTTTCGCACCCGCCAGTACGGCGGGGTGGCCGAACTGGCCGAGCCGGGTCACCAACTGCGCGCGCAGCGCACCTACTTCGCTGTTCTCGCCGGCTGCAGGTTTCCAGCCGATCCGCTCGAACTCCGGCGCCAGCAGCGCCCGCGCCCACGCGCGCAACACGGGCTGCGCGTCCTGGCCTGCGAACACCAGGTCCAGTTGCTGCAACTGGGTCGTGGCCAGCGTGTACAGCGCGGGCCGGCTGTCGTCCTGCACCTGCCCCACCTGCAGCAACAACGGCAGGTGCTCCGCCAGCGGCTGCTCGCCGGCGGCGGCCAGCGCATAGCTGTCGGCCACCAGCGCCAGGCGGTCGGCCGGGGCCAGGCGGGCAAAGGATGCCGTCAGCCGCTGTTGCAGCGCCGGGGCATGGCGCACGCGGAAGTAACCCTCGGCGCCGGCGTTCGCCAGCAGCGGGCGGTCATCACAGCCGGGCCAGCGCAGGACCGTCGACTCGCCGTCAAGCAGCACCAAACGTTGCTCGGTGCCGCGCGCCAGGCGCACCGGAATCGGCCACCGCGTCTCGGGCAGCGCGTCGAGCGCGGCCATGCGGCGCTGGCGCAGTGTGATCTCGGTGGCCTGCTGCTCGCAGCGCGCCTCGACGCTGACCAGCGGCATGCCGATCTGGTCGGTCCACTGCCGCGCCACGGCAGCCACCGGGCGGCCGGCGGCGTGCTCCATGTGGTACCACAGGTCGCCGGCGGTGGCCGGCTTCATGGCTCGCTCGGCCATATAGGCGCGCAGGCCGGCACGGAAGGCCTCCGGCCCGATCCACTGTTCCAGCATCGACAGCACCGCGCCGCCCTTCTGGTAGGTGATGTTGTCGAAGACGTCGTTGACGCGCATCTCGTCGACCGCCCCGGCGCGGATGGCTCGCGTGGCGGGCGTGGCGTCGCGGTCCATCGTGCGTTCCAGGTTGCGCCGGGTGCGCAGCGGCACCTGCCATTCCGGGTGGAAGTGGTCAGCCGCCTTTTGCGCCATCCAGGTCGCGAAGGCCTCGTTGAGCCAGATCTCGCTCCACGAGGCAGGCGACACCAGGTTGCCGAACCACTGGTGCGAGATTTCGTGTGCGATCAACTCGTAGTCGCCGGGCCACCGGCCCGGGTCGGTGCGCCCGGGCTCGAAGAGCAGCCGGCTTTCGGCATAGCTGATGAGTCCCCAGTCCTCCATGGCGCCAACGCGCACGCCGGGCACCGCCACCTGGTCGAGCTTGGGCAGCGCGTAGGGCCGCCCGAAGTAAGCGCGGAAGTACGGCAACAACTGTTTGGTGGCGTCCATCGCGGCGCGCGCCTGATCGCGCTTGCCCGGCGCGGTGACGATGCGCAGCGGGATGCCCTCGACCTCGTCCTCGAGCATGTCGAAGCGCCCCACCGAAAGCGCCAGCAGATAGCTCTGCATCGGTGGCGTGGGCGCGAAGTGGTGCAGCCGTGCGTCGCCATCGTTTCGCAGCCGCACGCGCGGCATGTTCGACAGCACCTCGTAGCCGGCCGGGGCCCGCACCACGAGCGCATAGCGGGCGCGGAAGACCGGCTCGTCGAATGAGGGCATCAGGCGGCGTGCATCGATCGCCTCGAGCTGGGTGGCCAGCATCCGGGCCGGCTGGCTGTGGGCGCGGAAGTTGACCGCGAAGAGGCCCTGGCCGGTGGTTTGTACCGTGCCGCGGTACTGCAGGTCCAGCCGATAGCGACCCGGGGCGATCGGGCGGCCGTCTTCAGGCGCCAGCCGCCACGTCTGCGGCGGGCCACCCTCGACCCGCTTCAACGCCCGCGCCTGCCGGCCCTGCCTGAGCGACAGAGCTTGCGCCTCGAGCTGGTGGGCGTGGACGGTGATGAAGTCGACACGGCGACGCACGGCCAGGTCGATCTGCGCCTGGCCATCGAAGGCCGGCGACGCCGGGTCCACGTCCAGGCGCAGACGCACGAATGACGGCGTCACGTCCTTCGACAGCGCGGACGGCGTGTCCGCGAAGCTGAAGCGTGGCTGGGCGAGCGCTTGAGCGTTGATCGCGAGCCCTGCCACGAGCAGCAACGCCTGCAAGAACCGGATGCTGGATGTCATCGTCGCCCCTCTTTCGTGGAACCCCGGCCGCAGCCGCTCACCGCGGCAATATGCACCCAGGCGGCGCTCGAGCAGGCCGCTTGGGCGCATGCCCATCCTTACTGGGAAGGATGTCGCGCTGGTCGGTAAACCAGACGCGAACGCGGCCGACTTCCGGACAGGCGCTCGGGTTCTACGGCTTTTTCTCGGCCGGGGGCGAAGCACCGGCCGCGGTGCCGAGCAGCTTGTTCAGCTCGATGTAGTTGCCGTCCGGGTCCCACACCGCGCTGAACATCACCGGGATGACGCCGCCGCCGGCCTGCGGGTACTCGATGCGGGTGGGCGGCGTCTCGACCTTGATGTGCGCGGCTTTCTCGATCGCGGGCCAGCGCGTGTCCAGGTCGGCCACGTTGATGACCATGATCATCTGGCCCACGCCGGCCTTCGCAAACACCGGCGGCGGTGCCGCTGGCGCGTTCAGCCGCTGCATCAGGCCCAGGTTGCCGATGAAGGTGTCGTTGGCGCGCAGCAGCACCAGGCGTACGGTGGGGGCGAGGGCCTTGCCGTCCTTGTCGACGCCGCCACCGATGAGCTGGTCGTAGATCACTTTCAGGCCGAGCGCGTCGCGGTACAGCGGCAGGCTCTTGTCGATGTCGCGCACGACGAAGGTGGTGCGCCGGATGTCGATCGGGATGCGCTCGGCCTCGGGCACGCGCTGGGCGGTGGCCGGCAACGCAGCTAACAGGGTGGCCGCCGTGGCGGCAGCAAGCAGGCAACGCTGGAACATAAGCGACTCCATCAACTTCAAAGGTTATGAAACTCAAAGAACGACGACCGACTTGCCCTGGTTCTGGCCGCGCATCAGGCGGTTGAAAGCCGCCGGGGCGGCCGCCAGGCCGTGGGCGATATCTTCGCGAAAGTGCAGGCGCCCGGCACGGTGATGCGCACCGAGCTCGGCCACCATGCGGTCGAACTCGCCCCAGTGGTCGTAGACGACGAGGCCGCGCACGGTGGCACGAGCCTTGATCCACAGGCCGGGGTTCGGCCCGACCGCCGGCGCACCGTTGTAGCTGGCCATCAACCCACACAGCACGACGCGGGCGTGCATGGCCAGTTGTTCGGTGACGGCTTGCAGCATGTCGCCGCCGACGTTGTCGAAGTAGATGTCGACGCCGCCCGGGCAAGCGGCCTTCAGCGCCTGGCGCAGATCGGTTGCGTGGTAGTCGATGCAGGCGTCGAAGCCAGCGACGTCCGTGACCCACGTGCACTTCTCGGCGCTGCCGGCGATGCCGACCACGCGGCAGCCGGCGATGTGCGCCAACTGCCCCACCGTCGCGCCGACCGCGCCGCTGGCCGCCGAGACGACCAGCGTCTCGCCGGCATGTGCTTCGCAGAGCTTGTGGAAGCCGGCCCAAGCCGTCAGCCCCGGCATGCCCAGCCCGCCCAGCGCCAGCGTGCGCGGCTGCACTTCAGCAGCCACCGGCCGCGCGGCCTTGACCGCAGCCTCGTCGAGCAGCGCAGCGCTGCGCCAGCCGCACAGCGCGACCCATTGCTCGCCGGCCTTCATGCGCGGGTGCTGCGACTCGATCACCTCGACCAAGCCTTCGCCGCGCACCACCTCGCCGGGGCGGATCGCGCCGCTCAGGTGGCGGCCGGCCATCGCGCTGCGCAGGTAGGGGTCGAGCGACAGCGCGATCACGCGCACCAGCGCCTGGCCCTCTGCCGGGCTGGCGAGCTCGCCATGGCCGAGACCGAAGTCGGATTCGAGCGGCACGCCCTCGGGCGTGCGAAGCAGCATGATCTGTTCGACCTTCATGGCGCGGGCCCGGCACGCAAGGCCGCCAGGTGCGCCGTCATGATCGCGAAGCGTTGGGGCAGCGCCGCCGGCACCTGCAGCACCTGCACGTTGGAAGGCAGCGGATGAGCCAGCAGCCTGTCGATGTGCGGCAGCAGGACCGACGCGGCCCAGCGGCACACGGTGGTCGGCACCGTGAGCGCCATCACATGGGACGCTCGCTCGTGCTCGAACGCGCAGCGGTAGGCCAGCGCCCAGCCCGGCCCGGCAGCGAGCAGCTCCCGGACACCGGCATGCACTTCGTCGGGCGTCGGCCGGCGCGCGCTGATGCGGTGCGCCTCGTCGGCCATGAACCAGGGGAAGAACTCGGCCATCTGCGCCACCATCCGCCACGCCGTGAGCAGGTGGCCGCCGTCTTCGCGCGGGGTGAGATCAGGGAAGTAGCGTGCGACGATGGCCTCGCGCTCGGTGTCGTCGAAGTGCGCGGCGTTGTCCAGCATCAGGTGGGCGACCGCGTGCGGATGGCGCTTGGCGTACGCGATGCCGAGTTGCGCACCGGTGGCCGAGCCGTAGATCAGGCAGCGTGGCCCGGCCACTTCCTTCAACAGCGCATGCAGAGGCTCGACGTAGTCGGCCATCGAGTCAGGCGGCGAGGTGAGCCAATCGCTGCCGCCGTAGCCCGGCGTGTCGATCGCCAGCACCCGGCCTTGCGCGGCCAGCGCCGGCATCCAGCTTTCGTACATCGCCCCGCTGCGCGGGCTGGGGTGCAGCAGCACCAGCGGCGGTGCGTCGCCTCGGCCCGACTCAGAGGCTTCGCGCCAGTGCCAATGCAGGCCGCCGACGCGCCGCACACGGCGATCGATGTTCACTTCACGAGAGCCAGGGACAGCCCCGGCCACAGCACCACGACCAGCAACCCGAACAGCAGCAGCGCGATGAATGGCAGCACCGCCTTGCAGCAATTGGCGAAGCTCTCCTTGAACGCGATCGAGGCCACGATCAGGTTCAGCCCCATCGGCGGCGTCAGGTAGCCGATCTCCAGGTTGACCAGCATGATCACCCCGAAGTGCACCGGGTCCAGGCCCATCTTCACCGCCATCGGCGCGAGCAGCGGCGCCAGGATCAGGATCGCCGAGCCGATGTCGATCAGGCAGCCGGTGATCAGCAACAGGACGTTGACCGCGACCAGGAAGCCGGCCTGATTCGTGAACACGCCGCCCATCCATTCGGCGGCCATCTGCGGCACCTGCTTCTCGCCGAGGAAGACGTTGATCGACACCGCCATGATCAGCATCGGGAACAGCGCGCCACTCATCTTGACGGTTTCGTGCGTGATGCTGAACAGCTTGCGGAAAGTGAGCTGCCTGTGCACGAAGACGTCGATGGCCACCGCGTAGAACAGCGCCACCACCGCCGATTCGGTGGCCGTGAAGTAGCCGCTGTAGATGCCGCCGAGGATGATGACCGGCACCAGCAGCGCGAAGACGCCGTGCCCCAGCGAGGCGCCGATCTCGGCCAGATCCCAACGCGTCGACTGGCGCAGATGGCGGTTCTTCCAGACCGCGTAGACGCCGAGGATCAGCGCCAGCATCAGCCCCGGCAGCACACCCGCCTTGAACAGATCGGTGATCGACACGCCGGTCATGATCCCGTACAGGATCATCGGGATCGAAGGCGGGATGATGATCCCCAGCGTGCCCGCCGCGCACAGCAACCCGAGCGAGAAGAGCCGCTCGTAGCCCGCCTTCAGCATTGCCGGGTAGAGCACGCCGCCGACCGCCAGCATCGTGACGGTGGACGAACCCGAGATCGCCGCGAACAGCGTGCACGACAGCACCGCGCACAGCGCCAGACCGCCGGGGATCGGCGCGGTCAATGCCGACATGACACGGATCAGCCGTTGCGCGATGCTGCCGTTGGCCATCACGTTGCCGGCCAGCACGTACAGCGGGATGGCCAGGAAGTTCTCGTTGCGTGCGTTCTGCCAGGCGTCGAGCGCGGTGTTGCCGATGGCGCCGTTGCTGTAGAAGAAGTACAGCCAAGCCGAGCTCAGCCCCAGGACCACGATCATGTTCTGGCGCAGCCACAGCAGCAGCGGCACGCCGATCACCAGCCCCAACAAGGGCCACCAGCCCGCGGCCGTCATGCCCTCGGCTCGGCTGCGCGCTGCACGGCGTACTCGCGCACCTGCTCGTCGCTCGGCGGTGCGTTCTCGCCACCGCTGTCATTCGGCTTGAGCCCCGGATACGCGGCGTACAGCAGGTGGCGCACGACCGCGATGCCGAAGGCCACCACCAGGATCACCTGGAACGGCCAGACCTGCCACTGCAATACCGGGTCGGTCTCGGCGAGTTGCACGCTCTGCTGTGTCACCTTCAGGCACAGCCAGGCGGCCCCCACCGAGAACAGCGCGAAGCCGATGTCGGTCAGGCGGTTGAAGGCGCCGTCGAGCGCCTGCGGCGCCGCGTTGTCGAGAAACTTCGGCCGCAGATGCGCGCCGCCCGCGGACGCCAAGCCCATGCCGATGAAGGCGATGAAGACGTTGCAATAGACGGCTATCGGCGTGGCCCAGATCTTCCCGCCGCCAAACACCTCGCGGCCCAGGATGTCCCAGCCCAGCACGCAGACCATCGTCGCGAAGGCCAGCGCCGTGCCAGCGGCCTCCAGCCGGCGCAGCAGCGTCAGGAGCGCACGCGCCGCGTTCACTTCGTGCTGCCGATGTCCTTGACGATCTCGTCGCGGATGGCCCTGGCCTCGGGCCCCATCGCGGCCAGCAGCTCGTCGGCAGCTTTCTTGCCGGCGGCCTGGAAGGTCGCCAGTTCAGCCGCCGTCGGGCGGTAGACCGTGATGCCCTTGCCCGCGGCCTCGGCCAGGAACTTTTCGTTGTCGGCGCGTGCGGCGGCGGCCTGCTCGCGCGCATTCCAGCCGTTGGTGACGGCTGTCTTCTGTTCGGCCGTGAGCTTGTCGAACCATTCCTTGTTGCACAGCAGCGCACCACTGTCGAAGGCGTGTGCGCTGAGCGTGTACTGCGGCGCGCTCTTGGCGATCAGCCCGCTGTAGACGATGACGCCGGACTCGCCGCCCTTGATCAGCCCGGTCTGCAAACCCGGCACCGCCTCAGCGATCGGCAGCACCACCGGCTCGGCGCCGATGCTCCTGATCCAGGCCTGCGACGCGCGGCTTTGGGTGGCGCGCATCTTCGCGCCCTTGACGTCGGCCGTGCTCTTGACCGGAGCGGTGGCGTAGGTGTGCGTGAAGCCGACTTCGACGAACTGCAGCATCGCCAGCCCCTTCGCCGCGAACAGCTTGCGGTAGTTGTCGGCCAGCCCCTTGTCGTAGGCCGCATCCACCTGCGCGAACGACGAGAACAGGTACGGCAGCTGCAACACCGCCACTTCGGGCAGCACGGTCGAAGCACCTTGCAGCGAAGAGCCGACGCATTCAACACGGCCGCGGCGCACGTTGGACAGCAGGTTGGCCTCGTTCGGGTCATTGGTGTTCAGTTCGACCTTGATCGTGCCCTTGGTGTCGCGCTCGATGTTGGCCTTGAACTTCTGCCAGTAGGTGATGAACACGCTGCCCGGCGGCGCGAAGCTGCCGGTGCGCAACACGATGGTTTCCTGCGCGCGAGCTGCGCCGCTGAGGGCGGTTAAGGCGGCCAGGGCGGCCAGGCCGATCAACGTCTTCATGGTGGCTTTCATTGAGGCGGTGGGTGCGACAGGCTACAGCCCCAGCGCACCGGGGTTCATGCGGTGCAGCGGGTCGAGCTGCTGCTTCAGCCCCTGAACCAGCGCCCGCGTCTCGGGTCGCAGGCGTTGCAGGTACGGGTAGGCGCGGCCGACCTGGAAGTGGACTGCGCCGAAACCGTCGAGCAAGTCGACGGCCTCGCGCCAGAGCTGCTCGACGAGCGCGCGCGCTGCAGGGTTGGCCGGGCGCTTCATCCACGGCGCGGTGAGCGATCCGCCGAGCACGTCGACATGCAGCGGCTTGATCTGGTCGGGCCAGTAGAAACAGGGCTCGAACAGGAACGCGCGGTCGAGGTTGGCGGTCAGCGGCGAATAGACGATGCGGTGTTCGTGCATCGTCCCCGCGTGCTGCTCGAACAGCGCCTCGCAGGCCTGCACCGCGGGCAGCGCACGCGACAACGGCAGGATGGCGTGCAGCGGCACCCAGCGGTCGCCGTCATGGCCAAGCACGCTGCGCAGCGGCTGGAAAGGCTGGGCGCGCAGCACCTGCGGCACCGAGGCGGCCTGCGCCGTGCCGTGGTGTGCGGCGGCGATCGCGGCCACCCGGTCCAGCCGGTCCTGGACATGCGCCGGGCTGTCGCCGTCGAGCGCGAGGTGGATCGAGTACGGAAACACGCCGAGGTAGTGAGTGCCGGCGAGCGCGACGTTCGCCGCGGCCTTCACGCCGGCCAGCAATGACGTGCCCGACTTGGCGATCTGCGACAGCGTCTTCACGCCCGCCGACACGCTGGCCAGCTTGTTGCCGGTCTGCGCCGAGTTCACCGCCTTGAAGGCGTCGATGCCGAAACACTCGCTGCCCAGGCCGGCGCGCATCAGGGCGACCTGCGCGTTCACCATATCGGCGATCGACGGGAAACCGTAACTGGCATAACCCTGCGATGCAGGTGCAGCAACGAGCCGCAGGGTCGCCACCGCCTTGATGCCGAAGGCGCCGGTGTCGCCGAGGAACAGGCCGGTCAGGTCCGGCCCGCCCCAGCGCGCGAAGGGCGTGCTGCCTGCGCCACCGAAGCCCGCGCTGCCGGTGTGCAGCACCTGCCCGTCGGCCAGCACCACCTGCAACCCGAGCACCGATTCACTGGCGGCGCCGTGCTGCCCGGCGCCGAAGAACATGCTGTTCTGCGACAGCGCGCCGCCGACCGTGGCGCGCAGCCCCGACAGCGGCCCGGCGTAAGGTGTGGTCAGCCCTGTGCCAGCCAGGGTCTGCCGCACCTGCGCCCAGGTGCAGCCGGCCTCGACCGTGATGCACAGGTCGGCGGCATTCACGTCGAGCACGCGGTTCATCGCCGACAGGTCGACGCAGGCCCAGCGTGGCGCCGCCGGCAGGTAGCCCGCGCTGTACGACATGCCGCCGCCGCGCGGCGCGATGGTCACGCCCGCGGCAGTCAACAGGGCCACGGCCTGCGCCAGCGTCGCCACGTCGGTCGGCTTGATCACCGCCAGCGGCAGCACCGCCGCGTCGTGGAAGATGTCGTGTGCGGCAAGCGCGCGCGTTGCTTCGTCGGTGGCTGCGCCGGCCGCGCCGAGCAGACGGCGCAGCTGCTCGATCACGGGCAGGCTTGACGACAGGGCAATAGACACGGCACGACGTTCGCTGGACTCGACAATTTGTCCGGACAACTTCAAGTCTAAGGGCCTAGCGAACCGATGGCAAGCCGAGCCACTGTGCAGGCCACACTCCTCAAGCGGGGGCCGTGGATCCGGCTTTCGCCGGTCCACCAGCGCCCGCCCCCTTGGGGGCAGCGCCGCAGCCGCTCCGGGGGTAACCCTTTCATACCGACTCGTGTCGCAGGATGGTCGAGTAGCGGTACAGGTCGGCCCGGTGCAGCGAGATCGCGATCAGGATCAACTGGCCCTTGCGGTCGAAGTACGCGCGGTCGGCGCGCAGCGACGGCGCGCCCTTCTTGGTCTGCAAGTGCGCCGCCGCATCGGCGTCGAGCGCCACCGCTTCGAAGGTCTGCTCGATGCGGCCGAGCGTGCGCGCGTCCAGCGACTGCAGCATCGTCGCCAGCGCGCTCTCGACCTTGAGCAGCTTGTCGCGTCGGCGCGGTGGCTGCGGCGGGAAGTGGATGTGCGACAGCGCGAACGGCGGCCCCGGCTCGCCGCGTTCGCCACGCTCGCTGCGCAGCCCGCCCAGCTCGATGCACGGCGTGCCGGCCGCGCAGCGCAGGCGCTCGGCCATCGCGGCGTCGACCGGTGCCTCGCGCGCCCACAGCAGCGACAGCCGGCTGCGTTGGCCGTACTGCAGCAGGTCTTCGATCGAATCGACCATCTGCCGGTAGCGCACCGGTGGGGTGTCCGCGATGACCTCGGAGCCCGAGCCCTGGCGGCGCGAGATCAGCCCGGCTTCCTCCAGGATGCGCAGCGCCTCGCGGATGGTGTGGCGGCTGGCGCCGAGCTGCACGCACAACTCCGCTTCAGCCGGCAGCGCGCTGCCCAGCGCGTACTGCTTGCCGACGATGGCATTGATCAACTCGTCGGCGATGGCCCGGTAGCGGGGGGTCTTCTTCAAGGTGCTGGCCTCGATGGCCGGAGCGCGGCTCACAGGCTGCGGCGCAGTGTATGCCACGCCTTTTCGAGGTCGGCGCGGTGGGCGGGTGCGGCGATGGCGATCAGCGCCCGCGCCCGCGCCTCGACGCCGAGCAGCCGCAGGTCGGCCACGCCGTGTTCGGTGACGATGAGGTCGGTGTCGCCGCGGGCGAGACCCACCGGCCCGGGCGACAGCAGCGGCACGATGCGCGAACGCGCGTCACGGCCGGCGGTGGCGGTAGCCGCCACGACGGCCCGCCCGCCGGCGCTGGCCCGCGCGCCGCGGGCAAAGTCGACCAGACCCCCGACGCCGCTGACCTGCCGGCCGCCGAGCGACTCGCAGTTGACCTGGCCGAGCAGGTCGACCTCGAGCGCCGAGTTGATGGACATCAAGTGCGGAATCGCGGCCAACGTGGCGTGGGCATGGGTGTGCCCGACAGGTGCGAAGCGCATCAGCGCCGGGTCGGCAACGGCGCGGTACAGCGCTTCGCTGCCCAAAGCGACACCGGCGCAGACCGGTGGCGCGCGCGCGTCTTCGGCCGCCAGTGCACCCGCATCGCGCAGGCCCAGCAGACCTTCGCTGACCATCCCGGCATGGATGCGCAGGCGGCGATGGCGGTGCAGCTCATCCAGCACCGCGGCTTGCAGCTTGCCCAGGCCAAGCTGCACCGTGTCGCCGTCGTGCACCAGCGCCGCGACCTGGCGGGCGACGGCTTGCAGCGCCGGCTCGACCGGGCCGTCGGCCAAGCTGAGCGGGGCTTCATCCGCTTCGACGAAGGCAGTCAGACGCGACATCGATACCGCCGGCCCGTTCGTGCGCGGCAAGCGCGGGTTGATGTGTGCCAGCAGCACCGTGTCCGCACCCGCACCGGCCAGCGCAGCGGGTGTGAAGTCGGCAGCAATCGACAAGCTGCAAAGGCCGTCGCGGTCGGGCGGCGCGAGATGCAGCAACAGCACGTCGAAGCGGCCGGGCGTGCCGACCCAGCGCACGATCTCGCTGTAGTGCAGCGGCATGAAATCGACTGCGCCGCGTTGCCAGCCGGCTTGCAGTTCGGGGCTCATGAAGAAGCTGCCTGCTCGGGCGTCGGCGTGCAGCGCGCTCGGGTCGAAGCGGTTGACGCCGGGGATCCAGACGCCGCTGAACGTGACGCCGGCAGCCGCCGCTGGCGCGGCGCGCAGCCAGCGTTCGAACAGCGGCGAATGGCCTGCACAGCCGGGCCAGTACACGGTCGACACCCGGCCCGGTCGCACGCCGGCCTGCACATGGCGGGCCCAGCGGCCCGCGTCGAGCGCGGCGGATGATGAAGGTTCGAGGGGCAGCATGAGTCGATCGACACTCTAGAATATGTCCGTACAACTTTCCAGACGCGCGAACCCGCAGCCCTTGCCGCACATGGCCACGTCATCGCTTTCGGCTGTGCTGTTGCGGCTTGCCGGCCACGCGGCTGCGGTGCGCCGCGACGCCAGCGACGTGCTGCGCGAGCGAGCCGCGCTGCATGTGCTGGATTGGCTGGGCAACGCGGCCTACGGCGCGACGCATGCCGTCGGCCAGGCGATGTCGCGCTGGCTGGCGATGCAGGCCGGCGGCGACCGCGCCACGCTGGCCGGCCGCGCTGCCGAAGCATCGGCAGCCGCGGCATACCACGGCGCGCTCGGCAGCCTGCTCGAGATGGACGACGTGCACCGTTCGTCGCTGCTGCACCCCGGGCCGGTGGCGGTGCCGGCGGCGTGGGCCGCGTGCGCCGAGTCGACCGAGCCGCGGGTCTTCCTCGGCGCGGTGATCGCCGGCTACGAGGTGATGGTCCGCGTCGGCCGCGCGCTCGGACCGACCCACTACAAGTTCTGGCACCCGACCAGCACCGCCGGCAGTTTCGGCGCCGCCGCCGCCGCGGCGGCGGCGCTCGGCCTCGACGAGCCGCACACCGCACAAGCGTTAGCCCTGGCCGGCACGCGCGCCGGTGGCCTGTGGCAGGTACGGCACGAATCGTCGTTCGGCAAGGCCTGGCACATGGCGGGTGCAGCCCGCGACGGGCTCGCCGCGGCGCAGCTCGCCGCCGCCGGGATGACCGGGCCGCAGGGCGTGATCGACGGGCCATCGGGCTGGTTCGCCGCCACTGCCGCCGATGCCGATGCGTCGTTGCTCGACGAGCCGCGGGCCACGCCCTGGATCGACGACGTCAGCTTCAAGCCGTGGCCGGCGTGCCGCCACGCCCACCCGGCGATGGATGCGCTGCACGAAGTGCTGAAGACGCAGCCGATGGCGCTGTCCGACGTGGCCCGCGTCGACGTCTTCAGCTACGCCGATGCGCGGCGTTTCTGCGACCGCCCCGAGCCGCAGGACGAAGCGCAGGCGCGCTTCTCGATCCAGCACGCGCTGGCCGCGTGGTTGCGCTGGGGCGAGCCGCAACTTGCGCATTACCAGGGCGATGCGTTGTGCGACACGGCGGTCAGCGGCCTGCGCTCGCGCGTCGTGCTGCATGAAGACGCGGCCTTCCAGCAACGCTTTCCCGCGCAGTACGGCGCCCGCGTCGTGCTCACGCTGCAAGGGGGCGCCGTACACGAAGCCGAGCTGCACGACACCTTGGGCGACCCCGCGCGCGCGATGTCGCCGGCCGCCGTGCAGGCCAAGGCGCGCGCGCTGATGGCCGCGGCAGGTTGGCCGGCCGCGCGCATCGAGCAAGCCGTCGCTGCCTGCGCCGGGTTGCCGCACGGCCGCGACCTGTCGCAGTTGCACGCCGCGATACTGGGTTGATGCGCATGATCCGCATCACCCGCATCACCCGCATCACCCGCGTCGCATGAAACTCGTCCAGCGCTTGCTCGCCCACGCCGACGCGCTGCGCTTCGAAGCGCTGCCGCCAGCGGCCGTGCAGGCGGCCGTTACCTTCATCACCGACAGCGTCGCGGTAGGTCTCGCCGGCAGCCGCCATCCGCGGGTGGCCGAAGTGCGCGCCGCAGCGGCGGGCTGGGGGCAAGGCGCTGACGCACAGGCGTGGACCGACGGCACCCGCTGGCCGGCGCCGACGGCGGCGATGCTCAACGCGTACCAGCTCCACAACCAGGAGTTCGACTGCGTGCACGAGCGCGCCGTCGTGCACCCGATGGCGACGATCCTGCCGGCGCTGCTGGCCGTGGCCGAGCGCGAAGGGGCGGCGGGGCGCACGATCAGCGGCCCCCAGCTGATTGCTGCGGTGGTGTTGGCGGTCGACGTCGCCACCACCATCGGCAGCGCGCAGGCCGCTCCGATGCGCTTCTTCCGCCCGGCGATGTGCGGCGGACTCGGCGCCAGCCTCGGTGCGGCGTGGCTGGTGGGCTGCACACCGGCGCAGCAGGCCGATGTGTTCGGGATCGCCTACAGCCAGCTGGCCGGCACGATGCAGGCGCACACCGAAGGCTCGCCGATGCTGGCGCTGCAAGTCGGGCTGGCTGCGCGCGCCGCGGTGATGGCGCTGGACCTGGCGCGCGCGGGCTTTGCCGGGCCGCACGACGTGATCGAAGGGCCGTTCGGTTACTTCGAGCTGTTCGACGCGCCGCTGGCACCACGCCGTGACGCGGTCGAGGCGGTGTTCGCCGAGCTCGGCCGCACCTGGCGCATCACCGAGGTCAGCCACAAGCCTTTCCCGACCGGCCGCGCAGCGCACGGTGCGCTGGATGGCCTGGCGACGCTGATGGTCGGGCACGGCTTCGGCGCGGCCGAGGTCGAGCGCATCGAACTGGCCGCGCCGCCGCTGGTGCTGCGCCTGGTCGGCCGGCCGATCAAGCCGGACATGGACGTCAACTACGCGCGGCTGTGCCTGCCGTACCTGGCGGCGACGATGCTGCTGAAGGGCAGCGTGACGCTGGACGACTTCACGCCCGAAGCGCTGCGCGATCCGGCGCGCCATGCGCTGGCACCGCGCGTGGCTTGGGTGCCGAATGCCGTCACCGACCCCAACGCGTTGGCCCCGCAGAGGCTGACGGTCGAGTTGAGTGGCGGCGTGCACCACGCGATCGACCTGCCCGCCGTGCTCGGCCACCCGCAGCGCCCGCTGTCGATTGCTGCGCAGCGCGCCAAGTTCGACGCCTGCTGCCGATTCGCCGGCTTGTCGGCTGCATGTACCGAGACGCTGCACGCCGCCTGCCGTGCGCTGCCGCAAATGGCCGACCTGCGCGAGTTCGCGCTGCTGATCCAGCCCTGAAGCACGATGAGACACCTGACCTACTACGAATCCTTCGACGTCCGCCAGTTGCTGGCCGACTACCCGCTGGGCGACGCCTTCACCACGGCGCTGGTTCGCCGCTCGCGCGACGAGCTGTTCGCGCTGCAGCAGCAGCGCTTCGCCAAGCTGATGCAGCGCGCGTGGGCGATCCCGTTCTACCAGCGGCTTTGGGGTGCGAAGGGGATCGAGCCGGGTGATATCCGCGGCTTGCAGGACATCGCCAAGCTGCCGACCTTCGGCAAGCAGGAGGTGATGGACAGCGTCGCACTGGCCCCGCCGCTGGGCGACTTCCACGGCGCCGAGGTGCCTATCGAAGGCCCCGGTGGCTCGGCCGATCCCGCACTTTGGCCGATGATCCTGCACACCACCAGCGGCACCACCGGCCGCCCGCAGCCGCTGCTGTTTTCACCCAAGAGCCGTGAGGTGCAGAGCCTGCTGCTGGCCCGCATCTACCGAATGCAGGGCCTGCAACCCGGCGAGGTGGTGCACAGCGTCTACGGCCACGGCATGATCAACGGCGGCCACTACGTGCGCGAGGCGCTGCTGCACTACACCAACGCGTTACTCATTACGCCCGGCACGGGTGTGGAGACACCCAGCGTGCGCCAGGTCGAGTTGATGCGCGACTTCGGCGTGAATGTCGTCGTCGGCTTCGCCGACTACATAAAACGGCTGGCTGATGTCGCGCAGCAGCAGGGCATACGGCCTGGCATTGACATCCCCGTGCGGCGCATCTGCGGCCATCTGGGCCGCGAGTCGCGCGAGACGCTGTCGGGCGCCTGGGGCGGCGCCGAGATGTTCGACTGGTACGGCGTCGGCGACACCGGCGCGGTGGCCGGCGAAGGCCCTGACCACGACGGGCTGTATGTGATGGAAGACGCCCAGTACGTCGAGGTCGCCGATGTGGAAACCGGGGCGCTGGTGGCCGACGGCTCGCCCGGCGACATCGTGGTGACTTGTCTGTACAAGGACGACATCTATCCGATCGTGCGCTTCAACACCCACGACGTGACGCAGCTGCTGACGTCGCCGTCGACGCTGGGCTGGAACCTGAAGCGCATCGCCGGTTTCCTGGGCCGCAGCGACAACATGGTCAAAGTGCGCGGCATCAACATCTTTCCGCAGAGCCTGGCGCCGATCCTTGAAGAGCGAGCCGATTTCGCCGGCGAATTCCTCTGCACCGCGGTGCGCGATGCGAGCGGGCGCGACGAGCTGATCGTGTCGGCTGAAACGCGCGGCGGGCGCAGCGACGCCGACGGCGCGCCGTACCGCGAGCTGCTGCGCCGCAAGCTGGGCGTCGAGGTGAAAGTCGAGCTGATGGCGCCGGGTTCGCTGGCAACGCTGACCGGTATCGAGACGCGACAGAAGCCGATCCGTTTGATCGACAAGCGCTTCGCCACGCCGTGATCCACCAGGACCTCAGCGCACAGGCGCAAGCGCTGGCCGAACGGGCCATCAGCAGTGCGGCACTGACACAGGCGGTGCTGGATGAGATCGCGCAGCGCAACCCGCGGCTGAACGCCTACCTGCACGTCGATACCGAAGGCGCGCGCGCTGCGGCGGCGGCCAGCGATGCCCGCCGCGCAAGCGGCGCAGCGCTCGGCCCGCTCGACGGGTTGACGCTGGCGGTGAAAGACAACATCGATGTCGCTGGCATGCCGACGACCGCCGGCATGGCCACGCGGCGTGGGCGCGTCGCAGCCGCCGACGCGTTCGTCGTGCAGCGGCTGCGCGCAGCCGGCATGGTCATCGTCGGCAAGCTGAACATGGACGAGGCGGCGCTCGGGACGACGAACGACAACCCGCACTACGGCCGGTGTCTCAATCCATTGAATGCGTTGCACGAAGGCTTCACCCCCGGCGGCAGCAGCGGCGGCTCGGCCGCCGCGGTGGCCGCGGGGCTGTGCGCGCTGGCACTCGGCAGCGACACGATGGGCTCGGTGCGCGTGCCGGCGGCGTACTGCGGCGTGGTTGGTTTCAAGGGCAGCTACGGCGTCGTGTCGACGCGGGGCAGCGTGGCTTGCGGCTATGCGCTGGACCACATCGGGCCGCTGGTGCGCTCGGTGCGTGACCTGGGTTTGGTTTGGCCGGTGATGGCGGTGTTCGACCTGGCCTGTGCCGATGCGCGCCGGGTGCCCGCAACCGGGCTGCCAGCGCGACCGCGTTGGGTGGCAGCGTCCGACATGGCCATGCTCGGCGTGTCCGCCGACGTGGCTGCGGGCTACGCGCTGGCGCTGTCGGCCCTGCGTGAACGCGGCGACTCGATCACGCGAATACCCCTGGCCGGCTACGACTTCGGCCGCGCCCGCCGCGCGGGCTTGGTCATCGTCGAGGCCGATCTCCTGCACGAACATGCTGCAGATTGGCGTGCACAGCCGCAGAACTTCTCGCCCGAGTTGAGCCGGCTGCTGAAGTGGGTCGAAGCCCAGCCGGCCACCGTCTGCGCGGCGGCCCAGCGCACCGTTGCGGCTGCGCACATCGAAGTCCAGCGCTGGTGGCTGCAGGGCGACGTGATGCTGCTGCCCACCACGCCGCAGTCGGCCTTCGCTTTCGGCGACCCGGTACCGTCCAACGCGGCGGACTTCACGAGCATCGCCAACATGGCCGGCGTGCCGGCACTCAGCGTGCCGCTGCCCTGTGCGCCCGGTGTGATGCCCGCCGCGCTGCAAGCCATCGGCCCGCACGGCAGCGACGCGGCGCTGCTCACCATCGACTGGACGGGAGTGAGCGCCGCATGAAGCTCGAAGGCCTCAAGGTGCTCGACCTCAGCCTGTTTCTGCCCGGCCCGCACCTGACGATGATGATGGCCGACCACGGCGCCGACGTGGTCAAGGTCGAGCCGCCGCAAGGCGAACCGGTGCGCAGCGTGGGCCTGATGCAGAACAGCCACAGTGTGTGGTTCCGCAACACCCACCGCGGCAAGCGCTGCATCGCGCTGAACCTGAAGGACGCGGCCGACCGCGCGTTGCTGTTGCTGCTGGCGCGTGAAGCCGACGTGATGGTCGAAGCCTTCAGGCCTGGGGTCGTCGACCGGCTCGGGGTCGGCTTTGATGCCGTGCGCGCCATCAACCCGCGCATCGTCTACTGCTCGATCTCGGCCTTTGGCCAGACCGGGCCGTTGGCGCATTCACCGGCGCACGACCTGGCGGTGCAGGCGGAAGCCGGCCTCGTCAGCGTGAACCTGGGCCCCGATGGCCAGCCGGCGATGCCCGGTGTGCCGGCCGCCGATCTCGCCGCGTCGCTGATGGCCCTGTCCGGCATCCTGATGGCGCTGCTGCGCCGGCACACCACCGGGCAGGGCGAATACATCGACATCGCGATGTACGACAGCCTGCTGGCGTGGACGCCGAACGTGATGGGCCCGCCCTTTGCGCAAGCGCGCGCGCCGGTGGTGAAGGACGAACGCTCTTGGGGCGGCTCGTCGTTCTACGGCATCTACGCCACCGCCGATGGGCGCCACCTGACGCTGGGCGGCGGCGAGCACAAGTTCGTCGAGAACCTGCTGCATGCGCTGGGCCGCGCCGACCTGATCCCGATTGCGCTGTTGCCGCCAGGCCCCGGCCACGAGCCGGTGCGCGCATTTCTGCGCGCTACGTTTTCGACACGTTCACTGGCCGAGTGGACGAAGTTGCTGTCAGGCTTGGATATCGCCTGGGCCCCCGTGCGCACGCTGCACGGGGCGGTCAGCAGCGCTCAGGCGTTGGCCCGCCAGATGATGGTCGAAGACCCCGCGGGTCAACCGCACCTGGGCATTCCGATCAAGTTCCGCGACGAGCCCGGGCGGATCGATCCGCATCTGGACGAGATCGGTGCATCGACCGCAGCCGTGCGGGCCGCAGGGGGCTGGCCCCCGAAGGGTTGACGCGCGGCCACCCGCCCGTCAGGGCGATCGCGTGCCCACGCGCACTAACCGATACGGTTCGGTCGGTGGCACGCGGAAGGCCCAGCGGCCGTCTTCGAGGCGGCCCGATTCCTGGTATTCGAGGCTGCCATCGGCCTTCAGCTCGACCACCGCGTCGATGCCCATGCGACGGCCCGATGCGGCGACCAGGCTGCACTCGGCGCTGCTGATCTCGCCGCGCGCAGTGCGCGCTTCGGGGGTCGTGAAGCGCAGCGCGCAAGCGTCGCCATAACCGCGTAACTGAGCGGTTGCCAGCGTGCTGAAGGCACCCGGCTCCTCGGCCCGACCGATCCAAGGCTTGCCATCGACGAATGCGTAGAAGTCCATTCGCACGACGCCTTGCGCATCGATGCGAAAAGACCAGATGCGCTGACGCGACACGGCACCCTGCGGGCCGCCGCTGCGCCATTCCAGGTACAGCACCTGCGGCCCGATGGCTGGCGCGTCGACGCGCTGGAAGCGCGCGTGCTGCAAGTCGAGCCAATCGCCCGCCACCGTGGGCGCCACCTTCAGCGCAGCCGGCGCGGCGTCGAACTGCGGCGCGTTGTGCCACTCGCCGGCCAGCGCTTCGGCCAGCGCCAGCAGCAGCGCAGTGCCGGCCGCTGTCGTCACTCGGGTGTCGGGCTGCCGGCGTAGCTGGGGCCGGTGACGGCGCGCCAGTTCGACGACACCTTGTGCTCGTCGATCAGCGTGCGCTGGAACAGCACGCCGGCGCGAAACCAGTGCCAGGTGCGCGAGCGGCTCTGCCCGTCGTCGCTGATCTGGATCATCTCGTACAGGTAGATGCCGGGCTCGCTGCGCCGCTCCCAGTACAGCATGGTCGTGCGCGCGGCCGTGTCGAGCTGGACGTCGGCCGCCCAGCCGTCGATCAGCTCGCTGTCGAAGATGATCTTGTCGCCGGTCGGCCCCGCGTTGGCGGGGAAATCGCGCAAGTCGGTGCGGCCGTCGGCCCACGAGTAGTAGTTGGTCTGGTGGTAGCCGTGCTGGCCACTGTCGGGGAAGCGGCAGACCAGGCGCGAGCGATGCTCGTCGATCTTGTTGCCTGCGGCATCGAAGTAGCGGTAGACGCCGTCCCACACGCCTTCGTGGCGGGCGAGCAGCGGGAACTGTTGCTTGAAGGTCGGCATATCGAAAACGCTCCTCAGGTCTTGCTGTCGCTGTCGCTGTCGTCATGGCGGCCGAGGTCCTGCATCACCGCCTCCATGCTGGGCCCGGCCGCGTCGTGACCGTCGACAGAGCTCAGCGCCTGCACGTCCTGGTCGATGATGCGCAGGATGCGCGCGATGTACTCGCGGCCCCAGGCGTTGCGCTCGGCTTGTGCCGCGGCGTCGGGCACATAGGCTTCGATCGCACTGCGCTTGAAGACGCCGTGCTCCTCGAGCAGCCGCTCCAGCGTGTCGATGCGCTCGCGTGCCACGCTCAGCTCGCCGGCAATCGCCATCGCGATCGACAGCACGCGTTCGGTGGCCGGGTCGTCGAGAAACTGCGGCCGCTTGCCGTGCGCGCGCTTGTTGGCCTCTGCAACCGGGTCCAGCGCGTCGGGTTCCTTCATCGCCATCAGGCGGCAGCCCGCGGCTTCTCGGCGCCGAAAGCGGTCCAGGTCGGCGTGCGCCCGTAGTCTTCTTGCGCGCTGCCGTCGGCAGCCCCGGCCGGCGCCGGGAACAGCGTGCGGTCGACCTTGGCCTGCATCGTGGTCTCGAAGTAAGCGCCTTGCGGAAAGCCGCTGGCGGTGACGAGGCTGTCCAGGTCCCACTCGTGCATGCGGGTCCAGAAAGGCTCGTTGTTGTTGTAGGCGTCCCAGTCGCGCATGAAGGCGACGAACGGGTCCATGCCGGCGTATTGCGGTTGCTCCAGGTGCAGCGTGATGCCGCCCGGCGCCAGCACGCGGTGCACCTCCTTCATGATCTTCGGCATCGCGCTGTTGCTCGTCTCGTGCCAGAACATGGCGGTGGTGACGAGGTCGAAGCTGGCGTCGCCGGCCGGTACGTCTTCACCGATGGCCTGTACGAACTCGATGTTCTGCACCCCCAACGACTTGGCGCGGGCGTGGGCATAACGCAGCACCGGTGCTGCCGGGTCGATCGCCACTACGTGCGCATCGGGGAATGCCTGCGCCAGTGGCAACGCGTTGTGGCCGATGGTGCAGCCGATGTCGAGGATGCGCTTCGGCTTGAAGCCCGGCTTGTGCGTCGCCAGCCAGTCGACGATGGCCTGGCCGCCGCCGTCGCTGTAGCGGCCCAGCATGCCGGCGGTGGTGACAAACAGGCCGGCGTCGTAGTTGGCGCCGGGCGCGATGTCGCGCTCGACCGTTTCGGTGTGGTAGCTGCCGGGCATGCAGTGGGTGTCGACCGCGGTGGCGTAGCGCGGGCTTTGTACGGCCGGGTTCAGCTTGAGGGTGGTGGCACCTTCGTTGAGCTTGTCGGCCACCGCGCGCAACGTGGCCAGTTGGCGGAAGACGACGCTGCGGCCGGCCTGCTGGCGCTGCTCCATCGTGTTGCGGCGCAGCGCGCTCCACAGCTGGCAGTGCAGGTCGCGCTGCATGGCCTTGCGCACTTCGTGCCGATCAGCCGGCGCGCGGCCGTGTTCGGCGACGAAGGCCGGCTTGACGCGCTGTTCGTACGCCAGCTTCACGCCCGGCAACACGGCCTGCGACAGGTGCAGGTTGAGCCGGGTCAGGAAGTCGAAGCGCGCGACCTCGTCGTGGCTGGCCTGCGGAAACACGGCGTGACGGCCGACCTGGCGCCAGCTGGGTTGCGGTGGGGTTTGGGAAGCGTTCATGCGGGCGATCAAAGCACGGATTGCAAGGCCGACTTGGGCCCTCGAAGAATAGCTGATAGGATCGCCGCACACAATAGTTGTACGGACAACTTCGGAGCCTGAAATGCTGCTGCCCACCCGCCGTCTCGCCTTCGTTCATGCGGCTATGGCCGCTTTGGCCACTGTCACCGCGCTGCTTACGGGCTGCGCCAGCGCGCCTATGCCGAATGCACCGAATGCACCAATCGCACCGAGCCTACCGCCCGCCGCGCTGGACATCACCAGCAGCGCCGGCCAGCTTGACACCTTCATGCGCATGCGCGCCAGCGCTGACGGCAAGGCGGTGTTCGCCAACTGGTGGGTGACGCTGTTTGCCGTGGTGCCCGGCGAGCGCCCGCGCGAGATCATGAAGCTTGACGGCTACAACGTCGGCCGCTTCGTGAAGGCCGCAGACGGCTCGGCCGAATTCATCTCGCGCGAAGTGGCTTATTACAAGGACAGCCGCAGCGGTGCGATCCTCAGCGAGTGGGCCAACCCTTTCACCAACGAGAAGAACAACGTGCTGCAGGTCGCCAACGACCCGGTGAATTCGAAGTACGCGGCGCCCAAGGCGGGCGAGGCCGGGCGCTTCCCGTTCATGGTCGCGGGCGAGGACACCTTCCTGCGCCTGGACATTCCGCTGGCCTACCCGAACCCGCTGCAGCCAGCCGAATTCCCGGCCGAATCCAGCGGCTCGACGTACCTGGCCAGCGAGCACTTCACCTTCTTCTCGAAGACCGCCGACTTGCAGAACAAGCAACTCGCCAGCGTGCCGCTGACCTACGCCTGGGCACGCACCGGCCCCTGGCTGCCGTGGATGAAGATGGGCACGCGCCCCGGCTACCTGCTGTACAGCGGCCACGGCCGCAAGTACGCCAGCTTTGCCGAGTTGCCGGCCGACGTGCAGGCTTACACGCGCGCCAACTTCCCCGCCTACCTCAGCGCGCCGGCCGGCTACGCGACGCCGAACGAGACGAGCTGGACGTACTACAAGAAGCTCGCGCCGAAGAAGTGACGGTCGGCGGCTTGCGATGACCGCGCCGCGCACCGTCATCGACTGCCTGTGGGACGACCACGTCGTTGCCCAGGTCGATGCGCAACACGTGCTGCTGGCCATCGACCGCGTGTTCCTGCACGAGCGCACCGGCCCGGCGCTGCTGGCCGGCCTGGCCGCCGCAGGGCGCACGCCGCGCCATCCCGGGCGTGTGTTCGGCGTCGTTGATCACATCGCGCCGACCGACGTGGACCGCAGCGACGCGAGCCTGTCGCCGAGCGCGCGCAGCTTCATCACCGAGTTGCGCACGCGCACGGCGGCAGCGCGCATCCGCCTGTTCGATCTGCACGATCCGCACCAGGGCATCGTGCACGTGGTCTCGCCGGAACAAGGACTGGCGCTGCCGGGGCTGACGCTGGTCTGCCCCGACAGCCACACCGGCACGGTGGGCGGCATCGGCGCGCTGGCCTGGGGCATCGGTTCGACCGAGGGCGAACACGCGGTGGCCACCGGCACGCTGTTGCGGCCGACGCCGAAGCGCATGCTGGTGCGCTTCGACGGCCGGCTGCCGCCGGGTCTGTCGGCCAAGGACATGGTGCTGGCGCTGATCGCGCGCTTCGGTGCCACCGGCGGCGATGGGCACGCGATCGAGTTTGCCGGCGAGGCGGTGCGCGCGCTCGATGTCGAAGGCCGCATGACCCTGTGCAACATGGCGGTCGAGTTCGGTGCCTGGACGGCGCTGGTGGCGCCTGACGACGCCACGATCCAGTGGGTTGCGGGCCGTGCGTTTGCGCCGAAAGGTGCCGCTTTCGAGCAAGCCGCTGCCTACTGGCGCACGCTGCGCAGCGACGACGATGCGGCGTGGGATCGCGTGCTGACGCTGGATGTGTCGGCCCTCTCGCCGCAGGTCAGCTGGGGCACCAGCCCCGAGCACAGTGTCGGCATCGGGTCGGCCGTGCCCGATCCGGCCAGCCAAGCCGATGCGTCGCGCCGTGCAGCGTGGGCGGCGGCGTTGAAGTACATGGACTTGCGGCCGGGCGCAGCGCTCGAAGGCACGCTGATCGCCGCTGCCTTCATCGGCAGTTGCACCAACAGCCGGCTGCCCGATCTGCGCGAGGCGGCTGCCGTGCTGCGCGGGCGCAAGGTCGCGCCGGGTGTGATCGCACGCGTGGTGCCGGGCTCGATGCCGGTGCGCGCGGCGGCCGAGGCCGAAGGCCTGCATCACGTCTTCATCGACGCCGGCTTCGAGTGGCGCGCCAGCGGCTGCTCGTTGTGTTTCTTCTCCGGTGGTGACAGCTTCGGGTTTGGCGAGGGCAGCAGCCGGCGCGTGATCAGCAGCACCAACCGCAACTTCGAGGGCCGGCAAGGGCCGGGTGTGCGCACGCACCTGGCCAGCCCGGCGACCGTCGCAGCTTCGGCTATCGAAGGCCGCATCGCCGATCCGCGGCGCTACATATGAAACCCCCGGAGCGCCTTCGGCGCTGCCCCAAGGGGGCGCCGCCAGCGGCCCGGCGGAGCCGGTTCCGCGGCGGCTGCCTGACTGAATTGGACCGAGGAGCTGCTGTGCAACCGATCACGCTCCTCGAGGGCATCGCCGCGGCGCTGCACCGCGAAAACATCGACACCGACGTCATCATCCCGTCGCGCGAGATCACCTCGCCGTCGCGCGAAGGCTTTGGTGCGAAGCTGTTCGCGCCTTGGCGCTTCAGCGCGCTGGGCGGGCCCGAAGATGCGGGCTTCGTGCTCAACCGCGGGCCGTGGCGGCAGGCGTCGATCCTGATCGCGGGTGCGAACTTTGGCTGCGGCTCGTCGCGCGAGATGGCAGTGTGGGCGCTGGCGCAGTTCGGTTTTCGCTGCGTCATCGCGCCCAGCTTCGGCGCGATCTTCAAGAACAACTGCATCCGCAACGGGCTGCTGCCGGTGGAGCTGCCGCACACCGTGGTCGCGGAACTCGCCATGCTGGCCAGCGACGAGCAGGCGCCGCTGAAGCTGGTGGTCGACCTGCCGGCGTCCGTCGTGCGCCTGCCCGATGGCCGCGAGCACGCCTTCGCGCTGGTTGCGCAAGACCGTGAGATGCTGTTGACCGGCATCGACGCGATCGACCGCACCTGGCAGCACCGCGCGGCGATCGACGAATTCGAAGCCCGGGACCGCGTGCGGCGGCCCTGGGCCTGGGGCCACTGAGCCTCTGCGGACACGGCCGCTGAGGCGCCTGGCGTTCGGCCCGGCTGCCGCCCACCGAGCGGATAGTCTCTCGGCATGACCCCCGAAGACGGCTTCGTCGCCAGCATGTGCCAGACCGTTGACTGCCGGTGCGATGCCGGGCCGATGCATGCAGCGTGAGCGTCGGCGTCTGGTGCTTGCGCTGGTGGCCTCGCTGCTGGCGCACGCGCTGCTGCTGAGTCTGAGCTTCGGCGGAGAGGTGACGGGGCTGCCGGGGCTTCAGTGGCCCTGGCGCGAACGGCGGGCCGTTGTGCCCGAGGTGCGCGTCCGGCTGGCTGCGCCGCCGGAGCCGCGGACGCCCCCCGCAGCAGCACCAGTTCCCGCGGCGCTGCCGGCGCGCGACAGGGTGCCGGAGCCCGCGTTGTCCATCACGGAAGGGCCGGTGACTGCCGCCGACGCCACCGCGCCAGAAGTGGCGGGCGCCGAGCGCCCACTGGCTGCGACGGCCACTGCGGTGCCGGCACCGGCACCCGCACCCGCACCCGCACCCGCACCCGCACCCGCACCCGCACCTGCCGTGATGGCGCTCGACCGGTCGCAGGAGACAAGCTTCGCCGTGCCCGCCGAGGCCACGGCCTCGGAACCTGCGGCTGCTTCGGCCGCGCCCGCTGCCAGTGCCGCCAGCCCGGAGCGCGCGGCTGAAGCGCGCGCGTTGGCTGTGCGCGCCGAAGCCGCACTTCAGGCCGAAGCACGCGCCGAGGACGAGCGGCAGGTCGAAGCGCGTGCTGCGGCTGCGCGCGTTCAGGCTGAACGTCAGGAGGCCGCACGTCAGGCCGAGGAACAGGCCGAAGCCCGTCGGCTGGAGGCCGCGCGCCAGGAGATCGCTCGCGCGCAGGCTGAACGTCGGGAAGCCGCCCGGCTGGAGGCAGCCCGCGAAGATGCCGAACGCCAGGCGTCTGCCAGTCGTGAGGCTGCACAGCGGGTGGCTGCGCAGCGGGATGCCGCGCGTCGGGCCGATGCGCAGGTGGAAGCCGAGCGCCTCGCCGCATCGCGCGCCGATGCCGAGCGTCAAGCCGCAACGCGCGTGGAAGTCGAGCGCCTTGAGGCTGCGCGCCAGGCAGCGGCACGCGCCGAAGCGGCACGGCTGGAAGACGTCCGCCAGGAGGCCGCACGCCGCGACGCCGCCCAGCAGGAGGCGGCACGCCAGGCTGAAGGGCGCGCGGAAGCCGCGCGTCAGCTCGAAGCGCGCGCCGAAGCCGCGCGTCAGGACGCCGTACGCCAAGCCGAAGCGCGCGCTGCGGCTGCCCGCTTGGAAGGCGAACGTCAGGAAGCCGCGCGGCTGCAGGCCGCACGCGAGCAGGACGACCGCCGCGAAGCCGCGCGCCGGGCGATGGGCCGGCAACTGGATGCGGAGGCCGCGCAGCGCGACGCCGCCGCCAGCGCCGCGCGCCAGTCGGCCACGCTGCCGTACGCGTGGAACAGCGCGCGGCGCGGTCGCCTGTTCGGGCGCGCCGATGCGAACGCCGAGTTGGTGCTGTACGGCGAAGCCTGGGCCCGCAAGATCCAGCTCAACATGACCATCGCGATGGTGCGCGAAGCGGCGAAGCAGCCGCACCGATCTCCCGTCGTGACGGTGTCCATCCGCGCCGACGGCTCGGTGGAGTCCGTGACCGTGGTCGTCTCCAGCGGCGTGCCGGCGATCGACGAGGCGGTTCGGCAGATCGTGCAGAGTCAGGCGCCTTACCCGGTGTTCCCGCCGGCACTGGCCCGCGAATTCGACGTGATCGAGATCCGGCGCACCTGGTCCTTCGACATGGCCGTGCGGTTGTACTGACGCGCTCCGCGCGGTGCCCCGGCAGAACGCCGCCGATGCGCGACTGCCCGAGCCGTTGTACAGGCCAGCTTTGCTGGCACACTGCCACGGGTGAATAGGTCTTCAGCGAAATCGATCCCGCCCAGCCGGTGCTGGCCCGCGCGGTCTGCCCCGGCGGGCGCGGCGCGGCGGTCCCAGCGCCGACAGGCACAGAGGCCCTGATGCAGCGCCGGACCTTCGTGTGCACCGCTGCCGCAGTCGCACCCGCCTGGGCCGGCGCACAGTTCGTGCAGGAGACCGTGATGATGGCTGAGCTCGACGGCCCGACGATCCTGGTCCGGGCCACTGAAGCGGCAGGCGGCGAAGGCTGGGCCCAGGTCAAGACCCTCGTGCTGCACGGTCGGGCTGTCTTCTGGGGCCCGACGGGCGCATCGCCGCGCAGCACCGCCGAGCAGTACAGCATGTGGCGTGTCTTCGACGCCGAGCGCGCCGCTTCGCACGGCGCTGAAGGCAAGGTCCGCATCGTCGCGCGCAACGATGAGCGACTGATGTTCACCGTGGGCTACGACGGCAGCACCACCTGGACAGAGAAGGGCATCACGCCGGCTACCGAGGCCGATGCCTTCTGGGCCAACAACTTCGGCTTCGGGATCATCCGGCATGCAACCAAACCAGGGTTCAAGGCCGAACGTCTGGCCGACGGCTGGAGCCATGGCCACCCCGTCAACCTGGTGCGTTTGACCGACCCCAAAGGCGGCGTCTCGCTGTTCGGCATCGACCCCAAGACCTACGCCGTGCGCAGCATCGGCTTCGTCACCGCGCGCGGCTGGCACGAACGCCACTACGACGACTTCGTGCGCCAGGACAACCCCGCGTGGTTGCAGGCGCGCGAGGTCACGCTGTACTACAACGGCGTCAAGGCCAACACGGTGTTCTGGCAGCGCTGGGTCATCAACGGTGCGATCGACGCGAAGCTGTTCACCGCGCCGGCCCGCTTCCCGCCGCCAGCGCGGGCCGACGGATAAAACCGCGCGCGCACGCGCCGGCCCGAATGGCCAGGCGGGCTGCGCGCCTCGGCCTTCGCGCCGGGCGTGCCGCAAGGGTTGGCCGATGGACGGGCGGGTAGTGGGCGACTTCGACCGCGACGTACGCTTGTCCATGTCTTCGCCCGCCAAACTGTTGTACCTGGTGGCCGGCGGGCTCGACAACCGCATCAACTTGGGCGATAGGCTCGATGTGCACGTATTTCGTCGTGCGACCTTTTCCGACCGGTGGCGCGCGCAGAAACCCGCCCTGGGGATAAACGCCACCGAGCTCTGCAGCGCACGCCGTTCCCGCTCATCCCGCCAGCACCGCGCCCGCGATCCACGGCTGACGCTGCCGTCAGCCGACGCCGGCTATGCGATCGAAACCGGCCGCGCTGCGCTGTGCGCGCACCCGGTCGTCAGCGCTGAGCCGAGCCGGCGTGCGTCTGCGCGCTGACGCCACATCAGCGCCCCGGCCAGCCCCATCGCCAGCAGCAGCGCGCTGCCTGGCTCGGGCACGGGCGAAGCCACGGCGACCGTCGCCGCGGTGATGAAAGCCTGGCCCGACTGGCCCGCGTCCAGGCCGGTGAAGCGCATCGAGACCAGGGTCTCGGTGGCAAAGGCCGCCGGCAGGTTGTAGATCTGCTGGTCGAGGCGGACTCTGCCAGGGCCGTCAACGTAGGCCGGCACGGCGTTGATGCCGTCGATGACGTTGTTGAAGACGTTGTCGTAGAAGTCCCGGATATTCACGCCCTGGATCAAGTCCATCTTGTAGTAGCTGGTTGCGCCGAAGAACTCGACCGACCCGTTGTTGGCGCCGAAGGCACCGAACGCGGAATTGATGAGGGTGTAGGCCGTGGTGACGCCGAACACGCCGACCGGGATGTCGAGCACGCCGATGAGAAAGCTGGTGTCACCTGCCGGGCTCGTCACCAGCTGGAAGGGAACGCCCGTCCAGTTGTAGGTACCGGGAAACAGCGGAGCGAAGGCTGCGCCCTGGGCGTTAGCCCTGATGTCGGCATTGAGCGTCGGCAATGCCAATGTCGTGTAGCTGTCTGCCTGTGCCAGTGCAGCCCCCGACAAAAGCGCGGCCGTGAGTACTTGTTTGATCAGGGCGTAACTGCCTTGTTGTAGACGTGTGATGAAGCCGAAGGTACGGCATTCGGAACCCGGCTTGGAGTGGCAGGGGGTCACGCCGCAGTGACATGGCCGCCGGGCGCGCAGCGCGTCGTCCGACGATGCCGCGCCTCGAGGCTGGCGCTTCAGGCCACGCCGCGGCCGCGCAGCGCGGCGATGGCGCGCTGTTGGGTGGCAACGAAGTGCGAGCGCTCGGGCACCACGGCTTGTCCATCGGCGCCGAGCATCGTGTTCGCCGGGTAGACGCTGCCGGCGTAGAGCTGCGCAAACAGTTCCAGCCGCTGGCGCGACAACACGTTGGCCATGCCCGGCTTGGCGCGCGCGCGGCGGACAGCGGCGATGTCGATCTCGGCATGGGCGACCATGCTCTCGCCGAAGCCGGCTTCTGCGCGCACCTCGCCCTTGTGGTCGACGACCTTGCTCATGCCGTCGGTGCTGGCGGCCGGAAAGTCCAGGTTGGCGATGCCGGCCGAGTTGGCCGAAACCAGCCACGCCATGTTCTCGTAGGCGCGTGCGCGCTTGGCCACGTCTTTCGGCGTCAGGCGCGGGCTGCCGACTTCGCTGGTGCTGTGCAGGAAGACCTCGGCGCCGCGCAGCGCCAGCGCGCGGGCGATCTCGGGGTAGAGGATTTCTTCGGACGCGATGCAGGCCAACCGCCCCAGCGGCGTGTCGGCGACCGGGAACACCTCGTCGAGGGTGTAATGCTCGAGGTAGCGGTCCCACACATCGTGCGGCGTCGGCGCGAACATCGAAACCAGCCGGCGGTAGCGCAGCACCACCTCACCCGCGTCGCTGGCGATGAAGCTGGCCTGGAAGTACAGGCCGGGGAAGTGCTCATCTAGCTCGTAGACATTGCCGCTGAGGTATACGCCGTTCGCCTGGGCCACCGCGCCGATCGCCGCGTACTCCGCGCCGCCCGGCGCCCACGCCGCGCGCTCGCCCCACAGCGGCAGGCTTTCTCCGGCGGGGTAGCTGCTGGCGAAGTATTCGGGCAGCACGATCAGCTTCACGTCCGGCCCCACGAAGGCCTTGCTGGCGCGGATCTGCTTGCCGACGCGCTCGATGCTGTCGAACATCCACTGCCGCGCGGTCGCGGTGTCGGGTGCGCGGTTGATCGCCTGGCAGGTGGTCTGCAAGGCCAAGGCGGTGTAGGGCTGGACGTCCATAGGGGTCAGGTTGGGGCGGGTTTGGCTTCGTCGACGCCGTCGACAAGCACGATGGTGAATGTGCCCGCACCCTCGCGCAGCTTGGCCGCGGCGCGGTAGTCGGGCGAATCCCAGAAGGCTTGCGCCGCAGCGCGACTCGGCCATTCGCTGACGACCGTTTTCACGTCGGGCCAGTCGCCCTCCAGGCGCGTCGTGTGGCCGCCGAGCACGCGGTAGCGGCCACCGAAGCGCGAGACCAGCGCCGGCACGACGGCGGTGTACGCGCGGAACTTCGCCGGGTCGGTGACCTGGGCCTGCACGATCATCAGCACCGTCATGTCAGCACACGCATCGGGTTAGCTCGACCAGTTCATTGCTCGTCTGCATGGCGGCGCTTACTCGAAGCGGGCTGGGCGGCGGGCCCCGAAAGCGGCTGCGCCTTCGGCGAAATCGGGGCCGCTGAACGCCGCGGTAAAGGCGGCGCGTACGTCGGCTTCGCGCGTCGCGGCGTCGCCGGCCAGCAACGCCAGCGTGGCCTTGATGCCGGCCATCGAGGTGCGCGACTGCGCGGCCAGCGCGTCGCACCAGCTTTGCGCCAACGCCGGTAGTGCGTGCGGTTCTACAACGGCATCGACGGCGCCCCAGGCCAGCGCAGTCGCGGCATCGAGCCTTTCGCCGCGCAGCAGCAGCCGGCGCGCGCGGGCATCGCCGACCAGCCGCACGAGACGGCGCGTGTCCTCGACGCTGTAGAGCAGGCCCAGCGTGGACGGCGTCACCGCGAAGCTGCTGCGCGTGCTGGCCAGGCGGAAGTCGCAGGCCGCGGCGATGCCGAAGCCGCCGCCGAAACACGGCCCGTCGATGACGGCCAGCGTCGGCAGCGGCAGCCGCTCCAGCGCCATTTGCGCTGCGGCGACGACGGCGTTGTTGTCGGCCAGCGCTGCCGCATCGGCCAGCAACGCGCTCATCTCGGCGATGTCGGCGCCGGCACAGAACGCGCCGGGCTGGCCTTCGACGCGCAGCACACGCGCGGTTTCTGCCGGCGCAACCAGCGCGTTGCAGGCTTCGTGCAGCGCGCGCCACATCGCGGTCGTGATGGCGTTCATCTTGTCGGCGCGCTGGATGCGCAGGGTCGCGGTGTTGCCGTCGCGGTGCAATTCGATCATCGTGTCCGTAGACTAGCGGCTGTGTGTTGTACGGACAAGTTCCTTCGATGAATTCGACCCCTGCATCCGCCGCCGGCCCGCTGCGGCATGCGACCTTGATCGTGGCCCATGCGGCGCCGCTGGTTAAGGCCTACGGTCGGCTGGGCTTGGCGGCGTCTGACGGCGGCGCGATCGCGCCCGCGCAGGCGTTGGCCTGGGGTCAGCCCCAACTGGCTGGCTGCGCGACCACCTGGTTGGCGCCGCGAGGCGCAGCGCCACTGCTGCGCTTGATCACCGTGCCCGGCACGCCGCCGCGGCCGACGCGCTTCAGCCACGGCTGGCTGGCGCTGGAAGTGCTGGTGCGCGATGTCGATGCGCTGGCGCCGAAGGTCGCAGCAGCCGGCTTCGAAATCGTCGGCCCGCCCGCCGACCTGGACGTCAGCCCGGCGATCCGCGCCATGCAGGCCATCGGACCGGCCGGCGAGATGCTGTACCTGACGCAGGTCAAGGCGCCAGTGCCGCCTTTCGACATTCCACTGTCGAGCGCATTGCAGCAAGGCGTCGACATCGGCCCGCTGTTCATCGCCGTGCTGTCCACGCCGTCGCGCGAAGCGGTGCTGGCAGCTTGCGAACCGTTGGCTCCGAAGCAGGTGTTGCGCTTCGATACCAAGATCACCGTGCTCAACCGCGCGCTCGGCCGCGACATCGCGCACCGCTGGCCGGTAGCGACAGCGCAGTGGGCTGGCGGCTGCCTGTTCGAGATCGACGAAGTCGTCGATGACGGCGTGTGCGCGGCTCCGATGGCCGATGCGCTGCCCGCCGGCCTAGCGTGGATCACGGTGCAAGGGGCCGGCGGGAGCAACACGCTGTTGGCGCTGTCGCCCGCCGCGTGGCTCGAAGTGGTCTAGCTAGAACCCGAAGGAAGCGTTCTCCGCCTTCAAGGTCAACCCGCTCTGGATCCAGCCCAGGTTGATGCCCAGCGTTCGGCCGTCGGGGTCGGTCCAGGTGTAGCTGATGCTCTTGCCGGTGGCGCGGTCCAGCAGCGCCAGCTTCAGGATCGGGCGACGCGTGTTCTGGTAGGTCAGTAACGCCAGCTCGATGGCCCACGGGCTCTCGCTGCCGTCCTTGCGCAGCACGGTCATCTTCTGGCCTTCGTTGTGCAGCAGGAAGCGGGCGGTAAAGCTGGTGTCCTTGTCGTCGGCCGCTGCGCCCGGCCCGGCATTGCGGAACCAGACCCAGCCGGTGTAGTAGCGCACCTTGCGGCTGGTGGTCGTGCCGACCGTCCAGCGGTCGGCACTCGCGGCCAGCGTCGGCATCTCGGCGCAGGCGGGGGCGCTGCTGCTGCCCGCCCACTCGGCCTTGGCCGCGTCGAAGCGGGCAATGAGCATGCAGCTGCCCTCGGCCGAGAGTTCGGTGGCGGTGAGCGTGGCCGCGGTGTCGGCGCGGCGGTGCGCGCCGGACCAGCGCGCGCTGTCGCGCAGCACCAGCCGCTCCACGCGCACCGCGCCGGCGGCTTCGGGCGACAGGCGCAGGACGTACGGTGCGCGCAGCTTGCCGATGTCGTCGCCGGCCGCCGGCTGCACAAAGAACACCCGTCCACCCAGCGCCGAGGCTTCGAGCGGAAACACCACCTGATGGAGGTGCCCGGACAGCACCGGCTTCGTCGCCACCTTCGGGTCGGCGGTGTCGATGCGCTGTTGCCAGACCTGCTCGTTGTTGTTCCACTCGCCAGACAAAAAGCCGTCCAGCTGCGCCACTTCACCCGGCGCCGATGCGGACGCCGACAGTGCCGCTGCCGCCAGCACCAGCGCGGCCAATGCCCGCGCAGGCAGGCCACGCATCAGAAGTCGATCGAAGCCGTCATCCCGACCTGGCGCAGCCGCGGCAGGAAGTCCACCGCACTGCGGCGGAAGGTCACCGGGTCCAGGTAACGGAAGCCGTTGAGCGAGGTGTCGTCGTCGGTGGCGTTCTTCACCCACAGGGTCACGCGCCAGTCCTTGCCACGCACGCCGGTCGACAGGTTGACGCGGGTGTACGGGTCGGCCCAGATCATGTTCTGGATCTCGGCGTAGCGCCGGCTCTGGTAGACCACGTCGGCGCGGGCCGTCCAGCGCGTGCTGCCGACGAGCGGGGTGTCGATGGCGGCCGAGAACGCCGCAGCGTGCTTGGGCGTGCGCGGCAGCGTGAAGCCGGCCACGCTCTGGTTGCCCCCGAACACGGTGCCGTTCGTGACCTCGGTGCCCTCCAGCGCCTTGGCGTCGGTATAGGCGTAGTTGGCGATCAGCGTCAGCCAGTCGGCGGCGCGCCACGACAGATCGAACTCCACTCCTTCCGTGCGCGCCTTGCCGACGTTGTTGACGACGGTGACGGTGGTGCTGGTCGGCGCGCTGGGGTTGGGCGAGAACGGATTGGTGATGGTGATGATGTTCGACAGCTGCAAGCCGTCGATGTCGTTGCGGAACACGGCCGCGTTGAAGCCGAGCTTGCCGTTGGCCAGGACGGTCTTGAAGCCCAGCTCGGCGGCGTTGATGGTCTCGCCGTCGAAGGTGAAGCGGTCGGCCGTGATGCCTGCCGCGGTGTTGAAGCCCCCGGCCTTGCTGCCGCGCGCGCCCTGCACGTAGACCAGCGAATCGGCGCTCGGCTTCCAGTCCAGCGTGATCCGCGGCGAGAAGTCGCTGAAGGTGCGCTTGCCGCTGACGAAACAGGGCTGTCCGGCCACACAGGTGCCGGCGCTGACGGTGGCTGTGCCCAGGTTGGTGCCGACCACTTCGACCGTCTCGCGGTTGTAGCGGCCCTCGGCCGACACGCGCAGGCTCGGCGTGAAGGCGTACTGCACGCGCGCGAACGGCGCCGCGTTGGTGGTGGCGCTGCCGGACTTGTTGCGCAGCGGGGCCGCCGACACGACGCCGCTCACGCGCTGGATGATGCCGCTGCTGACGCCGCTGGTGTCTTCGTCGTAGAGGAACGCACCGACGAGCCACGTCAGCCGGCCCTTGTCCGGCGAGCTCAGGCGCAGCTCCTGCGACCAGTAGCGCGTGAGGTCGCGGTTGTAGCTGAGCCACGACGCGCCGGTGATCGCGAACTGGGTGCCGTTGTAGGACTCGTCGGAGCCGATGTGGGCGCGGTCGCGCGTGTACCCGGTCTGCGAGGTCAGCGTGTAGCCGCCACCGAACTCGTAGTTCATCGTCAACCCGGTGCGGTCGATGGTGCGATCCAGCCCGGCGACGTTGCCGTAGTTGATGCCGGTGGTCGGGTCGATGAAGTTGGCGAACTCGAGTTCGTTGCGGCGCACCAGCGTACCGGTGGAATGGGTGGACGGGCCGCAGGGCCAGCCGTTGAGCCGGTTGGTGGTGCTGGCCGGTACGTTCGGGTCAGGCAGGCCGGCCGCGTTGTTGCCGACGATGTTGATCGTGCGCCCGTTGCACACCGCGCCGTTGGGCAGGTTCGACGAGCCGTTCTGGCTGGTGACGACGCCGGCCACCTGTGTCGGCACGGTGCGCGCCACCGCGTTGAACAGGCCGTCGCGGACGTCCGAATGGTCCAGGCTCAGCGTGGCATCGAAGGCCGGGCCCGGCGTGAAGGCGAACAGCGCGCCGACCGAATCGGTGTTTTCGCTGCCGACGGCGTTGCCGGTCTGGGTGTTGAAGTACTGGCCGCCCCATTCGTGCGTACGTGCCTTCACGCGAACCGCCAGCACGTCCTTGATCAGCGGCACCGACACCGCGGCGAAGGCCGAGAACTCGCGCGCCTGGCCGGCGGTGACGGTGGCCGTGCCCTTGAACTCGTTGCCCGGCTTGACGGTGATGTAGTTGATGGCGCCGGCGTAGGTGCTGCGGCCGTACAGCGCACTCTGCGGGCCCTTGATGACCTCGACGCGTTGCGCGTCGTCGAGCGGCAGGCTGAGCGCGCCCGACCGCAGGTACAGGCCGTCGATGAACACCGATACCGGCTGCGGCGCCTCCGGCCGCAGCGCGCTGATGCCGCGGATCACCGGACGCTCGGCCACGCGGCCGAGGTCGGGCGAATAGCTCAGACCCGGCGTGAAGGTGGCTAGGTCGGTGAGGTTGGTGATGCCGCGGTCGGACAGGTCCTTGCCGGTGAGCGCGCGGATCGTCAACGGCACGTCGATGATGCGTTCGTCGACGCGGCGCGCGGTGACGGTGATGGTCTCGGTGGCCTGTGTCTCACCGCTGCCGGCACTCTGCGCCGACGCTTCGCCGGCGGCAAGTGCCAGCGCAGTCAGCGCGAACACGGGGGTGATCTTGAGGGCGCGCTTCAGCTTGATCGACATAAGTGCTCCGTGGTGCAGGGTGCTTGGTGGTGAGTGGTGCGTCGGCACGCGGCGCGCAGAAACGGAGGAGACGGGCGCGCCAAGTTGTCCGGACAAATATCTCCGATCCTGGAAAAGTTGTCCAGACGACTTACCCGAAAGGTTCAACCCGGGTGTTGCTGCGAAACAAATGCGTCGAGGATCTCGCCCGGGCGGGCGTTCCAGGTGCCGGGCAGCGCCATCACGTGGGCCAGCGCGTGCTCCAGATGGCGGATCCGGTGTGGCTGGCCGAGCACCCACGGGTGCAGCGAGATCGACAGCAGCCGGCCGCCTTGCTCGCAGCTTTCGGCCAGCAGCAATTCGGCCGCGTCGATGACCTGCTGCGCCCACGAGGCCTCGCTGTGCTGGTTGTCGAGGATCACGAAGCGGTCCTCGATCTCGGTCGCCAGCGGCATCGCCCACAGGTCGCTGCCGGCGGTGTGGAAGCGGTACGGCAGTTCGTCGTTGACCCAGTCGCAGAAGTACTCGATGCCGTGCGCCTTGAGCAGTTCGGGCGTGCGCTCGGTCTCCAGCCGGCCCGGGCTTAACCAGCCGCGCACCGGCTGGCCACTGGCCGCGCGCAGCGTGTCGAGCGAGCGCTGCACGCAGGCCGCTTCTTCGGCCTCGGCCAGCCCGCCGGCATGCGGCGTGTCCATGTTCCACGAGTGCCCGATGAATTCGTCGCCACGCGCAGCGACGGCGCGGAGCAGCTCCGGCGTGCGCGCGCAGAGTTCGGCGTTGACGGCGAAGCTGGCCTTCACGCCGTAGCGGTCCAGCGCATCGAGCAGCCGCCAGACGCCGACGCGGTTGCCGTGGTCCCGCAGCGTGAAGTGGCGCAAGTCGGGGTAGGGCATGCTCATCGAGCCCGGCAGCTTCACCGGCTGGCCGGCGGGGTTCAGCGGGAAGTGCTGCAGGCTGACGTTGACCCACACCGCCAGCGTCTTGCCGCGCGGCCAGGTGACGGGCTGGCGGTCGGTGAGCATCGACCATTCGTAACGGTCATGGTCCATCCCATGACGGCGCTTCGGGTACTGCAGGTGTTCGTCGGGCAACACCATGGTCATTGGGTACCTCCGTGCTGCGCACTCCGGCGTTCGCCCTTGGGGCGGCCCGGCGGGCTCATGCTCTCCGCACCGCGATGTCCGCCAGCGCCGCGTCGTAGCCGTGGGCCAGGTAGTGCTCGGCTATCTCGCGCCCCGTCGTCACCCACACGCCGCTGTGGCCGGTGATGTACTCGAGCGCCTCTTCGAAGGCCTTCAGCCGGTGCGGGCAGCTGACCTGGTAGTTGTGGGTCGGGATGCACATCACCGTGCCCGATGCCTCGCCTTCGGCGTACAGCCGGTCGAAGGCGTCCTTGATCATCTGGCCGTAGCGCCGCGGCTCGATCTTGTTCACGACATAGACGATCGTGTCGTTCAGCTCCAGCGAGTACGGCACGCTGACGAAGCGCCGGCCGCTGCGCAGGTTCACCGGTGTCGGCTGGTCGTCGTGGAACAGGTCGCAGGTGTAGAGGCCGCCGGCTTCGGCGAACAGGTCGATCGTGACATCGCTGTGCGACAACGCCGGCGCCAGGTAGCCGGCCGGCTTGCGGCCGACCGCGCGTTCGATGACTTCCATCGACTCCACGATCATCGATCGCTCCTGCGCCTCGCTCATGCCGTAGGTGTAGCGGGTGTTGTAGATGCCATGGCTGAAGAACTCCCAGTCGCGCTCCTTGCAGAGCTCGATGATCTCGGGGTGGTGCGTGACGAGCGCGGTCGACAGGCTGATCGAGCCGCGGATGCCGTACTTGTCGAGCAGCTTCATCTGCCGCATGTGGCCGACCCGGTTGCCGTAGTCGCGGATGCTGTAGCCGGGAACGGCGGGGTACGGGTGCGGCCACGCGGCGCGCGATGGATTCTTCGGCGGGTCGAGCTCGTAGAACTCGATGTTGGGTGCGACCCAGAAGGCCAGGCGTGCACCGTTCGGCCAGCTGATCTTCGGGCGGCCGCGATAAGGCCAGTGGGCATACAGGCAGGGGTCGGCCTTCATGCGGGGGCGCCTGCCGCGGCAACGATCTGCCGGTCGAGCCAGCCGAGCGTCTCGTTCACATCCACCACGTCGGCGTATTTGAGCATCAGGTCGGTCAGGTTGGCGAAGTGGTAGCTCTCGTGCTTGTCGGCCACGCACTGCTCGGGGACGATGGTGCGGTAGCCGCGCGACAGTGAGTCGACCGCGCCGGCGCGCACGCAGCCCGAGGTGCTGCCGCCGGTGATGACGACGGTGTCGACCTGGTGCCAGATCAGCAGACTCTGCAAAGGCGTCTCGAAGAACGGGCTCGGCATGCGTTTGGTGTAGACGAGGTCGCGCCCGTGTTGCCCGGTCAACACATTGCAGCGTTCGTCGAACTGCGTGCGGCGGCTGCCGTGCTGGATGTTCTGCAGGCTGTCCGGCGTGTTCGTGCGCGTGCCCCAGACACCGGCATCCTCGGCACTGTCGGCATAGGCCACGTGGGTCCACACCACCGGCCAGCCGAGCTTGCGAAAGCGCGCCGCCAGCGCGTTGACATGGGCGATCTGGTGCGGGTCGGTCTCGTATGCGGTCTTGAATTCATCGACCTTCGTGTACGCACACTGGAAGTCGATGTTGACCAGCACCGCCTTGCGGCCGTAACCGAAGCGGGCGCGGTTCGGGTTGGCCTTGACCTCGGCCCAGATCTGGCGCGCGGTCTTGTCGCTGCGTTCCATCGTCGTTCAACCCCTTGAAGGAAACCACCACGGCGACGGCGTGCCGTCGTTGATGAGGAAGACCTGCTGGCGGTAGAAACGTTGCAGGCTCGCCGTGCCCATGCGGCTGCCGCCGAGGCCGCTGCGCTTGAAGCTCTGCTTGGCGGCGTCGTAGACCATCGCGGTGAGTGCGGCGTCGTTGATCGAGACGGCACCGCACAGCATGCGGCTGGCGATCCGGCGCGCGCGGTCGAGGTCTTGGCTGAAGACGCAGCCCGACAGGCCGTACTCGGTGGAGTTGGCCAGCGCCACCGCCTCGTCGTCGCTGTCGAAGGGCATCACGGGCAGGATCGCGGCGAAGGTCTCTTCGGTCATCACGGCCATGTCGTGGCTGGCGTTGACCAGCACCGTCGGCTCGCACCAGGCGCCGCCGCCGAGTTCGAGCACGCGGCCGCCGGTGACGGCTTTGGCGCCGCGGGCCAGCGCGTCTTCGAGATGGCGGCGCACGATCGGCTCTTGCACCGTGGCGATGATCGGGCCGATCTGGCCTTGTGCAATGTCGGGCCAGCAGTGCTTCAGCGCACCCACTTCGGCGGCCAGCAGTTCGACGAAGCGGTCGTGCACCGTCCGCTCGACGTAGCAGCGCTCGATCGACATGCAGCTTTGCCCGGCACTGCCCATGCTGCCCCAGGCCAGCGAACGTGCAGCGGTGGGCAGGTCGGCGTCGGCGCAGACGACCGCGGCATCCTTGCCGCCGAGCTCGAGGTGGGCCGGAATGAAGCACTCGGCCGCCAGCGCGGCGACGCGGCGCCCGGTCTTCACGCTGCCGGTGAAGCACAACACATCGCTGTGGCGGATCAACGCTTCGCCGGTCGAGCCGGGCCCGGTGACGAGCTGCATCACATCGGCCAGCCCGGGCACGCGGGCGATCGCGCGCTCCAGCGCCGGCACGAAGCGCGGCGTGGCTTCCGAAGGCTTGATCAACACCGCGCAGCCCGCGGCGAGCGCCGGCACCGCGTCGATCAGCGACAGGATCAATGGGAAGTTCCACGGGCCGATGATTCCGGCCAGGCCGTACGGCCGCGCGTGCTGCTCGACCAGGATGTGCGGCGTGCGCGAACGGCGCTGCGGCGGCGCGGCCAGCAAAGCCGGTGTGTCGTCGAGCCAGCGGCGCACGATGCCGATCACACCTTGCACCTCGATCACGGACTCGCTGCGCCGGCCGGTGTCGGCAGTGATCGCCGCAACCAGCGCCGGGTTCTCTGCCGCCAGCGCGTCGGCGAACGCGGCCAGCACCGCCAGCCGCTCGGCCACCGGCCGTGCCGCCCAGGCGGGTTGCGCGGCGCGCAGCGCGCGCGCGACGCCGGCCACCGCATCGGCATCGAACACCGGCATGGCGTGGTCGACCTCGCCGGTGCGGGGGTTGCGTACAGGAAGTGTGTTCATGTCGTCTGTGCAGCCGATCAGCCGCGCTGGATGATCTCGCGCGCCGCGCGTTCGCCCGACTCCATCGCCGCTTCGATGCCGCGGATGCCGGTGCCGGTGTGCTCGCCCGCGAAGTGCAAACAGCCGGACGGCACACCCAGCGCCGCAGCGTAGCGCGCGATCTGCCCCGGCGCCCAGTTGATCCACGCGCCGCCGGCCATCGGGTCGGTGTGCCAGGCCACGCGCCGCGCCAGCCGCACTGCGCCGCGTGCCGCCGGCCAGATGCGGGTCAGCTCCTCTTCAAGCAGCGCCGAAGCAGCGGCATCGTCCAGCCCATCCCAGCGCCGCGTGCCGGCGCCGTTGACCCACACCGTCAGCGTCGCCGGCTGGCCGTTGCCCGCGCGATCCTGCGGAAAGATGCGCTCGAGCGGGCCGTCGCTCCACAGGTACGGCGAGCTGCCGTCGGCTTCCCAGAACGGCGCCCGCACCGCCAGGTGCAGTTGGGTGACGCGGGCGTAAGCGGCGCCCTGCACGGCTTCGGCCAGCAGTGGCGGCAGCGCGGGTTCGAAGACGATGCCGCGCATTGCCGGCAGCGGCAGCGCGCCGACGATGAAGCGCGCCGCGTGCCGCGAGCCGTCAGTACAGCGCACCTCCGCGCCCTGCGCGGTGGCGGCCACGGCGGCGACCCGGTGGCCGGTCAGCACCTCGCTCTTCAATGCGCGGGCCATGGCCTCGGGCAGGCGCTGGTTGCCGCCGACGACGTTCTGCACCGGGCCGGGTGTCTTCACGATCTCGGCGATGTTGGCCTGCACCTGGTACAGGTTCAGCAGCGAGGTTTCGCGCAGCGTGTCGCCGTAGGCGTTGCTGGTGTCGAGCAGCTTCTGCGCGGCATCGCTCAGCCCGCGTTCGCGCAACGCGGCATCGGCGGGCGTGTCGATCGACGCCGACGCCGCGTCGCGCCAGGCGGTCACGGACTGCAACGGGTTCGGGCCGATCAGCCGGCCCAGCGCACGGTCAGGCGGCAGCGCGCGCACGCTGGCCGGCAGCGGGTTGTCGTCCGCCCCCGCCCACTCGGCCAACGTGCGGCGCCGGCCCTGCACGTGCAGCACCAGTCGGTCGTCGCGCAGCAGCGGCGAACGGGCATTGGTTTCCAACGCCAGGTCCAGCCGCGCAACCGCCGCGACGGTGCGCGTGTACGCGGCGCCGATCTGCGTGCCACCGGTCTCCGGCCGGCCGGGCAGATCGTCGAGGGTGTGGATGCGCCCGCCGATGCGCGCGGCGGCTTCGAGCACGCGCACGCGCAGGCCGGCGGCCTCCAAGTGATGCGCCGCGTTCAGCCCGGCCAGCCCGGCGCCCAGCACCAGCACATCGGCGCCCGCCGTGGCCTGCGCGCGCAGCGGGTGCAGCCAGGCGGCACCCAGACACGCGGCGCCCACCCGCAGCGCGTGGCGGCGGGTGGGCGTTCGGGGTGCAGGAACGGGGCGGGGCACGGCTGGCCCGCATCTTATTTGTCCGGACAACTTGCCGCAAGCCGGGCTACTGCCTACATGGCGCCGGGCCGGTTGCCTTGACATTCCCCAAGGGCGCTGCGATGATTTGTCCGGACAACTTCACGCCTTGCCGGAAGCGCCCATGACGACCCTGATCGTGCTCTTCAACCTGAAGGACGCGGCACGCCGCGCCGAATACGAACGTTGGGCGCGCGAGGTCGACCTGCCGACCGCCGGCGCGTTGCCGTCGGTCGACCGCTTCGAAGTGCTGAAGGCCAGCGGCCTGCTCACCGGCGGGCCCTCGCCGTACGAGTACGTCGAGATCCTGCGCATCAACGACATGGCCCAGCTTGGCCAGGACGTCGCCCTGCCGACCATGCAGCAGGTGGCGGCGCAGTTCCAGGCCTTTGCCGACAACCCGATGTTCATCGTCACCCAGCCCTTGTGATGGCACCGACGTACCCCGAGCTGCGCGGCAAGGTGGCGATCGTCACCGGTGCCGGACGCCTTGGAGGGCTGGGTGCGGCGATCGCGATGCGGCTGGCGGCCGAGGGTGCCCGCGTCGTTGTCGCCGACCTGGGCGCTGCGGCCGGGCCGCACCTGCCGGCTTCGGCCATCGGCGCCAGTGACGAGATGAAGGCGGTGCTGGCCGAGATCGTCGCGCAAGGTGGGCAGGCACTGGCGCTGCCATGCAACATGCTCGACGGCACCGCGGTCGAGCAGCTGGTCGCCGACACCGTGGCGGCCTGCGGTGGCGTCGACATCCTCGTCAACAACGCCGGCATCGGCTACCTGATGAAGCCGATCGTCGAAATGAGCCTCGACGAGTGGGACGCCGTACTCGGCGTCAACCTGCGCGGCGTGTTCGCGGCGACGCAGTCGGTGGCCCGGCGCTTCATCAGCCAGGGCCGCGGCGGTCGCATCGTCAACATCGCCAGCCAGGCGGCGAAGTCGGGCTTCCCGCACGCGGCGTCGTATTGCGCGTCGAAACACGGTCTGGTCGGGCTGACGCGGGTGGCGGCGATCGAACTCGCCGCCCACCAGGTGACGGTCAATGCGGTCTGCCCGAACCACGTCACCACGGGCCTGGGTGCGTGGCAGAACGAGTATTTCGCCAAGCTGCTTGGCAAGAGCGTCGAGCAGTATCTGGCCGAGATGCGCGCGCGCATCCCGCTCGGCCGGCCCGGGCTGCCGGCGGACACCGCGAATGCGGTCGCGTTCCTGTGTTCGGACCAGGCGCAGTACATCACCGGCGAGTCGATGAACGTCTCCGGTGGCGAGGAAATGCATTGATCACTGGCAGGCCGGCATGGTCGTGGCCGGGCGGCGCCAAGCTGGCGCTGACGGTTGTCGTCAACGTCGAGGAAGGTTCCGAATACAGCCTCGCCGACGGTGACCCGCTGCCCGAGCCGGTGGACGAGCTCGGCGTGGTGGTGAAGAAGCCGGTGCGCATGCACGGCAACGAGTCGAACTACCGCTACGGCATCGAAGAAGGTGCCGAGCGGATCCTGGCGCTGCTGCATGAGCACGGTGTCGCCGCGACGTGGACCGCGGCCGCCGTGGCCCTGGAACGTGCGCCGAAGCTGGCCGCGGCCATCCGCGAACGAACCAAGACCGTCGGCGACGAGGTCTGCGCGCACGGCTGGCGCTGGGTGCACCAGTTCCGTATGAACGAGGCCGACGAGCGGGCCTTCATCCGCAAGGCCGCCGACAGCATCGAAGCCAGCACCGGGCAGCGGCCGGCCGGTTGGCTGTCGCGCTACCTGCACACGGGGCACACGCGCCGCCTGTTGCAGGAGGAGGGCTTCCGCTATCACATGGACGACTACAGCGCCGACACGCCGTTCTGGGCGCCGGTCGAAGGCAGTGCCCAGCCGATGCTGGTGCTGCCCTACGCGCTGGACAGCAACGACATGAAGATGTGGCTGGCACCGGCGTACACCCCCGCGATGTGGCTGCAGTACGCCTGCGACAGCTTCGACTGGCTGCTCGCCGAGGGGCATTCGGCTTGTTATGCCGACCGGCCGCGGATGATGTCGCTGGGCCTGCACCTGCGCATCATCGGCCGGCCCGGTCGCATCGGCGCGCTGCGGCGTTTCTTTGAACATGTGCAAGGCGCGGGGGTTGCCGGGGGCGTCTGGATCACGACCCGGCGCGCGGTCGCGGAGCACTACGCCGCGAACGTGCCGATGCCGGGGCAGGCGCAGCCATGAGCATCGTCCGACAAGCCCGCTCGTTGCTGTTCGTGCCGGGCAACCGGCCCGAGCGTTTTGCCAAGGCCGCAGCGGCCGGCGCCGACCTGGTGTGCATCGACTTCGAAGATGCGGTGCCGGCTGCTGAACGGCCCGCAGCGCGCGCGGCGGCGATCGAACACCTGGCTACGCTGGATGCCGGGCACCGCGTCGGCGTGCGCTGCAACCGCCTGGGCACGGCCGATGGCCTGCGCGACGTGCTGGCGTTGGCCGATGCCGCGGCCAAGCCGGCCTTCGTGATGTTGGCCAAGACCGAAAGCGCCGAGCAGATCGCCCTGCTGGCCGGCCACCTGAGTGGCACGCCGCTGGTCGCGCTGATCGAAAGCGCGCGCGGCATTCAAGCCGCGGGCGAGATCGCCGGGTCGCACCCGCAGTTGCATGCGTTGATGCTGGGCGGCGCGGACCTGTGCGTCGAACTGGGCTGCGAATTGGCGTGGGAGCCGTTGTTGCACGCGCGCGCCACGCTTGTTGCTGCCGCTGCATTGGCCGCATCCGCCAGGCTCGGCCTGCTCGACGTGCCCTGGCTCGATGTCGCTGACCCTGAAGGCGCCCGTAGCGAAACGGCCCGCGTCGCTGCGCTCGGCTTCACCGGCAAGGCCTGCATCCACCCGTCGCAGATTGCCGCGGTGCATGCCGGCTTGGCGCCCGCGCCCGAAGCGCTGGAGCGCGCGCGCCGCGTCATGGCCGCGGCCGGCGCGGCCGGCGCAGATGCCGCGGCGGTGCTGGTCGATGGCCACCTGGTCGACCGGCCGGTGATCCTGGCCGCGCAGCGGCTGTTGACGCGCGCGGTCCGCTGATCCGAAGACCGATTTCTCGAACGAGCAAGCACCCATGGTCCAGAACATCAAACAGGTCGGCGAGCACCGCTACCGCGAAAGCTTCGGCCGCCACTACGAAGACTTCCATGTCGGCGACATCTACGAACACCGGCCCGGCCGCACCATCAGCGAAGCCGACAACACCTGGTTCACGCTGTTGACGATGAACACCCACCCGATGCACTTCGATGCCGAATACGCGAAGGCCAGCGAGTTCGGCCGCTGCATCGTTTGCAGCCCGTTCACGGTGGCCTTGATGGTCGGCATGAGCGTGACCGACGTCTCGCAGAAGGCGATCGCCAACCTGGGCTGGGACGAGATCAAGCTCACCCACCCGCTGTTTGCCGGCGACACGCTGACGGCTGAAAGCGAAGTGCTCGACAAACGCGTATCGGCTTCGCGCCCGGGCGCCGGCCTGGTCAGCGTCAAGACCACGGGCTTCAACCAGGACGGTAAGGTGGTGTGCCATTTCAAGCGCACCATGCTGATCGCCAAGCAGGGCCACAGCGTCGAAGACAAAGTGGGGTATTGAAATGGCCTCATCGATTTGGACCCCTGAAGACGAAACCGCCATCCTCGACAGCATCGGCAACTGGGTCGAGAAAGAGGTGCGCCCGGTGGCGCGGAAGTTCGACCAGGCCGACGAGTACCCGCATGCGCTGGTCGAGCAGATGAAGGAGCTCGGCCTGTTCGGCGCGACCATTTCGCAGGAGTACGGCGGCCTGGGCCTGCCGGCGCGCACCTACGCCAAGATCGTCATCAAGGTCGCCTCGGCGTGGATGGCGCCCAGCGGCATCTTCAACTCGCACCTGATCATGGCCAGCGCGATCGAGCGCTTCGGCACCGCTGAGCAAAAAGCCGAGTTCCTGCCCAGAATGGCCACCGGCGAGTTCCGTGGCGGCATCGGCTTGACGGAACCTAATGCCGGAAGTGATCTGCAGGCGATCCGCACCGTGGCACGCCGTGAAGCGACAAGTTCGGGCGACGACTACGTCATCAACGGCTCGAAGACCTGGATCACCAACAGCGGCAACGGCCACGGCATCCTGCTGCTGGTGAAGACCGACCCCGAGGCGATTCCACGCCACAAGGGCATGAGCCTGTTCATCGCCGAGAAGGGCGGGCCGAACGGCAAGGGCTTCGTCGTCAGCAACAAGATGAAGAAGCTCGGCTACAAGGCCATCGACAGCTGCGAGCTGAGCTTCGACGACTACCGCATCCCGGCCACGCGCCTGGTCGGCGGGGAGGAAGGGCGCGGCTTCGCCCAGATTGCCGGCGGGCTGGAACTGGGCCGCATCAATGTTGCTGCACGGGGCTGCGGCATCGCCCTCGGTGCGCTCGAACTCGCGGTGCGCTACGCGCAAGAGCGCAGCGCTTTCGGCAAGCCGATCTGCGAGCACCAGGCGATCCAGCTCAAGCTTGCGGAAATGGTGACGAAGGTCGAAGCCAGCAAGCTGTTGATCGAACACGCCGCGCGCAAGTACGACGCCGGCGAGCGCTGCGACATGGAAGCGGCGATGGCCAAGTTCCACGGCAGCGAGGCAGGCGTGTTCTGCGCCGGCGAGGCGATGCGCATCTTCGGCGGCTACAGCTACAGCACCGAGTACGAGATCGAGCGCTACTACCGCGACGCGATGCTGATGTGCATCGGCGAAGGCACCAACGAGATCCTGCAGACCATCATCGCCAAGCAGTTGATCGCGCGGAACCCGGCATGAACATGACGACCCCGGAGCGGCCTGCGGCCGCCGCCCCTCAAGGGGCAACGCCAGTGGCCCGGCAAAGCCGGTTCCGCGGCGTTTGCTTGATGGCAGGCAGCCACTGATGCACCTCCCTCTGTCTGGCGTGCGGGTTCTCGCCGTCGAGCAGTACGGCGCCGGGCCGTTCGGCAGCCTGCATCTCGCCGACCTGGGTGCCGAGGTCATCAAGATCGAGCCGCCGGGCAGCGGTGACGTAAGCCGGGCGACCGGCCCGCACTTCCTGGGCGACAACGACAGCCAGTTCTTCCAGGTCTTCAACCGCAACAAGAAGAGCGTGGTGCTCGACCTGAAGTCGGTGCAGGGCCGCGCCGACTTCCACGCACTGGTACGTACCGCCGACGTGCTGCTGGAGAACCTGCGCGGCGACCAGGCCGGCAAGCTCGGCCTCACGCACGAAGCGCTGGCCCAGCACAACCCGCGCATCGTCTGCGGGCACCTGAGCGCCTACGGCCGCGACAACGAACGCGCCGCCTGGCCGGGCTATGACTACCTGATGCAGGCCGAATGCGGCTGGATGGCGCTGACCGGCGAGCCCGCAGGTCCACCATCGCGTGCCGGCCTGTCGCTGGTCGACTACATGAGCGGCGTCACGCTCGCGGTCGGCCTGCTGGCCGCGCTGGTCGGCGCGATGAAGACCGGCCGTGGCCGCGACGTCGACGTCAGCCTGTTCGACGTCGCGCTGTTCCAGCTGACCTATCCCGCCGCGTGGTACCTCAACAGCGGCGCCGGGACGACGCGCCAGCCGCGCTCGGCGCACCCGGCCACGGTGCCGTGCCAGTTGTTCCCCACTGCCGACGGCCAAGTGTTTTTGATGTGCATGACGCCCAAGTTCTGGGACCTGCTCGTCGCCGAGCTGGACGAACCCGCGCTGCGCGAGCCGCGCTTCGCCAGCATCGCGCTGCGCCGCGAGCACAAGACCGAGCTGATCCCGCTGCTGGACGCACAGTTCGCGCGCCGCAGCACCCAAGCGTGGCTCGACGCACTCGCCGGCAAGCTGCCGATCGCGCCGGTGCACGACCTGGCGCAGGCACTCGACAGCGGCTACGTCGCACGCCAAGGGCTGCTGCAAGCCACGCCGCATCCGGCAGCGGCTGGCTTGCGGCTGCTGGCAAGCCCGATCAAGCTCGACGGGGTACGACTGCCCGGCCGCGCCTGCTCGGCGCTGGGCTCGGATACGCAGGCGCTGCTTGGTGCGCTGGCGCCAACAAGGGGTGATTGAATGCGTGGGCTGCAAAACCCGCGACCTTCTTGAACCCGAATCGGACAGCCCAACCCCATGACCTGGATCGTCACCGGCGCCAGCCGCGGCTTGGGCCGCCACCTGGTGCTGCAACTCGCTGACCGCGGTCACCGCGTGCTGGCCATCGCGCGCGACGCGGATCGGCTGCAAGCGCTGGCGGCGACGAACCATGAGCGCATCGTGCCGCTGCCGCTGGATCTGGCCGACGCCGGCGCCATCGCGCCGACGGTGGCGCGTGCCCTCGCCGCCGAGGTGCACGTCAGCGGCCTCGTCAACAACGCCGGCATCGGTGCGTACAAGCCGCTGCTGGAGCACACCGAGGCCGAGTCGCTCGCCATCGTGCAAGTCAACTTTGGCGCCGTCGTCCAGCTGTGCCACGCCGTGCTGCCGCGCCTGTTGGCTCAGAAGAACGGCCACATCGTCAACGTCGGCAGCGATCTCGGCCGCCGGCCGCTGGCCAACATGGCGGTCTACAGCGCGACCAAACATGCGCTGGCGGGTTTCTCGCACTCGCTGCTGCGCGAGGTGAAGGGCGCGGGCGTCAAGGTCAGCCTGGTCAACCCGGGCATCATCGACACCGACTTCGGCGCCCAGGATGGCGAGACACTCGAAGGCACGCGCGGGGAGAGCTGGAGCCTGCGCCCGCAGCACCTGGCCGCGCTGATCGTGCAGGTGATCGAGCAGCCGGGCTACACGGTGGTCGACGAGATCAGCGTGCACCCGCTGCAGCAGGGCGAGTACTGAGGGCGCCAAGCTCGGCGACGGCGACGGCGACGGCGACGGCGCTGGCTGCGAGCGGGTGACCGGGCTTGCCGATTGGCCGTTCAGGCCCCTGATGCTGCGGACCCAGCGGCAAACCCGGCACGTTCGGCACGTTTGGCATCTCCGCCTACGACGGCTCGCGCCGGCGTCGGGCTGCGTCGATGTGACCTCAGCGCTACAAATGGGCCATCGTCGGCGTACAGCCGACGCTCCACCCGAGGCATACCCATGAACGTCAAGCATCCCCTGTCGATCCTGGCGCTGGCCGTCGCTGCGGCGCTGCCCCTGGCTGTCCTGCCGGCCGCCGCCCAGACGCCGACCACGATCTCGTCGATCGGCGTTGAGCAGGTCAGAAGCCTGGCCGCAGGCAAGGCGCTGCAGTTCACCATCAACGCCACGCCGGACGCCGACGTCAGGTTGCAGATTGCAGGCGCGACGGCCGAGTTGCTGATGGCCGAAATACGGCCGGGCGTTTACGAAGGCACCTACACGATCCGTGCCCGCGACCGCCTGACCTCAAGCAGCCTGGTGACCGCCCATGTCGCCAAGGACGGCCAGAAGAGCAGCGCCACGCTCGGCCGCTCGTTGGTGATTGGCGCTGCCGCGCCGTTGGCGCCGGCGCAGATTGCATCGTTCGACGTAACCGCTCCGGACCGCGTGCGCCCCGGCGACGAACTGAATTTCTCGCTGATCGGCACCCCGGGCAGCCAGGCTCGGGTGACGGTGCGTGGGGTTGCCAAGCCGATCGCATTGACGGAAACCAGCAGCGGCCTCTACGAGGGCACCTACGTCATGCGGCGCCAGGAACGGTTAGGCAGCGCGTTGCTGGCCAATGCCTACCTGGTGAACAACCGGCGTGAGACCAGCCAGCGCTTCGAACGTACGCTGGTGGTCGGCGCCAACGACGGCGGCAACAACGGCACGCGCGTCGCGCAAGTGGCCTGCGCCAACTGCGGCCGGGTCGAGTCGGTGAACAAGATCGAAGTAAAGGACGGGTCCTCGAACGCCATCGGTACGGTTGCCGGTGGCGTGCTGGGTGCCGTCATCGGCAACCAGGTCGGTGGCGGCCGGGGCAGGGACGTCGCCCGCGTCGTCGGCGCGATCGGCGGTGCCTACGCCGGAAACCGCGTCCAGAACAACATGGACAAGAACGAGGTCTACCGTGTCACCGTGCGCCTGACTGGCGGTACCACGCAGAACTTCGACTATCCCGACGACCCGGCCGTCGCCATCGGCACGCGGGTCAAGATCGAAGATGGGTTGCTGATCAGGTTGTGATCGGCCGCGGTCAGGCAAAGGGCCTGCGTGGCCGGGTGTCGTCGGCTCCGGGGCGGGTGACCTCGCCCGGGTCGCCGGCCCATACCGCTATGGCCGTGTAGTTGTCCTGCCGTGGGCGTCGCTGCGCCTCGATATGCCCGCGCATCGCATCCAGCCAGGCCTGTGGCGACAACGCTTCGGCCAGCGTGCGGGCCAGCAACGCGTCGTCGAAATGGTCCCACCAGCCGTCGCTGCACAGCAGATAGGCGTCGCCTTCCATCAGCTCCACCGGCCGCGCCACGGTGTGCGGCTCGACCTCGCCTTCGATGCCCAGGGCGGCGATGAGCTGGTTCTTCTGCGGGTGGGTCTGCATCTGCTCCGGCGTGATCAGCCCGGCCTGCAACAGCCGCTGCACCACGCTGTCGTCGCTGGTAACGACATCGGTATAGCCATGGCGGATGCGGTACAGCCGCGAATCGCCGACATGCGTCCAAAGGGCGTGCTCGGCCTCGGGGTCGATCCACAGAACGACCACCGTGCAGTGCATGCGCGATTCGGGCGCGTCGCTGTCCTGGTGGTGTGTCAACTCGTCGTGCGCAAGGTAGACCGTGCGCGTCAGGTTGCTCGGCGAAAACGCCACGGCGTCGTCGCGCAGCATGCCTTCGATGCGCTGCACCGCACGCGCTGCCGCCTCGGCGCCGCGCTTGTGGCCACCGGCACCGTCGGCCAGCACGGCGTAGCAGCCGTTGCGCGCCACGCCCAGCCGCAAGTCGTCTTCGTTGTGGTTGCGCGCGCCCTTGTCGCTGCAACTGGCCATCTGGATGCGGATCATGGGCGGCTAGCCGGTCGGCCCCGGTGCGGGTGCCAAGGCCGCACGCGAATTGCGCTTGAGCTGCGCCACCTGCTGTTCGTAGGCCGCCAGGAAGGCCTTGCCGAAGAGGGCATGGAAGTCGTCCTGGGCTTCGTCGCGGATGGTGCCCTGGTGCTGCAGGTACAGGTCCCACAGGCGGGCCTTGCGCGCGCCGGGCAATACGCTGTCGAGCACCGACTTGGAACTGAGCTTGGTCTCCAGCTGTTCGGGCGCGAAACGGTCGAGCACGCCTTCGAGTGCGGCGCGCATGCCGGCCACGCTGCCGATGCTGTGGCCGACCAGGTCCTGCATCGCGTCTTCCATCGCCGCCGGGCCTTCGAGAAAGCCGCGCAGGCTGGGTTGCAGCAAGGCTTCGAGCGCCGACTGCGCATCGGGCGAAAACTTCAGCGGGTTGTTGTTGCGTGCCTGGATCACCGTCACGTTGGCTCGCATCTCGTGGCGGGTGCTGGTACGCACGGCCATCAGGCGCAAGCTGCCGTCGACCGCGCTGCGCAGGATGCGGCCGATGTCGCGCAGCTGGGCTTCAACCCCGGCCGCCGGCAGCGGCAGGTTGAGGCCGGCGCCTTGGCACAGCGCGGCCCAGAGTTGCACGGCTTCCGGCGTGTCGGGGGCCGAGGGCGGCCGTGGCTCGGGCCGGGGCGGTGGCGCAGGCGCCTGGGCCAGCGGGACCACGGGTGGGGGTGCCAGCGGCGGCGGTGGTGATGCCGCCGGCGGTGGTGACGGAAGGGGGCGTGCCTCAGGCAACGGCGCCTGGGCCGTTGCCGCCGGCGCTATCGCTTCTTGCGGCAGCGTGCGCAGGCGCGGTGGCGCAAACGCCGCGTTGAGCGCGGGTACATGGTCGGGCTCGGCGTGCGCCGCGGCGGCTGCCGGGGGCGCCCCGCCGAACAGCGCTTCGAACGGGTCCGCCGACACGGCGGGTGCGTCGGGCAGCGCCGTGCCGCCGGCTGCGCCGGGGCGCGCCGGGGGCGCGCCCGCCATGAAGTTGGCCAACGGGTCGCCGCCACCGGCCGCGCCACCGCCCAGGTCGAACATCGCGTCGATCGATGACGGCGCTGCCGCCGGCATCAGCGCCGCAAAGGGATCGGTGGCTGCGAATGGCCCTGAAGGCGCCGGGCCCGGCAGGCTGGCGAAAGGATCGAAGTGTTCAGGCAGCCGCGCGACCGTGCCCGGCATCGCGCGCGGGCGCTCGAAGGCCGGCGACGCGGCGGGCACGCCGGCCGGCGGTGGCAGCAGGTTGGCGAACGGGTCGAGGACGGCTGGCGCTGCGCTCTTCGATGGCGCCAAGGCGCGTGCCGGCGGCGGCTGAAACGCATCGAAGTCGGCACTCTGTGGGGGGGCGACCGGCGTGCCGAACAGGTCGGCGAAGGGGTCGGCGGAAGGCGCGGCCTGGGTGGGTAGCGGCGGAGGTGGGGGCGGGGCCAGCAGCGCCGCCGGCACCCCTGACGCGGCCGGTACAGCAGCAGGCGGTGGCGCGGGTGCAAATAGATCCGCAAAGGGGTTGTCCGCTGCAGTCGGGGTCGGCGTGGCCGTTCGCGGAACGGGGGTCAGGCCACCAAGTGTGGCGGGGCCCACGGCGCCCCCGGTCGAAGCATTCGGATCGGCCAGCATGGCGCGGCCTCGCGTCACGTCCAGCGCCGCGCTCTGCGTGCGGCTGTCCACCTGCAACAGGTAGCCGCCGATGCGGACCTCGTCACCGTGGCCGAGCGGCGCGGTGTCGCCGCGCGCCAGCGTGCGCCCGGCAACCGTGATCGGGTTGGCAGCACCCACGTTGCGGATGACGAAGGCGTTGCCGCTGGCCACCACCTCGGCCTGCAAGCGCGAGATGTGGCGCTCGGGGTCGGGCAGCGCCATCGTGTTGTGGTCGGCGCGGCCAATGGTGCCGCCGCGGCCGTCGAAGTGCGCCGTGATCGGCTGCGACAGCGGCTGGTCGTTCAGCGATACAGCCAGCAGGGTGAGCGTCATGGGCGCGGCGGGGCCGAGGTTGTTGGGGCACGGGCAAGCGGGTGTCGGTGCCCCGTCCTGCTGATGTGCGTACGGCGGGCGATCGTCGGCGGCGGCCGCAGGCGCGCCAATCAACCAAAGTCACGCGCACTACGACCGCGTCGCTGACGGGACACCCGGCCCCCAAGGGAGGGGCGTTGTACGGGACAATGACTGTGACAATGCGCAACGTGATGAAGACTGCCGAACTCCCCACCCGTGCGCGGGGGCCGCGGCGCATCGGCCCTGGCCCCGCCGCCGCTGGCCTGGCCACCGTGCTGGCTGCGCTGCTGGCCGGCTGCGCGGCTCCACCGGCCCGCGACGCTGCCACGGCCACCGCTACGCCTGCCACCGACACCCGCCCGGCTGCACCGGCACCCGCGCCGACGACCGCCCCAGCAGCCGTCGAGCCCGCCCCCGTGGCGATGAGCCCGCAAGACGCGCAACGCACGCTGGCCAATGCGCTGGACCAACTCCAGGCCGGCCAGGAAGACGCTGCCGAGGCCGAGTTGAAGCGTTTGCTGCAATCAGACCCCAGCAACCGGCTGGCGCAGAGCCTGCTGCGGCAAATCAAGGAGGACCCGCAGGCGCTGCTGGGCCGCGAATCCTTTGCCTACCGGGTCCAGCCGGGTGAATCGTTGTCGCGCATCGCGCAACGTTTCCTGGGCGACGTGCACCTGTTCTACGCGCTCGCGCGCTACAACAACATCAAGGTGCCGAAGACGCTGGCGGGTGGCCAGACCATCCGTGTGCCGGGCAAGGCCCCGCCGCCCGGCGCGAACGCAACGAGCCCGGCGCCCGCGCCGGCGGTTGCACCACCACCGCCGAGCGCTGCCGCCACCCCGCCCGCGCCCCCGCCGAAGGCCGAACCTGTACCCGAGAGCCCCGAAGCCGCTGCCGCCCGTGCCAAACGCGAGACCCAGGCCAAGGTGGCCCGGCTGACGCGCGAAGCCCGCGCCGCCTATGCCAAGCAGGATTTGGACGGCGCGCTGCGCAGTTGGGACGCGGTGCTCGAGACCGAGCCCGAGAACCGCAATGCGCTGCTCGAGCGGCAGAAGGTGCTCGACCTGAAAGAGAAGCTGCGCAAGGTCAAGTGAGGTTGCGCGCAACGGCCACGCCTGGCCCGCTCGGCAGCGCCGTCCCAGCGCGCCCGAACCCAAGGCCTGCTGCACGTCGATGACGAACGGGGCGGTTTAGATACCGGCTGACGCGGCGGGGCCGTCGACCACCTTGAGCGGCAGTCGGGCGGCATTGCGGGCGTCGCGCGCCAGCCTCTCCGCCGCCAACTGCAAAATGTAAAAACCGAACGTGGGGTTCTGGAAATACATCTGCCGGACTTCGTCGTAGGTCATCAGCAAAACGGAGCCATCCTGCTCGCACACCACCGTCTGCGTCCGTCGTTGGTGTTTCAGGATCAGACCCAGCTCCCCGAATACCTCGCCTTTGCCCAACGCCACATTCGCCTCGACCGCGCGAAACAGCCCGCTCATGGCGAACAGAACTTCTCCGGCTTCGTCACCTTGGCGAAACAGCACGTCGCCAGCCCGAACGGCGCGGCAACGCGTGAAAGGTTTGAGCCAGTCGACGGAGAAGCCGCCTGACGAGGCCGCTGCGATCTGGCGCGTCAAGCACAACAACTGCCGCAGCCGCCAGGCGTTCAACGGCAGCAGCGTGAGGTGAAGCAGCAGCACCGGGTAGACGTGGCCCAGCGCGCCATACGCGATGAATGCCAGGTTGGCGGCGAGACCCATCACGCGCAGGTGAAGCATGGTCTTCATCGAGAAGGTGCCCAGCGTCAACAGTGCGCCGGCATAGCCGAACGCATCCATCCATTCCATAGCGCACCTCTCCGTGTCTCCAACCCGCGTCTCTCGGGGCAGCCCTGCGCGCGGCTGACGCGCAGGGTCCGGCGACGATGTCTTTTATTCGGTTTACCGGGCCTTGCTGGCCTCTGGCACTTTCGGCTTCGTCTTGCGCTCGTCTGGCGGCGGCACGGCTGCCATCGGCTCTTTTTTCGCGGCGTCCTTCAACAGCTTCAGGCGTGCTGCGGCGCGGTGGTGGGCGGGGTCGGTGGCCACGGCGCGTTCCAGCGCGTCGATGGCGGCGGCACGGTCGCTGGCGGCCAGCGTGTCGGCGCGTTTGACGTACAGGTCGGCCAGCAGGCGCTTGGCGCCGGCATCGGCGTTCGGGCCGGTGGTGATCGGCCTCAGTACCGCGATCGCGCCGTCGATCTCGCCCTGGTTGGCCAGCATGCTGGCGTGTTCGACCTCGTTGCGTTCGGCGCTGACGGCGCTGGTTGGCGTGCCCGTTGCGGGCGTACCCGCCGGTGCTGCTGCGGTGTCGGGGCGCCGCATCAGCGTGTAGCGCGATACTTGGCCCAGGTGCTGGCGGCGCACGCGGTCACGTTCGATGGCGCGAAGGGCCTCGCCTGCTTCGATGTGGGCAGGCACGAAGGACAGCGCCTCGATGTACAGGCGCACCGCGCCGTCGGTGTCGCCGCGTTGCAGTGCCAGCTTGCCACGGGCGCTGCGCTCGGCCGCCGCCGCGGTGGCGGCCTGGCGTGCTTCGGCCAGGCGCTGGGCGATCCCGGCGTCGCGCGGGTTCAACGCCAGCAACACCTCCCAGGCCCAGGCGGCTTCCCGCCACAGGCCCTGGCGGCTGGCGGCGGCAGCGGCTTCGCGCTGGCGTTGCTCGAAGGCCTCCAGGGGCGGGGCCCAGGGGTCGCTGGCCGTGGGCTGCACCGGCTCGGCCGCGGGCGGCGCGGCGGGCGGCGCGCTCGAGCGGCTGGCGCACCCGGCCAGCCACGCCAACGACGCCATGAGGGCGGCGGCGGCCAGCCCACGCGCCCGGCCCGACTTCACGGCTTGCCCAACGGCCGGCGCACTTGCAGCCGGGCCTTGAAGTCTTCGAGGTCGTGGTCGCCGAAGATCATCGTCCGGCGCAGCATCAGGGGGTGCGAGAAGAACGGGTTGCCGCCGGGGTTGACGGTGACGCCCAACTCCTGTTCGGCCTTGCCCATCGTCTCCAGGACCAGCTCGTTGGCATCGCCGAAGGGGTAGGCGAAGTGGCGCACGCGCACGCCTTGCAGCCGCTTTTCCAGCAGCGCGCGCGGCTGGCGCACCTCGCTGTCGATGGCGCTGCGGTAACTGGTTTCGGTCTCGCCATTGCGGCGCTCGATCAGGTTGCGGTGGCTCTTGCTGTGCGACTGGATATCGATCACCTCCGACGACGCCATCTCCTGCAACTGCGCCCAGCTGAGGCCATCGCGGGCGCCGATGAAGTCCGAATAGACAAACAGCGTCGCCGTGAAGCCGTACTTCTTCAGCAGCGGGAAGGCGTAGCGGTAGACCGACTCGTAGCCATCGTCGATGGTGATGACGACCGACTTCGGCGGCAGCGCCTGGCGGCCGCTGAGGAACCCCGACAACTCGGACAGCCGCAGCACGCGCCAGCCGTTTTTCGCCAGCCAGTCGAGCTGCTGCTCGAAGCGATCCGGCGCCACCACCATCTTCGAGTTGCCGCCACCGAAGCGGTGGTAGCAGAGGATCGGTACGGTCTGCAAACCGTCGGCCGTGGCACCGATCGGGTTGATGGCGGCCAGCGGCACGATCCACGGCGCGTCGGTGCGCAGCCCGCCGCGCGGCCTTTCGATGGCCGGGTTGGCTTCGGCGATCTGCCAGGCGCGGTCGGCACTGCCGATCAAGCGCGCGGCCACGGCCTCGGGCGTATCGCCAAGGGCCGGCAGGTAGACGATGAGTCGCTCGCCGCGGCCGGCGATGTCGCCCATCGCGCCCGGTTGGCTCCCCTTGGGCACGACGCGTGCAGGCGCAGCTGCCGGCGCGGCAACGGCTTTTGCGGGCGCCGGTGCCTCCGCCTCGCGCCGACCGCTGGCGCAGCCGGCAAGGCCGGCCAAGCCGACGATCCAGCCGGCTACCACCCCGACGCGCACCGTCACGGCTTCCGGGCGCTGTTCGCGGGAACGCCCGGCGCCACAGGGCCGCCGGGCGCGATCGTCGGTGGCAAGGTCGGCGGCATGGCCGGTGAGCCCGGGTCGCGTCGTTGCAGCGCTGCGGCCATGTCGTCGAAGGCCTGGAAGAGCTGCCCGAACTCGTCGTTGCGCTGCTCGCCGATGCGGTGGTCGAAACGGCCCTTGCCGATCTCGGCCATCGACTCACCGACCAGCCGGATCGGCTTGGCAAACCAGTTGGCGACGAAGTACATCGCGATCGCCACCGCCAGCACGGTGACGACGGCCAGCACCACCATCAGCGAGATCGACAGGCGTGCCACCGCCGTCAGCGGCCCCTCGGGGATTCCGAGTGCCACGCGGCCGACCTGCTTGCCCTGGAACAACACCGGCGTCTCGAAGCCGAGCACGCCCTGGTCCTGCGCTTCGTAGCGTGTCATCGCGGCGCCGGTGGCCACGCCCTCGACCTTCTCGCCCAACGCGCGGTACGGCTGGCCGACCAGCGCCTGCTGGCTCGACACCCGCACCTGCCCCGTCGTGTCGACCACCGAGATGCGCTCGAAGTTGCGCGTCTTCATGATCTCCTGCACCGCGACGTCGACGCTGTCCCAGTCTTCGCCCAGCACGTTGGCGGCGTTCTGCGCCGCGATGAACCGCGCCAGTGAAGCACCGTAGTCGGTGACCTGGCCCATCATCGCCGCGTACTGGCGCTGGGTGACGATGGCGGTGGTGATGCCCATCACGACGGCGACGATCAACGCCATCGTTGCCGCCCACTTCACCCGCAGCGGCACGATCCGTGGCTTGTCGCGCTCGCGGGCCTGCTCGTCGAGCTCGCCCAGCAGCTTGATCAGCGCGTCGGCCAGTTCCTTGCCCGACTGGTAGCGCTGCGCCGGTTGTTTGGCCAGGCAGCGGTCGACGATACGGCGCAGCGAAGCGGGGATGTCCGGGCGCTTGGTGGTCAGCGGCGGCGGGTCTTCGGTGGCGATCTTGGTCGCCACCGCGACCAGGCTGTCGCCGCGGAACGGGCGCTCCCCGGCCAGCATCTGGTACAGCACGATGCCGGCGCTGAACAGGTCGGAGCGGCCGTCGACCTTGTCGCCGCGGGTCTGCTCGGGCGACATGTATTGCGGCGTGCCCATCACCGCGCCGACCATCGTGCGCTGTTCGCCGCCCGTGTCGTCCATGTGGGCAATGCCGAAGTCGGCGACCTTGATGGTCTGCTTGTCCGCCAACAGCATGATGTTGCCGGGCTTGATGTCGCGGTGGACGATGCCCCGGGCATGCGCGTATTCGAGTGCACGCGCCAGTTGCAGGCCCATCACCACCACCTGCCGGATCGGCAGCGTGCGCGTCTTGTCCAACGTGTCGGACAGTGGCGCGCCTTCGATCAGTTCCATCGCCATGTACGGCCGGCGTTCGATCTCGCCGACGTCGTGCACGACGACGATGTTCGGATGCGACAACCCCCCAGCGGCACGCGCCTCGCGCAAGAAGCGCATGCGGCACTCGTCGTCTTCGCACAGCGAGGCGTGGAGGAACTTGATCGCCACGTCGCGGCCGATCTGCGGGTCGTGCGCGCGGTAGACGGTGGCCATGCCGCCACGGCCCAGGCGGCTCTGGATGAGATAGCGGCCGACCTGGCGCTGCTGCACTTCAGGCCCGGTGGCGCGGCTGCCGTGGGGCAGCGTGCTGCCCTCGGCGGCTTGAGACGACGGGGCCGATGCCTGCGCCCCGGCCTGTCGCGGCGCGGTCGGCATAAAGGTCTCGGCGCCATCTTGCTGGCTGGGGCGGGTGTAGTGCTGGGTCGGCGGGTCGGCGGCCGAGCTGCTGTCGGGGCTGTCGGCCCGGCCGGGCATCGGCCGCAGGTTCAAGGTCAGGTCGGCGGGCAGCGCGGTCGACGTCATCGGCTGAGCGCCCGCGGCGCCACCCCCATTCGGCGCAGCGGCGTCACCACTCTTGGCCGCCAGCCTGGCGGCCATCGCGGCAGAAATCGGCACCGCAGTCACCGAATCGAGATCCCGGCGCAGGCTGGTTGTTTCGAGTTTGTCGCGGGCGCGGCGCTCGGCATCGGCGGCGGCCAGCTGCTGCGCCAGGTGCTGGTTCATCTTCGCCTCGCTGGGCGTGATGATCACCTGCGTCGCCTCGGGGTCGGCCGCAGTCAACGGCGGCGCGATGCTCGGTATCTCGGGCGGGGTGGCAGCGGCGGCAGGCGGGGTGGACGGTCCGGGGGGAGACGGAGGCTTGGTTTCGCTCATGGCCACTGGCGTGCTCTCAGGTGGCCGAAGTGTCGCACCTTCAGTCGCCCCCACCACCCGTTCCGATGTGCCAACGGTGGCCACAACCGCGGCAACGTACGCGCACTGATTCACCGCTGGCGTCGGACTCTTCCAGTTCGAGCCGTCCGTAGGCCTTGCAGCCTGCGCAGTCGGCCTGGTTGGCGACCGCTTCAGCCGAGGCCAGCAGGAACAGGTAACGCCGCAGCGCCCACAGGCCGAGCATCACGCAGAGGCCGATCGCGACGATGTCGATGGCTTGGTCGGACCAGTCGCGGAAACTCACCAGCGCTTCGAAAGCAGCGAAGATGCCGATCAGGCAGCAGAAGGTCAGCGCCAGATGGGCGTGGCTTTGCAGCAGCTGGCGTTCGTACCACTTGCGAAAGCCGTGCTTGCGGATGCCTTCGGCCAATGTCATGGGAGCCCTTCGCCCGTCGAGTGCGCCGGGCGATCCCTCGCGGGGATGCGGGCCCGCTTGGGGCGGCCCGGCGCTCGGCCCGCTGTCCCCTGCCCGTGCATCGTGTCACATCGATGCCAGCTTTGCTTCCAGCGCGGCAGCACGCGCGGCGTGAATGGCTTGGCCGATGGCGGGCCCCTGTTGTCCGCTGGCTGAAGCCGCTGCGGCAATGGCCGCGGTATCCACAGCAAGCGCCGCGGCCAGCAGCGGTGGCAGCCGGGTGGCCGGTTCGTAGGGCTGGTTCTCGCGGCCGGTGCGGCCGCGCGCGTCGCACGCGCAGGCTTGCAGCAGCAGCGCGAAACGGTCTGGCCGGCGCAGCCCGTCGCAGCGCTCGAAGAGGCGCAGCAACGCCGCCGCGCCGAGCGTGCCGCTGCCATGCACGTTGCCGTGTTCGCGGGCCACGACATCAGCGAGTTCGCGGCACTCGGTGGGCACGCGCAGGCGGTCGGCCATGGCCTTGGCGAGCTTCGCGCTGCGGCCTTCGTGCCCGTGGTGGCGCGGCCACTCTTCGCGCGGCGTGGCGCCCTTGCCGAGGTCGTGGCAAAGGCAGGCCCAGCGCACGGCCAGCGGCGCGTTGACGCGCGCGCATTGGTCCAGCACCAGCAACAGGTGGATGCCGGTGTCGACCTCGGGGTGGTGCTCGGGGCGCTGTGGCACGCCCCACAGGCGGTCGACTTCCGGCAGCAGCCGCGCCAGCGCGCCGCAACCGCGCAACACCTCCAGCATGCGGCTGGGGCGCTCGGCCATCAGCCCTTGCGACAGTTCTTGCCAGACGCGTTCGCTGACCAGCGCATCGACTTCGCCGTCGGCCACCATCTGCTCGAGCAGCGCCTGTGTTTCGGGCGCGACGGCGAAATCCGCGAACCGCGCCGCCAGCCGCGCCAGCCGGAGCACGCGCACCGGGTCTTCGGCGAAGGCCGGCGAGACATGGCGGAACACACGCGCCTCGATGTCGCGCTGCCCGCCGAAGGGGTCGATCAGCGTGCCGTCCTCGGCCTGCGCGATGGCGTTGATCGTCAGGTCGCGGCGCGACAGGTCCTGCTCCAGCGTCACGCCCGGATCGGCGTGGAAGGCGAAGCCGTGATAGCCCGCCGCGGTCTTGCGTTCGGTGCGTGCGAGCGCGACTTCTTCGCCCGTCTGCGGGTCGATGAAGACGGGGAAGTCGCGGCCCACGGGCTTGTAGCCGGCCGCCAGCATCGCCTCGGGCGTGGTGCCCACCGCAACCCAGTCGCGGTCGGCCGCAGGCAGGCCCAGCAGCCCATCGCGCACCGCGCCACCGACGACAAAGAGGCGCATGCGCGGGCCGCTTTCTGCCTAGCGCTGCTTGCGGTGCGGCTCGTCTTCGACGATGAAGTCGGCCTCGGCGAGCGAGTCGCTGACCCACGCCGCCACGGCCGGCGTGCGCTTGACGTGGTCGATGTAGACGCGGCTGGCATCCGACACCGGCAGCGCATAAGTCGACACACGCATGCAGACCGGCGCGAAGTAGGCGTCGGCCGCGCTGAAGGTGCCGAAGAGATACGGACCCCCGCTGCTGCGCAGCGCGTCGGCCCAGGCGGCTTCGATGCGCTTCAGGTTCTGCCGCACCTCGGCTTGCTCGGCGAAGACACGGGCGCCGACTTCGGGCAGATGGGCTTCGATGTTCATCGGGCAGTGGTGGCGCAGCGGGCCGAAGCCGGCATGCATCTCGCAGACGATGGAGCGCGCGCGGGCGCGCGACTTGGGGTCGGCGGGCCAGACGCCGGCGGCGGGGAAGCGGTCGTGCAGCGCCTCGACAATGGCCAGCGTGTCCCAGACCGCGAAGCCGTCGCTGGTGTCGACGAGCACCGGCACCTGCCCGGCCGGCGAGACAGCCGCCACGGCGCGACGGAAAGGCGAATCGGGGGCGAAGTCGAAACGCAGCTTGTGCTCTTCGAAGGGCAGGCCGAGCTGCTTCATCAACACCCACGGCCGCATCGACCACGACGAGTAGTTCTTGTTGCCGATCACCAGTTGCAGCGCCACGGGCACCTCTTTCGTTGCAGGGCCGCGAATCCTACGTCGGCGAACACCGCGCGATGCATGCGAAGCCTGCATCGCAGCGATGCGGGGCAGCAGCCGTTTCAGTCGCGCCGGTGGGCTGCGCGCCAGCGCTCCAGCCGAGCGCGGCCAGCGTCGCGGCCGAGGTAGCCGGGGCCGACGGCTTCGAGCGCGGTGGCCTCGATGCCGAGTGCTTTCAACGTCGGCAGCGTGCCGGTGGCGACGTTCGGCACCGACATCGAATCGACGTTGTCGCGCGACATCAGCGGCTCGCCGGGCAGCATCTCCATCACGGTGGCCTGCAAGCGGCCGGCAAAGCCCGGCAGCGGGATCTGCGCGCGCTCGGCGCCCGACCAGCGCCCGGCCAGCCGAACCAGTTCGGACAGCGTGTACTCGCGCGGGCCGGCCAGTTCGTAGGTCTGGCCGATGGTCTCTGGCCTGTCGATCGCGGCGACAACCGCGCTGGCCACGTCCTCGATCCACACCGGCTGAAAGCGCGCGCCGCTGCCGGCCAGCGGGATCACCGGCGCGAACCGCTGCAGCTGCGCGAAGACGTTGAGGAAGCGGTCTTCGGCGCCGAAGATCACCGACGGGCGCAGCACCGTCAGGTCGAGCTTGGCCCCTTGCGTCGCATGACGCAGCACCGCTTCACCTTCTGTCTTGCTGCGCAGGTAGTTGGACGGCGCGCCGGGCCCGACGCCAAGCGCGCTGACATGCACCACGCGCCTCACGCCGGCTGCCGCACAAGCCCGCGCCAACTTGGCCGGCAGCGCGACGTGCGCATGCTCGAAGGCCGCGCGGCTGCCGTGCAGGATGGCGACCAGGTGCACCACGGCATCCACACCAACCAGCAGCTTCGCCAGCTGCGCTTCGTCGTGCACATCGGCCTCGACGAGTTCGACCGTCGGCAACGAACGGATCGGATTGCCGCGCGGCAGCCGGCGTGTCGGCACGCGGACGAACCCGCCCGCGCCGCCGCTGCGCTCGACCAGCCGTTCGCAGACCGCGCGGCCGACGAAGCCGGTGCCGCCGAGGACAAGGAACCTGTTCAAGGCAACTCGCGGTTCGGCGCCGGTGCGGTCGCGTCGCGGCCGGCCACCATCGGCCCGAGCCGGGCCTTGATCGACGCGCGGGGGTCGTTGGATGCCGCGCCGGCCGCGTTGGCCGTGTCAGCGGCGGCCAGCACCAGCGCGTAGTCCACCGCGTTCGACAACACCTTCTTGACGTAGTCGCGCGTCTCGTTGAACGGGATGCTCTCGGCCCAGGCTGCGGCTTCCACTGGCGGGCCGTCGCGCCACTTGCGCGGCCGGCCCGGGCCGGCGTTGTAGGCCGCGGCGGCCATCGACTGCTGGCCGGCGAAATCCTCCAGCACCAGCTTCAGATATGTGCCACCGAGTCGAAGGTTGAGGTCGCGGTCGTTGATCATCGACGGCGAATAGGGCACGCCGATGCGCTGGGCGGTCCAGCGCGCGGTCGCCGGCATCAGCTGCATCAGCCCCGACGCGCCGACATGCGAACGCGTGTCCATGATGAAGCGCGACTCCTGCCGCACCAGGCCGTAGACCAAGGCGGGGTCGACGCCGACTTCGCGCGACATGGCCAGTACCGCGTCCCGGTGCGGGGTGGGGAAGCGCTGGGCGATCGCCACTTCGGTCCGGGTGCGTTCGCTGGTGTTGATGCAGCGGTCCCAGACCTCGGCCTCGCAGGCGCGCTGCGAGGCCGCGAGCAGTTCGCGCTCGGCCATGCCGCGCAGCGAGAAATTCCACTCGCGCACCCCTTCGTTGCGCAGGCCGACGGCGATGAGTTGCAGTGCGCGCGACAGGCCCGGGTGCGAAGCGGCAGCTTGCGTTTCCGGCGCGACCAGCGCCGCGGGTGTAGCCGGGAGCGCGACCCGTTGGCCCAGGTCTTCGGCCGCCAGCTTGGCGTAGAAGCCGGTCTCTGCGGCCAGTGCTTGCAGCGTGGCGCGTGACTCGGCCCGTGCGGCATCCCCTTCGGGGCCCGCCGCAGCCTGCCCGGCTATGGCGCGCGCGCGCCAGTACCGCCAGGTAGCGTCTCGTTTCTCGCCGGCGCTCATCGCGTCGATGGCACGCAGCACGCTGGGCCAGCGCTGGCGGTCGCCAGCGGGCACGCGCAGTGCGGCGCGCACGTGCCAGGCCAGCAACTCGTCGGACCAGTGCAGCTCATGGCCGGTACGCGCCGCCAGTTGGCGCGAGCGCCAGGCCCGCTGCACCTGGTCGTGCGCGTTAGGCAACTGGCGCAGCGCTGCGTTCTTCGCGATGTGGGCCCACGTGGTGGCCAGTTGTTCGGCGGAGAGCTCGCGCTCCCAGCTGCGCTCGAGCTGCTCGGCCGCGGCGCCGGGGTCGGTCTGCGACAGGCGGATCAGCGCCAGCACCGCCAACTCGCGCTGGTTCCTCACGTGGGCCGGGGCAGCGAGGTAACGCGCCGGGTCCTTCAGCAGGTCGGCCACCGACAGCCCGGAGCCCGGGGCGGCCAGCAGCGCAGCGGCCGTCATGGCGCGCGGGCGGTTGAATTCGGCGGCCAGACGGGCGCCTTGCCACAGGTCGTCGGCCTTGAAGATGCGCGCTTCGGCCAGTGTGCTGCCGAGCAGCTCGCAACCGGCGTCGCTGTCGCGCCGCGCTGACCACGCGGCCAACGCCGCGGCCTTCAGGTCGCGGCCGTCCTGCTGTCCGGCGGCCTTCAGGTCGCGGCCGTCCTGCTGCTGCGTCAGCAGCGAATAGCAGGTCACCTCGCGGTCGTCGTTCATGCGAAAACGTGCGAACTCGCCGCGGAAGTTGGCCCAGTCGCGGCGCGCGCCCAGCACCAGCAACCAGTCGTTGCGCAGCCGGTCTTCGACGTAGCTGCCGGGCCAGCGGGCGTAAAAGGCATTGAGGTCGGGCTGCTGAAGTTCGCCCAGGCGGGTGCCGAGCTCCCAGTACTCGGCCCACATCGCCAGCGGGTGGTTCGACGCGGTGAGCGTTCGGGCCAGCGCTGCGAGACGCGGCTTGTCGCCTTTGCGCAGCGCTTCGCGCGCCGCCACCACTGCAGCGTCGCCAGTCGGCAGCGGTGCGGCGTTCTGCGCGAATGCAGCGCCCACGACGCACAGCGCGAGGGTCAGTGACAGCAGGCTTTTCATCGGCTCGAATTTAGCCCAGTCACTTCGCCGGTTGGGGCCTGGCCGTCGATCAACCCCATGCAGCATCACACGCCCGGCGGATCGACCAGCACCGCGCGCGTCGCGGCAGCCTGCTCGATCAGCCAGTTTTCGAAGGCCACCAGCGCCGGCCGTTCGCGCCGCGCCGGCCAGCGGATCAGCCAGTAGCTGTACGGGCTGCCAGCGCGGCCTGCGGGGCCGAAGGGTTCGACCAGTTCACCGCGGTCCAGCGATTCGCGCACCAGCGCCATGCGCGCGAGCGCGACGCCCTGGCCGGCGAGCGCGGCCTGGATCTGCTGGTAGGTGAAGTTCATGTAGATCCAGCCGCGCGGCTCGGTCTTCGGCGGGGCCTTCTCGCGCAGCCAGCGGTGCCAGCTCAGGTAGTCGGCGCTGGGCCGCTGGTCGTCCTCTTCCAGCAGGGTGTGGCGGGTCAGATCGGCCGGCGTCTTCAGCCGCTGGCGGGCCAGCAGCGCAGGGCTGGCGACGGGCGTCAGCACCTCGCCGAACAGCGGCGTGGAGCCCGGCGGCGCGCGTTCGGGCAGGCAGTAGCGCAGCGCGATGTCGAGCTCGGGGTCGTCGGCATCGGCGATGGCGTCGCTGGCCGAGATGCGGATGTCGATGTCGCCATGCTCGGCCTGGAAGGCCTGCAGGCGCGGCAGCAACCACAACGACGCGAACGAGGCGAAGGTCGTCACGCCGACCGGCTGGCGGTGGCCGACATGGCGCAGCTGGCGCACCGTCAGGTCCAGCTGCGCCAGCAGCGGCTCGACCGTACGCAACAGCGTGGCCCCGGCGCTGCTGAGCTCGACCTTGCGCGTGCCGCGCACGAACAGGCGGGTGCCGATCTCGTCTTCAAGCCCGGCGATCTGGCGGCTGATGGCGGGTTGCGTGAGGTGCAGTTCCTCCGCCGCAGCGCGGAAGCTGAGCCGCCGCGCCACCGCCTCGAAGGCGCGCAACGGGCTGATGGCAAGCGGGCGCTGGCGGGGTGCATTCATGCGCAAAGCTTATCAGTCGCTCCTTCCGTACTGATTGGACGTTGACACGTGCCTAGCGGAAGATGCCGTCCATGAACACATCAACGATGACACAAACGCATGAGTCCCCGCTGCCGTTGGCGCCCGGCCTGCTGCCGCTGGTGCCGGGTCAGGCCACCCGGCTGGCAGCGGCGCCTGACGCTCGCGTGCTGTGGGTTCAGCAGGGCCGCGTCTGGGCCACCCGCACCCGCCGCACGCCGGTGCGTGGCCAGGCCGAGGACCGCTGGCTCGCCAGCGGCGAGACGCTCGAGTTGCCGCCTGGCAGCGACTGGGTCATCGAGCCTTGGCCGGCGGCGCGCGTCGGGGTGATGCTGGCGTTGCAATCGGTGGGGGCTTCGGCTTGTTCACCAGCGCCGGTTTGAGCGAGCGTGCCGCCGCCGCGGCCCTTGCAGAGGCAGGCATGGCGCGACAATAGCGGCTCAACTCGACCGGGCCCGCCGAACCCATGACGCTGACCTTGCCGCAGATGCAACCCTCGGGCGACAAGAAGACGCTGCGCCGCCAACTGCAGGCCGAACGCCTGACGATGGTCGACCGCATGCCGCGCAGCATGATCCTGCAAGAGGTGTTGCGGGTCTGGCTGATGGAGCGGCCCGACACGGCCGTCGGTGCCTATTGGCCGATCAAGGGCGAGTTCGACGCGCTGCCGGCGCTGTTCCGCTGGACCGAAGCCGACCCCAGGCGCCACGTCGGCCTGCCGGTGATGGACAAGGACACCCGGCAGTTGCGCTTCCACACCTGGTACCCGGGTTGCGAGATGGAAGAAGACGCCTACGGCATCCCCAAGCCCAGGGGCACGCCGGTCTTCGAACCGACGCTGTTGCTGGTGCCCTGCGTGGGGTACGGCCCGAAGGGCGTTCGGCTCGGTTACGGCGGTGGTTTCTACGACCGCACGCTGTCGACGCTGTCGCCGCGGCCGGTCACGGCCGGCGTGGCTTACGCCAACGGCTACGTGCCGTGGCTACAGGCCGAGGCGCACGACGTGCCGCTGGATGCCATCCTCACCGACGAAGGCCGCGCCTGGCCGCCTGAATGAAAAGGGGCGGCTAGCTTTCGGCGGCCGCCCCTCGATCGAAGAACCGGATCTACTTCTTCGCCGGTGTCTTCTTCTTCGCAACCTTCGGTGCGATCTCGCCGACCTGCGGCGCCACCTGCTTGGCCGCGTTCTTCAGGCCGGCCATCGTCGCTTGCAGCCCCGCAACCTGGACTTCGGCACTTTCGAGCAGCGCGTGGGTGAACGCGAGCTCGGCGAGCGTCGTCCAGCCGGGCTTCCTGATGATCATGAGCAGGTCCTGCGCGTCGGTGCCTTTGCCCAACTTGGCCAGCACGTTGCTCAAGGCGCTGATGCGCTTGTTGAGCTTCGCGAGGTCGGGTTTGGTTGCCATGTGACGTTCTCCGTTCGTTGTGGGTAGTTCGTTGTGGGTACCGCACCCAGACGATCCCGGCAACCTGCCGCGACCGCTGTGGCGCAGCCGAAATGTCACCCAGCACGCGCGCTCAGGCCATCCCTACTTGTCCGGGCACTACCCAGCCGAGCTTGCGGCAGACGTCCAGCGTCAAGGCGCTCTGGTTCAACGTGTAGAAGTGAATGCCCGGTGCGCCGCCGGCCACGAGCCGCTCGCACAAGCGCGCCACCACCTCGATGCCGAAGGCGCGCACGCTGGCGGCATCGTCCATGAAGCCTTCCATCTTCAACGCCACCCAGCGCGGTATCTCGATGCCGTCGCGCTGCGCAAACTGCGCGATGCGGGCGTAGTTGTGGATCGGCATGATCCCCGGAACGATCGGCACCGTGACGCCGAGCGCCCGCACCTCGTCGACGAAGTGGAAGTACGCGTCGGGGTTGAAGAAGAACTGCGTGATCGCGCTGTCGGCACCGGCCTTCACCTTGCTGGCAAAGTGCTGCAGATCGCGATTGGCATAACGCTGTTGTGGGTGGTATTCAGGGTACGCGGCGACTTCGATGAACCAGTCGCCGCCTTGTGTCTTGCGGATGAACTCGATCAGGTCGCTGGCATAGCGGAACTCGCCGGCCACCGCGGTGCCGCTGGGCAGGTCGCCGCGCAACGCAACCAGCCGCTTGATACCCTGCGTGCGGTAGGTGTCCAGGATCTCTGCGATGCCGTCTGCCGTGCTGCCGACGCAGCTGAGATGCGGCGCGGCCTCGTGCCCGAGCGCGGCGATGTCGCGCACCGTGGCCAGCGTCTTCTCGCGCGTGCTGCCGCCGGCGCCGTAGGTGACGCTGAAGAACTCGGGCTTCACGGCCGCCAGGTCCTGCACCACGGTCTTGAGCTTTTCGCTGCCGACAGGGGTGTTGGGGGGAAAGAACTCGAAGCTGATGGGTGTGGGTGCGGTCATGTGGAGTCTCTCTTCAAGCAGGGGCGCTGGCGCTGTACTTCAGTCAGCGGCGCCCAGGTGTCGGTGGGCGGCGTTGCCCAACTGGCGGTCGAAGGTAGCGAGCACAGCCTTCAGGTCTGCGGCCAGCCACAGGTAGGCTGCGTCGTAAGCGCTGAGCCCAAAGCGCGTGGCCAGTGCGTGCACCGCGTCGGGCGGCGCGGGGTGCAGATCGATGCGCTGATCGGCGAAGTCGGCCAGCGCGGTGTCGACCTCCGCCGCCGTGGCGCCTGCGCACAGCTTCTTGGCGGCCACGTTGGCCAGTTCGTACGGCAGCAAGGTTGGTGCGTGCACGGCGCGGTCGAGCAACAAACGCGTCGCCTCTTCGCAATTGGGCTCGGCGAACAGCAGCGCCGCCAACACGCTGCAGTCGACCACCACCGGCTGGCGCAATTGCCACGCGCTGCGCGGCTCGGCCACGTACAGCGTGCGCGGCGGCGGCGCTGCCGGCCATGGCGGATCGGCCTTGGGCGTGGTGACGGCAGCCGCTCGTTTCATCGGCTGTCGCGGGCGGCGCGGATGATGTCCACCGCCAGCGGCAGGCCGGGTGTCACCGCCAAGGGCCGCGCCTGGCGCTCGGCGACCAGATCCTCGATCGTCCTCCAGCCCTGGCGAACGCCCGCCGGCACCGGCGACACCCCGGCGCGCGATGCCGGCATCTCGCCAGCCGCAGCCTGTTCGATGATGGCCATCAACTCGCCCTGCAATGAGCGGTGGTTGCGTTCGGCGCGCTGGCGCAGCCTCTCGGCGAGGCTCTCGGGTACACCCTTGATCGAGAGATTGACGTTCATGATTGACTCCAAAATGGAACCGTGGCTCCATTCTGGATTCGTTGTGGCTACAGCGCCAACCGCCGGCCAGGCCAAGCCCGGCCCGGGGCCGATCAGTAGCGGTACGTGTCAGCCTTGTACGGGCCCGCCTTGCTGACGCCGATGTACGCCGCTTGCGCGTCGCTCAGCTCGGTCAGCATGGCGCCGACCTTCTTCAGGTGCAGGCGCGCGACTTTCTCGTCCAGGTGCTTGGGCAGCACGTAGACCTTGCCGGACTCGTAATGCCCGCTGCGCGTGAACAGCTCGATCTGCGCGATCGTCTGATTAGCGAACGACGAGCTCATCACGAAGCTCGGGTGGCCGGTACCGCAGCCCAGGTTCACCAGGCGGCCCTTGGCCAGCAGGATGATCCGCTTGCCGTCGGGGAAGATGACGTGGTCAACCTGCGGCTTGATCTCGTCCCAGGTGCAGTCGGCCAGCGCGGCGACGTCGATCTCGTTGTCGAAATGGCCGATGTTGCAGACGATGGCCTGGTCCTTCATCGCCGCCATGTGGGCGCGGGTGATGACGCTCAGGTTGCCGGTGGCGCTGACGAAGATGTCGGCCTTGTCGGCCGCGTATTCCATCGTCACGACCTTGAACCCTTCCATCGCCGCTTGCAGCGCGTTGATGGGGTCGATCTCGGTCACCCAGACTTGTGCGCTCAGCGCACGCAGCGCCTGCGCAGAGCCCTTGCCCACATCGCCGTAGCCGGCCACCACGCAGACCTTGCCGGCGATCATCACGTCGGTGGCGCGCTTGATGGCGTCGACCAGCGATTCACGGCAGCCGTAGAGGTTGTCGAACTTGCTCTTGGTGACGCTGTCGTTGACGTTGATGGCGCGGAACATCAGCGAGCCCTTGGCACTCATCTCGTTCAGGCGGTGCACGCCGGTCGTCGTCTCTTCGGTCACGCCGATGATCTCGGCGCCCTTGCGGCTGTACCAGGTGCTGTCTTCGGCCAGCTTGGCCTTGATGGCGGCGTAGAGGATGGTCTCTTCCTCGCTGCCGGGGTGGGTCAGCACGCTCGGGTCGGTCTCGGCCTTCTTGCCCAGGTGCATCAGTAGCGTCGCGTCGCCGCCGTCGTCGAGGATCATGTTCGGGCCTTCGTGCTGGCCGCCCTTGCCGGCGAACTCGAAGATGCGGTGGGTGTAGTCCCAGTAGTCCTTCAGCGTCTCGCCCTTGTAGGCGAAGACCGGCGTGCCGGCCACGACCAGCGCCGCGGCGGCGTGGTCCTGGGTGCTGAAGATGTTGCAGCTGGCCCAGCGGACGTCAGCGCCGAGCGCTTGCAGCGTCTCGACCAGCACGGCGGTCTGGATCGTCATGTGCAGGCTGCCGGTGATGCGTGCGCCCTTCAGCGGGCTGATCGCGGCGAATTCCTCGCGGATCGCCATCAGACCCGGCATCTCGGTCTCGGCTATTCTGATTTCCTTGCGGCCCCAGTCGGCAAGCGACAGGTCGGCAACGGCGTAATGGGGGGTGTGCAGCGGTTTGAGAACGGCGTTCATGTCCAGGCTCCAAAGATGAATGGACCTGCCACGGCGGCGCTCGAAGGGGAAGGAGACAACCCACGAGCACCGAGGTGCAGGTGAGCGCAGTTGCAATGAAGTTCTCCAAGCCTGGCCTCAAGGACTGAGGTTGCAACGCTCCTCGGAGAGCCGCAATTCTAGACAGGAACGCGGATGAAGGGTGTGACGAAGGCACGGCGCACTGTCCTACCGGGCGAATCGGCTGGTTCTGACCGCGGCGCGCGCATCAGCCGCGCGACAGTCTCGCGGCCCATCCGGCTGCCCAACCAACCCGAGGAGAAACAATGCCAACGTCCAGAACACCCGCCCGCAAGCCCGCCGCCCCCGCCGCCGCCGCCGCTGACGCGATTGCGCTTCTGTCGGCCGATCACCAGGCGGTCGCGAAGCTGCACAAGAAGTTCGAGAGGCTGGTCAAGGCGAAGGCCCCCGCTAGCGAGCGCGGCGCCGTGGCACAGCAGATCTGCCACGCGCTGACCTTGCACGCCACGGCGGAGGAAGAAATCTTCTATCCGCCCGTGCGCGCTGCCATCGGCAAGCCCGACTTGATGGACGAGGCCGACATCGAGCACGCCTGCGCCAAGGACCTGATCGCCCAGATCGAGTCGCTGAGCCCCGAGGACGACAAGTACGACGCGCGGGTCATCGTGCTGTGCGAATACGTCGCGCACCACGTGGAAGAAGAGGAAACGGAGATGTTCCCCAAGGCCAAGCGCGTCAAGACGCTCGACATGCAGGCACTCGGCGAGGCGATTGCCGCGCGCAAGGCGGCGCTGGCGGCCGAGCTGGGTATCGAGCCCGACGGCGCAGCGGCCAAGTCGCGCCCCACAAGCCGCCGCACGACCCGCCCCAACACCGCCGTGGGGCGCCGAGCATGAGCCGCCCGCACCGCACAAAAGCGACCACGCCTTCACCCTCAGCCGCCTTGCCCGCCGGCCTGGCGCAGCGCGACCCCGTCGGCGCGCGCGACGCCAGCGAAGGCCAGGCCCTGGCCGAACAACGCCCGCACAACGCCGACAAGGCGGCCGAGTACGGCCGGCCGGCCGAGTTGCGGTACACCGCGGGTGAACACACCGTGCCGCCGCCCGGCACACCCGCCACCGCGCTGACCACCAACCAGGGCGTGCCGATTGCCGACAACCAGTCGTCGTTGAAGGCCGGCGTGCGCGGGCCGACGCTGCTGGAAGACTTCATCCTGCGCGAGAAGATCACCCACTTCGACCACGAGCGCATCCCTGAGCGGGTGGTCCATGCACGCGGCTCGGCGGCGCACGGCTATTTCGTCTGCGACGAAGGCCTGAGAGATGTGACCCGCGCCGTGGTCTTGCAGAAGGGCCAGCGCACACCGGTGTTCGTTCGCTTCTCGACCGTGGCGGGTGAACGTGGCTCTGCCGACACCGCGCGCGACGTGCGGGGTTTCGCGGTCAAGTTCTACACGCCCGAAGGCAACTGGGATCTGGTCGGCAACAACATCCCGGTCTTCTTCATCCAGGACGCGATGAAGTTCCCCGACCTGATCCACAGCGTCAAGCCCGAACCGCACAACGGTATCCCGCAAGCGGCCAGTGCACACGACACCTTCTGGGACTTCGCCTCGCTGATGCCCGAGACCACGCACACGCTGTGCTGGGTGATGAGCGACCGCGGCATCCCGCGTTCGCTGCGCATGATGCAGGGCTTCGGGGTGCACACCTTCAGGCTCGTCGATGCCGAGGGCAAGGGCACCTTCGTCAAGTTTCACTGGACGCCGAAGGCCGGCGTGCATTCGCTGGTCTGGGACGAGGCGGTGCGGATCTCCGGCGCCGACTCCGACTTCCACCGCCGCGACCTGTGGGACGCCATCGAAGCCGGCGCCTTTCCCGAGTGGGAACTGGGCGTGCAGCTGTTCACCGAAGAGCAGGCCGAGGCGTGGAGCTTCGACGTCCTCGACCCGACCAAACTGGTGCCCGAAGAGCTGTGCCCGGTGCGGCGCGTCGGCCGCATGGTGCTGGACCGCAACCCCGACAACTTCTTTGCCGAGACCGAGCAGGTGGCTTTCTGCACCGCGCACGTCGTACCCGGCATCGACTTCAGCAACGACCCGTTGCTCGCCGGCCGCCACCACAGCTACATCGACACCCAGATCTCGCGTCTGGGCGGTGCCAACTTCCACGAGCTGCCGGTCAACGCGCCGCGCGTGCCGGTGGCCAACAACCAGCGCGACGGCATCCACCGCATGGCAGTGCCCAAGGGCCGCGTGGCCTACGAGCCCAACTCGCTGGGCGGCGGCTGCCCGTTCCAGGCCGGCATGAAGGGCTACGTCTCGTACCCGGCGCCGATCGCCGAGGACCACAAGCTGCGCGGCAAGCCCGAGAAGTTCAGCGAGCACTACGCCCAGGCGCGCCTGTTCACGGCCAGCCTGAGCCCGGTCGAGCGGGCCCACATGGAGAGCGCGTTCCGCTTCGAGCTGAGCAAGGTCAATGTGCCGGCGATCCGCCAGCGCATGGTGGCCGGCCTGCGCCATGTCGACGACGCGATGGCAACACGGCTGGCGCAGGCGCTTGGCGTCGCGCTGCCCGAGCCCTTGCCGCTGGCGCTGGCCACGCCGCCGCTGCAGGCGGAGGTGGACCGGTCGGCCAAGCTGTCGCAGACGGCGCTGCCCGGTGATGGCAACCTGGCCACGCGCAAGGTTGCCGTGTTGCTGGCCGACGGCGTCGACGGTGCCGCCTTGCAGCCGGTGGTGGATGCATTGGCGGCAGCGGGTGCGGTGCCGCGGCACGTGGCGATGCGGCTGGGCACAGTCGACGCCGACGGCCGGCCGCTGGCGGTGGATGCGACCTTCGAGAACAGCCCGTCGGTGTTGTTCGATGCGGTGCTGGTGCCGGCCGATGCGGACTCGGTCGCGGTGCTGTCCGCCTTGCCGGCGGTATGCGACTTCGTGAAGGAGCAATACCGGCACGGCAAGGCGATCGCGCTGGCGGGGGGTGAGATCGCCGCGCTGGCGGCCTTCGGCATCCCGCTCGACGCGGATGACGCCGACGCCAGCGCCGGTATCGTCACCGGTGCCCGCGTGGCCGAAGGGTTCAAGCGGGCGATTGCGGCGCACCGCCACACCGCGCGCGAGACCGACCCGCCGCGCGTCTAGCCAGGGCTGTGCCCGCAGTGCGCCCGGCCGGTGGATATCCTCCGGCGAGTGCCACCGTCGCTGCCCCTTCCCAACGCCAACGCCAACGCCAACGCCGCGCCGACTGCCCGCGTGCCGAGGCGCTGGGTCGAAGCGGAGCCTTGCGCGCTGCTGCGCGTGCAGGGCGTGATGACCGACATCGACGACACGCTGACGCGCGACGTCGAGCCGGCGGCACTGGCCGCGTTGCACGCGCTGCATGCGGCCGGGCTGCCGGTGGTGGCCATCACCGGCCGGCCGCTGGGCTGGAGCGAAGCCTTCGCAGCGGCGTGGCCGTTGGCTGCGATCGTGGCCGAGAACGGCGCCGTGGCGCTGGTGCGTGATGGCGACACGGTTTCGACCGAGTTCGCGCAGGACGCGGCCACGCGTGCCGCCCATGCCGCGCGCCTGCGTGACGTGGCGGCGCGCATCGTCGCCGAGGTGCCTGGCGCCACGCTGTCGCGCGACAGCGCGGGCCGGGTCACCGACATCGCCATCGACCACGCTGAATTCACCACCTTGCCACCGCTGCTTATGGATCGCGTCGTGGCGCTGATGCGTGCCGAAGGCATGAACGCCACCGTCAGCTCGATCCACATCAACGGCTGGTTCGGCGCGCACACCAAGTGGAGCGGGGCGACGTGGATGGTGCGGCGGCTGTTCGGCCGCGCGCTCGAAGCGGAGTTGCCGCGCTGGGCCTACGTCGGCGACAGCACCAACGACCAGCTGATGTTCGAGCGCTTCCCGCTCAGCGTGGGCGTGGCCAACCTGCGCGACTTTGCCGACAAGCTGCACACCTGGCCGGCGTACATCACCGAGCGTGACCGCGGCGAAGGCTTTGCCGAGGTGGCGCGCGCCGTGCTCGCTGCTAAGTCGGCTGGCGCGCGCTGAGGAACACGCGCATCCGTTCCAGTTCGTCGCGCAGCGCTGCCTTGAAACCGCCCCCCGGTGCGCGGCCGGCAACGAAGCCCGGCTCGCACGACAGTTCGCCATCGCGCCACCCGACGTTGGCCCAGCCGACGATCTGATCGCGCCACAGCAGCGGCAGCGCGTAGTAGCCGCGCACCCGCTTCGGCGCGGGTGTGTAGGCCTCGAAGCGGTAGGCCCAGCCCCAGAAGGTCTCGAAGCGGCGGCGGTCCCAGACCACGGGGTCGAAAGGCGCCAGCAGCCGCACTGTGTCGGCAACCGCATGCCGCGCACTGGCCGGGTTCTCGCCCTCGGGCCAATACCAGTTCTGGCCATCGATGCGCACATTCGGCAAGCGGGCCTTGGCCCGCACCACGGCTGCCTGGCGTTGATCGGCCCATTGCGGTGCACCGACGCGCAACCACAGCACCAGCGCCGACAGGGTCTGCGCCGGCAGCGGCGCGTACTTGCGCACCACCACATCGGCCAGGGCGTCATAGGCCGCGGCACTGTCGATCGCCGGTGCGTGCGGATCAGCAGCCGGGCGTGCGGCGTACAGCCGCACCCCGCCTTCGCGCCGCGCGATGCGCACCAGACCGCGGTAGTGCATGCCGTCGAGCAACTGCGTGCTGGCATTGCTGCTGCCGCCGAACCAGTTCTTCGTCTTGCCGTGGTCGAAGGCCGCATCGACTTCGCGCGGGTGCACCACGCCGCGTTCGCGCACGAACTCCAGAACCGCCTGCGCCTGGGCCCAGCGGGCTTTCGGCCACGGCGTGCGAAAGCCGCTGCGCGGGTGCATCAAGGCGTGGGTATTGCGCGGCACGAAGCCGTAGTTGACGAAGAAGTCCTCTTCGATCGGCAGCTGGGCGTAGCGGCGTTCGAGGTCGCCGGCGCGGTAGTCGGTGACGCGGTGGCGCAGCGTCAGGTCCTGCGCACGGGCCGGCGCCCGGATCGGATCGGCCTGCACGAAGCCGAGCTTGACGATCGCGCGCGGCAGCGTCGTCGGCTTGAACAGCGACCGCGCAATCGCGTAGCGGCGCAGTGCTTCGAGCGTGAGCGCGCTGGCCATCACACCAACCGCTGGTGGATCGAGCCGGCGCCTGCGGGCAGCGCGGGGTAGACGATGGAGGGGCTCATGCGGCCATGATGCCGCGCCGCCAGAATGCGCCGATGCCCGACCCCACCACCGCCGCGCTGCCGGACCTGCTGAAAGGCCTGACCGTGCTGGAGCGCGGCTGGCTGTCGTCGAACAACATCCTCATCCACGCCGCGGCCGACGAGCCCGGCGCGGTGCTGGTCGACACCGGCCACCTGAACCATGCCGAACAGACGCTGGCGCTCGTGCGCCACGCGCTCGCCGGCCAGCCGCTGGGGCGCATCGTCAACACGCACTTGCACTCCGACCATTGCGGCGGCAACGCCACCCTGCAAGCTGCCTTCCCGGGCGTGCCGCTGGCGGTGCCGCCGGGCCAGGCGCACGCGGTGCGGCAGTGGGACGAAGACGCGCTCAGCTACCGCGCGACCGATCAACGCGTCCAGCGTTTCGACTGGCAGCAGGTGCTGCGGCCGGGCGAATCGTTCACCGCCGGCGCACGCCAATGGCAGGTGCTGGCCGCGCCCGGCCACGACCCGCATTCGGTCGTGCTGTTCGAGCCCGAAGGCCGCGTGCTGATCTCGGCCGACGCGCTGTGGGGCAACGGCTTCGGGGTCGTCTTCCCCGAGACCGTCGGCGAGCCCGGCTTCGACGACGTGGCCGCGACGCTCGACTTGATCGACAGCCTGCCGGTTCGCGTCGTCATCCCCGGCCACGGCGCGCCGTTTGCCGATGTGAAACCGGCGCTGGCCCGCGCCCGTTCGCGGTTGGCGATGTTCGTGGCCCGGCCCGAGCGCCACGCGCGTTATGCCGTCAAGGCGCTGCTGAAGTTCCACCTGATGGAGGTCGGCTCGCAGCCGGCTGCTGCCGCGCTCGACTGGGTGCAGGCTGCACCGCTGCTGGCCGGCGTGGTGCGGCAAGCGGTGCCGATGGCGCAGGCGCGCGACTGGGTTGAAGGTCTCCTCAGCGAACTGCTGCGCCAGGGTGCGCTGGTGCAGCGCGAGGGTGTGTTGTTCGACGCCTGAACGCATCCGTCCACTGCCACGATGCACAAGCTTGATGCAAGCCGCTGACTTCGTCCGCAAGTGGGCCGAAGGCGCCGCCGCCGACGCGCTGAACGAACGCGCCGGCGCGCAGGCCCACTTCATCGACCTGTGCCGCGTGCTCGGCGTGGCCGAGCCGGGCGACCCCGCGCGGTACTGCTTCGAGCGCGGCGTCACCAAGACCGGCAGCGCAGCGCAGCGCGTGGACGGCTATGCCGACGTCTGGCTGCAAGGCCACTTCGCGTGGGAATACAAGGCGCCGGGCAAGAGCCTGGAAGGCGCGCTCAAGCAATTGATGATGTACGCGCTGCCGCTGGAAAGCCCGCCGCTGCTGGTCGTCAGCGACCGCCGCCGCATCGAGGTCCACACCCACTTCACCGGCACGCCGAGCGAACGCCATGTCTTCGCGCTCGAAGACATCACCCGGCCCGATGTGCAGCAGCGCCTGCGCGCGCTGTGGACCGAGCCCGACAGCTACAAGCCGCGCCGCACCAACCGCGAGATCACCGAAGAAGCCGCGCGCACCTTCGCCGGCACCGCCAAGCGGCTGCGCGAAGCGGGCGTGGCGCCGGCGGCAGTCAGCCACTTCCTGACGCAGTGCGTGTTCTGCTTCTTCGCCGAAGACGTGGGCCTGCTGCCGGGCCGCCTGTTCGAGCGGCTGGTGGGTGTGACCACCACGCCCGAGAAGCTGCGCGCGCAGCTCGACAAGCTGTTCGAGGCGATGCGCGACGGCGGCCTGTTCGGCGTCGACGACGTGCCGTGGTTCAACGGCGGCCTGTTCTCCACCGTGGCGGTGCCGGCGTTGGCTGCCGAAGACGTGGCCGCGCTGCGCGCCGCCAGCGGCCTGGACTGGAGCGCCATCGACCCCAGCATCATGGGCACGCTGTTCGAGCGCGGGCTCGATCCCGGCAGCCGCAGCCAGCTTGGCGCGCACTACACCGACCCGGCGACGATTCTTCGTCTGGTGGAGCCGGTGGTGCAGCGCCCGCTGCTGGCCGAGTGGGCGGCGCTGAAGCCATCGATCGAATCGGCGCTGGCCAAGAGCAGGCGCCACGGCGACAAGGCCTGGCGCGACGGGCAGGACGGTTTCATCGGCTTCCTCGAACGGCTGAAGGCCTACCGCGTGCTCGACCCCGCGTGCGGCAGCGGCAACTTCCTGTACCTGTCGCTGAAGGCGTTGAAGGACATCGAGCACCAGGTCAACCTGGAAGCCGAAGCGCTGGGCCTGGACCGTCAGCAGGACGTGACCGGCCCGCACAACGTGCGCGGCATCGAGATCAACGAATACGCGGCTGAACTAGCGCGCGTGACGGTGTGGATCGGCGAGCTGCAATGGCGCATCCAACGCGGCTACGGCTTCAAGCTGAACCCGGTGCTGGAGCCGCTGGACCACATCGAAAACCGCGACGCGGTGCTGGCCTTCGACCCCGTACGGGCTGAGCCTGTCGAAGCCGCGTGGCCGAAGGTGGATGCGGTGGTGGGGAACCCGCCGTTTGTGGGCGTTAGCCGCAAGCGACGCGAATTGGGCGAAGCCTACGTGGACGCGCTGGATGTCGCCTATGCACCGCGCGTGCCGGGTGGCGCTGACTTCGTGTGCTACTGGCCGGCTGGGCCGACTACACCGCCGTCATGCCCGAAGAAGAAATCCTGCGCCGGCTGCTGGCGCTGAACCTGGAGCGGTCGCGGTAGCCTGCGCGGGCGGGCTCGCAGCCCACAATCCCGCCCCATGTCACAAGCCCTTGCTGCACCCCTGGTCGAACAGCAGCGTGCCATCGCTGAAGTCTGCCGGCGGTTCGGCGTCGAGAGGCTGGACGTGTTCGGTTCTGCCGCGCAAGGCCGCTTCGACCCCCGACGCAGCGACTTCGATTTCATCGTTCGTTTCTCCGCGGTGGAGCGTCAGGCCGAGTTCGCGCCGTCGCGCTTCGCAATCGGATCATCCACGGTTACGACACGGTTGAGCATGCGATCGTGTTGCAGACGATTCAGCAAGAATTCGCAGGGTTGATCGAGCGGATACGGGTGGAGCTCAAGCCGTTCTTGTAGGGGCGTGCGCACGTGTGCCGGCCCAGCTCAGCGCAACAACTCCATCCCCAGCTTGCGCGCCGCCTTGGCGTCAAAAGTCAGTACACGCGCCTTGCGCTGTTCGGCCAGGCTGACGATGAGGCAGTCGTGCAGATCGACGCCGCCGCCGCGGTACCGCAGCAACGCTGCGCGCACGGCTGGCGCGTCTTGCAATTCGAGCGAAGGCGTGTCCAGCAGGTCGGCCAACACGTCACCGACCAGCGTGGCGTCGGCGTTGTAGCGGCTTTCCATCACCCACACCGTTTCGAGCAGCGTCACCAGGCTGACGAAACCGCGGTCGGCGGTGGTCAGCCGCTGTTCCATCACCTTGGTTGCGATGGCCGACTGCCTGAGGTCGTCCTGGGCGAGGTAGCGCACCAGAACGTTGGTGTCCAGCGCCAGCATGGACTCGGGCTGCTCCGCGTTGCGCGTTAAGCGTTGCCGATACGGGCGCGGCGCTCGGCAACGGCCCGGTTCATGTCGTCTACCGACACCGGCCGGGCAGGTTTGGGCAGCCGGCCTTTTAAGCGCTGCACCGCGCTGGCGGCCGGCAGCAGCCGCACGCCTTCTTCGTCCAGCACGAAGCGCAGCAACGAGCCGTGCGTCAGCCCGAGCCGCTTGCGCACGTCGCTGGGGATGACGACCTGCCCCTTGCTGGAGACGGTCGCGGCATGTTCGGTGGGCTTCGTCATGGCGGGCTCGCGAGCTGCGGTAAGGCAGTATGCCTTACCGCAAGAACGCGTAAACGCCGGGCTAAAGCCCGGCCGCTTCGCGCAGCGCCTGGGCCTTGTCGGTCCGTTCCCAGCTGAACTCAGGCTCTTCGCGCCCGAAGTGCCCGTAGGCCGCGGTCTTCTCGTAGATCGGCCGCAGCAGGTCGAGCATCTGGATGATGCCCTTCGGCCGCAGGTCGAAGATGTCGCCGCGCGCGATCAGCGCCGAGAGCTTCTCGTCGCTGATCTTGCCGGTGCCTTCGGTGTAGACGGTGATATTCATCGGCTTGGCCACGCCGATCGCGTACGCCACCTGCACCTGGCACTGGCGCGCCAGCCCGGCGGCGACGACGTTCTTGGCCACATAACGCGCTGCGTACGCTGCAGACCGGTCGACCTTCGACGGGTCTTTGCCGCTGAAGGCGCCGCCGCCGTGCGGGCAGGCGCCGCCGTAGGTGTCGACGATGATCTTGCGCCCCGTCAGGCCGCAATCACCCTGCGGTCCGCCGACGACGAAACGGCCGGTCGGGTTGATGAGGTACTTGGTGTCGGCCGTGAGCCATTCCTTGGGCAGCACCGGCTTGATCAGCTCTTCGCGGATGGCCTCGTAGAAGGCGTCCGTCATCCGGTGGCCCAGGCTGTACTCGGGCGCGTGCTGGGTGCTCAGCACCACGGTGTCGATCGAGTGCGGCTTGCCGTCGACATAACGCATCGTGACCTGGCTCTTCGCATCCGGCCGCAGGAAGGGCAGGCGGCCGTCCTTGCGCAGTTGCGCCTGGCGCTCGACGAGGCGGTGCGCGTAGTAGATCGGCGCGGGCATCAGCTCGGGCGTCTCGTCGCAGGCGTAGCCGAACATCAGGCCCTGGTCGCCGGCGCCGGTGTTCAGGTGGTCGTCGGACGCGTGGTCCACGCCTTGCGCGATGTCGTTGCTCTGCTTGTCGTAGCAGACCATCACCGCGCAGCCCTTGTAGTCGATGCCGTATTCGGTGTTGTCGTAGCCGATGCGCTTGATGGTGTCGCGCGCGACCTGGATGTAGTCGACGTGGGCGTTGGTCGTGATCTCGCCGGCCAGCACCACGAGGCCGGTGTTGGTCAGCGTTTCGGCGGCCACGCGGCTGCGTGGGTCCTGCTTGAAGATCGCGTCGAGGATGGCGTCCGAGATCTGGTCGGCGACCTTGTCAGGGTGGCCTTCAGAGACGGATTCGCTGGTGAAAAGAAAGTCGTTCGCCAAGGTAGTAGCTCCGGTGGGTTGCAGCATCCTGCGTCGCCTGTGCACCTGTTCGTGAGCCCCGGCGAACGCTTTAGCGGATTTGTTGAACCGGCGCCACATGCATGGCAGCCTGCCCGGCGGTGCTGGGTATGCTCCGGCACCGCAATCGCCCCGCAAGTTGTCCTTTAACTCGGCGACGGAAGAAGTATACGAAGCATGAACTTCTGGCTGGCCTGGTTGTCGCGGCGCTCCTTGCGGCATTTGCACGCGTTGGGCGCCGGGCTTGGCTGGCTGGCGTACCTGTGCTCGCCCGGCTACCGTGCGCGGCTGCGCGCCAACGCGGCGCTTGCCGGCGTAAGCGCCGCCGAACGCCGCGCGGCCGTCGCCGATGCCGGCAAGCTCGTGATGGAGTTGCCTCGGCTGTGGCTGCGTCCGGCCGCGGTGCCGATCACCGACCCGGTGCGCTGGGTCAACGACGACCTGATCGAGCGCCTGCTCGACGACGGCAAAGGCCTGGTGCTGCTGACGCCGCACATGGGCAGCTTCGAGGTCAGCGCGCAGGCTTACGCCGAGCGCTTCGGCGCTCGCCAGCCGATCACGGTGCTGTACCGGCCGGCCCGTCAGCGCTGGTTGCGCGAGCTGGAAGAGACCGCGCGTGCACGGCCGCAGCTGCACACCGCGCCCGCCACGCTGTCGGGCGTGCGACGGTTGATGCGCGCATTGAAGAAGGGCCAGACGCTCGGGCTGCTGCCCGATCAGGTTCCGCCCGAGGGCATGGGCGTGTGGGTGCCGTTCTTCGGCCAGCGCGCGTACACGATGACCTTGGCCGCGCGGCTGGTGCAGCAGACCGGCAGTGCGGTTGCCGTGTTGTGGACCGAACGTCTGCCGCACGGCGCCGGCTACGTGGTGCGCGCGGTGCCGGCACCGGCGCCACTGCCGGCGGTTGAAGAAGGCGAAGAAGCCGCCGCCGCAGCCATCAACCGCTGGATGGAAGCCGTGATCCGCGAGCGGCCGACGCAGTACCTCTGGGGCTACCACCGCTACAAGAACCCGCGCCAGAACGAAGCCAGCGGGGCCGCGGCGTGATGGCGAACCTGGGTGCGCGGGTGTTGCTGGCGCTGGTCTGGCTGCTGCACTTTCTGCCGCTGCCGTCGTTGGCGGTGCTGGGCCGGATGCTGGGTCGGATGCTGCATGCCGTCGGCCGCGCGCGGCGCAACGTCGCGCGCAGGAACCTCGAGCTGTGTTTCCCCGAAAAGAGTGCGGCCGAACACGAGCGGCTCGTGCGCGAGCACTTCGAGTGGATCGGGCGCAGCCTGCTCGAACGCGGCCTGCTCTGGCACGCCAGCCCGGCGCGGTTGAAGCGCCTCATCCATGTCGAAGGCGACCCCGGTCTGGCCGAACGCAGCGAACGGCCCGTGATGTGGCTGGTGCCGCATTTCGTGGGGCTGGAGATCTGCGGCACCGCGGTGCAGCTGTTCCAGACCCGCCCCGGCTGCGACATCTACACGCCGCAAAGCAACCCCGTCATCGACGCCGCCTTCAAGCGCGGCCGGGGGCGCTTCGGCCGCGACCAGTTCTTCGAGCGCAGCGCGGGCGCCTTGCCGGTGGTGCGCGCCATCAAGAAGCGCACCGCGTTCTTCAACCCGGCCGACATGGACTTCGGCCTGCGCGACGCGGCCTTCGTGCCCTTCTTCGGCGTACCGGCGGCCACGCTGCTGGCGCCGTCGCGCATGGCGCGCTCGCTGGGCATGGTGTTGCAGCCGCTGGTCTGCGAGATGCTGCCCGGCGGGCAGGGCTGGCGCGTCAGCTTCCTGCCGGGTTGGACCGAGTGGCCGACCGACGACCCCGAAGCCGATGCCGCGCTCATGAACCGCTTCATCGAAGACGAAATTCGCAAGATGCCGGCGCAGTACCTGTGGGTGCACAAGCGCTTCAAGACCCGGCCACCCGGTGAAGCGCCGGTCTATTGACGCTCCTGCTGTCCAAGCGCCGCGGGCCCTGCTGCGGCGCGCACTGGCACTCGGCCTGCAAGACCTGAGCAGCGGCCGCGCCGAACTGCACGCGGCGGTCGCTGGCTTCGTAGCGGCCGCCGATGCGCGCGGCGAGCTTCTCGCCTGCTCGGCGCTGGCACTGTTCGCCGCGCTGGCCGACAACGACTACACCGGGTTTCAGGCGGCCGTGGCGCGCGTGGCGGCCGCGCCCGTGGCGGCCGATCACGATGCCGCCGATGCGCTGCTCGCCACCGCCGGTGCCTTGGTGGCCGGCAGCTTCAACCAGCTCGACGCGCCCGAACTCGCGGCGCTGGCTGCGACCATCGAAGCCGCCTTGGCCGACACCACGTTGGCGGCGCCGCTGCGCTGCTGCGCCGGCATGGCCGCACTCGGCTACCACCACATCGGCATGAACCTCGAGCGGGTGCTGTGGCTCGAGCTGGCGATGCGCCCGCTGCTCGCCGACACCTCGGTGAGCGAAGCCCTGGCCGACGAGGCGTGGCATCTGTTCGTGCAGTCGTTGTACCAATGCGAAGCGCCCGATCGCGCGCAGGCGTTGCGCCAGCAGCGCTTTGCGTCGGGCCGCAGCTTGTCGCCGGGCATCGGCTTGAAGCTGGCGCTGCTCGACGCGCAGATGGCGCTGGGCGCCGGCCAGGCCGAGATCGGCCGCGCCGCGCTGGTTCTGGCCGAGCCCTGGCTCGACCCCCGCGCGCCGCGCTCGGCCGGCTGGTGGCACCTGCTGCGTTCGCGGCTGGCGCTGCTGGAGCAGCGCCCGCGTCTCGCCCTGACCCATGCCCGGCTGGCTTTGCGCCTGTCCACGCAGAGCCGCCTGCCCGAGCGCTGGATGGGCGTGACCGTGATGCAGGAAGGCCAGGTGCAGATGGCCAGCGGCGACTGGGTGGCGGCGGTGCCCTTCTTCGAACGCGCCGGCCACGCGGCCAGCGGCGCGCAGGCGCGCTACTGCTGGTGTCTGGCGCATCTGGCGCGGGCGCTGCAGGCCTTCAATACGGCAGCCGTCGAAGCCGGCCGCGGCGAGTTGGCGCAGGGCCTGATGATGGCGCGCGAGCTGGCCTGGCTGAACTTCTTCCGCGCCGTGCCCGAAGTCGCAGCCACCGTCTGCGCGCTGGCTATCGAACACGGCATCGAGACCGACTTCGTGCGCGAAGTGGTGGCAGCACGCAGCCTGCACGCCGTGCGGCCGGATCTTGCCGGCTGGCCGTGGCCGATCCGCGTGCGCACGCTGGGTGGCTTGCGCATTGAGATCGACGGCCGGTTGCTGGCCTTCAAGGGCAAGGTCGCCAAGAAGCCGCTGGAGCTGCTGCTGTTCATCGTCGCGTCCGGCGGCAGCGGCGTGTCGGCCGCCACCGCCATGTTCGCGCTGTGGCGCGAGCTGGAAGGCGACAAGGCCCACGCCGCCTTCAACGTGGCCTTGCACCGCCTGCGGCAGCTGCTCGGGTCGGGCGAAGCGGTGCAGCTGGAACACGGCCGGCTGAGCCTGAATCCGCAGCGCATGTGGGTCGACTGCCTGGCCTTCGAACAGCTGGTCGACGGTGTCGGCCTGCCCGCGCCAGACCGCCTGCCAGCCAGCGCGCGCACCGCCGCCGAGCGTGCGCTGGCGCTGTACGCCGGCGCTTTCCTGCACGACATCGAGGACGAGGCCTGGCAACTGGTCTGCCGCACCCGGCTGGCCAGCAAGTTCACGCGCATGGTGGTGCTGCTGGCGCGTGCCGCGCTGGGCCGCGGCGACGGCCCGGCGGCGCGCGCGGTGTTGGCGCGTGGGCTCGAGGTCGATCCGCTGGCCGAAGACCTGCGGCAACTGCGCGTTGCCATCGCGGGTTGAAGCTGAAGCACCGTGTTCTAGGGGTGCGGCGGCGCGCCATCGGTATGGCTTTCGTAAGCGCGGCGGGCGCAGGCTTGCAGCACCTCACTTGCTGGAGCGCCGAAGCATGCCTTCCCACCCGATCACGACTCTGCGCGCCGCCATCGGCGCCGTGTGCCTGGCCGCAGCGCAGCAGGCGGCAGCCTTTGGCGACGTGGGTTTCCTAACCGGCTGCGCCAGCTTCACCACCTGCACGGCCGGCCTGGCGAGCGGGGGGTCTTACCAGGCGCGGCGCGACGTGGTGGCAACGCCGGGCTACCCGCTGGGCAGCACCCTCGTGCAGGGTGCCACGGTCTACCAGGACTCTGCCCAGACGCAGGGCAGCCAGGCCATCGATGTCAAAAACTTCTCGCCGCTGATACCGGGAGCCACCACCCCATGGGCCGTCTTCGCCCGGGCGCAGGCGCAGTCCGAATTCGGCGCGCTGCACGCGCGGTCCTACAGCAGCCGCGCCGTGGTTGGCACGGACACCATCGGCGATGAATCGGCGCAGATCGGCCAGCAGACCAACGCCGACGCCAGCGCTGCCTGGCGCGACGTGTGGACCTTCTCGGCGCCGGGGTCGTTCAGCGCCACCGTGTCCGCCGATGGGGGATCGCAGCTCGAAGGCTTCAGTGTCTTCCCATCCTCCTTTTCATTCACGCCGAACTCGCTGCTGGCGGACTGGTTCTTCGACGTGCGCGTGTGGGACGTGACGAACCAGACCGTATCGGTCGACTTCGAGACCGGCGGCCCGACGTTGGTGGCGCGCGCCTACCCGCGCGGCAACAATGAACAACGCACCAGCTTCAACGACAGTCTGGTGCTGAACTTCAACTTCGTGCCCGGCGTGCAGTACGTGATCACGGCCGAACTGGTCACCACCGTCTTCAACGGCCGCACGCTGAACCTGTTGAACACCGGCCGGCTGAGCGGTGTCACGCTCAGCGGCGGCGCCACGCTGACGGCGCTGTCGGGCCACGATTACGTGAGCGCGGTGCCTGAGCCGGGCGCACGCGGCATGCTGGTGGCGGGTGTGATCGCCGTGTTGGTACTGGCCGGCCGCCGCCGCAGCTTGCAGCGCTGAAGGCCGCGCAAGTACCGCGCAAGTACCGCGCAAGAACCTAGCAAGACTGCGCTGAATCCGGGCAGGATAATCCCGCCCGATGCGACTGCGCTTCACCAAGATGCAAGGCGCGGGCAACGACTTCGTCGTGCTCGACGGCACATCCGCGCCCATCGAACTGAGTCGCGAGCAGTTGAAGAAGCTCGGCGACCGCCGCTTCGGTGTCGGCGCCGACCAGATCCTGGCCGTCGAGCGCAGCCGAACACCGGGCGTGGACTTCCGCTACCGCATCTACAACGGCGCCAGCGGCGACGAGGTCGAGCATTGCGGCAACGGCGCACGCTGCTTCGTGCGCTACGTGCACGGGCGTGGGCTGACCGACAAGACCACCGTGCGGGTCGAGACGCTGAACAACGTGCTCGAGCTTCGGCTACGGCCCGACGGGCGCGTCACCGTCGACATGAACCGGCCGGTCTTCGACCACGCGCGGCTGCCGTTCGTGGCCAGCGGCCTGCTGCCGCTGCCGGTCGGCGGGTTCGAGTTCTGGCCGCTGGAAGGTTTGCCCGCCGGGATGGGCGCCGCCGTGCTGTCGATGGGCAACCCGCACGCCGTGCTGCGTGTGGACGACGTCGACAGCGCGCCGGTCGCTTCGCTCGGCCCGGCGATCGAACACCACGCCCGGTTTCCCAAGTGCGTCAACGTCGGCTTCCTGCAAGTGCTGTCCAGCGACGAGGTGCGGCTGCGCGTGCACGAGCGCGATGCCGGCGAAACGCTGGCTTGCGGCACCGGAGCGTGCGCCGCAGTGGTGGCCGGCGTCCGCGCCGGCTGGCTGGCGCCACGTGTGGACGTCCACACCCGCGGCGGTGCCCTGCTCATCGAATGGAATGCCCCCGACGGCCCGGTGCTGATGACGGGCCCGGCCGAAACCGTTTACGAAGGAGAGATCGAACTGTGAATCAAGCCTCTGGCGTGCAAGGAATTACCGAAGCCGACATCGCCCAATACCTGGCCAACACCCCCGGCTTCTTCGAGCGCTACGCCGAGCTGCTGGCCAGCGTGCAGCTCACCAGCCCGCACGGCCAGCGCGCCGTCTCGCTGCAGGAGCGCCAGATGGAGATGCTGCGCGACCGCATCAAGGGCCACGAGCACAAGCTGATGGAGATGATCCGCAACAGCCAGGAGAACGTGGCCATTGCCGACCGGCTGCAACGCTGGACGCGCGCGATCCTGCTCACGGCCAACGCCGCCGACCTGCCGCGCAGGATGGTCGAAGGGCTGAGGCACCAGTTCCTGATTCCGCAAGCAGCGATCCGCCTGTGGGGCGCTGCCGGGTCGTTCGGTGGCGAAGAGTTCGCCGCCAGTGTCAGCGAAGACGTGAAGGCCTTCACCGGCAGCCTGTCGTTGCCCTACTGCGGCGTCAATTCGGGCTTCGAAGCGGTGAGCTGGCTGGACGACGCGCCGACGGTTGCTTCGGTGGCGATGATCCCGCTGCGCCATTGGCAGGGCGGCGACGGTGCCTTCGGCTTGCTGGTGCTGGGCTCGCCCGACCCCACGCGCTACAGCGCCGACATGGGCACCGAGTTCCTGACGCGCATCGGCGAGGTCGCCAGCGCGGCGCTGTCGCGGCTGTTGCCGGTGGAGTGAATGAAGGCTGCCAGCGGCCCGGTGCGCACGACCACGCTGGCACCTGCGCTGGAGGACTTTCTCACCCATCTGCGGGTTGAACGCCGACTGGCCGCTCGCACGCTGGCGATGTACCGCGAGGCGCTGGTCCGGCTCGACACCTTCGCGGCCAGGGCAGCGGTCGAGTTGCGCCAGGCCCAGCCGCACCACCTGCGCGGCTTCATGGTGCAGCTGCGCGGGCTGGGCCTGGCGCCGCGCAGCATCGCCATCGCGCTGGCGGCGTGGCGCGGCCTGTACCGCTGGTGGGGGCGGCAAGGGCTGGTGGCTGCAAACCCGGTCGAAGGCTTGCGGCCCCCCAAGGCGGCCAAGCCTTTGCCCAAGGCCTTGTCGGTGGACCAGGCGGTGGCATTGGTCGAACACAAGGCCGTGCCGGCGGAACACGCCCGCCGCAACGATGCGGCACTGGCCGCGCGCGACGCCGCCATCGCCGAGCTGCTGTACGGCAGCGGGCTGCGCATCGCCGAGTTGCTGGGCCTGGACATCGCCCCCAGCGCCAGCGCACGCGGCTGGATCGACGACGCTGGCGACGACGACATCACCGCGTTCGTGCTCGGCAAAGGCAGCAAGCGCCGCAGCGTGCCGGTGGGCCGTGCCGCGCGCGCGGCGTTGCAGCGTTGGCGGGATCTGCGCCCCACGCTGGCGGCGGCCGGCGAGACGGCCCTCTTCGTCAGCCAGCGGGGCGCGCGGCTGGTGCCAAACCAGTTGCGTTCCCGCCTGAAGGTGCAGGCCCAGCAAGCCGGCCTGCCGACCCACGTGCACCCGCACATGCTGCGTCACAGCTTTGCCAGCCACCTGTTGCAAAGCAGCGGCGACTTGCGCGCGGTGCAGGAGCTGCTCGGCCACGCCAGCATCTCGACGACACAGGTCTACACCAAGCTCGACTTCCAGCACCTGGCCAAGGTGTACGACGCAGCGCACCCGCGGGCGAAGGCGCGCAGCCAGGTGGAGTCGCGCACGAAAGCGCCCAAGGAGTCCCCACCATGAAATCCATCCGCCTGCGCGAAGGCAAGGAGCGTTCGCTGCAGCGCCACCACCCGTGGGTCTTCGAAGGCAGCGTTGCCAAGGGCGGCGCCGACAGCGGCGAGACGGTGCGCATCGAAGACAGCGGCGGCGGATTCCTCGCCTGGGGCGCGTTCAGCCCGGCATCGGCGATCCGTGCGCGCGCCTGGAGCTTCGACGAGTACGAGCGCATCGACGGCACCTTCTTCCGCCGCCGCATCGAGCGCGCCGTGGCACTGCGCGGGCGGATGCCGATCGCCAGCAACGGCGTGCGCCTGGTTCACGGCGAAGCCGACGGGCTACCCGGCTTGATCGTCGACCGCTACGACCAGACGCTGAGCGCGCAATTCCTCGCCGCGGGCACCGAGCGCTGGAAGGCCGTCATCGCCGATGCGCTGCTCGTGGCCACCGGTTGTTCGCGGCTGTACGAACGCTCGGACAGCAGCGTGCGGGGCCTCGAAGGGCTGCCCTCGGTGGCCGGCTGGCTGCGCGGCGACGGTGCCACCGAAGTGGTCATCGAAGAGCACGGCGTGCAGCTCACGCTGGATGTCTCGTTCGGCCACAAGACCGGCTTCTACCTGGACCAGCGCGACAACCGTGCGCTGCTGGGGCGTTGGGTCCGGCACTACGGCTTGAAGCGCGTGCTCAATGCTTACAGCTACACCGGCGGCTTCAGCGTGGCGGCGTTGGCCGGCGGCGCGGCGCGCGTCACGAGCGTCGATTCGTCGGCCCCGGCGCTCGAACGTGTGCAGCGGCATGTAGCGTTGAACGGGCTCGATGCCTCGAAAAGCGAATGCCTCGACGCTGACGTGAATCAGTTCCTGCGCGACAGCCTGAAGGCCAGCCGCCGCTTCGACTGCATCGTGCTCGACCCGCCCAAGTTCGCGCCGACGGCGGCGCACGCCGAACGCGCCGCGCGCGCCTACAAGGACATCAACCGCCTGGCGCTCGAACTGCTGGAGCCCGGCGGCCTGTTGCTCACCTTCAGCTGCAGCGGCGGCATCAACGCCGACCTGTTCCACAAGATCGTGGCCGGCGCGGCCATCGACGCACGGGTCGACGGGGCCTTGCTGCAGCGCCTGGAGGCGGCCTGCGACCACCCGACCACGCTGGTCTTCCCCGAGGGCGAATACCTCAAGGGCCTGGCGATCCTGAAGGCAGCGTGAGCCGCGGGTCGAACTTCGCCCGCTTGACGCTGAAGAAGGCTTTCACGTTGCGGACGTTGGCGTCCTGTGTGAACAGGCGCTGCACCAGCGCGTGGTACGCCGGCATGTCGGCGGTGTGGGCCACCAGCACGAAGTCGGGCCCCGGGCTGACGCGCCAGCACTGCTGAACGGCGCCTTCGGCGACGGCGCGGGCCTCGAAGGCGTCGAGGTGTTCTGCGCCCTGGCGGTCGAGCGTGATCTCGACCAGCGCGGTCAGGCCGTGACCGGTGTTCTCTGCCAGGCGCTGCGGCGACAGCAGCGCTACCCGGCGTTCGATCAGCCCCTCTTCGGTCATCCGCCGCACCCGGCGCAGGGCCGTGGCGGGCGAGGTGTGGGCCCGTTCGGCCAGCGCCTGGTTGGACAGGCCGGCGTCGGATTGCAGCAAGTCGAGCAGCCGCAGGTCGGTGGCGTCAAGTTCCATCCAGAAATATTACGCCACAGAACTATATTTCTGCGCAACGATCTGCCGTCGACGAAAGTCGACGGTGAAAACTGTCACGGGCGAGATTAGAAACGAAAGAAAATGCCGACCGATGCCGCCTAGCATCGCGCCACCTCAAGCCCTGGAACAGGCAACCCCCATGTGCGGCATCGTCGGCGCGGTCTCCACCCGCAACATCGTCCCCCTCCTCATTGAGGGCCTGAAGCGGCTGGAGTACCGCGGCTACGACAGCTGCGGCGTGGCCGTTCACCAGGGCGGTGAACTCCGGCGCGCGCGCAGCACCGCGCGCGTGGCCGAGCTGGAAGCCGGCGTGAAGGCCGACCAGATCGCTGCCGGCACCGGCATCGCCCACACCCGCTGGGCCACCCATGGCGCGCCGGCGGTGCACAACGCGCATCCGCACTTCAGCGCCGGGCCGGGGCTGGTGCCCGGTCCTGTGGCGGCCGCCGCGGGAAGGATCGCGCTGGTCCACAACGGCATCATCGAAAACCACGACGAGTTGCGTGCCGAGCTTCGACAGCGCGGTTACCACTTCGACAGCCAGACCGACACCGAGGTCATCGCGCACCTGGTGCACAGCCTGTACAACGGGGACCTGCTCGAAGCCGTGCAAGCTGCGCTGCCGCGGTTGCGCGGCGCTTACGCCATTGCGGTGTTTTGCCGGGACGAGCCGCTGCGCGTCGTCGGTGCGCGGCAGGGCTCGCCGCTGATCCTGGGTGTCGGTGGCGAGGGCGCACAAGCCGGCTCCGAGAACTTCCTGGCCAGCGACGCGATGGCGCTGGCGGGCGTGACCGACCAGATCGTCTACCTGGAAGAAGGCGACGTCGTCGACATGCAGCTCGGCAAGACCTGGATCACCAGTTTCGACGCCGCCAGCGCCCGCTACGTGCCAGTGCAACGCCCCGTGCGAACGGTGCACGCGCACAGCGGCGCGGCCGAACTGGGCCCGTACCGCCACTACATGCAGAAAGAAATCTTCGAGCAGCCGCGCGCGCTGGCCGACACGCTCGAAGGCGTCGAAGGCATCAGCCCCGAGCTGTTCGGCGACGGCGCCTACAAGGTCTTCAAGCAGATCGACCGCATCCTGATCCTGGCTTGCGGCACCAGCTTCTACAGCGGCAGCACCGCGCGCTATTGGCTGGAAAGCATCGCAGGCATCCCGACCACAGTGGAGATCGCCAGCGAATACCGCTACCGCGACAGCGTGCCCGACCCACGCACGCTGGTCGTCACGATCACGCAAAGCGGCGAGACGGCCGACACGCTGGCGGCACTGAAGCACGCGCGCAGCCTGGGCATGGAACACACGTTGACCATTTGCAACGTGGCCACCAGTGCGATGGTGCGCGAGTGCAAGCTGGCGTACATCACGCGCGCAGGCGTGGAGATCGGTGTCGCCAGCACCAAGGCCTTCACCACGCAGCTGGCCGGCCTGTACCTGCTGACGCTGGCGCTGGCGCAGGTGCGCGGGCGCCTCAGTGACGAGCAGGAAGCCGAGCACTTGAAGGCCCTGCGCCACCTGCCGGTGGCGCTGCAAGCCGTGCTGGCGCTGGAGCCGCAGGTGATGGCCTGGAGCGAGGACTTCGCGCGCAAGGAGAACGCGCTCTTCCTGGGCCGCGGGCTGCACTACCCGATCGCGCTCGAAGGCGCGCTCAAGTTGAAAGAGATCAGCTACATCCACGCCGAGGCCTACCCGGCGGGCGAGTTGAAGCACGGCCCGCTGGCGCTCGTCACCGCCGAGATGCCGGTGGTGACGGTGGCGCCGAACGACGCGCTGCTCGAAAAGCTCAAGAGCAACCTGCAAGAGGTGCGCGCGCGCGGTGGCGAGTTGTATGTGTTTGCCGACGCCGACAGCCACATCGAAAGCGGCCCCGGCGTGCACGTGATCCGCATGCCTGAGCACTACGGTGCGCTGAGCCCGATCCTGCACGTGGTGCCTTTGCAGCTGCTGGCGTACCACACCGCCTGCGCACGCGGCACCGACGTCGACAAGCCGAGGAACCTGGCGAAGTCGGTCACCGTCGAGTAGCGCTCAGCGCAAGACCCGTGCTGCTTCAGTCCGTCGAACGCCGCGCTGGATTCGCCGTCACGACGCGGCGACCTTGGTGGTCCGGGGGGTCTTGTTGACCTGCACGGATCGTGCGGCCTTCCCCTCGGTCTTTCGCAGGCGAGCGAGCCGATCCTGCACGTCCACCAGAGGCAGGTTGGTCGTATGGACGGCGCCGGCGTAGACAGAACCGTCGTTGCCATCCAGGGTCAGCAAGTCGCCCTCGTGCAGCGTTGTCTCGCCGATCCGGAGCGTGCGCGCCGCCTCGTCGATTTCCATCTCGGCGCAGCCGACCAGGCACACCTTGCCGAGTTGCCGCGCGACCACGGCGGCGTGTGACGTGCGCGCGCCGCGCTGGGTCAGCAGACCGGTCGCCAGTTCGAGTGCGGCAATGTCGCCGGTTTCGGCGTCGCGGCGGACCAGCACCACCGGCGCGCCGGCCTCAACGCGAACCCGGGCCACCGCTTCATCGAACGCGATCTCGCCGACCGCCACGCCGCTGCTCGCACTGGCCGCATGCGCCAATGGCGTCAACGGTTCGCCGTCGGACGACACCGTTCGGGTGCCAACCAACTCGTCCGGGCTGAGTGCGGCCGTGCGCTCCCGCGCGACAGCGGGCGAAATCAGGCCGGCGTCGCAGAGGTCCAGGGCGATGCGCGCCAGCGCCTGCACCGAGCATTTGCCATTGCGGGTCTGAAGAAGGTAGAGGTGACCGTCCTGCACGGTGAACTCGAAGTCCTGCATGTCGCCGAACTCACGTTCCAGCCGGGCGGCCGTCTCGCCCAACGCTTGCCAGACCGCCGGCATCACCGCAGCCAGCTCGTCGTGACCGTAGGCGCTGCGCCGGCCCGAGACGACGTCCTCGCCCTGGGCGTTGAACAGGAAGTCGATCCACAACGCCGGCTCGCCGCTGACTGGGTCTCGTGTGAAGCCCACCCCGGAACCCGAGCGTCCTCCGGCATTGCCGTAGACCATCGTCTGCACCGTCACCGCGGTACCGACTGCGTCGGCAATGTCGCGCTGGCGGCGGTACTCGCGGGCCTTCGGCGACTGCCAGCTGGCGAACACCGCACCGATCGATCCGATCAATTGAGCGTGCGGGTCCTGCGGAAACGGCACACCCGCGGCGCCGGCGTAGGCGTCGAGGTAGCGCCGGGTCAGCGTGCGCAGTTCGGCGAAGTCGAGGTCGCGCTCGTCGCGTGTGCCGACCAGGGCGGTGCTCTGCGCATCGAAGATCGCCACTGGTACGCCAGCCACGACCTCGCCGTAACTGGCGACGAGCCGCCGGTAGGTGTCCCAGACCAGCCGCGGATTTCCGGTCTGGCGCAGGAATCCGGGCAGGGTGGCGTCACACAGTCCGATGTTGAGCAGGGTGTCCATCATGCCGGGCATCGACACCGCTGCCCCAGAGCGCACCGACAGCAGCAAGGGCAGCCGGGCGTCGCCGAAGTGCAGGCCGGTGGCGCGCTCCACGGCGTCCAGACCGGGTCGCCAGATCGCCGGCTCCGTGGCTGCGGCGCGGCCTGCAGGGTCACGGCAATGGGCCGTGCCGATCGCGAACGCCGGCGGCACGGGCAGGCCCAGGCCCGACATGCGCAGCAGGTTGTAGGCCTTGAAGCCCATCGTCTGTGCCGATGGCTTGTACTCGGCAGGCGCGACGCCGAAGGGCGCCAGGCAGCCGATCAGGTAGAGCGAGTCCGGCCATGTTGGCGCGGCCGCGGTGCGCAGCGACGTCACGCGCGGGCCCCGGCCTGGTCGAAGGCAACATCGCGCAGCGCATACCCTGCCACGAGCAGCCGATCAGACGCCAGTTCGAGTGCGATCGCCAGGTCGTTGGCCAGCATCAGGGACGCGGCGTCCTTGATGGCGGCCAGGATTGCGCGGCGGGCAGCGCGCAGCAACTCGTCACATTCACGCTCAGATCGCAGCACGTTCCACGACGCGGCTAGGAAGGCGTCGCCGTCGGCAGCATCGCTGCCGCTGTCATTCCTGGACGCGAGTCGACGTGCGATGGCCAGTGCCTTGATGTGTTCCTGCGTTGCCGCGAGCACGGCCTGGGCCAGCTTCGAGAGGATCTGGTGGACTTCTGCGTTCCAGCCCTGCCGGTGGTCCTCGGCCAGCAGACTCATCAGGAAGGCAGCCTCCTCGAGGGCATCGGCGATATCGTCGGACAGTTCGAGCAGGCGTGCCACCGGTTGCCAGCGGCGCTGCCGCTGAGCCTGGTCCCTGGCCCGCATCACGAGATGATCGGCCTTGCGTTCCCAGACCTTCGCCCGTTCCGCCAGGCTGCGTGCGGCCTTGCCCGTGACCTTGTGGGCCCCCTTGCCGGACCCTGACGTCACATCGTGCGCCAGTCCGTCGCTGACGGCTTGTGCCAGTGCGTGGCAGTAGGCGGCGTGCTCTTCGATGAGGTCGAACTCGCTGTTGCGTTGGCGTATGCGTCGGGCCAGCAGCATCCGGGTCTCATCGGCCACCAGCGCGATGGGTTGGCCGGCGAGCAGCGCCTTGCTCGCGAGGCAAAGTACTTCGACCAGGAATGCATCGATCTGTTCGTCGGACAGAGTCCCGGCGAGTTGATTGAGTTGCTTGTGAAGGTCCATCACCAGCAGGTGCAGGCTGTCGTTGCCGCCTCCCGACCCGTCGCCCCCGTGCCCGTGCTTGCCGTCTCGCTTGTTGTCCCGTTTGCCACTTGTCAGCGACAGCAGCTGTTCTCTGTTGAGCGTGTCGCCGCCGTTGTGCCTGTCGCCGAGCGCGCCCAGCCACTCGATCCAGTGCTTGACGCGTTCGTGCGGACCGTCCCCTGTACGGTGGGCTTCGAGCAGGGGTCGTGCCATGACGCCCAGATCCTCGGCCAAGCGCTGCGCGAGTCGACGCAGTTCCGGAACGAGCAGCGCGCCGTCAACCTGGGACGACGCGGCGGGCAGGTCACGCAGCCAGCGGCCTTCGATGCCCGCAGCGGCCGTCTCGCGGCCGAGGTCCAGGGGTTCGGCGTCGGGATGTTCCGCATGCGCCGCCGCCGCCTGCAGGATCGTCAGGTAGAGCTTCAGGCGGTCGTTGGCGGCCAGCGCAGCCTTGATCCACGCCGGAAGCAGCAGCGCGCTGTTCCCCATGGCGGCAACTGCTTCGGACTTTTGCATTCGGGCCTTGACTTGATCGGATGTGCCTCAGAGTCTGGGCAGCGCAAATGACCGTTTCGAGGCAAACGGCGAGTCGGGTTCAATTGTTTGAGTCGGATCAAGTTGCGTGTGCACGTGGCCCCTGAATTCTTCGAGACACGCGCGAGGCGTGTGTTGGCGCACAGACCGGCCGGCAGATTGGCACCCGCGTTTTGCGCAGAAGCCCGCTTCGACCTGGCGCGCGCCGGACGAGCCAGCATCCCCCACCAACTTCGCCCTCCGGCATCGACTTCTGTGTGGGCTGGCGCACAGCAGTACCGGGCAAGGAACCCTAGGGCAACGCTGAACAAGCCTGCGAATTCGGTCATCCAGTAGTGGTGGCGTCGGCAATGGCCGAATCAGGGCTAATTTCGTTGCTGGAGCTGGACTTTCGAGCGAATTGCAGCCTCCCGTAGC